>Ga0308161_1000036_pt1 | contig 421007 bp, 381 predicted proteins | sample PhyFR2_FD_201034 | JGI IMG/M metagenome (GOLD analysis project Ga0308161, IMG submission 201034) | Phyllosphere microbial communities from UC Gill Tract Community Farm, Albany, California, United States - DLSLF.R2 | ecosystem: Host-associated > Plants > Phyllosphere > Unclassified | place...
CAAAAGAAAAACTTTCTGCCACTACCCTGTCAATTAGTGAAATCGCTTTTGAACTCGGTTTCGAACATCAGCAATCATTCAGCAAATTGTTTAAAACCAAAACCAATAGTTCTCCAATTGCATTTCGTCAGTCTTTCAATTAAAATTTGATATTCTTAGAGTATTTAATTTTATAAATTTCAACTGATTTTCTGGAAAAATTTCAGGACATAATTTCATACCTTAGTTAGCTTTAAAAGCATTGAATTATGACTAAGAAAGAAATCGCTAAAAACTTCCTGAAACTAGCAGCAAAAGGACATTCTCATGAAGGTTTTCGATTGTATGTTGGAAAGAACTTCAAACATCATAACGCATACTTTAAAGGCGACTCCGAGACCTTAATGCTGGCTATGGAAGAATCTGCCAGAACAAATCCGAATAAGGTCTTCAAAATCCATCATATTTTAGAAGACGGAAATCTGGTTGCCGTACACTCGCATCTCAAACAAACCCCTGTAGATCTTGGAACTGGAAGGAAAAGTTTTAAATATTACCATAAAATCAAGTAGTGACGCCAAAGATTATAAGACATTAGAAAGACTATTAAATAATTAAACATTATGACTATAAAATATTTACAACAATTAAAAGACAATCCAATCGTATATTCTAAAAATAATACTGAACTGCAATTTAAAATAGAAGGAATTCCTGAATCAGAAATTCAACAATTAGAATTAGTATGGAACAATGGTAATGTTTTCCCAAAGGTTTTAAAAGAGTTACTGTTTTTAGCAGGTAATTTTTTTTATGTTTGTGATTATGGACCTAATGATAATCAACAAGAAATGCAAGAATGGGTAAGAGAACATATGAGAGATAATAATCGTTCAATAAATCGTCCATTCTTTGCCTTTGATATATATGGTGGCGGTACTTTTCTATTTATCTATTTAGATGAGGGAGATAATCCTAAAGTTTTTGAAGCTAGCCCATACTCTGATTATAACGATTGGATCAGACCATTAGAACCTCAAACAATACAAAGTATTGTGAATATAGGAATTAATAGAGTTAAAATGGGGCAAAATCCATATTAATAGCCCGATCCCGCAGATCTATCTTCCACAACGATAGGCCAGATCCCGATCGCGCAATTCTGTCCCCCCACTGGCGCGAGCGTCACGCTTTTTAATGTAAAGTATTTCTTATATTATTACCGATCGCGCAGATCTACCCGATCACGCAGATCTATCTCCGCGACGATAGCGCAGATTTGCAATCTGTGCCCGCAAAGTGATTCCGTCAACACCTTGCAAACAAAAGTAATTTTCTTACTTTACTTTTATTTATTTTTGCAAAAAAAAGACCGTGTCGACAAAATACAAAGCAACAACAACTGAAGAAGCCTACTTTATAACTATAACTGTTGTAGGCTGGATAGATATATTTACAAGGCTAAACCAGAAAAACGTTTTAATAAATGCTTTAAAGTATTGTCAGGAAAATAAAGGTTTAGAAATTTATGCTTATTGTATTATGAGCAGTCATATTCATCTGCTCTGCAAAGGAACTAATGGTTTTGTTTTATCTGATATTATTAGAGATTTTAAAAAATTTACCTCAAAACAAATAATACAAACCACAATAAACGAACCTGAAAGCAGAAGAGAATGGATGCTGGAATATTTTCAAAAAGCATGCGAACATTTAAAAAAGAATCAGACTTATAAAGTTTGGCAGAATGGTTATCATGCAGAACATATTTACAGCAATAAATTTATTAAACAAAAAATAGATTACATTCATAATAATCCTGTCAAAGATAAAACGGTGAGCTCGGCTGAAGATTATTATTTTAGTTCAGCAAGGAATTATGCTGAGTTAGGAAATGATTTAGATGTGATTTTATTATACTTGTTTTAAATGATCAACTTTGCGTGTACTCAGCTTTGCGGGCACAGATTGCAAATCTGCGCTAACGGGTTTTCAGCTTTGCGGGCACAGATTGCAAATCTGCGCTAACGGGTAAAAATTATTTGATGAATTTAGACTTACTCAAAATGAATTTAAAAAACTTATTGAAAATCCAAATAAACTCGAATTAATTTTAGATTTTCAGAAAAAATTAAAATTAAACCAATTTGATGAGTTTACAAGATTAGAAATATTAAAATTTATTAATTCAGATCTAAAAAGTATACATATTGATTTATTAAGAATTAAAGCACAAAGTTTATTAGATGAATTAACTATAAGATATTTAAAAGAAATAAAAGATGAAGCAATATCAATTAGTAGATTAAAAAGCTTGCACAATGGAGATGTTTTTCCTTTCTTTCAAAATTTTAATAGGCGATTAAAAGACAAATTTAAGGGCTCAAATAAATTACTTGTAGAAATGCAAATATATTTTGATGATAATCCGATAGGTCAAATTATAAAAGAAAGATATTTGTCAGGTGAACAAAAAAAAATAAAACAAATTTTTGGTAACAATCTTCCTGAATTCTTTAGAGAACCTCTAAATTATGCAAATTACGATATTTTTAAAACAAAAGCAATTGATATAAACGGCAGAACAAGGCTTGATGACACTGAGTTAAAATTTATATTTAACTTTTTAGAAGAACACTGGAATAAAGGAAATCGCTTTGTGATAAATATGGAATCAACTTTATATACCTGCACAAGCTGTCAAAGTTATTTGGTATATTTGAAAGAATTAGCTAGACAGGAGGGAAAAATTATTGATATAACAGTTATATCGCATAAAGGTGCAACTAGTACCAATGAAATAGAAACAGCAATAGAAAATCTATAAATTTATGAATATACAATATTTAAAGAAATTAGAAACGAATCCTTCATTGGAAATTAATAATTCTGGTTACTTTAGTTCTATTAAAGGGATTACAGAAGCAGAAATTAAATCTCTAGAACAATTCTACAATAATGGAAATCCATTTCCTAAAGTTTTAAAAGAATTGTTGCTTCTTGCTGGAACTAATTGTTTTGTTTGTGATTATGGAATAAATAAAACTCAGCAGGAATTGCAAGAATGGGTTAGAGAAGATATGTTAGAGAACGAAAGAACAATTTCGAGACCGTTTTATGCTTTTGATGTATATGGAGGGAGCCAATTTTTATTTATTTATTTAGATGAAGGTGATAACCCAGTAATTTACGAAGCTCATCCTTACAGTAATAATGATAGCTGGATTAGTCGCTTAAGTAGTTTGACAATAAAGAATCTAGTCGATAATGGTATTGAAAGGATAAAAAGAGGAGAAAATCCTTTTTAAAATAACCCGACCCCGATCGCGCAGATCTATCTACGTAACGATACCCCGATCGCGCAGATCTATCTACGTAACGATAGCGCAGATTTGCAATCTGTGCCCGCAAAGTAATTCCTTCAATATGTAAAAATAAAAAGTACTGTTTTATACTTTACTTTTTATTTTTGTAGGAAAAAAGATCGTGTCAACAAAGTACAAAGCAACAACAACTGAGGAAGCCTATTTTATAACTATAACTGCTGTAGGCTGGATAGATATCTTTACAAGACTAAACCAGAAAAACGTTTTAATAAATGCTTTAAAATACTGTCAAGAAAATAAAGGTTTAGAAATTTATGCTTATTGTATTATGAGCAGTCATATTCATCTGTTATGTAAAGGAACTAATGGTTTTGTATTATCTGATATTATTAGAGATTTTAAAAAATTTACATCCAAAAAAATAATCCAGACTATAATCGATGAACCTGAAAGCCGAAGAGAATGGATGCTGGAATATTTCCAAAAGGCATGCGAGCATTTAAAAAAGAATCAGACTTACAAAGTTTGGCAAAATGGTTATCATGCAGAACTCGTCTACAGCAATAAATTTATTAAGCAGAAAATAGATTACATTCATAATAATCCTGTCAAAGATAAAACGGTGAGTTCGCCTGAAGATTATTATTTTAGTTCGGCAAGGAATTATGCAGAATTAGAAAATGATTTAGATGTTGTTTTGTTATACTTATTTTGAAATGCTAAACTTTTGCATATACTCATCTTTGCGGGCACGGATTGCAAATCCGCGCTAACGGGTCCAATTACTTTGATCCCAATCTGGATTTAGATGCATTTACAGAAAAAAATGGAAATAACTATGCAAAGGCAATCGAAAATTCGGGTGTTAAACGTGCCGTTTTTTTAAGCAGTATTGGCGCCCATTTAGAAAAAAACTCCGGAATCATTCAACGTTATAACGAAATTGAAACTGTTTTAAACGAGCTTTCAAATGTTTCGATTACCTTTATGCGTCCAACTTCCTTTTTCTATAATCTGGATGCTTATATACCGATGATAAAAAGTACAGGAAATATTTACTCCAATTATGGAGATAAAAGTACCATACCCTGGGTTTCTCCTCTGTATATTGCTGCAGCAATTGCTGAGGAACTTACAGATGCATCGGGTGCAAAAATACGTTATGTATCCAGTGAAGAATTAACGGGAGATGAAACTGCTCAAATTTTGGGTAACGCTATTGGAAAACCAGATTTAAAATGGGAATTTATTAGTGACGATCAGGTTTTGGATGGTTTAATAAATGCAGGAATGCAGCCAAAAATTGCAAAAGGCCTGGTCGAAATGTACGCTGCACTGCAAAATGGTGTATTGGGCGAAGATTATTACCAAAACAGACCTGCTGAAATGGGAAAAATTAAATTAGCAGATTATGCAAAGGAGTTTGCTTTAAAATACAATCAACAATAATTAATTCTGGTTATGGCAGCTTCTCATCCACATCGCATAAAAACGATCAGCGATTTTCACGAATTTCGGGATTTACCAAAACCCGAACATCCGCTCGTTAGCGTGTATAATTTTGAAGACCTTAAATACCTTAATGAAAACGAACCGCAAAGTCTGATCCTGGACTTTTATTCGATTGCCCTGAAGAAAAACGCCAATGCCAAAATGCGTTATGGCCAACAGGAATATGATTTTAAAGAAGGTGTAATGTTATTTTTAGCGCCAGGCCAGGTTTTTTCTATTGAAGGAAATGCAGCATTGCAACATACCGGATATTCCCTTTTAATTCATCCTGACTTTCTGTGGAATACGCCGCTTGCGCAGAAAATAAAACAATATGAATATTTCGGTTACGACGTTCATGAAGCATTGCATCTTTCAGAAAAAGAAGAAAAACTGATTATTAATATTATTAAAAACATCCAGAGCGAATATCAGTCTAATATTGACAAATTTAGCCAGGATGTAATTATTGCACAGATAGAATTGCTTCTCACTTATTGTGAACGTTTTTACAACAGACAGTTTATAACCAGGAAAATAAGTAGCCACGAAATTTTATCACGCTTAGAAAAACTGCTGGAAGACTATTTCAGCAGTGATTCTTTGCAGAAAAAAGGGTTACCAACGGTGCATCAAATAGCCGGTGAGCTCCATGTCTCTCCCAATTATTTAAGCGGTCTTCTAAAATCGCTTACAGGTCAAAGTACGCAGCAGCACATTCATAACAAACTGATTGAAAAAGCAAAAGAAAAACTTTCTGCCACTACCCTGTCAATTAGTGAAATCGCTTTTGAACTCGGTTTCGAACATCAGCAATCATTCAGCAAATTGTTTAAAACCAAAACCAATAGTTCTCCAATTGCATTTCGGCAGTCTTTCAATTAAAATTTGATATTCTTAGAGTATTTAATTTTATAAATTTCAACTGATTTTCTGGAAAAATTTCAGGACATAATTTCATACCTTAGTTAGCTTTAAAAGCATTGAATTATGACTAAGAAAGAAATCGCTAAAAACTTCCTGAAGTTAGCAGCAAAAGGACATTCTCATGAAGGTTTTCGATTGTATGTCGGAAAGAACTTCAAACATCATAACGCATACTTTAAAGGCGACTCCGAGACCTTAATGCTGGCTATGGAAGAATCTGCCAGAACAAATCCGAATAAAATCTTCAAAATCCATCATATTTTAGAAGACGGAAATCTGGTTGCCGTACACTCGCATCTCAAACAAACCCCTGTAGATCTTGGTTTTGCAGTAGTTCATTTACTTAAATTTGAAGGAGATAAAATTATAGAACTATGGGATTTGGGACAACCTGTACCCAAAGATCCCATTAACGAAAACGGAATGTTTTAATTACTGTTCATGTTTATATTTATTTCAGGTTTCATAAAGAACCTGAAAAGTTACTGAAAATACCATCCAAGCTAAAAAAACTTAATTACCAATGAACTTTATGTCCAAAATCTCGTTATTACTGCTTTTGATCTTTTCCTCCTGCCATACTTCAGCCCAGAAAAAAGAAAACATTTCCAGACAGATTGATAGTATAGTGCTTGTTTCCAATCCTAAATTTAATGGAACTATTTTAATTTCTCAAAAAGGAAAAGTAATTTACAGTAAAGCAGAAGGTTTTGCCGATTTTGATAAAAAGACGGCTTTAAAAATGGATAGTCACTTTAAGATTATGTCTAATACCAGACAGATTACAGCTGTTTTGATCTTACAAGAAGTTGAACGGGGCAGAATAGATTTACAAGCTCCAATTAAAAAATATCTGCCCAATTTAAAACAGAGCTGGACCGACTCCATTACCGTGCATCAATTATTAAATCATACACACGGAATTGCAGGTTTAAATAAACCGCTGCTTTTTAAACCTGGAAGTGAATTTAAATATGGTAATGAAGGTTATCCGTTGCTGGGGCTTATTCTTGAATCGGTCTCTAAAAAAACATACGCCGAAATAACCGCAGAACTTTTTAAGAAACTAAAAATGAATAATACTTTTTGTTATTCGGAAAGCAATTCTAAAAATTTAGTTACTGGCTATATAAATGAAAATAATCATTTGCAAAAAGCACAAAATTATTTACTTACTCCCGAAAAAATTCCGTCAGCCGGCGTTATTTCAACTGAAAATGATTTACTGATCTGGAATAATAATCTCCATAAAGGAAAAATCTTAAAGCCGGAAACATATCAATTAATGTTGCAATATAACATCCTGGCACAACATAATGTTTTTGGAAAAGAAAAAGTGGGTTACGGTTATGGACTTCGGATCGTAGATAAGGAACCCATAAAATATATTGGACACACCGGGCTTGGTGATGGATTTTCGTCTCTAAATTTATACTTTCCCCAGAGTGATGTCAGTCTGATTGTATTGGAAAATGAAATGAATGCAAATTCTGATTTATTTTACAAAACCGGAATTGAAATCAAAAATTTACTTTTGAAAAGCAATTTATTAAATCAAAAAACAAAAGGAAATGATAAAAAATAAAACAACGTAAACCTTCAAAGAGATAATTTTGCTTTCAATTCAATATACCACAAACATATATCCCTCCAAATAAAAATGACAAGCTACATCTTACTTATACTATTTATTATTATAGTTCTTTTTGTATATAATTTTCTGCAACATCCAAAATTTGGAAAAGCGCCTTCCGGCGAAAGATTAACAAGGATCCAAAATTCGGTACAATATAAAAACGGAAAATTTGAAAATCAGAATTTTACTCCCGACCTTGCTGAAGACGCTAATTATTTCTCTGTTTTTTATAAATTTTTCTTTAAAAAAGTAGCCAGAAAAAAGCCATCTGATTTAATTCCGTCTCAAAAAACAAATCTCCACGAACTTACTCCCGATCAGGATGTTCTGGTTTGGTTCGGACATTCGTCTTACTTTATCCAGCTTGCCGGAAAAAAGTTCCTGATCGATCCTGTCTTTAGCGGAAACGCCTCGCCTGTTCCCGGAACAACAAAATCATTTAAAGGAACCGATATTTATACTGTAGATGATCTTCCTGAAATTGATTATTTACTAATTACACACGATCATTATGATCATTTGGATTATGAGACCATTTTAAAATTAAAACCTAAAACTAAAAAGGTAATTACGGCTTTGGGCGTAGGTTCGCATTTTGAATTCTGGGGATTTCCAAAAGAAATTATTATAGAAAAAGATTGGTTCAGCAGAGTAGAATTAGATGAAAATTTAACTATTTACACCACTCCTGCACGACATTTTTCGGGTAGAAGATTTAAACGATGCAATACACTTTGGACTTCTTTTGTTCTCGAAAACAATAATTTTAGAATGTATCTGGGCGGCGACAGTGGCTACGATTCACATTTTGCAGAAATTGGCGAAAAGTACGGTCCTTTTGATATTGCTTTGATTGACAATGGTCAGTACAATAAGGATTGGAAATACATTCATAACTTGCCGGAAGATGTCATAAAAGCCATAAAAGATCTGAAAGCCAAAAGGGTTTTTCCCGTTCACTCATCAAAGTTTGCCTTATCGCTTCATGCCTGGGATGAACCACTAAAAAAAATAACAGAATTAAACCGATTATCAGATCATCCAGTTCCTTTAATTACACCAATAATTGGCGAATTGACAGAGTTGAAAAATGAAAATCAACAGTTTACGAAATGGTGGGAAGGGGTTAATTAATTTTGAATTGTGAGTTGTGAAATGTGGATGTAAATTGCGTCCTGCGTTTTTTCTTTGGTGATGTCGGGTTTCGGAAAAAATCAGGATTACTTTAAATATTAAATAATGAAAAGAAATATACTCTTAATATCTTTATTAGTCCTCATTACTTTTACAGGATATGCTCAGGATACTTTTGTTTTTCTGGGATCGTATAATCGTGACAAAAATGCTGAGGCAATTCAGGTTTATAAACTGGATACCTTGAATGGGAAACTGACCAAATTTGCTGCTGTTAAAAACTTAGTAAACCCTTCTTATTTAACGGTTTCTCCCGATGGAAAATTTGTTTATGCCTGCACCGATACCAAAACGCCAAACGCGGGAAGTATAAGCAGTTTCGAGTTTAATAAGATCACTAAAACACTGACTTTTCTAAACAGCCAGCGCAGCGGTGGAGAAAATCCGGTTTATGTGAGTGTACACAAAAATGGAAAATGGCTTGCAAATGCGAATTATACAGAAGGAAGTGTTTCTGTTTTTCCGATTTTAGAAAACGGCAAAATAGACTCGATTGCCCAGAATTTTCAATATACAGACGGAAGCGTTCACAAAGAGAGACAAACACGATCGCACGTGCATTCGGCTGTATTTTCCCCCCAATGCGATTTTTTGTTTTTACCTGATTTAGGAGCAGACAAAATTCGCTGTTATCGTTTTGACGAAAATCTGAAAAAGCCTTTGATCGAAACTGAAACTCCTTTTACGAAGACAGATTCAGAAGCCGGACCAAGACATTTTACATTTCATCCCAATCAAAATTGGGCGTATTGTATAGAAGAAATGGCTGGACAAATAAGTGTTTACGATTATAAAAATGGAACTTTGAAGAAAATCCAGCGAATTGCAACACATCCTGATAAAATAAAAGAAGGTTTTGAAAGTTCTGATATACATATTTCTCCAGACGGAAAATTCCTTTACGCCACAAATCGCGGGAAAGAAAATAATATCGCTATTTTCTCAATTGATGAAAACGGAATTTTGAAAAACATTGGTTATCAGTCGACTTTAGGAAAACATCCGCGAATTTTTGCTATTGATGAAAGTGGTAAATTTTTAGTGGCTTCCAATGTTCAAACTGGAAATATTGTTGTTTTTAAAAGAGATTCTAAAACCGGATTATTGAAGAAAACAGGAAAACAGATTAAAATGGAAAATGTTTCTTGTGTACAAATTAAAAAAATTTAAAATTAGCCTTTAACTAAAAACCATAAAATGCAAACATCAAACTTCAATTTACAACCTGATTTCTTAGAAAATGAAATTTCGAAATTAATTCCGTTAGAAGAAAAACATTTTGAAGAGTTATTTGAAGCTGCTTCCGACCCTTTAATTTGGGAACAAAATCCAGTGAAAGATCGATATAAAAAAGACGTTTTTAGAACTTATTTTGATATGCTTCTCACAAAAGGTTCATTTCTAATTCTCGATAAACAAACCAATGAAATAATGGGAACAACGAGTTTCTACGATTACAATCCAGAAAAATCGAATGTTGGAATTGGCTATACTTTTATTACCAGAAAATATTGGGGCGGCCCGTACAATAAGTCAAACAAACAGTTAATGATAGATTATGCATTTCAATATCTGGATTCGGTACTTTTTCATGTTGGATCAGAAAATTTCCGTTCGCAAAAAGCCGTTTTAAAACTTGGTGCAGAAAAAATTAATGAATTAACTTTTACTATCAATGATATCGAGGTCCCATATTTTGAATATGAATTGAAGAAAAAATAAGACTTTGGATGAAGGACAAGAAGCAAGAGGCAGAAGCAAGAACTATCAGATATTTTCTTTGCTTCTAGCCTCTTGCTTCTTGCTTCTCAAAATAAAATATAAAAAAAAATAAAAATGAAAAGAATAACCGTTTTCTGTGCATCCAGTTTTGGTACAGATAAAATTTATGAGGAACAGGCTGCTTTAGTCGGAAAAACTTTGGCAGAGCAAAATATCGAAGTCGTTTATGGCGGCGCAAATGTTGGCCTAATGGGCGCTGTTGCCGATGCAGCTTTAAATGCGGGCGGAAAAGTGATTGGCGTACTTCCGGATTTTTTAAGATCCAAAGAAATTGCGCATTCAGGTTTAACGGAATTAATTCTGGTTGAAAGTATGCACGAGAGAAAAACCAAAATGAACGATTTGTGCGATGGCGTGATTACGCTTCCCGGAGGTTTTGGAACTCTTGAAGAACTTTTCGAAATGCTGACCTGGGCGCAGTTAGGGCTTCATAAAAAACCTATTGCCATTTTAAATACAAACGGTTTTTATAATTCTCTTATCGATTTGCTGGAAAATATGACCGAGAAAGGTTTGTTGAAAGAAGTCAATCAGAAAATGCTTCTGGTAAGCGAAGATATCGATGATTTACTGCATCAAATGAGAAATTATACAGCGCCAACGGTTGGAAAATGGATTGATAGAGAGAAATCATAAATTCCTGATTTGATTTATCAAGTACAGATTTTAGAGCTATCTTTACAATTACTCTACAAATAACTTCTAACCTTTTTTAAAATGAAAACAGAAAACAACAAATTTGCGAAAGCCGAAATGCTGATTCGGAAACCTGTTTCAGAAGTTTTTCAGGCTTTTACTGATCCTCAGATTACGAGTAAATTTTGGTTTACAAAAGGATCCGGAAAATTAGAAGAAAATCAAAATACCGAATGGACCTGGGAAATGTACGGGTTTTCTCTTTCGGTAACCACGCTCGTTTTACAGGAAAATAAAAAAATAGTGATCGAATGGGGAAATCCTGATGAAATGACTTTAGTAGAATGGATTTTTCATCCGTTAAACGAAAGTGAAACGTTTGTAAGCATTATAAATTCCGGATTCCACGGTGACGCAGATAGTATCATAGATCAGGTACGTAATGCTACAGAAGGTTTTACTTTGGTTCTTGCCGGTGCAAAAGCATATCTGGAACATCATATACAATTAAATCTGGTCTTAGATCGTTTTCCAAAAGGTCTTGCTTAGATAAATATTGTTTCAGGTTTAAAGTTTCACGTTTCATGTTTTATGCAGCAACCTGAACCTGAAACCTGAAACTTGAAACTTGAAACCTTAAACTTTAAACTTTAAACTTTAAACCTAAAACCTGAAACTTTAAACCTGAGACCAAAACATTAATCCTCATGGACATTAAAAAACCCGAAAATATAGACGAATATATTGGCGCATTTCCTAATGATGTTCAGGAAATTTTGGAAAAAATCAGAATGACAATCCGGAAAGCGGCACCAGATGCAAAAGAAAAAATAAGTTATTCGATGCCTGCTTTCGAGCAGAGCGGAATTGTGGTTTATTTTGCAGCCTTTAAAAATCATATTGGTTTATACGCACTTCCAAGTGGTCACGAAGAATTTAAAGAGGCACTTTCAAAATATAAATCAGGTAAAGGTTCTGTTCAGTTCCCGCTCAAAGATCCCATGCCTTACGATTTGATTTCTAAAATTGTAAAATTCAGAGTGAAAGAGAATCTGGCAAAAATAAAGAAGAAATAACTGCAATGAATTTAACCGAACACTATAACGAACTATACACAACAGCTGAAAAGGCCATTTCATCAGGAAAATATGTGATAGATTCAGAACTCAAAAATGAATCTGATTCCCGATTTGGAATTACATTGCTTATTCGTCCAAACGATGAGATAAAAGCAAATATTCAGAAATTTATTGACCAGTTAGAAAAAGTAGAACCTGAGCAGTATTTTTACCCCGAATCTGATATTCATATTACGGTTCTGTCGATTATTTCGTGTTCAAAGGATTTTACTTTAAATCAGATTGCACCAAACAAATACATTGAAATTATTTGTCGAAGTCTTGTGGATGTAGACAAAATTAAAATTCACTTTAAAGGGATAACAGCTTCTCCTTCTGCTTTAATGATACAGGGATTTCCAACAGATGAAACTCTCACCAATTTGCGAAACAGACTGCGTGAAAATTTTAAAAATTCCGAATTACAGCAGGGTATGGACAGCCGTTACGAAATTTTTGCCGCTCATGCCACCGTAATGCGTTTTCAGGAAAAGCTTCATGATCCTAAAAGACTATTGAAAGTTGCAGAAAAATTCCGTGATTTTGATTTCGGCGAATTTGATGTAAAAAACATCGAATTGGTTTATAATGACTGGTATCAGCGTAAAGCGGCAACTCGGGTTTTGGGAGATTTCGGCTTGAGATGATTTTTTTTGCTGACTAATTACCAATAATTTTTTTAGTAGTATAGTAGCTTATTTGAATTTTCCAAAATGCCATAAAACTCCTGCGGGGTCATGCAGAAAACATTCACTTCCCCATTCCTCATATCGTATTGGTGTTAATTTAACACCATATTTTTCCGTGAGGTTTAAAGCTAAAAGTGCATTGTAGTATCTTTCGACATCATCAACTTCCACAAAAATCATCGTGTTTTCAATCCAGTTTTTATCGTAATAATCCTGAAGGTAGAAAGCAATTTCATTGGTTTTAAAAACAGACATTTTTGGGTCTAAGACAGTTTCTTCAAAACCTAAATCCTGATAAAATTGTCTCGAGACGGCAAAATTTTCAGAACCTATAAATGGACGAATTGATTTTATTTGGTGATTCATTTATTTACAAATTTATATCATTATAATAAATTAAAAACCATTGGTTTTTTATGAGTTTAAATTGTCTTTCCACTTCAAAACCGCTATCGTGAATCCAAAACTTTTCGATAATTAAAGTGTCTGTTTTCTCTAAAGAATGCTGGTACTCTCCAATTTCTGTTTGGTCTGAAACCGGAATTGCCTGAAATTGCCAATTCTTTTGCGTCCAACTGTATTGTTCAAATCCGGAAACATGTTTTCCGTCTATAGGAAAATCAACTCTGGAAACCTGAAAAACAGAGTCCGAATGAAATTTTTTATTGAATTCGTCAAAGTTTTCGACTGCTGTTGTTTTTAATGTTTTAGTGGCGTTTAAATTGGACTCCTTATGCACTTTATTTTTATTGCAGCCCACAAAAACCAATAGCATCACAATAAGTTTTACAAACCTCATAAGAGACAATTTATCCTTTTTTCAAAATACTTCCTAAACCACGTCCGATTTGCTCAATTGCTTCAATTCCTTTTGTTAAAGGCGACGCAGTAAAATCTTCGTACGCATCCATAGCACTTTCCTTACGATCGTCATGCGGATAAACCAGAATTACATTGTTCTCGTTGAATGATTTTTCAAATTTCTGCGGCAATCGGTCAAAAATGGACTGATACGAAACAGAACCTTTTCGTGATAAATTGAAAACGACCAAATCGGTTGATTTTATTTCATCGGAAATAGATTCGAAGCTTTCCCAGTCGATGACACTTTTAAAACCTAATTTAGCATTGATTTTTAAATTATTGGCAATTTGCTGAATCGCCTGATGTGTATTGTATTCTGCATAAACCACGATCGGAATACTCAATTCCTGAGACAAACGACAGATTTTTTGCAGTAATAACTGAAATCCGATTCCTCTTTCTGAAAATGGCGGACAAACAAAAACAAGTCTTTTTTCTTCAATAAAATTCTTCTGAAATCTGCAGATATATAAATTCTTGTCTACATTATTAATAATCGAATCTACGTTTTCTCCAAAGATTTTATCTATAAACCCGGTTTTTCTGGGCCAGCCCACAATCACGATATCCGACATAATTTCTTTTGACGTTCTCGCAATTCCACTCGCAGGATTATGATCGATTCTGGCAATCGTATTAATTTTTACTTCTGATGCAGAACCCTGAATTACAAATTTATCAACCGCTTTTCGATATTTTAAAATGTTCTTTTCAGCCTGACTATTATTAGGGACAATGGTTAATAAAGTCACGGGATTAGAAGATTTTTTATCTTTTATCAGCAAAGCAAAATCCAGCAAACTTGCTGTTGCAGAAGTTTTCGCCAGCGGAATCAGAATATGCTCGTCCAAAATCTGGTCTTTTCCATTGTCTTCGGGAGAAATTTCTTCTTCGCAAATTGCAATTTTCTTTGCTGCTTTTTCAGTTGCAAATGAAGCTACAATACAAGTTATCAGAATTAAAATAATAGTCCCGTTAAGAATATTTTCATCTAAAATCTTCGCTTTAAATCCAACCAGAATTACAGCTAATGTTGCCGCGGCATGTGCACTGCTCAGTCCGAAAATAAGCTGCCTTTCGGTTTTGGTATATTTAAAAACAATTTGTGTAAAAAATGCAGCGATCCACTTTCCAAAAATGGCTACAACACTCAGAGTTCCGGCAACAATTAAAGCTGTCGGACCACTTAAAATTACGCTGACATCTACCAGCATTCCTACCGAAATAAGGAAAAACGGAATAAATAATGAGTTTCCTATAAATTCGATTCTGTTCATTAAAGCGGAGGAATGCGGAATTAAGGGATTCAGCGCTAAACCCGCAACGAAAGCTCCGATAATTGGCTCTACTCCTGCTACTTCTGCCAAAAACGCGGCAAAGAAAACTACCGAGAGAACAAATATATAATGAGCATGTTTCTCACTTTCCAGTTTCTTAAAAAACCATTTTGCAATACGCGGAATAACCAGAAACATGATGGCAGAAAAAATGGCCAATGAAACCGTTAATTTAATCCAGAAAGCCTGATTCAGATTTCCCTGACTGCTGCCCATAATCACGGCAAGAATAATCAGTACTGCCGTATCGGTCAGAATAGTTCCGCCGACGGTAATCGCAACAGCCTGATTTTTAGCAATTCCAAGCTTACTCACAATCGGGTATGCCACCAAAGTGTGCGTGGCAAACATACTTGCCGTTAAGAAACTGGCATTAAAATCATATTGCAGTAAATAGTAGCAAACCGGAAAACCTATTGACAGCGGAAATATGAACGTAAAAAATCCAAAGAGGAGACTCTTATTCCGGTTAGCTTTAAACTCATTCATATCTAATTCCAAACCCGCAATAAACATAATGTACAATAGCCCAATGGTCGAAAATAAATCGACTGCCGAGTTTTTCGCCAAAATATTTAATCCATGCGGACCAATTATAACACCTGAAATAATAAGTCCGATGATTCCCGGAATATTAATCTTTTTAAGTAAAATCGGCGAAAGCAGGATTATAAAGAGTATTAAAGAAAAAATTAATACTGGATTGCTGAGCGGTAATTCGAATTCTTGTAATAGATGTTTGAAAAATTCTATCATATGGTAACTTTATCTTCTTGTGGTATTACTTTTTGTAAAAAGACTTTCGCAGAATTTAAACAAAACACAGGAAGTATTAATATTAAAAATCAAGTGCATGTGCATCCTGATTCATTACAAAAATACCTAAAAAACATTAATATATTACCAAAGGTAAAGATTTAGGATCTAATTTTATTTCCTTGACAAATTATTAAAATTTAATATTTTTTTTAACAAATACGCAAGATTAACATTCGATTATAAATCTTCGTTGCATTATTCAATTATCTTTGTCTTAACAAAAATTGAACAATGGAAGAATGTATCTCTGTTTTTGATATGCTTAAAATTGGCGTTGGACCTTCAAGCTCACATACTTTAGGTCCGTGGCGCGCTGCAGAACGTTTTCTCGAAGAATTGAAAGAAGAGTCAATTCTCGAAGAAATCTCGCGGGTAAAAGTCGATTTATATGGTTCCCTTTCCTTAACCGGAAAAGGTCACGCCACCGATCTTGCAGTTATGCTGGGATTAAGCGGACAAGATCCGGAATATATTCCTGTTGAAGATATTGCAGGAATTATCAAAAAAATCGAAACTACAAATGAAATCAATTTGGGTAACCACAAAGTGATTCCGTTCTTTTTTCTTCAGGACATTGTTTTCAATAAAGACTTTCTTCCTTTTCACGCTAACGGCCTGAAATTTACGGCATATAAATCGGATGATTCGGAATACGAATCTACCTTTTATTCTATCGGAGGCGGTTTCGTAGTGAAAGAAGAACGCACAAATGCCAAAATAAAAGAAGTCATTAAATGTGCATTTCCGTATCCGGTACAAAATGCTGCAGAATTATTGAATTATACAATTTCTGAAAATAAATCGATTTCTGAGATTGTCTACGAAAATGAAATTTCGATGCGTCCGGAAGCAGAAGTTCATTCTGAATTAATGCGTATTTGGAATACAATGTTAGAATGCATGTACATTGGCTGTCACTCTGAAGGAATTCTTCCGGGCGGATTACACGTTCGAAGAAGAGCTTTTGATATGCATCAGAATTTAATCGGTTTATCCAATTACAATGACCCGCCAAGCTGGTTGGGAGAAATTAGAAAAACAGAAGTTAAATTTCGACAAATCTTAAAATGGGTAAGCTGTTTTGCACTTGCCGTGAATGAAGTAAATGCATCCTTAGGACGCGTTGTTACGGCTCCAACTAACGGAAGTTCGGGCGTAATTCCGGCAGTTTTAATGTATTATATGGTTATTGAAAACCACAATGCGGGCGAAAAAGAAATCAAACAATTTTTGATGGTAGCAGGCGAAATTGGCAGTATCTTTAAAAAAGGTTCGACTATTTCTGCTGCAATGGGCGGATGCCAGGCAGAAATTGGCGTTTCGTCCTCAATGGCAGCGGCTGCACTTTGTGAATTAATGGGCGGAACTCCGGCTCAGGTACTTATGGCCGCAGAAATCGCGATGGAACATCACCTGGGATTAACCTGTGATCCTATTGGCGGTCTGGTTCAGATTCCGTGTATCGAAAGAAATACCATGGGTGCGATAAAAGCGATTAATGCTGCAGAATTAGCATTAGAAACCGATTCCAGAAATGCAAAAGTACCTCTGGATAAAGTAATTAATACGATGTGGGAAACAGCAAAAGATATGAATTCAAAATATAAAGAAACTTCAGAAGGCGGACTGGCAATTGCTGTAAATATGGCCGATTGCTAAAAATTTAAGTTACTACGAATTACATCGATTTGCACTAATTATAATGTATCAAAAAATGAATTCGGGCAAAATAATAAAACATTCATGAAAAAAATTTACTTTTTATTTGCTTTATTTTTATCTATTGTATCTCATTCGCAGGAGCGCTATTTTTTAAATTCAGATACAAGACTTTATACATCGCCAAACGCTTCTGCTGACTTTCTTGGTTATTTTAAATATGGCGCCGAAGTCCGATTATTATCTGAAGATCAAAACGGCTGGCATAAAATACAAGCCGATAATTTGAATGAAGGATATATTCAGTCCAAGTATCTAGCCACCAGACTTAATTCTAAAGATGTAAAAACACGAGATTCTCAAAATCCGATTTTAGAAGGCGGTGATGCCTATTATGGCGGAAATCATCTTTTTGTACTAGCCGCAGGTTTAAAAGCGCGGGCTCTACCAGATAAAAATGCTAAAATAAGGGAAGTTCTTTTTACCGGAGATCCTGTTCCCGTTAATTATCTTCCTGTAAATCCCGAGGAATGGGTTAATATCAATGGCAGTTTTAATCAGGAATCTGTACAATATACATTAAGAAAATTTCTTGGCGAAAGACCCAATTTTAACGCGCTTTTAAAAGATTTTGACAAACTAGATGTTAATGCTCTTGCAGAACGTAAAACTTTAAGCGAAAGAATTGTACAACTGGCCTGGAATACCGATTATTCGAGTTTAGTTCCGGCATATAAAAGATATTACGAAGTTGTAAAACAAATAAATGATCCCAAATTAATTGCAGAAACAGAGCTTAATATGGCTTTGGCGAAAGCTTTATCCAACCATAAATTACCGGAACAAATTACTGCTTTTACCCAGAAATCTCAATATTCTATTAAAGGTTTTAAGACAAAATCGGTTTTCATTTCAAAGACTAATTTGCTGAAAGTAATGGGAAAACCATCCAAAAAAGCAACCATTTCAGATGAATGCGGCATTTACTTAAGCGATTTATTTTATTATTATCCCGATTTACAGGTTTCTGTAGATGAAAAACAGGATAAAGGAGAAATCATCAAAGTTTTTATCAATGAAAACAATACTTTCATTCTTAATCCTAATGCTATTTTAGATCATACACTTTCTGAAAAAGACTTCATCGACAAATATGGAACCTATGTTGAGGCTTCCCTAAAAACACCTCACCATTATGCTATTATTATGGAAGACAGCCAATTTATATTGGAATTTAAAGCCGGGAAATTATTTTCTGTCGAAATATTCTACTATTGCTGATTCCCAATCTACAATTATTCAATACTTTTACATATTCAAAAAAACATAAAATGTCAGTAGCTAAAAAAGATTATAAAAGAATCACAACAAAGTCATTAATTGAAATGAAAAGCAACGGAGAAAAAATCTCTATGCTTACCGCGTACGATTATACAATGGCGAAAATCGTTGACACCGCCGGTGTTGATGTAATTTTAGTTGGAGATTCGGCTTCGAATGTTATGGCGGGTCACGAAACGACTTTACCGATTACTTTAGACCAAATGATTTATCATGCATCTTCAGTTGTGCGCGCCGTAGAAAGAGCCTTAGTTGTTGTTGATTTGCCTTTTGGAAGCTACCAGTCTGACCCGAAAGAAGCTTTGCGTTCTTCGATCAGAATTATGAAAGAAAGCGGCGGACATGCCGTAAAACTTGAAGGTGGAAAAGAAATTAAGGAATCTATTAAAAAAATACTACACGCCGGTATTCCGGTAATGGGACATCTGGGTTTAACACCACAATCGATCTACAAATTTGGAACATACAGTGTACGTGCCAAAGAGGAGGAAGAAGCAGAAAAGCTAATTGAAGACGCTCAAATGCTGGAAAAAATTGGATGTTTTGCCGTTGTACTTGAGAAAATCCCGGCAGATCTTGCCAAAAAGGTAGCAGAAAGCATCTCTATTCCGGTAATCGGAATTGGCGCCGGTGGTGGTGTTGATGGTCAGGTTCTGGTTATTCACGATATGTTGGGAATGAATAACGAATTCAGTCCGCGCTTTTTACGCCGTTACTTAAATCTTTATGAAGAAATGACCAGAGCAATTGGCCAATATGCTGCGGATGTGAAGTCGAGTGATTTTCCTAATTCTGGTGAGCAATATTAAATTTAGACTACTTAGATTACTTAGACTCCTTAGATTATTTAGACTGGAAGACTTTCTTAGATGTTGGGAAGTTAGACCATTTCGAGTATTCGACTAATTCAATTATTAGATTACGTAGACAAACTTAAAAATATAATGCATCAATTTAAAGAACTTTTAATTTGGAAAAAAAGTAGATTATTCTGTGTCCAAATATATTCTGCAACTTCAACTTTCCCAAATGATGAAAAATTTGGAATTGTAAATCAATTACGAAGAGCTTCTGTTTCAATCCCTTCGAATATTGCTGAAGGTTCTTCAAGAAGTTCAAATAAGGATTTTCCAGATTTTTAGAAGTTGCTATTGGTTCTGCTTACGAAATTGAAACACAGCTCACAATTCATGTGATTTAGGCTTTCTGAATATTGAAAAGCAGGAATTCCTAACAAAACAATTGGAGGAAATAGTCAAAATGATCTCAAAATTCAGATCAACACTAAAAATCTAACAATCTAAAAATCTAAGCCAGTCTAAAATGAAAATAGTATCAAACAAAAATAATCTCCAAATTCTGCACGAAGACAATCACATTATTGTGATAAATAAACGTGTAGGAGATATTGTGCAAGGCGATAAAACCGGCGACAAACCTTTGTCTGACATCGTAAAAGAATATATTAAAGAAAAATATAATAAACCGGGAGATGTTTTTTTGGGTGTAATACATCGTCTGGACCGGCCTACAACCGGAATCGTGGCTTTTGCGCGGACAAGTAAGGCGCTTTCGCGAATGAATGAATTGTTTAGTAATCGCGAAACACAAAAAACATATTGGGCAGTTGTTAAAAACAAACCAAAAGAAACTTCTGGAAATTTGGTTCATTTTTTAAAAAGAAACGAAAAGAACAACACTTCAAAAGCGCATCTTAAAGAAGTTCCCGACAGCAAAAAGGCCAGTTTAGATTATACGATAATTAAAGAATTACAAAACTATACCGCTTTAGAAATCAATTTACATACGGGGCGCCATCATCAGATTCGCGCCCAGTTGTCAGCCATCGGATCGCCTATAAAGGGCGATTTAAAATACGGTGCAGACAGAAGTAACCCGGACGGCGGAATCCATCTTCATGCCAGAAAATTGTTTTTTGTGCATCCTGTTTCAAAAGAAGAGGTCACGATTGTCGCTCCAACTCCCGACGATCCGATTTGGAACGCAGTCTGATTTTTATGATTTAATTGTTAATTTTTTAAATTTTATCAATTAACTTGCATAGAGAAAATCAAGCTGGGCGAAAAATGGATTATAAAAGTGACATCGGATATCGAAAAGAAACTTTAAAAAAGTTATTATATAATATTCAGAAAAGCGAAGATCTAATCGTAAAAGCGTTATATGATGATTTCAAAAAACCGGAATTTGAAGCTGTTTTAACAGAAACCAATTATGTTATTTCAGAGTTAAAAGATGTTATAAAAAACATCACTAAATGGGCAAAACCCGATCGTGTTTTTCCTTCACTTCTTAATTTCCCTTCTACAGACCGTATTTACAAGGAGCCTTACGGAGATGTTTTAATCATTGCGCCGTGGAATTATCCTTTCCAACTCGCACTTTGTCCGCTGGTAGCAGCCGTGGCAGCGGGAAACAGAGTGGTTTTAAAACCCTCGGAACTTACGCCGCATACTTCTGCTGTAATAGCTAAAATTATCGAAAAAACATTTCACGTCAATCATGTAGAAGTTATTGAAGGCGGTGTAGAAGTATCAAATCAATTACTGGCAAAGCGCTGGGATTATATCTTTTTTACCGGAAGTGTCGCTGTCGGCAAACTGGTTGCAAAAGCTGCAGCCGAAAATCTGACACCCGTAACTTTAGAATTAGGCGGTAAAAATCCCTGTATTATCGACGACAGCACTGACTTGAAACTAGCAGCCAAGCGAATTGTCTGGGGAAAATTTATCAATGCCGGACAAACTTGCATCGCCCCCGATTATGTATTGATTCAGAAAAACATGAAAGTCAATTTTATTTCTTACTTAATTGAAGAAATAATTAAGGCTTACGGAAAGAAAACAGATAAATCTCCAGATTTTGCACGTATTATCAATACAAAAAACTGGTATCGTTTAACGAATATGATTCAGAACGAAAATGTTTTATTTGGCGGAGAATACGATGCAAATACACTTTACATCGCTCCAACTTTAATCGAAGAACCCGATTTTGACAGCCCGGTTATGCAGGAAGAAATTTTTGGTCCCATACTTCCCATTCTGGTATACGAAAATGAAAATGACATCCAGAACGTCATCAGTCGTTATGAGAAACCTCTTGCATTTTATATTTTTAGTGAAAATAATTCGTTTGTTAAACGATTAATTTCAAAATATTCTTTTGGAGGCGGCTGCATTAATGATACAGTGGTTCATTTTTCTAACAAAAGACTGCCATTTGGAGGCGTTGGTCATAGCGGAATGGGCGCTTACCACGGCAAACGCAGCTTCGACACCTTTTCTCATCACAAAGCTGTTGTCAAAAAAGGCAACTGGCTCGATTTACCTATGCGTTACGCGCCTTATAAAGATAAATTAGCTTCCATAAAACGTATTTTAGACTGGCTTTAAATCAGTTAAATCATTTCGTAATGTTTTGTAGATTTTTCACGAGAATTGATTTAAAATATTATATTTACGTCAACATACCCGTCAAATTTTACAAGTCTATTAAAAAAAATTACGCAAAATGAAATCTACGCATGACCAAATTGAGGACATCAAAAAGAATGGCTATTCCCTTGATTTTGCAACCGTTTTTAATCACGCATTCGAGAACTACAAAAAAATAGCACTTTACTCCGGACTTATTATTTTGGTCTTTTCCATTATTGCCTTCATAGCTGTTATGGGAATTGTGATCGCCTATTTTGGTGCGGAAAGCATCAGCAAAAACTTCTTTGAAGAATTTGAAAATCAAGATTTTACTTCTGTAGAACTTTTAATACAAACTGTTATTGTCGCTCTAGTTGCCGGAATCGGAGCGCCTTTTGGAGCAGGGTTTCTAAAAATGGCCGACTGTGCAGATAAGGATATTGAATTTAATGTATCTACCATTTTCAGTTATTATAAATCACCCTATTTTGGACAAATTTTTGTATTGACCTTTCTTACGACTATCGTAGGAAGTGGTATTGCCAACTTAATTGAAGTCTCTTTAAATTCTTCGGGAGGCAATATCATTGCTGTTGCCATTCCATACATGATATCATATTGGACCTATCTGTCAATTCCTTTGATTGTTTTTGGAAAATTAAATGCCATCGACGCTTTAAAATCCAGTTTTATTGTAGTATCCAAAAATCCGCTTAACATATTTGCATTTTTCATTGTTGGGTTAATCGGTTCTGTAATCGGTTTATTTGCCTGTTGTATCGGAATACTCTTTACAGTGGTTTTTAACAGTTCTATGACCTACGCAACTTATTTCGGAATTTTTGGAGTACAAAATGAGGAAGAAGATACTATTGACTCAATTGGAAAATACAATGTAGATTAAATTAGAAATTCTTATTGCAAAAGAACCTAACCAATTCTTTAAAGAATTTCAAAAGACTGTTTATCTAACCAACATACCTCAAATTCTATGGCCGCAGACTGTAGTTTTTTCAATCAGGTTATTTTAGGAATTTCCGGTAACGGGAATATCTTAGAATCAATTATGAAAGTATGGTATGTAAATAATCCTGATATTACTTTCTATAATAATCCCAAAATTATTATTTTAGGTTTATCGCTTCTTGCCTTTCTAACATTATTAATTTACCAGTTTTCCAGAATTAAATCTAAAATTGGTTATTTCATAGAAAAGAAAAAAGAACAGGATGCAATTGGCAGAGAATATCAGCTTTATATTTTATTTTTTGGTATTGCAATAATTGTAATAGAAATTATCAACGAAATTTTTAAGATAAGACCCAAAAGTCTCTTGCTGATAAATGTCTCAATTGGTATTACAGTTCTTATTATTTATGGCGTTACCGATCGAATAAAATGGCTTAGAGATCAGATTCAGCAGATTTTTATATTTTGTTTTTTTATCTACATCGGTTACGTGGCGTACAATATCGTTTCGCATTCCGATGATGTTGTTCCCATTATTGTTTTTTTAATTTCCTTTTTCTTTTCGTACAGCATTCTTAAACCCATAAAAGTCTACTGGCTTTTTATAGCGCTGACTTTTTTCTTTCTAATTTCAACCGTAGCCTTTCAGCTCATTCCTATAAAATCATCTATCCTGCTAATTAATTTCTGCATTCTGATTTTCATAATCAATCAGGTAAAATATGCCGTTTTATTAAATAATCGTGACAACTTCAGGTTTGCAAGCGAAATTGTTCATAAAGGAAATTCACTCACAATAGCATCCAATCAAGATGGTGAAATAGTATTCTGCAGTGAAACCATAATACACATTCTGGGCTATCAGCCGGAAGAAGTCATGGGTTTGAAATTCTGGGAATTAACTCAGGATCCGGAATTCGCTAAAAAATCAAATCCGGTTAAAAATTATGAGAACAAACTTTATATCAGAAAATTAAAAACGGGAAATGGCGATTATAAATACATTCAATGGAAAGATAAAAAGTTTTCCAATGATTTAATAATCAGTATTGGACAGGATGTTACAGAACATGTAAATGTTCAGGATCAATACAAAAATCTTATTCAGACCGCAACAGATATTATTTTCGAAATTGATGCAGATGGCCATTTTAGTTTCCTTAATGAATTTGGTTATTCTATACTCGGCTATTCTGAAGAGGAGATTATGCAGAAACACTATTCCAATATAATTCCTGAAAATCACATAAAAAGTGCTGTAGATTTTTACGAAAATCTTGTGCTCAATGAAGACAATTATCCTATTATAGAAATTCCGATCTTAAAGAAAAATGGTAAAGAAATATGGGTTTCGCAAAAAATTATTATTCGAAAAAATGATGCCGGTCAAATAATTGGCTTTTCGGGAATTGCCAGAGATATTACAGAAAAAAAGAACATAGAAAACGAGAAAAAGAAACGTCTTCAAAAAATTGAAGCTTATAATAATTCAACCAAAAAATTATCGACCACCGATTTTAGCAAATACGACCAACTGAATGTTGTTATTGATCTGATAATCAAAGAAGCCGCCCTTATAAGCCGTACAAACCGCGTTAGTTTCTGGAAATATGATAAAGATTTAATTACCTGTCAAAACATTTTTAGTATTGATAACCAGAGTTTAAAAGACAAAAATATTTTAGATAAAGAATCGTATCCCATTTATTTTGAAACATTAAACAAAAAAGCAATTATTAACGCTCCGGACGTATTTAGCAAATTGGAAACTTCGGAGTTTCACAAACTTTATTTTACTAAAAATAATATCAAGTCAATGCTTGATGTTCCTATTTTTTTTACAGGACAGCTTGCCGGAGTTGTTTGTTTTGAAAGCACCGAAAAAAAACGGGACTGGGACAATGAGGATATTAATTATGCCAGAACGATTTCGGATGTTATTTCGCTCGCAATTTCGTCACAAATGCGACTGGAAGCAGAAAGAAAGCTGGAATTTAAAAGTCAGCTCTTATCTGCCCTTTCTTCCTGTACCGAAAAATTCCTGCTGAGTAAAACGACACAGCAGATGTTTGAGGAAACGTATAATATCATTGGAAAAGTGGCCAATGTTGATCACATGTATTATTACGAAAAAGATCCGGTTTATAATACGATGAGTCAGAAATACAAATGGTCACGCGAGGGAGTTACGCATCAGATTACGCCTTTGCGTCATATGACAGAAGAAAATTTAAAAGAGATTTACGAAGCTGCATCGCAAAAAAAAATCCTCAATACGCTGACCAAAAATCTCGAAGATGGCTTTTTTAAAACACTGCTCATTAACAACGAAATAAAATCTATTCTCATTTTACCACTGTATATCAACGATTTATTTACCGGCTTTATTGGTTTTGATGATTGCATGAAAGAGAAGAAATGGTCGGAAGATGAAATTAATATTTTTCAGGTTTTAGCCAATAATATTTCCTCGGCACTGGAAAGAAATCGGAATGAAACGAAAATTGTTGAAAGTGAAGAAAAATTCAAATTAATTGCCAACAACATTCCGGGAACGGTTTACTTATCGAAATTTGATGCTTTTTCGACTAAAATTTTTCTTAATGACGAAGTCCTGAATCTGACAGGATATTCAAAATCTGAGTTTATTGAAAATAATTTGTCATTTCTTTCTTTAATTCATCACGAAGACAAAGAAGAAGTAGTTAACAACCAGATTGATAATCTCCAAAAGGGCCATCCTTTGCACAATGTATATCGTATTAAGCGAAAAACAGGCGAATATATTTGGGTTGAGGAGTTTGGCGATGTGATTAAAAGAGATGATGAAATCGAATTTGTGGGCGGAATTTACTTTGACATTACCAACAAAAAAGAAATAGAAGACGCCATAAAAGCCAAACAACTGGCAGAAGCCGCAAATAAATCTAAGTCTGATTTTCTGGCGAATATGTCGCACGAAATACGAACTCCGTTAAACGGAATTATTGGCTTTACCCATTTATTGATGAAAACTGAATTGGAAGAAATTCAGGAAAAATACATGACGACGATAAACCAATCGGCGCATTCGTTGCTTGAAATTGTTAACGATATTCTGGATTTCTCTAAAATTGAAGCCGGAAAACTCGAATTATTTATTGATCTCTACGACATTCAGAAAGTGCTGGGACAGGTTTTCGACTTAATCCTGTACGAATCCAATCAGAAAAATCTGGAACTGGAACTCAACATCGATCCGGATGTTCCAAAATATATATGGACGGATATTGTCCGGATCAAACAAATTTTGATTAATCTCCTTTCGAATGCGGTTAAATTTACAACAGAAGGCTCTATTAAATTAAATGTCACTGTTTTAGAAAAGAAAAAAAACAACCATCATCAAATTCGTTTTGCGGTAATTGATACTGGAATAGGTATTCTGGATAAAAACCAAAAGAAAATCTTTAAGGCTTTTTCTCAGGAAGACAGTTCTACAACCAGAAAATTTGGAGGTACAGGCTTGGGATTAACGATCTCAAATCAGCTGCTTGCCTTAATGGAAAGCCGTCTGCAACTCGAAAGCAAAATTGACGAAGGAAGTACTTTTTTCTTCGATTTAAATTTAAAAACCAGCAATCAAATTGGTGATCAAAAGTGTAATGCCGAACTTAAAAATTTAAATAGCGAACTTCATTCTGAGGAAATAGAACCAGGCCCAAATACGATTCGGTTTTTAATTGTAGAAGATAATAAAGTTAATATGCTGCTTCTTAAAACTATAATTAAAAACCTTTACAATAGCGCCTATGTATTTGAATGCGAGAACGGTTATGAAGCAATACAGCAATTTGAAAAAATAAATCCCACGATTGTTTTTATGGACATCCAAATGCCTATCATGAATGGATATGAAACCGCAAAAGCCATTAGAAACACTAAAAACGGCAAAGATATTCCGATAATTGCCGTTACAGCCGGCGCAGAAAAAGATGAAAGAAACAAATGCATTGCCGCAGGAATGGACGATTATATTTCAAAACCCATTATGAAAGGAACTGTAGAAGAAGCATTGATAAAATGGCTGGGCTGATTTCTATTATTTGAACGCCATAAGCAGACTAAGAATGCTCCTGAAGCCACAAATAGCCCCAACCTGATACTGACTGTTTTTTTGTAAAAACATAAATGATGTAATTGTGAAATTTATCATAAAAAATATATAAATTCGTACATCATTAAAAACAATCAGTATAAAAAGAATTCAATATGAAATGGTTAGGAAGAAGACAAAGCGATAATGTTGAAGACAGGAGATCAATTTCCGGCGGAAAAGCCGTACTTGGAGGTGGTGTTATCGGGATTATTATTTTGTTGTTAAATGTTTTTGGCGGTGAAACCGGTCAGACCGTAGGATCTGCGTTAGAGCAGCTTCAGGGTGGACAAAACCAGCAGACGGAAGCAGCTGCTCCTTTGAGCAAAGAAGATGAAGAAATGGGGAATTTTGTCCGTGTCATTCTCGCAGATAATGAGGATATCTGGAGCAAAATTTTTGCCGATAACGGAATGACATACGAAAAACCAAAATTAGTTCTTTTTAAAGGTTCTGTACAAACTGCCTGTGGTGGTGCGTCCTCTGCTTCGGGTCCGTTTTATTGTCCGGGCGATCGTAAAGTATATATGGATCTGGCTTTCTTTGAGGAATTAAAAACAAAATTTGGAGCCAAAGGCGGCGATTTTGCAATTGCTTATGTAATTGCACATGAAATTGGACATCATGTTCAGACTTTATTGGGAACATCTGATAAAATGCGTCAGGATCAGCAGGGAAAAAGTGAAGCTCAGGCCAATAAACTTTCTGTTGCTTTAGAATTACAAGCCGATTTTTACGCCGGAGTCTGGGCACATTACAATCAGGATAATTTAGATGTCGGAGATATTGACGAAGCTCTTAGCGCAGCAAATGCAGTAGGAGACGACGCCATTCAGAGTAAAATGCAAGGTCATGTAGTTCCGGATTCTTTTACACACGGAACATCAGAACAAAGAATGTATTGGTTTAAAAAAGGTTTTAAAACCGGAGATATCAACCAGGGCAATACATTTGAAGAAATTAGATAATACATTAAACCAAATATAATAACCACTAGAAAAGCATGACTTAACCGTCATGCTTTTTTTTGTTTTTAATTATTTAAGTTTATTTCACACTTTTATAGAATAAATACAAAAAGCCTTAAATACTCTTATTTAACTTATATGGTAAAATAACAACGCACAAAAAAAGCCCTGAATTTCTTCAGGGCTTTAAATTTCTGGGTGGCTGACCGGGTTCGAACCGGCGACCCGCGGCACCACAAACCGCTACTCTAACCAACTGAGCTACAACCACCATTTTTGCTTAGCGAGTGCAAATATATAACAAAGGTTTACTTCTACAAAGAAAAAAATGAAAAATTTACAACAAATTTTCTAAGCTATTGACTGCCAAACATCTTTCTACTGTAAAACCTTCAGCAAAATCTTTACCCACTAACCTGCCCAGGTCCTGCGCACGATAATTTAAGCTTTCAAAGAAGTTTTTACTGGTAATCGGTGTCGCAGGTTCTTTTGAATCCGGATCGTAAAACTGCGTTTTGTAAGCGGCAATCGATTCGATCTTTTTATCTTGAAATCCTGTTATGTCGACTACAAAATCCGGTTCAATATTTTTCCACTGTATGTAATGATATACTAGTTTTGGTCTCCAGGCTTCTTGTTTCTCTCCGTCAAGTACAGTTTCAATTTTCATTAAGCCTGATAAAAAGCACGAATCAGAAACTAATTTACTTCCTTTTCCGTGATCAATATGGCGGTCGTCGATTGCGTTGCACAAAACAATTTCCGGTTTATACTTTCGTATCATTTTTATAACCTCTAACTGATGGTTTTCATCGTTGACAAAAAAACCATCACGCATCGCTAAATTTTCGCGCACAGCAACTCCTAGGATCCTCGCTGCATCTTTCGCTTCCTGATCTCTGGTTTCTGCCGTTCCGCGGGTTCCTAATTCACCACGGGTTAAATCAACGATTCCAACTTTTTTCCCCAGGGAAACTTCTTTTAAAATAGTGCCGGCACAACCTAATTCTACATCGTCAGGATGAGCGCCAAAGGCTAATATATCTAATTTCATTTTTGTTTTTTTTTGTTTCAAGTTTCAGGTTTCAAGTTCTGTGTAGGCAACCTGAAACCTGAAACCTGAAACTAATTTTTAAACTATTTTTTCAAAACTCTTTTCATTGTCATGGATTTGTTCACGCTTTCCTCCCATTCTTTTTCGGGAATGCTTTCTTTTGTAATGCCGCAACCCATGTACAGAATGGCTTTTTCATCTTCAATCTGCATGCATCGTAAATTTACAAATAAATCAGAACTCGAATTATTTCCTTCAAAAGTGCTGTTTAACTCTCCTAAAAATCCGGTGTAAAAATTTCGGTCGTACTTTTCATTTTCTAAAATAAATGCTTTCGATTTTTTCTTGGGTAAACCACAAACTGCTGGCGTTGGATGCAGGGTATCTATTACTTCTTCTAAAGTCGAATTATCTTTTAAAACTCCTGAAATATCAGTTTTAATATGCCAGATTGAGCCCGCTTTTAAACTGTAAGGTTCAGAAACCACAACCGAAGCGGCAAATTCGCGAAGACGCTTCACAATAAAATCAGTAACATATTGCTGTTCGTCTTTTTCTTTTTGCTGCCAGACAATTTCGGTTTGCAAATTATCTTTCTGCGTTCCCGCCAAAGCCATTGTTTCAAAAACATTTTCATTTGCTTTGAGAAGTTTTTCGGGCGTTGCTCCCATCCACATTCCAATTTTTGGATGGAAAAAGCAGTAACAAAAAGTCGCAGGATATAGTTGAACCAAATGCTGAAAGGTATCGATAAAATCAAATTCGGATAACGGAACTTCTTCACTTCGCGATAAAACTACTTTTTTAAATTCTTCATTTTTAATCGCCTGAATGCCCTGAGCAACTAAATATTCATATTGAAATTTAGCTTCAGTATCAAAATTCAAATCATCAATTTCAATTGGTTCAAATGAAGTAGCTTGTTTTTCAGCAGTAATAATCTCCGATTCATTCTCCGGAATTAAAATCAGTTGCTTTTCATCAAAAGAAGCAAAAACAAATCCTTTTTCGCTGTAATCTCCAACGTGAAATAAAGTATTATTCTGCTGTAAAATGCCAACCAGATTCGAAGTATTGGGCTTAGAATAAAGTACAAAGGGTAAATTTTGTTCTTTATGGTTTTTAATTTTTAAGAAAAATGGATTCATAATTTATTCACTTTTCTTTCTGTCTAAAACTATATTCGTCAATTTGCACAGCGAAATCAAATTACCTTCTTCATCTGTAATTTTAATTTCCCAAAGATGCAGACTTCGTCCTTTATGAATAATTCTGGCTGTTCCAAAAACATATCCTTCACGGATACTTTTCAAATGATTGGCAGAAATTTCGATTCCTCTTACCTCTTGCTCTTTTGGATTGATAAAAAAGAAGGAAGCCGCACTTCCGACACTTTCTGCTAAAGCCACTGAAGCGCCGCCGTGCAATAGTCCCATCGGTTGATGAACACTCGGATTAACAGGCATTTTTGCGGTTAAAAAATCTTCTCCGGCGTCAATATATTCTATTTTCAGCGTTTCCATTAATGTGTTTTTAGAAAACTCATTACAGCGCGCCAAAATTTCCTGTTTTGTATGATTCATTAAAATAAACTTTAAAATCGTAAAATTAAAGAAAGATAAGACACAAATCTAAAATCCTCCCAAAATTTCGGGACTAAAATTTAAAAATCACTTTAAAGCTGTAGGTTTTTTGTTATTTTTACAAAAACAATCAGAGTGGCAAAAACATCTATTTAAATGCGTCAAACCTTTATACTTTTTATTTTCGGAATAATTCTAATTTGCAGTTCCTGCCGAACTGATTTTGATACTGTTGCAAGTTCCGGAGATTTAAAGTTCTCCAAAGACACGGTTTATCTGGATACCGTTTTTAAAAATATCGGTTCAAGCACCTATCAATTAAAAGTCTACAATCGAAGTAAAAATGATATTTCGATTCCGGTCGTTCAATTTAAAAAAGGCCTGAGCTCTAAATATCGCATGACCGTTGACGGAATGTCGGGGACTAATGGTAAGATTTTTAATAATGTTAGACTTTTAGCAAAAGACAGTTTGTATATTTTTATAGAAACAACTGCTGAAATTACAGACGCCAATCCGGCAGATTTTTTATATACCGACGAAATTCAATTTGACAGCGGCTCTAATCTGCAGGAAGTAGCTTTGGTTACTTTAATTCAGGATGCTGTTTTCCTGTATCCAAATCAAAATCCCGACGGGACAAAGGAAAAAATAAAAATTGAAGACAAAGATACAGACGGCTTTTATCTGGAGGATAACGAACTCAATTTTACTAAAGAAAAACCATACGTCATTTATGGCTACGCAGGAGTTCCCGAAAATAAAACTGTAACTTTCGAAGCCGGTTCCCGAATGCATTTTCATGCTAATTCCGGATTGTATGTTGGCGAAAAAGCTTCGCTTCAAATAAACGGAACACCTTCAACGACCGAAAAATTAGAAAACGAAGTGATTTTTGAAGGTGATCGTCTTGAATCTTTATATGATGATATTCCCGGTCAATGGAAATCGGTGATCTTTGAGAAAGGAAGTCTGGATCATTCCATCAATCATTTAACTTTAAAAAATGCCGTTATTGGTTTAGATTTAAGAAGTCCGTTAAATGTAGTCGAAATCAAAAACTCGCAGATTTACAATTGTGCTGAGTACGGAATTCTGGCTCAAAATGCTCAGATTGTGGGAGAAAACATTGTAATAAATTATGCCGGATTAGCGGGTTTATCCTGCGTATACGGCGGAAATTACAGTTTTACTCATTGTACCTTCTACAATAACTGGCCGTCAGGTTCTCAGTTTGCAGTAAATGTGAGTAATAGTCTGGCCGGCGCAACACCGGAAACGAATCCGCTCACTAAGGCGACCTTTAACAATTGCATTATTTACGGCTCCGGCAGCAACGCATTTAATTTAGATAAAAAAGCAACCGCTCCATTTGTGTATCAATTAAACAATTGTTTGCTAAAATTTGCAACCACAACAAATCCCGATTATCAATTTAAAACAGATACAGAGCATTATAACGGTATTATTCTAAACGAGAATCCGAAGTTTTACAATGTCAGTCAGAACAAATTTAATATTGATAAAACTTCTGCCGCTTTCGCGAAAGGGAATCAGGCCTATATAATTCCGATGGATATTTTAGGGGTTGCAAGAACTTCTCCTCCCGATTTGGGTGCTTATCAAAGTGCTGAATTTCCGAAATAAAATTTACACATTACGTTATTCTGAACAATTCATATAGTGTTCAAAATATCGAGGCTTTCAACCATTTTTGTGACTCAAAAACAGAGTAAGAAAATATACCCAAAATTAAACATCGCTTAACATTTCGTATTTATTAAAAATGTAAATTTGATTGAACTTTATTTTAACTTTCTAAAATACAATTCTTTAAAAGTTAAATTATAATTTCTAACCCAAATTTGTTACTTATGAAAAAAAACTACTTTTTGCTCTTATTGATGTTTGCCACACTGGGATTTGCCCAAATCCCTTCAGGATATTATAGCACCGCAACAGGAACTGGCTATGCGTTAAAAACACAACTTTACAACATTATTAAAGGCCATACTGATAATGGCTATGCCGGTCTTTATGTCACTTATGCCACATCTGATTTAGATCATTTTTATGAAAACGATGGTTCGGTTCTGGACATGTATTCTGAAAATCCTGCCGGCACAGATCCATACACTTATAGTATTGCAACAACACAAAGATGTGGTAATTACAGTAACGAGGGAGATTGTTATAACAGAGAGCACATTATTCCGCAATCTGTATTTGACGAAAAATCGCCTATGGTTGCTGATGCTCATTTTATTACACCAACAGACGGAAAAGTAAACGGAATCCGTTCCAATTATCCGCACGGAACTGTAAGTAGTGTAACTTATACTTCTCAAAACGGGAGTAAATTAGGAGAAAGCGGCGTTTCAGGATATTCAGGAACTGTTTTTGAACCTATCAACGAATTCAAAGGTGACATTGCCCGAATGTATTTTTATTTTGCAACACGATACGAAAATACAATTGCCGGATATTCTTATCCTATGTTTAACGGAACTTCGAGCAAGGTTTTTACACCTGCTTTCTTAAGTATGCTTTTGGCGTGGCACACACAGGATCCGGTAAGTGCGAGAGAAATAGAAAGAAACGACGCGATTTATGGACGTCAGAATAATAGAAATCCATTTATCGATCATCCGGAATATGTAAATCAAATCTGGACAACCGAATCTGATGATACGACGCCGCCAAGCGCGCCAACCAATTTGATTGTTACCGGAAGCACTTCAAATACAATAAGTTTAAGTTGGTCTGCTTCGACAGATAATGTGGGAATTGCAGGTTATGCGGTTTATGCAAATGGCGTTTTTAAACAAAATGCAACTGGGACGAATGTTACGGTAACAGGTTTAACTCCCTTAACAACTTACTCTTTTTATGTCATTGCAAAAGATACCTTTAATAATTCGTCAACCGAGAGTAATACTGTCAGCGGAAGCACAATTGAAGCTCCAACAGGCGGCGGAACCAGCAATGAAATTTTCTTTACAGAATATATTGAAGGATCAGGTAATAATAAATATTTAGAGATCTCGAACTTCACAGGAAGCAGCGTTGATTTAACAAAATATACGATCAAAAAACAAGTAAATGGGGCTGGTCCGTGGACATCAACTGCGGGACTTGCACTTACGGGAACTCTGGCACATGCTGCGTCATATGTTATCGCTTATAATCAGGGAACAGTAACATGTTATGCACCTGCCAACGCTAATCTATCAAGCGGTGCAGCTGAACTTCAGTTTAACGGAAATGATCCTCTTGGACTATTTAAAGATGATGTCTTAATAGATATTATTGGTACATTAGGAAATACTGCCAATTTTTCTATCGATGAAACTTTAAGAAGAAAACCCACTATTTCTTCGCCAAATATCACCTTTGATAAAGCTGCAGAATGGGATGTATATCCAAAAGATACCTGCAACGGATTAGGTAGTCATACCCTGGCTAATTTAGGAACCGGAGATTTTGATTTTAATTCCTTCTCCATTTATCCGAATCCGTCGAATGGACATTTTACTATTCAGCTAAAAGATTCCGCTGAAGCCTCAAATGTTGAAATATTATCAATTCTAGGACAGAGAATATATTCGAAAGAAAATAGCATGAGTTCGTCTATAAACATAAACAATATCCAAAAAGGTATATATATTGTGCGAATCACGCAAGGTTCAAAAACAAGCAGTAAAAAGATAATTATTAATTAATAAAATTTATTTTATAAGGATGCTTTCCGCAAATCCATTCTTTAAAAAAATCGTGATCAGTTAATTTATTACATTTATAAAAATTGAAAAGCAGCATTTTGTGCTGCTTTTTGTTTTAATTTAATATAATTGTTACTTGGAGATTTAGCAGATTAAAAAATAAAAAACCATTAAATCTGCATGAATCTCAAAAAATCTGCGTGAAACAAAACCTTTTAACTCATCTCAAAATGAAAAAAATCCGCAAAATCTGCAAAATCTGCGAGAGCTAACATTAAACAGTTTTAATAAATTCGCGTCAGGAGAATAATTCAAAAATCACGACAATCCATTAAAAATAAAAACTTTTACTTCATTCAGAATTAAAAAATCTTTGGGTCTTAAAGCCTTCGCGACAAAAAAATAATTCTGCAATAAAAAAGCATCTTCAACTTTTTTTTAAAGAGAAGGTTTCCAAATTTGCGCTTACTATTTATTTAAACTAAATTTGCACCTCAATACAACAAACTACACACAAAAATGATCCATTTCTTTGAAAACCAAAGCAAAACTGTTTTTGCCGTACAAACGCAAAACGAAATTTCAGCTCAAGACATTTCAAAATTAAACTGGCTTTTTGCCGACGCAAACAAGATCGATAAATCCGCACTGCCGGGTTTTTTTGTTGGTCCGCGTGCCACTATGATCACACCCTGGAGTACTAATGCCGTAGAAATTACTCAGAACATGGGAATTCCGGGCATTATCAGAATCGAAGAATTTCATCCGGCAACGGAAGACTTCAATGATTTTGATCCGATGCTTTCTCAAAAATTCAACGAATTAGATCAGGAAATTTTTACGATCAACATTCAGCCGGAACCGATTCTGGAAATTGATGATATTGCTACATATAATAAAGTTGAAGGTTTAGCTTTAAGCGAAGAAGAAGTAGATTACTTAAACAATCTTGCTGTAAAACTAGGAAGAAAACTAACTGATTCTGAGATTTTTGCTTTCTCTCAGGCCAATTCAGAACACTGCCGCCACAAAATTTTCAACGGAACATTTGTTATTGACGGTGAAGAAAAAGAGACTTCTCTTTTCAAATTAATCAAAAAAACATCACAGGAAAATCCTAACGATATAGTATCTGCTTACAAAGACAATGTTGCTTTTGTAAAAGGACCTAAAGTACAGCAATTTGCGCCAAAATCTGCTGACAAACCCGATTTTTACGAAGTAAAAGAATTTGATTCGGTTATTTCATTAAAAGCAGAAACACACAATTTTCCAACAACAGTTGAACCATTTAACGGAGCTGCAACTGGTTCAGGAGGAGAAATTCGCGACCGTTTAGCAGGAGGACAAGGTTCTTTGCCGTTGGCAGGAACTGCGGTTTACATGACATCGTACTCTCGTTTGAACGATGACAGAAAATGGGAAAATGCTGTCGAAGAAAGAAAATGGTTGTACCAGACTCCAATGGATATTTTAATCAAAGCTTCAAACGGAGCTTCTGATTTTGGAAATAAATTTGGCCAGCCGTTAATTACAGGTTCTGTTTTAACTTTCGAACACGAAGAAAACAACCGTAAAATTGGTTATGATAAAGTAATCATGCAGGCGGGTGGAATTGGTTATGGAAAACTGGATCAGTCAATCAAAAAGAAACCACAAGAAGGCGATAAAATCGTAATTCTGGGTGGAGAAAATTATAGAATCGGAATGGGTGGTGCTGCGGTTTCGTCTGCAGATACGGGAGCTTTCGGTTCAGGAATCGAGTTAAATGCGATTCAGCGTTCTAATCCGGAAATGCAGAAACGTGCTGCAAATGCCATTCGTGGTTTGGTAGAAAGCGACAATAATCCAATTGTTTCGATTCACGATCACGGTGCCGGCGGACACTTAAACTGTCTTTCTGAATTAGTGGAAGAAACCGGAGGTTTAATCGATTTGGATAAATTACCAGTTGGAGACCCAACACTTTCTGCAAAAGAAATCATCGGAAACGAATCTCAGGAAAGAATGGGATTGGTTATTGGTCAAAAAGATATTGAAACATTACAAAGAATTGCCGACAGAGAGCGTTCTCCAATGTATCAGGTTGGAGATGTAACTGGCGATCACCGTTTTACTTTCCAATCGCATTCAAACGGTTCAAAACCGATGGATTATGCTTTGGAAGATTTCTTCGGAAGTTCTCCAAAAACGGTTATGACCGATAAAACGATCGACAGAAAATATGCTGATGTTTCGTATTCGGCAAATGATTTCGAAAGTTATTTAAAAGACGTTTTACGTTTAGAAGCAGTTGCCTCAAAAGACTGGTTAACCAACAAAGTTGACCGTTGTGTTGGAGGAAAAGTAGCGAAACAACAAAATGCAGGGCCTTTACAATTGCCTTTGAACAATGTAGGTGTAATGGCTTTGGATTATTTAGGAAAAGAAGGAATTGCAACTTCTATCGGGCACGCTCCTATTGCGGCTTTGATTGATCCGGTTGCGGGATCCAGAAATGCCATTGCAGAATCCTTATCAAACATTATCTGGGCTCCGATTAAAGACGGAATGAAAGGGATTTCTCTTTCTGCAAACTGGATGTGGGCTTGTAAAAACGAAGGTGAAGACGCTCGATTGTACGCAGCTGTGGAAGGTTGTTCTGAATTTGCTATCGAATTAGGAATCAATATTCCGACAGGAAAAGATTCACTTTCGATGAAACAAAAATATCCAAATGATGAAGTAATTGCGCCGGGAACGGTTATTATTTCTGCGGGAGGAAATTGTACAGACATTAGAAAAGTTGTGGAACCGGTTTTACAGAAAAACGGAGAATCTATTTACTATATCAATTTGTCGCAGGATGATTTCAAATTAGGAGGTTCTTCTTTTGCACAAATTAGAAATACAATCGGAAACGAAACTTCTACTATAAAAGATGCGAAGTTCTTCAAAAATGCTTTTAACACGATTCAGGAATTAATCGGCGAAAGTCAGATTTTAGCCGGACACGATATCGGAAGCGGTGGTTTGATCACAACTTTACTTGAAATGTGTTTTGCTGATGTGAATTTGGGAGCAAAAATTGATTTTTCTGCGTTTAATGAAAAAGACTTATTAAAAATCCTTTTCGCAGAAAACATCGGAATCGTATTTCAGGCAAAATCAGATTCAGCTGTTGAAGCGAAATTAAAATCAAATAATGTTGAATTCTTTAAATTAGGTTCAGTTACAACTAACGAAACTTTGGACTTAGGACTATGGACTCTAAACATTCCAACTTACAGAGATATTTGGTTTGAAACTTCATACTTATTAGACCAAAAACAATCTAAAAACGGAAGAGCTCAGGCACGTTTTGAAAACTATAAAAATCAGGTTTTACAGTATACTTTCCCTGCACATTTCACAGGAAAAAAACCAGAAATTGACAATTCTAAGCCACGACCAAAAGCAGCAATTATCCGCGAGAAAGGAAGTAATTCTGAGCGCGAAATGGCAAATGCAATGTACTTAGCCGGTTTTGATGTAAAAGACGTTCACATGACCGATTTAATTTCAGGTCGTGAAACTTTAGAAGATATTCAGTTCATCGGAGCAGTTGGTGGATTCTCTAACTCAGATGTTTTAGGTTCTGCTAAAGGCTGGGCCGGAGCATTCTTATACAACGAAAAAGCAAAAACAGCTTTAGCTAATTTCTTTAAAAGAGAAGACACATTATCTGTCGGAATCTGTAACGGATGCCAATTGTTTATGGAACTGGAAGTTATTAATCCGGAGCATGAAGTTCACGGAAAAATGCTTCACAATCAAAGTCAGAAACACGAAAGTATTTTTACTTCTGTAAAAGTTCAGGAGAATAATTCTGTAATGCTTTCTACATTGGCCGGAAGCACTTTAGGAGTTTGGGTTTCTCATGGAGAAGGAAAATTCAATTTGCCTTTAGCAGAAGAAAACTATAATATTATTTCTAAATATGCTTATGAAGGTTATCCTGCAAATCCAAATGGTTCTGATTATAACACAGCCATGATGTGTGACAAAACCGGAAGACATTTGGTGATGATGCCTCATATTGAGCGTTCTACTTTTTCGTGGAACTGGGCACATTATCCAAAAGACAGAAATGACGAGGTTTCGCCTTGGCATGAAGCTTTCGTAAACGCCAGAAAATGGATTGAGAAAAACTAAAAATATGTTTTTAATACACAAAACGCCCGATAATTCGGGCGTTTTTTTTTTGACCCAAACTGCCTAAGCCGGACTCATTTAATTACTAATTTTTTAATTTGATTCATATTACTTTTTTTTCTCTTTTTTGAAGGAAGAAAACTATCTTTTTTTATCTGGCATTTTGTTTAAAAAAAATCAGGATCTAAGGATTTTTCATTCTTTTAGAGAAGTAAAATTAATTTATATTCGCCACAAGATTTTTAGTCCCAAAAACATTAAACCTACATAGAATGAAATTAAAATTACTTTTCTTCAGTTTATTTCTAACTGCTATTCCATTACATGCACAAATTAAGGTTGAACAAATTACACACAAAGGACACGACCGCTACATTACAACAACAATTGGATATCCTGTGGACGGAACTTTTTTGTATGAAGGAAAAAAAGAGCCTGTTGTACAATTAAATACTAATGGAAAGGGAATTTTCCAGTTTGAAGATTTATCAAAGAAAAATATAAGTTGGGGAGTTGAATGCTCAGAAGAAGGCGTTCCTTTATTTAAAGAAGGTTTCAACAGTGCTTCTTATACTTTTTGGTACAAGGAAGATAATCAGGAAGAATGGAATTACACGCAGCTTTCTATTCATTTCAATAAAAAGAAAATGTACATTATGGGAGAGCGCGTAAAAGATTACGAAGATTATAATGACATGACCAAACATTAAAGAAAATAAACTTTTCTCTCTATTTTATAAAATTTACTAAAAAAAAGAAAACGTTTTCGTTGAATTTTAATAGTACCCATAAATTTTGCCATTTAATTTTATAAAATTAAAAATCATTCCTAATTTTTATTTAATTTGCAGTAAAATTCAATATATTAAACATGGTTTCAATCACACGCCTCTTTGATTTTCCTTATTATCAATTAGAAACTTATAATCTCCCTGTTGCTTTGGCAACTAAAAAAAATGGAGCCTGGGAAAAAACATCCACCCAGGAATATATTGCAAAAGCAAATGCTGTATCACGGGCATTATTGCGCATGGGCGTACAAAAAAATGATAAAATTGCACTAATCACTTCTAATAATCGTACAGAGTGGAATATCATGGATATCGGTATTTTGCAAACCGGTGCTCAAAACGTTCCCATTTATCCCACAATTGCAGAGGAAGATTACGAATATATTTTAAATCACAGCGGAAGTATTTTCTGTTTTGTTTCGGATGATGAAGTATATCAGAAAGTAAAAGCCATACGCGGTAATGTATCTACTTTAAAAGAAGTATATTCATTTAATGAAATTGAGGGCTGCAAACACTGGTCTGAACTTTTTACTTTAGGAGCTGATGAAAGCAATCAGTCTGAAGTTGAAGCTTTAAAAGAAAGTATTAAGGAAGATGATTTAGCCACTATTATCTATACTTCCGGAACTACCGGAAAACCAAAAGGTGTTATGTTATCGCACAGAAACATTGTTTCTAATGTATTGGACAGCGCGCCAAGAATTCCCTTCGATGCCGGAAAAAGTACCGCATTGAGCTTTCTTCCTATTTGTCATATTTTCGAAAGAATGATTTTGTACATCTACCAATATTATGGTGTTTCGGTTTATTTCGGAGAATCTATTGAGAAAATAAGCGACAATTTAAAAGAAGTTCGTCCTACTGTAATCACGGCAGTTCCAAGACTTTTAGAAAAAGTTTACGATAAAATATATGCTAAAGGCGGAGAACTTACGGGAATCAAGAAAAAACTGTTTTTCTGGGCTATCGATCTGGGTTTAAAATACGAACCTTACGGAGCAAACGGATTCTGGTATGAGTTTCAGTTAAAAATTGCGCGTAAACTTATATTTAGCAAATGGAAAGAAGGTCTTGGCGGAAACTTAGATTTAATGGTTTCAGGAAGTGCAGCACTACAGCCAAGATTAACACGAGTTTTTGCAGCGGCAGAAATTCCGGTTATGGAAGGTTACGGATTATCTGAGACTTCACCCGTAATTGCGGTAAACGACCAGAGAAATAAAGGTTTCAAAATTGGAACTGTTGGAAAAGTAATCCGTAATGTTGAAGTAAAAATTGCCGAAGACGGAGAGATTTTATGTAAAGGTCCGAATGTAATGCTGGGCTATTATAAAGACGAAGAAAAAACTGCCGAAGCCTTAAAAGACGGCTACTTCCATACGGGTGATATTGGGGAAATTGACAGCGAAGGTTTCTTAAAAATAACCGATCGCAAGAAAGAGATGTTCAAAACTTCTGGCGGAAAATATATTGCACCACAATTAATTGAAAATGCTATGAAACAATCGCGTTTTATTGAGCAGATCATGGTTGTAGGTGAAGGCGAAAAAATGCCGTCGGCTTTTATACAGCCTAATTTTGAATTTGTAAAAGAATGGGCCAAAATCCACAAAATAACTTTAGGAAGTACCAATGCTGAAATTGCTGCAAATCCTGAGGTGGTGAAACGCATTGATACTGAAGTGGAAGAAATAAACAAAAAATTCGGACACTGGGAACAAATCAAACGTTTTGAGCTAACTCCGGATGTATGGTCTATTGACGGCGGTCAACTGACACCTACTCTAAAATTAAAACGTAAAATCATTAAAGAAATCTATAAAGATCTTTACGCAAAAATCTACGGAAACAATAATTAATCAAAATAATATAACCAAAAGTAAAACGGCTGTCTAAATTTAGACAGCCGTTTTTTTAATTGCGTAAACACCAATTCAAAATCTTAGCGATATTTTTGGCATCATCAATTCCTCGGTGATGCGTTCCTTCCAAAGGAATATTCAATAAAGCCAAAGCACCATTCATTCCTGTTGGTTTCTGCAAACCAAATTTCTCTGCAAACCATGTTTTTACATTAATATGTTCAGCTCCCATCGGGTATGTAATTTCGAACGATTTACATTGTTTCTGAAGCATATTCAAGTCGTACTGTCCGTAACTGGCCCAGGTATACAAATCGGGATTGTATTCGTCTGTTAGCTGATTGATAGCTTCTTCAAAACTGACACCATTTTGATCCAGTAAATCTTGTGTAATGGTGGTTAGTTCTGTGCAAAATGGACTTACCGTTGAGCGCTGCGGTTTTATGAGAATACCTTTGTTTTGGCTAATTTCTCCAGTTTGCGAATCCAGAACAGCTAATCCAATTTCGATAATTTCATTTTGCTGGCCTTTCGGAACTTCGCCCTGCCAACATGTGGCTTCTAAATCTATGATAATAATTTTATCTGTAGTTTTCATTTTAGTATAAATTTTTAATGCTAATTTTTAAACTGCCAGCCTATCTGCTGGCAGTCTTCTTAGTTTAAGAAGGTCCCGCTTCAATTGGCCAGGTCATGCTAGCTGCTTGACATCTCGATTATTTTTCTCGAAAACATATTTTTAAAGTTTGCAAAAAGACTTATATTCTTCGCCTCTTTTCTCGACTTTTCTTTTTTTGTTTTCTTGCTTTCTTTCCTGATACCCGTTTTTTCAGCTTTAACTTTATTGCTGCTTTCAATTTGCATTGTTTCTTCCAGTCTAAACTTTCTAAACGGACGCGGTTGAAAATCGACCAAAATCGCTGCCATATTTATGGCGTCCATATTGGTTAGGTCGGTTTCTCCTTTGAAGAACGTTTCGATAGGTCTGAACTTATCTTTTTTCTCCTTAAACTTGTTCTTTTTGACAGGATCAAAATCCATCGAGAACATGTTTTTAAAGACGTTCAAATCGTCCGGCGTTGGGTTTTCTTCGAAAATCATCCAACAGAAATCACGTAATTTTCCACGAGACGGTTTGTATAGGTAATCGAAGTATTCGCCTTCTTTTGCGATTTTGTACTTATTAAGAATTGCTTTTTTATAATTTTTTATTGTATTGTTGTGCATGATAATTTATTTTTAAGGTTATTGGAATCTCAGGAACACTTTGTAATTCAGGGAAACCAATAACAATAAAGACTTATCTGCATCTTTATATTATCAACGCAATATCATAAATACGATATTACTTTTTCCCAAAAAAATACCTCAGCATTCCATAGTCTGATGGCTTGCGAATCTGTTTCTTCATCAGAATAGATCAGGAATACACTAAAGCGACCTGTATCTGTTTGATCAAAATGATGATCTGTCTTAATGGCTATTTTTGGATTCATTTTTATTTTTTTAATTTTAAACTTGTTTCTGTTGCCTGCCTGGCAAAAGGACATAAAAAAAGCACCCGATTAAAGGCGCTCACAAAAATTATAAGATATATACATACGTATCTTATTGCTCATGATGATGCACCTGCTTTATTATAAATCCAAAGGCTGACCCTGCTAATACCAATTCTATTTTACTTTTTAAACTGAAATTCATTTTTATAATTTTAATTCATTTAATCTGACGTTATTTTATTCAGATTTGTTTGGCAAATATACTATCGAAAAAATCAATTCTCCAAATTTATTTTAACATATTTTATTGACATACAATTAGTTAACCCTAAAAATAAAGTCAAAGAAATTCCTGTCCGCAAACTGGTGCAGCTCTCTTTTTTTTATCAAGTTATTGTCCTTCATCCAATTACTTTCCAAAATTAATTTTCGGTATTGGCTTTAATTTTCGAATATTTATTCATCAATTTTATTATTATTACATTTTATTTTTTAAGTTAATTCTTATATTTTATTTTAATCATTTACAAACTGCAAATTGCTTTAAAACAAAAAAAGCGCCCTTAATAAAAGGACGCTTTCTATATTTATCTCGATTCGAAATTACAACTTGCTTTTCTCTTGAAAAAAATACATACGCCTATAACTTTTTGTCAGGGCAAATTCTGCCGGACAATCATTATTTACTGTTTTTATTAAACTAGTACGCATTTTCTTTTCTTTTATTGATGTACAAATGTAGCTAATTATTTCTTAATTTAACATTTTATGTTAAAAAAGTTAAAAATAAAACATTTAAAATCTATGAAATAGTCATCTTTACCGCCAAAATATGCTTGCAAATTCCACGTTTTCCCTGATAAGCAGTAAACCAGTCGCACGTACATTTTTGAGAATTTTGATCAATAATCACTTTGTGTAAAACGCCCGAACCTTTTACTTTCGCTTCTATATAATTGGCTTTTCGTTCTACGATTTCAACTTCTTCATTGTTAATTAATTTCTTCGCATTTTTTAAACGCGGATTTAAAGACAAAATCCTTTCGGTTTTAAACGGAAGACGTCTGTAGAAATGCGCTTTTTCGCTTAAATCAAAACCTAATAATCCCATAGAGGATAAATTGGAAGTTAGATTATCCATTGTTCCAAAATCGATATCATTTTCTATCGAAAGCATTGTCGGATCAAACATTTCGTTTGATTTTAATAAATTATTTAAACCGTAAACCCATTCCATAGGCAGATTTTCAGTCATGGTTTCCAGTACATTTCCTTCGCCTGAAAATCCCCGGTAAGAATCTGGAGAAAAAGCCATTAATAATTGCATTTTTCCAAACTCACAAACTATTGCGCAAGTTTGTTTGTCTGACGATTCATACACAAAGATTTTATCTACAATAGAAAGAATTCCTTCCAGAAGTCTCAATCTTTGCACCCCGCCAATTCTTACACTGTCGCTCGATGTTAACGTTGAAAACATAAATTTCCCGGCTCTTTTGGTAATAAAAAAATCGCCTTTTACATTTCCTTTAGGCAGACTTTGAAACAATTGAACGGTCTGAATTTTATTAAGTTCGAATTTCAAATCCATATCGGCAAGATAAAGCTGAACACTCGTTAAGCCTTTTATCCATCTAGGCGGAAGCGTTACTTTTTTCTCGACCACTTTTGCTTTACTTGTAATGACCTGAACATCCTGCTGACCAACAGCAAGTGTAACCTTTTCATTTTTCTGAATAGCGTTTAAAGCATTTAGCATCGGATCATTAAAATCGACATTTGTAGTTCCATTGGCTATAAATTCGCCGTCAATCGCTTCCGGCTTCATATCCAGTCTGACATAAACGCCATTACAGGAAGAAAATCCCTCAAAACGCAATCTCTCCGAACCTGCAGACACAATTGGATCGCGAAGACTGGGCGGAATCGGTCCAAAACTCGAACGCACGACTTTTGCAATTGTACTCCAGCATTTTGCGGTAACATACGGATCCGTTAAACTTCCCCAGAAAAAACACGGAATATTATTGACTTCTTCAATTTCCGTCTGATGCGCCAAAACCAGATTATTAATTCCCTTTGCTTTGCTGTAAGTCGAAATTCCTTTATAATTATATTCTAAATCTGTCATTTTCTTTATTTTAAAATTTGCTTAATTAATGATTTAAGCGAAGCATTATCTTTCCATTGGTCAAAAAAAGCAATAGTTTTAGCCGATGGTTTCTGATTGGTTTTTATCAAAACATCGACATAATTTTCAACCATTTTTTTGAAATTTGTTGGCAGTTTATCTTTTACTTCCAGATTGCCAAAAAAAGAATTAAAAAATTGAAGCAATGCACTATTATGCAAAGGCGAAATATCTTTTAGAGCAATGATTCCGTCGGTCAATCTGGAGAATGCTCCATATTTACCGGAAGCCAGAAAAGCGGCTTTTTCTCCAAATTTCTCCAAATCTATACTTTGTTTTTCAATCAGATTAATTAGAGTTTCTGATGCCAGCAATCGAAGTTCTTTTTTCTCCTGAAATAAACAGGTAGCAAATAAAAAGATCGAAATCTCTGAAAATCTAAATTCCGGTCTGCTGGTCACTTCCAGAAAACCTCTTAATTCCGGTTTAGCACCATCTGCAATTCTGCAGTTGTTCAATAAAGTTACCGCCAAAGCATCTGAGTTTTGCGGCGTTATACTGTGCCAGTAAAAAGTATTTCCGGCGTAATTTAAATTATAATCCCAACTATTAGATCTCGTGTAAATATCCAGACTATAGAGCAAATAATTTGGCGTTTTGGCATGAATTGGAAAATCAAATCGAAGCTCGTACCACGACGGAGATCTTTCTTTTTCTTTGGTTTGATAATTTCTCCACTCGTTCCATTGTTCTTTAAAAGAAAATTTCGGTTCAAATGGTGCAACCACAAACGGAACTTCTTTTATATACGTTCTTTCAAAATCTGTAAAAATCTGATCTGGATAAAAAGTTCGCGCTGCCACTGCCCACAAAGAAAGGTTTCCGGTTTCTTTTGTTGTTTTGCCAAAAGTCGCCAAAACTTTAGAAATCAAGGAAGTGTTATCTATTGTCAGTTTTTCCTCTACACCCAAACAAAATGATAATAAACCTTTTAACTCCCCTTTTACCTCATCCAGTAACGAAATGACTTCTTCTACATTCTCTCTTGGCATTCTGGCAATTGCAATCGCTAAATCTGAATAATCAATTTCTTCATTTGTTTTTTGATACGCAATCACTCTTTCAAGTAAAACTTTTGGTGCAACCCAATACGGTTTATGACTCGGAAAAGAAAGCAATGGCAAAACAGAATTGGATTCGATTTTTTGTTGTGCTTTTACTAACAAAGGCAGAATTAAAGTTAGGGTGTTTATTTTGGAATAATGTTTCAGTCTGCCATCAAATTCACTATTGATGTTTTGAATTTTCCTCAGCAAAAATGATTTCATAAAATCTTTATGTACACTTTCGAAATAAAGTTTTTGCAGTTGTTTTTCGTAAGGCTGTAATTGTGCGGTATATCCTGATGGAAATAAATCTCGTTGCTGAATAAAAGTATTTATTAGAATTTCACTATCCAAAGCTTCTTCAGAACTTATAAAATTCCCGAATTGAAAAACGATATCATTCCAGTCTTTTGGCAATATTACTTCTTCGCTCAATAACAATTCTTTTTTAGGTTCAAATTGATATTCTTCAAAACCGGAATCATCAATTGTCAGAGAATCTTCATCCAAAAACCGATTCAGTCCCGATTTTATATTGCCCTGCATCAAAGTCACATACGAAGACAATTTTTCCTTAAGCTTTTTGTCTTTTACAGAACCCAATTTCAAAATCAATTTTGAGGTACGTTCCTGCAAAGTCAAATCAGAGATTACAAAAACATCAGCGATTAACGATGCAATTGTATTATTGAGTTTCGGATTTCCTTTGCTCATTTTTTCTAAAACCGGCAAAACACTTTTAATCGTTGCTTTGCAATCGCTGCGCATCATTAAAGGCTCCAGCCATTCTAAAAAAGATTTGGTTTTAAATTTCGGATGCGTGTAAATCTTTTTAATCAGATCAATTCCGTAACTGGTAATTGGCGGATACGCATTGTGCAAAAACGAAAATATATTTTCCTGATATACAACCAATTCATCTTCTGTTGCCCCAAATTCCTCCATTCTTTTTCTAAAGAAAGACTTTAGATTATTGTTCCATTCTTTGGTCTGGATCTGAATCGCATTTTCGATAAAAAACGATCGATCCATTTTTTTCTCGTCTATCAAAAATTTAAAAATAATTCCCCAGGTAAGGAACTCGTCATATTTTTGGCTTTCATTGTCCCTAAAATACGTACTATGAAGCACGGTTTCGTAATTAAACAACTCCGGAACATCTCTTTCCCAGGTTGTCTGATCTTCTAAAACACTGGCAATAAAAACTCTGGTTTTCGATTTGGTACGCCACTCGTTTGTCGCCGCCAGACATACCGCATATAATTCGGGATTAAACCGCATCAAACCTTTTTCTTCAAACAAACGCAGAATATGATAATTAAAACTCATCCAATCCTGCCTTCTTACTTTCTCTAAAATAAAACTTTCCAGCCAGTTTGGTTTTGCCCACAACAAAACATCCATTACATGTTGTTTCTGGTCTACTTCGTTAAGCAATTGCAAGACTTCATCCCAGGAACTAATGTCGGCTTTATCAAATAGTGCGATCGCACTTAAGGTAATAATTTCCCTTTGCGTCTGGTCCCCCCGCGTTCCCCATTTAGAACCCCAGTTATTGCCTGTTCTGTTATTTCTAAGAAATTCCGGTTCTTTAGACAAATCAATGTATTGTGTCCAGAATTTTTTGCTTTTTTTGATTTGCTTTTTTAATGCTTCAATATTTCCTTTGGAATTTTCCTGTAAAAATGGCAAAACCAAATTTATATTTTTAGATTTTATAATGTTGTCATATTCTTCTAAAATTGCTGCTGCACTAATTCCTTTTGCTGTTTTAGGTTTTGGCGCCACAGCAACTTCCCCACTGTCAGAATATCCTTTTTTGAGTTTTTCATTGACGAGTTTTTCGGCCGTTCGCAAACATTCTTCGTCTGTTGCAAAACTCTTGGTTTGCGACGTTCCCGAAGTTCCGTTTTTGCCGTAAGTAACCTTAAACTCAGATCCTGTAACATTTATCTCCCAGAATTTATCCGAATTTCCATCAATGTATTTGAGACTTTTTTTCATTATATATACTAAACTAAATATTCTTCAACTCTTATTTTATCGAAAGCGTAAAGTAATAAATTATAAAATTATTTTTTCTTAAATTGAAATCTTTTTAGTGTTAAAATTTAATTATCTAAAATTCAACTTAAGGTTAAACTGAAGCGGAAAAAATACCCCGCAAATTGGTATTTGCGGGGTTTGGGTTTTTATTGGTTGAGTTTTGCAACCGCTATCGTGTTGCACGCATTTACAATTTCTGAATTAGAAAACGGCGACAAAGTCTTGGCCAGATTTCTGCTTGTTCTGAGACAGCTTAACATTTTGAGCCTTAAATCGAGATTATTACCGTTTTCTGTTTCGAGTAGGAGCTCGAAAATTTCCTGCAGATACAAAGGCTGATTTTGAAATTCTCCCTCAAACCAAATGTCTGAAAGGAAGCTCGCCACGGAAGGCATTACTTCTTGTTGTGTTTTTTGATTTTCTTTTTGCATAATAGAAAATTTTAGATACGCGAATACCCCGCTTTAGGTGTGCAAAACATTCAAAGGAATGATTTAGGACAGTTTCCTGTTCCTTCACCGTAACGAGGTATTCGTTTATGTTTACTTTTAAAAAGTTTAGGATTTCTCCTTTCATTGTTTTGCGTTGCAAAATTATGTTTAAATTCAATAAAAAATAAGTTTTTACTTATATTATTTTTCTAAGCAAAGAATGAAGAATCTAATTTTTCTATTTTCAGCATAGACTCTTCTTTTAACCTAAAATGTCTTTCTTCCCCATCTCTTAATAAGCAGTCGGCTATCAAAATTTGTTTCGCAATAAACTCTTTAACAAATATAACTCTCTTAGTTATTCTTTCTAATTGATCTCTATAAGTAATTCTATAGTAATTATCTTTTTCAAATTCATAATCTTTAGACGAGATAAACTCCTCCTCTAGATTATCATAGAATGGAATTTTCTGAGTTATAAAATCACTGAGCTCAAATCCTTCGGTATCCTCATTCAAACCAATTTCAGATAAATCAATTTCAAAAAATCTGGTTTTAAAAAAATCAAAATATTTTAGTTTGTACTTATAATGATTAAATATTAACTCGCAAGGTTGAATATAACTGTGCTCAAGTATTAAACCATTTTCAAGAACTATATGATTCTCAAATGGATGCCTAAAATACATTTTAGTCAATATTAATTCAGAGAGTAATTCAACCGCATTAGTTTTTTCAACAAGTAGAATAGTTTCGATCGGAATAAATTCTTCTGAAAAATTACCACCTAAAGAATTATACCACTTACATTTTAATAAAAAATTAGAAAATATTTTCTTTTGATTTCCTGATTTAGGGTTATAACTAATTTTTTCGTCATTAATTTTAACATCAATTACTGTTAAAACGGGAGGTAAAAAATCTAAATGTGAATTTAATTTTTGCGAAGATTTATTATCGGTTTTTGAAAAAGTAGTTTTTAATTTACCTAATTCGTGATCACAAGACCTTAAAATAACCTCTTTGTTTAAAAACTTATTCCTTAAATCACTTATCAAGGTGGATTTCGGATATTTGATTCCAACCGAGTTTAAGTTCTCAATATTTGATGTCTTTATTTCTGTGTTTTTTTCTTCAATTATATTTTCTTCTTCATCAAAAGAATAAATTAGCTTGATAAAATTTATATTAAACCAATAGCTTTCAAATCTATATGATTTATGAGAGTAAAATATACATTTAACCTGTTTATTTTTTTCTTCTCCTGTTTCCGTATCAAATTCTTTAGATGAATTATTTATTTCAGAAACAACAAGAATTGGAGGAGTCATATGCGCTAATGCAGAAATTTTAACATCCGAAAAACCAATATCATAAGGGTGATTTTTTAGTGATACAAGATCACCAATTTTAATTTTTGTCATCTAATAAGGTTTATATTACTTTTATAGTAAACATAAACATTTAAACCTTACATTTGTAAACCTTGTGCAAAAAAGTTAATTTTTTACATCTAGTTAGGACTATAGGGCATTTTGCTTTACTGAATATTTAAGATATTTCAGGTTTAGGATTTATCAAGAACAGCTCACCCACTAGGGAAAGTCCTGTTGCAAAGATAGTCATTAATTTAATATAAGTCAAGGTCATAGTAATTGATGTTGCGTTTAAGTTATAATTTACGAAACAAACGATGACTCAGTAATTGGGTACTAGTCCGCCCCATTTGGGTGTATGTAAAATAAATATTATTATTATTGCTAGAACTTAATGCACAAGGTTTTATGAATAAAACTCAAAATATTCCTGATTGGTTAAAAACAAAAGGATATCTACACCTCTCTCCAAGCTTAAAGATTACTACTGATTGGAGAAAATTACAACGTCAGATACAAGATAAAGACTTTATTTCAAAATACGCCTTCTATCCTTTAATACACGCTTTTATTAAAGAAAGAAAATATAAAAAATCAGATCCTCAAAAACATATAACATCTGGTCGTTCACACAAACATATTCAGTCAAAGAATGGCAAATCGGAAAAAAGTGAAAAACTTCGACCATTACATTACGCGAGTCATTACGACGCCCTTATTTATGGGTACTATGCATCGCTGCTAAATGAAAAATATGAAAAAAAACTTTCAGAATCTGCAGATTTATTCAACTCTGTTACAGCATATCGAAAATTAAAAATCGATTCAAAATCAGACAAAGGGAAAAGCACAATTCATTTTGCAAAAGAAGTTTTTGATGAAATTAAAAAACGTACTTGCCAAAATCAAGATGTTGCGGTTTTAACTTTTGACATTAAAGGTTTTTTTTCCTCATTAGACCATGAAATTTTAAAAGAGAAATGGGCATTTATATTGGATGAAAAAAAAATACCAAACGACCATTACAATGTTTTTAAATCCTGTACAAATTTTAGCTATGTCCTCAAAGATGATTTAAGAAAAAGAAAAAACAAACATGGCAGAAAATCAGAATTTGATGAAAGGAAGCTTTCTAAAATTAGACGAGAAAAAGGATTTAAATGTTTTTTTGAATCGAATGAGGATTTTAGAAATCATATAAGGCAAGGAAAATTAAGAATTTATAAAAATCCTTTCAGAAAAACAGATTCAAATAATAACAAAAAAGTAATTGGAATTCCACAAGGTTTGCCTATTAGTGCAGTTTTAGCAAATATATATCTATATGATTTTGATAAAGCAATCATTGAAAATCTTGTCGAACAAAAAAACAATTATTACAGAAGATATTCTGATGATATTGTGTTAGTTTGTAATATCGAAGATATAAATAATGTAAAAACTTACATAGAAAGTCTAATTAAAGAAAGTAAATTAGAAATTAGCACTGCAAAAACGGAAACATTTATATTTGAATTTTTACCCTATAATAATTTAAAAAACAAAAGATTAACGTCTATCAAAATTAATAATGAAAATAGCAAGTCAATAAATTCACCACTAATATATCTTGGTTTTGAGTTTAGAGGATATAATATTGCTGTCAAATCTACTAATTTGGCTAAATTTTATAGACGCTTAATAAGCATTATAAAACGAAGAGCTAAAAGGGCAATGAAAGGAATTAATAAAGATCCTAATCAAAAAAAGGCAATTTATTTAAATCAAATTGAGAAGTTATATAAAACACCATTAAGAGAGATTGATTCCGAAAAGAATGACTTAAAACAAAAAGAACGGAAAAAATCATTTCTAGAATTAAATGAAAGAGGAGAATATTCATTAATTTCTAAAAATATTTCATCAAAAAAAAGAAACTCAAATTATACAAGCTATATTCGAAGATGTTGCGAGATTTTTGAAGAAGATCATTTTACAAATCAAATAAGAAAAAGTAAGCATATAGTTTATAGCGCAATAAAAAAACATTTAAAATAATTTAATTCAAACCAAGTACAAACCCCTGATTTAAAAGCCAGCATTTTTTTTACCACAAAGGCGTTACATTTTTTTTGTTTAAGAGTAATTTTTGTCATTTCGAGGAACGAGAAATCGCACGCGGGATTCGACAAAGATTGGAGACATTCGTTGTGGAGTTTCTAGTGTGATTTGCTGCGCCAGTTCGCTATCGCTCGGGCCTCCATTCAATCGAAATAACAAACTTTGTGGCTTTGCGGCTTTGTGGCTAAACCCCAAAAAAGCTCTTAGCATTCCTAGTCGTTTCCTCCGCAACCTTATCCAAAGCAATTCCTTTAAACTGTGCAATAGTTCCCGAAACGTAAGGCAGAAAAGCAGGTTCGCAACGGCGTTCGTGGTATTTCTTCAAAAGGCTGTTGGGTACATTTTTCGGAAGCATAAACGGCGCATCGGTTTCGATCATCATTTTGTCGAGCGGTACGTACTGAATGACTTCTTTTAAATGTGCGAAACGTTTGCTATCTGAAATCGCTCCGGTAAAACCGAGATAAAATCCGTTATCGAGATAGGTTTTGGCTTCGGGCAAAGTTCCCGTAAAACAATGCACCACGGCTTTGGGCAGTTTCGGCAAATAGTCTTTTGTGATATTCATAAACGAACTAAAAGCGGCTCTCTCATGCAAAAACAATGGTTTCTGAACTTCGATCGCGAGTTCTAATTGCGCTCTGTAACATTCTTCCTGTTTGTTTCGGGGCGAAAAATCACGGTCAAAATCGAGTCCGCACTCGCCTACCGAAACGACTTGTTTTTGTTCTAATAATTTCCGAAGTCTCGCAATACTCTGATGATCGAAACTCTTCGCATCATGCGGATGTATTCCCGCCGTGGCATAAAGCACACCCGGATACTGTCTCGCAATTTTTGCGGATTCTTCACTGTTTCTTACGCTTGTTCCGGTAAGGATCATTTGCGTTACGTCGGCATCTACCGCGTCTTGTACGACATCGTCTATGTCGTTTTGGAATTGTTTGTTTGTTAGGTTGATTCCTATGTCTATGTATTTCATTTTTTTTAGATTTTTTGTAGAAGAAAGAAGCAAGAAGCAAGACTTTATATCTTTCTTCTTTGCTTTTTCTTCTTTGTCTGCATTTTTATTTTTTGCCACTAAGGCACTATTTTTTGTTTTGCCACAAAGGCACTAAGACACAAAGTTTTTTTATACTTTGTGCTGAATTAATCTCGCAATCCCTATAGCTATCGGGAGCAGAGGCGCAAAGTTTTTTGTTTCACGCAGATTTAAAAAAGATTTAAGCAGATCAGCGCAGATTATCTTAAAAAAATCTAATTAAATCTGCTAAAATCTGCCGTATCAGCGTGAAACAAAAAATCTTAGCGCTATATCTTTATTCTTGCCTCTTTTCTCTCCTTAGTCTTCTCTGCTTCCATCATCAGCCATTCTCACTAATTTTGGGGTAAACTTGGCGACCACATCTACCAAATCCTGTTGTGCTTCCATTACCTGATTGATATCTTTATACGCCATTGGGGCTTCGTCCAGACCCGCACCGATAAGCGTAACGCCATGATCTCTCAGAATCGATTTCATCTCTGTTTTCGTAATGTTTTTAATCGCCTGAGTTCTGCTCATTTGTCTTCCTGCTCCATGCGACGCAGAGTTTATGGCGTTTTCCTCGCCTTTTCCTCTCACTAAAAATCCCGGTGCGGTCATAGATCCCGGAATGATTCCCATCACGCCTTTTCCTGCTGGAGTTGCTCCTTTTCTATGCACGATTACCTCTTCGCCGTTCCATATTTCTTTCCAGGCAAAATTATGGTGGTTTTCGACTTTGGCTAAAATTGTAGCTCCCAAAGCACGTTCCATTTTGTTATGGATAATCTCGTGACAAGCCGAAGCGTAGTCTCCCGCCAAATTCATAGCCATCCAATATTCCTGACCCAATTGTGAGTTCATATCCAGATACGCTAAATTTCTAGCTACTTCCGGAAGTTTACATTCGTCTTTGGCTATTTTAGTATAATGTCCCGCAATTGTTGCTCCCATTCCGCGTGAACCGGAATGCGTTAACAAAGCCACATATTTTCCTTTTGGGATATTTAAAACGGCATCGTCTTTGGCAAATTCCATAATTCCGAATTCCACGAAATGGTTTCCACCACCCGAAGATCCTAATTGCGACCAGGCTTTATCTTTTAAATTCTTCACAAACGGATTCATATTGAAAGTATCATTCTCCAAAACCGCATGATCTGATTTGTACTGACCTTGAAATCCGTGACCGGCTCCGAAAACAGAATTCGTTATTAATTCTTTTTTGAATTTGGCTTCGTTTTCAAAGTAAAAATCTTCCTGAATATCATAAACCGACAAGGCCATTCTACACCCAATATCAACACCAACACCATACGGAATAATAGCGTTTTTAGTCGCTAATACACCACCAATCGGCAATCCGTAACCTTGATGAGCGTCTGGCATTAAGGCTCCCGCAACTGTCACTGGCAATTTCATGGCTACTTCCATTTGTTTTCTCGCACCGTCTTCGATATGATCCAATCCGTAAGCCGAATACGCATTTGGATTTGGATTTAATGCAATAAAGTCTTCCGCTTTTTCATTCGCTTTTTCGATTAAAGCCACAGCCAGCTTGCTGAATACTTTATCGTCTATATAATTTTCCGGAGTTGCTAAGACGTTTTTGAAATTGGCAATCATTTCGTCTCTTGTAAATCCGTTTCTTTTGCTGTTTATTTTTAAGGCAATCCCGATTATTTTTCCTTCAGGGAATCCTAATTCTAATATATCTGTACCGTTTATTTGTGTTTTCATTTTTTTCTTTTTTTTTAAGGGACAAAGGTCCAGAGGTTGATAGGTGCAAAGGTTTTACACTGCTACGCAGTTATTTTGCGTAGATTATTATTTCTCGCAAAGTCGCTAAATCGCAAAGTTTTTTTGCCACAAATTAAAATGATATAAAAAATCTACTTAAATCTGCGAGAGAAAAACTTTGCTCCCGAAGCTTCGGGGCTGCGCTTTGAGAGATTAATTTAAAAGACGCACAACAGTGCACCTCTACAAAACCTATAAACCTTTGCTCCTATGAGCCTTTGTCCCTTTTTTTAATCTATTAATAATTGTGTCACCGCTGCAGCGTTCATTGCCCATTGCGCGTTGTACACCTCATCAGCATTTTCATTTTCTACGATTGTTAGACCTTGAGCTTGCGCTTTTAGTTGTAACAAACTACCAATATTTAGTTTGCTGTTCAATTTTGCCAGTAAAGCCTGAACTCCTTTGAAATCCAAACCTCCAACGACCTGACCTCCGAAAGTCATCTCCAGCCAGACGATTTCTCGTTTTGCTACATCCAACACTCCAAAAACCAAACCTTTGGCCACATTTTGCGTTACACGAACCTGATGATCTACACACGACGGATCGTAGGCAACACCTGTTTTTTCCGAAATTTTCATCGGATATTTACTGTTCATCCAACCTACAACCAAATTTGGTGTGATACCTCCGTTGCTGTACGCGTTGCAGGTAAACGTCACAAATTTTGCGTTTGCTTTCGCCAACTCGTCTATGTTAATGTTGATATATTCAGCTGTTCCAATTTTATTCGGAATACTTCTGATATCACCGCTATGCTGACAACCCGTAGTCGTCAATCGGCTAAAAGAACACATATCTGAACGGTCTTCATAAGCGATATGACAACTTAAATCCATATCCAGATGTTGTGCCGGAAGATCTTTACCCCATTGCATAAACAATCGCACTTCGTTTCCTTCAATTGGGAAACGTGTTCCCATTAAAGCAACCGGCAAATCCTGAACTGTATCGCTTCGGTCTCCAATAGAAACCGGCATATTATACAATTGCAGATCAATATAGATCGTTTTGTTTGTATTTTTAACCGCCGCAAAACGTTTTTTCATTGCCAGAATACACAAATCTTCAATTTTAGTTTTCATTTCTTCCAATTGAAAATCTTCATACAATTTCAATAATTGATTAGAAGGCACACGTTTGTTTGTTCCGCCCAGAGGTTTCACACTTCTTTCCATCTTTACATCAAAATAATTTTGAGCATACATGTTTAACGTAAATATCAATCTGGCAGGAACTTTATCGATAATTTCTTCAAAATGAGCAATCGTTTCGTCTGCACCAAACCAAAGCATATTTGAGAATAAAGATCGCGCAAAAAGTCCCGGACGTTGTTTTAACAATGCAAATGTTTTATCGGCATCAAATTTTAATCTTGACGAATTCACTTTGCTTTGCCAGACATCATACACTTGATTATAAAATACATCCATTAAAAAATTCAATTTCCCGAATCCTTTTCTTTTGCTGTATTCTGCCAAACGAAGCGCGCGGATAAAACGAACCCACATTCCTCTTTTCGGGTGCATGATTTCGCACATCATTTCGACATCCATTTCCAGGTTGTTCAGCCAGTTTGCCACCATCAGGCATTCTTTTCTTGAATATTTAAGTTTCAAATCTTTTTGAGAAGCAACTTTTGCCTGTGGGCTTGTGTCCAGAACATGGTATAAATGCTGTGCATTTTTAGCCGTTCTTTTAATGATCGTTTTTGGCTCAATAATCTGCAATAAACCTGTGCTTTTGTACCACAAATAACGTAATATATCAGTTGGCGTTTTCAAAAATTGCTGAGCTTCTTCCTCTTTACCATTTTCAATCAAAAGATCGATTACGAGCATTAAAGTTTCCTTCATTGCGATTTCCGTTTTCGGCAATGGCAAGTATTTCAAAGCGATTTTTAAACTGTCAACCTGAGTAGCATCTAAAGCTGTTTTTGATTGTAATAATGAAATATAAAAATCCTGCAATTCTTTTTCATTCCACAATTCCAGAACTTTTAATTTGCTTCCCTGACCTATTTCTTCCAGTTTTCCGAATTCAAATGGAGCTCCGCAAAACGGACAACCATTGTATCTTTCTAAAGGAAAAGTATTTTCCGGAATAATATGACCGCATTGTAATCTGGTTCCCTTTTTAGGCTGGAAAACATTTGCGAAAAACGTGACAATATGATCTACAACAGATTCGTTTGTTGGCACATTCCATTCTTTTACCAATGGTGTCCAGTTTTTGTCGGTTCCTAAAACTTCTCTCAGAACCTCTAAAACTTCTATTTTATATTTTGGGTTTACGTTGTTTAAGGCATACAAAAGCGGCTCAGAAAATGTGAATCCGAGTTTGGAAACATTGGCCAGCAACACCGAAGTGGTTCCGGATATATTTTTAATTTCATTCGTCATCATTTCTGTTGGAACGAAAATTGCATTTTGACGTAAACTGATTTTTAATAATTCTTGTGTTTTCATTTTTTTTAATTTTAAAAATTTAGATAATGGTGCTTCTGAGTTCTACCTAAAAGAGTTTGAAGTAAGAAGCACTTGACCTGAAATTGGAGTGTAATGAATTAGCTAATTCAAATTGGAAGTTTGTGGGTTTCCCCGAGAAGTAAGCTAATTTTGACCCTCGTTTTTTTGTAGTGGTGATTTTAAAACTATCGTTCGGATTGGAACCGAAATTAGCCGTTTTCTGAAGTAAGTTTTAATTGACCATTACTAGTGGAGCAGACGGGATTCGAACCCGCGACACGGACATTAAAAGTGTGAGAAGTAAATTTTGATTGACCTTTTGGGATAATTTCAAAATTACCTGCTCTACCGCTGAGCTACTGCCCCATTTATAATTTGAGTTTAAAAGGTAATGGTATAAGTTTATCTCTAAATGGGTGTTTGAAGTAACTTAAACTTGACCTGTCTGAACTCAATTTTTATTTATAAGAACGTTTGTTTTTTATTTCTGAACAAAGATTTGGAACAACTAAGCAGTTATTCTGCGTAGTAAACTTTCTTTTCATTTTTAAGAAATATCATTTGTTTTATTTCCTGAGCAAAGATTTCCAAACTACTACGCAATTATTTTGCGCAGTAAAAAAAGAATTTTAAATTTGAGTAAAAAACAAGATGAATCTTTATAAAATCTACAGTGATTTACTTTTAAATATTGGTTTTGAAGAAAATGAAATTCGGCAAAAATGGATCGACTTAGAAAAGGCATATTCCAAAAAATCAAGACATTATCATAATCTAACACATTTAGAAGAAATGATTGAAAGTTTTAAAATCTATTCTGATCAGCTTCAAAATTCGAACGAAATATTATTTGCCATTTTTTATCACGATTTTGTGTATTCGGCTTCGAAAAAGGATAACGAACTAAAAAGCGCCGAATATGCTTTGTGTGTTTTGGGCGAAAAAAGCAGTGTAAACAAACAATTAGTTTTTGATGCGATCTGCGCTACACAACAACACGCGCATAACACAAACGAAGATATCAATTGGTTAATCGATTTTGATTTGAAAATCCTTACGAAAGACTGGGAAGATTATAAAATCTATTTTGAACAGATCAGAAAAGAATATCGCATTTATCCGGATTTCCTATACAAACCCGGACGTGTAAAAGCATTGAAACATTTTCTGGAATATGAATTTATTTTTCAGACAGATGAATTCAGGAATTTATATGAAGATCGGGCAAGAAGAAATATTGAAAAAGAGATAAGTTATTTAGAAATCAAAAAGTAATCTCGCAAAGTCGCTAAGACGCAAAGTTTTTTTATTTAAGCAACGCTCTCACAGTTTTGTCATTTCGAGGAACGAGAAATCACACGCGGGATTCGACGAAGATTTGATTTTCTTTGTAGAGTTACTAGTGTGATTTCTCGTTCCTCGAAATGACAAACCTAAACAAAAAACTTTGCGCCTTCGCGACTTTGCGAGCAAAAACACACACAACATATGTCACAAAACAAAAACGCCTTAATCCGCTACAAAACAATTGACAAATGTCTGCAGAATAAATACCGGCAATGGACATTGGAAGATTTAATAGAATGCTGTTCTCAGGCTTTGGAAGAATACGAAGGGCGCAAAATCCCCATCAGCAAACGTACCATACAGATGGATATCCAGATGATGCGCAGTGAAAAACTGGGTTATAACGCTCCAATCGTGGTTTATGATAAAAAGTATTATCGCTATGAAGACGAAGATTTTTCGATTACTGATATTCCGCTAACGGAAACCGACATGAATGTGCTGACGGAAACCGTTTCTATGCTGAAACAATTTAAAGATTTCTCACTTTTTAGTGATGTATCTGATATTTTACAACGTCTGGAAGATAAAATCTATGCCGAAAAATCACATACAAAACCAGTTATACATTTAGACAAAAATGAGAAATTGAAAGGACTGCACTATTTAGATGAAATTTATCAGGCGATTATCAAAAAGATGGTTTTGATTATTACTTATAAATCATTCAAATCGAGAGAAGAAACGAAATTTCATTTTCATCCTTTTATATTAAAGGAGTTCAACAACCGCTGGTTTTTAGTCGGAAAGAAAAAAGCAACTCAGCCGATTACGAATTTAGCTTTGGACAGAATTATTTCGATTGATTATGATTTCAATCTTACTTATCTGGAAGAAGATTTTGATGCTGAATCCTATTATGAAAATATTATTGGCGTAACGATGAATTCGGGTTTGCAGCCCAAACACATTGAATTGTGGATTGACGCTATAAATGCCCCGTATGTTTTGACTAAACCTTTGCATGCTTCGCAGCGTTTGCTTGCGGAAAATGAAGACGGCAGTATCATTATTGATTTATTTCTGATTGCGAATTATGAAATGGAGCGTCTGCTACTGGGATTTGGATGTGGCTTAGAAGTTCTTAAACCTGAAAATTTGAGAAACCGGCTTAAAAAGACTCTAAAAGAAGCTATTTCTAAATACGAAGAACCAGATCATACTGAGATAAACTCATGATTTTTGGAAATTAATCAAATTTAAAATTACTAAAATAGTATAAAAAGATTTTTACGATATTAAAATTGTTAAAATCAGAGAAAAGAATAGTATATTTCAAATTAAATAAACTACAAAGCCCTCTAAACCAAAGGGATTTTTTAACTAACCAAAAAATATGAAAAAATAATATGCATGCATAGTATTTTTTTATTATATTTGAAATCGATATAGTTACCTATGAAAGACAAAACGATAGATTATATTTTGAGAGCTACATGGCAGGCTGTTTCAAGAATGTATAATGAAGAGGCTGCAAAATATGATGCCACCATGGCAACAGGATTTGCTCTGTTAAGTATTGATAAGGAAGAAGGAACTCCGTCTACTGCTTTAGGCCCAAGAATGGGTATGGAAGCGACCAGCTTAACCAGGACATTAAAATCAATGGAGGACAAAGGTCTGATTGTCCGCAAAAAAAATCCAACTGACGGAAGAGGTGTTTTAATTTATCTGACCGATTTTGGAAAAGAAAAGAGAGAATTATCTAAAAATACTGTTCTGAAATTTAATGAAACCGTCAGAAAACATGTTTCAGACGAAAAAATGAAACATTTCATCGAAGTTTCGGAAATTATAAATGAACTGATTCAGGATAAAAACATATTTAATCACACGAGCGCCAGCGAACTGGCGAAGCAAACAGAAAACGAAGAAAAAGAATAGTATTTCCTCATAAAAGAAATATTTCAAAAACTGCAAAAAACAAACAAGTAACAAATTATGAAATCGCCCATCATAAAAAAAATTTGTGTAAACAAATACCAATTAAAAAAGGCGATACCATATTTGACAAATAAAAAAGAAAATCAACAAATATGAAACGCACAATTAAAAAAGTTGCTGTAATCGGATCCGGAATTATGGGTTCGGGTATAGCTAGTCATTTTGCCAATATTGGTGTTGAAGTTTTACTGCTTGACATCGTACCCCGCGAGTTAACAGAAGCTGAAGCTAAAAAAGGATTAACTCTTGAAAGTAAAGCCGTTCGCAACCGTGTTGTAAATGACCATTTGGCGAACTCATTAAAATCGAAACCCTCTCCTATTTACAGTCAGAAATTTGCAAGCCGAATTACGACTGGAAATACGACAGATGATATGGCAAAAATTGCCAATGTGGACTGGATTATTGAAGTTGTGGTAGAACGTCTGGATATTAAGAAATTGGTATTCGAGCAAATTGACAAATTCCGCAAACCGGGAACTTTGGTTACTTCTAATACTTCTGGTATTCCGATTCATTTTATGAGTGAAGGAAGAAGCGAAGATTTTCAACAGCACTTCTGCGGAACTCACTTTTTTAACCCTGCGCGTTACTTAAAATTATTCGAAATTATTCCAGGTCCAAAAACTTCAAAAGAAGTACTGGATTTCTTAACCGATTACGGATCTAAATTCTTAGGGAAAACTTCTGTTGTTGCCAAAGATACTCCGGCGTTTATAGGAAACAGAATTGGTATTTACGGAATCCAGAGTTTATTTCATTTAGTAAAAGAAATGGGATTAACGATCGAGGAAGTTGATAAATTGACTGGTCCGGTAATTGGTCGTCCAAAATCGGCTACCTTTCGTACCGTTGACGTTGTTGGATTGGATACGTTAGTACACGTTGCTAACGGTATTTACGAAAATTGTCCTAACGATGAACAACATGAATTATTCAAACTTCCTGATTTCATCACTAAAATGATGGAAAATAATTGGTTAGGTTCTAAAACCGGCCAGGGTTTTTATAAAAAAGTAGACAAAGATATTCTTTCTTTAGACTTAGATACATTGGAGTACCGCGCTGCAAAAAAAGCAAATTTTGCAACGTTGGAATTGACTAAAACTATTGATAAACCAATTAATCGTTTTAAAGTTTTAGTAAAAGGAACAGATAAAGCGGGAGAATTCTACAGAAAAAGTTTCGCCGGAATGTTTGCTTACGTTTCAAACAGAATTCCTGAAATCTCAGACGAATTATACAAAATTGACGATGCCATGAAAGCTGGTTTTGGATGGGAAAATGGTCCATTCGAAATCTGGGATGCTATTGGTGTTGCCAAAGGAATAGAAATCATGAAAGCCGAAGGTCTAGAGCCAGCTGCATGGGTAAATGAAATGTTGGCTTCCGGAAGCGAAAGTTTCTACACGATAAAAGAAGGTGCAACGTATTTCTACGATATTCCATCAAAATCTCAGACTAAAGTTCCGGGTCAGGATTCATTTATTATTCTGAACAATATCCGCGAAAGCAAAAAAATCTGGAGTAACAGCGGTGCAATTATACAAGATTTAGGAGACGGAATTTTAAACTTAGAATTCCAGTCTAAAATGAATACGATTGGCGGTGATGTATTACAAGCAATCAATAAAGCAATTGATTTAGCTGAAAAAGAACACCAAGGTTTAGTTATTGGAAATCAGGCAGCGAATTTCTCTGTTGGAGCTAATATCGGAATGATTTTTATGATGGCCGTTGAGCAGGAATATGATGAATTGAATATGGCGATCAAATTGTTCCAGGACACGATGATGCGCGTTCGTTATTCTTCAATTCCAGTTGTTGTTGCGCCTCACGGAATGACTTTTGGCGGTGGATGCGAAATGAGCTTACACGCTGATAAAGTAGTTGCTGCTGCAGAAACCTATATGGGATTGGTTGAATTTGGTGTTGGTGTAATTCCAGGTGGTGGTGGTTCTAAGGAACTGACTTTAAGAGCGTCTGATTTATTCCGCAAAAATGATGTGGAGCTGAATGTTCTTCAGGAGTATTTCTTGACTATCGCTATGGCTAAAGTTTCTACTTCTGGTTACGAAGCTTTTGACACTGGACTTTTACAACATGGAAAAGATATTATCGTGGTAAACAAAGATCGTCAGATTGCTGAAGCTAAAAAACATGCATTGTTAATGGCAGAAGCCGGTTACACACAGCCAATTAAAAGAACAGATATTAAAGTTTTAGGGAAACAAGCTTTAGGTATGTTCTTAGTTGGAACAGATCAAATGGAGGCTGGAAAATACATTTCTGAACACGATAAGAAAATTGCCAACAAACTGGCTTACGTAATGGCGGGTGGAGATTTATCTGAAGCGACTTTAGTTTCTGAGCAATATTTACTGGATATCGAACGTGAAGCGTTTTTATCTCTTTGTACAGAAAGAAAAACGTTAGAACGTATTCAATATATGTTAACTAAAGGAAAACCTTTGAGAAATTAATCATGGAAGTTCAGAATCCAAATTTATTACTATCAGTAAAAGAAATTATCATTCAGTCTCGACAACGGGTTTATCGAATGGTAAATTCAGTTTTATTGGATACGTACTGGAATATTGGAAGGTTAATTATTGAAGACGAACAAAACGGAAATACCAAAGCAATTTACGGCAAATCGACTTTAAAAAATTTATCAAAAGAACTGACTTTCGAATTTGGAAAAGGTTTTGATTATACAAACCTAACCAATATGAGAAATTTTTATTTGGCTTTCCCAATTCTTGACGCAGTGCGTCAAGAATTGAGCTGGACACATTATCGGTTATTATCAAGAATTGATTCTGAAGAAAAAAGAATGTATTATTTAAATGAAAGTATTACAGGAAATTGGAACAGCAGAACTTTACAGAGACAAATTAATACTTTAAGTTTTGACAGGATTCTAAAGCCAGAAAATGAGGTTTCAGCAAAAATAAAAATTCAGAATATCATTAAAGACCCTTATATTTTTGAGTTTCTAGGTTTAGAAAACAATGTAAAAAATACTGAAAATAAAATTGAGTCTTCAATTCTGGAACATATTCAGAAGTTTTTATTAGAATTTGGAAAAGGCTTTGCTTTTGTAGCTAGACAACAGCATATCGTCACCGATACTTCTGATTTTTTTATTGATTTGGTTTTTTACAATTATATCCTAAAATGTTTTGTAATTATTGATTTAAAAACAACTGAGCTTTCCCATCAGGACATTGGACAAATCGACATGTATGTCAGAATGTATGATGATTTGAAAAAGTCAGATGATGATAATCCAACCATAGGGCTATTGTTATGTACCGAAAAAGACGAAACTATTGTAAAATATTCTGTTTTGAATGATAAAAATAACCTTTTTGCTTCAAAATATGTTTTGTATTTACCTAAAGAAGAAGAACTAAAACAACTTATTGACCAAGACAGAGTTCGATTTGAACTTGATAACATAAAAAACAAAAGCGATGAATAAAACAGCTTATATAGTTAAAGCTTACCGTACAGCGGTAGGAAAAGCACCAAAAGGGGTTTTTAGATTTAAAAGACCTGATGAATTAGCTGCAGAAACCATTCAGTTTATGATGGATGAACTGCCTGATTTTGACAAAAAACGCATTGATGACGTTATGGTAGGAAATGCCATGCCGGAAGCAGAACAAGGACTTAACGTTGGACGTTTAATTTCTCTTATGGGATTAAAAGTAGAAGACGTTCCCGGAGTTACCGTAAACCGTTACTGTGCTTCCGGATTGGAAACAATCGGAATGGCAACAGCAAAAATCCAGTCTGGAATGGCAGATTGTATCATTGCAGGTGGTGCTGAAAGCATGAGTTTTATTCCGATGGGAGGTTACAAACCAACTCCGGATTATAAAGTTGCCGCTGCAGGTCACGAAGATTACTATTGGGGAATGGGATTAACAGCAGAAGCAGTTGCCAATCAATATAAAATCTCAAGAGAAGATCAGGATGAGTTTGCTTACAACTCGCATATGAAAGCTTTGAAAGCGCAGGCAGAAGGAAAATTTGACAAACAAATCGTTCCGATTACTGTAGATCAGACTTTCATTAATGAAAATGGTAAAAAAGAAACAAAATCATACGTTGTAAATAAAGATGAAGGTCCGCGTGCAGGAACTTCTAAAGAAGCTTTAGCTGGATTAAAACCGGTTTTTGCTGCTGACGGAAGTGTAACTGCCGGAAACTCATCTCAAATGAGCGACGGTGCTGCATTCGTTTTAATCATGAGCGAAGAAATGGTAAAAGAATTAAACCTTGAGCCAATCGCAAGATTAGTAAACTTTGCTTCTTCCGGGGTTGAACCAAGAATTATGGGTATCGGTCCGGTAAAAGCAATTCCGAAAGCGTTGAAACAAGCTGGTTTAGAATTAAAAGATATTGACTTGGTGGAGCTAAACGAGGCTTTTGCTTCTCAGTCTTTAGCAGTAATTCGCGAGTTAGGATTAAACCCTGATATCGTAAACGTAAACGGTGGTGCAATTGCATTAGGACATCCTCTTGGCTGTACCGGAGCTAAACTTTCCGTTCAGTTATTTGATGAGATGAAACGTCGTGGTAACAAGTATGGAATTGTTTCTATGTGTGTAGGAACTGGACAAGGTTCTGCGGGGATTTATGAGGTGTTGTAGTTTTTTTTAAAGAGGAAAGAAGCAAGACGAAAGACTTTCTGTTGCAATGAAAAACAGTCTAAAAAGAAAATTGAATAAAGTAGTAAAAAACTTACTTTTAATTTTTCTTCTTATCTTGCCTCAAAAACATGAAACACAATTTTAAGAATTTGAAGATTTGGATTTTAGCGATGGAAATTACAAATGATATCTATAAACTAACAGCCAATTTTCCAAAATCTGAAACTTACAGTCTGGTGAATCAAATGAATAGATGTTCTGTCTCGATGCCTTCTAATATTGCTGAAGGTTCAAACAGAGGAAATAAACATTTTCAGCATTATTTGAATATCAGTTTAGGCTCATCATTTGAATTACAGACACAATTGTTAATAGCTTGTCAAAACAACTATTTAACTAAAGAAAAAACAGAAAAATTAGAAAACAAAATAATTGAATTTCAAAAGATGACTACGGGCTTCATCAATAAGTTAGGTTAAAATCTTTCTTCTTGCTTCTTTCATCTTTCAAATCTAAAAAACAAAAAAGTCATGAGCGACAAAACAAGAGGAGGTCAATTCCTAGTAAAAGAAACAAAGTGCGAGGACATCTTTACTCCAGAAGATTTCTCAGAAGAGCAGTTAATGATGCGCGACTCTGTAAAAGAGTTCGTTGATAAAGAATTATGGGCGCATAAAGATCGTTTTGAAAAGAAAGATTACGCATACACAGAAGCTTCTATGCGTAAAGCGGGTGAACTTGGACTTCTGGGAGTTGCAGTTCCGGAAGAATACGGCGGATTAGGAATGGGATTTGTTTCTACCATGTTGGTTTGCGACTACATTTCCGGAGCAACGGGTTCTTTCTCTACTGCTTTTGGAGCTCATACCGGAATTGGAACTATGCCAATTACACTTTACGGATCTGAAGAGCAAAAGAAAAAATACGTTCCGAAATTGGCTTCGGGAGAATGGTTTGGTGCTTACTGTTTAACGGAGCCGGGCGCAGGATCTGATGCTAACTCTGGAAAAACAAAAGCGGTTTTATCTGAAGACGGAACGCATTACTTAATTACTGGTCAAAAAATGTGGATTTCGAATGCAGGTTTCTGCAGCGTTTTCATCGTTTTTGCCAGAATTGGAGATGATAAAAATATTACAGGTTTCATCGTAGAAAACGATCCGTCAAACGGAATTTCTATGAATGAAGAAGAGCATAAATTAGGAATCCGTGCTTCTTCTACACGTCAGGTTTTCTTTAACGAAACCAAAGTTCCGGTTGAAAACATGCTGTCTGAAAGAGGAAACGGTTTTAAAATCGCAATGAATGCTTTGAATGTTGGGCGTATTAAACTGGCAGCTGCTTGTTTGGATGCTCAAAGAAGAGTTACTTCTGGAGCTGTAAAATATGCAAATGAAAGAATTCAGTTTAATACTTCTATTTCTTCATTTGGAGCGATTCGTTCTAAATTGGCTGAAATGGCTACAAGTGCTTACGCGGGAGAAAGTGCTTCTTACCGTGCTGCAAAAGATATAGAAGACAGAATTGCTGCCCGTGAAGCAGAAGGAACTTCTCACCAAGAAGCAGAATTGAAAGGTGTTGAAGAATACGCGATAGAATGCTCTATTCTGAAAGTTGCGGTTTCTGAGGACGTTCAAAACTGTTCTGATGAAGGTATTCAGATTTTTGGCGGAATGGGATTCTCTGAAGACACTCCAATGGAAAGTGCCTGGAGAGATGCACGTATCGCACGCATTTACGAAGGTACAAACGAAATTAACAGAATGCTTTCTGTGGGAATGCTGATTAAAAAGGCTATGAAAGGTCACGTTGATTTACTTGGACCAGCTATGAAAGTGCAAGAAGAATTAATGGGAATTCCTTCTTTTGATACTCCGGATTTCTCTGAATTATTTGCAGAAGAAAAAGGAATTGTCGCTAATCTTAAGAAAGTTTTCTTAATGGTTGCCGGAAGTGCTGTTCAAAAATACGGACCGGATTTAGATTCTCATCAACAGTTATTAATGGCTGCCTCTGATATTTTAATCGAAATCTACATGGCTGAAAGTACAATTCTGCGAACTGAAAAATTAGCAAAATCTCAAGGTGAAGAGAAAGTTCAGGAGCAGATTGCGATGGCAAAATTATATTTGTACAAAGCAGTAGATATTGTAAACTTAAGAGGAAAAGAAGGTATTGCTTCTTTCTCTGAAGGTGATGAACAGCGTATGATGTTAATGGGATTAAAACGTTTTACAAAATACACTAACCTGCCAAATGTAGTGGCATTGAGAGAAAAAATCGCAGAAAAATTAGTTGCAGAAAATTCATACTGCTTCTAATATAACAATAGTTTTTAGCTTTTAATTTGTTTAAACCCGTGCAAGTCCGAAACTGCACGGGTTTATTTTTATATCCTTATTTACATATAAGAAAGTATCAATTTCCTCAAAGGCTAAACCGAAATTAATTATCAGCATTACTTTACGTAATGTGGAGAAACACAATGCTGCCAATATTCAACTATTGTCTTTATGAGGTTTTTTAATTCCTGAAAATTTGATGGCTTGACAAAAAATCCCTGGATAGATTTTGAATAGGCGTCTACGACATCTTCTTGTGCGGCGCTGGTTGTAAAAAATAAATACGGAATGGTCCTTAGCCGAATATCTTCATTTTCATGGATCTGTTTTCTCAACTCAATTCCATTTAATTTTGGCATATTAATATCGGAAAAAACTATAAAAGGTTCTTCGGTATTTTCTATTAAATAGGTAAGTGCTTCCTGCCCATCGCTAAAAAAGATAATTTCATTTTTATAATTTAGTTCTCTAAATACTTCTCCAAAGACTTCCTGGTCATCTACGTCGTCTTCGACTATTAAAATTGGGCCGCTTTTATTCATTTTCTCAAAAGTTTATTTGTAAAGATAACTATTAATTATCTGAGAATATGGGTGATAATAGTATCTCCATATCATTGCTGGTATTTATTTCCTAGTTTATTTGTTTTTTCCCGCGTGAAGGATAGGAGCTGGCTACCGAAGTAGCGCGGATAGCCTGACAGCATCCTGAAAAAGGGCGTATATGCGCAAACAAAATTTGCCCTTTTTTAGGATGGTGGCACGCCCAAAATAGTCTACAAATCTTCTTGCACAATAATATGTTCCGGTTTATCGTCGAGCCAGGCCACGAACAATTTATATCCGATAGAAAAAATAATTGGTCCAACGAACAGGCCTATAAATCCCGACATCATAAAACCTCCAATTACTCCAAGAAAAATGACGAGCATGGGAACCATGGCACCTTTTCCTAATAATAAAGGCTTTAAGACATTATCTGAAAGTCCGCTGAGGATAAAAAATATTGTCCATATAATGGCGGAAGAGGTATCATCTAATGAAAAAAGATAAGCGATTACTCCGAGATTAATCAGGATTGGTCCAATCTGGATAATGGATAACATCAGACATATTATGGTTAATACTCCGGCAAACGGAATATTGGCACCAAAAAGGCCAATTGCCTGAATGATAGTCTGAATGACAGCGACGCCTAAAACACCTTTAACGACCTGATGTACGGTTGAAATCGAAATGGTTAAAAACTCGTCTCCGTAACTGCCTGAGATTCTTTTGACAAATTTGATCGCCAATGCTTGCCCGCTTGTAGAAACCAGCAGTACTCCGGCAATGATAACCGACAATATAATTTGGAGAAAAGCGGCTCCTGAGCTTACTGCTTTTGCTAATAATAATTTTGAAATATCCAGGAGCTGTTCTTTATACTGGAGTATACCCTTTTCAAGATCGACTGATAATGCATAGAGAAAATTATATGCTTTTTCTCCAATAATCGGCCATTCCCTGATATTTGCACCGGGTGGTGAGACTTTTAGTGTTCCGTTTTCGATTCCGTTTTTAAGCTCTGTAACTGTTGAAGTAACGGAGTCAAAAAATACTACAGTGGGCAAAATTATTAGTAGTAAAAGAAGGGTCGTAATAAGAAATGAAGTCAGGCTTTTTCGCCCTTTTAATTTTTTCTGCAAAAAATTGAATATGGGATACAATACAATTGCCAAAATAACTGCCCAAAGTATAGGCATTAAAAAAGGCAATAAAAGTTTAAAACAAAATCCTAATATTAGGAAGACGATTCCTAACTGCAGGATGGTTTCGAAGATCTGTTTACTTTTGTTTTCGGGAAAATCTTTCATATGGTTATATTTAAGGATTAGATTATTTCTCTCTTTGAGATTTTATTTTCGCTGGCATCGGAGAATAGACGACCTATTAAAAATTAGTGGAAATTATTTTTCCTACTCCAAAAAATGTTTACAAAAAAGTGAGCTTTTCCCCTCTCTTATTTTCAATGATGAAAATTTGAATTCAGAACTTGTTGTATTAACCATTGATGTTATGATAACTGCTTTTTAAAATTAGAATAATCTCTGACCTTCCTGCGATTATAAATTCTATATTTCAGACTAATTAAATCCTCATTATCAATTACTTAGTAAATTTATGCAAAATTATTAATATTATTAACAAATATTTACTTCTTAATTTTTACTGTTTTATAAACAATATAAATTTGCTCTAAATTGAAAAGAAATTACGCAGTAAATGTTATATATTTAGGGCTCTAAAAACTAAGACACACAATGAAACAAATTATTTTATCTGCATTACTTTTACTGTTTGGTATGGGTATTACATCTGCTCAAAAAAACAAAAAACCGGACATCATTGCTTATTATACCGGAGACTCTAAACTTATAGATGAATATGAGATCAACAAATTAGATCAGATAATATTTAGTTTTTGTCATTTGAAAGATGGAAAACTAAGTGTTGATTCGGCTAAAGATTCAATTACTATAAAACATTTAGTAAGTCTGAAAGCTAAAAATCCACGGCTTAAAATTGTATTATCGCTTGGTGGCTGGGGCGGATGCGAGCCTTGTTCTCAGGCATTTTCTACGGCAGAAGGAAGAGTAAAATTTGCTAAATCTGTAAAAGAAGTGAGTGACTACTTTAAAGTTGATGGTTTAGATTTAGACTGGGAATATCCGGCAATTGAAGGTCTTCCCGGACATTTATTTCAGCCCGCAGACAAATCGAATTTCACAGAATTATTAAAGAGTTTACGATCAACCTTAGGCAAAAAATATGAACTGAGTTTTGCGGCCGGAGGTTTTCAAAAATATTTGGATGAATCTATAGATTGGAATGCCGTTACACCGCTGGTAAACCGCATAAATATTATGAGCTATGACTTAGTAAACGGATATTCTCAGGTTACAGGTCATCATACACCTTTGTACAGTACCAGCCCGAATGAAGAATCGACAAACCGTGCAGTTGAATTTTTGCTAAAACAAGGAGTTCCTGCAGAAAAGCTGATCATTGGAGGTGCTTTTTATACCCGAACATGGATCAACGTTGAAAACATCAATAATGGTCTTTATCAGGCAGGGAAACATGTTGAAGGTGTTAATTTTAAAGATTATGCCAAAACCTATACAGAGGCAAATGGATGGAAGTATTTTTGGGATGATAAAGCCAAAGCACCATATTGGTACAACGCGAAAACAAAAAGTTTTGCAACCTCTGACGATATCAGATCTATCAAGGAAAAAACAGAATATGTAAAGTCAAAAAAACTAGGAGGAATTATGTTTTGGGAACTTACTTTGGATAGTACAAGAAACGGAATGGTAAACGCTATCTATGAAGTGAAATCTGCCAAATAAAAAATATAAAAAAAACGGAAGTTATTTAAAAATAGCTTCCGTTTTTATTTAGTAAATGATTTACATCACTTTGGACTTATCGAGTTCTCCAATAAAAGGAATTGATTCCAGAATCTCACTTCGAATAATCGTCTGCAAATAAACCTCTAACTGAATAAATTTAGCTGCATTTATAGCGCCTATTGCTTTTTTTGCCTGATTGTAAGTCTTCGAGTAAAGTTTCTCATACGCCATGTGATTTTTTAATGTGCCTTTTGCCAGTTCATCTGCTTTGGCATCTGTAAGTGTTTCGTAGTTTGCAGCGTAATCGTTAATTAGTTGAAATTTTGATTGACCGAGTGCCTTTCTTTCTGCTTCATAACTATCGTATACTTTAGAGAATGCAGCTGTCTGGGCATCAGACAAGTTCATATATTGTTTGACAACATCTGCCTTAGATTTGCCATAAATACGCTGCACCACTTCAAGGTCTTCGTTATAAGAAGATTGCCCGTAACCAGAAAAAACAGTAATTGAAACCACAAAAACAAGAAGTAATTTTTCATAATCTTAAATTTTTAATAGGGTTTATAATTGGTTTGCATTTTCTATAATTCTTAAATCCTGGGATTAAGATTTAACTAAAAAAAAGAATACTGATAAGATGCTGTCAACGCATAATAATTTAAGCCATTGTTTGTGTATGCGCCAATATGGTATTGAAATCTAAGCGACTGCCCTTTTGCAATTGGTGTAGAAAAGGTTGCTCCTACCCGCCAGTTGTCTATCGCACTATCATCGGCAATGTTATCTGTTATAGTCTCACCACCAAAAAACCAATTGGTGTTAAGACCAAACCACATATTATTTTTAAAATAATAATTACCATGCATTTGCAGGCTATAGGTTTGCTTCTGCTCTAATTTTTTACCCATAAAATTTTTATTATCGGTATAAAACCAAATGCCGCCATACATTTCTGCGTAGAAATGTGCAAAACGATGCGAAACTCCGATCTCGGGTTTAAAGGCCCAGCGATTATTTCCTATATTGATTCTTTTGTCGGAATAATATTTTCCTGTCGGAATAGAAGTAACCAGACTTACTCCTAATATCGTTTTTTGTTCAAAACTGATAAAATCTTTTCGCGCAAGTGCTGGCGAACCGAGGAAATTAATTCCAAAGCGAATTTTCATGTCTGCAAAACCCTGTCTGGAACCTTCAAGTACAGAACCATCGTTTATAGTTGCTGCACCATCCATAAAAGCATAAGGAATTACTATCTGAATACGTGCTAATTTATCTGCCATAGCAAAAGTCCTGATATAACTTCCTACCAAATTATGACTCTGAATCTTGAAATCCTTAATGGGCAATGACGGCTCTGTCAACACATTTCCATCTATAAAACCGTAACCGGCAGCAATAACATTTAAGTTTTTGGGTACGTTGGCATACACACGCGGTTCCAGATCCTGACTATGAATGGTGAAAATCTTTAAAAGGAAAAACAGAAAAAAAGGACACTTTTTATTTCTTAACCAAAAAATCTTTTTTACCATACGAAAGAAGAGTTTGGAACCAATTAAAAAAATAGTTTTTATTTATTTTCTGCAGGTTTGGGAGCGCTAATTATTCCGTCATAACTAATTGGCCCTCTGCTGTTGCTATTTACAGAAAGTGTTGCACTACCGTTATAAAATATTCTGAACATTAAGTCATAAGAATCATTGATACCTTTTACAGTTGCCCTTACATTGATATTTTTAGATTTATTTTCGATTTTAACATTCTCCGGTTTGCCTTCAAATTTTATACCGCCATCTCCATTGTAAGGAACATTATACGCACGTCCAAAAAACGGAATATCACAAGTGGTTTTATCAGCATTAAATTTTAAGAAATACGTATTATAATCCAGATGAATTAATCTTCCGCCCTGTGGTGTTGCTTTTTGTGCCTCAAAAATAAAATTTTGAGAAGCTACAAGTTCCTGAATTTCTTTTTGCTTTTGTAGTTCTTTTTCCTGTTTGAGTTCTTTCTTCGTTTTTTCCTGCGCCAACAGAGAAAAATTAGAAATACTTAAAAATGTCAGCATACAAAGTATTATTGTTTTCATAATATTATTTTTTAGTAAAACGCATCATGGCAATATCACCAGAGAGAAAATTTTATGTTTTTCCCCACCTGTAATGTTTTATCAGGTAATTTTTTGTAGTGCAGTCAAGTTAATGCAAATTAAGGTAAGAATATGCTCCGTCATATCATTAATCATTAATTTTGAATGAGTTAGACAAATGTAATTTCAGAAATTTTTCGTTAAAACCTTTACGAATTTACGCAATATTTTTCTATTTTTAACTCAATCAACATTAAATTACCGATAATAGTTTGACTTTTTTTTAACTTTTAGAGTTAATCCAAGTCGTTATTTTATGTTAAATTTACTTAATAATTAATTAAAAAGCCTTGAAACATGAAAAAGATAATCGCTTCTTTCGCCATAATTACTGCCTTAATTATTGGCTGTAAGACCAGTACAAAATCTAATGATGCCAAAACTCTGACTGTTGCCCTAGAGCCAAAAAGCAATAGCACAGTTACCGGAACTGCGACTTTTACCGAAAAAAATGATAAAGTAACATTTACTGCAAAAATGACTGGTTTAACACCGGGGGTTCATGCAATTCATATTCATGAAAAAGCAGATTGCAGCGCTGCAGACGGAAGTTCAGCAGGCGGACACTGGAATCCGACTTTTAAGAAACATGGAAAATGGGGAGTTGGAGAATATCATAAAGGGGATATTGGAAACTTTACCGCCGATGCAAAAGGTAACGGATCGATTACTTTAACAACAGATGAATGGTGTATTGGATGTGGAGACACTAATAAAGATATCTTAGGAAAAGGTTTAATTGTACATCAGGGAACAGATGATTTTACAACCCAGCCAACAGGAAATGCAGGAGGAAGAGCTGCCTGTGCCGGAATCATCAAATAAGTATATCGTAATAACCACTATTTTAACAAAATCTAGTGGTTATTTCATTTTAAAATGAATTCTAAAACCAGAAAAAGACATAGCTTTGCAACAGCAAAATTAAGTCCATGATTAATCCATCAGCACACGGCTGGATCGATAAGTTTTTTAGTGAACAGAAGTTTTCAGAAGCAATTCCTTTTGAAACTGTAGACTCGTTTTACTATAAAGTAAGAGAAACAGGATTTATTTACGGTCATATCATTGCTATAGATTCGCCAGTTCCAATTCAGATTAAAGGATGGTTTAAAACCGAAATTTCTAAGGTAGCACTTTTAAATACACTCTATCATGTTTTTTGTTTAGAGAAAAAAAATTCGGAACCTAAAAATTTTATTTCAGAAGTTTTAAAGTTTTACAAAGAGATGAATCCGGAGGGATTTAATTTGTTTAAAATTTTATTGCCAAAAGATACACCTTCTCATTCCCTCGAAAATATAATAGATCAAAGAGTTCAGACCAATGACAGCATCATAAGTAAAAACTTTTCGCATTTGGTGACCAATGCATTGTTATTCATTGATGTTTTGGCTTTTAGACAATATCTGGAACATGGACATATTCCAGAAAAATATTTAAAACGCATTGAAGAAACTGTTTTAGGAATTGTGGGTTTGGCACTGAAAACAAAAACAGTAAAATCACAGCATGATGATTTATTGATCAAACTTTTTGAAGCTTCCATACGTTATTCTAAATTTTCAAAGGTTACTATTGAAACTTTAGAAACTTTACAACTCGATTATTTCAAAAATAAATTGGAACATTATTATTTAATCGACATGGCCGGAATGGCTTTGTGGAGTGATGGTATTGTAGAAAATGAGGAATCTTATTTTCTTTATTCATTAGGCTCCATGATGGGCGCCGGAGATGCGTTTGTTACAAAAAGTATAGACACCACCCACGATTTTATTACAACACATAAAAAGAAGATTCCATACTTTAATTATTCTAATCCGGTTAAGCATTTCTATGATCAAATGACGCATAGCGTTGTTAAACTGATTATAAGAAATAAGAACCGATTAATTAAGGAAATTGTCCAGAGCAAGGAATTAATGGTTTTACTGGCCTATTCTACCACAAGAGATCTGGATGCGAAGGAAAAAAAGAAAGTCAAAAAACAGCTTTTGGATATTTGTAAGACCATTCCGTCCCTTACTATATTTTTATTGCCGGGAGGAAGCTTATTACTTCCAATCTTAATTAAGTTTATACCCACAATGCTACCGTCTGCTTTTAATGAAAACTTAGACGAAAACGAATAAAAAAAAATCGCCTTTCAAAGGCGATTTTTTTTATTTACTTATTAAAATTTCAACTGATACACTTCATCCAGTTCCTCATTCGAGGCAATATTTACATTTAAGTCGGTAACAAATCCTGAATTTAAACCGTAAACCCATCCGTGAAGCATTAAATCCTGACCATTTTTCCATGCATTCTGAACAATAGAAGTTTTAGCCAGATTGTAAACCTGTTCTTTAGCATTGATTTCTACAAAAGCATTAAAACGCTCCGTTTCATCTTCAATAGAATTTAAATATTTATCATGTAAACGATATTCATCTTTAATATGACGAATCCAGTTATCAATAATTCCAACAGACTGATTTCCCATTGCAGCTTTAACCCCACCGCAGCCATAATGTCCGCAAACAATTACGTGTTTGATTTTTAGCACATTTACAGCATAATCCAAAACACTTAGCATATTCATATCAGAATGCACAACCATGTTTGCGATATTACGATGAACGAAAACTTCGCCTGGTTTTGCCCCCACAATCTCGTTAGCAGGAACGCGGCTGTCAGAACATCCAATCCATAATAAAGGAGGCGACTGGCCTTTTGCCAGATCAGCGAAATAATTGGGGTCTAACGCCAATGAATTTTCTACCCACTTTTTATTGTTTTCTAATAACTGCTCATAAAATTTTCTCATTTCTTTATTTTTTTTGTGGTAATTTATAAGTTATAAACTTATCAAAAAAGGAACATGATGTAAAGTTACCTAAATTTTGACATTTCATCTTCTTCAAAAACACCAAAATTTATTTATTATTCTCTAACAACTTCTTTTTGAACAACTTCTCTTTTTGCAACATCATAATAATGTTCAATTGTAACATGATTGTTATTCTCAGGCGTATTTTCCAATTCGTATGCTTTTTTAAACCCTTTCAGCTTGACTTTTATATTCTCATCAACAGCACGGGTTTCTTTAAATTCACGAATCAAATCCAGGACATCATGCGCGATATACTCTGTATCATGAGCGTTGATTATTACTTTTGAATTTTCCGGAATTTCGCTCAGAGTCTGTTTAATTGCCGCTTTGTTCAGGAACGAAACTTCTTGTGCTAAATCGATATGAATGATATCACCATCTTCATATTCCTCTTTCTTAAAGATATACGCTCTTTTCAGGTTTCCTCTCAGAACAAAAATAATACTGATCACGATACCCAACGCAACACCTTTTAGCAAATCTGTCGCAACGACAAAGACCAAAGTTGCAATAAAAGGAACAAACTGGTATTTTCCCTTTTTCCAGAAATGCATAAAAGTTGCTGGTTTTGCTAATTTATATCCAACCAAAATTAAAACTGTCGCCAATGTGGCCAATGGAATCTTGTTTAGAATTGTTGGAATAGACAATACACTTATCAGTAAAAGCACTCCGTGGATAATTGCCGACATTTTGGATTTTGCACCAGCGTTATTATTCGCAGAGGTTCTCACTACTACCGAGGTCATAGGCAGTCCGCCCAAAAGAGAGCTTAATATATTCCCGACACCCTGCGCTCTAAGTTCTACATTGGTATTGGTATATCTTTTTTGGACATCCATTCTGTCTGAAGCTTCAATACATAAAAGTGTTTCGATAGAAGCAACAATGGCAATTGTAACACCAACTACCCAAACCTGCGGATTTGAAACAGCAGCAAAGTTTGGTGTAATTATAATGGATTTAAATTCCTCAAAAGATTTTGGAACTGGCAAAGAAACCAAATGTTCTTTTGCAATTGCCAACGTGCTTCCTGTAGATATAAATATTTCGTTTAAAATTACCCCGGCCATTACAGCTACCAAAGCTCCCGGAACTAATTTTATTCTTTTAAGAAAAGAAACTTTATCCCAGGCCAGAAGGATTGTTAACGAAACTGCAGAAATTACTACGGCCCCGGGAGTAATATGATTTAAAATATCAAATAAAAACGAAAAAGTATTGCTTCCGTCATTTTGTATAAATGCCTGATCTCCTTCAAAATCTGCATCATAGCCAAAAGCATGTGGAATTTGTTTTAAAATGATAATGATACCAATACCCGCCAGCATTCCTTCAATTACATTTGTTGGAAAATAGTTTGATATACTTCCGGCTTTTAAAAATCCTAATGTTAATTGAATTACTCCTGCAATAAAAACAGACATTAAAAACACATCAAAAGCTCCAAAATCGGTAATAGCGGTTAAAATAATAGCTGTTAAACCAGCAGCCGGACCTGATACACTAATGTGTGACTGGCTCAGATATCCTACCACGATACCACCCACAACACCGGCAATAATTCCGGAAAATAACGGTGCTCCCGAAGCCATTGCAATACCTAAACACAATGGAAGAGCCACCAAGAAAACCACTAAACCTGACGCAAAATCAGATTTAAGGTTGGCAAAAAGATTGATTTTTTTTGTCATAATACAATACTAAAAAAATTATTCATTAAAGATTTGCCCCATCTCTGCTGAGATGCGGTTAAGATTAAGATAATCGGAAGTATTATACTAAATTAGGTGGGGGAGCGAATATGCTCGGAGAGATATTATCAAGTTTGACAATATTTTCAGAAATGATTGTTTTTTTCTCGATATAAACCGGTAATAAAACCTCGTGTTCCAAAATAGAAGGATGCACTACATTTTTAAGTTCTTTGTGTACTTCTTCTTCTGTAATACTAAAAGATACAGCCGCACTGTTACCTTTCTTTAACGCCTGAACAATAGTCGGGGTCGATAAGAAGGCAATAAATATGAATAATAATATGCGTGCAATAAATTTCATCAAGGCAAAAATAGCGTTAAACAAATAAAATCAAAGAGATTTTTATAGAAATTTAACAATAATAATAAAGCAGAATGCAATTTTAATCACATTCTGCTTCTAAATATTTAAAGAACAACAATTTAAAGTGTTTCTTCTAACCAGGCATTCATCATCCAGATCGTTTTTTCCTGCTCTGCAATGAAGTCACTCATCATAGAATTGGTTCCTTCATCATTTATTTCGGCCGATTTGTTTAATATTTCTCTTTCGATTTTTAATAAATCGGATAGCGAATGAACGATTAACTGAACGGCTTTTTCGTCATTAGAAATATTTTTCCCAACAGCCAGTTTGTTGTTTTGAATATAATCTTCAAATGTATGCAAGGGAGTCCCTCCTATTGTCAGCACTCTTTCCGCTATCATATCTATCTTAAGTTGTGCATCTGTATATAATTCTTCAAATTTGACGTGTAAGTCAAAAAAGCGCTTTCCGCGGATGTTCCAGTGAATTCCTCTTAGATTTTGGTAATACACCTGAAAGTTTGATAATAAAACATTTAATTCTCGTACTAATAATTCTGATTCTTCTACAGGTAATCCTAAAATATTTGTCTTCATACTATTATTTTTTACTCTAATTTACTACAAAATTAAAGCAACTTCACCAGAAATTGTATAATAAAAAATTATATTTCCCTATTTTTGCATCACAAAATACTATCAAAATGACGATAACTCAATTACAATATGTTCTCGCAGTCGCAGAACACAAAAATTTTACTCTTGCAGCCGAAAAATGTTTTGTTACCCAGCCTACTTTAAGTATGCAGATTCAGAAAATAGAGGAAGAATTAAATATCTTAATTTTCGACCGCAGCAAGAAACCCATTCAGCTTACAGACATTGGACAAAAAATAGTCAACCAGGCCAAAAACATCGTTAACGAAGCCGACCGTATAAAAGATATTGTGGAACAGCAAAAAGGTTTTATTGGTGGTGAATTCCGTTTAGGAATTATTCCGACCATTATGCCCACTTTGCTTCCTATGTTTCTAAATAATTTTATAAAGAAATATCCAAAAGTAAAATTGCTAATTGAAGAATTGAATACTGAGGAAATCATCCTCAAATTAAAGAACGGTCACCTGGACGCTGCTATTGCCGCAACACCTTTAGAAGATGAAAAAATAAAAGAGATCGTTTTGTATTTTGAGCCGTTTGTAGCTTATATTCCGGAACATCATGCCGTTTTTGAAAAACAGGAAATTGAAGTTTCTGATCTAAATCTAAATGAAATTCTGTTACTTCAGGACGGGCATTGTTTTAGGGACGGAATTTTAAATTTGTGTAAAAATGTTTCAGACACCGACCAAAATAATTTTCAGATTCAAAGCGGCAGTTTTGAAACCCTGATCAAATTAGCAGATGAAGGACTTGGTACGACATTACTTCCGTACCTGCACACATTAGATTTAAAAGAATCAGACAAACTGAAACTCCGAAACTTTAAGGAACCCAAACCTGCTCGCGAAGTAAGTTTGATTTATCCAAAAAGCGAATTAAAAATGCAGATTATCGATGCACTTCGATCTACAATTGCCGGCGTTGTAAAAGGCGCAATTGTTTTTCAAAATGTTCAGATCATTAGTCCGCTACAAAAGAAAGCATAAAAAAAGGAGCCAAATGGCTCCTTTTTTATTACACTATACTTTAATTAGCTGTAGACTTTGTTTTAATTCTGGTTTTTCAATTATAAAATTCATCAACCATTCTTGTAATTGCTCCATCTCATAAGGAAGCAATGTTTTGATAGCTTTTTCTAGCTCTTTGCAGAAAAGTACCGGATCGAAACTTACTCTCTCAAGTATTGATTTCGTGTAATCAAACATCATTTTTGACATAATAAAATTAGATTTTCGGGGGTTATCTATATTTTTAAACTCGCACCAAAAGTAAACAAATTACCCACATAAAGTCTATTTTTAACTTATTTTTTTATAAACTTTAGCAGCGAATACGTTTTCTTAAAACAAATAAATCAATATAGAATTGTTCTAAATAACTCATTTAAACCTTTTTAAAGGCTCTAAACATTTCTCTTTTTCCCGGTGGTCCAGCCAATTTTTCTACGGTAAACCCAACTTCGATCATGCTTCTTTTAACAACTCCGCGGGCTGCATAAGTTACAAGAACTCCATTTGGTTTTAAACTATCGTACATTTTCTTAAATATTTCAGTACTCCAAAGCTCCGGCTGAACTCTGTATCCGAAGGCATCAAAATAAATCAAATCAAAAATTTCTAAATCGTTTATTTCGTGAAAAAATTGTTTTCTTTTGGTTAACGAGAAGCGATCACAAATTTCTACTTTTTCGTTCCAGTTTGATTTATGCATTTTCGCGAAAATGTTTTCAAATTCCAATGCATTCAGCTCTTCCGCATAATTCATTTCTAAAATCTCATCGGCATCCACAGGATAAGCTTCTACTCCAACATAATCAATAATTTGATTTTTACGAACAGATTCGAGATACGTTATAAAAGCATTCAGACCTGTACCAAACCCGATTTCCAAAACACTAACCGGAGTATCAAATAATGAAAGTCCGTTTTTAATAAATACATGTTTAGCCTCCTGAATGGCTCCATGTTTGGAGTGATAACATTCATCCCATTCCGGTAAACGAATTGTGGTTGAGCCATCTAACGTTTTAATTATTTCTCTTTTCACATTTTAGAATTTTACAACATCCAATTCCATATTTTAAAGCTGTTTTGGCATTCAAATTTAATCAAAACAAATGCGTAAAGCCTTAAAAAACCATACTTTTTTCATAAATTCTTTATAAAAATCAATCAAATAATTCAGTTTATTATAGGATAAATAAATCTCAATCAAAGACGGTAAATAATGAATTTTCGCTAAGCATTTTACATAATTTTACGTAATTTTGCATACAATAAAATCTATTTTACACGGTATCAATAGTTTCGAACTGCATACCTCACAAAAAACTTACATAACTATGAGTACAACTCAAACAGGCAAAATTGAAATCATAAAAGCTACTTCTACTAAAATAAATGAAGTTGACTTTGACAACTTAAGTTTTGGTGCTGTATTTACAGACCATTTATTCGAATGCGATTTTAAAAACGGACAATGGCAAAATCCTGTCATTAAACCATACGCTCCAATTTTGATGGATCCATCTTCAAAAGTCTTTCACTACGGACAGGCTATTTTTGAAGGCATGAAAGCTTATAAAGATGACAATAACGATGTTTGGTTGTTCAGACCGGATGAAAACCACAAACGTTTTAATAATTCTGCAGTGAGAATGGCAATGCCTGAAATCCCTGAATCTATTTTTATGGATGGTTTAAATGAATTACTGAAACTAGACAAAGACTGGATTCAGAGAGGCGACGGAGCAAGTATGTACATTCGTCCTTTTATGATTGCTACCGGTCCCGGAGTTATAGCAAATCCTTCGGATGAATATAAATTTATGATTTTACTTTCTCCGGCAAAAGCCTATTATGGAGGTGAAGTAAAAGTTATTATTGCTGAACATTACAGCAGAGCTGCAAATGGCGGAATCGGAGCTGCAAAAGCGGCAGGAAATTACGCTGCTCAGTTTTACCCAACCAATCTGGCAAACAAAGAGGGATTCCAGCAGGTTATCTGGACTGATGATGCTACGCACACCAAACTGGAAGAAGCAGGAACTATGAACGTTTTCTTCAGAATTAATGATGCATTATTGACGGCACCGACAAGCGAAAGAATTTTGGACGGTATTACCAGAAAAAGTCTGATTGAAATGGCTAAAAAAGAAGGTCTTAATGTAGAAGTTCGTCCGGTAATCGTATCAGAATTAGTAGAAGCTGCTAAAAACGGATCTCTAAAAGAAATCTTTGGAGCCGGAACTGCTGCAGTTATCAGTGTCATTAAAGGCTTCTCTTATCAGGACGAATATTATGAAATGACTCCAATCGAGAATTCGTATGCTTCTCTTTTAAAAGAAAAACTAACAAGTCTTCAAAACAAACTTTCTGAAGATACTTTTGGCTGGACCGTTAAAGTTCAATAATACAAACGTTACCAAAAATAGAAAACCCGATAAATTCAGTTTTATCGGGTTTTTATTTGCCTACCTAAAACCAAATTAAGGCATAGATTCTGAGTATGTTATTTAGAATAATTTCGAAAAATCAGGTTTAAAATAATTCGGGCCTTTCATTACTTTACCGTCTTCACGATATATTGGCTGTCCATTTTCTCCTAATTTACTCATATTACTGCGTTGAATTTCATCAAAAACCGCTTCAATTTTATCCTGAAGTCCGTGTTCGATAATTGTTCCGCATAAAATATACATCATATCGCCAAGTGCATCGGCAATTTCGACTAAATCATTATTCTGAACCGCTTCATAATATTCTTCATTTTCTTCCTTCATTAAATTGTAACGAAGCAATTTCTTCTCCACTCCAACATCTGCAATTGGAGTTGCACTGTGGCCAATTTTAAAAGCGGTGTGAAATTCTGTTACGGCGTCGAGTTGTTTTTTCATATAATAATTTCTTTTTTTTGCTAATGTAAGTCACTTTAAAATAAATTCGAAAATAAAAGATATAATTTAATAATTGAAAAGCAATTTAGCAGTAAATCATATTCAATTCTTTAAATTTGCTAAAAATTTTGATATCATGTTTAGCCAGGGACAAATACTATTTGGAGTATGTTTTTTTATTGCTTTTGTAATTATTATGATATTTGCATATCGAAAAGATTTAGCCTTACATAAAATCTTTTATAAAGGAAATTACAAAGTGCTTCTTGTATTTTTGCTTTTTATTGCCATTTTATTTTTAATTAAATTCTTCTTCAAGAGATAAGCGATCTGAAAATAAAAAGTAATTTTCAAATAAACATCCGCCGTTATAAAATAAAACCTAATAATTACGGGTTATTATTGAGATGACAATAAAATTTTTAACTTTACCCAAATCAAAATATCTGCTATGAAAATTCTAAAGTATTTATTCCTTTTTGCGTTACTAAGCTTTGTTGCCCTTACTGTTTTTATTGCAACTCAAAAGGGAGATTTTATTGTAGAAAGAAGTAAGGTTATCAATTCGCCACGTTCGACAGTTTATAATTATTTGAATGACTTTAGAAATTATGAAGATTTTGAATCCTGGTCTCTGGAAGATCCTTCTATAAAAATGACTTACGCTAATAAAACAAGCGGAAATGGGGCTTCATTTTATTGGGATGGTGCTGATGGAAAAGGAAATGCTATTATCCTTAAAACAAAAGAGGGCGAAAGTATCGACCAAAAAATACAATATGATGGTACAGATGCCGATGTGACCTGGACTTTAAAAGATACCTTAAACGGAAAAACAAAAGTTACCTGGAAAGGAAAAGGAACGATGAGTTTTCTTTTTAAAATCTATAGCTCATTACATGGAGGTTCTGACAGAGTTATAGGAACTATTTACGAAAAAAGTTTAGCTAATATTGATAAAAATCTGGATTACGAAACTAAAACATACGCTGTTAAAGTAGACGGACCTGTTAAAAAAACAGAAACCCCTTATATTCGCCAGACTTTTACAAGTGAAATTGCCAAAGTAAATAAAAATGCACGAATTGTAATTCCGAAATTAATTCACTTTAGTGAAACCAATGGACTGGCGGCAAACGGAAAACCATTTATTATTTACCATACTTATGATACAAAATCTGGTTTAGCTAAAATTTCGATCTGTCTTCCTATCAATAAAGAAATTTCCATTAGTTCGGGAAGTGATATCCTTTCCGGAAAACTAAACGGATTTGACGCTGTAAAAACTACTCTTACAGGAGATTATTCTCATAGAAACGAAGCTATTGCAAAAACAACAGCTTATATTAATAATGAAAAAATTATACCGGACTTAAGCTGGTCGCATCTTGAGATCTGGACTCTTAGTAAAATGGACGTTAAAGGTTCTTCTAAATTGGTAACCGAAATTTATTTCCCGGTAAAACCGAGAGTAATTCCAACGGTTACAGAACCGGTTTATGGTTTGGAAACAACAGTTCCGCAATCTGAAGAGCAAACGCAAACCCAAGCTCCAAAACCAACACAAACAGAACCTGTAAAACGCAAACCGGCCGCACCTGCAACGCCTGCTCCAACACAAACTCCTGCACAAGAAGAAGAACAGTCAGAATTTTAATTGAAACGGATTAAACCTTTTGTTTTTAATTCAGTCTAACTTCTAACAGAAGGTTACAAAACAAATAGGTTGATAGACGAGAAAGATTTTATAAAACAATTATTAAATCCTGAGACGCAAAATATTGCGTTTCAAAAACTCTTGTCCGATTACCAGAAACCTTTGTATTCTCATATTCGAAACATTGTTTTGAATCATGATGATGCAGACGATGTTTTACAGAACACTTTTGTAAAAGTTTTTCAGCATCTTAAAAATTTTAAAGGAGAAAGCAAACTTTTTTCCTGGATGTACCGCATTGCTACAAATGAAGCTTTGACTTTTTTATCGCAGAAAGCAAAACTGAGAGGAATTTCATCTGAAGATCTTCAGAATAAAACTATAGATAATTTAAAAGCCGATCAGTATTTTGACGGAGATGAAATTCAAATCAAACTTCATAAAGCAATTGTAACACTGCCCGAAAAGCAGCAACTTGTTTTTAAGATGAAATATTTTGAAGAACTAAAATACGAAGAGATTGCAGATATTCTGGGCACTTCAGTAGGAGCGCTTAAAGCATCTTATCATCATGCAGTAAAAAAAATTGAATTATATGTTACATCCAATTAAACCTTTTGTAACTAAAACTGTCTTATAAGTATTATGAAAACATTTAAATTAGAAAACGAACCAAAAATAAAATCCGGGTTTAAAGCACCAGAGAATTATTTTGATGATTTTTCCGAAAAGGTTTTACAGCAATTAAACGAAAAAGATGTAAAAGTAATTCCGTTTTACAAAAATAAAAAATCACTTTCGCTGGCGGCCGCTGCGGTGATTGGTTTTGCTTTACTAATTCCGATCGTTAATAATTACAAAGCAACATCTAATGATCTTGACGAAGCTACATTAGAAACTTATTTATCTTATCAGTCCAATATAAGCCAGTACGATTTAATTCAGAAATTAGACGACAGTGATATTGAAAAACTAAATAAAAATGTTTCACTGGAAGATGAAACGCTGGAAGATATTTTAGCAACAAATCCGAATATTGAACATTTGATTTCGGAACAAAATTAAACTTAACCCACAACTTAGCTTAACAATGAAAATAAAAAACATTTTACCGTTATTGCTCTTTCTGATTAGTTTTTCATTTTTTGCACAAAATGGAAAAATGGATGAAAAACGTGAAAAAATTAAGGCTTTTAAAGTTTCTTTTTTAACGACAGAATTAGAATTAACTTCAACAGAAGCCGAAAAATTCTGGCCAATTTATAATGCGTATGACGATAAACAATTCGAATTAAGACATTATAAAATGAAAACTTATCTGAAGAAATTAAATGATGATAATATCAAAAACCTTTCAGAAAAAGAAGCTGTTACTCTATTATCTCAAATAGAAAGTACAGATAAGGAATTGTACCAGCTTCGTGAAAAATTCATGAACAATGTAAAGAAAGTACTTCCTGCAAAGAAAATATTAGTACTTAAAAAATCGGAAGACGATTTTAGCAGAAAATTGCTGCAGCAATACCGCGACAAAGCCAACAAAGATTAAACTTAACGATACAACAGCGATAGGAACCCTATATAATAATACTTACTTTATTATTTAGGGTTCTTATTATTTAAAACGAAGTCGGATCACTTTATTATGCCCCGCAGCTATTGCCGTATTTCGATTGACGAACCTAATGGTAAAAAGCGTAGAGTCTGTAGATAACTGCGTCCAGTTTTCACCCCCGTTTTGAGAATATTGCACGCCTTCAGATCCAACGCAGATGATTTCCCTTCCATTTCCGCCGGGAACATACTGCACGCATGATGCATAACCAAATCCCATGTTTTGCCCTATTAACTGCCAGGTTTTTCCACCATCGACAGTGAAAGCTTTATTGTCCTTTTTTTTATCCGGAAACTCGTAATCGCCTCCGGCAATAAATCCATGCTTTGAATCGTAGAAATCTGCTGTAAAGATTCCGGTCATTTCTTTTCCCTGTACAATTGGTGTATCAACAGTTTTCCACGTTTTACCTTTATCTGCAGAATAAAAAACACGGGCTTTTTTTCCTCCGGAAACCAGCCAGGTATCATTTCCTTTTATTACGATATTGGTATTACTTGCCGCAAAAGCTGCTTCGCCCTGAGAATTTGTTGGCAGTTTATCAGACAAAACCTTTGTCCAGGTTTCGCCGCCATCACGGGTAATAATAATTGAAAAGGTATCTTCGGTCGGGTCGCCAATTGCGATTCCTTCCTTATCATTCCAAAACTGCATACTGTCGTAAAAAACTTTCGGATTAATTTCCTTGTAGACAAGTTTGGTTTTCATTGTTTTTTTATCAACCTGATAAAGTAATGCGGGATTTGCAACACTTAAAAGAAAAACATTTTTTGATGTCTGAGCAATACTTCTAAATTCTAAATTAAGAGTGTCACGGTAAATACGTTCTTCGTGCTTTTCCTTTTTATCCAGATCAAAACTTCCAAAACGTGAATTATCTGCTCCGTACCAAATTTTATTTTTATCAATTATAATAGCGCGGATACTAATTTTATCCCGAAACAACGTATCTATTTGTACTCCGGTAAAACCGCTAAAGAAACTTGCTTTATTCTCATTTGTTACAACTCTAAAAGAGACAAACACAAGAAACATGCAAAAAAACAGTAGTACTTTTTTCATATAAATAATATTTAGGGTTTTGCTAAAATACAATTATTTATAAAATCATAAATATTTTTTAAGTCTTTTTGTGGCATAATAATTGCATCAACCATTTTTTTAATTTTAACAAGTAAAAAATTACTTTTATGAACGTAAAAAAAATACTTACAAACAAACTAGTATTTATGTGTTTAATATCGGCTAATATTGTTTTTTCACAAGATTTAAAAAAAATCCCACTGAATAACAAACTACAAGTATTAAATGGTAAAGCCTTTTTTATTTTTCCTCATCAAGCTAAAAATGAAGCAAGAGGTACAAGTATAATGGCTGCCCCAAAAAATATGGAGACAGAAACTAGAATTATTTGTGACTTTAAAGAAAAGAGAGTTGTCTTTTTTGCACAGGAACTTTTTAAAATTGGCACCCATTCTCTTTTTGAAGAAGTATCAAAAGGAAATAATGAAATTTTAACCTACTCGCGAAAAATACTTACAAATAAAGATTCCATTTATTCTATTCTTTCAACACCTATAAATCCTAAGGAAGGAGAAAGCGGAATGCTTGTTAATAAACTGATCGTAAAAGTACAAGACGGAACTTTATTCGAAATAATGGCATATATCTCACCGCAAGCATATCCTGAAAAAGAAAAATATATGGAATTTACTGAAAACGTTTTTAAAACATTATCAAAAGGAAATCGAACTATAAACTTAAAACCACGAACAGAAAATATATCACTAGAAATGAACCATCAATATAACATTCATTTACCAGCAAATTATAGTTATACAGTAGATCTAACGCATGATTTTAAGGTCACAAATTTTTATAAATACACAGACTACAATACAAAGAGTTCGGAAATCACATTTTACTCAGGTTCTTATCCAAGCTCTTTTGCAAGGAAGTATAAAAAACCTGGAATACCAACGAAAGGATTTTTCTTGAAACAAGAAATAGAATGGTACTTATATGAAAACGATCAATCAATATTAAAAGAAGTAATAATCTCTTATGAAGATAACACAGATCTGCATATTGCAATTACCACTGAAGATAAAACAAACTTAGAAGAATTAACAAAAATTGTAGAATCAATTAAATTCCTCAATTAGTACAAGATAATCTCCATCGTAATAAAGGATTATCTAAAACGGGGAAAATACAAATAGCTTTCTACAATAATTGTGGCACACTGTTTGAAATATAATTAATATAATTTTAACAAGAAAAGTAATGAACTTCAAAATTATAATTACAGGAATAATTGTATTATCTAGTAATCTTATCAGTGCTCAAGAATTTAAAATTGAACCTAAAAACGATTATATAGCCGACAATTTAGATTTGAATGAAGTTCTGAAGATATACGAAGAATCTCAGAATTTGCAGGACTTTGAAAGAAAATTAAATTTTCCAGCCTACACTATTTCAAATGTTGATATGGACAACGATGGCAGAGTAGATTATTTCAGAGTAATCGAACATAAGGAAATAGGCATCAACACCATTTATATTCAATCTGTAATTGGCAAAAATAAATATGATGATGTCGCGTACATCTATCCAATTTTGAATTCTGAACCCCGACAGAGACCGCAGCCTCAATTACAACAAGTTGACGCTTCTCAAACGTATCAAAAAATAGGTTTCGTGGCTGCTATTTTTCTGAATGTACTCGATATTGTTTTATCCAACAGAAGATAATTATCCATCAAATCTTAACTTCAAAAGGCTACAAAGAATATTATTATTGATTTTCAATACGTTAACAACCCAATCACAAACTACAACCTCTACTATTTTTTTGTGGCACAGTAATTGGATATTCCATTACAGAAAACTTAATATATAAGTCATGAAAGCGAAAATACTTTTATTAGCCCTATTTGCATTAGGTGTAAGTTCTTGCCAGGCACAAGCCGGCGCTACTGTTTATGCAAAAAACTCAGATATAAGCGATAATTTAGATTTAAGGGCTGTTGCCTCTATTTTTGGAGAATCAGCAAACCTTCAGGATTTTGAAAGACGCCTTAACGATCCTAAATATCAGATATCAAATCTTGACCTTAATGGCGATAATGAGGTTGATTATCTTCGAGTAATCGAAAGTGTAGAAGACAGAACACACGTAGTAATTATTCAGGCTGTTTTAGATCGTGATGTGTATCAGGACATTGCGACCATAGATGTGGAAAGAGACAATTACAACAAGGTAAATGTTCAGGTTGTCGGAAACACTTATTTATATGGCGATAATTACATTTACGAACCCGTTTACAACACCGTTCCGGTAATTTACACTTCATTCTGGGTTACAAATTACAGACCCTATTATTCAACTTGGTATTGGGGTTATTATCCAACGTACTACAGAGCCTGGAATCCGTATCCGGTTTTCAGATACAGAAATAATGTAAATGTTTATATCAATGTAAACAACCATTACAATTACGTGAATGTAAGAAGAAGTTACAGAGCTCCTGCTATTTATGAAACAAGACGTACTTACGGTTATGAAAGAATGCGTCCTAACAGTAGTTTTTCGCAAAGACATTCTAATGTTTCGAACCGATACGAACTGGATCAAAGAAGGGTTGCCAGCAGAGAATCTGGCAGAAATACATACAATACCAACAGAAATGCAACAGCAAGACCAGGATCTTCTGATAACAGGAATTCAAACAGGACTTATGCCGAAAACAGAAATTCTACAAGCAGAAATGCTGTAGACAGATCTAACAGTAGCAGATCTAACAACTCTACCGGAAGAAATGCAGAAAATGCAAGTACTGGAAGAAATGTTAATCGCGATTATTCGTCAAGAAATGACAATGCCCAAAGAGTTGAAAGCAGCCCGAGAGCGGAGTCCAGAGGAAATTCAGAATCGAGAGGAAATACTAATCGCCAAATGTCTGCACAAAGATCTGAGAGTGCAAGAAGTCAGGCTGAAAACAGATCGAGTGCGCCAAACAGAGAATATTCTCCAAGACCACAACAAAGTCAGCAACGATCTGAAGCACCAAGATCTGAAGCTCCCAGACAGCAGCAAAGTCAGCAAAGATCTGAAGCTCCAAGAATGAGTCAGGAATCAAGAGGTTCAGAGTCATCCCGAAGCAGCCAGCCGCAAAGAGAGAGCGGATCGGGCTCAAGAGGTGGCGGTGGCAGAAGAGGTTAAGTAATTAAATGCAAAATATGAGAAAGAAGCACAATTTTAGGATTGTGCTTTTTTTTATCTTTTTACTTTTAATTGATGCTAATTTGTTTTAAAACAGTAAATTTGCAACCGTCTTTTATAAAAATATACATGAGCGCATCGCATAAAAACTTACATAGTAAGTTGTCTATTGGGGGTTTATTGATTACTTTAGGGATAATATATGGAGATATAGGTACTTCTCCATTGTATGTAATGAAGGCGATTTTAGGCGATCATACGATTAATGCTGACATTGTTTTAGGAGGTATCTCTTGTGTTTTCTGGACCCTTACTTTACAAACTACAATAAAATATGTACTAATTACTTTAAGTGCAGACAATCATGGCGAGGGTGGGATTTTTGCACTCTACGCTCTGGTCAAAAAAACAAAGATTCAGTGGCTTATAGTTCCTGCCATTATAGGAGGAAGTGCCCTGCTCGCTGACGGAATTATAACCCCTCCTATTTCGATCTCATCTGCAGTAGAAGGAATTCGGGCATTTTATCCCACAATGGAAACACAAACCATTGTATATATTGTTATTACGATTTTATTTATTTTATTTACAATTCAGCAGTTCGGAACTAAACTGGTCGGTAAATTCTTTGCTCCGATGATGTTAATCTGGTTTGCGATGCTTGGAACTCTAGGCGCTATTCAGGTGGCCAACTTTCCCGAAGTGATCAAAGCAATTAATCCGTATTACGCTTACCATTTATTATCGATTCATCCTGATGGTTTTTTTGTTCTGGGTTTTGTATTTCTATGTACTACCGGAGCTGAAGCATTGTACTCTGATATGGGACACTGCGGTAGAAAAAACATCAGAATAAGCTGGATTTTTGTTAAAGCAACTTTGGTATTAAACTACTTTGGACAAGCGGCTTATCTAATTCACCATGAAGGAAGTACATTACAGCAATTAGGCGGAGAAAATGGTAACCCGTTTTACCTAATTATGCCACATTGGTTTTTACCTTTCGGAATTGTGGTTGCGACATTAGCAGCCGTTATTGCGTCTCAGGCACTTATAAGCGGTTCGTTTACACTGATCAACGAAGCAATGCGTCTGAATTTCTGGCCAAAAGTAAAAATCAAATATCCTACAGAAGTAAAAGGTCAATTGTACATTCCGTCTATTAACTGGTTATTGTTTTTTGGTTGTGTGGGAATTGTTTTACACTTCGAAAAATCCGGAAATATGGAGCATGCGTATGGTCTTGCCATTATTTTGTGCATGATCATGACAACAATATTACTGAACTACTACTTAATTATGAAGCGTGTAAAACTGTACTTTATGGTGCCGTTAATTACAATTTATTTATTGATTGAGTTCAGTTTCCTTTTTGCCAATATCACCAAATTTGCAGAGGGCGGGTATGTGACTTTGATTATTGCATCAATGCTTATCTCGATAATGACGATCTGGTATTTAGCTAAGAAAATCAATAAGAACTATACCAAGGTTGTTAAAATTGATGATTACAAACAGGTATTAGTAGAGTTAAGCCAAGATTTTTCTATTCCCAAATATGCTACGCATTTGGTTTATATGACAAATGCAAACCGTATTGACGAACTGGAGGAAAAAATCATTTATTCGATTCTTCAAAAACGTCCAAAGAGAGCTGATATTTATTGGTTTGTACACGTAAATATTTTGACAGAGCCTTATAAAACACAATATAAAGTAACCGAAATTGCTAAAGATGATATTTACAGAATCGATTTTAATTTAGGTTTTAGAGAACCAACCAAAATCAACTTAATGTTCAGGGAGGTTATCAAGGATATGGTAAAACGCGGTGAAGTAGATATTACCAGTCGTTATGAATCTTTAAACAAAAACAATATTATCGGAGACTTTAAATTTGTATTGTCTGAGAAATTTTTATCCAATGACAATGATTTAAGATGGCACGAAAATATTATCATGAATTCTTATTTCTTCATTAAAAAACTGAGTTTGTCTGAAGAAAGAGCTTTTGGTCTGGACAGCAGTTCTGTTAAAATAGAGAAATTCCCAATGGTGCTTCATGCTCCTGAAAATATTGGGTTAACCCGAATCACAAAACAATAATATATTTCAAAAAAACACTCTCAATCGGAGTGTTTTTTTTCTTTAAACGAAAGTCAGAATAAGATTCGGTATTAAAAATTTAACTTTCAATCAATTAATAGTACCTTTGCACTTCAAATATTAAAAATGAGATTACACAGAAATTTAGTTTATACTACCATTGACTCTTTGAATGCTATCTTCAATGAAGGAGAATATGCAGACAAAGTGGTAGCAAGAGCATTAAAAAAAGACAAACGCTGGGGAAGCTCAGACAGGAAGTTTGTTGCTGAAACGATATACGAAATTGTTCGTTGGAAAAGATTATATGCTGAAATTGCCGAAGTAAAAGAACCTTACGACAGAGATAATTTGTGGAGAATGTTTGCTGTTTGGGCAGTACTTCGCGGTTATCCAATTCCAGATTGGAGACAATTGGAAGGAACTCCCGAAAGAAAAATAAAAGGCCGCTTTGACGAATTATCTAAAATTAGAGCTTTAAAAGAATCGATCCCGGATTGGATGGATGAAGTTGGAGTTAAGGAATTAGGTGAGCAGGTTTGGTCTAAAGAAATTGCAGCTCAAAATCAGCCGGCAAAAGTTATTTTAAGAACTAATACATTAAAAGGCACCAAAGAAAGCCTTAGAAATACGTTAATGGATTTAAATATTGAAACAGAATATTTAAAAGACCAGCCAGAAGCTCTTGTTTTAAAAGAAAGAGCCAACGTATTTTTGACTGACGCTTTCAAACAAGGTTTATTTGAAGTTCAGGATGCCAACTCACAGTTAGTTGCAGGATTTCTGGATGTAAAGCCCGGAATGCGTGTTGTAGATACCTGCGCAGGCGCGGGCGGAAAGACATTGCACATGGCTTCTTTAATGGAAAATAAAGGACAATTGATCGCAATGGACCTTTACGAAAGTAAATTGAAACAGCTAAAATTAAGAGCCAAAAGAAATGGTGCTTTTAATATTGAATACAGAATAATTGACAGCACAAAAGTGATCAAAAAATTACACGAAAAGGCAGATCGTGTTTTAATTGATGCACCTTGCAGCGGTTTAGGAGTTTTAAAAAGAAACCCGGATTCTAAATGGAAATTACAACCTGAATTTATCGACAACATTCGTAAAGTTCAAAGTGAGGTTTTAGAAAGTTATTCAAAAATTGTAAAACCAGGCGGAAAACTGGTTTATGCAACCTGTTCTGTTTTACCATCTGAAAATCAGGAACAAGTAGAGAAATTCTTAAAAACAGAAATAGGAAAACAGTTTACGTTTGTTGCAGATCGTAAAATGTTAGCTTCAGAGTCAGGTTTTGACGGATTCTATATGGCGCTTTTAGAAAGAAAAGCCTAAGACTTACCTCTCAATACTTTAAAATCCAGATTCCAATAGAAAAATTGGAATCTGGATTTTTTTTATTTTGAAATTAATTCAGTAAAGTTGGTTTACGCAGTAATTTTCCGTTTTCATTTTCTTTGAATTTAGAAACAAAAACAATTTCTTTTGGTTTTTCATACTTACCTAAAAATTCAAAAAAATCGGGAGCGAAATCTTGTTTTTCCCCTTCAATAACCAAAACTAACTTTTCGCCCAAAGTAGTATCCGGCAGCCCGGTAACAAAAAATCTGCTGTTAATCTTGCCTACTAATTTAGCTTCAATCTGCTCGGGAATCAATTTTACTCCTCCACTATTTATCACATTGTCAATTCTTCCCAAAAAGATAAATTGTTTTTCATTTACCAATTCTACCAAATCGTTTGTCACAATAGGTTCATCAGAAATTGTGGTTACATTTATCACAAGACACTGACGATCGTCCTGCGAAATTTTTACATTTGGCAAAACAGAGAAAACAGCATTTCCCAGACGTTTTGCTGCAATATGCGTTATGGTTTCAGTCATTCCGTAAGTTTCATAGATTTCTGTTTTTAAAGGCAATAATTTTTCCTCCAGTGAAGAATCCATTTTAGCACCGCCAATAATTAACTTACGTACGTTAGCCAGTTTTTCTATCGAGTTTTGAACCTGAAGCGGCACCATTGCCACAAAATCGTAAGTTGCAGAATTAAAAGCCAAAGGATGAAGGCTTGGCGAAACAACATCCAATTCTAATCCTAAGATCAAACTTCTCACCAACATCATTTTTCCGGCAATAAACTGAGTTGGAAGACACAATAATGCTTTATCACCCGGTTTTAAACCAAAAAAATCACCTGTTGCCAGGGCAGAATGAATCATAGCCTGTTTTTCTAAACGAACCAATTTTGGAAGGCCGGTGGTTCCCGAAGTTGTCATTTCGATATAATCCTTTTTATCAAACCAATCCATAAAAAACTCTCCTATCGATTGTTCGTAAGCATCTCCTTCTTTAACATAACTGTATGCAACGCGGCACAAATCATTGGCATTGAGATGATAGCCATTTAGCTTAAAATAATTATGAACATTTCTATGGGTTAAATTTGGCATGACTTTATTGTATTACTTCTGTATTATTAATATTTCCTGTTAACTTTTCTTTCCAATTTGTCCAACCGTATTTTTTACTGAAAATAAACAGCAAAATCGGATAAATAATCACTACAGGCAATATAACATCTACACCTGCCGATGGTTCTGATAAATCCTTGAAAATGGAATTAGTTTGAAAAACAGACCAATCAGACGTGACCAGCAAAGCTCCTATAAGGTTATTTGCAGCATGAAAACCCAAGGCAAGCTCCATTCCCTCATCCATCAACGTTATTATTCCCAAGAACAAACCCGTTCCTATATAATATATCATAATTACATTTCCCATTTTGGCCACTTCCGGATTTGCCCAGTGCATCGATCCAAAAATAACCGAAGTCATAAGAAGCGGAAACCATTTGTTACGGGCCAGATTCGCAAATCCCTGCATTAGATAACCTCTAAAAACATATTCTTCTGTACTGGTTTGAATGGGAATTAAAATGGCACCCAAAACAACCAAAATCAAAAACGGAATTAATTTAAAATTTAAAATAAAATTTTCCGGAGATCTGAAATACACAAATGCAAAACTAAGAAGCGAAAAAAAAGTCCATATAAAAAAGGAAAAACCCACACGTTTCCAATCTACTTTTGATCGTGAAGTTGTAATGGATAATAAAGTCTGATGATGAATAAACCGGACCACAAAATAGATTCCTGCAAAAGCAAAAACAAATGAAATCATGACCAGAAAAAGAGTGGTATTGGATTCAAACATTCTCATAATTCCTTCATTTGTAGTAGGAAAAGCAGTTTTTTCGGTAAATGTTTTATAAAAAACAGCAGCTGTAATCGGAATTTGTCCCACAAAAGAAGCGGCGATAATAAACAACGATCCTAAAAGATACTTCCAGAACTTATTTTCAGGTTTAATTCCTTGCTCTAAAAACATAAATGTAAAATTTTAAAAAATGAGAATTCTTATTTAGTAAGTTAGTCTTACTTTTGGTAACGCTAAATTACCTCTTTTTTATCTTTCCTTATTTGGAATACCTAAATATAACAAAATGATACAAATTTACCATAACCCAAGATGCGGAAAATCGAGAAACTGTCTGGCTTTTATCGAAAAAACCAATCAGGAATTTGAAATTATACCGTATTTAACACAAACGCCTTCTTTTGAAGACTTGAAAAAACTGCTGCAACAGCTTGATTTAGATCCGATTCAGTTAATTAGAACAAAAGAAAAAATCTGGATTGAAAACTTTAAAGATAAAACCCTGACTGATGATGAGATTATCGCTGCAATGGTTGAAAACCCAATTTTAATTGAGCGCCCAATTGTTGTTAAAAACGGAAAAGCTATAATTGGCCGGGATCCTGAGAAGGTTGCTTCTTTTTTAGATTGATTCTAAAATATTCAATTAACATTTTTTTGTGATTTCTCTCATTAAACCAAAAACTATTTTTGCCGTCTAAAGAGAAAAGAAACCAAAAAATGAAAAAAATCAAATTTGTCGTATTACTTGTATTCTTGTTTACGAGTTTTTACAATTACTCACAACAAGGTCCGGGCGGTAGTACCAAAGTTAAAGTTTCCGGAAAAGTTTTAGAAAAAGTAACCAAACAACCTTTAGAATATGCTACAATTTCGATTACTGCTCCAAACGATACTAAGGTAATTGCAGGCGGAATTACAAATCCAAAAGGAGAATTTGAAGTTGCTGTTGCTCCGGGTACATACGATATCAAAGTTGAATTTATTTCATTCAAATCAACAGAAATTAAACAAAGAAGCATTTCAGGCGATACAAATTTAGGTGTTGTCAATTTATCTGAAGACGCAGCTCAGCTTAATGAAGTTGTAGTTCGCGCTGAAAAATCTACAGTAGAAATAAAGCTGGACAAAAAAGTCTACAACGTTGGCCAGGACATGATTGTAAAAGGCGGAAGTGTAAGCGATGTCTTAGACAATGTTCCATCTGTTTCTGTTGATACCGAAGGAAATGTCAGTTTACGAGGAAGCGACAATATCCGAATTTTAATTGACGGAAGACCTTCGCAGGCTATCAATATGGCAGAAGCTTTAAGACAGCTTCCTGCCGATGCAATTGATAAAGTTGAAGTTATTACCAATCCATCTGCACGTTATGATGCCGAAGGTGGATCTGGAATTATTAATATCGTTCTTAAAAAGGGAAAAAATCAAGGCTTTAACGGGACTTTAATTGCTTCGACAGGTTTACCGGAAACGTATGGGATTAGTGGCAATGTGAATTATAAAACAGAGAAATTAAACTACTTTACAACAGCCGGATACAATTACAGAACAAATGAAGGAGCCGGAAAAACAAATTCTGAGTATTTAGACGACAATAAAAACACTACAAGTTTCTTAGACGAAACTCGTGACACCAAACGTGTAAGAAACGGATTTAACGGAAGAGCCGGCTTTGAATGGACGATTACTCCAACCACTTTCTGGACAAATGCGATCAATTACCAAAAAAATACTGGTGACGACCGTGATTTGATCAATTACTATAATTATGATGCCGGTCGTAATTTTACAGGAACAACATATCGTTTAAACAACGCTGATACGGGCAGCGAAAATGTTGAATTTACTTCAAACTTAATTAAAAATTTCAACGACAAAGGACACAAACTTACTGCAGATTTTTCTATTTCAAGAAATACCGATGACAGCGAAAGCATAATTGAAGACTCGCCGAGATACGACAGTACATTAAATGATCAAATACAAAAACAAGTTTTATTTCAGGCAGATTACGTCTTGCCATTGGGCGAAGGAAGCCAGTTTGAAGCAGGTTATAAAGGAAGTTTTGGCGATTTGAATAACGTTTATGATGTTGCAAATAACGGCATTCCAAATCCTAATTTATCAAACACATTAGAATACAAGGAAAACATTAATGCACTTTATACGCAATATGGTTTCAAAACAAATAAATTCTCTTATTTATTTGGTTTAAGATGGGAAGACACTAATATCGAAGTTAACTTACTAGACAACAACGATTTCAATACTAAAAAATACAACAATTTATTTCCAAGTGCTTTTGTTAGTTATGAAATTTCAGACCAAAGCAACTTCTCAGCTAGTTACAGCAAACGTTTATCGAGACCAAGAGGACGTTTTATGAATCCAGCTGTAAACTATGCGAGTAACATTAACATCTTTCAGGGAAATCCGGATTTAGATCCTTCTTTAACAGATAAATATGATATTGGCTATATTAAAAGATGGGACAAAGTCACTTTTAATATTTCTGCCTATTTTGAAAACACAAAGGACGTCTTCAGTTTTGTACGATCTCCTACGGGCGATGTGGTGACTCCGGATGGTGAAGTGGTAACTCCAGCACCAGGTCAGATCGTTGAAGGTACTCCGGTAATCAAAAGTTCTCCTATTAACTTAGGAAGAGAACAAAAATTTGGTTTTGAATTTACTTTCAATTACACGCCTTTCAAATGGTGGAAATTAAACAGTAACTTCAATTTCTTTAATGTAAAAACTACAGGAGAAAACACCTATACCGATACTCAAGGCAATGTTGTGGTTCAGAATTTAGACAATCAGGCCAATTCATGGTTCGCAAGAATTAACTCTAAAGTAACGCTTCCGTACAAAATTGACTGGCAATTAACTGCCATGTATAACGGCGATCAAAAAACTGCACAAGGAAAAAATCTAGGTCAGTTCGGGATGAATACTGCTTTTAGCAAAGATGTATTAAAAGACAAAGCTACCATTGCTTTCAATATCAGCGACGTTTTCAATTCACGAAAAATGAGATCGTATACGTATTTAGATAATGTAAATTCATACAGTGAATTTCAGTTCCGTAAACGTCAGTTCAATTTATCGTTTACGTACCGTTTCAATAAAGCAAAAGGCGAAAGAGATAAAAACATGCCTAAAAACGAAGGCGGTGGCGAAGGTGGAGGTGATTTCCCGGGATAAACCATTTAAATTTAAATTTCAATCTCAATATCAAATCCGGATTTCAATTACAATTGGAATCCGGATTTTTTTACTTCAATTTGAAATTAAAATTCCTGTTTTATGAAACAAAAAAAAGGACTCGTAAAAACGGGTCCTTTTTTTATGACATCAATCTAAAATCTTATAAATTAAAAGATTGTTCTTCTTGTCTTTTTTTAGCTCTCTTCTCTTTGATCATTTCCCAGCTTGCACCCGTAACCCAATAAGATACGAAACCAACTAAGAAAAACATTAACCAAAATCCTATAGTAAGAATGGTTAAGAAAAGTAAAAAGCCTAAGTACTGTGAAAATTCAAACATGTTTTCCGGAATTTTGAATGTTACGACAAATGTAAACTATATATTTTTTTTCAGCAATAAAATCTAAATCAATTTTCGTTAAATAACATTTATCCGTATATTTATACTGATTTTAAATAAGCTTTTTTTAATGCGAAACCTTTTAAATAAAGACTTTGTTAAAAGCAATAATAATTTTAAGGAGCTGTTTCTCCTGAAATTTCCGGATCATCCGTATCTTTTTATTTTTAAAGAAAAACAAAAAGGATGGCGCTCGAAAGGGCCGGAAATTCATTTTCAAAGACAGGCACTTATTTAATATTGAACATTTTACATTTTACATTTTACAAATAACATTTTACAAACAACAAAATGAAATACCGTATAGAAAAAGACACCATGGGCGAAGTTCAGGTCCCAGCTGATAAATATTGGGGTGCACAAACAGAACGTTCCAGAAACAACTTCAAAATAGGACCATCGGCATCCATGCCAAAAGAAATCATTGAAGGTTTTGCCTATTTAAAAAAAGCAGCGGCGTATGCAAATTACGATTTAGGTGTTTTACCAATAGAAAAAAGAGATGCTATCGCAGCCGTTTGTGACGAAATTCTCGAAGGAAAACTAGACGATCAGTTTCCTTTAGTAATCTGGCAGACTGGTTCGGGAACTCAAAGCAACATGAATGTAAACGAAGTAATCGCTAATCGTGCACAAGTTCTCAAAGGTTTTGAAATCGGTGAAGGTGAACAATTCATCAAAGCCAATGATGATGTTAACAAATCACAATCTTCCAATGATACCTTCCCAACCGGAATGCATATTGCGGCTTATAAAATAGTAGTAGAAACAACAATTCCGGGTGTTGAAAAACTTCATGCAACTTTAGTAAAAAAAGCTTCAGAATATAAAGATGTTGTCAAAATTGGACGTACGCACCTTATGGATGCAACGCCATTAACTCTGGGTCAGGAAATTTCGGGTTACGCTGCACAACTGGCATTTGGTTTAAAAGCGCTTAAAAACACCTTATCCCATTTATCTGAAATCGCTTTAGGTGGAACCGCTGTCGGAACCGGCTTAAATACTCCAAAAGGGTACGATGTAAAAGTAGCCGAATATATTGCGCAGTTTACCAATCATCACTTTGTAACCGCAGAAAATAAATTTGAAGCACTTGCAGCTCACGATGCGATTGTAGAAACACACGGTGCCTTAAAGCAACTGGCTGTTTCGTTAAACAAAATCGCAAATGATGTAAGGATGTTAGCCTCAGGCCCACGCTCCGGAATTGGCGAAATCCATATTCCTGAAAATGAACCGGGATCTTCTATTATGCCCGGAAAAGTAAATCCAACCCAATGTGAAGCATTAACAATGGTTTGCGCCCAGGTTATCGGAAACGATATGGCAATTGCTGTTGGAGGAATGCAGGGACACTACGAATTGAATGTTTTTAAACCTGTTATGGCGGCAAACTTTTTACAATCGGCACAATTATTAGGAGATGCCTGTGTTTCGTTTGATGAACATTGCGCACAGGGAATCGAACCTAATCATAAAAGAATAAAAGAATTGGTAGACAATTCACTTATGCTGGTTACGGCTTTAAATACTAAAATAGGATATTACAAAGCCGCTGAAATCGCTCAGACGGCTCACAAAAACGGAACAACTCTTAAAGAAGAAGCTGTTCGTCTTGGCTATGTAACGCCAGAAGACTTTGATGCATGGGTGAAGCCAGAGGAAATGGTTTAACAATAGATTCTGAGATACTAAGGTGCTACGTTTCTAAGCTATAAGAGCTCAGAAACTTAGCACCTTGGTTCCTTAAAAACTTATTTACCATCTACATAATCCTGCAGATAGCTAAATCTTTCCGTCAATTTTCCTTTTTCTGTGATTTTGGCGCGTTGTAGAATTCCGTCCTTATCTCCATTAAAGAAAGCCGGAATTACATGCTGCATAAATTGCTCTCCGAATCCTTCACTGGCATCTTTTGGAATCTCACATGGCAAATTATCCACCGCCATAACTGCCACTGCAGCGGGATGAAATAAATCAACTTCCCTGTCTTCCAACGGTAAATAACCGTATAAAGGCTCCTCAATTGTTGAAGAACGTATTGTACAGGCAATTGGGCCATTTACGTCACAAGAAATATCTGCCACAACTTTAAGCTTACAATCACTTGCGTTTAGCATTTCTTTAGTCAAAATCATTGGAGCATTGTTGGCGTAAAAATGACCGGCAAAATAAATGTCGGACACTTTTGTGAATTTTTCAAAATCGGATTCATATTCGTCAGGATGATTCACAAAATCTTTAAAATCCAGCATTTGACCGTCTTTTCTTTTGCTGTATTCCAAAACGTCAAGCTGTACATAAACAGCCTGAGCATATTTTTTATTCAGATAATTATCAATGGTAATTTCTTTTACTTTTATGGCATCCAGAATTTCTTTGGCTCCGCTCCCAACCTTTCCTGTTCCGGTAAGTACAAATTTTAAGGCGGGCATTGTAATGCGTTTTAATTGCGTTATCATCGCATCTTTTCCAGAAAGTGTTTCTGCTTTTGGAAGCTTAAACAATTCAAATTTGATTCCGAAAGCTCTAATTCCATTGTAAACCCCAACCATTCCGGCATATTTTCCGAAACCAATTAAACGTCTGTCGAGTTCGTCAACAATGGTTTCGTGATCGTATAAGTAAATATTTTTTTCTAAAATGGCCTGAAGTAATTTTCTGTTATGAGGCTGTTTTTTAATGGTGTGAGAAAAAAAGAAATACGCTTTGTCCGGAATTAGATTTTCTACCGGAACTTCTTTAACACCAAATAAAACATCACAGTCAGAAATATCATCTGCAACTGTAATCCCAATACTTTTATAGGCGTCATCTGAAAATATTCTAATTTCGGAACTTTCCACTTTTACAGAAGCTTCGGGATAAAGTTGTTTCAATCTGTTCAATTCATTTGGAGAAAATACAACTCTTCTGTCCGGCGGATTTTTTCTTTCTTTTATTATTCCAAACTTCATTTAGACTTTATTTTAATATTTAAATATATAACTTTTTATATCGTATTTGTTTCAAATGTAACAAATTTAGTTAAAATTTTGTTTGCAAATTCCTATTTAGAATGTTTCAAAACCGTTACTAGCTGAAAAACAAGATACTATAATTTTAACGTCTTAAAATTATGTTAAAAAGCAGTCATAAACACCTTTTAATTGAGAAAACGACAAAATTGAATTCGATATATTTGTTTTTAAAGAACGATGCAAATGATTTTCCTTAAAAAAACAAAGATACCACAAATACTTTTTTCTATACTAGTTTTAAGTTCTTGTGGCCAAAACAAAAAAACAGCAACAGATACCACTCCCGAAGTCGAAGATACATTGCCTAAAATGAAGCCTTTAGCTTCAGAACCAAAAGTTTCTCAGGCCTATAAAAATTCAGTTATGGGCAGAATAAATCATTTTTATACTAAAAACTGGCCCAATAATAATATGAACGGAAGTTTTTTAGTGGCCAAAAACGGTCAGATTTTATTTGAAAAATATAATGGTTTTGCTAATAAAAATGAGGGCACAAAAATTACACCTGAAACTCCTGTTCAGATTGCGTCTGTCAGCAAAGTATTAACGGCTACAGCAGTTTTAAAGTTGGTAAATGCGGGTAAAATAGATTTGGATCAGAAAGTAAATACTATTTTAAAAACATTTCCGTACGAAGAATGCACCATCAGAATGCTTTTAAGCCATCGTACCGGAATGCGTAATTATGCTTATTTTACAGATCATGACAAATCGGTTTGGGACCGTCACAATCAATTGACAAATAAAGACATTCTGGATATTCTGGCTACTAAAGATATTGGTCTGGAAGCCAAAACTGGTACCCGTTTTAGCTATTGTAATACGAATTATGCTATGCTGGCACTTATTATTGAGAAAATTACGGGTTTAAGTTATAAAGAAGCAATGTCTGAAATGATTTTCAAACCGCTGGGAATGACTCATACTTATGTTTTTGACGATGATAAAGACCGAAAAAAGATTGTTCCTTCGTATAAGGGGAATGGTGTAGAAATTGGTTTCGATTATTTGGACAATGTGTATGGCGATAAAAACGTTTTTTCGACAGCAAGAGACCTCCTGAAATTTGACAGAGCCAGAAACTCACCTGATTTTCTAAAACCTGCATTACTAAAACAAGTTTACACCGGTTACAGTAATGAAAGAAAAGGGACAAAAAATTATGGCCTTGGCATTAGAATGATCAATTGGGAAACGGGACAAAATTTTTATTTCCATAATGGCTGGTGGCATGGTAATACTTCCTCTTACATTACTTTGATGAATGAAGGAGTTACAATAATTGCGCTTTCTAATAAAATGACAAGAAACACGTATGCCGTTCGAAAATTAGCTCCGGTGTTCGGAGATTATCCTTTTAATTTTAAAGACGAAGAGTAAAATTATAGTCGTAAAGCCGAAAGTCAAAAGGCGTAAAGTCTTAAAAACATTTGCCAATGCTGACTTTGGGCTTTCGACTTTGGACTTTATGACTTTTTTTTTAAAATTTTAGCAGAAAGTAATTTCAAATACTCTAAATTTGCAGACTTATTTTTGGGGTCGACTGGTTTTGACAGCAAGTCGAATTGAACAGTAAGCACGTCGAGCATTGAGACCTTGCTCGTAAATATAAGATCTCAACACTTTTACACGGCGAAAATAACTACGCTTTAGCTGCATAATCTGAATTATAGTAAGATTAGCCACGTCCCTATCAGATAGGGAAGCTGGATTCTCCTTGAAAGCCTTGGTTTGTGGCGGTCAGTTAAGGGGAACCGTAAAAATAAACCTAGATTTCTATGAGCTTCGGGTAGATTTCGAAATTAAGAAGATAAGTGTTGAGTGGTTGTTTCTGGCTTGGCTCAACAACGAAAACCTAATCAGGAAATAAGCGTGTAGAAAGCTCTTTAGTTGCTTGTTTGGACCCGGGTTCGATTCCCGGCGACTCCACAAAAACCTCCTGATAATCAGGAGGTTTTTTCTTTTAAAAGCTTAAAAAAAGTGAACAGATTTACCTTTATTTAATACTTCTTATGTTCCCAGGAATCTTTTAGTTTTTTATAAATCCATTTTTTAAAATTAGGATTATCGTATATTTCGCCTAATAAGCCTATTGGATTTGAATATAAGGTATCGCTGGCAAAAACTTCTTTCCAGTTTATGGCAGTCGCCGGATTTCCTTTATAAACTCCAGCTCTAGTCATTACTTTAAGGAATTCATACGCTATTAATCCCTGACCAATTGCGGTTGGATGAACTCCGTCAAGGCTAAACAACCCTCCTGCCTTAATTTCCCTGTTACGTGTAACTCCGTAATATCGGGAATCGACTCTTGGATAACAAAATTTAAAATAATCCGGAAATTCGTATGGAGGATCGTAACTGTTTCTTTTTAAAGCCATATCATTAAGTGCCGTAGCGATATCGACTAAATAGAATCGCTCCTTGTTCAGTTTTTTATTGGCTTCTGCCACAATTTCCTGTATAATCCTGTTATACATCCTGATGCAATTGTCAATATGAAGTACATCTCTTTGATTGAGATGTTTTAGCGTAATATCAAAATTATCTTCAAAAAGAAAATAAGGATAATATTTTCCATACGATACGATGGATTTCTTTTCATTCGATAAATCACTCTTCTTCATCGGTGCAGGCTTATCCGGATCTACAATCCATTCTGTAATTTCGATATCTGTTCTTCCGGCTTTTTCAACTGCTTTAATAAGCGGACAAATAGTAACAAGCGGAATGGTTCCGATAAAAACTTTGTAATCAACATCCATCGGATTATCTTCCATAATAGCGATAACTTGATCCATCATGTATTGATATTCTACTCTAAAGTCTTCGGGATGCCAGAGATTCCAGTCTTGTTCGCGGCGTGTATCATAACTTACATTTTGTGGTCCATTTGCAAAAGCAGTTCCGTCTGGAGATGTTTGTTTGATGGTTAAATTTGTTACGGTTCCAAGAGCATTGTTTGCGCCCAGCCATAAAACAAGATTTTCTACTCCTTCTTTTTTGTGATGGTATTTTAACCATCCAAATTGGGTTTGGTCTTTATTATCTGCATTTCCGGATCCTAATACTTTGTAAGCTGTTCTGTGCAGGGATTCATTGACAATACCAAAACGGTTATCTCCGTTTTTATCTGACTTCTCTACATATTTTTTGGAGATATCGGCACTGAGCTGCCATGCATTCGAGACATCAAAACCTCTGACAGAAACATTATGGTAGGCGTTTTTCCCTTTCGATTTCTCGAGGGATCCGGCTCCTCGTTCATAATAATCTTCTACTTCGTCCAGATAACCATCAATTATCGATACGGCCTTAATCCATTCAAATGGTCCGGAAATATTGGTTTCTAACTTTCGCTCGAGACGGCGAAAAACAGTTTCGAGGTCTAAAGGCAATCCCCCTTTATCCCATTCGGGAAAGTTGTAATCTTTTGAACCTAAAATCTTAGCAAGCAACGTAGAATAAGATTGATTTGTTTTCGCAGCCGCGCCCGACATAAATCCCTGGGAAATACTGTCGCCTATGGTAAATAATTTTACAGACATGTTTGTAAGTTTTAAATTAAACTTCACTAATTGAAACGTAAGTTAAATCTTTCTGAACAAAGTTTAAGCATAATTATGTTATTTAATTCTTATAAAACAATAAATTAAATATGCTAATGTGTTAATACTGAAATTATAAAAGAACATATTTAAGCTTTCGCTGAAGTTGAAGAATGAACTTTTAAGTTTTAAAAATGAACTGTAAAAATAAACCTGATTAAATCTGATTAAGTTTTCTTTTATTTCTGGCCCAATACAAAAGGTATAAGATTCCTATTGCAAATATTAATATGTCAAACTTTATAATCTGAGGAATCCGCATAATCTGGTCATTGTAATAACTGCCTCCTAAAAGCGCCCCGCTTCCGATTCCGAGTTCCATTGAAATATACATGGTGGCCACGGCTTTTCCCCGATGTTCCGGATTACTCAAATCAATTGTCCAGGCACTTATTGCAGGTGATAAAATACCTGTTCCCATTCCGTAGATTCCGGCTCCGGCCAAAAGCATCTGGAGATTCCTGCCCTCACTTATTACAAATAGCGCCACTGCGGTTATAATCAGTCCCGCCATGATTACTTTTGGGCGTCCATGTCTGTCAGAAACCTTTCCTGCTCCAAAACGTACTAAGACCGAAGTCACGGTGTAAGCGGTAAAAAACAGGCCTTTGTTGGTGGCGCCCAAATGTTCGCTCCAGTCTGGTATTAAAGTTAAGATTAAACCAAATGCCGTATAAGAGAGAAACGTAATAATTCCGGCCGGGAAAACATTTTTGTCTACAATATCATTTCGACCAATATAAAACATTCTTTTGTTGAGTTTTTCTTTAACAGCAAGGGTTTCTTTCATATTGAATACAATAATAATGGATAGAAAAGCGAGAAACGACGAACTGTAAAACATCACATTCATTCCGTAAGAATTCACAATCATACTTCCTAATGCCGGTCCCAGAGCGCCTCCAATTCCAAAACACAAACCATGCATCCCTAATGCTTCACCCCATCTTTTCTGCGGAATGATATCTGCAACATAAGCTGATGTCGATGTCGGTTTAAAACCGGTAGAAAAACCATGAACCAAACGCAACAGAAGAAAACCCGAAACGGAACTTAAAACAGGATAAAGAAAACCACAAATTACACAAACCGATGATCCGATTGCCATAACAGGAACACGACCCCATTTGTCTGTAAGTTTACCACTAAACGGACGCGAAATAGCAGCTGTCAGCGTAAATAACGAAATAATCAAACCCTTATATTCTGCACCTCCGAGACTGCTTAGATAATTAGGAAGTTCCGGTATCATCATGTTAAAACTTGAAGAGAAGAGTAGGGAACTTAAACAAAGTAAAATAAATTGTAAAGTATATATTGATTTTTCGTTTTGTGACATTATGTTGTTATTGGTAATAATTGCGAAGAGCAATACTATTTAAAATTAAAACAATTCAAGCTGGTTGTTGGGAGGCATTGGTTTTCTTTTTGGTGGTTTTGCATCTCCAAAAATAGTTTTCCCTCCATATTTATAGGAATTATCTCTTTCTCTCTGAACGAGCGCGTCAAAATTTGAATTTGGCGTAAAGCTTTCTTCTGCTTTTCTGGAAATTTCAGATAATTTCTGAATTGCACTTATCTTATCGCTGTTTCCTATCTTCGCCCGGTTAATGGCTCTCTGCAAAGTATCAATTGTCTCGTCATAAATGGTTACCGGTACAGGAAATGGATGTCCGTCTTTTCCGCCGTGTGCGAATGAGAAACGTGCCGGATCCTCAAATCTTGTCGGAGTGCCGTAAATTATTTCGCTCACTAATGCCAACGACTGTAAGGCTCTTGGTCCCATTCCTTTCAGAAGCAATAATTCTTCAAAATCTTCGGGCTTGTTATCGTGCGTTGTCCAGAGCATCGCGCCCAGTCTTTTCATGTTTACATCTTCGATCCTCACATCATGATGCGCAGGCATAGAAAGATGCTGCATTTCTTTAATAATTTTGGCTGGCGATTCCTTCATCAATTCTAAAATACCTTCTCTTGATTTTTCTGCAGCGCCAGCGGTAAGATTAAGAATATTGCCCTGATTTTCACCATAAATAAAAGTATGGGGCTCATTAATAAAAGACTTCAGATCCTGTGAATGCCAATGATATCTTCGTGCCGTCTGCGAATTCGCATTCATTCCCTGCTGAATGACCGCCCACTGTCCTTTATTGTCAACAATAAAATTATGCTGATACAATTGAAATCCGTCCTGGATTGCTGTATTATCTACTTTTGCCGTTAACCGACTGTAATTTGCGAGGTTATTGCCGTCGAGACCTGTTTTTTCACCCACAAATAAAAGCTCCTGCGGGGTTGTCATAGAATGTTTGCCTTTGCCTCCGCAAATGTAGATTCCGAGTTCTTTTGAATGCGGATTAACAGCCTTCTTCAAAGCTCCTAGCACAGAGGTTGTGATTCCCGAAGAATGCCAGTCCATTCCCATTACGGCACCAAAACTCTGAAACCAGAAAGGATTACTTAGTTTACTGATTACTTCCGAAGTTGAAAATTCCAGCGCAATAGTTTCGACAATCGCAAAACCAAGTTTAGACATGCGTTCGGCAAGCCATAATGGAACATGTCCATAATGTAAAGGAAGATCTGCTGTGCCTGAACGTTTCATTTTTTTGATTTCTGTCATGCAAAATTACGCAATTTTTCTATTAAGAAATTACTAAAAAAAGACCCAAATCATAACAAAAAAAGCCTGTAAACTAAATATCTACAGACTTTTTACAAATCAAATTATCTTTTTTGGCTTATTTATTACATCATAAAAAACAAAGCCCTTTGGAGCACTTCAAGTTGTTTTTCATTTGTTTGTGACTTATCAAATTTTTCTTTTGAAAGTTTAGGAAGTATTCGTGACGGCTTTTTAAAATACAATTTTAAATCTTCAAAAATCTCAGTTTTTGTTTTGGAAGCATCAATCAAAAGTACGTCTTTGATTTCCTCAATCATAGATAAACCATTATAGAGATGTTTACTAAATAAACAAACTATAAAATTGGAATGTATACCTTCGAGTTCAAAAAAATCCAATAATTCAGAATACTCATATACTACAAATACAGAGTGATCAAAGCTGGTCGCTTTATTTTCATTTTTCAACAAAAAGGAATCTTCAGAAAATTCAAATTCGCTTTTAAATTTTCTTTTAAACATTTTTAAAAAAATACCTTTATTATCGCGAACCAAAACTTTTTCTTTTTTAATCATCTCTTAAAAATTAGTATTTATTCTTATACACAGTTCACCTGGCTCATTGCATCATTTCGATAAAACACCGAAAATTTTAATGAGTATAAAAAATTCTTTTGTTCTCTCGGATACGAAAGCAAATGTCATTTTTATTACTGTTTTTAACTTTACGCGATTTAGGGATAGGATAAACAGATTAAGGGACATGCACTTATTGTGGTTTTTTTTAAGAGCATAAATTTTAATTTGTCAAAAAGTACAATTGATGAATTTCGAATTACTAAAATGAATTCGGAATTAAAGAATTTAAAGCGGGGAATAACACAGGAAAATCCATAGCAATTTGAGACTGCAAAAAAATACAATCTTGAAATGATAGGAATTTATAAAATTTAGGGAAGTGAAAAGTTTACAACAATGTAAAAAAAAGATCTAAAAGTATTAAGCACATACTTTATTGGGCAAAATACTTTTAGATTTTACTACACATCATGTAACATTTTGCTGTTGCTTTTTTTGAACTTATTAGAGGCGATAAGTAAAATACCAAAATGGAAAATAGTAATCCATTCCACAAACACAGCATGCTTAATGGATTGTTGATCCAGCAGCAACCATAAAAAGAGGTAACTAAAATACTAAACGCCAACGTTTACATTTGGAGCTTCTACTGTATTCATGTTTTTTACCTTTTTAATTTTGTCGTTCAGCTTAAGAACTCTATCCAGTTGTTTTTGCTGAATAGTATATTTTGTATAGTATTTATACCATTCTTTTCCGATAAAAAAGGTTGTTACAGAAACTCCTGTAAGCAGACCAATTAGGTAGTTGTTGATATCCATAATTAAGTTAGTTTAGTTTATTTTTTAGTTTATTAGATATTATTTTTTAGGTTTTTCAAATTAATTAAAATGCATTTTTGTCTCCCTTTAAAGTTACAATAACTGTTAGAAAACAAATTTTTACATCCTTTATAAGGCTCCAGCGCTGAACATATTCAATATCGGTGGTAACACGTCGTTTCATATCAGATACTTTTTTGGTTTCACCTCTCAGACCCGAAACCTGTGCCAGACCGGTAATTCCGGGTTTTACAAAATGACGGACCATAAAATTGTTAATATGTCCATTATAATCAGTTGTATGCTTTACCATATGTGGGCGAGGACCTACAACACTCATATTACCAATTAAGACATTAAAGAACTGTGGCATTTCATCTAAACTTGTCCTCCTGATGAATTTTCCAATTGGCGTAATCCTGCTGTCTCCTTTCTGCGCCTGCTGGGTTTCGTCGCCAACATTTACATACATACTTCTAAATTTGTAACACCAGAAATTTTGGTTCTTTTTACCTGTCCGCATTTGCCTGTACAAGACAGGACCTTTACTTTGTTTTTTAATAATAATTGCCAGGATCGGATACAGCCATGATAAGATAAAAACTATTACCAGAATACTAAAAACAAGATCAAATATTCTTTTCGTTAATCTGTTATACGCATTTTGTAAGGGTTCAAAACGGGGTTTTATAACATGAAAATTATTTAAATGACTGGAATTGAAATGCTTTTTTGAAATGGAGGAAAAATCCGGAACAAATTTTAAACGCATACAGTACTTGTCGCCAAGTTCAAAAAAATCATTTAAATCTGAAATAAAATCGGGTTTTGAAACAATGTATAATTCATTTATATTGTCTTTGGATGCGGCATGAATGGCTTCACAAAGTGCTTCTGTAAAAGCCCTGTTATTGGTATATTCGACCGAAGAATTTTCGTTTAATATGCCTACAAAATTGATAAAGAAAGAATTATTTTCTAAATGAGAAGCCAATTCGATACTGGTTTTATTAAATCCCCAGATTGCAACGGTGTATTGCTTAAAAACCCAGCCTTTTATCTTTCCAATTACAACAGTAAACAATATTCTGGAAAGCAAAAAATAAGACAGTAAAAAACTCAACTGAATTAAATTAGCTTTTGTTCCAAAAAAATACAGCACATCATCCTGAAATATAAAAATGTAACTGTGCCATAAAACCCGTTGTGTAAAGAAAGCACGCCAGCTGTTACGGAAAAATTCATCTAAACTAAAAAGAACGTCTACGCGGTACAATTGAAAATAAGTAACTGAAAACAGCCAGCTTAAAATTGTAATAGGAATCATTTTATTGAGAAACAACGTATTCCAGCCGACTTTCTCCTCAATTGCAAAATTCAAAAAAACCATTGTGCCCAAAACCATTGCAATCATATCTGCAATAGCACAACACATGATGAAAGTAAATTTATGTCTGTTACGCATTTTTTATTTTTTTCAATAAGTTATAACTTACTGCTCCTATTAAACTTCCTGCAATGCCATAAAAAACATCTATAAAATCGGGACTTCTTCTTTCGATAATAAATTGTCCGCCTTCTGCCACACATACAATCAATGCTGCAATTCCTAAGTTTTGTGCTAAATTCAAATTTTTAATATCGTTTGGATTTGATCCTGTATATACTTCCAATAAAAAACCAACAGCTAAAAAAGGGACCGCAGTTCGCAAATTATAATACTCATTACTCCATTTTATAAGCCATCCCGGCAAATAATTTTCATTTGAGAACCCGGGATCCGGCAGCCATGAAAAGTATAAAACGGAAACAACCACTATAATTAATAGTAACAGAACTATTTTGTGAGACATTTTTATAATTATTTATTTTAGCAAATAAGCATTGCTGCGTTTAGGCTTCTTTCACTCTTAGTCCTTTTTTGTACCAGGGTTTTTTGATTTTTGCCTCCTGATACTGATAGCCGTAACTTGCTCCGTAACCGTATCCGTATGAGGTTTTCATATTTACTCCGTTAATAACTATTCCCACATTTTTTAATTGATCTTTTTTAATGAAATTATTCACCTGAACCAAATTGCTTTTATCTGTATAATCATATTTTACCACAAATACGGTTACATCTGCCAGATAACTAAAATTAAGTGTATCTGAAACTATTTGCACCGGTGCCGTATCCAATATGATAAAATCGTATAAGGTTTTTGCTTCGTCAATCAATGATTCAAAATTGGAATTGGTTATCAATTGAGAAGGATTCGGAGGCGCTTCTCCGGCGAAAAGAACATCCAGGTTTTTAGAAAAATTATTGTCTTTCTGGACAAATCCTTTCCAGTCATCACTTTTATTAGCCAGGAAATTAGAAAGTCCTAATCCGTTTCTGCTGATATTAAAATAATCATGCAACTGCGGATTTCTCAAATCTACACCAATCAGCAGCACTTTTTTATTCAGATTACTTATAGTTATTGCGTTGTGCACGGCACAAAAGGATTTTCCCTCACCTTGTATAGAAGACGTAAACAATATTACATTTCCTTTATTTTCTTCTTTTTTGGGCAGTAAATACGATACGTTTGAAACCAGCGCGCGTGATGATTCTGCAATCATAGAGCGCGAAGTTGCCGTATTGTCTAATCTGTCGTTGAGACTAATTTTAGGAATGTGTCCCAAAATAGGAATATTGCTGATTATTTTCTGAATGTCCTCTTCGTTATGAATTTTGGTATCAAAGAATAAACGGGCATAAGTAACTCCGAAAGGGAGCAATAAACCAAACATAAAAGCTCCTAACATAAAAACTTTCGGCTGCGGAAAAATAGCAGAATAATTGGTTTCGGGCGCATTTAAAGTTTTTAAATTCGATTCTAAAATGGCACCGTTTAAAACCGCTTCTTCTCTCTTTTGTAATAACGCTACATAGGTCTCTTCTTTTAGGGTAAGATTACTATTGATATTACCTAATATTTTATCCTGGGTTGGAATATTTTTCACCTTGGCATCGGCAATACTCTGCTCATTTCGGTTCGCATTATTGGTCTGATTCAGAAAATTTAAATAGCCTTGTAAAGTATTCAAAATCTCCTGTTTCTGACTTTTAAGCTGAGTCATTAAACTAATATAGGCCGGATTATTTTTTTGTGCTCTTTCTAAAATCAACTGACTTTCCATCAGCTTCGAATTATAATTGACAAGCATTTGATTGACCGTTGGCGAATCTAAATTGTAATCTGTACCTAAAGTCTGCGCAGGACCAGATTGTTTGATGTCGTTTATAGCAAAGACAGCCTGCCCAATTTGTCTTTCGTTTAAAGTGGCACTTTCTTTTTTCTGACTTCTGTCCGCTGTTTTTTCCGTCACGTAATTGTCCATTACAGCTATGTCGTTATTTTGCAAATATTTTTCTTTTACCGTTTCTATTGAATCTTTTTCTTTGGTAAAACTTTTAATTCTTTGATTTAAATAAGAAACCGTATTTCTAAATACCTGTTGTTTGTTCAGCACGATGTTTTTATCCAGCAAAACAATGATTTCGTTTAATATTTTTTTCGAACGATCAGGACTCGAGCCAATATGTTTTAATTCTAAAACCCCTTTTGCTGTTTCGTCGGATACAACAAATAGCGAGGATTTTAGTTTTTTTAATGCCGTTGCTGTCGGTTCAAGACTCACTTTATATTCCTTCTCAAAATAAGCAGACGGATTTTTTTTCGCTTTCGCTGATAACTGAATTTTAAATGGCAAATCATTAACAGAGGTATTACTTTGATATCCTTTAACATTATAGCTGTTTTCTGTACCCGTTTCTGTTACTACAAAACCGTCCTTATTTATTTTAATTTCGTATGAAATCTCGGGTAACGAATCTTTAGAAACGGTCGGAATTACAACAAACGGTACAACATTTACGTAGTTATTTTGTACTGTATACACCTTTTCATAATAGCTGAAATTTAAATTCAGATTTTTTACCACATCCAACAAAAATTCATTAGAAGTCATCAGTCGGATTTCATCTTCCAGATTATCCTTTTCGCTTGTTTTATCTGTGCTTATCGTGATAATTTTTGTTTTGTCTTCTTGTTTTTTATCAATGAAAATAGAAGCCGAAGTTTCGTAAGTTGGCGGAACCACTTTTATAAAGACATAAGCCGCACCAACAAATACAATCAGGCTGAGTAAAAACCAGGGCCAATATTGTAAATACTTTAAAAATTCTTTTTTAAAATCCATAACTATTTCAATTATTATATCTGTCTTCCAGATGAAAGTTAATTTGTAGTAATCAGTAAAATTACTGCGGTAAGAGAGGCCGCTATACCCATCAATTGTATCGGATCTTTTATTAAACCGCCACTATTTACTTTCAGTTTATTTGCTGTCACAATAATGACATCATTTTGTCTCACTCTGAAATTGGGATTCGACATCCAGGAAGCTGTAGTTAAATCCACATGAAAAACCAGACGTTTTCCATCTACTTCCCTAATTAGTTTTACGTCTTTGCGGATTGCAGAATAGGTAAGGTCTTTTGCTAATCCGATTGCATCTAACATACTAATCGATTCTTCGCTAAACGGAATAACGCCCGGAGCATTTACTTCTCCCAAAATGGTAAATTTATTATTGAGAACTCTAACCTGCACGGTCGGATTAACGAGATAATTTTCATTTATAAGACGTTCTTTTACTTTGATCTCTACATTTGCAGGCGTGAGTCCGCCTACTTTTACTTCGTTTAAAATCGGCATCATTATATTTCCCTGAGGATTAACCAGATACCCTGACAATTTCATGATTTCTACCGAATTTTGAGCACCCGCTGTTCCAAAATTCATATTAAAAGGAGCTGCCACGACGGGATTAAGATCACCAATATCAATTTTAAGAATATCATTAGGCTGTATTTTTGGAGATGTGTAGGTTACTGTCGAATTCGAATAGCTGTCTAAATCCTGCAAATACAACATTTGCTTTTTGGTTGTACAAGACTCCAGCATCAGTAAAGGCAATAGAATTATCGAAAGGTAAATTTTCTTCATTTTATATTATATATATTAGTATTCTTAATTACTTTGATTTTCAATAATCTAATCTTGTTAACGACGTATACATTTAAAACGAAGGTTCTTTTTTTCCTCTTTTTAATGCACTATGTATTGCTTTAAAGCACTTGTTTTCTTTAGAAATACAGTTCCCATAGCCGCTAAACCATGAAATTTATAAATTCTGTAATCTTCCTGTAAAACTTCAAAAGCACGTTTGAAACTGGTACTCATACCTCCCATTCTCATTTTGACGATATAGGAGTCGACATAACTCATCTTAATTTCATATTTGTACAAATAGCGAAGCAAAAATTCGGTGTCAGACGCTATTTTAAAATCAAGATTGTACAAACCGTATTTATCAATAATATTTTTCTTTAAGTAAACAGTCGGATGTAAGGGCAGCCATCCTTTTTTGACTTTTTTAAGACTGAAAATGCCTCCAATCCTGTTGCGGATCAAACGTTCCTGTTTGTCATTTGAAACATAAACTCCGTCGCCATAAACTCCTTCTGTATATTTTTCAGAATCAAAACGGGATGCAATTCTTGAGATAACTTTTTTATCATAAAATTCATCATCAGAATGCATTAGGCCTATTATATCTCCGGTCGCTAATTTTAGCCCTTTGTTAATAGCGTCATACATTCCTTTATCCGGTTCAGAAATATACTGGCTTATTTTATCTCTGTAAGTCTCAATAATTTCTTTTGTTCCATCTGTAGAATTTCCATCAATAACAATATATTCTATATCATTATAATTCTGTTCCAAAACACTTTGAATTGCTTTTGCAATAGTGTTTTTGCGATTGTAGCATACTGTGATTATAGTAACTCTCATAATATTTATTTTTTAAATTATAAATAGTTGCCATAGTTTACTGTATTTCCCAATTCCAGTTTAAAATTAAAACAAAGGTGTTTTACTAAAAAATGTTCTCGATGAAGCACCACAATACTCGTTAAAAGCACAAAAACGAAGACTTGAAACTTTAAGGTGCAGCAAATTAGTTCCTTAATAAGGAAATTGAGGAAAAAAGGAAAGTTACAGCTGAACTAAATAATGGTATTTTGTAAAAAAGAAGTTCTTGCCTCATTTAGCAATAACTGGTCAAAATAAGTAATGGTAGAAACCAAACCTTCTCGTAGTTGTATAGTTGGTTCCCAGCCGTGGAGTCTGCTTTTAGCCAGAGCAATATCGGGCTGTCTTTGTTTCGGATCGTCCTGTGGAAGATCCAGATGTATAATTTTTGATTTGGAATCTGTCAGCTGAATAATGGCTTCAGCGAGCTCCAGCATTGTAAATTCATTTGGGTTACCTAAATTTACAGGTCCTAAAAAATCTGGCCCGGAATTCATCATTCTTATCATTCCTTCTACCAAATCGTCAACATACTGGAAAGAACGCGTTTGCAGTCCGTCGCCAAAAATGGTAATGTCTTTTCCCTGCAAAGCCTGTACAATAAAGTTGGAAACCACTCTGCCATCTGCAGGATTCATATTGGGTCCGTAAGTGTTAAAGATTCTGATAATTTTAATGGCCACTTTGTTCTGATTGTGATAATCCATAAATAAAGTTTCGGCACAACGCTTACCTTCGTCATAACAGGAACGAATTCCTATCGGATTTACGTGACCCCAATAGTTTTCGGTCTGAGGATGAACCAGCGGATCGCCATATACCTCGCTTGTACTGGCCTGCAATACTTTTGCATTCACACGTTTTGCTAAACCTAAAACATTAATGGCGCCCATTACCGAAGTCTTAATTGTTTTTATGGGATTGTACTGGTAATGCACCGGTGATGCCGGACAAGCCAGATTATAAATCTCATCAACCTCAGCATAATAAGGTTCTGTAATGTCGTGACGTACCATTTCAAAATAAGGATTATCCAGTAAATCAATAATATTAGATTTAGCTCCCGTAAAATAATTGTCGAGACAAATTACTTCGTTGCCCTCGTTCAACAATCGTTTACACAAATGTGATCCTACAAAACCTGCACCGCCGGTAATTAATATTCTTTTCATAGCTATATATTATTTTTGATTGAACTTACCTTTGTCTGAATCTGAAAAAAGTAATGCGATTTGAAACGCGCCAGATAAAACCCTTCTTTGCCATCCAGAAATCCTAATTTGAAAAAATAAGCTCCTATAAAATAAACTGCCGGAAGGAATCCCGTATTCAGTAAACCATATTTAATCTTCTGATTTAAAGATAGATGTTCATTTTTTGATTCTTTTAAATGAAGATATCTCTGAGCTTCCCACGAAGAATAGGCATTGTGTTTCGCTATGTAATGTTCGAGGTTTTTAAAATCTTTATGTGCCACTTTTGCTTTTATAACTCCTACTTTACCTTCAATTATCGGATGTTCGTGAACTTCCATATCCAAATGACTCCACAAATCTTCTTCGATTTTTTCGTACGCTCCTTTAGATTTCTTAAAAAGAGCCGATTTCTGAAATCCGTAACCATATTTGAGTTTTCTGCCCATAAAATAGTTCTCAAATTGTATGGTAAAACCATTGTAGTCAGGATCCTGAGTTTTAAGAGCCACTTCTTTTACAAAGGCATCGGTGACAAATTCATCGGCATCCAAAAACAAAATCCATTCGTTGCGAAGGTTTGCGTTCTGGAGCGCCCAATTTCGCTTTTTCGGAAATTTACCATTCCACTGAAATTGCAAAACCTCTGCTCCCAGACTGGCTGCAATGGTCGTAGTATCATCTGTACTTCCGGAATCTACTACTATTAATTGATCAAATTGCTTTAATTTATCCAGACAAGACGGTAAATTCAAAGCTTCGTTTTTAACAGAAACGATCACAGTAATTGGAATTTTATTCAAAGCTTCTGATTTTTATGATTTTTGCAGGATTACCTCCTACTATAGTGTTTTTCGAAATATTTTTTACTACTGCCGAGCGGGCGGCTATAACCGCATAATCCTCTATACATATGCCGGGCCCAACAAAAGCATCTGCGGCAACCCAGACGCCATTTCCAATCGTGATCGGTTTTAAAATCAGCGGAAAATCATTTTGACTATAATCATGTGTGGATGCACACAAGTACGTTTTTTGCGAAATTATGGTGTTAGAACCGATCGTTATTTTCCCTTGGTTGTAACAGTCAACATGGGGTCCGAGACTTGAATTTTTTCCTATTTCCAAATTCCATGGAGCCCATATTTTAACGGATGAATAAACATTGGCTGACCATTCTATTTTTGCACCAAAACATTTAAGTACCAATACCCTCCATTTTATAAATAATCTAGATCCAAATGGGCGAAAAAGAATTTGTCTCGCTAAATTCCAGAGTAGTCGTGAAAATTTATTTTTAAGACTAAAGGAATGACTGTAAGTTGATAAATCCAAAATATTAATGTTCAAGCGTTTTTTTATACAGTTCATTCATTTTGCAGGCAACAGATTTAATTTCATATTTTTCTGTCACAAGTCTTCTGCCTTTCTGTCCCATATCTTCCAGCTCATTCGCCGGCGTGCTGATTACTTTTGCAATCATATTTTCTAAATTTTTAACCGAGAGCATGATCCACCACCCACATTCATGAATTTCGAGATCTTCCCAAGGTGTACCCTGCGTTGTAATTACAGGTACACCCGTGGCAAGCGCTTCTGCGACAACAATACCAAAGTTTTCACTGTGAGTAGGAAGTATCATCACATCTCCGGATTTTAAAAAATCCCATTTTTCCTGCCCGTATTTAGCTCCGACAAAATTGACATTATTTAAATCCTGTGCACTTACTCTCAAATTCGAAATATAATTTTCGTCCCCGTTGCCGGCAATTTCAAGTAGCCAGCCATTGGTATTAGAATTTCTCCAGGCTTGTAGAAGAAGTTCAATACCTTTTTTAGGATGGATACGCGATAAAAAAATTATCTTTTTTGTTCCGTAGTGTTTCTTAATACCTTTTATATCATTTAAATCGATCCCGTTTGGTATAATATGAATAGGAGTTTTAAAACCTAAATACTGAATATTCAAAGCTTCCATTTCGGCCGTTGTGTGCAGAAATTTCGCATTATCAAGTGCTTTTCGCTGATAGAAATACAGTCCTAATTTTTTCTTTATGGTATTTTGTCTAATAATCCATGGTTCTAACATGCCGTGAGGAGAAAGAATCACTTTAATTCCCAATTCCTGTGCTATTTTTTGAAACCCCCAGTTTTGCGGACTCCAGATACCATTTATATGGACGATATCTGGCTTTTCAGCTGTTAAAAAAGAATGAAACTCCTTTAACATAGAAAACCATCTAAATACATTGGTTTCAAAAAATTTTATTCTTACCCCCTTAATATCTATAGGATTGGCAGATCTTCCGGTAGCAACAATTATATCAATATGATTTTTTAACTCGGAGCCTAATAACCTCATATATTCTGATGTACCTCCATCTTTTTTGTCGATTCCTGCTATAAAATGGATCACTTTCATACTTCATTAATTTGTTTGTAAATAACTTCAATTGCATCTAAGGAATATTCCATGGCAAATTTTTGTACCTGATCAAGAGATTTTTTAGTCGATTCGGCTTTTTGCAGATTGTCTAATTTTAAAACCTTGTCAATAATTTTTGCACCTTCCTGTTTCCATTGCTGTAAATATTTCAGGTCGGTTGGTTTTTTGTCAATGTAAAAAGCGGCCTCTCCTCCTACTTCATTCATAGGAGCTTTATTGGTTGTGATCACCGGGCATCCGGAAGCCATTGCCTCAATTATTGGCCAGCCGAAACCTTCGTCAAGAGATGGAAATAATAAGCAACTGGCACCACAATAAGCTGCATTTATAAATTCATCAGCCAAATTGGTGACAAAATGAATATCTGTCGCATAGGATGATTTATTCTGCATGTCAATTAATTCATCTGAGGGAGCTTCGCCAAATAAAACTAATGGAGTATTATTCTGGTAATTACTTCTCCATGATTCGTAAATTTCTACAACCCCTTTTCTGTTCTTATAATATTGATTACCACCAATATGCATTATATAACCTTTTGATAAATCGATTTTTAAATGGCTTTCTAGCACTTTTCTGGCAAACTCTTGTGGCGTTGACAAAAAAGTACGATTCAAACCATTGTAACATACTGCAGAATTAATTATGTTTCCTAAATGGAGTTCATGCAAATCTTGTTGTGTTTTCTGTGAAATCGAAATAAAGTTTTTTCCTTTCGAAAAACCTTTTCTAATATAATACTGATACAATTTTCCGGTAGCTGAGGTTGGATTTTCCGGTATATGTCCTAAAGCAGATCTCAAAGCTAAAAAATCATGACAATGTACCACGTGTTTTCTCTTTTCTACAAGGGGTACCCATGGTCCAAGAGCCTGATCGGCAAAAACAAAAAGCGTATTTTTTGATGCCTTTAGCAGTTTAAACTTTACTTCGACAGGAAAAATCAAATACTGATCAACGTACCCAAGCCATTTCTTTAGCGAATTCGTTACCGGTAAATTGTAAAACAGGGCTTTAGAACTCCAAATTTCAACCTGATGACCCCTTTGTTTCATACCAGTCTGTAGCATATTTGCGTAACGCGGCATGCTTTGATGTTTTAAAAACGAAGGGTGAGTAAAAAGTACAATTTTCATCTATTCTCTTTTCGTATTGACATTTAAACTGGCTACCAATAATCCGGAAGCTATTACAGAACAGCCCAGCATACTCGGCTGTGCCCATTGTCCCTGAGTAATCAGAAATAAAGCAGTTCCACAAAAGGTTAAAGGCAAAAGTTTAAATTTGCCTGGTAATTTGAGTGAACTAAAAAAAAGTCCGCATGCAAAAACTAATCGTAAAACTATAAGACCACCACCTAAAATAAGTCCTTGTTCTCCACCAACACGATTTAATTCTCCTTCAGAAACCAAGAAACTTCTTTTCCCCGTTAGCAATTGTGCTCCGGCATTTGTTCCCATTCCCAAATTACCTTCAAATAATGGGGCGTTTAATAATGTCGTAAAAGGCTCGGTAAATCCATCTATTGATCTTTGTATAATAGAGCCCCCTTTCTGTCCATTGGCAGTATCCACACGACTCATAAAAACTTCAGTCCCCAGATTAAAAACAGTTGTTGTTTTTTGCAGAACAGCAAAGAGAACACCAATAACCGCTATCGTTAAAGCCAGTCTAAAAATGGATTTTATACTGGTTGAGGAACCTAGAAAGGCAAAAAAACCAACTAATAAAACGCCTAAAACTGCGGTTCTGCTCACTGTTAACGGTAAGGCAATTATTAATGCAATTGTACTGCTTATCAATAAAATTTTTGAACACGCTTCTTTGGACAACCAAAAATAAAATACAAATACAGAAGCCAGAATGTAGTAGGAAGATAATCCAGTAGTAAATGAAAACGTTCCTGATGGCCGAAAATACCCCATTGCTCCATCAAAACCTGCGCTTCCTTCTCCGCCAAGACCTGTATTTATATAAGCGGTTTGTGGACTTATAAATTGAAAATAAATAATTACAGTCATTGCAATGGTAATAGCCAGCATTACTCTTCCCATTTTAAGAATATCTTCTTTTGTAAAAACTGCACCAATAACAAAAATTAATGGAAAATGAAGCAGCATTATTCTGGCCCCATAAACCCCTACGAACATATTTTCGTGACCAAAAGTAAATGTAATTACTAAGCTTAATAAAGTAAAAAACGAACTCAATATAACATATACATTGACAAATTTTACTCCGAGATAAAAAGCTCTAAAAATGATATAAATAGCGATAGGGTCACGCACGATCAGCAATGGCGTTGCTAAACCAGGCAAAATCCATTTACGAAGTGCTCCCTCAAAAATCCACAGTAAAAAATACAGCCATATGGCTATTTTAATGGATTTATATTCGGGTGTTAATGTATGTGCTGTTGTATTCATGACATTATTTATAAAATCTGTAAAGACGAAAGTGCGTCTGCCATCTCTTGTCCGTAAACGGACCATGATCTGGTTCCCGCCTTGTTTTGAGCTGCAATTCCAAATTCCTGCAGAATATCAGGTTTATCCAATATTTGACTGATGACTTCTTTGATGGCAGATGAAGATCCAGCCGGTACAATCCAGCCATTTTTCCCGTTTTCAATTAAATCGGGTCCTGCTGTACGATCTGTGGTAATAACAGGAAGGCCTTGCGACATGGCTTCTGTTATTACTAATCCAAATCCTTCGAAAAGAGACGGAAAAACAAAAACATCATGCTGTCGCATACATTCTAAAACCTCATCATGAGATAAGGAAGGGATCCAATTGTGCATTTCTAAAGCTAAATTCAATGCCGCACAATTAGAAACCGATTTATGTCCAACAATTGTCAGCTCCACTTTATTTTCCAACCCTTTTACGGCATCAAATAAATAAGAGATTCCTTTTCTTTGTGATAAACCGCCTACAAATAAAACCCGGAGTTTTCTATTTTCAAGGGATTCATACTTTTTTTGGGTCCGCACTTCAGGAAAACCATACGGAATTACTTTTATCTCTGCCAATTTTCCCTGAAACTCTTCTAATGTCTTTTTCGTAAAACTGCTTGCCACAAAAATGATATCTGCCAAAGCCAATTCCTGGTCTTTTTTCTGCAGTTTTTCATCTGAATCATTAAACCCAATTAGTGTCTCAGCCCAGTCCGGATTAATTTCAAATTCTCTTTCCATAAGTAAGCGGGCACTTCTCCAGTAACCAATAGGTAAGTCATAAATACATTGTATCCCTGTTTTTTTCGCATTTTTGAAAGTAAGTAATGCGCCATCTTCATAAGCATATACACCCGACAGACCGAGTTTTTTTGCTTTAGCCAGGTTACTGGCTGTCCATTTATCGTGTTTGTGATAAACATTGTCGATACAAAAAAAGCCGTTTTCATGTCGTATTAGAAAATCCAATTTTAATTTTGATGCTAAAAGCCGACCCATTTCATAGAACATTTGAGATTGGGTATAAGGCTGCCAAGTTGTATTTAAACTCCTTCTCTTTAAATCTTTTAACCTGGAATTACTGCTCAATTTGAATAAAAATTGATTCGGAAATATGGCAATGGAGGTGTATAAGCTAAAAAGAATTTTATTTCTTAATAATCCGGCTACCAAATTTTTTGAATTTGCATTTAATGTAGGATGAGATACCAGAACCTTCATACAACAGAAATTGAATTGATAAACTGCGAGGCCATATTATTCAGATTGAAAGCTTCCAGTTCTACCGGGACAATATTCAAATTGTTTTTTTCATATCTAATAATTTGAGGAATCTCATATTGTCCTTTGGAGGGTGTCCAATTGCGCGAAACACAAATTGAATTAATTTGATGTTCTTTATAAGCAGCATAAACTCCGCTTTTCTCGCTTTGAAAGTAAGGTGTGGTAGATATTCCGAAATCACTGTTTCTTAATACTTCTGATATTACTTCTTCCGGCTGAATGCCCAATACCTCATAACGTATATTGTAAAAATCCAGAACAGCTGTATAATTGGTCAGCTCTGTTCCATTTTTACCAATGAAAACAAATTTTATGGGTTTAATAAACTGACTTGAATTGATCATTAAATCTTCAATAAAATCTTCAAATGGGGCACCGTTATGAATGGTTCCAAATAAAACAAACTGAACAAACTCTCGACTTTCCTTCTTTAATGCCGTCAGCGGAATATTACCGCAAATAGGTAAAATTTCTGCATTTATATTATGCGACCGAAGAAAATGCTGGTATAACTTATTTTGCGTATTTACAAAATGGGTTTTAGTATTTTGAATTATTCTCTTTGCTATCAATTGTTGTAATTGCCCAATACATTTGTGTTTTAACGAAGATTCTGTGTCAATTCCTAACCATAATTCATGAAACATCACATGCCATTTATGATTCCCCCTGATTTTTTTCAGGTAAGATGGCAGCCAAAATGGTAATCCTTTCGGATTAAAGCTGTAAGGCACATATTGCAGCGAAATCAAATCTGGCTCAAAATCTTTTACTACAGCCTGTAACCAAAGTAAACGTTGTTTCATATTGGTATCAGCAGGTATACGGTGCACAATTACAGTAGTATTTTCTACAACCTGACTTTCACTTGTATAATAAATAGTCTCATCACATAAGGCTAAAATTCGAGCCTTGTGACCCTCTTTTATTAGTTTGCCGCTTAGACGACGTGTATAATCACCAACACCATCATTGCCGATTTCGGCTGAGCCGCAAATAAAAAGTATATCCATTGTGTAATCTTATTTTTGAAATCTGTTTATTAAAATCTGTACGAACAGCTTAATGATTTAAGGAATAAGCCTTCTTATCCACCCATTACCACCTTAAATATTTGTTTAGAAGTTCTGTAAGTTTTCTTAAAACTTTTGTCAATAAAGTTTACGATTGGAAATATGCGGGGATAATTGTTTCTCACAACGTGCTTGAATTTTTCTATTCCTTTTTTGCCTCTCCAACTTCCGTTAATTAAATGTATAGCGTAAGATTGCTTATCTAAAAAAATAGCATTTCCAACCAAAATATTTGCGGGGAGAATAAGCATATTGTTTTTTAAAACTTGCTCTGTATTTTGATACCGATACCCGTAGTTCTCTGCAACCGGCGAAATAACAGACCCTATTATTATCTGCTTTAAATCGATAGTCCCATCACTTTTGAAGAGCTTTAAATATGTATATTTTTCTAAACATTCTTTTACATAAGGATGATTGGGTGCCGACGCAAAAATGGCACCCTGAACCGCAAACCCTGTAATTATTTCTCCATCCGTTTTTGGCAGGAATAAATCATTTAACTGTTCATTTCCTCCCGCATCTTCAAATAAACCGGGATGTATTTCCTGAGCGCTAAAAAAATCATAATCAAACCATGATTCTTCAAAAGGCTTTAAAATCTTGACATCAGAATCTAAATACAAACCTCCCTCTGTGTATAAGGCATATAAGCGAATATAATCTGCTGCAAAAGCCCACTTTTTTGCAAGGATTGCTTCTTTTACAAAGGGAACAGAATCAAAATCAAAACTATCTTTATTCCATATGCGTATTTTAAATTCCGGCAGATGTACTTTCCAGGTAGCCATGCATTCTTTTATAAAAGGCGTATAATCTTCTCCACTAAACCAGCAAATATGAATTGTTTTTGGAATCATAATTTTTCTTTTATCATTTTTTTAAACTCAGACTTTATAAAATCTTCCAATAACTTTGGCCAGTTTAATACCTATTGATTTTTTTTTAATTTCCAGTTTAGAATGAGCTAAAAAGGGATAAGAGCAGTTTTTCCAGTAGATAACATCGCTATTTCTTGGAATTTTTCCCTGAATGGCTCTAAGCAAATGATTGGCTTTCCAGGGCTTTGGGCTTCCCATACCGTGAGACATAGTAGATTCTCCTTCCGTAAAACCCATTCCTTCTTTTCCAATGTAGCTTACAATTCCGTCGTACGCCTCAATAGCGGCGTTTAACGCATCCTGATCGGGCTTGTCAAAAATCTGAAAACCCTTAATTCTTAAAACAGTTGAATTATAAGACTGGTTTAAAAAAATAGAATTCTCTAAACCTCCAATTGCCGGCCCCATAATTTCCTGCATTTGAATCCACAACTTTAAGAATGTGATATCTTTTTTTAGAAGTCCGACAAAACCGGCATTTACATAAATGGCATTTTTAAAATTTAAATCAATATTGTATTCTTTATAATATGATTTCCAGCCTTGCCTGCGTGGATGATATTTCTGAAGAGGAGAATTAACATCTTCGCAAAGTGCCACTCCACAATTTACCCACTGTTCATAGGAATCCCAGGAATCATTGATCACAATATCCGGATCAAAATAAAATATTGATTCTGCATTTTTTGCCGGTCCATTCCAAAGTTCCAACATAAAATCCGGCTTGTAATTTGCCATATTATAGTTGGTTTCTATCGGCAGAAAAATAATTTTTATCCCTTTGGCAGGAGCCAGAGTAATGGCATTATTCCATTTACAGACTGCTTCCTTTTTTCCTTTTAAAATCCATTCAGGCAATGTACCGCGGTAACCTGCATATATATTACCTGTAAATCCGTTTTCATATAATGAATTTGAAAGTGCGGCTACACCATAATGGTAATGACCTTCGAAAATAGTGCAAACTGCTGCATTCATAGAATATTATAATTTTAATAGCTGTTTAAATTTTCTTTTTATACGTTTTGACTGGTGCCTGATGAAAGTGATGTAAAATAAATCAGCGTTTTGAATTTTGTATAAACTCATCATACGTTGTCTGTTTGTCTGACTGGAATACATAAGTTCATCAATAGATTCTGGTCCCAACCTTCCTCTGCCCGAATAATGTATGTGGGTAATGGGGACGTAATGGTCTGGATGGTGCGTTTCTTGATCGACTTTCAGCTTTGATTCTTCACTTAAAGTGGAGTACCACATTTTATAAGAAACTGTATTTTGCGTGTATCCTCCCTGTATTGCATGGATCAAATCCAGGCTGTTTTCATAATCTCCGGACCAGGAACTAAGCCAATTGTAAGGAGGTTTACACAAGTTCAGTAATTTCCAGTCTCCCAGTAAGGAAGCAATATGCAACAGCGATTGATCGTGTTTTTTTGGTATTTCCGGATTTTGTTTAAACCAATCTACCGCTGCATTTATATCTGTAATAATTTTAGATTTAATCCTGATCAGCATATGCCCTGCCGTAATGGCGGTATTTAAAGCATCTTTTCCAAAATATTTATCGACTTTTTCCGGAAGCAGATAATTATGAATTCCTGCTGTTGTATATTCTGTATCCGCATGAATTAAATCATAATCTGGCGCAAAATCAAACATTCTCTCCCAATTCATTAAGGCCACGATATCATTATCGGTATAAATAAATTCGTCCCAATCTGAAAACAAAGCCAAAAAGCGATATAAAAATCCTAACGGACATTCTGTTAAAACACTTCTAAGATTGTTTATAAAGGCTTTTGCTTCATCTGAAAAGTCATCGACAGTTAAAAACTCGACTTCTTTTAAAATATATTCAGAAGTTACTTTTTCACCCCCAAAATGAATTAACCGTATTGGCAGCTTACAACCGCTTTTCCTTATTGAAAAAATTAAATTTTCACTATACCACTGGCTTTTTAAATTGGCCACTAAGACAATACCTTTTTTCATTGAATTTTCTGTTATAAACCGAGATGCCACTTATAATCTTTCTGCCACATTTTATGGCGGACTGGTCCTGTATAATGTCTTACTGCCATTTGTTTAGGATGAAACAAATAAGAAAAATCAAACTGATCTCCTGAATCCAAAATGAATTTTTTTGGCGTAAGAGGCATATAATAATTATTCTTTAATAAATGATGGTAGATAGTTTGCTCACTAAAATATTCGTAAGTAAAATCGAATGTTTTGAAAAAATCTAATGATTCCTTCATATTTTCAAAAGCCACATTTGCAAAGATAAATCCTGAATTGATCTGATAGATTTGTTCGTTATTTACTGCTTTGTACCGACTATCTAAACAGCCCCAGTTAGTATCCGGCATATACCACCCCTTTGCAGCGGGCTTTTCGGATAATACTAATTCTAATATATGGGCATGTTCATAAAACAAAATATCCGAATCTATAAAAAGAGTTGGTTTTGCAATTGTATGATTTAAATAATAGAACATCTTCCTGCCAAGCGGTGATGTCTTACAATAATGAATTAAATATTCTTCATAAGGTGCCAATTCTTCTTTGCAGATACCTTTAAGAGACTGAATTTCGCTCCAATTAATTCTATTGACAATCCTGATAAAACCAAAACTTTTTTCCAGTTGCTCTATTTGCTGCTGCGTGTGAGATCCATCTGAGTAAAGGGTCCATTTTAATGGTACTCCAACGTAACGAAGAAAGGATAATATGGACAGGAGCTGCTCCTGAAAATCATTAAATGAAGAGAAACTGGCAATTTCCATGTCAATGGTTTTCTTTTGATTTATTTTAGAAATCACAGTAGACAAATCTGAAAATACTTCCTTCTCGAATTTTCTGCGATTTTTTTTTCCTTTAGCTACGGCAATTTTTTTGGTAAGTCCGCCCTGACCAGGTAATTTATTCATATAATCAGAATTTATTTTTCTTAGAATTTGGTTTTGAAAAAGAATGATTTATAAGTACTGTTTATTTATTTTTTATTGGAAAGTATAATCGAAAAACTAAACACGTAATTGACTATTAAAGAAATGATCTGATATAAAATACTATAGTAAAGTATACCCCGAAGCGTTGTCAAATCCCAGATGAAGTACGCCATTATCACTGCTCCAATATTCAAACCAATAACCATAACCGGATTTAAAAAATGACCCCTGCTGCCCATTAAATTACCAGTCATTGCTGTTATCAATCCGATACAGTTTGAAAGCATAATTAAAAAAAGTTCTGAAGACAGTGAGTTGTAGGAAGCTCCTAAAAGCCACAGCATCTGATAAGGAAACAGAAATACTATGAGGATAATGGCTCCCGCAGCTAAAAAAAGAATCAACTGAAAAAACAAAAAGTACTTTAAAAGAGTTTCCTTATTTTCTTCTAATCTCGAAAAACGTGGTAAGAACAATGTTCCCGAAATGGTTGTAAAAAAAGCCATAAGTGCTGCAAATCTCCCTAATGCTCCCACACTTGCCAAATCTGTCGAATTTCCAAAAACAGATAATATCCAAATTACTATTTGACCGGATAAGGCGTAAAAAATAACATTGGGAAGAATTTTAGCTACTATGCCTAAAATTTCTTTACGAATTTTTGGATCTGGTTTTTGATTCCCTTCAACAAATTTTTTATTGATTATTTTTAATCTTGAATTCCCATAAATCTGTGGAATTCCCGAAGCCAAAATAATAATAGCTGTCCAGGGGAAAATGAATAGAACTAAAACGGTTAATACTAATCTTCCTAAACCAATTATTAATTGATTTTTTTGTAAAGTTGCTATATCCTGATGCAGTTTTGGAGTTATTTCAAGAAGCGAATCTGATAAAGCAGCATAAAAAGCAGGAACTAAAGAAAGTAAAATTAAAAGTGAAGCTAGCCAGCCTGCATTATTTTTTAATAATAAATAGATAATTATTGGAGTTGCGATTACTAATGCTATAAAGGCGAATTTCTTTCTAAGATCTAAACCTGTGGCCAAAACAATCCCTAATTTCTGAGGATCTTTCCAAACTTTTCCGCTAAGGGCCATAACTCCGTTAGAAATTCCCGAATCTGTAAACATAACCAGAGTACCTAACATTGTATTTGCGAGCGTATACAGTGCATATTCCTGAACAGGAAGCATTCTCACAATCAATATACCCGATATAAATCCGACTAATTTTAATAGTACCTCTGTACTTCCGACAATAGAAATTAGTTTACCCCAATTAACAATTGTATCGTATTTGGGATGTTGTCGGAGTTTTATCAAAGTAGCTTTCAACAAAAAGAATTTAACAGTTTAAAAAATAGTTATTTACAATATTAAAAGATCAACCTTTGCCGATACTTTTCACCTGAAATCCAATTGCAAGTAGTTTTTCGACATCCAGAATATTACGTCCGTCAAAAACAAAAGCCGGTTTATACATATTAATAAAAATAGAATTCCAGTTATAGGTTTTAAATTCGTCCCACTCGGTTAAAACAGCTACAGCATGTGCCTGATGAAGTGCTTTTTCGGCTGATTGATAAACAAAAATCTGTTTCAGTTTCGATTCAATTTTTTGCTCTGTTAGTCCTTTCAGCTCCCATAAATAACTCATATCTGCTTTTATTTTTTCTTCAGAAACTTTTGGGTCATACACATGAATTTCTGCACCGTCTTCGATTAGATGTTCGGCTACATAAATAGCTGCAGATTCTCTGGTATCATTAGTGTCTTTTTTAAAAGCCCATCCCAGAAATGTTATTTTTTTTCCGCTTACGGTATTAAAAAGTGAGGTTATAATTTTCTTTGCAAAACGGTATTTTTGATAATCGTTTAAAATGATGACCTGCTCCCAGTAACTGGCCACTTCGGGCAGATTAAAATAACGGCACAAATAAACCAGGTTTAAAATATCTTTTTGAAAACAAGAGCCTCCAAAACCCACAGAAGCTTTCAAAAATTTTGGTCCAATTCTGCTATCTGTACCTATTGCTTTTGCCACCTCATCCACATCGGCTTCTGTCACTTCGCATAAAGCAGACAAGGCATTTATTGAAGAAATTCTTTGTGCCAGAAAAGCATTGGCCGTTAATTTTGATAATTCTGAAGACCACACATTTGTAGTTAAAATTTGGTCTGGCGAAAGCCAGTGCGCATAAATATCAACCAATGCCTGAATTGCTTTTTGACCATTTTCAGTTTGTTTTCCTCCAATTAAAACGCGGTCTGCATTAAACAAATCATTTATTGCTGTTCCTTCTGCCAAAAACTCCGGATTAGAAAGTACTTCAAATTTTACTCCGTTTCCGGTATGATCTAAGATGGTCTGCAAAGTTTCTGCTGTCCGCACCGGAAGCGTCGATTTTTCTACAATAATTTTATCGTTCTTTGCGATTCTGGCGATCTGTCTGGCGCATAACTCTACAAATTTTAAATCTGCCGCCATACCTTTACCTTCACCATAATTTTTTGTCGGAGTATTTACGGCGATAAAAATCATGTCTGCTTCCTGCACGGCGCTGTCTACATCTGTAGAAAAAAACAAGTTACGTCCTCTTGCTTCACTTATTACTTCTGAAAGTCCCGGCTCATAGACCGGTAATTTATCCAGATCATTGTCATTCCACGCAGAAATTCTGCTTTCATTTAAATCTACAACCGTTACTTTAATTTCGGGACATTTTAATGCGATAACAGACATGGTCGGGCCGCCAACATAACCGGCACCTAAACAGCAAATATTTTTGATCTTCATTTAAATATCTTTTTTGGGAGGCGAAGTCTACTTTATTGATTAATTTGGTAATTTATTATTCATAATAATTAAAGATGGTAAAGCCCGATTCCTGAAGAAGCTGCTCTTTTCTCATTAATTTTAAGTCACACTGCATCATTTCCTGCACCAATTCAGAAAGTTCATATTCGCACTGCCATCCTAGTTTGGTTTGCGCTTTTGTTGGATCTCCAATTAATAAATCTACTTCTGTAGGTCGAAAATAATGGGGATCTACAGCTAATACTTCCGTACCAACAGGAAGCTGATAATCGGGATTGCTGCAGGATGCCACAAAACCTTTTTCTTCTACTCCTTTTCCTTTAAATTCTAATTCAATACCCACTTCTGCAAAACTCATTCGTACGAATTCACGAACCGGAGTCGTTTTTCCTGTCGCAATTACCCAGTCTTCTGCCTGATCTGCCTGAAGGATCATCCACATCATACGAACGTAATCTTTGGCGTGTCCCCAGTCACGCTGTGCATCCAGATTTCCTAAATATAATTTATCCTGTAAGCCTAAAGCTATTCTGGAAGTCGCTCTTGTGATTTTACGGGTCACAAAAGTTTCGCCACGAATTGGTGATTCATGATTAAATAAAATACCATTACAGGCATACATTCCATAGGCTTCCCTGTAATTTACTGTAATCCAGAAAGCATACATTTTGGCTACTGCGTAAGGCGATCTCGGATAAAAAGGAGTGGTTTCTGTTTGGGGAACTTCCTGTACCTTACCATACAATTCTGAAGTGGATGCCTGATAAATTCTGGTCTTATTTTCCAGTCCCAGTAAACGAACAGCATCCAGAATTCTTAAGGTTCCCAAACCATCAACATTACCCGTATATTCAGGAGTTTCAAACGACACCGCAACATGACTCATCGCCGCCAAATTATAAATCTCATCAGGCTGAATTTCCTTAATCAGTCGCGTCAAATTAGTGCTGTCGCTCATATCGCCATAATGCAGAATGAAATTCCTGTCATTTACATGCGGATCCTGATATAAATGATCTATCCGATCTGTATTAAATAAAGAAGTACGTCTTTTTAAACCGTGAACGATATAACCTTTTTCCAGTAAAAATTCACTTAAATAGGCTCCGTCCTGCCCTGTTACTCCTGTTATAAAAGCTGTTTTTTGTATTGGATTCATAATATAATTGTATGGCACAGAGGCGTTCTGCTGCAATGTTGCAAATTGATAAGTGGTTTGAGCGTGCTGAATCTAAAAATCTAGTAATGCTTTTCTTTCAGCGTTTCGATATTTTTAAGGAACCAGTCATATGTTTTTTGGATTCCTTGTTCTAAGTCTGTCTGATGTTTCCATCCGATGGCGTGCATTTTTGAAACATCCATTAATTTTCGGGGTGTACCGTCGGGTTTGCTTTCATCCCAAAGTATTTCTCCGGTGTGTCCGACAATTTTTTGTATGGCTGAGGCCAAGTCTTTAATCGTCAGATCTTCACCTGTTCCTATATTGTATAAATGCTCCGGTAATTTATTTTCTAACGCGAACACCACTGCTTCTGCCATATCGTCGACAAATAAGAATTCTCGCATTGGTGTGCCGGTTCCCCAAAGTGTAACCGGAGTATTATTACTTTCTTTCGCTTCATGAAATTTTCTAATCATAGCGGGCAGAACATGAGAACTATTTAAATCAAAATTGTCATTAATACCATATAGGTTAGTTGGCATTAAACTCACAAAATCTTTATCAAACTGTTTGCGGACAGCTTCGCATAATTTTACGCCGGTAATTTTTGCCAAAGCATACCATTCGTTTGTTTTCTCTAAAGAAGCGGTGAGTAAATAATCTTCTCTAAGTGGTTGTGGCGCTAATTTTGGATATATACAGGAACTGCCGAGAAAGATAAATTTTTCAACATCCAGGCTGTGGGCTTCACTAATCAGATTATTCTGAATCTGCATGTTTTCCATCAAAAATTGATAGGGAAAATCATTATTAGCTAAAATCCCGCCAACCTTTGCGGCAGCATCTATAATTACATCCGGTTTTGATTTTTGTATAAAATCCCGAACTGCATTCTGATCTCTTAAATCCAGTTCTTTACTGGTAGCACCTATCAGATTTCGATAGCCTTTTGCAGTTAGATTTCGCCAAATGGCGCTTCCCACCATTCCTTTGTGTCCGGCAATATAGATTACAGATTTTTTATCAATCATTTTAAGCTTATTTTATTATAATAATGGCGAAGCAATCGATTCTAACTGTTGGTAGATTTGTTTTACTTCCTGAGAATTTTCCTTTTGCAAAACCATCAAGGCATCGGCAGTGTAAATAAGAATGCAATTCTTAACCCCAATAAAAGTCGTGTGCAGTGAAGTACCTATTACAATATTTCTATTGACATCAATTGGGTGACCTTTGTAAACCAGATAATCGTAGACCGATTCAAAAGAACCTAAATCTGACCATTCAAAATGAGCCGGAACTACCTTAATGTCGCTGCTGCGTTCCATCACTGCATAATCAATACTGATTGATGGAATTTCTAATGACAATTCATAATCTAAAAAACCATTCGTATTGGCTTCCCAGGCAATTTTAGATTTTTGGTAAACTTCTGGTTCCTGCTTTTCCAGTTCATCTAAAAACTTTCCTGCTTTGAAACAAAAAAGTCCGCTGTTCCAGAAATAGTTTCCGTTGTTTAAGTAGCGTTTTGCTGTTTCATAATCAGGTTTTTCGTGAAATGCAATTACATTCTCATTTTCAAACTCGATATAGCCGTATCCGGTTTCCGGCTTGCTTGGCTTTATACCGAAAGTCACCAGATAATCCTGACTGGCTAATGAGAATGCCTGCTCCAGTGCATTATTATAGGACTTAATTCCCTCTATAATATGATCTGAAGGGGTAATTAGTAAAATATCTTCAGGTGCTGATGCAAACGCTGCAAATGCAATTGCAGCAGCCGTATTGCGGGGAACTGCTTCTATAATTGGAGTAAATGGCCTGTCGAATTTTGACATAATTGCATTACTCATTTTGTAATTTTCTATATTTCCAACAACTATGGTTTTATTGGATATAGTCAGATTTCGTGCAACTGTTTTTTCAAAGAGTGACTCTCCGTCAAAAAGTTCTAAATATTGCTTTGGAAGTGTTTTCCTGGAAAGAGGCCAAAGTCTGCTGCCCACTCCTCCGGTTAAAACGACGTGAGTAATGGTATTAATTCCCATTAGAATGCACTAAAACTTCTCTTTGATAAACTTCATTACGCAGGTTAGTACTCGAAAAACGATGATCACGTGTATTAAAATAAAGCTCAATTCCTTTTTCTTCGCAGTACTTTCTTCCTGTAAAATCTCTCTCCTTATATTCATCTCCTAAAATACGGATGTCTATAGCAAAGGATTTTAAAACATCTTCTAAGTCCTGTTCCGTCGAATATGGAACAACTTCATCCACAAACTTGCAGGCCTTTAACTGTATGTAGCGTTCTACTACAGTCTGGGTCGGTTTATTCTTTGTTGGGCGATCTAACGTCGGATCCGTCTGTAGACCAACAATTAAATAATCACAATGTTGTTTTGCTTCTTCAAGCATTTTAACGTGCCCTGCATGTAACAAATCAAAAGCACTAAATGTAATTCCGGTTCTCATCTGCTTACTGTTTTAAATTAAAAAATATGTTTGTTAATGTGGTATGATTTTCAGAAACGGTAGTCAACCATTTTATTAGGATTTGAGCTCTTTTTATTAAAATTTAAAAAAGGGTTCCCCGTGAATAGTTACAGTATAACTACTCAAAAAAGAAAATAAAATGGTGTAAAAACTTAGGAAACCAGGAAAATTAATTGCGATACATGAGCAAAACTTTTTATAATAAGAGCATTCAAATCAGCGCCATAAAGTCAATTTATCCCTCTCAATAATTAAGATAAAATTATAATAATAGAACTAATACAGAATTTCATTTTTGTTGCTAAATGTCCTAAATAAGGAAATTTTAGTATAAAACACTTTCGCCTTTTTTTTAGTGTGGAATTAAATTTACTACCTGGTTTAAAGTTACATAACCTGATTTTTGATCGTGCTTTTCTACACACCAGTAATACATCGATTAAAGGTTTGATCCTGAAAGAATCTGACCCAATTTTGTAGTATATGATATAAAGTAGACAGTATTTTTTTAGAAAATTTCGAAATAAAATAACAGATATAAAAACATTAATATTTAAGCACATCTATTTACAAAAAATAAACAAATTGAAGCCTTATGAAATGGTATGTAGTTTACACAAAACCAAAGTGGGAAAAAAGAGTTGCAGAGCAGTTAACCAAATTTAATATCAACTGTTATTGTCCTGTTATCAAAAAAGTTCAACAAAGATCAGACAGAAAAATAAGGGTCGAAGTGCCGTTATTTAATCATTACATTTTTGTACAATTAGCAGAAAAAGACAGAAATATGGTATTTAATTCGCCCGGAGTTGTCCGCTTTTTGTTTTGGCTTGGAAGACATGCTATTGTAAAAGACAGAGAAATAGAAACGATAAGAGAATGGCTGGATGGCGGAGATACATCTTCGGAGATCTCGGTTATGCAATATCAAATTGGCGATAAAATACATTTAAATTCGGGTGCTTTCTGTAATCAGAATGCTGTTGTAAAAGATATTACAAAAACCCATTATGTGTTGATTTTAGAATCTTTGGGATATGTCTTAAAAGTAAAACATAAATAATATAAGGAAAGAGCCTTGAGAGAAGTTCTACACTTCACTGGTAATTTCCTTTTTTAAAGAATGAAATTATAAGCTCCTGAAGTATCAGTTTTCCAATTGAAAAATCTGGCTCTTTTTAATACCCAGGATTTTAACCAACTGATCTAATTTTGAGAGTTTGAGGTCAATCATTCCAAGCTCAATTTTTTCATATTTTTTTACGCTCATCTCCATTTGAATAGCTACATATTCCGGAGTATGATTGTTCTGTAAACGATACTCTTTAATTTTTAAGTAGTAATTTTCCATGACTTAGTCTTTTAATATAATTTTTTGTAATCGTTAATTTGGTTAATCTAATAATCAATCTGTAAAAAAATTAGTTATCTGGTTTCACTAAAAAAGATCGAAACATCGAATTTAAATATGAACTCAATCGAAACCTCTAAAACTTTTGATATTTCTATTAATTTAGAAACGGTTAAATCAACATCACCTCTTTCAATTTTGCCATAACCACTGGTACTCATATTTAATTCTGCGGCAACATATTCTCTGGTGAAATTTTTTAATTCTCTTATCTTTCTAATATTTTCGTATACACTATATTTCATAAAAAATAAAAAGTATAAATAATTCTTAGTCAAAAGTTACTGTTGTTACCATCATTAAAATTTTTCTTCAAAATAAAATAGCGTTATATTCCTATTATGTAAAAAAAATCAGTTTTTAACAATAACCTTTCAATTATTAATAAAGTTTAAAGCTAAATAGTTGTTTTTATTTAGCATTCATTTTAATTTTCGATCAAAAATATATAATGTTTTGAGTTTATAATAATAAATCTGTTCAACGGATTTTAAAATCCGATAAAATACACGATGTTATGTTTTAAGGCATCTGAAAGGCGCTGGAAACCGTAAAAAAATTAATTTATAAGCACCAAAAGTTCGTAATCTTACTTGTTTTATAAATTTTTAAAAGTTTTAAAGAAGAAGAAGAAAATCCGGAAAATCTGCCACAGTTTGTTTTGAAGAAAACTACATATAAAATAAAAAAGAGCTTCCGATCAAATACTCGGAAGCTCTTTTTTTATAATACAATGTTGTAGATTTTACTGTTGTGTGACCAATAACCGCGGATATGGATTAGGGGTAGAATTTATTACTACAGTTGGCACGCCGACTTTTACATTTACAAGAAGTTTACTTAATGTGGGATTGGCAGATAATGTCGAATTTACATAAATAGCCGATGAATCATAATATAAATTTGAAGGCTTAGTTACAATTACATTCCCTGCTATCGTAGAATTTAGAATATAATGATATGTCGAGTTGTACATTACAGGTGAAAACATATTAGCGGAATCTAAAAAATTACTGCCTTCAATGTAAGTCACCATGGAATTTACTACCGAAGATGATGGGTTATTATTATAAAATTTCGAACTATAAATAGAAATAGAATTACTGCTAATTACATTTGCTCCTCTGTAATTACTAAAATCACAATTTGCAATAACCGGATAATTTTGACCACCCATACTAAGCGCTACTGAGCCTGTGTCGAATTTACAATCCACCCATGCATTTAAATTATCTGGTCTGGTTGCGGGCATGGAGATTGCGGTACTGCAGTTTATAAACTGAGATTTGTAATACATGGTTTTATCAACATAACTCGACGTATTATAATCTCCGGAATAGGGCAATAAAGGCTCCTGAGAAAATCCTTTTCCACAATTAATAAATCCCAAATACTCGAAAAAATTATTATCAAGTCCCATAATCTGATACAGCTGAATCCCTATTGCCTGATCTCTGAAGTTGACAAATCTCAGGTTTTGATATGCAATCTGACCAATTCCTACATTATTCTTTTTAGCTGCATAAAGACCAACACTTCCGCCTTGTAAGGTTAAATATGCTAAAGTAAAATTACTATCTGTTCCTGTATCAAGTGTCAGTAGAGGAAAATCATCTGTTAAGCCAACAATAACCGTTTTTCCGGTTCCCTTACCTAATATCCCATGATTACCATCAAGATGAATTTTTAGGGTTGATCCGATGTAAAATATGCCTTCGGGTAATTCTGCAATTCCTTTAGAATCAATTAAACCCTGGATATATGCACTTTGATCTGTTTTTCCTGTTCTGGTTGTCTTCCAGTTTTGGCCTAAAGGATCTGGCAAAGTCTCCCAATCTGGCCTTGCCCAGGGCGTATATTTTGTACCCAGAATGACACTACTCAGGTTTGCCAGCACAGATGAATTAGTGATGACAGCAGTCTGCTCTATACTATTGTACTTAACAGAATTACTATGATCAAGATTGCCCAGTAAATCAAATCCTGTTACGGCGCCGCTTCCTCTGTTATATCCACCCTCGCCATCTATTAAAAACATATTAGTTCTGGGTGAGATAACATCACTTGTCGTTTTCAGATATTTATTCAGAAAAAATAAATTTTGTGCATCGATATCATAAGATCCTGTTTTAACAGCAGAGTATGAATTTCCGCCCCCAAAGTCGGTTATTTTCAGATCACCTATATTTTTAGCAGTAAACATTGCTTTAGAACCTTGTCCGTTCAGATTCCATCCCTCGCTGTCCACACCAACAAAAGTTGCCGATTGTAATCCCTCAATATCTGTTGCATCTCCCACAGGGGTTAAATAATTAGAATGTAAATTCACATTTCCATAACTTGGTGTCAGACTATTACCTTTCATTATGAGTTGATTGGAAATGGATTGAGCCTGATGCTTAATTATTTTATTATTTCTGAAATACCCAGAGGTACTGCAATCGAGTTTTATTTGTCCGCCGATATCTATTAATTCATTATTTTCCAATTTTGCGCCAACTGCACTGATGTAAACATATTTTAAAGTTTTAAAAATACAATTGGATATTACTGCACCTGCCTCAAAAGACAGTGTTCTGTCAACAAACGACAATTGTTCCAAACGCACATTACTACTGCCTGCGGCTATTGTTATATTGGATACTTTCGTCAAGGTAGGATGTCCGTACAATCGTTGATTAGTTTTCATGACTATATTCACCCCGGAATAATCTCCTTTCTCTAATCTTACTGAACCATATTGATCTAAAGCCTGCTGTATAGTTGCTTTTTGCGTAACTGGTAACAAATAGGAAGTAAAATAATTATTCTCCTCCTGTTGATTATTAACTATCGGATTTTCGGGAGTTCTCGCAGGCACTTCATCAATTGCATATTGATAATTTTGCGAAAAAACCGTTGTAGACAGCAGTAAAAAGTAAATTAGCTTTTTCATTGTCCGGATATAATATAGGAGTTTGCACCTGTTTTTCTAAGAAATCCAAATCTGACATTTCCCGTAGTACTTGTAAATTTTCCAGCTCCTCCTGCTGTATAGTTCAGAGTCACACCAGATGCACTCTGAATGGAAAGTACAGCTCCGTTGTGAGCTTCTAAATTAATAGTCTCGCCGACTGCCATAGCTGAAAAGTCTGATGTTAACGTCAGAGTAGACGATGTTGTACATTCTAATGTATTATTTACATCTCCTGTTGCAATGTTTCGTGATGTTGTAAAGGGAACAATTGCAGAGCGAAAAGGCGTACTTGAGGTTCCGCCTGCAGTTTTCGCATACAATGCATAAGGCACACTTAAAAGTTGGGTAACTCCCACAATATTATATGAAGACCCCCCTTTTACATCTACCTGTGTTTCTATATAATAAGGTCCTTTATCCCAGCTAATTCTACTAAAATCACCGGTAACGATCGTTCCGGTTCCAATTTCCAAAGAAACAAGTCCATTACTATTTGTAGTAGGAGAATGCGTTTCCTGATACACAATTGTTCCTGTTGAGGTACTTTGATGCACAATTACTTTAACGCTAATTCTGGAATTGACAACGAGACTGTTGTCCTGAGCGCGAATAATTGCCTGATAACTCATTTTTTCAGGTGATTGTGCAGATACCTTAAACGTCACCGTCACAAATAATAATAATAAGAGGATATGTGCGAGTTTCATTATATTTTTTAGTTTTAATTTTTAATTATCTTAAATGATTTCAGGATTTTATTGTTTACATATACTACAAGTATATATATTGACGGACTAAGATTATTTAAACTAACCTGTGTTTCCTCCTGATTAATAGTGTTTTGCCTTAGTAATCTGGCTTGAATATCGTAAAGTCTGTACGAGCGCTGACCATCTTCAGACTCCAGGCTGTTCATAATAGTAACAAAATCTGTGGTTGGATTTGGGTAGACAAACATTTGTGCTTTAGCAGGCTCATCAACTTCGGGAATATCGAGATTACCACTTTTTTCCTGATGCTGAATACCTTGGGCAACACTAAAAACAGGTCCTTCTCCGATGTAAGTATAAAATACCTGACCAATAGAATAAGTAACTGTTCCCGAGCTTCCACTTGCACTATTTCCAGATGTTACAATTGTCTCCATTAAATCTGTATTGGCGGGAGTACTTTGACTAATTCCTTTAAAAGGAATCCATAACATCATAATTAGCAGTAGGTATATGTTTCTCGTTTTTAGATACTTCACAGTTGATTTATTCTTACGTTAATTTTTATACTGCAAAATTATTTAATTTCAAAAAATAATCGATATAATAAATATTATATCCGATTATCGGTATAAAATGTAGTATTTTAATGACTATTTACTTACATTGAAAAAGTTAAAAAAGTAGGACGGAGCGGTGCTTTTACTTTAACTTGACCAAAATTATTACAGATTTGAAAGTAGGACTGTAATACTAAGGGGCTTTAAAATCTTAGTAGGAAGATGTACAAAAATAACGACTATTTATTTTTAAAATTATATCTGATAGTTGTTTTTATTTAATATTCAATACAACGCCTGATATTATCTCAATTTAATAATTATGAGGTGCCTAAATAAAAATAATCACAAAAAATTTCTATTTAGTTGATTTACAAATATTTAAAAATCGATTTTTTATATCATTCAATGATCCAAACTTGAAGTCATACAAAACTGATCTGTTTGAATGGATTTGAATACATATAATACTCTAAAATAAAAACACTAAAAATTAGTCTTTAGAATTCAATAAATAAATTAAAACAGGCTCACAATTATTTAAAATATGCTTTTAATCGAGAATAATAGCTTTATACAGAATATGCGAGATTTAGTGAAATATTTTTCCTTTTTTTGATCGACTTATTAAAGAATAAGCAATAAAAAGTATTTAAGACCGAGCCAAAATAAAAGCCAATAACCAATCCATTTCTTATATCCTTTTATTTTTTTCAACAGAAAACACAATAAATGCGACGACGAAATACCTCACTAAAAAACTTTAAGACAAATATCTAATATTTTTCTTCTGGTAAGCACTGATACTATCATCCTATTTTGCTCCTCTTTAATTTTAATACCCTTAAAATGAAAAGACCAAAAAACAATAATTCAGAGAAAGAAATCAAAGGAAACTTCATGGCATATCCTGATAATCCGCTACATGAGCTTTTTTCAAAACAAGCGTCAGTATCGCCTACTGCCACAGCAATAGAATTTGGAGACCTGAAAATTTCATATCAGGAACTGTCAAAAAAAGTGAATCAAGCCGCAAATTATTTTGTCGGGCAGGGATTATCTCCCGGACAGTTTGTCGCTGTCGCAATGGATCGAAATCCTGATTTAATTGTTTCACTTTTGGCCATTTTACAATGCGGGGCAGCCTATTTACCCTTAGATCCAAAATTTCCTGCTGAACGGTTAGAGTTCATGCTTGAGGATTCACAGGCGAGTTTTCTTCTTACCACAAAAACACTTTCAGAGTCATTACCAAAAAATTTAAAAACAATATTAATTGAAGATGTCTTAGTTTCACTAATCCAATATCCCGATACATCTGCAGGTAATCCGGTCACTCCGAAAGCTGTTGCCTATATAATATATACTTCAGGTTCGACAGGAAAACCCAAAGGTGTCACTGTTACGCATAAAAATTTAGTCAATTTTCTTTTTAGTATGGCAACTGAGCCAGGCATAAATGCGAAAGACAAATTATTATCAATCACCACCATCTCGTTTGATATTGCAGGTCTGGAACTATTTCTTCCTTTAATAAAAGGCGCTGCAGTAGTTTTAGCCGATTATGAAACTACACGCGACGGTCAGCTTTTATTTAATCTTTTACAAAAAAAAGAAATCACTATACTGCAGGCAACTCCCACAACCTGGCAGTTACTATTAGATTCGGGCTGGAACAGTCCACTTGCTTTAAAAGCACTCTGCGGAGGCGAAGCCCTGCCTTTAAACCTTGCAAAAGAATTACTGTTAAGATGTGATTCTCTTTGGAATATGTACGGTCCCACAGAAACGACAATTTGGTCTGCTGTAAAACAAATTACAGCCGAAGATAAAGTCATTACGATTGGATTTCCTATTGCCAACACCCAGATATATATGCTGGATGAAAAATTACAAATTGTAGAGCAAGGAGAAATTGGTGAAATCGTAATTGGCGGAGACGGAGTCGCAGAAGGTTACTGGAAACGTCCTGAATTAACAGCGGAAAAATTTATTGCAAGCCCGCTTTCTACAATACCCGATTCCATTCTTTATCGCACCGGAGATTTAGGAAAGCTGCTTCCAAATGGAGAATTGCAATGCTTAGGACGTATTGACCATCAGGTAAAATTGCGGGGCCATCGTATTGAACTCGGCGAAATTGAAGCAACTCTAAACACCATTTCCGGTATCAAACAATCTGCGGTTATTCTTAGCAGGCATTTTGGAAATGAGGATAAACTTGTAGCCTATTTAAAATCTGAACAGCAACAAGATGAAGAGGAAATTTCAGAAACACTTTCAAAAGTTTTACCCGAAATATCAATTCCGTCAAAATACATTTGGGTCGATGAATTTCCAATTACACCAAATGGAAAAATTGACAAGAAAAATTTACCTCTTCCAAAAAATAACAGACCCGAATCTGCTCCTCTTTTCAAAAAACCAGTTACACAATTAGAAAAAGATATTGCAGCAATCTGGAGTCAGCAACTGAAAATAACCGATATAGGAACAGAGGATAATTTTTTCGATTTGGGCGGAAGCTCTGTATTGGCACAAAAAGTCACAACACTGCTAAAACAGCGTTTGTCTTTGGAAATACCGGTTTCAAAAATTTATATTCACCCTACTATAAAAGATCTTGCTTCGGTTTTAGAAGAAAATAAAATTCCGAAAAATCCTTTTGAATTGAAACCAACCAATGAAAATCGAACTCCTTCGGATATTGCCATAATCGGTATGGCAGGAAGATTTCCCGGTTCTGATACCATCGGGGAATTATGGGAAAATTTACGGGACGGTAAAGAAACTATTTCCTTATTTTCCAAGGAAGAATTAGATCCGAGTTTACCCGAAAGTCTTAGAAAAGACCCATTGTATATTGGAGCAAGAGGAATTTTGTCATCGGCCAAAGAATTCGATGCCAATTTCTTTGGATTAAATCTGCAGTTGGCAGCTGCAATGGATCCTCAGATCAGGATCTTTTTAGAAATTTCGTACGAAGCTCTCGAGCAATCCGGGCATCTTCCCAAACATTATAAAGGAAGCATCGGAGTTTATTCGGGAAGCGAAATTAACTCGTATTATGAAAATAATATTTTCCCAAACAACGAGCTAAAAAGTGCTGTTGGCGATTTACAAATCTACACCGTCAACGGAAAAGATTTTATTGCGCCGCGCACTTCGTATCATTTAAATTTAAAAGGGCCTTCAGTTAGTGTTCATTCTGCCTGTTCTACTTCTTTATTGGCTGTAGCCGAAGCTGTAAAGGCAATACGAACCGGTATGTGCGACGTGGCTCTTGCAGGAGGATCGAGTGTAACAGCACCCATAAACAGCGGGCATCTTTATGATGATGGATTCATTAAAAGTCCAGATGGATCTACCCGTTCTTTTGATGCATCCGGAAAGGGTACTGTTTTTAGTGATGGCGCGGGAGTTGTTGTACTTAAAAAATTAGAAGAAGCCGAAAAAGATGGGGATATTATTTACGGTATAATAAAAGGTGTCGGTGTAAATAATGACGGGGGTGACAAAGGAAGTTTTATGGCTCCAAGTGCTAAAGGTCAGGCAGGAGCCATAATAAATGCCTTTAATGATGCGCAAATATCGCCTTCGACAATTACGTATATGGAAGCACACGGAACCGCCACTCCTATTGGCGACCCCATTGAAATTGAAGGACTTAAAATTGCTTATGGCAAACAGGAAAAAAACAATTATTGCGCATTAGGCTCTATAAAAAGTAATATGGGCCATACTACTGCTGCAGCCGGTGTGGCGGGTTTGATTAAAACACTATTGGCGATGCAGCACAAGCAGATTCCGCCAATGGTTAATTTTGACAAGCCCAATCCAAATATCGATTTTGATAACAGTCCTTTCTATATCAACAACAAATTAATTGACTGGAAAGCAGACGGAAAACGAAGAGCCGGAATAAGTTCTTTTGGCATAGGAAGTACCAACGTTCATGTTATTGTTGAAGAATATGAAGCACCAAAACGTAAAGAATCGTTAAACACAAAACCTTTGCAATTATTAACCTGGTCTGCAAAAAGTAAGAACAGTTTATTGGGTTATGAAAATGCTTTGGGCCATTTTATCGATAGATCTAAAAATGTTTCTTTAGCTGATATTTCTTATTCACTCAATGTTACACGAGAGGACTTTAATGAAAGAAGTTTTTTAATAGCGGACTCAAATGAGGATGCTGCTGAAAAATTGATTTCACTAAAAAATAAAAATACAAAATCTTCTACCTTGAAAAGTATTCCCCAGGAAATCGGATTCCTTTTTCCAGGACAGGGATCACAGTATATACAAATGGGAAAAACACTTTACGATAACGAAAAAGTGTACCGTGATGCCGTAGATCAATGTGCCGAATTACTGATGGACGATCTGGAACTAGACATTCGCAGCATTCTTTATCCAAAAGACAATTCTGCAGATGCCGAGGAACTTCTAAGAAATACGCGTTTAACACAGCCTTCTTTGTTTGTAACAGAATATGCATTGTCTCAATTGTGGCAAAGCTGGGGAATAAAACCAACCTTTCTATGTGGTCACAGCATTGGCGAATTTGCAGCGGCACATTTGGCGGGAATTTTGTCTTTAAAGGACGCTTTACACATCGTGGCCGTCAGAGGAAAATTAATCAGTCAGTTACCGGGTGGATCCATGCTTATTGTTCGTGTATCGGTGGATCAGCTTAAAGAGTTAATTCCTGATACACTTTCAATTGGAGCCATTAATTCCCATCAGTTTTGTGTTGTTGCGGGGAAAAAAGAGGATATCTCCCTTTTCAATCAGGTGCTTGACGCGAAAGATATTCCGAACAAATTACTCAATACAAGTCACGCCTTCCATTCTTATATGATGGAACCGATTCTCGAAGATTTTAAAAAGGCTTTAGAAAATGTAAAATTAAGTATACCCAGACTCCCAATTATTTCGACTGCATCGGGAACCTGGCTTAAAGATACCGAAGCCACAGATCCGGAATACTGGATAAATCAGTTAAAAAATACAGTTCTTTTTGCAGACGCCATGAACACAGCATTTGAAATGGATGATTTTGTACTATTGGAAGTGGGGCCCGGACAAACCTTAATAACTCTCGCACGCCAGCAGGCTGCCGGAAAAATCATTCCTGCATTTGCAAGTATAATACCTCCACGCGAAGATCAGGAAAATGAGTACAAAACATTATTAACCACTTTAGGCGAATTGTGGATGAAGGGTTTAAATCCGGACTGGAAAGCATTTTACAAAGAGCAGCAAAGACAAAAGGTCGAATTGCCAGGTTATGTTTTTGATCGCAAACTTTGCTGGATAGAACCTTTGGCAACTACCGAAAACATGCACGTTCAAAAAACATACGCCTCTCAAGCTACTGTAGATATAGGAATTGCAGAAACTAAATCGGAATCAAAAAACCACTTGAGAAAAGATAAGATCATTTCTCAAATTGCTGAGATTATAAAAAATGCATCAGGAATTGTTTACGACTCAGCTGCGTCAGATAATACCTTTCTGGAATTAGGCTTGGATTCCTTATCACTTACTCAGTTGTCGGGGAAATTAAAGAAAGAATTTAATTTACCTATTACTTTCAGACAACTTAACGAATCGTATGCTACACCATCTCTTCTGGCAGAGTATATAGAACTTAATCTTCCTGAGGAAGTTGTTTTCGCAAAAGAAACTGAAAGTCCTGCTCCGATTATCATTTCAAATAAAACAACTATCGAAAATAATGCGGTTTCTTTAGAACAGCTTAAAAAACAGATACAGCAATTAAGTCAGAAAGTGGATCAGTTAGAAGATTTGAAAAGTTTATCTGCCCATAGAAATAGTTCTATTATTCCTTTGGAATTACAAATTCCCGATTCAGTTAAAATCAGTATGAATGAAATTAAAGCCGAACCGAACGGAATTCTCAGAACCAATGGTATTTCTAAAAAAGAGAATATTGTAGACATTGTTAAGAGTCAAAATCAAAATTCAGAAAAAAAATATATTATAAAAGCAAGTGAACCTCCTGTGCAAGGCAGTAAACTGGGAAGGGATGAATATGGAAATCCTGCATGGTTTATCGATGATCCTGCCCGAAAAGGAAATTTTATAAAGATCAAATTATAAGAAAATAATATTTTAAAATGTCAATAAAAGCTATCCGGTTTAACATTTAAAAATAGAAAAACAATGAAAAATCAACCTCAAATACAGTTAGAAATGGAAACTGAAACTGAAATTCAATTTAATCCATTTTCACCAGCAATAGAGAGGGTAATCTCTGCTACAAATTCGCAGCAGGAAATTTGGAGTGATTGCATTTTTGGAGGAAGTGACGCCAGCAAAGCGTATAACTTGTCTGTATCTATTAAACTGAAAGGCAATTTCTTAACAGACATTTTTGAACGCGCTGTAAAAACTTTGGTACAACGTCATGAAGGTTTGCGGGCAACATTTAGTCCGGACGGGCGTTTTATGTGCATCTATAATGATTACAAAATAGAAGTTTCTCAAAATGATTTTTCTGATTTAGCATTATTTGAAAAACAAGGCTATATAAACCGATTTATCAAAGAAGAAATCAGCACTCTATTTGATCTGGTAAATGGTCCGCTTTTTAGGATTAACATTCTTAAAATTGATGAGGCTGAACATCTGGTTACGCTTACAATTCATCATATTATTTGCGACGGTTTAAGTATTGATATTATTCTGGAGGAATTAGCTGCACTCTACTCTGCTTATATTGAAAATAAAAACCCCCAACTCCCCGTTCCCGAACGATTTAGTGAGTTTGCTGAGAAAATTAATTCCTTCATAGAAAGCAGTGATTATAAATTACCAGAAGATTTCTGGATCAATATGTATAAGGAATCTGTTCCTGTTATTGACTTACCGCTTGACTTTACAAGACCTGCATTACGAACATACAACAGCGACCGAATTGATTTTCCTTTTGATGATTCCCTCATAAATAACTTAAAAAACATCGGAATTTCTGCCGGCAGCAGTCTTGTTACCACACTTCTGGCGGCATTTGAAATTTTTTTATGCAAAATAACAGGCCAAAATAATCTCGTAGTAGGATTTCCGTCTTCAGGAAACAGTATCTACGACATGAGACAATTAATTGGAGACTGTGTCAATTTACTTCCGCTCCGCAGTAAAATTGCGTCACATATCAGTTTTATTGATTATTTAAAAGAAAGAAATTCACAATTATTTGATGCATACGAACATCAGCAGGTGAGTTTTGGTCATTTGCTTAAAAGTTTTCCGATCGCACGGGATCCGTCAAGAATCCCTTTAGTTCCCGTTATTCTGACGGTTGACCTGAACAGAACTATTGAGGAAGATTTTTCTTATACCGGTCTTACCCATGAATTTAAGCAAAATCCAAGGGAATTTGGAACTTTTGAAATTCAGCTTCATATTTTCAGAACCAAAAACGGACCCGAATTTCAATGGACATATAATACCACATTATTCAAACCCGGCACTATAAATAAAATGATGCAATCGTTTCAGGAAATTATTACTAAGCTAATGGCTAATCCACAAAATCCATTATCAGATATAATAGGCGGAAATTATTTAGAAAACTATGCCGAAATAAACCAGACGGAAATGCCTTATCCGGATGTAACTTTAACCGAATTATTAAGAAAACAGGCTGAACTTACACCACATAACATCGCGTTGGAATTTCACGATTCTAAAACAACGTACCTTGAATTACATAAAAAAGTAAATCGAATGGCACATTATTTTAAAGCGCAGGGCATACAGTCTGGAGATTTTATTGCCGTTTCATTTGAAAGAAGTCCGGAGTTACTTTATGCGCTACTTGCCATTATGCAATGCGGCGCCGCGTATTTACCTCTGGATCCGGAATATCCAAAAGAGCGTTTAGAATTTATGCTCAATGATTCTGGTGCAAGAGTGCTGCTGACCAGCAAAAAATTATTCGCATCACTTCCCTCCTGGCCGAAAACGCTATTTATTGAAGATGCCCTGGAGGTATTGAATGACTATTCGTCACTTCCGCTTCCCTTTATTATGAGTTCTGAAAACAATGCGTACATATTGTATACTTCAGGCTCAACCGGAAATCCTAAAGGCGTGCCCATTACACATAAAAATTTGGTTAATTTCCTTTGTAGTATGGCTTTGGAACCTGGTTTGGAGGAAAAGGACAGACTGCTTTCCATCACAACCATCTCGTTTGATATTGCAGGATTAGAATTGTACTTACCTCTCACAAAAGGTGCAACCTTAATATTAGCAGATCATGAAACTGCCAGGGATGGCAGACTTTTACTCGATTTGGTAAAGAGCGCAAACATTAATTTCCTGCAGGCTACGCCAACTACATGGTCTATGTTATTAGATTCTGGCTGGAACGAGCAATTACCGATTAAAGCTTTATGCGGAGGTGAAGCAATGCCGGCAGATCTGGCGGGCGAATTATTATCAAAATGTAATTCGCTCTGGAATGTTTACGGTCCCACTGAAACCACCATTTGGTCTTCTGTAAAAGAAATTAAAACCGAAGACAAGGCAATCACAATCGGTAAACCAATTGGAAATACGCAGATTTATATTTTAGACAATCAAGGCCAACTTGTGGCGCCTGGAAATGTGGGCGAAATTGTGATTGGCGGTGATGGTGTCGCCAAAGGATATTGGAACAGACCCGAACTTACTGCTGAGAAATTTATTAAAAATAATTTTTCAGCTAATAAAGATGAGATACTTTATCGCACCGGCGATTTAGGCAAAATAAATCCAAACAAAGAAATAGAGTGTCTGGGACGTGTAGATCAGCAGGTTAAAATTAGGGGGCATCGAATAGAACCCGGCGAAGTAGAACAGGCTCTTTTACTCCTTGGCGGAATAAAATACGCTGTGGTACTGGCAGATGAAAATTTTCTTGTGGCGCACATTGTACCAGATTCGGGCTTAGAAAGTGCTGAGGAAAAAATTCCTGAATGGCGTGAGGCTCTAAGCGCCAAATTGCCGGCACAATTAATTCCGCATGATTTTAATTTAATTGAAAAAATCCCAACTACACTTAACGGCAAAACAGACCGCAAAGAATTAGCAAAATATAAGGTAAATAAAAAAATCACTTACACGGCGCCCCGCACAGAGGAGGAAAATATTGTGGCAAGTATCTGGAAAGAAAGCTTAAATCTCGAAAATATTGACATTTTCAGCGACTTCTTTGAAATGGGCGGGCACTCCATTAAAGGAGTAAAAGTAATGATCGAAATCGAAAAACATACTGGTAAGCGAATTCCGTTATCGGCATTATTCAAATATTCAACCGTTGAGAAATTTGCGAAGTTGTTAAACACCGGAACCGAAATCTACGCTGATTGTCTTGTTCCCATTAAACCAGTTGGCAATAAAGTACCGTTGTTTATCATACACGGAGCCGGACTTAATGTTTTGAATTTTATAAATTTAAGTAAACATTTTGATAACGATCAGCCTATTTATGGCATTCAGGGAACCCGGCCAAAAGGTTTTGACGGCTGGTACGAATCAATTGAGGCGATGGCAGCCCATTATATCGAAGCCATCATCAAAGTAAACCCAAAAGGACCTTATGCTTTGGCCGGATTTTCTTTTGGTGGAATTGTAGCTTTTGAAATGACCCGTCAATTAAGGGAAATGGGCAAAACCGTAACTTTAACAGGATTACTCGACTCGTATGTCGATTCTTCTTATTATTATGGAAATTACAGACGCAAACAACTTGTGAGATACTTTGATCTGACGCACAAAAGACTTGATTTCCTCAAAGAAATGCTGTTAAGCTGGAAAGCTTTTAAAATGCGCATCAACGGAAAAAAAGAATATATACTTCAAAGGCATTTTGGCAAAAAAATTACAATGACCGAACAGGAAGAACTGGCACTTCAGCAATTTATTGAAGCAGATGCAATGGTAAAGAAAATTGTGGACCGGTATCATCTCAAACCACAAAATTTTAGTGTTGATCTCTTTCGCTCCAAAGACGATGAGAATTACAAATTAGATCCAACACATCTGGGATGGAAAAAAGCTGCAATGGGCGGAGTTACCATTCACAATATTTCGGGTAATCATTTAAACATTGTAGCACCACCAAATGATAGAGTGCTGGCGAGATTAATTCAGGATATTTTAGACAGGAATCATGAAGATCTCTAAGCTACTGGTTTCATTCTTTCAGGCAAAAAGTACTGATTTTATACCACAAAAAGAGTATTTATTAGAAGATAATGAGATCATTATTTATATTGTCTATCTGCCAAATTTCAGCGCAATTAAGGAAGAACTGGCTGCATTTCTTAATTCTGTCGAAGTAAAGAAAACAAAACGCTTTTATAAGGAAACAGACCGAAACCGGTTTATAATATACCGGTCGATTTTGAAACTTGTATTGGGTGCTTACACGAAATTAAATGTAAAGAACATTTATCTGGATTATGATTTTAACAGAAAGCCTTATTTAGCTTCTCATCCGTGGCTGCATTTTAATATTTCGCATTCTGAAGACTTTGCTGCTATTGCTGTTTCCCGCAGAAAAGTGGGACTGGATATAGAATATATGAGTAAGGATTTTAATTTTACAAGTATGCTTCCTGATGTTTTTAATGAAAGTGAAACCAACATCATAGAGAAAGCACTGGATAAAAAAAACACATTTTATACTTTATGGACGCGTAAGGAAGCTTTTGTAAAAGCACTGGGAAAAGGTATTGATGAAGATTTTAAGTACATTCCATGTCTGGATGGAGAGTACAATGTAGATTTTTCTTTAATAAAAAACAGTCAGGACTGGCAGGTTCACAGTTTTGATCTTGCAGATGATTATGTTGGTGCTATTGCTCTGGAAGGTTTATCCTCCAGTTCTAAAGATATTTTTATGTATAAAATGCCAAATAAAATGCACGATTTATTAAAAATGGCTCAAAAAAGAGATTACTAAATCAACAACTCAAATTCATAATTAAAATACGAGGAAAAATATTGCGTTTTATTCTAAGCAAAAACATGAAGATATTTATTAACTGCCAATTTTGGAGCCGAGTCCTTCAATCCCGTCTCTAAATTTTCAATTACCGATCGCAAAACATCTTTTAAATCGTTAAAATTATTAGGTTTTACAAAATAACAAAGTGCACCTTGCTGAGACGCGGTTTCCAAATCGTTTTTATGTGAAGAAGTCGAAATCATAATGACCGGAATGTCCTTATAACGCTCATCAGCTTTAAGCTTTTTAAGACATTCCCAACCGTTCATGATCGGCATATTTAAATCAAGAAAGATAACGCCCGGCAACTGATCCTGATTTTCGAGTATTTTTAAAACTTCACTTCCATTTTCTGCACAATGACAAATTACATTTTGATCTATGTCGATCAATGCTTCACAAAACATTTCAGTGTCATCCCTGTCATCATCAGCTAGTAAAATTATTTTTTCTTTCATAATTAAATGTCTTTTTCCTTTTGCTCAAATGGCAGTGTAATTTTAAAAACTGCACCTTTATCTGGAACTCCTGAGGCTGTTATTGTACCTCCGTGACGTTCTGCTATTTTTTTACAAAGTGACAATCCCAATCCGGTGCCTTCGTAACGGTCTTTGGAATTAAGTCGGGTAAAAGTTTCAAAAATACGACCTGTCTGATCAATATCAAAACCAATTCCATTATCTTCAACGGTAATTATTGCAAATTTTTTATCGTCTTCAGTTTGATCTTTGGCGCTAATAACAATTTGCGGGGGTACTTCTTCCCTCGCAAATTTAATAGAATTATTGATTAGATTATAAAACAACTGATAAATCAATACCGCAGCACCTTCTATCGTAGGAAGGTTATCATAGAAAATTTTTCCGTTTGCTTTCTGCAGCGTAATTTCCAAATCTGTTTCAATATTTTTGATCACTTCATTAAGATCTACTAAAGTAGCGGTTTGAGAGTCGGCATTGATTTTAGAATACGCCAGAACGCCATCAATCATATTAAACATACGATCCGAAGCTACATGAATTCTGTCAATAAATCGGGATGAAGATTCGTCTAATTTACCTTCAAGATGATTTTCCAGACGGCCTACAAATGTTTTTATTTTTCGAATTGGTTCTTTTAAATCATGCGATGCCACGTGCGCAAATTGTTGCAAATCATCATTCGAACGCTGTAATTCTTTGGTACGTTCTGCAACCAGAATCTCCAGATTCTCTGTAATTGATTTTTGCTCATGAATATCGGTACAGGTTCCAAACCATTTCGTAATTACACCATCTTTATCCTTAATAGGAACGGCTTTACTTAAAAACCAACGATACTCTCCAGTATTGGCATTTCGCAATCGAAACTCAAGCTGATAAGAGGTACCGCTGTATACACTGTTGTACCATACTTTAGAGACCAATTCTGCATCGTCGGGATGAGCTTTGGAAATCCATCCCGAATCTCCAAAATCATTCTCCTCCATACCTGTATATTCGTACCATCGGCTATTATAATAATCTACAAATCCGTTTGGATTAGCGGTCCAGATCATCTGAGGAACAAGATCGGCTAGCTGTCTGAATTTTTCTTCGCTTTCTGTAATTACATTCTGAAGTTCTTTTTGCGAAGTGATATCACTCGCTGTACCAAACCATTCTATAATTTTATTGTGCTCGTCTAATATGGGAACAACCCTAGAAAAAATCCAGCCAACTGTACCGTCTAAATTAATTACCCGGTGTTCCATTTCAAAAATGCTTTTATCTACGATAGATTTAGAAATGAGATGAACTGCTTTTTCCAAATCTCCTGGATACACAAATTTATCCAGCCAATTCACGCCGCGCCCTTCAGGTCCGGATAATAATCCGTCACCTTCCAGACTCTGCATAATCATCCAGTCCGCATCCATGTGATAGACTAAATCTGACGATGCATTTACGAGTGCACGAAAACGTTTTTCGCTTTCTTCCATTTTCTGTCGTGCCATAACCTGTTCGGTTACTTCGACAGCAACCTGTATCATTCCGGTGATCTCTCCTTCTTCAATTAAAGGACGATAAGCCAAGTTATAATAGTAGTTTCTTAATTGTCCGGTACGGTTATGTGGTACACGAACTTCGCTTTGGTCAAAAGGGATTCCTTCATTATATACTTTCAAAACCTGTTGCCAGACATATTGTCCTTTGAGTTCCGGTAAAACATCAATGAGGCGCATGCCGATGATTTCTTCGCCACGGCCAATCATCTGAAGCATGTGAGTATTAATTTGTTCGATTACCAAATCATCTCCTTTTAAAACCAAAGTAGGCGCGGGAGTCTGAGAAATCATATGTCGGAACCGGTTCTCACTAACGCGGAGCTTTTCTTCGGCCAGTTTTATTTCGGTAATATCCCTGGTTGTTCCCGCTACACTTTCTACTTCTCCTTTTTCGTTAAAAACCGGGACTAAAATATAATCGTAAACCCTTTTTCCCAGTTCTGCATGCGGAAAAGAAACCGTGCCTCTGATTGATCTCTTTTCAGCAACAATAATATCTATTTCTCTTTCATGCATTAAAGCATGCCATTCTTCGTATCCATTTTCTCTTAAGCCCTTACCTATTGCATCTTCTGCCGATTTCCCCCACATGTTGAGCAGGGCTTTATTGGCATACGTAAATTTATAATCCAGATCAAATACATAAACCAGATCGGGCGTGCTGTTTATTATAGAATCGTAAAGTCTTTTTTGTTTTTCTGCATCAACTGAAGCGGAATTTAATGCAGTTTCTGCTTGCTTTTTTTCAGATATATCTTCCATTGTCACAACCAGCAGTTCACCTTCTTTTACAGCGTTAAAAACAAACCAATAGTCAGTATCGTCCTCTGTGTAAGATTGTTCAAAATTACATGCCACTCCTGTTTCTGCAGTTTCAATAAATTTTCTAAGATTGTCAGTTTCTTTCATTTTCGAAAGCTCACTGTAACGTTTACCTGCATAATCCGGATTATTAATCCAGTTTATCAGATACGTGTTTAGTAATAATATGGAAAAATCCTGTACTTTACCTTTATCATCAAATAAAGGTTTTAGTACTGCAATTCCGCTTGGAGCAGAATTAAAAACAGTCTGAAAGAGGCTTGAATTATTTATTATCTCCATTATAGTAGTTGGTGAAAATAATTTCCAATGCTGTTTAATGAAATTAAAGACATAGTAATTTGGGTTAAATCCTTCTCAAATATAAATAAAAACCTGCGTAATTAAATCATTCATTTTAATTATTAGGCACAAATAAAATCAGGTAAAATGAGGTTGGCAAACTGTTTTAATTTCACAAAGCCAAATCGTGAGATTCAGCTTTGTAAATTATTGTAATATTTGCTTTTTTTATTTTGCTACAGAATCAACCTGAACACTGGATGCAGTGTCTTCCATAATTGTATCTACTTCTGGTCCAACCGTGTCGAGAGTATTCTGAATAGTATCATTCTCGTTTGGTGTCATTGTCGCAGCTTCATTATTTTTACAGGAAAATGCAACGCCGATTAAAAGAATCACAAAAGCAATTTTAATGTTTACTATTGTTTTCATCCTAAATATTTTAAATTAATTAATTCAATCTGTCTGTTAAATATCAGATTTACTTTTTCTTGTTTTTTTGTGTATCGGATTTTGGCCTTACACTATCCTTCTGTACACCTGAAGAAGGTGTATAAGTTGCACCATCCTGTGAACTTGCGCTGGGTCCGGTTCCTGTTCCAGTGGTATTTTCAGACTGATCATCTGCTCTTTCCTGATTTCCGGCTCCGTGTGTCTGAGGAGCAGCTTCAGTTGCAACAGTATCTGTTGTAATTCTTGTCGAATCTGCAGAACTGGTCGTATCTACCGGAATTGTGCTTGTTTCTATCTCGTCACTATAACCGTCATTTTTTTTACAGGAAACAAACAGTCCTATTAAAGCGGCTAAAAACATAATTTTCATTCTAAGTATCGATTTCATAATATATGGTCTTTTCATTTTTACTAAGTAACTAATTATAAAATATTTGAGATTACATTATTTTTTAAAATCCTTACATAAAAGCCTACTTGAAATCCTATAAAACTGGAATTGGAAAATTGTAATCCTTTTCAGCATTTACGAAGTAGATTTGGTAATATTCATTTAAATAGCATTTAAAAGATTACAGATGGAAAATTCAAATCAAAATATAAATGAAGGAAGCATCACTTCTGGTGAAAATGTTTCTTTTTGGGTAGATTCTACAGATCTGATCTCCTATGAAAAACCAACTCAGGACATTACTACAGAAGTTTTGATAATCGGTGGTGGTATTGCTGGACTTACAACTGCTTACAAACTTATTAAAGCAGGAAAAAAAGTAGTTTTAGTGGAAGATGGCTTTATCGGAAGCGGAGAAAGCGGCAGAACAACTGCTCATCTTACTTGTGCGCTTGACGACAGATATTATTATATTCAAAATACTTTTGGTAAAGAAAACGCCAAACTTGCAGCCGAAAGTCATAGTGCCGCAATTGATGAAATCGAAAAAATTGTAACTGAGTTAAATATTGACTGCAATTTTAAACGAGTAAATGGTTATTTATTCCTTCATCCTAATGACAAAGAAAAAAATCTAGATAAGGAGTTTGAAGCAACTCAAAACGCAGGACTTGATACTGTTTTATTAAATCATATCCCATCTCTAGCAAACGCGCAGGATCAACGTTGCCTTACATTTAAAAATCAGGCTCAGTTTCATATATTACATTATCTAAAAGGGCTTTCACAAGCCATTATAGACCTTGGCGGAACAATTTATACAGAAGCCCACGCCGAAAATATAACCGAAAAAGGCGCAACAGTAAATGGTTTCAGTTTTTCTGCAGACCATATTGTAGTAGCGACCAATACACCAATTAACGATGTTGTAACCATGCACACCAAACAGCATGCGTATAGAACTTATGTTATTGGCGGAAAAATTCCGAAAGGCAGTTTGCCCCACGCTTTGTGGTGGGACAGCGGTGATCCGGAATCAAAATGGGTTGCAGAACCTTACCATTACGTCCGACTCGAAGATTTTGATGATGAATATGATTTGTTAATCTGTGGAGGAGAAGATCATAAAACGGGACAGGCAGACGAAGAAGATATTTCTGCACTTACGCGCTATGAGCTATTAGAAAACTGGGCCAGAAAATATTTCCCGATATTAGATGAAGTAATATATAAATGGTCGGGTCAGGTTATGGAACCTTTTGATTCTTTAGGTTTTATGGGAAGAAATCCCGGCGATGATAATGTTTATATCATCACAGGAGATTCCGGAAACGGAATGACTCATACTACTATTGGTGCCATGATTATATCAGACCTGATTCAGGGTAAGGAAAATAAATGGCAGGATTTATACAGTCCGTCGCGCATTACTTTTAAGGCAATGGGCGACTATCTGAAGGAAGCAGGAAATATGGCATCACAATATCTGGACTGGATTACAGGATCTGATCTTAAAAATACCGCTGATCTGGAACCTGGTGAAGGCGGAGTACTTTCTTTAGGATTACGAAAAGTGGCGGTATACAGAGATTATGATAAATCCTTACAGGCTTTCTCTGCTGTTTGTCCGCATTTGGGATGTATTGTGCAGTGGAACTCAGACGAAAAATCGTTTGACTGCCCCTGCCACGGTTCCCGATTTGCTACAGACGGGACAGTTTTAAACGGACCTGCAGAAGATAATTTATCAAATATTCATATTAAATAGTATAAGGCCGACATTCCGAAAATGTCCTTATTAATGTTATGGTGAATGAAAAAAGCTTGCAACAAAACAATGTTGCAAGCTTTTTTATTTAATAACCTATGTAATAAAGTATTTTAGAAAGTAACCAGTTTCACGCCCAAAGTAAACCATCTTGATGGCAATGGTACTGCACCAGTTTCGTAATAAACAGCATTGAAAATGTTTTGCCCGTCCAGGAAAATCGTGAATTTATTAATGGACTGACTTATCCTGAAATCATTTACCCAGTATGAAGGTCCGGTAATTCTTTCGTTGAAACGAGTTGCAAAAGAGACAGATAAATTTTTAAACTGATAATCTATGGTATTGGTAATTTGATGTTTTAATGAAGAAATTAAATACTTAGAATATATTTCTGTTCGGGAACTTTTAAATTCAGAATCCAGATAAGTATACGCCAATAAAATATTCAGCTTCGAGTCTTTTGAGAATTCAAGTCGATAGGTACCTCTTAGATTAATTCCGTTGGTGTTCAAGTCTCCAGTGTTCTGGCTCTGCCATGGTGTCGTGGTTGCATTGCGCATCCAGTCGATATAATTATCAATTTTTCTGTAGAAATAATTTGCATTAAAACTCAATGCGTTTTTATTGTATTTAAAACCAATTTCACTCTGAAATGCATTTTCTGAATCTAAATCGACATTTCCTATATTTCCCGTTTGTTTCAGATACAAATCCGTAAACGAAGGAATTCTTTGGCTGGTTCCTACATTTCCAATAATTTTAAACTGATCTGTTATGGCATAACTCGCATCAATTCCGGGATAAATCTGCCATTTATAATCAGAATTGTAATTCAGATAAGTTCCAACATTTACATCTAGCTTTTCAGTAAAACTTGTTCTGTATTCGGCGTAAATCCCCACATTTTCGCGGTCGTGATCTCCTATATTGGAAGAATGAATATTTTCATTTCTAAATTCGGCCCCAAAACCAATTTCTCCTTTAGACAATTTAACGGTAGAATTTAATTCTCCTGCAATCGAATTGGTGTAATGCTGGCTTCTTCCCACATTTAAATTGGCATTTCCTAAATAACGGTAATCGTCATAATTGTATCTGTAGGTAACGCGCGGCATAATTTTCCAGCTTTCGGTAATTGCATGCTTAGACTGGATATTTGCAAATGTGGTCTGTACAATCTCTGTCGAATTAAGATCTCCGGGCGCGGCATAAAATCCGTTTGCTCCAAATCCGTTATTAATGTAACCCGCAGAACCTAATATTTCATTAGAATCATTGATTTGCACATTTCCCTGATAGAAAATTTTATTATTTTCGAATGCGGTGTTGTAACGGTACCCATTACTTTTATCGTGCGATGCAAAGATTAAATGCTGTTGTTTTTCTTTACCTAAAACCGCTCCTGCCTGAACGCCGGTGCCGTAAAAAGTATCGCCGGTGTCCTGCGTATCTTTTTCAAAATTAGAACCTGCATACGTACTCACCATAAATCCTGAATCGGTTGGTTTTTTGGTAATAATATTGATCGCACCGGTTAAACTGTTGATGCCATAAATTCTTGCAGCCGGACCACGAACAATTTCAATTCTTTCTATTGCTTCAACCGGAAGGGGCAGATTCAGCATATTATGAGCTGTTTGCGAATCGATTACTTTGGCTCCGTTTAATAAAACAACAGTCTGTTCAAAACTACCGCCGTCTACGCTTACGTCTGCCTGGGTTCCAAACGGTCCTCGCTGGCGAATGTCGACTCCGTTGGCGTATTGCAATATTTCCTGTAAGGTTCTTGCCGGTAAAGTTTTTATGGTTTCGCTGGTAATTACATAGACGTTGCGGTTTTGTTTAGAGATCGGCGTATTAAAACGGTTTTCATTAATTATAACTTCATCCATCTGCGTAATGGAATCACTTTTTGTCTGTGCATAAAAATGGTTACAAATTACTGAAAGGACAGCAAAATAGATTTTTTTCATTTTGGTATTTTTTTTGGCAAAAGTAGTATCTTGCCGTACTAATCAAGTATACCACTTTTGTAATTATGAATAGTCCGGTTGAAATTCCTTTTAAAAGCTTTATTCATCTTAAACCAGAAGTAAGCACCGCAATCTATCTCCAGATTGTATTCGAATTTATCAAAGCCATTCAGACCGGATTTCTGCCCGAAGGAACTAAACTTCCCGGTTCCAGAATCTTATGCAAAATATTGTCGGTCAACAGAAATACACTTATTAAAGCCTTTCAGGATTTAGAATCGCAGGGCTGGATTGAAACTATTCCAAACCGCGGAACGTTTATTTTATCGCAGCAGAAGCAAAAAAGCAAGGCCGAATTTTCAGTGTCAAAAAATCAGCAGCCATTTGGTGCGACGGTTGGTTTTACGTTTCAAACTTCCACAATTCTCGAAAATCCTACAGAAAGCAGTAATCTTCCTTTTCAGTTTAATGACGGAATGCCCGATTTAAGACTCGTTCAGACCGATGTCCTTGCCCGAATTTATGTTTCCAAATTAAAAAGAAGAAAAACTTCTAAAACATACGAACAAATAGAACAGCGGTCACATTCGAATTTTAAAACTCATTTTTCCAATTATTTAAATCTTACCCGCGGCATACGTATTGCAACAGCCAATCTTCTTACGGCAAGCAGTCACGAAATTGCTTTGTATCTGGTTACCAAAGTGCTCATTGCACCAGGTGATACAGTTGTGGTGGCTTTTCCAGGATATTACATGTCCAATATGACATTAACCAATACGGGGGCACAAATTATTTCTATTCCGGTAAACGATGACGGAATTGACACTAAAAAACTAAAAGAAATTTGCGAAACCACAAAAATCAGAATCCTGTACCTGACTTCCAATTATCATTACCCGACCACAATTTCGCTTAGCGCTAAAAAGAGAATCGAAGTTCTTGAATTAGCCAATCAATACGGATTTGTAATTTTGGAGGACGACTATGATTTTGATTTTCATTACGATAACAATCCCGTTTTACCTTTAGCAGCTTTTGATTCCCATGAAAAAGTGGTGTATATCGGCTCTTTCGGTAAATCTTTGCCTTCCGGATTTAGTTATGGTTTTGTTGCCGCTCCTGCGGAATTTATAGAGGAACTCGAAAAACATCAAAATATTCTTGAACCCCGAATCGATGTTATAAAAGAACAGGTTTTAACAGAATGGATTACGGAAGGCGAAGTGCACCGACTTTCAAAAAAAAATAAAAAACTCTACAAAGAACGTCGCGATCATTTCGTTTTACTCCTTAACGAAAAATTAAAGGACAGAATTAAATTTAAAGTGCCGCCAAGAGGTTTAGCGATTTGGGTAGAATGGCTGGATCATTTTAATCTCATACAATTACAAAAAGAATGTGCCGGCAAGGGTTTGTTTCTTCCTAAAACAATTTTATACCAAACCAAAAATCTCACCGCCACCCGTTTAGGATTTGGCCACCTCGAAAATGAAGAAATGGAAAAAGCAGTTTCTATATTAGAGGATTGTATTAAAATCGTAACCCATAAATCGCTTTAATACTGATAATTATATAATTACAGGTTTTAATAGTATAAATAAAAAAGTATCACTGAAAGTAACTTTACCATAGTTAATTCAGAAAAGCTATGATTTTATATACTACTATACAATTAATAATAGTTACAATTGCAGCTACAACAGCGATGACGTTTTTTAGCTATGTAATGTCCAATACGTTTCGCGAGTTGTACAAGGAACCCGTTTTGCTGACTTTTGTTTTAGAAAAATTAAAAATCAACCTTTCAGAAAAATCAAAACAAATTTGGGCCTGGCTGATTCATTATTTTATAGGGCTTCTATTTGTTATTGGTTATCATATACTATGGTCAAACCATATTTTACCCATTTCACCATTGATTGCCTTAATTTTTGGGGCCATAAGTGGGATAATCGGAATTATAGGATGGTTTTTCTTATTTAAAATAACCCATCATCAGCCGAAAATTGATTTTAAAGGCTATTATATCCAGTTGTTTTTTGCACATGTCATTTTTGGTATTGTTGCAACTGCAGTCTATGCTATAAGCCTTTCAACTTTTTAATACAGTACGTTATGTCATTATCCAAATACAATCAGAAAAGAGATTTTAAACAAACCAAAGAACCCAAAGGAAAAGTTGCAAAATCGGCAAGCGAATTGATTTTCGTGGTGCAAAAACATGCCGCATCGCATCTGCATTATGACTTTAGATTAGAAATGGATGGTGTTCTAAAGAGCTGGGCGGTGCCAAAAGGTCCGTCGTTAGATCCGGAAGTGAAGCGCCTTGCAATGATGGTTGAAGATCATCCGTACAGTTATAAAGATTTTGAGGGCACTATTCCGGAAGGAAATTACGGCGCAGGAAATGTTATTGTCTGGGATCACGGAACGTATACTTCTGATGAAAAGACAGATTCTGATGAAAAGCAATTATTAAGCGACCTTGCAAAAGGACGTCTGAGTTTTATCCTGAAAGGGAAAAAATTAAAAGGTGAATTTTCTCTGATTAAACTTCATGGAAAACAGGAAAATGCCTGGCTTTTAATGAAAAAAGATGATAAATATGCTTCTACTGAGGATATTTTAGTAAAAGATAAATCGGTTATTTCCAAAAGAAGCCTTGACCAACTGGAAGAAAAAGCTAAAAAAGTTTCGCTTAAAGCGGAAGAAAAACCTGCTGCAAAAAAAACAGCAAAAAAAAAATCCAGCCCAAAAACTGAAAAAGCGGAATTTTTAAAACCAATGCTGGCAACGGTAAAAGAAAAACCTTTTGATGATGATCAATGGATTTTTGAAAATAAATATGATGGCTACCGGACTGTTGCCGTTATAAATCCGAATGAGGTGGAATTGTTTAGCAGAAACGAGATTTCTTTTAATACCAATTACAAAACCATTGCAGAAGATCTTAAAAAAATAGACCATACAGTTGTTCTGGACGGCGAAGTTGTTGTGGAAAATGAGGAAGGAAAAGCAAACTTTCAATTGCTTCAAAATTACATGAAAACCGGAATTGGAAATCTGAAGTACTATGTTTTTGATTTATTAAATCTCGATGGAAACCTAATTACAGAATTATCTCTTTTAGAAAGAAAGGAACTGCTTAAAATTCTGTTTAATAAATATCCGTTTACCAATGTAATTTACTCCGAACATACAATCGGAGACGGAATCAAACGGTTTGAAGAAGCTGCTAAAAACAAAAGTGAAGGTATTATCGCTAAGAAAGCAGACAGTACCTATACCATTAACAGAAGAAGCAATAACTGGCTAAAAATAAAAACCGCAAATGAAGAAGAAGCTATAATTATCGGAGTTACAGAACCTAAGAACTCAAGAAAGTATTTTGGGGCAATTCTGCTCGGGCAATATGACGGCAAAAGGCTGCAATATATTGGAAAATGTGGTACGGGTTTTACCGAAGCGGTTTTAAAAGAATTATACAACGAACTGGAACCTCACTTTACAGATCACTCTCCGCTTGACGAAAAAATTCCGCTGCGCGATACTATTCAGTGGGTGAAACCTAAAGTGGTTTGTCAGGTCAAATTTTCAGAATGGACTCAGGATCAACATTTGAGACATCCTGTTTATCTCGGAATTAGAATTGATAAAAAGGCAACTGAAGTTTCTTTATCTTTTAAAAAAGATAAAAACACAAAGTCATCAGATTCACAATCCAATACACAATCCAATACACAATCAAATATACAATCAAAAACAGAAGAAATGGAAGATTCTAAAGAAACTAAAAAAAAGGGTAAAACCGAAAATGATTACGATTTGAAGGTTGGAAAAACAGTTTTGCATCTTACTAATCAAAATAAAATATATTTTCCAAAAGACGGAATTACAAAAGGCGAAATCGTGCAATATTATAACGAAGTTTCTTCTTTGATTTTACCGTATTTAAAAGACCGTCCTGAATCGATGAACCGCTTTCCTAACGGAATCGCCGGTCCGAGTTTTTATCAGAAAGATGTTGATGTAGATAAAATTCCGACCTGGCTTAAAACTGAAAAAGTATACTCAGAATCGAATGATGCCGAAATAGATTATCTTATTTGCAACGATAAGGAGACGTTATTGTACATGGCTAATTTAGGCTGTATCGAAATGAATCCGTGGAACTCCACAATAAAAAATATCGAAAATCCGGATTGGCTGGTTATCGATCTGGATCCCTCAACAGACGATTTTAGTCCGGTAATTGAAACCGCTTTGGTTGTAAAAGAGGTTTTGGACGAATTGGAAACAGAATGTCTTTGCAAGACTTCCGGTGCTTCGGGTTTGCATATCTACATTCCGCTTGGCGGTAAATACGATTATGACTCGATTAAAATTTTAGGGGAATTGATTGCTAATGAAGTGCATTCGAGAATTCCTGTTATTACTTCTGTAGAAAGAAGCATCAAAAAAAGAAACAATAAATTGTACATCGATTTTCTGCAAAACCGACGCGGACAAACTTTGGCTGCTCCTTATTCGGCAAGACCAAAACCGGGCGCAACAGTTTCGACACCACTGGAATGGAGTGAGGTTAACAAAAAACTACATCCGTCTCAATTTAATATCAAAAATGCAATGAAACGTTTTGAGAAAAAAGGAGATTTGTGGCAGCCGGTTTTATCTAAAGGAGCCGACATTAAAAAGATTATTGAGAAACTGGAAGAAATAAAAAAAGTCTAAGAAGACTTTTTCTTTTTCGTTTCTAAACTGGCTTTCAGCATTGACATTAAATCGTCGCTTTGTTTGTGTACCACCTCAAGTTTTGGAGCAGCTTTTTTGAGTTTTCCTTTGGCTTTCTTTTTAATAATATCTAAAAGTTTAGCGGTATACTCATCTTTAAAACCAGATATATCAAACTTTTCGGTTAGCTGATCGATCAGTTTTTCGGCCATGTCCATTTCTTTGGTAGATTTTTTGGACATGGGCGGCAATTTTAATTCCTCGGTTGAACGAATTTCCTGTTCAAAGCGAATTCGGTTGAGAACAATAACGTTTTTGTATGGTTTTAAAATTGCCAGGCTTTCCTTGTTTCGCATAACAAAACGTGTTACGCCCACTTTTCCGGACGCCTGCAACGCATCACGAAGCAATCCGTAGGCATTCATAGCACCTTTATCGGGTTCCAGATAATACGGCTGTTCATAATAGATGCTCTGGATTTCTTTTTCAAAAGCAAAACTTTCAATATCAATTGTTTTGGTTTTTACAGCATCGGCAGCTTCAAAATCAGAATCGTCCAGAATTACGTACTTGTCTTCCAGTTTGTAGCCCTTTACAATCTTTCCAAATTCTACTTCTTTGCCGGTATCTTCATTCACACGTTTGAATTTAATGTGAGCATGATCTTTTGGATCAAGCATATCCATATCAAGCGTGCTTTCCTGAACTGCAGAAAACATTTTTATAGGAATATTAATTAATCCGAAACTTACTGAACCTGTCCAAATTGATCTCATGACATTTGTTTTAAAATTGACTTCTAAATTAAGCCAACTAAAAACATAAGTCTTACAAAATCAAAAGATAGTTTTATAAAATTCTGCTTTTTATGAATGACAAAAAGCAAAATGTGAGATACTTATAAAATTTGATCTCACATTTTGCACTTCACATTTCAAAAATTTTTACCATCCCTTAACAGCGCCGCCTTTAAATTGCTCATTCGCAACTTTTTCGACCTCCGGAGATTGAAATGCCTTTAAAAACTGTTTAACTTTTTCTTCATTTTTATTGTCTTCACGGCTTACAACTAAATTAACGTACGGAGAATCTTTATCTTCAACAAACAAAGCGTCTTTTGCCGGAACCAAACCTGCCTGTGAAGCAAATGTATTGTTTATAATGGCGATAGAAACATTTTCGTCGTCTAATGCACGGGGCAATTGAGGTGCTTCTAATTCCAGAATTTTTAAGTTTTTTGGATTGCTTATAATATCTGTTACTTTTGGCAGCAAACCAACACCTTCTTTTAATTTCAGCAAACCATTTTTTTGTAGAAGCAACAAAGAACGTCCACCGTTTGTTGGATCATTTGGAATGATAATGGTACTTTCATTTTTCAATTCGGAAAGGTTTTTTATCTTTTTGGAGTATGCCGCAATCGGATAAACAAATGTTTTTCCGATAATTGCCAACTTGTAACCACGCTGTTTAGACTGTTCGTCCATGTATGGTTTGTGCTGAAAAGCATTGGCATCAATATCCCCCTGACTTAGAGCTTCATTTGGAATCACATAATCGTTGAAGGAAACTAATTCTACTTCCAGACCAAATTTTTCTTTCGCTACTTTTTTTGCCGCTTCCGCCACCTTTAATTCCGGTCCCGAAGCAACTCCCACTTTTATAAAATGGGGATCATTTTTTTTATCGTTTCCGCAATTTGCTAAAACAAGTGACAAAGCTATAATTCCAGTAGTTTTTAAAATATTTAATTTCATAATATTATTTATTTTGCATTTTTATTTTCCAATTATCTAATTGACTAATTATCTGATTATCTGTGATCAAATCTTTTGGATAAGGCATCTCCGGCAAACTGAATTGCAAATACCAGTAAAACCAGTAATGCCAGGACGGAATTCATAGTTACGGCATCATATCCGATATATCCGTATTGGTATCCCACTTGTCCAAGTCCGCCAGCGCCAACAGCTCCACCCATTGCAGAATATCCGACAAGGGTAATTAAGGTAATTGAAGCCGCATTTATTAACGAAGGCAAAGCTTCCGGAAGTAATACTTTATAAACAATCTGAAAAGGGGTTGCACCCAAAGCCCTTGCCGCTTCTATTAATCCTGAAGGAAGTCCCAGCAAACTATTTTCGACCAGACGGGCGATAAACGGCGCTGCACCAATACTTAACGGAACCAACGCAGCACTTACACCAATCGATGTCCCAACAATTGCACGTGTAAACGGAATCATCCACACTATAAGAATAATGAATGGAATAGAACGAAAAATATTGACTACCACAGATAATGTGCTGTTTAAAACCTTTTGCTCTAAAATTTGGTTTTTACGTGTCAGGAAAAGTAAAATGCCTGTTGGAAGTCCGATTAAAAAACCAAAGAAACCCGAAACAAAAGTCATTACAATGGTTTCCCACGTTCCTTTTAACAATAAATCTATAAGAGAATCAGACATAGCCTATAATTTCTGTTTTAATATGTTTTGAATTGAAATATTGAATCGCCGCAGCATAATTTTCGCGTTTCCCTGAAAGTTCAATCAGCATCACTCCGAAATTAACTTCTCCTGCCTGATCCATCTGTGCACTTACGATTTTAAAATCGGTATCGAAAAGTCTGGACACTTCAGAAATAACAGGTTCGTTTACCGATTTCCCTGTCATTTCGAGTTTCAATAACGGATTCAGATTTCCACTGTCTTCTGTCTGTAACTTTTTCTGATAAACCGAAGGAACATCAATATGAAGAGAAGAAGAAATAAATTCTTTTGTCAGTTCGTGTTTTGGATCTGCGAATATTTCGCCCACACTTCCCTGCTCAATTAATTTTCCGTGGCTGATTACCGCAACCTCATCACAAATCGATTTGACTACTTCCATCTGATGCGTAATCAGTAAAACGGTAATATTTAAGCGTTTGTTAATGTCCTTGAGCAAATTTAAAATCGATCTTGTAGTAGCAGGATCCAGTGCGCTTGTGGCTTCGTCGCACAATAAAACCTTGGGATTATTGGCTAAAGTCCTGGCAATCGCAACTCTTTGTTTTTGTCCGCCTGAAAGACTCGCCGGATAATCGTTTGCTTTTTCTCCCAGTCCCACTAACTGCAATAATTCTGAAACGCGGGTTTTGATTTCGTTTTTTGAAGTTCCGGCCAGTTCCAAAGGAAAGGCGACATTTTCAAAAACAGTTCTGGAAGAAAGCAGATTAAAATGCTGAAAGATCATTCCGATCTGTCTTCTTTCAATTGCCAGTTCTGCATTTGATAATCGCATCAGCGCTTTTCCGTCTACCATAATTTCACCGGATGTTGGTCTTTCCAATAAATTGACACAACGAATCAACGTACTTTTTCCGGCACCTGAAGTTCCGATTACACCAAAAATTTTCCCGGGCGGAACTCGCAGCGAGACATCAGACAAGGCAGCAACAATCCTGTCTTTCTGATGAAAAGTTTTGGTTACATTTTTTAATTCAATCATTCTTAAAGGTTTAAAAACAAAAAAGCCTTTCTACAATTTAGGAAAGGCTTTTTGAAATATATAACATTGTTTATATCGAAGCCCGTTCAATGAATCTCATTACAGTATCACAGCACATTGATGTACTGCAATTATAATAATTCTTCATATTCAGGCCGTAATTTCTCATTGCGGTTGCAAATTTAAGCAGTTATTTTCAATTTCAATGCATAAATCAACAAAACTTTTATTTCCCTATCAGATTAATAGACTACTATAACGATTACTTCTGCTTCTAAAAAAAACACAAAACTTATCTAACAAAAAAGACAGCTATAGTAGCTGTCTTTTAAAGTATTAAAATAAAATTTATTAATTGTTCTGCTCTGCCATTACAGATTTATTGAGCTTGATAACCCTGATTTTTTTATTCGTATTATCAGACAGAAAAATTTTATCGTCGAGTTGCGCAGTTCCTACAATAGTTCCAAATTTGTTTTGTCCCAGAATATCCGAAGCGTTTAAAACTGCTTTATAATTCATTTTACTAAACTCTTCTTTTGGATACAATATCAGATAAGAAGCACTTCCCACATTTTCTGATGTTACTGCCCAGTCTTTACTAAAAGAAACTGCAATTGGTTTTACATCTACCAACGGCATTTTTTCCGGTTCGATTGGAGTCGTCAGCGAATTTGCGGCATTTGCTTTTATGTTGGCAATATTATAGTACAAATAACTTTTGGCATCTCTTCCGGCTACAACTAATTTTCCATTAATTACATCCATTGAATAAACTTCTGTGCCACCGTTTAAAGTATTTAATTTGGCGATTGGTTCCAGATTCCAGTTGCTTGTTTCGGTAATCTGAGAAGTTTCAAACACTTTTATCGAGGTATTTTTTTCTTTTACGAATACCAGACCGTCTCTGACAACAACCCCAAAAACGTGTACAAAAGTCTGCCACCACTGCCCGTTTCCAACCGTACTGATTCCGGCATTTGTAATTTCATCAAAAACAAATAATCTGGATTCTGTACTTCCAACATAAATACGTCCGTTGTCTACAGCAACTGAAGTTAAACTTGTAAGCGGAATTGTTGTTGTGCCTTTTGTATATTCTTTAATGGTTTTAATATGGGCTAATGTCAAAGCGTTAAATACTTCCAGAACATTTCCATTAATGACGTACAATTTTTCGTTTGCAATGGCGATTCCTTTCGGGTCAAATCCTTCTGTACTGCCGGGAATATTTTCTGCAGCGATATAAGCTTCATCTGTAGGATAGTAATAAGTATACTCTTTAGACTCAATATCGTCTTTACTGCAATTTGTAAATAAACAAAGCGCAAGAATCAGGGGCAAAATATGTTTCATGTTTAATTTATATGTTAGTTCCATTTTCCTTCGCCTTTATACTTCAGCAAAAATGGATTTTTCGGATTAATTGTAAATACTGGTTTTTTGTAGGTTCCTTTCAGATATGCGGTTTTTGTATATGTTTTTAATACCTCAGGATCAGTAAAAGGAAGATCATTTAAGTAAATCAGATACTTATAAAAATTTGTCAGCATTTCCTGCTGTCCTCCTCCTTCACCGCTGTTTGCCAAATTACTGCTGTGGCTAAAACCAATGTGATGCGAATATTCGTGTGACCAAACCGACATTTCTCCTACCCAGTGGCCGGTTACATAACCAGATTCCCATTGTGACGCCAGTGTGCCTCCGCCCCAGGCAGAATCTCCGCCCACCATTGCCATGTAAAGGGTACGTTTATCCAGATAATTCCAGTATATTTTTTCGATTTCCTCTTTGCTTATGTAATCGTAAACTCCGTCGGCATCTTCCGTATTTCCGTGCCAGTTTAACGCACCATTTATCGCTGTTCCTGCTGTTGCTGCCTGCTCTTGTTTGTATTTATCAAAATTGGTAAAAGTGCTGTAATACAACGGATGACTCAATGCATACGAGTAATTGATAATCATTGCAATTGCTTCTTTTGCCAACGCAGGATTCATTGGTAAATATTTCCCTAATTCATTAATGTGATAACCATCATGAAACTGAACTAAATGGGAAGATTTTATTTTTTTGAATTTTTGAAATAAAGGATCGGCCGATTCAACAGAAAATTCAATCGCTCCGGAAGAGAAACCTTCAATTTTATCAATTGTTAAGGTGTTGCCCGATTCCAGCAAATAATCGTTTTTCTTATCGGTCATTGGAAGTTTATGAAACGAACGATGAAAAGCCGGTATTTTCGAAAATTCATAAATCAAAAATCGTTTATCATAATTAGGCAATTTGGCATACACTTTTACATCTGAAAGTCCAACCGGTGAATACAGAGAAACCTGTACAGAATCTTTTCCTTTCTGAATAATCTGAAGCGGTTCGTTTACTCTAAACCAGCGATCTGTTTTGTCGTACATTCTGGCAGGATCTTCCGTATCTTCAAACATTGTCATGGGATGATTTTCGGCAGGTAAAGCTGTAGCGTCTATGCTTGGCAGATAATTCGGCTGGTACGACTCGGCATCGTCACTGCAGCTAAAAATGACACCTGATACAATAGCAAGTACAAATAAGTGAATGTTTTTTTTCATTTTGAGTAAGTAGGTTTTGGGGTTAAATTATCCTGCAAAACTATCAATACTCTTAACATAAACAAGCACGTTGAAAGAAAAATAAGAACATTAATTATATTTATAATAAGTTTTTTAAGATATAAATATATTTATAATAAGTTTTTTAAGATATAAATATATTTCAAGGTTATAAAAAACGGGTTATCCTACATCATTGAGTGTTTCAATGCAAGATAAATCAGAATCAAATTTTACAAAACTGGCAGGAAATCCAGATTTTATTTTTCCGATTTTATGCTGCATGCCAACAGCAGAAGCTACTCTTGTAGTTGCCATTTTTATTGCTTCATCAAGCGAAACATTCAGATGATTGTAAGCATTTTGCACTGCTTCTGTCATGGATATGGTTGCGCCTGCCAGATTGCCGTCTTCATTTCTGTAGAAACCATTTTCCAAATGAGCATCAAAATTATCCCATTTAAAATTTTCAACTTTACGCCCTAAAAACGTTGCATCGCTTATCAGAAAAAACTTTTCCTGTTTTAATTTATATGCCACCTTCGCTGCTGCGTAATCACAATGTACACCATCCAGAATTACCGGGGCATAAACTGTTTCATTTTCAAAAACAGCGCCGACCAAACCTGGTTCACGATGTCCAAATTGTGTCATGGCGTTAAACAAATGGGTAACCAGATTTATTCCTTTAGCAAAATAAAATTGTGCTTCTTTATGTGTAATGGTCGAATGTCCGATCGAAATCGTAATACCGCTTTCAATCAGCATGTTCAATTGTTCTTCTGTAAAACATTCCGGAGCTATTGTAATCACTTTTATAACGTCTTTTCCGTGCCTGATGATTTCCTCAAGTTCATCATTGGTGGGCTTTCTCACCTGATCGATACTGTGCGCGCCTCTCCTTAACGGATTCAAAAATGGTCCTTCCAGATGCATTCCGAAAACACCATTATTATATTTTTTCATATAGTGACGAACCGCTTCGATTCCCTCTAAAATAGTTTCTTTTGAAGAAGAAATTAAACACGGTAGAACATGTGTCGTGCCGTACTTCATACTGGCATCATAGATATCCTGAATGGTTTCTTCATTAGGAGTCTGACTGAAATAGTACTTTTCTCCACCATTAATCTGGATATCGATAAATCCTGCTGAAATATGTTTTCCGCCCAAATCAATTTGTTTGATATCGGTTGGAATTTCTTTCTGCACCGAAATAATGATTCCGTTTTCTACAATTACAACACCGTTTTCAATTATCTCTTCACCAGTATGCACAACAGCATTAACAATTGCTTGTTTCATGATTCTCTTTGTTCTTTTTCTTTCAAATTTAAAAAAGAAGTTTGGATTAATGGGAAATAAAAAAAGCTTCAGAAAATATCTGAAGCTTTTTTAAAATTAAATCTGAAAATTAATATAGTGGAATCTTTTTACTAATTGCTTTTCTGTTTAATCCGGATTGGCCAGGATTTTATACAATTCGGCATTGGAGAGATAAAATTGGTTTTCTAAACTTATCTGAGATAACTTGGCACTCACCAGATTATTTTCTCTTGAATTAATTAAGAAAATCGAACTTTCTCCAAATGAAAATAATTTTTCTTCTGAGTTTAGCATTGTACTGTAATCCTTTACCAGATCGTCGATTACTTTCTTTTGTCTTCTTAAAGAAGCAATTTCGGTTTGCTGTGCTTTTATTTTATTTTTAAGTTCCAGTCTTTGCTGTCCAATATCAAATTGAAGGTCCTGAATTTTAATTTTAGCCATTTTTAAACTTCCGCGCTCTTTTCTTAGGAAGATGGGAAAACTAAAATCGACATTAAATTTATAGTCATCAGCATTAAATGAATTCCAATACTGAGGCTCAGATATATAGTTGTAACCCACATTTACTTTCGGAAGAAGCGAATTGGCTTTTAATTGCCTGTTAACTTCCAAAATAGACATTTTAGTTTCTAAAGACTGAATTTTCGGATGCGAATCCAGCGATTGTACATCGACCATCATGGCATCTGTACGCAATGTTTGTTCTATAGTCTGAATTAAATTGGTTTCTGGTTTTACCATCTCTCCCAATTCAACCGGTACATTTTCAATCCATAAATAATTAGCCAGATTTAATCGCGCTTTTGCCAATTTCAGGTTTCCGTTTTCGAAATTTAATTCGCGGTTTCGCACTGTAATTTTTGCTTCAACGCTATCGATTGCCGGAGAATCTCCCGCTTCAATTAACTTTCTCACGCCTTCGAACCTGGCACTAGCAAATCCCAGGTAATTTTTATACAATTCGGCTTCGTTATAACTTTTTCTCCATTCAAAATAAGCTTCGCTTGCTTTGGCCAGAACGGCAATGGCCCGTAATCTACGCTCGGCATCGCTTAATTTTACCTGCAATTTTCCTTCGCGTACATCTGCCATTCGCTGGTTGATAAACATTCCCTGACCTAAGGCTACACTCACGCCCAGTGAAGTTAAACCCGCTTCGGGAGTACGATTTTGCGGATTGTAATATTCGCCGTCGGTATCGTCAAAACCGGCTTTTACTTCAATTCCGTACCAGGTCGGAATTTTGAAACTGCTGTTTAATAACGAATAATATTCTGTTCCTTTAAATTCTTTCTTACTGTAATCGACTTCAATTTTCGGATCAAAACCACCACGCGCTGTCATTAATCTTGCCTGAGCGCTGCTTACTTCAAGATTGGCCTGTTTAACAAGCGGATGGTACTTTTTTACGTATCCTAAAAACTCTTCAAATGTTAGCTCTTCCTGATTAAAATTTTGACTTTGCATGGAAGAAAAACAAAACAGGATTAAGAAAGAAAACAATTTTACAAGATTTCTCATTTTATTTTTTCTCCTTTCCTTTTTCTTCTTTTTCGCCCGAATTATAATAATTAGGAGGAAAACCATTTAGATTTCGCCAAATTTCATACCCCACAGAAACTGTTTCAAGAAGTGCAATACTTTGGGCCCCCGCTCCTATACTAAGTTCTTTGGGCCAGTTATGATCTTTTCCGTCAGGAGCAACAAGAATTCTGTATTTTCCGTTTGGACTGATAAAATTTTCTATCGCAACCACTTTACCACCGTAAGTTCCGTAAGACAATCCCGGCCATCCCGAAAATACGATTCTTGGCCATCCATCGAACCAGACACGGACTTTTGCTCCTCTGTGCACCAACGGTAAATCAATTGGTTCCACATACGTTTCTACCGCAATATCATAACTTTGCGGCATAATACTCACTACCGGAGTTCCCTCTTTAATTGTTTCTCCCAAACCAGCAAGCAAAGCACGGTTTACATAACCGCTTTGCGGAGCCGTAATGTAATACAAACCATTTCTCAGTCGGTAATTTGTATATTGATTCTGAAGTTTATTTACCTGGGCTTCTGTATCGTATTGGGTACTTAAAGCCGTAAACTTATCACTTCTTGATTTTGAAATTTTTTCTGCATATTCAGCCGTAATCCTGTTGATTTCTACTTTCGCATTTATCAGCTCATTCCTGCTGCTCAATAACTTATTTTCCTGCGTAATAATATACGCTTCGGCCTCCTGAAGCTTCAGTCTTTTCTGCTCAACATCTGTTAATGGTTTAAGGCCTTCCTTGTTTAAGGCAGTCGAACGGTCAAATTGTGTTTTTGCAATTCGGAGCTGTGTTCTTACAGCGACAAGATCCATACTGTCACTTTTAATTTTCAATTGTGACTGACGAATTTTGTTTTGTGCCTGCTGCAGCTTTAGTTGTCGTTCGGTCGTAAGCGATTGTGCCTGCACGTCAAGCGAATTTACCTTATCTCCGTACGATTCTACCGCCATTTTCTTGGCATCGACTTGTTGTTTGGTATTCCCAACAAGATTCGGATCCAGGTAATCTTCTTTAATTTCTGAAATAAAAAGAATAGTATCTCCTTTTTTTACAAAATCTCCTTCTTTAACAAACCATTTTTCGATTCTTCCGGCAATTGTATTGTGTACCGTCTGAGGTCTTTGGTCTGGTTTTAAAGTCGTAACAGAACCGCTTCCAGAAATATTTTGTGTCCATGGAAGAAATAGACAGCAAATCAGAAAAATTAAAAACCCAATGATGACTTTATTTAATATTCTGTAGTGCGGTCTGCGGGCGACACTTGTAATCGATTTGTATTTGCCCGGCGTTATAAGTATATTGTTATCTTTAGATATATTGAGCATGATTAAAGCTTTATGTCATTAATAATTTTTCCGTCATCAATCGTGATCATACGGCTGCATTTGTTTCTCCAGACATCATTTTTAGAGGTTACAATTACAGTCCAGTCGTTTTCTTCAGAAAGGAGAAAATCAACAATTTTACTCGACGTGATATCATCCATTTTATCTACCGGATCTTCTAAAAATAAAATATTCGGTTTCCCTACAATACTTCTTGCCAAAAGAATTTTCTGGACATCTGAAGCTGAAAGTTCGCGTCCGCCAGGATGAATCTGATTCTCAAGCCCATTCTCAAAAGTTTTAATATACGGTGTAAGACCTACATTATCTAAAGCCCATTTTAAATCATCGCTGTTGAGCGCTTCATTTCCAAAAACAATATTTTCGCGAATAGTTCCTGCAAAAAGGGTATCGCCCTGTAAATATGTTCCGGCCTGTGCCCTGTAAGTGTCTTCGTTAAGTCGGTTCATGTAATTATCGGTCACATACATGGCTCCGCTTTCAGGTTCCAAAACACCAGAAAGCAGTCGTAATAAAGTACTTTTTCCGGCACCATTTGTTCCTGCCAAAATGATTTTTTCTCCCTGGGAAATTTTAAGGTTGATGTTTTTAAGTGATTTTTTATTGTGGCCGGGATAATTGTACGCAATACTCTCCGTTTCGATGTTAATTCCTTTTTCTGTTTTATCAGAAGTTTGCGGAATACAGGAGATCTCCATATCGGTTACCTGACCAATTTTTTCTACAGATGTCAAAACATCATAAAAAGATTCCAGTCCGAAAATTATTTTTTCAACAGAATTAATCAACAATACAATTACAATTTCAGCTGCTACGAACTGCCCTATGTTCATTTGGTGGTGAATTACCAGAAAACCACCGATCGATAATAAGGCAGCAGTAACAATTACTTTAAAAATAGTAAGCTGAATGTATTGTTTTTTCATTACCTGAAAATGCTTTTCGCGGTAATTTACATAATTGCTTACATAGCCGTCGTTTCTTTCCAGAGCATATTCAAAAGCACCTTTTCTGCGGAAACTTTCTCTGTTTCTGGCAATTTCCTGAAGCCATGCTGCTACTTTATATTTAAATTTTGACTCGTTAAGACTTGTCTCCAGTCCGTCTTTGTATGAAAATTTAAAAATGATATATAATATGGCAATAAACAGAAGCCCAATTACCATAAAAAAAGAATGATAGAGTACCAGTAAAATAATACCCAAACCTACCTGCAGGAATGCAGTGCAGAAATCCAGTAATAACTTTGCAGTACCTTTTTGTACCATTAAAGTATCAAAGAAGCGATTTGCTTTTTCGGGAGCGTACTCAGAGTACATTTCCTTAAATTTTATTAAAGGCATTCTGTACGCAAATTCGAAAGAAGAGCGTACAAAAATTCTTTGCTGCAGGTTTTCTACAATTCTCAGCTGTAAAATGGTCAGGACTCCACCAAAACCTACGCCAACTGTAACCAGAATCACAAGAACGATCCACGAAACGCTAAGTTGTCCGCTTTGAATGAAATTAATAATAGCCTGAATTCCCAGGGGCAGAGAAAGATTTACTAAACCTGCAAATGCAGCATAGAAGATAATTTGATATACATCGCGCTTATCGAGCTGCAATAAGTTATAAAAACGTTTAAATGGTGTCATGAATGTAAGTATAAATACAAGATTATTACATAGAATAAATATACGGTAAAAACCGCATTTAAGATCAGGATTTTAATCCTAATCCTTAAAGGACAAGTATTTATGAATTTAACCGAGGAGGCGGTAAATGTATTTTACCATGAAAACCAAGCGAAAATATGGTGTTATTAATGTAGTTCTTTCCTTTTTGTTCTTTTAGAAAATACAATTTCGGCATTGCAGATTCTAAAGAAATGAGATATTCCATGGCGGGAATACCTTTTGTTAATTTGGCTGTTTTAGTGTCTTTGGTTTCGTAATCGTCCAGTTCTTCTGTAATGCCGTCACATTTAAAAACTTTTTTAAGAAAATTACACGCAATTCCTTTTACGGTATAGGTTTCGGCGTTGTCATTTATAATACGTCCAAAGCTGCTTGAAATGTTTAAGCTGCTAATTAAAAAATAGCCCACTAATAACACCTGAAGGCATTTGCAAAAAAAGCTATTTTTAATTTTTTTCAACATTTTTAAAAAATAAAAAGTTATCCACCTCTAAAATCACATTAAAAACTTCTTTAATCTTTTAAACCTCGTTTTTAATTCTTACCGCTAAATTTATTTTTTTCATCTTAAAAATTATGCTCCTTTTTGTACTGAAGGCTCAGTGATATAAGGCCGTCATTTTAATTTTTATGAGCGCGCAATTTAGAGCCATTTTTTTTGCGGAACATTAAAATAACATTAGAATTTGGCTGACTTTAAAACTTTAAAAATAAATTAACAAGACATTCTTACACTGTGGCCAGACAATCGGAATTATATAACTCACTGCTAAAATTCTATAACTCTACGGCTGAGATCTAATCTACTTTTGGGTATCGAAAATTTGACAAAGTTCTTTTAAAAAATATATAATGTTACCCGATACACAAATTAGATTTAACCATTTAATACATAATCAAAAGATGATCTACGCAAAAAATGATTTGACAAGATTCTTAGATGCACAAAATAAACTTTACCTAACTGCTTTTTCTGAAATTAAAAAAGGCAAAAAAGAAACCCATTGGATGTGGTTTATTTTTCCGCAGATCAAAGGTTTAGGAAAAAGCACTCTTTCTGATTACTATGGTATAGCCAATCTTAAAGAAGCTACAGAATATTTAAAACATCCTATTTTAGCGAAACATTTAGTTGAAATCTCTAAACTTCTTTTAAATTTTAGTAAAAAATCTGCCGAAGGGATTTTAGGAGAATTAGGTGCGAGAAAATTGCATTCTTCTATGAGTCTGTTTGTTCAGGTTGAAAATGCAGACCCTGTATTTCAGGAAGTACTGGACACTTTTTTCTATGGACATTTAGATCCGCTTACTTTAAATTTCACCAAGAAGACAGTTAAAAAACTGCCTGTAGAAGTACTTTCTTAATCTATATATTCATATCAATTTCAACAAAAAAGGGAATAGTTTTTAAGCTATTCCCTTTTTGACTTTTTAGAGATAAATTAAAATTTAGCAAAGAGTTGTTTTTCAATTCAATAATTAATCGTAATATTGCGATTAATTAATATCTGAAAAATGGGAACTACCAAAACAGACATGTTTAATGAACAGCAAAATAAATTTGCTTCGCAGCTCAAGGCACTCGCCCATCCTGCACGCATTGCCATTTTGCAATATATAATTAAACAAAATGCCTGCATTTGCAATGATCTGGTGAATGAACTTGGTTTAGCACAAGCCACTATTTCCCAACATCTGAAAGAATTAAAAAATATCGGCATTATAAAAGGAAGCATTGAAGGAACCAGTATTTGTTATTGCATAAACGAAGTGGTTTGGAATGAAATTAAAAACGAACTTCAGTTGTTTTTTACTGCTGATGTAAAAACAAATACGTGCTGCTGACCTTTTTTTGCTTTAATAAATCGCAATATTACGATAAAAACATTTAAAAAAAATTATTATGAAATTATCAGAAATTAAATCCGTTTTAGAAAAACTGGAAAGTGTTAATTTTGAACTTCCTGACGGGACTTTTGTTCCGGAAAATTTCCATGTTACAGAAATTGGTCAAATCCATAAAAGCTATATTGATTGTGGCGGAACGGTTAGAAAAGAAACCTCGGTCAACTTTCAGTTATGGGATGCAAATGATTTTGATCATAGATTAAAACCAAAAAAATTACTGGACATCATCGAACTTTCCGAGAAGATATTACATATTGAAGATCATGAGATTGAAGTTGAATATCAAAATACTACAATTGGCAGATATAGTCTGGATTTCAATGGCGGGAATTTTATATTAGTGAATAAAAAAACTGCCTGTCTGGCACAAGAGCAATGCGGAATTCCATCAGAAAATAAAACATTTAAAATACTAAATGTTTCAGATGAATCTAATTCCTGTACTCCGGGCGGCGGATGCTGTTAATTGTGAATTATATCATATATAAATATGAAATCTAAAATTAGAATTCTGGTATTATGCACGGGGAACAGCTGCAGAAGCCAGATCGCAGAAGGATATTTAAAATACTACGCAAAAGACAAAGCCGAAATTTACAGTGCCGGCGTAGAAACCCACGGTGTGAACCCAAAGGCCATTACAATAATGCAGGAAGATGGTATAGATATTTCAGGTCACACTTCTAATACTATCGAAGAATATGATACTATAGCATTTGATTTTGTAATAACGGTCTGTGATCATGCAAAAGAACGCTGCCCGTTCGTGGCATCAAAAGCAATTAAAATGCATTACAATTTTCCTGATCCTGCGAAAGCCACAGGAACTGAAAATGAAATCCTGGAAGAATTTCGTAAAGTCAGAAATAGTATTAAAGACTATTGCCGAAAATTTATAGAAGAGCATGTATAACAATTGTTATTTACATTTAATAAATTAATTTTGTCTGCAAATTTAGCTGCATGAACCTGAATGACCTGACCGTAAACGATAGTGAAAAAATTGCTTTGGAAGATCTTTTTTTTAGTGATGAAAATAAGACCGCTCTGCTTCAAATTATTAAAGAACATCGATATCTGGAAGAATTAAAGAAGTACAATCTTAAAGTCGATAATAAAATTTTACTTCACGGAAGTTCAGGTTGTGGAAAAACGACTACAGCAAAAGCAATCGCTAATACGCTGGACAAAAAAATTATCATTATAAACCTTAGTACCATAATTGATTCGAGAATTGGAGAAACTTCAAAAAATCTGAAAGCCATTTTTGACAAGGCAATCCGCGAGAAAGCCGTTTTATTTTTAGATGAATTTGATCAGATTGGAAAAAGCCGTGACAGCGATGACAAAGACGTAGGCGAAATGAGACGTTTGGTAAATACTATTATTCAGCTTTTTGATTATTTCCCTTCTGACAGTTTACTCATCTGCGCTACAAATCATTACAAGATTATTGACAGCGCTTTATTACGGAGGTTTCAATTGCGTTTAAAATACGAAATGCCTTTAGAGAAACAACTTGCTCTCTATTACGATAAAATTCTAAGTACGTTTCCGGAGCATTTTCAAAACATAGAAAGACGATTTTCTATTTCGTATGCCGAGGCTTTAGATTATATACATACAACTATGAAAAGGCAGATAATTAACGCTTTAGAATCCAAATAAATTAAAAGACCCGCTGTAAATTTACAGCGGGTCTTTTCCTTGGGTGGAGTTTTATATAGAATAAATAGTGTACTAAATTATAATCCTCTTGTTAACCAACCTCTTTTGTTCGCAGTTACCAGAGCATAAGGTGCAATCCAGAATAAACTGAAGGTATAGAAAAAACTATAGGTATAAGCCCAGAAAGATTCTGTTGATTTGTATCTTTTTGCGTAAAATATCATGGAGAAAGTCGACATAATAAGAATTCCAAAAAATGTAGACGTTATAAACAATATTGGATGAACTGCAATAAAGTAAATCATAAATATTAAAAACGGATACGTCATGGCGATTCTAAAAAACTGATTTAAAAACAGCATTCTTGCTCCAAATTTAGAATCTTTTCTAAAATTAGTAAATACAAATTTCCCCATTGCCAGATTCTCACGCACATTACTTCTTGCCCATCTGATAAACATTTTGTACAATCCTTTGTAGTCTTCCGGAACGTTGGTTAAAACCACCGCATTTCTTTGAAATTTTACTTCCAGACCTTGTTTCAAAATCATGTTGGTCATAGCACGATCTTCTCCAATATCAGATGGCTGTCCCATAAAAGTCTGGTTGATCCATTCGGGAAGACAATTAAAAACTGCATCTCTTCTGTAAGCTGCAAGTGCTCCCGGAGTACATAACACAGAACCCAACTCGCTTTCTGCAGAACGCTGGAATTCAAAACTCATCACGAAACTTACATTTAGCATTTTTGGTAAAATTGCTTTTTTGTTATTCAGAACCTGAACATTTCCTGCAACAGCACCACATTTTTTACTTACCACAAACGGGCTTACTAAATTTCTTAAAGTATCTTTTTTCACAATAGAATCACTGTCTACTGTTACAAAAATCTCTCCTGTTCCCAGCTTAAATCCTCTGTATAAAGCATGACGCTTTCCTGCATTTTTAGGCTGTTGAAAAATCGTTACACGATCTCCCAATTTCGCTTTTGCTTCCTGCATCCAGTACCAGGTATCATCTTTACTTCCATCGTCAATTGCTAAAAGCTGTAATTTTTCGGCCGGATAATCGCTGTTTGCAAGACTCATTAAAGTCTCCCAAACTAATTTTCCTTCATTATAAGCAGGAACTATTATGGTACAAGTTGGCAACAAATCATCTGAAACAGAAGGAATTGCTTTATATTTTAAATATAGATAAGAGCTGTATAGAAAGACCCCTGCCTGATAGAAAAACAATATGGTAGCAATAACTAAAAATGGGAATCCTAAAGTAGATTCGATTCTTTCCAGTTGAAATTGTTCAAAATCATCCTGTAACTGAATAACGAAATACGTTCCAACCAACATTAATATAAATGTTCCTATTAAGACAGCAGAACCAAAAAGACTCTTCGGCCTGCTTACATGTATTTTTTTTGCGTTGTTTTTAGTTCCAAAAAAAGAACTGTTTAATGGGTTTTCACTAATAACTGCAGCGCTATTAGATGAATAAAATTGTTTCGAGGTAATTGTTTCGCTTTCCATGCTTATACTCCTTTTTTGATTTCTTTATATGGCTTTTAGTAAAATCTTTATTTTTAATGTCAACCGATTCTGTGCATCGATTAAAATATTTGAAGATTTTGACATAAACACAATTTGCAAGCGTCGTGCCAATACAACTCTAAGCTGTTACAGAGGCGTTTAGGAATATTGAAACAAAAAGATGTGTATAATTATTTTACACTTTTATGGTTACAGTATACAATAAGAGTAAATTGATAATTCAGGAAGGAGCTTTTTAAGACTGAAATGGTCATTAAGAAATACCAAAGCACTTTAAGACCATTTCTTTAAAAAACAGAAAGAAGAATTTAAACGTTGCTTTTTATAAGAAAAGTATATTTTAAGTAGGAAAATTTATTTAGTCTGCTATTTTTTTTGAATTTAAATAAGCATTCTTCGAAAAAAAAGCAGGAAATCCGACTTAAAAAAGTTAAATTTATCGAAATAAACTTAATACTAAATTACAGAGATTACAAAATGAATAAAGAGCATTACAATCTTTTGCTTGCAGATGATGATGAAGATGACTGCCTTTTTTTTAAAGAAGCTCTCGATGAAATAACAGTCAGCGCGACGATGTCTATGGTGCATGACGGTGTACAATTAATGGATTATCTAAGAAACCACAGTCCTAATTTTCCGGATGTTATCTTTTTAGATTTGAATATGCCAAGAAAAAACGGTTTGGAGTGCCTAACCGAAATTAAAAATGATCCTAATTTAAAAACCCTTCCTGTTATCATTTTTTCTACTTCGCTGGATAGTGAAATAGTAGATAATTTGTATCAGAAAGGCGCTTCCTTTTATATTCGTAAGCCCGGTGATTTTTCCAAACTAAAACTAGTTATTACAAAAGCACTGACACAGGCATCAGAAAACAATTTTAAACAGCCCGAAAGAGCCAGCTTTATACTGCAACCTTAATTCTCTTTGGAAATGAACCAAAACAAAAAGGAACATTATTTTTTGTCCGAAGGAGGAGAAATGGGCAGCCTGATACGTTCTGCCGATTGGAGCAAAACCCCTTTGGGCGATCCCGAAGAATGGCCTCAGAGCTTAAAAACGATGACTTCTGTAATGCTGGCCAATCCGTTTGGTATGTACATTGCGTGGGGCGAAAACTATACGCAATTATACAATGATGCTTTTCGTCAGATATTAGGTACGACTAAGCATCCTGCAGCTTTGGGCGGAAGTCCAAAAGAAACTTTCTCTGAAATCTGGGACAAAATCGGACCCATGTTTCATGATACAATGAAGGGAGAAGCGGTAAGTTTTAATGATTTTAAGGTTTCTTTACATCGAAATGGTTACATCGAAGATTGTTTTTTTGATTTTGCTTACAGTCCGATAAAAATCGAAGATGGATCTGTCGGTGGTATTTTGGTTACCATAAGAGAAACTACCGGAAAAAAAATTATTGCAGATGCTTTACAGGAAAGTAATGCCAGATTTGTCAATAATATTATGCAGGCACCTGTTGCAATGTGTATTTTGAGAGGCGAAGATCATGTTGTAGAAATTGCCAACGAACAAATGTTACAGCTTTGGGGAACAAAAGCGGAGGACATTATTCACCAACCTATTTTACAGACTTTACCTGAGTTAAAAAACCACGGTTTTGATGAAATTCTGAACGACGTATTTAGAAATGGCAAAAAAATTACGGCTGACGAACTTTCTATTCATCGAAACGGTCAGACTGACGATACCTATATCAATTTTGTTTACGAAGCACTTCGGGAAGCAGACGGCACCATATCTGGTATTGCGATAATTGCAAATGAAGTGACCGCACAGGTTCTGGCACGCTCCAAAGTCGAAGACAGTGAACAAAAAATCAGACAACTGGTAGAAAACGCTCCTTTTCCTATTGCAGTTTATGTGGGGAAAGAAATGCGAATAGAACTGGCAAATGATTCTATAATTAAGGTTTGGGGAAAAGGTCCTGATGTCATTGGAAAAAAATACACAGAAATTCTTCCTGAATTGAAAAATGAACCGATTTTTAAACAAGTTGAAACCGTTTATGAAACCGGACAATCTTTCCATTCTAATAATGCACGAATTGATATTCTTGTAGATAATGTATTAAAAACATCTTACTTTAATTACAGCTTTACACCTTTATTTGATTTGAATGGTAAAGTGTATGCCGTAATGAATACGGCTGTAGAAATTACAGATTTGTTTTTAGCCAAACAAAAAATTGAAAAAAGCGATAAAAGATTTAGGGAAACCGTAAAACAGGCACCAGTAGGAATTACTATTCTGCGCGGACCCGAATATATGGTCGAAATGGCAAATGAGGCCTATCTTAAATTAATAGACAAAGAAGAATCTGCCTTTGTTGGAAAATCACTATACGACTCGCTTCCTGAAGTAAAAGAAACCGTAAGTACCTTATTGGATGGGGTTTTGAATACGGGAATTCCATTTCATGGATATGAAGTTCCAGTGCCTTTACAACGATATGGAAAAATGGAAACCAGTTATTTTGATTTCCTGTATCATCCGTTAAAAGAAGAAAACGGAAGCATTTCAGGAATTTTAGTAACAGCATCTGAAGTCAGTGAAAAAGTAGAAGCCAGAAAAAAAGTCGAACTTAACGAAGACCGCCTTAAAATTGTATTGGAAGCCAGCGAACTCGGCACCTGGGAACTGAATGTTAAAACCAGAATCCCAACTTACTCCAAAAGATATCTGGAAATAATTGGCGGTTATGAAGAGGAAGTTGTATTAACTCACGAACAATTACTGCAGCATCTGCATCCTGATGACATGCACATCAGAAATAAAAGCTTCGAGGAAGCTCTCACTTCAGGTATTCTTTTTTATGAATCAAGGGTAATCTGGAAAGACCAATCCATACATTGGATGGAGGGTAAAGGAAAACTTTTTTACGATGACAACAACAAACCCGAAAAATTAATTGGCACTATAAGAGATATAACGGAGGAGAAGGAATATCAGCAGAAAATTGAAGAGAGCGAAAAAAAATTACGCAATCTCATTATGCAGTCACCTGTCCCGAAAGCTATTTTGCGTGGAAAGGATTTCGTAATAGAAATGGCCAATTTTGTCCTTTTAAACAATATCTGGAAAAAAGAAGAAACAAAAGTTGAAGGGAAAAAAATATTAGAACTTTTCCCTGAATTAAAAAAACAAAAATACGCCCAACTACTAAAGATGGTGTATGATTCGGGTGAAGTATATTCTGAATCTGAATCGTTACTTTTTATTGATAATGAATATGGCGGAGATCAGTTTTATGTCGATTTTGAATTTGCACCGCTCCGCGAAAGTAATAATACAATTTCAGGAATCAGAATCACGCTTATTGATGTTACAGAAAAAGTAGAAGCCAGAAAAAAAATCGAAGAAAGTGAGAAGAGATTCCGCTCTCTTACAGAAAGTATTCCGCAGTTAATCTGGGAAACCGATGCCGAAGGAAATTCTCTTTTTACCTCAGCCAAATGGTTCGAATATACTGGTATAGAACCAAGCAAAGAACATTCCTGGAAGCAGATAGTTCATCCTGACGATTTTGATGAAAATACCAGAATGTGGCAGCATGCGCTTACTACTGGCGAAATATACCGCTGTGATGTACGAATGCTAAGAAAAGACGGCATCTACAGATGGCATACTGTTATTGGTGAACCGGTTTTTGGTCCTGACGATAAAATTATAAAATGGGTTGGCGCCTTTACAGATATCCATACCGAAAAAGCTTTTACCCACGAACTGGAACAACAGGTTACAGCAAGAACAATAGAATTAATTAAGATCAATGAATCGCTGCAGAAAAGTGAAGAACGTTATCATTTAATGGTTGACGAAGTTCAGGAATATGCAATTTTGTATTTAAACCCAAACGGAATTGTTGAAAACTGGAATGCCGGTGCCGAAAAAATAAAAGGTTATAAAGCAGATGAAATTATTGGAAAATATTTTGCTGTTTTTTATACCGAAGAAGATCAGATAAACAATCTGCCTCAAAATCTGTTACAACTTGCAAGAGAAAATGGAAAGGTGATTCATGAAGGGTGGCGCGCCAAAAAAAATGGAGATCTTTTCTGGGCAAGTGTCGTTATTACTGCCGTTCATAACAAACATGGTGAAATTGTAGGTTTTTCTAAAGTGACGCACGATCTGACAGAGCGCAAAGAAGCCGACGATAAACTAAAAATGAATGCTCTGGAACTGGAACAAAAAAATAACGAACTGGAAGAAATGAATAAAGAGCTTCAGTCGTTTGCTTATATTTCCAGTCATGATTTGCAGGAACCGCTTCGAAAAATCCAGACTTTTGCTTCGCAGATTATAGATAGGGAATTCGAAAGTTTATCTGAAAATGCAAAAGATAAATTTAAAAGAATGCAAAATGCAGCACAGCGAATGCAGACTTTAATTAATGATTTATTAGCGTATTCGCGAACGAATATTCAGGAGCGTGTTTTTATAAAAACAGATCTTTCCAATATTATTAAAGAAGTTAAAGATGACCTTAAGGAGGAATTAGAACAAAAAAGTGCTGTAATTGAGATTGAACAAACATCTGAAGTCGATATAATTCCTTTTCAGTTTAAGCAGTTATTATACAACCTCATCAGCAATTCATTAAAATTTTCAAATCCGGAAGTTCCAATTGTCATAAAAATCAGAAGCGAGATTGCAGAAGGTCGAAATCTTAATAATGATGCATTAATTGCTGCTCACCTTTACTGTCACATCAGAGTTTCGGATAACGGAATTGGTTTCGAATCACAATATGCGAAAAAAATATTTGAAGTTTTTCAGCGTTTACACGGGCGGGACCGTTATACCGGTACAGGAATCGGACTGGCAATCGTAAAAAAAATTGTAGAAAATCATAACGGAATCATCACTGCATCCGGAATTCTTAACGAGGGAGCTTCTTTTGATATTTATATTCCGGTAGCGTAAAATTTTCACAAAAAGCAAAAATAAAAAAACGGAAATCACATAAAGTGGTTTCCGTTTTTTCCATTTCAAACGATTTGAAATTATCTTTAAAAAAAAGATTTATTATCTAGTATATACAGTGATTAAACCAGTTGCTTTATCTTTTAATTTTAACTCTTTGTTAGTAAGATTCATGATATCACTTGTTGTAGTTACCCCACCAATAGTAAGCGTTAAATCATTGTGAGATCTTACGTAAGTTCCTGTTGTTTCTACTAAAGCACAGTTAGAACCACTATAATCACCTTCAACGGCAGCATTACTTACTCTTAAATCTAAATAATCTCTGTTACATCCTGGTGTGTTTTCCAATGCATCGATCAATATTTCCTGTCCATTTGGTCCAAGTGTTCCAGTTTGGCTTAAATTGTATTTCCCCTGGATTGGTACAATTGTTTCTCCTTCGTTATCATCGCTACTGCAAGAGGTAGCAAACATCCCTAAGCTTAAGGCTAATACAAATAATATTCGTCTAGTTTTCATGTTTGTTTGTGTTAAAAATTAATACTGCTAAATTAGACGTATAATCTTAAACACATTTCCATGATTTTAGTAAAACCTTACATAAATCGCATTTATTTACAAGAAAACTGATTTTTCTAAATTTTTTAATGATTTACTACATATTTATTAATAATATAGTGAGTTACCGGTTTTAACCCTCTTCCAGTTTCCGGATGATTACCATGGGTATTAAAAAATTCTATACTATTTCCAATCTTACAATACCAAATAATGGCTTTTCCATTTTTAAAAAAGGCCGTGGTATCGCAAACCTTAATCTTCCGAAGATCAATAACTCTTGCATCATAAGGTTCAGGTACATTAAATGTTCCTATACCTCCTATTTTCAAATCACAACTTACTTCTTCAAAATGATCTCCCGACCATTGCATACAATCTTTTTTGTGTAGAGTCAAAAATATAATAAGTCCTAATCCCGTAAGAACAATTCCGATTGCTAAATATCTCCACATTTTAGGTTTTGCTTTTTCTTCTATATTAACAAAATTTGACATAGGAGTTGGAGTTATTTCTGGTTCATCACTTTCAATAGTTTCTGAATCTTCAGCTTGCTCAGGTTCTTCTTCATTTTTTAAATCTTTAGCATTTTCTTTTTCTAATTCATCTTTCAAATTATTAGGAGAAATTGTTTCAGTAGAAATTTCGAGACTTCTTAGTTCTTTTATCAACTTCAAGTCTTCAGGATCAATTTTTCTAAACTTATTAAAAGGTCTAGATGGAAAATCAACAAGAATAGCTGCAAGATCTACAACCTCAATTCTATCCGGATCAGTTTCTCCTTTTAGAAAAGTTTCAATTGGTCGAAATTGATTTGCTTTACTTCTAAATTTATTCTTTGTATTTAAATCGAAAGGAAATCCTAGCAGAGTATTAAATACCACTTTATCATCTGTGGAAACAGTTTTGGTTTCAAATATTTCCCAACATAATTTATTGAGTTTTCCTCTTGTTGGTTCATTCAAATAAATATGATCATCGCCATTTTTTACTTCTTCGTATTTCTTTTTAACCGCATTTTTATATAAATCTTCAATAGTATAGTTACTCATAGCCTCTATTTTTTTGATTTTCAAGGGAATTTTAAGGAATAATAGGGATCCCCAAAAACTAGTTCGGAATTCCCGGAATTCCATATCAACACAGCTTCAAAACCGTCGTTCCTTTGCCTCAACAAATTAGTTATCGTTTTGATCTGCAGGTCAAAAACAAATGTACAAAACTAGTTAAGTAACTAAATGCGGAAAACCGTAAGACGGATTTTATTCCGGGAAGTATAGATGAAAATCTTACTGTCTACGCATTTCACTTCCCAACAAAATTTGGTATTGCCATTAAAAAAACCTGGAAAAGATCCGGAGCAATACCCATTGTTCAATTTATAAAATTTAAAAAAATGAAAACTTTATATCTATTGGGAGCGTGCGCGCTGTTGTCAACTACATTATTTTCCTGTACTGCTGATGAATTCGAAACAGCCAAAGGTAAAACAGACATAAAAAAAGACAGTATTAAAATTCAGGTTACAGATGGGCCAGATGATGATCCGGTTATTGTACCACCGCCACCAAAAAAACCATAATAAAAAACGCTAATATTTAATAAATTAGTATTTTCGGGGAAAGTAAACTTTATGTTACGATCCCCGTTTTTATTTCTGCTAATTTTTCTTCTTTGCTTTTCCTGTAAAGAAAAAACAATTGTCTCTGCAAAAGCTGATCTTAACCGTGACAAGGCTTACATTTTAAGAGATGAAGGTATAGCACATCTTCAGAAAAAAAATTATAACAGTGCATTTTACAACTTTAATAAATCGAAAATAAGTTTCGAAGCTTTAAAAGACAGTGCCAATATCGTTTATAATTTAATTCAGATGGCGTCTATCCAACAGGTAAACGGAGATTATTATGGTAGTAAAGAAACATTAACAGAAGCACTCCCCTACTTAAAAAAGAAAGATATTTACAGCGTTGCGATCCATAATTTTTTTGGAATAGCAGACAAGGAACTTTCGCTTTACAGCGATGCTATTTATTATTACAAAGAAGCAATCAGACAATCTGATGATAATGTTTCTAAATTCTCTCCTTTAAATAATATTGCCGTTATTTATATAGAACAAAAAAAATATAAAGAAGCCATTACGCTTCTTGAATCCATTTTACAGGAGAAAAAAATTTCGAAAGAAAGCAAAGGAAGGGTTTTAGACAATCTTGGTTTTGCTTATTTTAAAACCGGTGCAAACGAAAAAGGACTCCATTTAATGAACGAAGGCCTGAAATTGAGAAATGAAACTAAAGACCTTTATGCTATAATTGGAAGCAATCTTCATTTGGCAGAATTTTTCTCTCAGACCAACATTCAGAAATCAAATTCATATGCATTAAAAGCCTATCGTACAGCTACAGAACTTCGTAGCATTGATGAACGTTTAAAAGCATTGTCTTTTCTAATTTCCAATGACTCCGACGATCAAAACAATTATGCCAAAAAATTCATTTTTCTGAATGATAGTATTATCGATATCCGAAACAACTTTAAAAATAAATTTGCTAAAATTAAATACGATTCGAAAAAAGAAAAAGACGAAAACCAGAAACTCAGACTCGAAAAAACAGAGAATCTTCTGGCGATCCAAAATGCTAAAATTCAGCGAATATTTTTTATTGGAGGAATTATTGCACTTTTCTTCTTATTGGCTTATGGGAAAAAGCATTATGAAAACCGAAACCGCATTGAGAAAATCAAAACCATGCAGGATACCGAAACCCGAATTGCCAAAGATATTCACGATGAACTGGCAAATGATGTTTTCCAGGCCATTACATATACGCAGACCCAGTCGCTAACAGCGGAAAATAATAAAGCGACTTTACTTCAAAAACTGGATCACATCTATTCGCGCGTTCGCGGAATCTCCAGAGAAAACAATAATATTGATACAGGACCAAATTTTTCTGCTAATTTGAAAGAATTACTTTCCACTTATAATACTCCCGAAACCAACGTTATTATTACCAATATTGAAAAAATTAACTGGGACATAATCGATGATATTAAAAAGTTTACGATTTACCGTGTTTTACAGGAATTAATGGTTAATATGAAAAAGCATAGTCACGCTCCTGTTGTAGTTGTAAAGTTTGAAATTGACTCCAATAACGTATTAATTGACTATACAGATAACGGAAAAGGCTGCGAAAAATCAGAAATAGTAAAAAATGGTCTGCTAAATATGGAAAACCGTATTTCGGCAACAAAAGGAACTATTACTTTTGACACTGAACCACATAAAGGTTTTAAAGTAAAAATATCCATGCCTAAATAATTTTCTATGTTTAAAAAAGTACTAATTGCGGAAGACCTTGATGCAATGAATTTAGGAATTCAACAAGTTTTAAAAGATTTAAATATTGTCGATTTTCAGCATTCTAAATATTGCGATGACGCGTTTTTAAAAATTCGCGCAGCGATTCAGCAAAATGAACCTTACGATTTACTGATTAGTGATCTTTCTTTCAAAATAGATCATCGAAAAGCCGATATCGAAAACGGCGACCAACTGGTTCAGAAAGTTCGTGAATTGCAGCCCCATATTAAAATCATTGCTTACTCTGTAGAAGATAAAGGTTTTCGAATTAAATCGCTTTTCGAAAATGCCGAAATCAATGGTTTTGTTTTGAAAGGTTTGAACAGTATCGAAGAATTGAAAAAAGCGATTCATTTAATCTCAACGTCAGAGGAAAGATTTATTTCCCCGGAAGTTGCCTCGGCATTACATGAAAAAAGTAACTTCGAAATTGATGATACTGATATTAAAATTTTAAAATATTTATCTTCCGGAACTTCACAGGACGAAATCATAGAAATCTTTAAAAACTCAGATATAAAACCCAATAGTAAAAGCGCTGTAGAAAAAAGATTGTCTAAACTAAAGGACTTTTTTAAAGCAAATAATACGGTTCATCTCGTCTCTATAACTAAAGATATGGGAATTATTTAAAACCCTAAACATTAAAATTTTAAGCTTCTCCGGAAGCTTTTTTTATTGCTGCCATTTAAATTTTACGGTTTATGGATTTCCGTAAAATAATGGTTTTGATTGGGGGTATTTTTGAAAAAGTAATATGCCTTCAATTAATAATCTAATTTTAAAAAAAAACAAAATGATAAACGATTTAAAAAAATTCTTAAACGAAGAACAAGACCCGAAAGCTGTTGAAAAATTATTAGGTAGTGTTACAGGACTTTTAACAGCAGGAGAACAAATAGAGTATATCGGAGTTCAAAAAAAGCCTGTTGTAAATCTCTCACCTGATTGCATTGCTTTGACAAATAAAAGAATAATTTTTTGCAGACCTAAAAATCTAGGATTTTCAATGGATTTCCAAGATTATGCATGGAAAGACGTTTTAGATTGTCATATAAAAGAAGGTATTATGGGTGCAAATTTTTCGATGAAAACAATAAAGGGTCAAATCAATATGCTTGATTATTTACCCAAAGCCCAAGCTAGAAAGCTTTACCAATTTGCGCAACAAAAAGAAGAAGAAATGGTTGCTTACAGACGTGAACATGACCTTGAAAACAAAAGAGCAATTGCTGGAGGAGGTATAACCGTAAATACAAATGTTCCCGCTTCTCAAAATACAGAGCAAAAAGAAGATCCTTTGGAAATATTGCAAAAATTAAAAAAATTATTAGACAGCGAAATTATTTCTCAAACTGAGTTCGATACAAAAAAAATAGAAATTTTATCAAAAATGTAAATTATGAAAAGTAGACTTACCGCAGCAATTTTAGCATTATTTTTTGGCGGAATTGGTATTCATAAATTTTATCTAGGACAATCTTTGCAAGGTGTTTTTTATCTATTATTCTGCTGGACACTGATTCCCTCAATATTAGCTTTCTTTCAATTTATTGGACTTTTATTAATGTCTGACCACTCATTTAATGTAAAATACAATAATGGTTTTTAACTGAAATACAAATTAAAAATAATAAACTATGGAAACCGCAATTCAACTAAAATCATTGGCAGATAAAATCAATCAGTTAAAAGACAGAATTGAAACGGAAGAATCTGCTAAACATGCTTTCGTATTACCTTTCATTCATATCTTAGGATATGATGCTTTTAATCCGCTTGAAGTTGTACCTGAATTTACAGCAGATTTAGGTCTAAAGAAAGGTGAAAAAGTAGATTACGCTATTTTCTTAAATGGTGAACCTATAATTATTGTGGAATGTAAAGGCTGGAAAGAAAAACTGACCATTCATAATTCGCAATTATTCAGATATTTTCATGTTACCAAAACACGCTTTGCACTTTTAACAAACGGAATTACTTATCAATTTTTTACTGATCTGGATGCACAAAATAAAATGGATGAAAAACCATTTCTCGAATTTGACATCACGAATCTAAAGGAAAATACAATTAATGAAATTACGAAGTTTCATAAATCCAATTTCAATGTTGATAATATTGTAAGTAATGCAAGTTCTTTAAAATTTATTAAAGAAATTAAAAAGCAAATTAGTAATGAACTTGAAAATCCTTCGAATGATTTTACGAAGTTTTTTGCCAATAAAGTATACACGGGGAGATTGACAGAAAAAGTGGTTGATCAGTTTAAAGATTTAGTTCAGAAGTCCCTGAATCAATTTATCAGCGAAAAGATAAATGATCGTTTAAATGCGGCCCTTTCTAAAGAAACTATCAAACAGCAAAATGAACAAATTGAAGTGATTGAGGAAGATAATAAAGTCACTACTACCGAAGAGGAATTGGAAGGTTACAGAATAATTGTGGCTATCTTGAGAAGAAAACTTCCCATAAAAAGAATTGTCTATCGTGATACTCAATCGTATTTCGGAATTCTTCTCGACGATAATAATCGTAAACCTCTTGCCAGACTGCACCTCAACGGAAGTAAAAAATATATCAGTCTTTTTAATGATAATAAAACGGAAGCAAAAAATCCTATTTCCTCAATTGACGATATCTATCAGTTTGAAAAAGAATTACTGGACACTGTAGAAGTTTACGAAAGTCAAATTCAGGTATAACTACCTGAATTTTTGCTAATAAACAAACCTATATTTAGAATAGAATCTGTTTGCGAAATTTCAAAAATTTTATTTCATATTAAAAAAACAATTTATAGATAACAAAACTACTCTCAAAACATGTTACTTACTAAGAAATTAATATTCCTGATTTTTCTATTAGGAATGTTCGCCTGCAAGAGAGCGGACGCCCCTCCTCCACCGCAGATTAATACTTTTTTCAAATCATCTATTACTCCTGATGACAGAAAAACAATTACTGCCGAAGAAGCCAAAACGTATCATATTGATTCTAAACGTAAGTTTAGATACCGTACAGGAAATCCAGGCAATTATGAATACAATTATAACGTGAAAGGAATTGATATAAAGGGGGATTCCGTTTTCGGAAACATTAATACCGAAGGAAAATACGGCGCCGGAATTTTGGAATCTGACAGCATAGAAGAACTTCAGATTAAAACCGAATGGGTTGGCTACGGTAAACTTAAAGCAACCGATAACCAGGGAAATGAATATCAGCTAATCGTGAAATAATTTAATTTTTTGAACTTAACTTATTTAAAATACCACACTTATGAAATATACCTTACTCTTAATACTCTTAATCTTAAGTTCCTTTGACACTGTCGAAACTTCTGTTTATATCTGTGGTTCGACCGGAGCAAAAAAATATCATTATAAGGAAACCTGTCGCGGACTCAATTCCTGTAGTCGCGGCGTTGTTAAAACATCTGTTAAGCAGGCTCAAAATCTTGGTTTAACGCTTTGCGGATGGGAAGATTAAAGTCTAAATACATTATTTAATCATTTGATAATAATCACTTTACCATAAATTCACATTAGTTTTATTAATTTGAATAAAACTAATCGTTATGAAATTCTTCAACCTAAATTTTCTGGTATCTTTTAAAGAATGGCTTTTTTTAAGAGCAATGCAATCTTCTTTCCTTCATTAATAATAGTTTAAAAAAAGGAAAATAAGATTGAATGAATAAAATTGAGAGCTCATTTCTAAACAAAAACCAATTTGGTGAGGATTTCTTGTGGGGTGTTTCTACCGCCGCTTTCCAAATTGAAGGTGCACACGATTCAGACGGAAAAGGTACTTCTATCTGGGATGTTTTTACTTCTAAAAAGGGTAAAATAAAAAATGGTCATCATGCTCGTACGGCATGCGATTTCTACAACTCTTATCCGGAAGATATTAAATTGATTCGCGAATTAAATATTCCGAATTTTAGATTTTCCATTAGTTGGAGCCGAATTATGCCAACCGGCCTTCATCCTGTAAATCAGGCCGGAATAGAGTATTATAATAAAATCATAGATTCTTTACTGGCCTTAGAAATTCAGCCCTGGATTACACTCTATCATTGGGATTTACCTCATCAGCTTGAATTAAAAGGCGGATGGACCAATCGGGAGTCGGTTTCGTGGTTTAGAGACTATGTTGAAGTTTGCGTCACGCATTTTGGCGATCGCGTCAAAAACTGGATGGTCATTAACGAACCTTCTGTATTTACCGGAGCAGGATATTTTCTGGGTATACATGCACCTGGCAAAACCGGAATTTCAAATTATTTAAAAGCGATGCATCATGTCACTTTGTCCACCACTGCAGGCGGTAGAATAATTCGAAACTTTGTTTCAGATGCTAATATCGGTACTACTTTTTCATGTACTCACATCGAACCTGCAACAGAAAATCTCAAAGATGTGGAAGCCGCAAAACGGGTCGATACTTTATTAAACCGGACTTTTATCGAGCCGATCTTAGGTTTAGGTTATCCTCAGAAAGAATTGCCGGTGCTAAAAAAACTCAATACTTATATTTTAGCAGACGATTTGGACAACCTCGCTTTCGATTTTGACTTTATAGGCCTGCAATGTTATACCCGCGAAGTTGTAAAATCTGCTATGCTGATTCCATATATTGGCGCCGAATTGGTAAGCGCGGAAAAAAGAAATGTGATCGCTACCGAAATGGGCTGGGAAGTTTATCCACCCGCGTTATATCACATTCTGAAAAAATTTAATGAATATAAAGGAATTCGAAAAATCATTATTACTGAAAATGGTGCTGCCTTTCCCGATACAGTAACCAACGGAAAAGTGCACGATATTAAACGAACACATTATATTCAGGATCATCTCGAACAGATTTTAAAAGCCAAAAACGACGGATTTAATGTGGATGGCTATTTTGTGTGGAGCTTAACAGATAACTTTGAATGGGCAGAAGGTTATAATGCCCGTTTCGGATTGATTCACGTCGACTTTGAAACCCAGAAACGAACAATAAAAAATTCGGGATTGTGGTTTAAGGATTTTCTGTCTTAGATTTTTTTTCTAAAAAATAAAAGACTTTCATAATATAGTTATGAAAGGCTTTTATTTTGTGAGAGATCTTCTCTTAAATATGTCTGAATTTATAATTTTGTTTTAAGATTCCGACATGCACTTTTCCATTCTTTTTTAAGTGTGCCGTTATTAGGATATATTTTTCTTCCGGATATTTTATTTCATAGCTAAAAGTGGTGTCTTTTGCTTTAATCTGAAGCATATGTTTTCCTTCATCTGAAATTGAAACATCTGCCACCTCGTATTTTGGGAGTTCATTTGTCGCTTTTAAATTGATGTCCTGAATTTTCTTCTTGTCCAGAAATACTTCCAGTTTTAAATTATCAAGTTTCATATCTGTTGGCTGTTCAAACGAAACAACATACTTTTTACAACCAAAAATGCAGAGAACAATTAAAAGTAGCAGGAGCTTTTTCATAGAGAATGTTTTAAAAGAATAATTTCAGGAAATCTAAGTTTCTTTAATTTTATAAATATAAATATTTTTACACAAAACCGCTGTGTTAAAAAAGTAAATTTCATATCTCTTTTACCGCTATTTCGAGCGCGGAAATTCCATGAAATAAAAAATTAAAAAAAGACTAATTTTTTCATTATTTTACTGATAATCATTAGGTTTATATATTTATTTTTCTTATCTTTAAGTACTAAATAACACTTAATATATGCCAAAAAACAAACTTTTTAAAAGCCTGAAATGTTCTTCAAAAAATTATCCTTTTTACTTCTTCCTGCATTTTATTTTTCAAAATGACTCCGAATTTCTTTTAGAAATTAATCCTCTCTCTTTTCTTTCTGTACAAAACGTACATTGGCAGAATAATTCCTCGCAAACGCTCCAATTAGCATCATAATGCTGTATTGCGGTTTTATTTTCTGATTCTTTCGAAAATAGATCCTTTAAACTTCAAAGATTTCCCTTTTTGGGATTTTCTTTCGACTCTTCATGTTTATTTCCAAAAAAAAACTAAACCATACTTATATGATCTATTTCCTATTTTCGCGTGATCGCATTTGCTTTATGATTGATTTCAATTTACTGATTTCTTCAATTTTACATTTATCTTCTTTTCTTTGAATTTACAACCAACTTTTGAGGCTCATATTGCATCTATAATAGTAAAGATTCAATTTGATTTTGGCTTACAATAAAGTTGTAATAAGCTTAAAATTATAAGCAATGTAATTTGTTTTTTGGGAATTCCCGGGAATCTCAGGAAAATGCGGGAATTCTGGGAATTCTTATCTACAGCCACTTAAAAGCGCCTTTACTTTGCCAAAGAAATTAGTTCGTTTTATCTGCAGATTAAAACAAAAACAAACAAACTAATTTAAACATTAGTGTTGAAAATTGTAAGACCGAGTTTGTTCGGGAAGTATAAACAACGTCTTACTATTTCTTCACGCTTTACTTCCCAAAAGCAATTTGGTATTGCCTTCAATAGCTCCGGACATAACCGGACGGCCATACCCATGTCTAATTTCTAAATCAAATCAAAATGAAAAAGCTAATACTATTTATCGCGTTTGCGTTATTATTCACCATATTTTCTTGTACTCCTGACGAGTACGAGACACAACCAACAAAAAAAGTTGAAAAGAATATTAAGAAGGCTCAGGCTGGTGATAGCGGTACCGAAGGCCCTGGCAATACTGGTACTGAAGGTCCTGGTGACACAAAAAACAATCCGCCAACAAAACCATAAGGATATTTATTTTTAATATCAAATTAATTACTATTTTCGGGGAAAGTAAATTTATATGTTACGCTCCCCGTTTTTTTCTTTTATTATCTTACTTTTTCTTTTTTCCTGTAAAGAAAAAAAGCCTATCAATCATACCACAAAATTTATAGAACACAAGGCCAGGAAACTAAGGGATAAAGCATTAGAAAATTACGAAAAACAAAACTTTAATACAGCTTTTTATGAATTCTATAAAGCAAAAACATTTTACGAATCTTTAAAAGACAGTATTAATATTGGATATACGCTTATTCAAATGGCATCCGTTCAACAGGTAAATGGTGATTATTATGGAAGTAAGGAGACTGTAACCGAAGCATTGCCATTTGTTGAAAAAGATAGAATTTATGTCGCTGCTATTAATAATATATTGGGTATTGCAGATAAAGAACTTTCGCTCTACAATGACGCAATTAATTATTACAAAAAATCAGCCAATGGCTATATAAACCCAATTGAAAAGCAAGGCCCTTTAAACAATATTGCGGCTGTCTACATTTATCAAAAAAAATATGATAAAGCAATTATGCTTTTGGAATTATTTTTACGAAAAAAATTATTAAATAAAGAAGCACATGCATATCAAAGATCTATGATTTTAGATAATTTAGGATATGCCTATTTTAAAAGAGGAATTCATACAAAAGGCTTAACTTTAATGAATGAAGGTCTTAAGATACGGCAAGAAACTGAAGATATTTATGGTAGCATTGAAAGCTATCTTCACCTCGCCGAATATTACTCTAAAAAAAATGCAAACAAATCAGATGAAAATGCTTTAGCTGCCTTTAGTATTGCTACCAAATTAAATAGCGTTGACGAAAGATTAGAGGCACTTCAAATTCTAATTTCAAATGATAATTCTCCCAAAACCAATAAATATGTACAGCATTATTTTTCTTTAAACGATAGTATTATTAAAGTTCGAAATAATTTTAAAAATAAGTTTGCTAAGATTAAATACGATTCGCAAAAGGAAAAGGATGAAAACGAAAAACTTCGTCTGGAGAAAGCAGAAAATCAGTTATCGCTACAGAGAGATAAATACCTCAAAATTGTATTTGCCATTGTATTTGTCTTTTTACTGATTCTAATACTAATTTTAATCCGTTATTTCAGGAATAAAAACAAGGCTATTGAATTCAAAACTTCGTACAACACAGAGACGAGAATTGCTAAAAAAATTCACGATGAGCTGGCCAACGATGTTTTTCAGGTAATTGCTTTTACAGAATCTCAACCATTAGCTAAAGAACGAACAAAAGAAGATCTTCTTCAAAAATTAGATGATATTTATGGCCGAGTGAGAGGGATTTCAAAAGAAAATAACCGGATTGATACCGGTGCGCATTTTACAAAAAGTATAAGAGACATGCTCTCGACTTATCAGACTAACGCCAGAAATGTGATGGTTACGAATTTAGAAAGCATTGACTGGGACCATATTGATGATGTTAAAAAGATTACCATTAGCAGAATTTTACAGGAATTGATGGTCAATATGAAGAAACACAGTCATGCAAATCTGGTGGTCCTCAAATTTGAAAGCGACCAAAAATCAATCTTTATCAATTATATGGATAACGGCGTAGGATGCGAAAATGATAAGATTTCAAAAAATGGTCTCACTAATATGGAAAGCCGTATTCTTGCTGTTAAAGGAACTATTGAATTTGACACACACCCCGATAAAGGATTCCGGGCCAGAATAGCAATGCCAAAACAAACTTTAAGCAAAGTAAAAAAAATAGCCGCAGCGTTTTAAGGCTTCTTTACACAAGAAAAAAAGCCTTCCGGGATTTTACTCCCAAAAGGCTTTTCACTACAAATTAACAGGCAAAATTATTTCCATCCGCCACCCAGATCTCTGTAGACATGAACGGCAGCATTTAATTGTTCTTTTTTAGTATCAACCAATTCCAATTTTGCTTCTAAGGCGTCGCGCTGTGTCATTAAAACTTCAAAATAATCAACACGTGCCGATTTAAACAAATCGTTTGAAACATTAATAGATGTATTTAAAGCTTCTACCTGCTGTGCTTTTAAATCATAACTCTTTTGAAGGTTATCGATTTTAGAAAGCTGAGTAGAAACTTCCAGATAAGCATTCAGAATCGTTTTATCGTAATTGTATAATGCCTGAAGCTGTCTGGCGTTGGCACTTGAAAATTCTGCTTTAATCGCACTTCTGTTAATTAAAGGCGCAACCAGATCTCCAGCAAGAGAATATAAAAGTGATTCTGGCATTGTAAATAAATAAGATGGTTTAAAAGCCTGAACACCAATTGCGGCAGAAATATCCAATCTTGGATAAAACTCTGCACGTGCAACTTTTACATCCAGTTTTGCAGCAACCAATTCCAGCTCGGCTTGTTTAACATCAGGACGATTTGTTAACAACTGAGACGGAATTCCGGAACTTACTGCTGCCGGCAATAAATCTGTAAAATTAGAATGCGTTCTTTTGATCTCCTGCGGATAACGTCCTAACAAGAAATTGATTTTATTCTCGTTTTCTTTTATTTTCTGAAGAATATCAAATTCTAAACTTTTAGAGGTCAGGACTTCAGCCTGAAATTTCTGAACTCCTAATTCTGTTGCTCTAGCAGCCTGCTTTTGAATTTTTACAATTTCTAAAGCATTACTTTGCAAATTAATCGTTTGTTTTACGATATCCATCTGTGTGTCTAAAGCCAGTAATTCGTAATAAGAATCGGCTATTTCTGCAATTATATTGGTTATCACGAAGTTTTTACCTTCTACAGTTGCTAAATATCTGTTCAGAGCAGCTTTTTTTGAGTTACGAAGTTTTTTCCAGATGTCTACTTCCCAATTCGCGTAAGCGGCGATAGTAAAATCTCCTAAGGGATCCGGGGTTTCAATACCAGGTTTAATTTCTGTCGTGGCGTCTCCCGCTCCCTGACTGGTATAGCGTCCGACTTTTTCTACACCGGCACCGGCACGAATACCCGCTGTTGGAAGCAACAATCCTTTGCGAACACGAATATCATTCTTTGCAATTTCGATTTCCTGCAAAGTCATATTCAGTTCCTGATTATTTTTTAAAGCGACATCGATCAGGTCTGTAAGATTTTGATCTTTAAAAAAATCTTTCCATTTTAGAGCAGATATATTGGTTGTGTCCTCAGATTTTACAGCTCCAAACGCTTCCGGAACAGGAGTGCTTGCAGTTGCGGTTTCAGCTGCAGGGGCTTTACATCCTGCCACGGCAAGACATAAACCCAATGCAATACTGTATTGATATAATTTGATTTTATACATGATTGTTGTCAATTTCTTCAGTTAATGGATTCTCTTCTTCATGTTTTACCAGTTTGTGTTTTTCAGCAATTTTGGCAAATATGAAATACAATCCCGGAATTACAAATACACCACAGATTGTCCCGATAAGCATACCTCCTGCAGCTGCAGTACCAATAGTTCTGTTTCCAATTTTTCCCGGACCAGATGCAAATGCAAGTGGTAATAAACCGGCAATAAAAGCAAATGAAGTCATCAGAATCGGACGGAATCTTGCCTTCGCCCCTTCCATAGCAGCTTGTAAAACAGATAATCCCGCAGCATGTCGCTGGATGGCAAACTCCACAATCAATACGGCATTTTTACCCAATAATCCAATAAGCATTACCATTGCTACCTGCGCATAAATGTTGTTTTCTAAACCTGCAACCTTCAATAAAAGGAACGCTCCAAAAATACCCGCCGGTAAAGAAAAAATTACAGATAATGGTAAAATAAAACTTTCGTATTGTGCTGCTAAAACCAAATAAACGAATCCTAAACAGATTAAAAATACCCAGATTGCCTGATTACCCTGAGCAACCTCATCGGCAGAAATACCCGCCCAGTCAATGTCATATCCTCTTGGTAATTTTTTTTCTGCTACTTCCTGAATAACTTTAATCGCTGTACCGGAACTATAACCCGGAGCCGGGCCACCACTAATCTCGGTAGAAGTGTACATGTTGTGTCGGGTAATTTCAGAAAGTCCGTATACTTTTTCCAACTTCATAAAAGCAGAAAAAGGAACCATTTCATCACGATTGTTTTTTACATACAATTTCAGAATATCATCCGGCTGTGCACGATATTCCGGTGCTGCCTGTACGATCACTTTATAATTAATTCCGTATTTAATGAAACTGATTTCGTAGTTACTTCCCACAAGAGTTGACAATGTATTCATGGCATTTTCAATCGAAACCCCTTTTTGCTGTGCCAGATCATTATCTACTTTCATCATATATTGAGGGAAACTCGCACTAAAGAAACTAAATACGTTAGAGAGTTCGGGACGTTTATTTAATTCTTCAACAAACTCTTTATTAACCGCTTCGAGTTTTTTGAAGTCACTTGATCCTGTTTTATCCAGTAAACGAAGTTCAAATCCTCCTGCTGCTCCATATCCCGGAACTGCCGGTGGCTGGAAAAATTCGATATTGGCACCCGGAATATCTTTTGATTTTTCTTCCAGTTCCGTCATAATTTCCTGCACAGATTGTTTACGGTCGTTCCAGTCTTCCAGGTTAATCAAACACGTTCCGGCATTTGATCCTGTACCTTCTGTCAAAATTTCGTAACCTGCCAATGCAGAAACTGATTTTACGCCTTCTACCGTTTCAGATATTTTTTGCAGTTTCAATGCAATGTCATTTGTTCTTTCTAATGAAGATCCCGGAGGCGTCTGAATAATGGCATAAAACATTCCCTGATCCTCATTCGGAATAAATCCTGAAGGAACTGTAGCACTTATTAACCATGTTCCTGCACAAAATCCAAGAAGTACGATAATCGTAACGGCTCTTCTGTCTACAATTTTACCTAACACATTTTGATATTTTCCCTGTGCAAGGTTAAATTTATTGTTGAAACCGTCGATAAACATGTTTACCGGAGTTTTCTTTTTCGGTTTACCGTGATTGTTTTTTAACATCATCGCACAAAGTGCAGGTGTCAGCGTTAAAGCTACAATTCCTGAAAGAATAATAGCTGTTGCCATTGTAATGGAGAACTGTCTGTAGAAAACTCCAACAGGACCCGACATAAACGCAACCGGAATAAATACCGCAGCCATTAAGAACGTAATTGCAATAATTGCCCCCGCAATTTCATGCATCGCTTTTTTAGTTGCTTTAAATGGCGAAAGATGTTCTTCTTCCATTTTGGCATGCACGGCTTCAATAACTACAATCGCATCATCGACGACGACTCCAATCGCCAGAACCAAGGCGAATAAGGTGATTAAGTTTAGGGAAATATCGAAAAATGTCATAAAAACAAAAGTCCCTACCAACGAAACAGGTACCGCAATCGCCGGAATTACCGTTGAGCGCCAGTCTCCAAGGAAAAGGAAAACCACTAAACCTACCAGAATAAAAGCTTCTACCAGTGTGTGAATTACTTTTTCTATGGAAGCATCAAGAAACTTAGAAACATCATACGAGATTTCGTAATCCATTCCTTTTGGAAATTTTTGTTTGATTTTCTCCAGTTTTGCTTTTACATCTTCGATTACCTGATTGGCATTACTTCCAAAAGACTGCTTTAATACAATTGCAGCAGAAGGTCTTCCGTTAAGGTTCGAATAAATATCATACATCGAACTTCCAAATTCTACTTTTGCAATATCTTTCAGACGTAAAAGTTCTCCGTCTGAAGTAGATCTAACTACGATATTCTCATATTGTTCTTTGGTGGTAAAACGTCCTGAATATTTCAATACGTACTCAAATGCCTGAGAACGTTTACCGGAACTTTCTCCCGTTTTACCAGGCGAAGCTTCGAGACTCTGACTCGATAATGCTTCCATTACCTCATCAGCAGAGATTTTGTATGCCAGCATACGATCAGGTTTCAGCCAGATACGCATTGCATATTCACGGGTTCCTAAAATATCTCCTGAACCAACACCATTTACCCTTTTTAATTCAGATAAAACATTGATATCTGCATAGTTGTACAGAAATTTCATGTCGGTATTTTTGTCTGTACTGTAAAGATTCACATACATTAACATACTCGGAACCTCACGCGTGATCTTCACACCTTCTCTAACTACCAATGGAGGAAGTTTATTCGTTACCGAAGCCACACGGTTCTGAACATTAATCGCTGCCTGATTTGGATCTGTACCTAAGTTGAACACAACCTGAATACTGGCTTCCCCATCATTTCCGGCATCAGAAGTCATATATTTCATTCCGGGAACACCGTTTAAGGCTCTTTCTAACGGAATTACAACCGATTTGATCATCAATTCCCCATTAGATCCAGGGTAATCTGCCGTAACGTTTACCATCGGAGGAGAAATGGAAGGGAATTGTGTAATGGGTAAATTTAATACCGACAATACTCCTAAAAAGACAATTATCAACGATATCACTATCGACAATACAGGTCTTTGTATAAATTTATTAAACATTTGTATATTTTTTAATGATTAATCTGAATACTAAAAACTGTTTACTGAACACTTTGTATTATTCCGCTTTTAATCGTAAATTGTTGATTACCTTTTGTGGTGCGATGTAAGCAAAATTGATTTTGTCATTTTCTTTTACTTTCTGAACCCCGTCAAGCAGGATTTTATCATTCTCAGACAAACCACTTTTAATTACATATAAATCAGGTATTTCGCCTGTTATGGTAATTTCTTTAGATGAAATTTTATTGTTTTTATCAACAAGAAAAACATACTTTTTATCCTGAATTTCGTAAGTCGCTTTTTGTGGTATTACAATAGCGTTTTTCAAAGGAACCATCATTTGAACTTGTCCTGTTTCGCCATTTCTAAGCAATTTTGCTGAATTTGGAAATCTCGCCCTGAAAGCGATATTTCCGGTTTCATTGTTGAATTCACTTTCTATAACTTCAACATTTCCTTTATCCTTAAATGTATCTCCATTAGCCAAAACTAAATTTACTTTATTGTCTGCACGGTCTGTCACATTGGTCTCATATTGAAGATATTCCGGTTCGGAAACATTGAAATAAGCAAACATCTGACTGTTGTCTGAAAGACTTGTCAATAATTCACCTTCATCAATAAGACTTCCCAGTTTTAAAGGAATTCTGTCAATTGTTCCGTCAAACGGAGCTCTAATTTCAGTAAAAAATAAGTGAAGTTTCGCCAATGCAACCTCTGCTTTTGCAGATTGTAATTTAGCCTGAGCGACACTTAGTTCGTTTTTAGAAACGATATTTTTATCTGCTAATAATTTAGCATTTTGTAACTCAATTTCAACTGATTTTTGCTCAGCCTGAGCTTTAAGTAATTCTGCCTGATACATGTTAGGCATAATTTTAAACAACAGCTGTCCTTTTTTCACAAACTGACCTTCATCAACATAAATATTTTGCAAAAACCCTTTTTCCTGGGCACGGATCTCGATGTTTCTGACAGATTTAATCTGAGAAACATACTCTTTTGTAAATGAAGTGTCGATTTTTACAGGATTAGTTACAGTGAACTTTTCCGCTTCTTCTTTTTCTTCTTTTTTTGCTGTACAACTGGTTAAGCACACCAAGGCCATAAAGCCTGTGAATAAGATAATTCTTTTCATGATTTTAAAAATGGAAATTAAGCGATTGAATGCCTGGAATACAAAGATTCCGTAAAGATGGAATTAGACATCTGTAAGCCTTTGGTCTGACCTTAAATTTTCATATAAGTAGAAGTAAGAAAAAAATATACATCAACAAGATATGCAGGATCGCAACTTAGGCAACCGATGTATACTTGAAAATCAAATTCTTAATACGCGTTGAGTAATGTATAAAGGATTTGAATGCCCTAAAGAAGGCGTAGAAATTTTAAAACGATTGGAATCATTTGCAGCAGACTGATCTGAAAGTGCCAGATATAAGTCGTTAACAAAACTGTAACCAGCTGCAAAAAGTTTTATGCTGTCTCCATCAACATCATCACTTCCCAGAAGATCCTCTTCTAAATCAATATCTGCGGCATCTTCTATTGTTGAAGATCCGCGATCCTGACTGGTAAATTTAACACGATGTTTCTTTTCCAGATTGTGGTGTTGAGGTAAGCCAAAAGTATTGGCATTCAAATACTGACCTCCGCCAAGCAGAAGCATATTCATGAATACTAAAAATACTATTAACTTTCTCATTTGGGTGCGAAAGTAATAAAAGATCGGAATAAAAAAAATAAAATAAGAAAGTCTTAACATTGGATCTTAAACGAAAACGTTTTCATTGTAATCGTGGCACTTGAGGCTTCTTATACAGAAAATAAAATGTAACTAATTAAAGACCAAAACTTAAACTAAAACTTCCATAATGGTAAATTCTTGTCCGGCTTTGGTAAAAACTGCACCAGTATCCCGCATACCGAATTTTTCGTAAAAATATTTTTTCTCTTTTCTGGCGTTGCACCAGATTTTTGTCAATTCTTTTTCTCTGGCAACATTAAAAATAAAATGCAATAACGCAGATGCCAGACCTTTTCCCTGATAAACATGCAAAGTAGCTAATTTGCGAAACTGCATTTCATCCTTTACAATAAAACACGAAACAACAGACACTACCTGATCTTCATTAAAAACGCCATAATGCAAACCGGTATCGTCCTCTTCAAGCTGAACAAATTCAAAAGGCTGGTCGGGCCACATTACCTCATGGCGAATCTGCCAGGTTTCTGATGCATCAATTGCTTTAATTACCATTCTTCTTTTTTAATTTCAAAAATAAGTGATTTTTAAATAATATCTAATTTATATCACCAATCCTAATTCAGATTATTGCAAAAAAAAGGGAATCAAATGATTCCCTTTTTTCTATATTTTTACGTAATAACTTTCTTCATTATTACTTTCAATTTTTTCTATTCCTGCTTCTGTTTTTTTGGCAACATTAATAACATGGAGAATAGTAGCTTTTTCATTAATACTACAATTCCATATACTTCCGTCTGAAAGTATAATTTCTGAGAATAGTGACACTGTGTTATTTGCATCATTATAAATTAAACTCTCTGTCCTGAGCAGCTTTTTTGTCTGGGTACTTTTATCCAGCTGATAAAATAAAATCTCGTCTTTTTTTATTTCAATTAATTCGTCAATATTAGAATTGTTATTTACCTGAGAACTGGACCAGACAGGTTTATTGCCCGATTTTTTCCATGTTCCAACAGCTACATCTAAGATTTTCTTTCTCAGAACCTCGCGCAGTGTATCTACTTTTTGAATAGCCTGCTCTCCTATTTTGCTATCAGGTTTAACTTTCGCCGCTAAAGAAAAAAGATCAATAGCTTTTACAAAATCATCCTTTTTGTAATAGGAAACTGCCAGTTCATATTTATTTTTCTGAAATGCCGTTTTTTGATCATTTTGTGCAAAAAGTTGAACAGATATCAAAAAAAAGGCAATAATTAAGTAGTTTTTCATCAAATTAGTAGGTTTAGTATTATTTTGCAAACGTAAATGATTTTTTGCAGAAAAATTTACGTAAAACCGTACTTCTTTTTTATTTTTTTCTAATTCATAAAAAAGAGCCAACATATATACATAATAATGACTCTTTATAAATTTTATTTAAATTTAACTCAACTATTTAACATTAATAATGTTATTTGAAGGAGTAGCATCCATAAAAATTCCGCCGTCTAGCTGAATTTTTTGAATCTTTTTTGTAGTCTTTAAAATCACTTTTGCCGACTTTTGGTTTTTCTCCCAAATAGCAGGTGTCTGATGCAGCGTTACTTTAGATTTATCGGCAAACGTAATGATTACATCAAACGGAATAGCAAAACCTCCAATATTTTCTACAGTGATCGTTTTCCTGTCTGATGAGATATTTTTAATTGCGATATCTAAATAATTATTAGTGAAAAACCAGTTTTGGAAAAACCAATTTAGATTTTTGCCGGTTGTTGCATTGAACGAATTAAAATAATCCCAAGGAATCGGATGTTTACCATTCCATGTTTCCATGTACGTGTGAAGCGCTTTTTTAAACAAATCGTCTCCCAGCATATCTTTTAAAGCCAGATAAGAAAGAGAAGCTTTTCCATACGAATTATTACCATAACCTGCTCCCGAAACTTGTGTCGACATGGAAATAATAGGCTGATCTTCTTCTGCCGAGCGGTCATTTATATAATTCTGAACTCTAAATTCCTTATAAAATTGATCTGCAGCCTCTTTACCATGTTCTGCAATTCCGATTAAATATTCGAAAGTAGTTGCCCAGCCTTCATCCATAAAAGCGTAACGCGTTTCATTAATTCCCATATAGAAAGGAAAATAAGTATGCGCCACTTCGTGATCCTGTACCAACTGCGCAAATTTTGCATCGCCCATTTGCGAATCGTTACACATCATAGGATATTCCATGTCGGCAAAACCCTGAAAAGCAGTCATTTTTGAAAACGGATACGGAACTCCAGGCCAGTTATTCGAAAACCAGTCCAAAGCATATTGATTGTTTTTTACTGAGTTTACAAAATCGGTTCCTTTAACATCATAAGCCGCCTGAACACTTGCTCTGCGATTTGTTTTTTTATCTACAATTACGCTGCTTGCATCCCATAAATAATGATCACTTAATCCAAAACATACATCTGAAATGTTTTTAGCCTCAAACTTCCAGACATTCCAGTCGTACTGTTTGGTTACGATTCCGCTTTTCATTTCCTGCTCATTCGCAATGTGCAGAATTTCATCGCTTGTATATGATTTTTTTAATCGTGCTGCAAATTCAGGCTGTAATACCTCATCCGGATTTAATAAATCTCCGGTTGCGTATACCACATAATTTTTTGGTGCTTTTACAGCAAAGACATAATCATTAAAATCATTGTAAAATTCCTGGCGATCTGTATGTGGTAAGATATCCCAGCCATTATAATCGTCAAAAACAGAAATTCGCGGATAACTATATGCCACAAAGAAAGTGGTTTCGTCAATTTGTCCTTCTCTGCCGCTTTCTTTAGATAATGGATAATTCCAGTCTATTTTAATAGTGACCTTAGTATGTGGCGCTATTCCTTTTGTATACTTCACACGACCTACTGTTCCCCAACTCCTTGCATCTTCCTTATACACTTCATTTTCTATTTTTAAAGATGTAATTGTTAATCCGTTGCTTAAAAAATCGTCGCTTACACTACTTCCACGAGGCGAAGAAGGTTTATGAAGATTATTGACAAAACGAATCGCTATGTTTCTTAGCGTATCGTTGCTGTTGTTTTCGTAAAGTATAGTTTCGGTTCCGCTGACCATTTTTGTCTTAGGATCAACCGAAATTTCCATATTGTATTTCCCGTGGTTTTGCCAGTACTTTTTTCCAGGTTTTCCGTCCTTAGACCGGGTTCCGTTAGCATACGCCTCTTTTATATTTCGGGGCATATAAAGTTCTTGTGCAAAATTACTTTGGGTAAAAAGAACAAATGCGATAATTGCCAAATGCAGTATTTTCTTCATTATAATTAATTCTTAGGTCTTTAAATTTATTTTAGATAACTATTAGTGGCGGTTTTCTGTGTAATGTTACAAAGTTAATTATTAATTACAAATGGTGAATTGTCAATTGCGAATTGTAAGTGGTAAATAGAAAATTGAATAAAAGGATTACAAAAAAAACGCCCATTACTATAGCAATGGGCGGATTCTACAATTTAATATAACCTGATTACTACAAAATATAATCGGTGTTAATAAAATTCGATTCTTTGCTATCCAGCAATTCCTGCAGAATTTCATTATTATAATCGATATCTTTTGAAGCTACAAACGTACGGATCGAGAATGAACGCAAAGCATCCGGAATACTTAAAGTTCCCACAGCCGAATCTTTTCTTCCTGTAAAAGGGAAAGCATCCGGACCTCTCTGGCACGAACTGTTGAGGTTTACCCTGCAAACTAAGTTTACCAGAGAATCGATAAGCGGTGCCAGTGTTTTAATATCTTTACCAAACAAACTTACTTGTTGCCCGTAATTAGATTCTGCCATATCGTGCAGTGGTTCTTTAATATCCTGAAAAGAAATTACAGGAACCACCGGTCCAAATTGCTCTTCATGGTACACGCGCATCTCTTGATTTACAGGATATAAAACAGCTGGGAAAATATAATTTTCTGTATGTTTTCCTCCTTTTTCGTTTAAGATTTTGGCACCTTTTGAAATAGCATCATCAATTAATCCCTGAATATATTCTGGTTTTTCCGTTTCCGGAAGTGGTGTCAAGGAAGCTCCTTTTTCCCACGGATTTCCAAATTGTAACGCATCTACTTTTTCAGAAAAACGTCTGTTGAATTCTTCTCTGATAGATTCATGTACATAAAGCACTTTTAATGCTGTGCAACGCTGACCGTTGAACGATAAACTTCCTGTGATACATTCCTGAATAGCCAAATCTAAATCGGCATCCGGAAGAATAATTGCCGGGTTTTTAGCTTCTAAACCTAAAATTAAACGCAATCTGTTTTTATTAGGATGCTGATCCTGAAGCGCAATTGCCGATTTACTGTTACCGATTAAAGCCAGAACATCTATTTTTCCTGATTTCATGATTGGCGAAGCCACTTCACGTCCTCTGCCGTAGACGATATTAATTACTCCCTTTGGGAAACTGCTTCTGAAGGCTTCCAGTAATGGAGAAATACATAAAACACCGTGTTTTGCCGGTTTAAAAATTACGGTGTTACCCATAATTAACGCGGGAATTAGCAATGAAAAAGTTTCATTTAAAGGATAATTGTACGGTCCAAGACATAAAACAACGCCAAGAGGTCCGCGACGAATCATGGCGTTAACGCCCTGTACTTTTTCAAAATGCGAGCTGCGTCCGTTTAGTTCTTTATAACTTGCGATTGTATCGTAAATATATTCTACCGTTCTGTCAAATTCTTTTTGCGAATCGCCAAGGTTTTTTCCAATTTCCCACATCAAAAGTTTTACTACTTCCTCGCGGGTTTCTTTCATCTGGCTTACAAAATTCTCCATACATTTAATACGGTCTGCCACTTTCATAGTGGGCCATAAACCCTGCCCCATATCATAGGCAGCTGTAGCAGCTTCAACAACTTCTGCCGCTTCTTTTTCTGCCATAAACGGAATAGATCCTAATAAAGTTGGCGTATATTTTTCTGTTGAAGAAATAGTAGAAAATACAGGTGTGGTCTGCCCTGTCCATTGTTTCAATTCTCCGTTTACAAGATACGTATCCTGATTGATAAGCGTTTTAATCTGATATTCTTCTGGTATAAAACTCATAATTTGGTTTGTTTAAAGGTCTGGTAATTTTATTTTCAAAAGAAAAAAGAGGCCTTTTTATGCCTCTTCTTTTTTTATGGTTGTACTGTTTCGCCTTCCCAATCCAGGATTCCTCCAAGCAGATTGTAGGCATTTTCGATACCCAGTTCGTTCATTACCTGACACGCTTTTGCGCTTCTGGCTCCGGAACGACAGTATACATAGTAATTTTTATTTTTATCTAATTCTTCAATTTCGTAAATAAATCCCTGTCCTTTATTGATATCAATATTTACAGCATTTTCAATATAGCCATCGTTAAATTCGTCCTGAGTTCTTACGTCAAGTATAACGGCATTTTCGTCAGCTTCTAACTGAGCAACCCAATCTTCTTGTGATAAATTCATAATAAAATGTGTTTTTGTAAAATTACGACGTTTCTACATATAAAAAACGTACCCAATGCGATTTCGATTATTATTCTCAGAAAACGTTTTAGAGAAACTATTATAATCAGTGAATTACAAATTTAGTTACTATTTTTAAAAATACAGCCTACAAAATCGATAGAAAATAGGATTTTTTCATTTGCATTAAACAGTTCTTAATTCTGTTTTTTTGACAATTAATCTTAATTCAAACCTTTATCTTTGCAATCAATTACGATTTTTAATTAGATTCTAATAAAATTTTCTGATGAAAATTGCAGCAATTTAAACCAAATAGTTTGTAAAAATTAGCTCATTTCAGATAAAACATAACTCATGCAACATTCATTAAAAACCATCTTTCCGCATTTCTCCAACGAGCTTATTTCAACAATTGAAGAAAACGGCACCTTGCAGGATTTTAACGTCGGAACTATTTTAATGCGTACTGGACAGTATATTAAAAATACAGTTTTAATTACAAAAGGCAAAATAAAAATATATCGCGAAGGAGAAGACGGCGGCGAATTTTTAATGTATTACTTACAGCCGGGTCAGGCCTGTGCTATTTCTATGATCTGTACTGCAAAAAGCGAAAAAAGTCAGATTATGGCAAAAGTGGTCGAGGATGTTACCGTAATGATGATTCCGCTGCAAATGATGGACAAATGGATGATGGAACACAGAAGCTGGTACGAATTTGTTATTGAAACCTATAGAAGCCGTTTTGAAGAAGTTCTGGAAATTGTAGACAATATCGCCTTCCGTTCTATGGACGAGCGTCTGGAATTTTATCTAAAAAGACATTCTGATGCCTGTGGCTGTTCTGAAGTTAACCTTTCACATCAGGAAATCGCGACCGAACTCAATACCTCGCGCGAAGTTATTTCGCGTTTACTCAAAAAAATGGAACAACGCGGTCTGGTTAAACTGAACAGAAACCAGATTGAATTATTGAAAAAATAGTCGCAATTCACACATTGATTTTCGAAAAATAAAAAAACAATTATTGGATTAGAGCAAAAAAAACAAATCCCTTCTGTGATAAATGTTACTGTAGGTTTCTGCAGAACCAATCATCTTTGCATAAAAACAATTGCAATGGAATACGCAGGATATTTTGCTTCAATCATTATCGGAATTTCTCTTGGGTTAATTGGCGGCGGCGGTTCTATTCTGACGATTCCGATTTTGGTGTATTTGTTTAAAGTCAATCCCGATCAGGCCACTTCATATTCTTTATTTATTGTCGGATTAACAGCCATGTTTGGAAGTTACAGTCATTATAGAATGGGAAATCTGAAATTAAAATCGGCTTTGTATTTTGCCATTCCATCTATCATTTCAATTTTGATAATTCGCGAAGTAATATTTCCGCAGATTGCACAAACCCTTTTTTCGGTTGCTTCGTATTCTGTCTCAAAAGATTTTCTCATTATGATCATCTTTTCCGTTTTAATGATTACAGCAGCCATCTCTATGATCAAAAAAAGACCGGACGAACAGAAACCAACAGAAACCAATTATGTGCAATTGTGCTTCATCGGTTTTTTGGTCGGAATCGTAACAGGGTTTTTGGGTGCCGGCGGCGGGTTTCTTATCATTCCGGCCTTACTTTTCTTTGCCAATCTGCCCATGAAACAAGCAGTCGGGACTTCATTATTAATTATCACTATTAATTCAACAATAGGTTTTGCAGGCGATTTATACATTGGCACACCAATTCAGTATACTTTTCTGCTGAGTGTTTCTGTCATGGCATTAATCGGAATGTTTATTGGCAGCCGTCTTTCGAAGAAAATAGACGGAGCAAAATTAAAACCCGTTTTCGGCTGGTTTGTATTAATAATGGGATTCTATATTATCGCAAAAGAAATTTTGCTTTAAAACATAAGTGCTGTAGTGCACTTATTTTAATTGAGTTTTTACTTGTAGTGTGATCTTTGTCAAAATTAAAACTTTGACAAAGATCAAACTAAAACAGCCTTTAAATTTCTCCAAACCTGCCTTTATAACGCTCAAGCTCATTTTCTGTCCTGTTTAACAGTTTTTCTAATAAGCGAATTTTATCCTCATACAATTCTCTTAAAACAGAAGTATTATCGGCATTTATCAAAATGCTGCCGTTATTATTTCCGGTTATTTTATTGAAATTATTAAAATACCTGTCATAATCAAAACTAATAATATCTTCAACCCTGACGTCCAGAATACGTCCAATTTCAACCAGTTTCTCATAACTCAGAGACGTTTTTCCTTTTTCAATTTTACTGTAACCTGCCTGCGTTACACCTAACCTTTCTGCCATATATTCCTGAGTATAATTTTTTAACTCTCTAATGTTTCTAATTTTGTTTTTAATTGTTGCGGCCATAATTTTGATTTCTGATTTGGGGTCATGTATAGTTAAAACAGCCAGCCGTAAAAACGGCATAACTATACTTATTTTTGGGAATTTAGAGCTAAATCACATGGTGAAACTACGACTTAGCAATTGGTTAATTTTTTGTTTGGGTTATACTATAATTTGTACAAAACTTCGATTATGAAACGAATTCATAATGAGAAATGTCAAATTCTAACATCTTTTATTTTTAATAGTTGTCTCGCATTTATATTAAAAGAAAGCTTTAAGAAGTATTTGTCCCATGCCTACTAATGTACAATCTTTTAATTTGGCATTGGATTAATCTGACAAATATTTTTTAAAAATAAACCGATAAATCCGGCTTTATTATAAGCCTCCCTTTTAAGACAAGAATATACTAATCAGGGCAAAAACGCCGCAGCAAAAACGTATCCATATTAAAAAAATCAGATAGTAATAAAGAATAACGTGTACGGAAATTAAATCGCCGGTTTCCAAAAAATATTTTTTCTTTTTTTATAAGCAGCCCAGACAATTGACTGGGATCAAATTGGTACTGCCCGCTTTTAGATTTGTAGCAAAATCTAACCTTGTCGGCAAAAATTGTTAAGGACATAATAATTTAAGTAGGTAAAATGATTTAAGCTTTTGGTAAAAAACATTTCTAAGAATTCTAAGGATAAAAAATTCTTAGATAAGCAATATTAAGAATTAGCTGATTCTTTTTCCTACAATCAAAATTATAGAATATAACTATTGGTTGTAATTAAATCTTTAAACGAAGTTTATTTTATCAATTACTATTAAAATGTCCGCGTTAAGGAGAATACTCAGGGCGTTGCCTCCGGCCGGGCTATCCACTTGTATCTTTTTATTTTTTAAAGAAAAAAACAAAAAGGATACCGCTTCTATCCCTAACGCAAATTTGGGTCATAAAAAATTTCACTTTATAAATGAATGAACTGCCTCCAGATTTAGCTGGAGATAAACAAATATAGCTACAAAAGGCTTTAGTCAAACTTAGCTATCTTGGCTAAAGTCTCCTCTATATTAAAACAAAAGCCCCCAGCGAAAGCTGGAGGCAATTCAAAAGTTAATCTGTATCATTATCAGTCTGTGATAAAGTATAAAACTTTGTCAAAGGTTGAAACGTATAATTTCAATTTGTAAAAATTAGTGCAATCGTGACAAACAAATCAATGCTCTCCATACCCAATCTCATCCATTTTCCCATTAAAAACTCTGTACTGAATAATAAAATAAACAATTACCAAAGCCAAAGCCACAAAAAACCAGCTCATTCCTGCAGATAATCCGTATTCTCCGGCGGCAGTATTATAAATAGTCAGCGATGGATTCACTTTATTAGTCGATGGCAAAACATTCGGAAAAATAGAAACCGCTGTCGAAGCAAATCCTCCAACAAGAAATAAAGTCGAAAATATAAAAGCCTGTCCGTCTTTTTTGAATGAACGAACTTTAAATAAACCTAAAATTCCAACAAAAGTCATAATCGGGAAAAACCAAAGAATCGGGTTTTCTATAAAATTATGAAACGGTTCCGGTTCAATAAAATGCCAGATTTGAAGCGAAATAATAACCAGAATTAATAACACAATATTCAGTTTAAAAACTAAATTTTTAAGCTTTTCGTTTAATGCCGAATTGGTTTTGTAAACAATCCAATTCGCACCGTGAATCATTAAAGCCACAACACTTACAATCCCCAAAAACAAAGTAAACCAATCGATAATCCCCAATTGATCTGCTTTTGGGCTAAAAGTCGGATTCCATAAAGGCAGAAAGAAAAAATGCGCTTCCTGTGTAGAAACTCCGTTTTCTACCATTCCCAGATTTACGCCGCGAACAATATTACCCAAAGCAATTCCGAAAAACAAAGCCAAAAGCAAACTCGCAATTCCAAAAGCTTTATCCCAAACGGCCTCCCACATCGGGTGATGAATTTGCCCGCGCATTTCTAAACCAATCGCACGGAAAATCAACAGCCATAAAATCATAATCAGAGGCAGATAAAATCCGCTGAAAGACGATGCATATAAAGTCGGGAAAGCAAAAAACAAAACGCCTCCCGCCGCAATTATCCAAACTTCATTGGCATCCCAAAACGGACCAATTGAGTTTGTAATGGCTTTTTTGTCTTTTTCTTCTTTAGCAAAAAACAAATGGATGATTCCTGCGCCAAAATCGTAACCGTCTAATACAATGTAAACGGCTAGAATTCCCATTAAAACTACGTACCAAAAAAATTCCATAATTATATTTTTTCTGTTGAAAGTTCAACGTGATGAGGTCCTTTACCGATAATTTTTCCAATCAATAATAAAAATAACATTCCCAGTAAAAGATACAATCCGATAAAACCTAATAAAGTAAATAAGGTGTTTCCTGAAGAAACCGTTGGCGAAGCTCCGGCAGAAGTTCTCAAAAGATTATAAACCAGCCACGGTTGTCTTCCTAATTCGGCAGTGTACCAGCCTGTTGTATTGGCGATATAAGGAAATGGCATCATGAACATGAGCGACCAGAGAATCCATTTGGTTTGAAATAGTTTACCTCTTATTAATTGCAAGAGCGAAATCAGCATTAAACCAATAAAAACCGTTCCGAGTCCCACCATAATATGATACGCGTAATACAATCCCGAAATATTGGTCGGGTGCAGATCTTCTTCAAATTGATCTAAACCTTTTATTTCCTGATCCCAATTTCCGTAAGTCAGAAAACTCAGGATGTTTGGAACGGCAATTTTATTGTCTAGTTTTTTGTCTTTTACGTCGGGCTGACCAATTAAAACAATTTCTGATCCTCTCTTTTCGGTATGAAAAATCCCTTCCATTCCGGCAAAAGTTACGGGTTGATATTTCACGACATTTTTTGCCAGTAAATCACCGGTCGGAACTGCTACGATTACACTCGAAATCAATCCAAAAATGACTCCGGTTTTTAAAAATAATTTTCCGTAATACATATTCTTCTGACTTAAAATGTAAAAAGCACCAATTCCCGCGACAACAAAAGAACTCGTAACCAAAGAAGCAGCCTGATTGTGCAAAAATGAAGGCCATAACCACGGATTTAAGAACAAAGCCTGAAAGTTCGTCAACACAAATTTTCCGTTTTCCAGAATTTCATAACCAACGGGATTCTGCATCCAGGAATGGGTGGCAATAATTAAAAAACCGCTCGCCCAGGAGCCAATACAAATCAGCAATCCGGTGACAAAGTGCCATTTATGTCCGAGGAGTTTTTCTCCAAATAAAAAGATTCCGAGAAAAGAAGATTCGAGAAAAAACGAAAACATTCCTTCCATTGCCAGCGTCTGGCCGATAATTCCTCCGGTTAACTCAGAGAATTTCGCCCAGTTGGTCCCAAACTGAAATTCCATCGGAATTCCTGTTACAACGCCCATTGCAAAATTCAGCGCGAAGATTTTCATCCAGAAATGCGTGGCGTGATTGTATTGTTCGTTTTTAGTTTTTAAATATTTCCACTTAAAGTACACTATGATGAGCGAAAGACCCATTGTAAGCTGCGGAAAAAGATAGTGAAAGGTAATGGTGAAGGCAAATTGCATTCGGTCATAAAAGAGCATTTCTTCCATAAGGTGGTATTTGTTTTATGAAGTTCTACAAATTTACCCATTAAAACCCGAAATACTGCCTTAACAAAGGAGTTTATTTTTAAATTTTTGAACGCTATAAGTTATTTTTAAACCATATAAGTGATGTAAGTTCATTTTAGTTTTTGTGACTGCTTCGCCAGAGTTTGTCATTTCGACGAAGGAGAAATCGCACGCGGGATTCCGCAAAAATAATTTGATAAGCTTTATGGTTACGAGTGCGATTTCTCCTTTCAGTCGAAATGACAAACTATACTTTATATACTTTGTGAAACAAGGGTTAAAACCATTGGCCATGTTCTGACATTCTTGCTTTTTAACATAGCCCAAGGTTTCAACCTTGGGAAACATTGGTAAAAATTTATTTCTCTAAAATTCCTTTTTCTACGCTATCGTTTATCAAACCTTCGGCATAATTCCAAATTGTTTTTGAACCTTCCTTAATGACACTTTTCTTTTCATAAACCTTATCATATTTCACTCCGAATTCTTTCCAGGTTCCGCCGTTATTTGAGGTATTCTGTAAAAGAGGTTCTAATCGGTCCATTGATTTTGCGAATTTGGCTTCGCTTGTTTCACCGGCTTCAAATTCTTCCCAAATTGAAATAAATTCCTGCGCCTGTTTTTCTGGCAGCAGGCCAAAAATGCGATTTGCCGCAATTCGCTCCTCGTCGGTATTGGAATGGTTTTTTGCGGTATCATACATAAAAACATCGCCCGCATCAATTTCTACAATATCATGAATCAAAACCATTTTAACAACTTTCAAAATATCAATTGGTTCATTACTATGCTCTGCCAGTACAATTGCCATTAAAGCAAGATGCCAGCTGTGTTCAGCGTCGTTTTCGCAGCGGTCACTATTAAAAAGTTTTGTTTTGCGCTGAATGTATTTAAGTTTATCGATTTCTTTTATAAAAGCAATCTGATTTGCTAAGTCTTGTGTCTTCATCTTATTGTGGTTTGAAATGACATCCGTCAGATGCAAAATTAAAGCTTAAAGCGCAATTGCTCCGCATTAAATTTGTTTAAGTCATCTTTATGGTATACTGTTCCCTTTTTTTTACACAAAAACCTAATTTCTGTAACATTAGTCACTCATTTTATTAAAAAACAAAGTTACCTTTGTATCCCATCATTTTACAATATCATGAAAATAGAACAAATTTACACCGGATGCCTGGCACAGGGTGCATATTATATTACTTCAAATGGCGAAGCGGCCATTATTGACCCGCTTAGAGAAACACAACCCTATTTGGATCGTTTAGAACGTGACGGCGTTACATTAAAGTACATTTTTGAAACGCATTTCCACGCTGATTTCGTTTCCGGACACGTAGATTTAAGTAAAGAAACCGGAGCGCCAATTGTATACGGACCAAACGCTGCCTGCGAATTTGACTGCATTTCTGCAACAGACGGACAGGAATTTAAAATAGGAAACATTACTATAAAAGTTTTGCACACGCCGGGACATACAATGGAAAGCTCGACTTTTTTATTAATTGATGAAAACGGAAAAGATCATGCGATTTTCTCCGGAGACACTTTATTTATTGGAGATGTTGGCCGTCCCGATTTAGCTCAAAAAGCAGCCGGAATGACTCAGGATCAATTGGCAGGGATTTTATTTCATTCGTTAAGAGATAAAATTATGACTTTGGCCGATGACGTTATCGTTTATCCTGCACATGGAGCCGGAAGCGCCTGCGGAAAAAACATGAGTAAAGAAACCGTTTCTACAATCGGAAATCAGAAAGCTACAAATTATGCTTTGCGTGCAGATATGACCGAAGCCGAATTTATTAAAGAGGTAACAGAGGGACTATTACCTCCTCCAGCCTATTTCAGCATGAATGTAGCCATGAACAAACAAGGTTACGAAAGCTTTGAGACTGTTCTTCATAATGGAATGAAAACCATAAACGCAAAAGAATTTGAAGCTGTTGCCGAAGAAACCGGAGCTTTAATTCTCGATACCAGAAATGCTGCCGATTTTAGCAAAGGATTTATTCCGCAATCTATTAATATCGGAATCAATGGTGATTTTGCTCCCTGGGTTGGAACTTTAATTGCCAATGTAAAACAACCTATTATACTGGTTACCGAAACAGGAATGGAAGAAGAAACCGTTACGCGTTTAAGCCGGGTTGGTTTTGATTCTATTATAGGTCACCTTGAAGGCGGTTTTGGAGCTTGGAAAAATGCAGGTTACGAAATTGATACCGTGAACCGAATAACAGCCTCAAAATTTGCAAAAGATTTTAAATTTGGGCAGGACAAAGTTGTAGACATCCGCAAAGAAACAGAATACGAAGCAGAACATATCGACGAAGCCTACAGCAAACCTTTGGCTTATATTAATGACTGGGTGGAAGATATTAATCCAAACGAACATTTTTATCTGCATTGCGCCGGAGGTTACAGAAGTATGATCGCCGCTTCGATTTTGCAGGCAAGAGGTTTTAGAAACTTCTCTGAAGTCGAAGGCGGTTTTGGAGCAATCTCCAAAACAGAAATCCCAAAATCTGATTTTGTTTGTCAGAGTAAAGTATTAAAATAAATTTTAAGCGACAAAGGTCAAAAGGTTCAAAGCGACAAAGGCTATACCACTGCACCTTTGAACCTTTGCACCTTTCTAACTAAAAAGTAAAAAAATGCTCGAAATAATCAAAGAACCCTGGCCTTGGTATGTTGCAGGTCCGTTAATTGGGTTAACCGTTCCTGTTTTATTAATAATCGGAAATAAATCTTTCGGAATCAGTTCGTCCCTGCGTCATATTTGTGCGGCTTGTATTCCTGCGAATATTTCGTTTTTTAAATACGACTGGAAAAAAGAAAGCTGGAATTTATTCTTCGTTTTAGGTATTTTCATAGGCGGTTTTATTGCGGCATATTTTTTAACCAATCCGAACGATGTAACAATAGCACCGGAATTAGAAGCACAATTATCAACGTACGGAATCACAGATCATACTGGTTTAGTGCCGTCGCAATTGTTCTCCTGGGAAAGCTTATTAACGCTTCGCGGATTCATTATGATTGTCGTGGGCGGATTTCTGGTAGGTTTCGGAACCCGTTATGCCGGAGGCTGCACAAGCGGACATGCCATTATGGGATTATCTAATCTGCAATGGCCGTCTTTAGTGGCAACAATCTGCTTTATGATTGGCGGATTCGTAATGGCACTTTTAATTCTGCCTCATATTCTTTCACTTTAAAATTTCAAAAATGAATACTTTAGAAAATAAAAATACAGACGGAGAAGGAATCAACGCAAGTCAGAAAAAAGAATCAGCATTTGGAAATATTAAATATCTGATCGTTGGCCTGTTCTTCGGCATTGTATTCGTAAAAGCAGAAATTATCAGCTGGTTTCGCATTCAGGAAATGTTCAATCTGCAGTCGTTCTTTATGTACGGCGTTATTGGCTGCGCTGTCGTGGTAGGACTTATATCGGTACAATTAATCAAAAAATTCAACATTAAAACCCTTCAGGGCGAAAAAATTGAGATTCAGCCCAAAACATTTAACAAAGGACAAATCTACGGCGGATTATTATTCGGCTTCGGATGGGCAATTACGGGAGCTTGTCCAGGGCCGCTTTTTGCACAAATTGGCACCGGCGCCACAGTAATTATTATTACCCTGTTAAGCGCCATCGCCGGAACCTGGTTTTACGGTTTAATAAAAGACAAACTACCACATTAAGGTTTGAATATTTTTGTTTGAAGTTTCATGTTTCAGGTTTCACGACTTGAAACATGAAACATGAAACTTCAAACAAAAATATTCAAACCTGAAACAAAATAAATACCAACCTGGGCGTGCCACCATTTAAAAATTGGCCCAAAATACTTTGCGTTCATGGGGCCAATTTTTAAATGCTGTCGGGCTATTCACGCTGCTTCGGCAGCCTGCTTCTATCCCTCACGCGGGGAACGTTATAAAAAAAACTTTCATTATTAGAGTTATTCATGCAATTTATAATTTCTTATAAAAAATCTATCTCAAATATAATCATCAACAAATCAGGTAATTAAAATCTAAAAAACCTAACTTTACAGAGATTCAAATTACCTTCTCATTTACAGGTTAATTAAATTAACATATCTTTAACATAATACTTGTATATACAACTATTAAAAGTTATACATTTGTATATACAAATTATACACTTACGACTATGACAATTGAAGAGGTTATTAAGAGTACGGTTAAGATGGATAATGCGAAAAAAGTTATTCTGAATATCATGTACACTCAAAATGTGGTTCAGGATCATTTCAACGAATTGATAAAACCGTATGATTTGTCCGGAGAGCAATATAATGTGTTACGAATATTAAGAGGACAAAAAGGGAAACCTGCCAATATGTGCGTGATACAGGAACGAATGCTGGCAAAAACGAGTAATACAACACGACTGGTAGATAAATTATTATTGAAAGAATTTGTAACCAGAAATGTTTGTCCGGACAACCGAAGAAAGATTGAAGTTTTAATTACACAAAAAGGATTAGATGTTTTAAAAGATCTGGATCCGAAAGTAGACGAACATGAACGTATGTTTGGCAACAATTTAAAACCAGACGAATTAGCTTTATTAAATCAATTACTAGAAAAATTCAGAACCAATAAATAAATTAAATACTATGAGCAATTTCTTAGAAAATCAAAATTGGAGATATGCAACCAAACAATTTGATGCTTCAAAAAAGATATCAGACGCTGATCTTAAAACTTTAAAAGAGGCAGTGAGATTAAGCGCTTCTTCATACGGATTGCAGCCTTATAAAGTTATTATTGTTGAAACTCCCGAAATAAGAGAGCAACTAAAAGCCGCAGCATGGGGACAAGCGCAATTAACAGATGCATCTCACCTGTTTATTTTTGCAAACGATCTAAATCTTGATGCCACATCTGTTGATAAATACATTAACAATATAAGTGCCGTAAGAGGCGTTCCTGCAGATGCTTTAGGTGGATTCAGCGATATGATGAAAGGTGTAATTGCCAATTTATCTGCAGATGCAAAACACATCTGGACCGCAAAGCAAACTTATTTAGCTCTTGGAAACTTATTAAATGCAGCAGCAGAATTAAAAATTGATGCTACACCAATGGAAGGTTTCAATGCCGCAACTTTCAATGAAATCTTAGGTTTTGATAAATTGGGTTTAAATGCTTCAGTAATTGCAACAGTTGGTTACAGACATAATGATGACAAATCTCAACATCTTAAAAAAGTGAGAAAATCACACGAAGAATTATTTATCACTCTATAATTATTATTAATCAAATTCAAATTTAATTTAACAAACATGAAAAATTTAAAAACAATTGCAATAGCATTATTCGTAGCAGCAGCTGGAATCTCAGTAAACGCTCAAACTAAAAAAATCGACGTAAAAGCGTCTACTATCAAATGGGTTGGTAAAAAAGTAACAGGAGAACACTCTGGTACTGTTAACTTTAAAGATGGTGCTGTAGTTTTCAAAGGAAAAAAATTAGTTGGAGGAAGCTTTACAGTTGATATGACTTCTTTAACTTCTACAGACTTAACAGGAGAATACCAAGGGAAATTAAACGGTCACTTAAAAGCTGACGATTTCTTCGGAACTGAAAAATTCCCAACTTCAAAATTAGTTTTCAAAACTATCGGTGCAAAATCCGCTGATGTTTATACTGTAACTGCAGATTTAACAATCAAAGGAATCACTAAACCAGTAACTTTTGACGTAACGGTAAAAGGAAACACTGCTACAACTGCTTTCAAAGTTGACAGAACGAAATATGATATTAAATACGGTTCTGGTAGTTTCTTCGAAGGTTTAGGAGACAAAACGATCAACGACGAATTCGAATTGGCTGTAGCTTTAAAATTCTAATTTCAGACTTACTAATTCAAATATTATTAACCCCGAAAGTTCTCACTGCCGGGGTTATTTTTTTATCTATACTTTTCAAAAACATAACATTCATAACCTTATAGTAACAGATTGGTAATAAGTATCAGGGCTTTGATTAACATACGCCTTCTAATTTTGAGGAAATAAAAAAAATCAAAAACTAGAAATTAAAATTATAGTTATGAAATCAAAATTACGTATTGCCTCTATCTTATTCACAATCAGCTTTTTTATACACGCACAACAACAGCCAAAAGGAATTATCGGAACTTCAAACTGGATGAACAACTGGACCAACTTCAAACCGGCCACGACGGAGTATAACGAAGCAACCAATATAATTGCCGGAACAATCGATAAAGACACCCGATTATTAAAACGTAATACCTACCATCTTGTTGGTGTCGTGTACGTTACCAATAACGCCACCTTGACCATTGAACCGGGAACTGTAATTCGCGGTGACGATAAAACATGCGGTACGTTGGTAATTACAAACGGGGCAAAAATTATGGCAGAAGGTCTGGAAACAGATCCGATTGTTTTTACCTCCGAAAATGAAAAAAACAATAGAAAACCAGGTGACTGGGGCGGTATTATTATCTTAGGAAAAGCACCTATTAATGCTTTGGGCGGAATCCATACGCTGCCTTTCGATTTAGATCCGGGCTTAAATCATTATGGAGGTCAGGATGCCGAAGATAATGCAGGAATTTTAAAATATGTGCGTATCGAGTATGCCGGAAGAAAATTAAGTGCTTCTAAAGAACTTAACGGACTTTCTCTTGCGGGCGTTGGAAGAAAAACGACGGTAAGCAATGTCCAGATCAGTTTCTCTAACGATGACTCTTTTGAATGTTACGGCGGAGATTTAAACATGAGCAATTTAATTTCATACAGAACAACAGACGATGATTTCGATTTTACTCAGGGAGCGCAAATTAATATCAGCAACAGTATTGCTGTCCGCCATCCTTTCTCTTCGGATGTTTCGGGCTCAAGATGTTTTGAAGTCGATTCATACGAAAAAGTTGCCAATACCGATATGACAAAAAAAATGACTAAAATTAATGCAAGCAATATTACTTTGGTAAATCTTGAAGAAAACAATCAGGGTTTGGTTAGGGAATCTGCTTATATTAAAGAAAATACCTATTTTAATATGACAAATAGTGTGGTATCAGGCTTTGCTCCTTTTGTTTTACTGGAAGGAAATATTGGAAACGGCGATGCCAATTTATCTAAAATCAGTTTTAAAAATGTTATCGCAAATAATTGCACCGGCGAAATTGAAAGTGAAGCTGCAAGCAATATTCCCGGTATAAAAAGCTATTACAGCAACCCGGCAAACGGAATAGAATTTACTAAAATTAAACTGAGTGAGCTGTTTACACTTCCAAGCATCAAAGGAAATCCGGATTTTAGATTAAACGTAAACAATACAATAGCTATTGGAAATTAAGGCTTTGACATAAGCATCAGTATTGATATTTAACAAATTTTCTAAAATCGAAAAGATTTTTTTCTAAATTTATAGATCTCAATTCAAATTACATTTATATATTTGCCATAACAAAATAAGATATGAACACGATTTTAAACAATACTTGGTGGTGGAACAATTTACGTCAGACGTCGTGAACAAATCTTCCTATGGTATTTTAAAACTATAAATATAAAAGGCTTGTCATCACGACAAGCCTTTTTTTTGGTTAAAATTTAAATAAACAACAAACTAAATAAATCCAATTACTTTGAAACCTTTTATTCTAAATACGCATTACAAACAAATTCTTGCCGATACGGTTACGCCGGTAAGTATTTATTTCAAAATCAGAGATAAATTCCCAAATAGTTTATTATTAGAAAGTAGTGACTATCATGGAAATGATAATAGTTTCTCGTACATCTGCTGCAACCCGATTGCGACTATTAAAATCGAAAACGAGATAATTTCTAAAACTTTTCCGGACGGTACATCAGAGAAAATCAATATCGATGCTTCAACAAATATCCCTCAGGTCATTCAGGAATTTTCAAGCCAGTTTCAATCTGAAAAAAATGATTTTAAGTTTATAAATAATGGACTTTTCGGATACATTTCTTATGATGCGGTTCGTTATTTTGAAAAAGTTTCTATTGCAAAAAAAGACAATACAACTTCAATCCCGGATGCTTTTTACGCTGTTTATCAAAATATAATTGCGATCAATCACTTTAAAAACGAAGCGTATATTTTTTGTCACAGCGTTGACGGAAAAAATAATATTGCAGAAATAGAACAATTACTGCAATCCAGAAATATTGCTTCCTATAAATTTTCTAAGGAAGGAGAAGGTTTCTCTAATTTAACAGATGAAGAATTTAAAGCAAATGTAGCGCTGGCAAAAAAACACTGTTTCCGCGGAGATGTTTTTCAGCTTGTACTTTCACGCCGTTTTACTCAAGGTTTTAAAGGTGATGAATTTAATGTTTACAGAGCTTTAAGAAGCATTAACCCCTCACCTTATTTGTTCTTTTTTGACTACGGAGACTTTAAAATATTTGGTTCTTCACCAGAAGCACAAATTATTGTAAAAAACAGAAAAGCAGAAATTCATCCGATCGCCGGAACTTTTAAAAGAACTGGAAATGACGAACAAGATGCTGTTTTGGCCAAACAACTTTCTGAAGATAAAAAAGAAAACAGCGAACATGTAATGCTGGTAGATTTGGCAAGAAATGATTTAAGCAGAAACGGACACGATGTAAATGTGGAAAAATACAGAGAAGTGCAGTTTTTTTCCCATGTAATTCACTTGGTTTCAAAAGTGACGGGACATTTACATGATAAAGCAACGACCATGCAGGTGGTGGCTGACACTTTCCCTGCAGGAACCCTGAGTGGTGCGCCAAAACACAGAGCCATGCAATTAATTGAAGATTTCGAAAAAACAAACCGTAATTTTTACGGTGGTGCAATCGGATTTATGGATTTTGAAGGCAATTTTAACCACGCAATTATGATTCGAACCTTTCTTTCTAAAAACCATCAATTACATTGTCAGGCTGGTGCCGGAATTGTAGCCAGTTCTGATGAAGAAAGCGAAATGCAGGAAGTTTACAATAAGCTGAGAGCTTTAAATACAGCTTTAGAAATTGCAGAAAAAATATAGCTTTTTGTTTCAGGTTTCACGTTGGTTGGAACGCAAAGCAAACTTGAAACTTTAAGCCTGAAAAAAATAAAACAAAACTTATAAATCATGAAAAAAGGAATATTCATTTTACTTTTAATAACAGTCATTTCATCCTGTAATTCAGAAAAAAGGAATTTTATAGAAGGAACCTGGCGGCTTATCTCAGCAGAAACAACGGAAGGTGATTCGACTTTCCCGACTTTCAATAAAAATACTAAGATGATTAAAATTATAAATGAGAGTCATTTTGCTTTTTTCAATCATGATTTAAAAAACGGTAAAGATTCAGCAAGTGCAGTGTTCTTTGGCGGAGGCGGAAAATATACTTTGAAAGACAGTATTTATACCGAAAATCTGGAGTATTTTAATAACCGCGACTGGGAAAACCATAAATTTGAATTTGTAGTGAAAGTTCAGAACGACACTTTGATTCAAAGAGGAATTGAAAGAATAGAAAAATTAGGAATAGACCGTGTTATAATAGAAAAATACGTTCGCGAAAAATAAGAACATTTTGTTTCAAGTTTAAAGTTCCACGCTGGAGGAACTTGAAACTAAAAAAACTTGAAACCTGAAACAAAAATAAAAATGAAAAAAATATTAGTTATAGACAATTACGATAGTTTCACTTACAATTTAGTACACTATTTAGAAGATTTAAACTGCGAAGTTACCGTTTACAGAAACGACGAATTTGATATTGATGAAATCGCTTCTTTTGACAAAATTTTACTTTCTCCGGGTCCCGGAATTCCTGATGAAGCAGGTTTATTAAAAGCGGTAATCGAAAAATACAGTCCGACCAAAAGTATACTTGGAGTTTGTCTGGGACAACAGGCAATCGGAGAGGTTTTTGGAGGAACACTTTCAAATCTTGACAAGGTTTACCACGGCGTTGCAACCCATGTAAAAACAGTTGTAGACGACGAAATCTTATTTGAAGGTTTAGGCAAAGAATTTGAAGTCGGGAGATACCACTCCTGGGTTGTCGACACCAATCTTCCAGACGAATTAGAAGCTACTTCTTTTGACGAAAACGGACAAGTAATGTCTCTTCGCCATAAAAATTATGATGTTCGCGGCGTACAATTTCATCCGGAAAGTGTTTTAACACCAAACGGTAAAAAAATGCTGGAGAATTGGGTTAAGAGTTAGTTTTTTGTTTCAAGTTTCAAGTTTCAGGTTGTACTTTCCAACAACTAGAAGTCTTAAACTTAAAACATCTTAGCACCTCAAAACCTTAGCAACTTAGAAACTTAAAAAATGAAAACAATATTAAATAAATTAATCAATCACGAAGTGCTTTCTAAAGAAGAAGCCAAAACGGTTTTGATTAATATTTCAACTGGTCAGTACAATCCGAGTCAGATTTCGGCATTTTTGACCGTGTTTATGATGCGCAGCATTACCATTGATGAACTTTCGGGTTTTCGCGAAGCTTTATTAGAATTATGCGTTCGTGTAGATCTATCCGCTTACAATACCATCGATTTATGCGGCACGGGAGGAGATGGAAAAGACACCTTCAATATTTCGACCTTGGCGTCTTTTGTCTCGGCGGGTGCCGGAATAAAAGTTGCCAAACACGGAAATTACGGGGTTTCTTCTATTTCGGGATCAAGTAATGTGATGGAAAAAATGGGAATTAAATTTAGTAACGATCCGTCATTTTTAGAAAAATGTATCGATCAGGCAGGAATTTGCGTTCTGCATGCTCCATTATTTCACCCGGCAATGAAAAATGTTGGTCCAATTCGTAAAGAGCTAGCAGTAAAAACATTCTTTAATATGTTGGGACCAATGGTAAACCCAGCATTCCCACAGAATCAGTTAGTCGGCGTTTTCAACTTAGAACTGGCGAGAATGTACGCTTATTTATATCAAAACACCAATACCAATTTCACGATCCTGCATTCGCTTGACGGTTATGACGAAATTTCATTAACAGGTCCGACAAAAACAATTTCGAATCATATGGAAGGAATGCTCAATCCGGAAGATTTTGGCGTTAGTCTTTTATCTCAAACAGAAATTGAAGGGGGAAAAACTATCGAAGAATCTGCAGAAATTTTTACCACAATTATTTCAGGAAAAGGAAATGAAGCGCAAAATAATGTAGTTTGTGCCAACGCGGCAATGGCAATTTCTACCGTTACAAAATGTTCTCCAAAAGAAGGTTTTGAATTGGCAAAAGAAAGTCTATTTTCCGGAAAAGGATTGAAAGCATTAAATAGATTGAAAGAATTAAGTTTGTAAAATTTTGTTTCAGGTTTCAAGTTGTTTTGAACGTTCTACAACTTGAAACCTGAAACCTGAAACAAATAAAAAATGAACATCTTAGATAAAATAATAATAGACAAAAAAAGAGAAGTAATATTAAAGAAATCGATTATTCCGGTTTCCCAGTTAGAAGCCTCGGTATTTTTTGGAAAACAAACTATTTCATTAAGTCAGAATTTAAGAAATAGCAATTCAGGAATTATTGCCGAGCACAAACGAAGATCACCTTCCAAATCAATCATCAACAATAATTTTACAGTAGAAGAAGTGGTGAAAGGATATGAAACTGCCGGTGCGTGCGGAATTTCGGTTTTAACCGACGGAAAATATTTTGGCGGATCGCTGGATGATTTACTTCTGGCAAGAGCTTCTGTAAATATTCCGCTTCTGCGAAAGGAATTTATTGTAGACGAATATCAGATTCTGGAAGCCAAAGCCTACGGAGCCGATTTAATCTTATTGATTGCAGCAGTTTTAACAAAGGAAGAAATTAAATCTTTATCTGAGTTTGCGAAAAAACTAAATTTAGAAGTTTTGCTTGAAGTTCACAATCTGGAAGAGCTTGAAAAATCCATAATGCCAACTTTAGATATGATTGGCGTTAACAACCGAAACTTAAAAACATTCGAAGTCAGTTTAGATTTCAGCAAAGAACTGGCATCGAAAATTCCGGATGAATTTGTGAAAGTTTCAGAAAGCGGAATCTCAAATATAGAAGCTATCCACGAATTAAAACCATACGGTTACAAAGGTTTCTTAATTGGAGAAAACTTCATGAAAACGGATAATGCCGGTGAGGTCGCAACGGAATTTATTAAAAAGCTTCAGGCTTTAAGCAATAAACTTTAAAAACAGTAAAAAAACAAATAGTAAAAAAAGCTTAAAGCCTATTGCTTAAAGCATAAAGCATTAAAATAATGAAACTCAAAATATGCGGCATGAAAAATCCTGAAAATATCCTCGAAGTAGGTGCCCTCCTACCCGATTATATGGGATTTATTTTCTGGGAAAAGTCCGCGAGATATTGCAACGGGAATATTCCCGAACTAATTAAAACAATTAAAAAGGTTGGCGTTTTTGTCGACCAGAGTCAGGAAGAAATTCTCGTGAAAGTAGAAAAACACAATTTGCAAGCCGTTCAGTTACACGGACAGGAAACGGTTGAATTTTGTGCAGAATTAAAAACCAAACTACCTAAAAAAACTGAAATAATTAAAGTATTTTCGGCTGATGAGAATTTTGATTTTGAAGTCATTAAACCCTTTGAAGAAGTCTGCGATTATTTTCTGTTTGATACCAAAGGAAAATTACCCGGCGGAAACGGTACAACATTCGACTGGAGTATCTTAAAAAAATACAATTCGAAAAAGCCGTTCTTTTTAAGCGGAGGCATCGGAATGAACGAATTAAAAGCCATTGAGGAAATTTCTAAAACAAAATTACCTCTGTATGCAGTCGATGTAAACAGTAAATTTGAAATGGAGCCGGGGCTAAAAAATAAAAATCTATTAAGCAATTTCAAACGCAGATTTGATATTGTAAACATTTAAACTTTTAATAAAATGAGTTTTAACGTCAATGAAAAAGGATATTACGGAGAATTTGGAGGAGCTTATATTCCGGAAATGCTATATCCGAATGTAGAAGAATTACGTCAGAAATATTTAAGCATAATGGATGAACCGGATTTTAAAGCAGAGTTCAACCAATTGCTTAAGGATTATGTCGGCCGCCCAAGTCCGTTGTATTTTGCAAAGCGTTTATCTGAAAAATACAATACCAAAGTCTATCTAAAAAGAGAAGATTTAAACCATACCGGAGCGCATAAAGTAAACAATACGATCGGGCAAATTTTGCTGGCAAAACGTTTGGGTAAAAAAAGAATTATTGCCGAAACCGGAGCGGGACAGCACGGAGTTGCCACTGCAACGGTTTGTGCCCTAATGGGAATTGAGTGTATCGTTTACATGGGCGAAATTGACATTGCACGTCAGGCGCCAAACGTGGCTCGTATGAAAATGCTTGGCGCAGAAGTACGTCCGGCACTTTCGGGTTCAAGAACCTTAAAAGATGCAACAAATGAGGCGATCCGTGACTGGATCAATAATCCGGTAGACACGCATTATATTATAGGTTCTGCAATTGGACCGCACCCTTATCCGGATATGGTAACACGTTTTCAGAGCATCATTTCTGAAGAAATTAAGTGGCAGTTAAAAGAAAAAGAAGGTCGTGAAAACCCGGATTATGTTGTGGCCTGTATCGGTGGAGGAAGCAATGCTGCCGGAACCTACTATCATTTTCTGCACGAACCCAAAGTTGGAATTATAGCTGTAGAAGCCGCGGGAAAAGGTGTAGACAGCGGACACAGCGCGGCAACGAGTAAGTTAGGAAAAGTGGGTATTATTCATGGCTGCAAAACCCTTTTAATGCAAACTCTTGACGGACAAATAACAGAACCATATTCTATTTCTGCAGGATTGGATTATCCCGGAGTTGGTCCTTTACATGCGCATCTGGCAAAAAGCGGCAGAGGCGAATTTTTCTCGGTAACCGATGATGATGCTATGAATGCAGGTCTTCAGTTAACAAAATTAGAAGGTATTATTCCAGCTATAGAAAGTGCACACGCTTTTGCAGTTTTAGACCAGAAAAAATTTAAGCCGACAGATGTTGTTGTAATTAGTCTTTCGGGTCGCGGCGATAAAGATTTAGATAATTACATTGAATACTTTAAATTGTAATAAAAATCATAATTTTGGCGTTGTCGCTTTTGCGATATGGAGTTTATCCTTACAGCTAAAAATTAACGGGAAATATTAATCATTATGGAAAAGTTATTCTCTTACGGAACATTACGATCAAAAGAAATTCAAATGCAGATTTTTAATAAAGTTTTAAGCGGAACTCAGGATCAAATTTTGGGTTACAAACTTAAAAGTTTACAAATAGAAGAAGAATTTGGAATGGCAGATTATGTAGTTGCAGTGCCAAGCGAAAATCTGGAAGACAATATACATGGAGTTGTTTTTGATGTTTCTAATACCGAATTATTAAAAGTAGACCAGTTCGAATCGAATTCATACAAAAGAGTTCAGGTTAAATTACGATCCGGAATAACGGCCTGGGTTTACACTGAAAATTAATAATCAGAAGTCTTTTAGTAAAAGACACTGCAACAAATTAAAAGTGATTTCAAAGATTTTTTTTTGAAATATCGGAGAATGCTTTTATCTATAAAAAAATAAATACCTACAAGGTTTTGGAAACCTCGCAGGAGAAAAAATATAAAAAATGAACAGAATAACTCAGAAATTACAAGAAGATAAAAAAATACTTTCCATCTATTTTTCTGCAGGATATCCAAACTTAAATGATACGGTGCAGATGATTCAGGATTTGGAAAAAAACGGAGTCGATTTAATTGAAATCGGACTTCCGTTTAGTGATCCTTTAGCGGACGGACCTACAATTCAGGCGAGTTCTACAACGGCATTAAAAAACGGAATGACCACGCAACTTCTTTTTGACCAGCTGAAGAATATCCGCGAAAGCGTAAAAATTCCTTTGATTATTATGGGATATTTTAATCCGATGCTGCAATACGGAGTTGAAGCTTTCTGTAAAAAATGCGCCGAAATTGGTATCGACGGATTAATCATTCCGGATCTTCCGGTTGATGTTTACGCAGATGAATATAAAGCGATTTTCGAAAAATACGGTTTAATTAACGTCTTTTTAATTACACCACAAACCTCAGATGAACGTATTCGTTTTATCGACAGCGTTTCAAACGGATTTATTTATATGGTGAGTTCTGCAAGTGTTACGGGTTCTCAATCTGGATTTGGAGACACGCAGGAAAGTTATTTTGAAAGAATTTCGCAAATGAATTTGAAAAACCCTCAAATTATTGGTTTCGGAATTTCAAATAAAGAAACATTTAATCAGGCAACGAAATTTGCAAAAGGCGCAATTATCGGAAGCGCTTTTATCAAGCATCTTTCTGAAAACGGAAGCGGAAAAATTGCTGAATTTATTGGAGCGATTCGATAGATTTTTAATTTGTTTTATTTCTTATCTTTGAATAAAAATATAATAGAATGGATTTAGAAGCTCGCAAAATATCTTTTGTTCAGGAGTTCTTAAGACTGGAAAATGAAGAAATTGTAACCAAACTGGAAAATTTACTTCACGAAAAAAAAGTAGAATTGACAGATTTAGAGATGAAGCCAATAACTATTGATCAGTTTAATAGTGAAATCGATCAATCACTTAATGATGCGGCTCACGGACGAGTTGTTTCTGCTAAGGATCTAAAATCGAGAATACAAAAATGGGACTAACAATTTATTGGACCCAATTTGCTCAAAATAAACTCGAAGATATTTTTGAATATTACAAATTTAAAACAGGTATTAGAGTTGCACAGGTACTTGTTGATGGTATAGTTAATTCCTCCCTTACTCTGGAATTCAATGCATTTGGCGGTCAGAAAGAAGAACTTTTGTCAGATAGAATTCAAGATTTCAGATATCTGGTTTTTAAAAATTACAAAATTATCTACTGGGTTGATGAAACCCGAAATACCGTTTTTATATCGAACATTTTTGATACTAGGCAAAATCCTGAAAAACTTAAATTAAGAAAATAACACAAACATACTCTTATACAAAGCTGAAACAATAACTGTTTCAGCTTTTTTTTGCTCCAGATTATCGAAACCGTTTTATGTTAATATTATGTTAAAATAAAATTAAACAACTGTTTAAATTAAACAAGTGTTTAATTTTGTATCCGATTAGAAAAACTATCATGTCAAACATCGAACTAAACGATAAAAAAATTCAGATTCTTAACGTTGCTGAAAAGCTGTTTTCTGAGAAAGGATTTGAGGGGACATCAATACGGGATATTTCCAAAGAGGCAAAAATTAATATTGCCATGGTCTCGTATTATTTCGGTTCTAAAGAAAGGCTTCTCGAGGCTTTGATTTTTCATAAAACAGTTGATTTAAAATTACAACTCGAAAATTTACTTCAGGAAGATCTCGCGCCCCTTGACAAAGTCAATAAATTAATCGAAATTTACATTACCAGAATTTGCCTTAACAAAGGGATTTACAGGGTTTTACATTTTGAATTAAACAACAAAAAAAGAGAAAAAAGCCTGCAGGCTTTCACAGATCTCAAAAAAGGAAATTTAAAATCTGTAGAGAGTATTATCAAGCAGGGCCAGGATCAGGGAGTTTTCAGAAAAGACATTAATATTCAACTGATTACACCTACGATTATTGGAACCTTTTTTCACTTTCACATGAATCGCTCTTTCTTCGAAGAATTATTGGATTTAAAAACAGATGAAATATTTAATAATTACATTCAGAACGATCTTACAAAGCACATTCAACAAACTATAAAAGCGCTACTTGTTTATGAAAATTAGTCAATTAATGCTCTTTGGAGTTTTCTTTATTGGAATATCTTCAATTGAAGCACAAGAAAAAACAAGTTTAACCTTAGACGAAGCCGTGAAGATGGCCTGGGAAAAGAGTAACGAAGTTACCCTTGCCAACACTAAGGTAAACTCGAAGAAATATGAACTTCAGACGGTTAAAAACAACCAATATCCTGATCTTAAGATTCAGGGACAGTACCAACGTTTAGGAAAAGCGTCAATCGATCTGCACAATGATCAGGCTAGTGCCGAACCAATGGCTTCTCCGGATCGCGCAATGTTTGGTGCAGCAAATCTAAGTTTACCGATATTTTCAGGATTTAAAATCCAGAGCAGTATTGATGCCTACGAAAATGTTTACGAAGCTGAAAGTGCAAACGCAGCTAAAACTAAAGAAGATGTGGCCCTTCGTGTAATTACTTATTATACTGCATTATATAAAGCTCAGAAAACGCTGGATCTTTTAAACGAAAATCAAAAACAGGCAAAACAGCGTGTTACCGATTTTACTGAATTGGAAAAAAACGGAATTATTCCGAGAAATGATTTGTTGAAAGCGCAATTATTGGTTTCTAAAACACAGTTATCTATTGATGAAGCTAATAATAACATTAACAACATCAATTATTATCTGGTAACTTTATTAAAATTGGATCCAAGCGTAAAAATTGACGTTAATGAAGATAATTTCTTTAGTTTAAAAACTACCAATGCTCCAACATCTGATGCTTTGGCCCTTGAAAACAGAAAAGATCTGGAAGCTATTCGTTTTCAGTCAAAAGCTAGTGAAGCCAACATCAGAGTGGCAAAATCAGGATATTATCCTTCGCTCGCCTTATTAGGAGGTTACACGGCTTTGGATCTTAAAGATTTTATTACCGTAAAATATGCCATGAATTTTGGGGTTGGTTTATCTTATGACTTATCCGGCATCCTAAAAAACAATGCTCATGTTCGTGAGGCAGAAAGCAGAGCATTAGAAGTTAAAAATACTGAAGCGGTTATGACAGACCGTATTAAAGTTGAAGTTCAAAAATCTATCGAAGATTACGATCTGGCTATTAATCAAAGTGTGGTTTATGATGAAGCTCTTCAACAGGCAGCAGAAAACTACAGACTGGTAAAAGACAAATTTGACAACGGTTTATCTGATACCAATGATTTAGTTGAGGCTGATGTTGAACATCTTAATGCAAAAATCAATACCGCTTTGTCTAAAGCAGCCATCATTCAAAAATACTACGAATTACTTTCAGTATCAGGACAATTATCACAATCATTCAATCTTTCTAAAATATAATCGACAGCTCTCATGGAAAAGAAAAAGACAAATAAAAAATTCATCATCATACTTACCGTTTTGATTTTAGCGGGCGGAACTTACGGAATATCTAAATACCTGCATGCGCAAGCACACGAAGAAACTGATGATGCTCAGATTGAGAAAAAAATGAATCCGATTATTCCAAGAGTTTCCGGATATATCAGTAAGGTTTATGTGAAAGATAATGATTTTGTAAAAAAAGGAGATACTTTATTTACAATTGACAAGAGAGATTATCAGTTAAAAATTGACGAAGCGAATGCTGCTTTATTAGGAGCTGAAGGCCAGTACGAAGCTGCAAAAGCTGATATTGGTTCTGCTTACGCCAGTATTTCTGTTTCTGATGCCCAAATGAGATCTGCCGGAGGTTCTATCGAAAGTGCCAAAATCAGACTAAGACAAGCAACAAACGATTTTAACCGTTACAATAATTTATACAAAACGCATACGATTACAAAACAACAATTTGAACAGGCTCAGACTGCAAAAGACGAAGCCGAAAATCAGGTACGTGTTTTAGAACAACAACAAAGAGCGAGTTCTTATCAAAAATCTGTTATTCAGTCAAAATCTAAAGTTACAGACAAACAAACAGAAGTTGCAGCTGCAAATATCAAGAAAGCAAAAACAATGTTGGACGTTGCCCATTTAAATCTTTCTTACACAGTTGTTACTGCTGCAATCGACGGGCAGGTTTCTAAAGTTGACATTCAGCCTGGACAATTGGTTCAGCCGGGACAATCTTTATTCTATATCATTAATAATAATGAAGCCTGGGTTGTAGCTAACTTTAAAGAAACACAGTTAAACAAAATGGTTGTGGGTCAAAAAGTAAGTTTAAAAGTAGACGCATATCCAAAATACGAATTTAAAGGAACTGTAACTTCATTTTCTCCTGCAACAGGATCCCGTTTCTCTCTATTGCCACCGGATAATGCAACAGGAAACTTCGTAAAAACAATTCAGAGATTACCGGTAAAAATTAGTTTAGATCAATCTAACGATCCTGAAAAAGTAAAATTATTACGCCCGGGAATGAATGTTGACGTAGACGTACACTTGAAATAAAATAAATGGCAGCAGCAACAGTACAAGATGACGATTTAGTAGAATACGGTTTTAGACGTGTTGTCATTACGATTACGGCAGTACTTTGTGCATTGCTGGAAATTGTAGATACCACGATTGTAAACGTAGCACTAACGGACATGCGAGGAAGTTTGGGCGCGACCCTTACTGACGTTGCATGGGTTATTACAGCATACGCAATTGCGAATGTTATTGTAATTCCGATGACGAGCTGGCTATCGCAGCAATTTGGGCGACGTAATTATTTTGTGGCTTCGATCATAATATTTACGGTCTGTTCTTTCTTATGCGGAAATGCCTCTAATATATGGGAGCTGGTAGCCTTTCGATTCGTACAAGGTATGGGTGGTGGAGCGCTTCTGGTAACGGCACAAACAATTATTACAGAAAGTTATCCCGTAGCAAAACGTGGAATGGCTCAAGCTATTTACGGAATGGGTGTAATTGTAGGACCAACACTTGGACCGCCTTTGGGAGGTTATCTGGTAGATAATTATTCGTGGCCTTATATTTTCTACATCAACATTCCGTTGGGAATCATCGCTACAATCCTGGCTCTGACTTTTGTCAGAAGTCCGAAATATGGAGAAAAACTAAAAGCCAATCAGGTGGACTGGTGGGGAATTATTCTGTTGAGTACCTTTATTGGTTCTTTGCAATTCGTATTGGAACACGGACAACAGGACGACTGGTTTAACGATTCGCTTATTGTAACGTTAAGTGTTGTTTCCATTTTAGGATTAGTATTATTTATATGGCGCGAGCTTACTTATAAACATCCAATTGTAAACTTAAGTGTTTTAAAAGACGGAAATTTAAGAATTGGAACCATAATGTGTTTTATCCTGGGGTTCGGTTTATACGGGTCAACCCTGATTATCCCGATTTATACACAATCTATTTTAGGATGGACTGCAACTGATGCAGGCTTACTATTGATTCCGGGATCTATTACAACAGCGATTATGATGCCTTTTGTGGGTAACATGATTCAGAAAGGTGTGCCTCAGGGGTATATGGTCGGAGTAGGATTTCTAATTTTCTTCTTCTTTACCTTTATGATGTACAGCCGCATGACACCCGATACGGGAGTTGAGCACATGTACTGGCCTTTAATTTTGAGAGGAATTGGTTTAGGATTACTTTTCGTTCCTATTACAACACTTTCGCTTTCAACATTAAAAGGAAAACAAATTGGAGAAGGAGCCGCTTTTACCGGAATGATGCGACAATTAGGAGGATCATTTGGTATTGCGATTATTACGACTTTCATCACCCGTTTCAGCCAGTCGCACCGTGTGGATTTAATCAACAATTTAGATCCTGCGAAATTTGAAGTTCAGCAAAGAATTCAGGGAATGCAGCACGCCTTTATGGCTAAAGGATATAGTGCAGATGTCGCCTTGAAAAAAGCATATCAGGCTATAGAATATTCAGTAATGAAACAAAGTACTGTAATGGCTTACATGGATATTTTCCTCTATCTGGGAATCATGTTTTTACTTTGTATACCGATTATTCTTTTCATCAAAAAAGGAAAAAACAAAATTAATCCTGCTGATGCAATGCATTGATATTTAATAATTATTTATAATACGAAAAAGCCGAGTCAATTTCCTGTGACCCGGCTTTTTTATTTGGTTGTTTTGTTTGTTTTTTTGTTTTTGTTTCAGGTTTCAGGTTTCAGGTTTTAGATTTTAGATTTTAGATTTTACTTTGCGAATTTGCAAAACTTTTGGTTTTGCGGTTAAATAAATTTCAAAACTCAGAAACCTTAGCATCTCAGAAACTTAGCAATTTAGAACCTTAAAAAAAAACTATCTCGTAAAAACCAAATGATTATCTTTTGAAAGATTAGCATCAAAGCCATAGCCATCGTAATTAAAACCTTTAAGATCATCAATCGTTTCTGCGTTGGTATCGATAATATAACGTACCATCATCCCTCTTGCTTTTTTGGCAAAGAAACTGATCATTTTAAGTTTTCCGTCTTTGTAATCTTTAAAATCAGGAGTAATTACCGGAACTTTTAAGGCTTTTACATCAACAGCAGAAAAATATTCGTTACTGGCCAAATTGACAAACAATTCGTCTTTTTTCAATTCTTTATTTAAAGTCTTGGTAACAAGTGGTTTCCAGAATTCGTGCAGGTTTTTTGATTCCGCAACCGGCATTTTTGTTCCCATTTCCAGACGATAGGCCTGCATTAAATCTAATGGTTTTAAAAGGCCGTATAGGCCGGATAAAATTCTTAATTTATCCTGCAAAGCATCGAGTTTTTCTAACGGAATGGTATATGCATCTAGTCCGGTGTAAACATCACCATCAAAAGTATATATGGCTGGACGCGCATTTTCGGCTGTAAAAGGTGTTTTCCAGTCCTGATTTCTTTTCCAGTTTAAATCGGCTAATTTGTCAGAAATAGACATTAATTCGGATAATTCTGAAGGCTTTTTTTGTTTGACGACTTTATGAACGATTCGTGCTTCTTTTAAAAAAGCCGGTTCTGTATGTTTAGTTGTAGGTAATTCTTTTTCGAAATTTAATGACTTCGCAGGCGATATAACAATTTTCATTTGTGCATTTTTAAGTGACTCAAAAATACAAATTGAATTTTTAAAAACAGATTATTGTAATTGATTTGTTTATTGCATTGTATTTTTTTTGCCACGAATTCACGAATTTATTTTTAAAATCTTTGGGTAAAATTTCGAATGAATTCGTGTAATTCATTACTCTAATTTTTTAAAAAACTAACTACAATTCGTGAATTCGTAGCGAAAAACACAATCATTATTTTTTACTTTATAAATTTCTACTGAGAAATTGTGAATTTATTCAAAAAATTGAGCAATAGATTATAAAAGGCATTTTCTATGTTGTAAATTTGCAACCATAAAATTCCAAAAACATTTTCAATAAAAAATTGAAAGTTGTATTCTAAATAATAGCCACCAATTCACGAATTAACTTTTTAATTAATTAAAAAAATTCGTGAATTCGTGGCGGAAAAATTTAGATCATGACAAAAATATTATATCAGTTAGAAAGTTATCAGATAGTAGGAATTTTATTTGATGTTCATAAAAATTTAGGTGGAGGATTTTCTGAAATTGTATATAAGGATGCCTTAGAATATGAATTTAAGAAAGGAAATATACCATTTGAAAGAGAAAAAGAATATTTGGTTAATTACAAAGACATTTAGATCATAAATTTTATGCTGATTTTGTTTTGTTTGATAAAATTATCCTTGAGGTAAAATCAAGCGATTTTCTACATCCAAAACACATTTCGCAATGTCTTAATTATTTAAAAGTTTCCAAAAATAGTTTAGCCATTTTGGCAAACTTTAATTCTACCTCGTTGGAACACAAACGTATTATTTTATAAAAACTCGTGAATTCGTGGCTATACAAACAAATTATAAAACTGCATTAGAAAATAAAATCTTCGGAATCATCTCCAAAGCCTCTCAGGAATTAAAAGTTGATTCGTATGTAATCGGTGGTTTCGTTCGGGACTTGCTTTTAAACCGGGGTTCTAAAAAAGATATTGATGTTGTAGCGGTTGGAAGCGGTATCGAATTGGCTCTGAAAGTTTCTGATTTACTTCCAAACAAACCAAAAGTTCAGGTTTTTAAAACCTACGGAACGGCAATGCTTCGATTTGAAGATACGGATATCGAATTCGTAGGCGCGCGTAAGGAATCTTACAACTTTGACAGCCGAAATCCGATTGTTGAAAACGGAACTTTGGAAGACGACCAAAATCGCCGCGATTTCACCATTAATGCATTGGCTTTATCTTTAAATGAAAATAATTTTGGAGAGCTCTTAGATCCGTTTAATGGGTTAAAGGATTTGGAGAACAAAATCATAAAAACGCCTTTGGATCCGGATATTACCTATTCTGATGATCCTTTGCGAATGTTACGCGCAATTCGTTTTGCAACGCAACTGAATTTTGAAATCGAAGAAAATTCACTGAATGCTATCACAAAAAATGCCGATCGTATTAAAATTATTTCTGGCGAAAGAATCGTTGACGAATTAAATAAAATTCTTTCTACAGACAAACCTTCAACAGGATTTTTACTCTTATATAAAACGGGACTTTTAGATTTAATATTACCTGAATTAACGGCTTTAAATCAGGTAGAAGAAATTGAAGGTCATACGCATAAAAACAACTTTTACCATACGCTTGAAGTTGTAGATAATATTTGTCCCAACACAGATGACGTGTGGTTACGCTGGTCGGCATTACTGCATGATATTGGAAAGGCGCCAACAAAACGTTTTACTAAAAAGCAAGGGTGGACTTTTCATGGTCATGAATTTTTGGGCGGAAAAATGGCGAAGAAAATCTTTGAGCGCCTTCACATGCCGTTAAACCATAAAATGAAATTCGTTCAGAAAATGGTTATCATGAGTTCGCGTCCGATTGTTTTGGCAGAGGATATTGTGACTGATAGTGCGGTTCGTCGTTTGGTTTTTGATGCCGGCGAGGATGTTGAAAATTTAATGACATTGTGCGAAGCGGATATTACAACTAAAAATCCGGCGAAATTTAAAAAGTACCACAAAAATTTTGAAGTTGTCCGCAGGAAAATAGTTGAAGTCGAGGAGCGCGATCATGTACGAAATTTTCAGCCGCCTATTTCAGGAGAAGAGATTATGGAAATGTTCGACTTGAAACCTTCACGCGAAATTGGCGTTTTAAAAGAAGCGGTAAAAGAAGCAATTTTAGAAGGTGTTATTCCAAACGAATACCAGGCAGCTTATGATTTTGTTATCAAGAGGGCTGAAAAATTGAATTTAAAGCTGAAGAAATAATGGATCTTTTAGGATGGGTTTTCTCAGTAACATTTTTTGTTTCAATTGCTTATCCAAATATTGATTTTTTCAGAAAGCTAAAATTTATAAAAAATATAAAATTAAAATATAAATTAATACATGTTTTGATTTCAATTATTATTCCATGGTTAGTAATAGTGCTTTATACCGCTGTAGCAATGTATTCATCATTGAGTAAGTTTGATAACGGAGGTTATATTTACAGAATTATTTTTGCAGGTTTGGTATTTCCTTCCTGTATTTTAGGGAATATCTTTTTTTCGAAATTTTATTTCAAGAAAATTTCGAAACTACAAAACAATAACGAAATCCAATTAATCGGAAAAGAATGAAAAAAGAGAATAAATCAGTAATTATTTGGTTGCTATCAGGTTGTGCTTTATTATTTTTAATGGTTGTCGTGGGCGGAATTACCCGTTTAACAAACTCAGGTTTATCTATGACCGACTGGCATTTGGTAACCGATACGTTTCCACCATTAACAGATGCCAAATGGCAGGCTGCTTTTGACGAATACAAGAAGTTTCCCGAATATCAGAAAATCAACATTCATAACGATTTTCAGCTTTCAGATTATAAATTTATTTATTTCTGGGAATGGTTCCACCGTTTTATTGGCCGTATTATCGGTTTGGTTTTCTTTGTGCCATTTGTTTATTTTTTAGTGAGAAAAAAATTAGATACAGATACAATCAAAAAATGTATCATTCTTTTGGCAATGGGAGCTTTTCAGGGATTTTTGGGTTGGTTTATGGTAAGAAGCGGACTAATCGATAATCCTGATGTGAGTCATTTCAGACTTTCATTACACTTAACTTTTGCCTTTATCACTTTTGCTTATACACTTTGGGTAGCTTTAGATTTAATTTATCCAGAGAGAAATATCAATAAAATAGTGCCACTTAGAAATATTGCCCGTTATGCATTGGTAGCGTTGTTGATCCAGATTATTTATGGCGGATTTGTAGCGGGATTAAACGCCGGATTAATTCACAACCATTGGCCTTTGATGAGTGACGGAGAATTTATTCACGAATCGGTTTTTATAGAACAATCATCTTTAGTGAAAAATTTAATTGAAGGAAAAAGCGGTGTTCAGTTTGTACACCGAACTTTTGCTTATGTAGTAGTGGCAATTATTCTTTTCCTTTTCTTCAAAAGCAAAAAATATTCTCTTACAAATACGCAATCTAACGGAATTAAAACTTTAGTAGCTTTCGTATTTATTCAGTTTTTATTAGGAGTTTTTACTTTATTATACAGCGTTCCTTTGGCTTTGGGATTAATCCATCAGATTATGGCATTTTTCCTTTTAAGTGCCATGACGTTCACATTACATCGACTGAGTAAATAAGGAAGTAAATTTGAGACATAAAAAAAGAACCTGATTATGGTTCTTTTTTTATGTCTTAAATATTTTGCTAACCCAGCCAGTTTTTAAAATCTTGTACTTTTTCACGGCTTACAATTACCTCATCTTCTTTATAAGTTGGTAAAATAACTTTTAAACGGGAATTGGTGTAAACCTGAATTTCCTTAATTGCTTTTAGCGGAACAATAAATTTCCTGCTTACGCGGAAGAATTCTTTGCTGTCTAGTTCCTGTTCCAGAATTTCTAAAGTTGAATCGATTAGATAATCACGATTTTCACAAGTATGAATGTAAGTTCCCTTGTTTTCACTAAAAAAACATTCGATTTCTTCTGTAGTGATTACTTTTAAATGCTGACCAATTTTAACAGTAAACCTTTTTTTATAAGTTTTCTCAAACGGATTGGACAACATTTGGCGAATCTGTTCAAAATCCAGATGAAGATTTGAAGTTTCTGCAGGCGCTTTCGGGAGTCTGTTTTTAAACTTAGAAACGGCAGTTTCCAGATCATCTTCGTCAATTGGTTTTAGAAGATAATCAATACTATTTAGTTTAAAGGCTTTTAAAGCATATTCATCATAAGCAGTTGTAAAAATAATGGCGCTTTTGATGTCGATTTTTTCAAAAATTTCAAACGATAAACCATCTGATAACTGAATATCAAGAAAAATTAAATCAGGGTGCTGATTGTTTTCAAACCATTGAATCGATTCTTCTACAGAGTGCAGCATCGTTTCTACTTTTACATCTAATTTTTCGAGTTTCCTTTGCAGCAATCTTGCCGCCGGTTTTTCGTCTTCTATAATTAACGTGATCATCTACTGTTTGAAATTTGGAAAAATTAAGTCAAATTTACTCCCATTTATTTTTATTTGCGGTGTCTTTATCCAAATATTTTTGAATTTTTCTTTTCTCCCAGTCTTCACTAAAAAACAAATTTGAGCCAAATACAGATAATCCGTGAGACGCTAAACCAATTCCCCAAAAGAAAGCTGTCGAATACGTATGCCATTGCGATAATCCGCTAAAGTCAATGCCGGAACTAAAATTTCCTGTGACGGTCAAACTGGACACGATCAAAAGCGTATTTATAATAATATACACTTTTAAATGCGTATAAAATCCTTTAATCTTTTTAACTTTCCTGTATGCCGCGTTGTAACTTTCGTCATTTATATATTCTCCTGAATGCTCACTTGCATAAGCTTCATATAGGTTTCTTCTAAAACGTCCCATGATTTTATAATTTAATAATTACTGCCATTTGTTTTTACTCTGTCTTTCCTTTTCCATAAACTCTTTAATTTTTCTTTCTTCCCATTCTTTTCCCATTCCGCGAAAAACTTCAAAGACTTTTAACCCGTGAAAGATCACACCTACTCCCCACCAGAGTAATGGCCAGAAAAACCATAAATAAGTGGGAGATGTATATAGGTTTATAAAAATTAAAATTGCATTTACGAATATGTACGAAATCAGATTTCCGTAAAATCCTTTAATATTTTCGACCTTCTTTTTGGCCTTAATATATCTCTCTTCCTCGTTTAAATTCAGTTCCATGACTATTCCCATTTTTGTTTTTTATATCTTTTTTCTAAGATGCTTTTCATTTTACGCTCCTCCCATTTTTGTCCAAAAATGGTATGTGAGGTAAATAAATCAATAGCAGAGCCCAAAATTACCGCCGACCAAAGAATTACAATTACCCAATTTAAATATTGAATCGGAAAAAATCGAAGTGGCAGATTGGTATATTCTTTTAAAAGAAATAGAATCACTGCGATTGCGTAAATGAACAAATATTTATAGAAGGATCTTAGCTGCTTTACTTTTTTACTGGCCAGTTCCTTCAAAATAATTTGTTCCTGGTCGTTACTCAAATTTGTTTCCATGATTGCTTAAAAGTCTTTTTTTATTTTCCTTCTCCAAAAGTTCCTGAATTTTTCTCTCCTCCCAATTCTTATTAAAAAAAGTCGGCAGATTATAAATTTTCAATCCGTGCATAATAATCGCAAAACCCCAACCCATAACACACCATAAACACCACAAATATCCCGGAGAAGTCATTAGATTGACTACAATCACAATGGGATTGCACAAAATATAAACGGTTAAATGTTCATAAAACCCTCTTATTTCTTTGACTTTTTTTTGCGCATCATAATAACGTGCTGATTCTTTGAAATCTCTTTCCATAATTATTTCCACGTTTTTTGCTGGTTCTCTCTTTCTAAAATTTCCCTGATTTTGCGTTCCTCCCAGTCTGTGCTGTAACCAAAAACTTTAAAAGCATGCATTGCAACTCCAAATCCCCAGCCTAAAGCAGAAAACCAAAACCATTGAAATTCCGGTGAAAATCTCAGATTGATAAAAACTAAAAATGGAATTACACAACAGTATGAAATTATATTTCCGTAAAATCCTTTTAGTTCTTCTACTCTTTTTTTGGCTCTGTAATACGCTTTAGCTTCATCTGTATATTCTGTACTCATTTCCATAACTGTAATTTGTTTCGTTAAAATTGGAATCCTGACCGTGAAATTCTTTTCGTCTTCCTGCACCTTCACTTTTCGGTCGGTTATAATTCCGTATCGATTTACAATATTTAGAAGTCCAACCCCCTGCCTGTCCTGTAATACTTCTTTTTTCTGAAGATCATTTTGAATCGCCAGATAATCCCCGTCAATAAATATTCTTATATGAAGTGGTTTTTGCTCGCTTACTACATTATGTTTTACCGTATTTTCGAGTAAAAGCTGTAAAGAAAGCGGTACCACGCGCGCATCGGGATTAATGTTTTCTGTAGGCAGCTCATAAAACAAACTGTTTTCAAAACGCATTTTCAAGAGATTCATATAGGTTTTTGCAAACGACAATTCATCTTCGACAGAAACCAGTTCTTTGTCTTTTTGCTCTAAAACATACCTGTAGATTTTAGAAAGAGAAGTGGTAAAACGCTGCGCATTGTCCGGATTTTCTTCAATCAAAGAACTTAAAACATTCAGACTGTTAAACAGGAAATGCGGATCGATCTGATTTTTTAAACTTTCAAATTTCGCATTTGCCGTTCCGGCTATAATCTTTTGCTGGGTAACTTTATTTTCCTGGTAAATTTTGTAAAAATGCAGCGAATGAAAAACCAACAGAACTATAAAGGTAATCACAGAAGATTCTACATAATTTGCCGCTTTTTCGCTGGCCAGAAAAGCAATAAGTGATTGTTTTTGAATGACAACCTGCGTAAAAATTCGCAATATGGCAATAAAAAATAGCGAGATAAAAAAAGAACTTACAAAGCCAATTATGATTCTCTTTGGCGAAAACCTATTATCCTGAAACACTCTGTCCAACAGTTCAAATATGGCAACATTAACCAAATACAGCACCACACTGTACATCATACAATATAAGAAGTAAATGTACAGATCGTTGCTAAAAACGGCTAACCCCAAAGATGCAAACCGAATAAGAAAAGAGACTATAAAAACGGCTCCTCCTACTAAAAAAGCTTTTAACAAATTGGGTCTTAATGCCATAATGAATGAAGAAAAATTAAATTATTTACAAGTTTTTTGAGTTTCCAGAGCTCTTTCTAATCCCCATTTTGGAGAATAAGGAGTAGCGGGTTTAAAAGTATTAAAAAGTTCAATAGATTGATCTACCTGCGCGCATAAAGGTTTCGTATCTACGCCTGTCCATTTCGCGCCTCCCAGCTGGTAATCTGCTTCTCCAAAAACCGCTCTCGGATTTTTTGGATCCAGTGCTTTTGCTTTTGCATATGCCTCCATAACCCTTCCTGAGTATTTCATTCCGTTTGTCATTGGGTCTGCTACTACATATCCTGTGTAAATTAAGGCTTGTAAAACATATAATTCTGCGTTACTCTGATCTTTTATCATTTCAATATCCAGTGCATCCTGAGCTTTGGTCAACAATAAATCGATTTTTGTTTTGTCTTTTTCTGTAAAAACAGAAGTCGTATTAATTAATGCTACATAATAATTAGGCAGCCAGCTGTTTTTTTCTGCGGCAGCAATTCTTTCAAATAACTGAGATGCTTCTGTATTTTTTCCTTCTTTCCAGAGTCCGAAAGCTTTGTTCATTCCTTGTTCAAATTGTGTTTGTGCTGAACATATTGCTACTAAAAATAATGCGATTAAAGTGGTGATTTTTTTCATTTTACAAGTAATTTAAATGGTTTGTCTTTATGATTTTAGTTGTTATAATACAATTGAAATTTTCGAATTTTTACTGATCTCAAATTTTGCGTCCTTATAGGATGGCGGCCCCATAAAACCTTTAGCATTGTTAGAAGCGGCATAATCTTCAGATGGAATTCCCATCATGTTTTTATCCAGTTTTCCGTTGTTATTTTCATCATGATAAGTTGAAATGGCATATTCACCAGAAGGAAGATCTTCAAATTTTACTACTGCTATATTATTTTTAATATCTGCGACCAGACTTTTGTAAGTCGTTTTAAGAAATGTTCCGTCGGAGTTAAACAAACCGACTCTAACCGTTCCTGTGCTGTTTTTTAAACCCGAAACAGAAACTGTCAAATTAACATTCTGCGCAGACATCAGGCTGCAGATAAATAACATTGTTATTGTAATAATTTTAGTCATGATTTTGTTTTTTATGGTTAGAATCGTAAAGTAATAAAGGTCTTGATTTTATGGTTATTAACACTAAAAATCTTTTATTTCTTTGTGTTTTGGTTTCTTATAATTTATACTTCAAAAGTAGGTCGGTTTTTAGTCTTTTAAAATTTAATAGTACTGAGTTGTTGATTTTCGTGACTGAATTGTTTTTTTGTCTGATTCAAATTTTCAGAGCAGCAAAGTGATAACCTTTTTACGGTTTAAAAAACATTTGTACCTATGCACCTTTGCCACTGTGTACCTTATATACTTACAAGTTTTTCAGCTGATTCTCGTTTTTATTCTGACTGATAGTCCAAAAGAAACCTACAAAGAAAAATCGGTCTGCTGTAGGTACAACGGCTTGCCTTTGATAAACTCCGCTTGGATCTGGCGTTCTTGCATAATCGTATCCAAAAACATTTTGTGTTCCTAAAACATTTGAAACAGAAAAATAAAGGATTTTTTGTGTGGTCAGTAAATACGCCCAGTTAAAACTTAAACTATTATAAGACTTTGTTTTTCCATTCATAAATTGTGTTTGATTAGGATCATTGTAGGGACGTCCTGTACTGAAACTGTTTGTAAAACCTATTTGCGATTTCCAGTCTGTAATAAAGTATTTGGTTACAACAGATAAATTATGATTGGCAATAAAACTTGGAGTGGCCATGTTTGGAAAATTCTTGTACTGTCTTTCAGAATCAATGTAAGAATATGAAATCCAGTATTCTAAATTTTTATACAAATTGCTGTCTCTCCAAAATACATCGAGTCCTTTTGCATAACCTGATCCGTTGTTGTTGAAAACCGAATTGTATTGAATGTCCCTGGTATCGTATTGAACTAAATTGCTGTAATCTTTATAATAAGCTTCTGCTCTAAGTGTCTGACCCGGTCTTGTAAACGTATAATTTAAAATGTAATGACTGGCTTTCTCACTTTCAAACTGATGGTATTTTGAATATTTGATATAATCTACAACCGGTGCCTGAGTAAAATCTCCGTAAGCAAAAGAAAACTGACTGCTTTTTGAAACTTTGTAACCCAAAGAAGCTCTTGGTGCAATATTGTTTTCGTCTAGTAAGCTGTTGTTCGAATATCTCAAACCAACTTTTAAAGCCAGATTTTTAGAAAACGAAACTTCTCCTTCTGCATACGCTGCAAAAATATTGCTGTCGTAACCATTTGCAGCAGTTATAGCAATATTGTCATCAAAATTTTCATTGTATTTGGTAATGAAATAATCTGATCCAAATGAAATTTTGAAATGATTAGAAACCTTTTTCTGCAATTTTAATTTCAGCTGGGCAGCATTTTCGTCACTGTTTATATCACTGATATCATATTTTAATTTGTTTTTGCTATAACCATAGCTAATTCCCGATGTTAATTGCCATCCCGTTCCAAAACTGCCTTTGTAAGAGGAATTCAGATAAAAATTATTATTATTCATATCCGTTCTAACCGGATTCTCAAAATTGATGTTCTTCTGATTTAAATCAAATTTTTCAGAATCAAAAGAAGCGTATAATTTGAAGATTCCGTTGGTAAATTTATATCGGTAAACTGTTTCGCCTCCAAGTGACTGATATGGATTATTCCAATCTACATTTTGTGGAATCACAGCCTGGTAAGGTGCCAAATTGATGTAAGCCATATTTACACTTAAAGAACTTTTGTTCCATTTCTGCGTGTTTCCTAAACTTAAACCAACCGTCATAAATCCGATATCTGTTTTTTCGTGATCTTCTTCATCATTCGTGTTCAAAAGTAACACACTCGATAACGCTTCACCATATTCTGCAGAATAACCTCCTGTAGAAAACGCGATTCCGCTAAATAAGAACGGAGAAAAACGGCTTCTTGTTGGCAAATTATTAGTTGTAGCACCATATGGCTGGGCCACGCGAATTCCATCCACAAAAGTCTGTGTTTCACTTGCTTCCCCTCCACGTACAAACAAACGTCCGTCTTCGCCAACGCTTTGCGTTCCCGGTAAAGTCTGCAAAGCAGCAACAATATTACCGGCAGAACCAGCAGTTGTAACAATATCCAACGGTTTTAAAACAGATACCCTTGCCTTTTCTCCGGATTCCATTGTTCCGGCAGTAATTACAACTGCATCAAGGGCATTTACATTTTCTCTTAACGTAATGGTTTGGTCTTTATAATTCGTAACATCAATTTCAGTCTTGTAGGTTTCGAAAAGTAAAAAACTTACCACTAGAAATTTATTGCCGGTTTCTGTTGTTTCAAAAGAAAATTCTCCTGTTTCAGAACTTGTTGCACCATCATAAGTTCCGTCTATATAAATGTTGGCACCGGCAACAGGTTTTCCTTTTTGATCTACTACTTTTCCTGAAATAGTATTCTGAGCAAAAATAACTGCTGTAAAAAGTAAAAAGCTTATTGTAAAAAGTAATCTGGTTTTCATATCATTTTGGTTTTTGATGAAGCAAATGTATTTTAACAATTCCTGTTAAAAAATATATAATAACCGAATTGTAGAATTTCGGGGATGAGTTGTAAATTACTAAATTTGTATCTTAGCGATCAATTCCAAAAAATTACCATTTATGTCAGAAAGTAAAAGAATTTCAAATTTATATCGATCCATTTATAATGGAAATCCATGGCTGGAAGTTAACCTGGCCGATACCTTAAAAAATGTAACTGCAGAGCAGGCTTACAGAAAAATAAATCCAAATCTTAATACGATTTGGGAAATTGTAAACCATCTTATCCAATGGAGAAGAAATATTCTGGAACGCATGCAGGGAGAAGTAATTATCACTCCGGATCATAACTATTTTGTTCCTGTTTTAGATCCGTCAGAAGCGGCCTGGGAGCAATCTTTACAAACGCTTGCAAAATCACAAGACTCGTGGACTTCGTTTTTTGAAAGTTTTGATGAAGCGGATCTGGCAAAAATATATGAAAATAACGGCCATACGTATTACGAACATATTCACGGAATTATTCAGCATGATGTTTATCATTTAGGACAGATTGTTATTTTGAAGAAACTGCTTTAATACAATATCTGCCTTTAAATAGATGAAAACAGAAAAAGAAAAAATGATCTCCGGCGAGTATTACAACGCCTTTGATCCGGAATTAGTAAAAGGCCGCCGTACCGCAAAAAATCTATTGCATAGCTTAAATGTAAAAGAATACAGAGTTACCAAAAAGGCAAAAGAAATTTTAAAAGAATTGATTCCGAATACCGGAACGGGACTTTATATAGAACCGCCTTTTCATTGTGATTATGGTTATAATATTTTTTGCGGAGACAATGTTTATTTCAATGTAAATTGTGTTGTGTTAGATTGCGCGCCCGTTACTATTGGATCCAATGTATTTATTGCGCCAAATGTCCAGATTTATACGGCATCACATCCGCTTGACGCTGAATTGAGAAAAACTCACGAAAATGCTTATCCGGTATCAATTGGAGATGACACCTGGATTGGCGGAAATTCAGTAATTTGTCCCGGCGTTACAATTGGAAAAGGCTGTGTAATTGGAGCAGGTTCTGTGGTAACAAAAAATATTCCGGACAATTCACTGGCCGTTGGAAATCCGGCGAAAGTCATTAGAAAACTAAATCAGGAACATGAATCAGAAAAATAAAAAATGCTTACGCTAAATAAAGTTCATCATATTGCCATTTTATGTTCCGATTACGAAAAATCGAAATATTTCTATACTCAAATTTTAGGTTTAACTATTATCCGTGAAATCTATCGTGAAGAGCGCCAGTCTTATAAATTAGATCTGGCGTTGAATGGTTCTTATATTATCGAATTATTTTCATTTCCTAATCCGCCGAAAAGACCTTCGCGACCAGAAGCCGTTGGTTTACGTCATTTGGCTTTTGAAGTAATTAATCTGGAAGAAACTATTGCTTTTCTAGAAACTCAACAAATTGAAGCCGAACCAATTCGAATTGACCACACTACTGAAAAACGCTTTACTTTTATTGCCGATCCGGATTTGTTGCCGATTGAGTTTTACGAGAGATAATTTTCACTACAGGTCTTAAAAGCACTTTTTTAAGATAGATGACACCTTTTTATATTGTGAAAGAATTTTCCTGTTTATATCGGTTTTAACATACTAAATTCGAGATTTCCTGTAAAAAACCAATTTTGATTCTTAATTTTGTAATCCGCAGAAAAATAAATGCGGATTCTCAAACTTATAATGATGAACAAAACGGCGCAAATCAAAAAGAATCATCAATTTATCAAATTCCGAAAATTAGTAATTGTTTCTATTTTAATTGGCTTTCTTTCTGCCTTTCTCGGAATTTCACTTAAAAAAATAACCGAATATTATGAGGAAATATTTTTTCATGAAGTATCGGTTCATCCCATATTTTATATCATATTTCCCGTTTTCGGATTATCAATCATTTACTTTCTGAGACAATATCTTTTTAAGAAAAAAGAAAATAAAGGTATTAAAGAAGTTTTTGAAAGTACGGCATCAAAAACCAAAAATCTTCCTTCATACAAAATTCCGTCGCACTTTATAAACGGGTTACTGACAGTGATTTTTGGAGGCTCTACAGGAATTGAGGTTTCTACCGTAGTAGCTACTGCAACGATTGGTTCTGTGGCCCACGAAAAAGAAAATGTCTTCCGTCAATACAAAACCGAACTAATTTGTGCGGGAGTTGCGGCCGGAGTTACAGCCTTATTCAGCAGCCCCATTGCCGGAATTTTATTTGCTTTTGAAGTGATTTCCAGAAGAGTAACCCGAGCATTTATAATTTCTAATGTTATCGCCGTATCAATCGCTTTTGGTTTACTTACTATTTTAAAAGAAGAACCTTTGTTTGCTGTTTCTATTGCAACATGGCATTTAAAAGCAATTCCATATTTTATTCTTCTCGGAATTTTAGCAGGAATGAACTCTGTTTATTTAACAAGATGCGTGTTGTTTTTCAAATCTCAATTTGGAAAAATCGACACCCATTATTATAAAATATTAATTGGTTCGGTCGTATTAAGTATTTCCTTATTTATATTTCCACAATTGTACGGAGAAGGATATCATGCTATAAAAGGGATTTTTGGAAGTTCATCCCAGCTTCCGCTGACAGTTACTTTGGCTTTTACCTTTATCGGGATATTGATTTTGAAACCCATAGTAACCTCAATTACGCTGGCTTCTGGCGGTGATGGCGGTGTTTTTGCGCCAAGTTTATTTATCGGAGCATTTTTGGGATTGTTACTGGCTTCTGTTTTAAATACTTTTTTTCATGTCAATGTAATTCCGGTTAACTTTATGATTATTGGAATGGCAGCGGTTTTAAGTGCCAGCATCCATGCTCCTTTTACTGCAATTTTCTTAGTATGTGGATTAACAAACGATTATACTTTATTTTTCCCGATTTTAGTTGTTTGTTTAATTTCAAAATATACCGCAAAGGCTATTTATCCTTTCACGGTATACAGCTATTCGCCTAGTATAATTTAATAATTTGCGTATATCGACTCATTCTTTCATTAATGTGTGTGCATATCGCAATATTTTAAAAAGCACAACGCTTATATTTCAAAGTAAAAAATACCACGTCAAAATGCCAACTGAAAAAATAAAAAGAAGTTACCGCAAAACGCGCTACATTTTATACAAAGAAACATTAATTGATTACAAAGAACATTTCTGGTCCTTTTTAGGTTCGTTTGTCGGAATCGGGATTTTAGCATATGTACAATCTATACATTTTTCGGGAAGCGATGCCGTTTATCTGATTGGTTCTTTTGGAGCTTCCAGTGTTCTGGTTTACGGGATCATTCAGAGTCCGTTTTCTCAACCTCGAAATTTAGTTGGCGGACATGTGATCTCGGCATTGGTGGGGGTAACCGTTCACAAATTAGTGCCCGACATTATGTACATAGCTGCTCCTCTGGCAGTTTCTGTTGCGATTATTCTAATGCAGATTACAAAAACGCTTCATCCTCCCGGAGGGGCAACAGCATTAATTGCCGTTATCGGGACAGAAAAAGTAAAATCTTTGGGTTATATGTATGTACTTTCTCCAGTTTTAACGGGTGTACTTATTTTGTTACTTACAGCGTTAATTTTCAACAATATGACTTCCAGCAGAAGTTATCCCAGTCATAGTACGTATCACAAACACTATCATAAGCTTAGAAAAAGGTTATCCAGAAAATAATTTTCTCTGCGTTGTCTCTCTGAGCGAAGTCGATAGAAGTTCAATTAGAATCGGCTTCGACTTCGTCAGCCTGACAAAGGTAATTCCTTCCTGAATTTACCGCAAATTCACAAAGCTGGTATACGCTTAGCTTTGCGAGACTTTTTATAAAACCCAACATACAAAAAAACTTAGCGTGCTTTACGGTAAATTTTTCAAATAAAAATCCAGACGAAAATCTTTTCAACAAATCATCATTACAGATTCGTATTTAGTTAATTTAATTTTACCTTTGACCTCTCAATAAAAACAAAGATTATGGTTTATAAATTTAGAGTTATTCTAGACGCCGAAGAAGATATTTTCAGAGACATTGCAATTCTTGAAGATGACACACTTGAAGATTTACACAATGCCATCTTTAACGCTTTTGGTTTTGACGGATCAGAGGTAGCTTCGTTTTATACTTGTGATGAAACCTGGAATCAGGAAGATGAAATTCCGCTTTTTGATACTGGAGATGTTCCTGGCGAGATCAGAACCATGAACGATTATCCGTTATCCAGTATTTTAGATAAAGAAAATACCAAAATTATATATGTTTACGACTTCATCAGCATGTGGACTTTCTTAGTAGAGCTGGCAGCAATTGAAGAAGAATCTGTAGGAGCAATTTATCCTGAAACTCTATTTTCTCACGGAGAAATGCCGGACGAAGCTATTGAAAAAAACTTTGAAGCCGATATGCACGATGACATCTACGGTGAATTTGAAGATGATTTAGACGAAGACGATCTGGATATGTTCGAAGGCGACGACAGCTTCGAAGATTATGGATTTGAGGAAAATTGGAACTGACGTTAAGATTCTAAGAATTTAGATTCTAAGCCGCTAAGTTTTTTTTTGAAAGTTTTTTCTTATTTTTAAATAATTTAAAAATAAAAAAAATGAGTCATTACAAAAAGCTTTTAATTTGGCAAAAGTCAATTTCATTAGTCACAATAATTTACAGATCAACCAAGAAATTTCCAAAGGAAGAAATCTTCGGAATAACTTCCCAAATACGCAGAAGTTCAGTTTCTATTCCGAGTAATATTGCAGAAGGATCAGGAAGAGAAAGTAATAAAGATTTTGTTCGATTTTTATACATTTCTCTTGGTTCTTTATTTGAAATGCAGACTCAATTGGAAATTGCAAAAAATATTGAATATCTCACAGAAGAAGAATTTAACAACTTATATGAGGATAGTCGAGAGATCGAAAGGATGTTAGTGTCATTAATCAAAAAATTAAAAGATAGCTAACAAAACTTAGAATCTTAGGAACTTAGAATCTCAGAAACTCAAAAGAATGATCAACCTATTCAACACCCACATCGAGACGCTGGCAATACACCGCGTAGGAAACAAAAGTCGTAACGAAGCGATTTTTTTATCAGAGCAGCCATTTAATTTAAATGACGAAATTGTTCCTTTGATAAAAGAGTACTTTTTTAAGCCTTTTAGAGAAAAAGAAGAAAACTATTATCAGTTTGCACACGAAGTGGACCTGGATTATAATGACATGTTTAAATATGCAACTGAGATTTTTACAAATCCGGGGAATTTACAGGAGATTTCTAAAAAAATCACAACTCATTTATTTGAGCAGTCTAATCATCCGCATATTAAAAACGGAGAAGTTTATGTAACATATTTAACTAATCTAAGTATCGATAATAATGTTGTTGATGCTATCGGAATTTTTAAAAGCGAATTGCAGGCAGACTTTTTACAATTTGAAGAAAAAGGCAGCAATCTGGAAATGATTTTACAGCAGGGAATCAACCTCAGCAAACTCGATAAAGGCTGTCTGATTTTTAATTATAAAAAAGAAGAAGGTTATAAAATTCTTACTGTAGACAGCAACCGTTATGATGCACGTTACTGGCTGGAACACTTTTTATCTGTAGATGCTTTTGAAGATGAGAATTTCATCACAAAAAAATACTTAAAGTTCTGTCAAAACTTCGCAAAAGATGTGGTTTTACCTGCTGAAGATAAAAAAGAAGAAGTAATGTTTATGAACAGATCTGTGAATTATTTCGCTAAAAACGATCAGTTTGAAGAACAAAATTTCCTGAATGAAGTACTGGACAATCCTGATTTAATTCCTGAATTTAAAAATTACAAAGTTGATAAAGGCGAAAAATACAGCATCGAAGATGTAACTTCTTTCCCAATCGCCAACGCAGCAGTTTCTGACGCCAGAAAATCGATTAAAAACGTTATTAATCTGGATACACACATTCAGATTAAAATGGATTTTATAAATCCTGAAAGCGCCGAAAAATTTGTTGAAAAAGGCTGGGACGAAGAAAAACAAATGTATTACTATTTAGTTTATTTCAATAAAGAAGAAAAAAGCTAAGAAGTTTTCATTTTCTATTACTTACTTAAAACAAAAAACGGCAGTTACGAGGGTAACTGCCGTTTTTTTATTGTCTTTGTTTCTAAATCAGAGAAAACAATGCCTTGAGAATGTCATCGTATACTTTTTTGTCGGTTTCTCCGGCGCGGGCCAAAACCCGGATCCCTGAATAATTATTAAAAATAAAACGAGACAGTGTACGTGCATCCAGTTGAGTAGAAATTTGTCCTGCCTCCTGCCCTTTTGTGATCGCTTTAAGAAAAATATCTTCCATAATCTTCCGGTTATCATTTACAATCTTTGCGATCTCCTCGTCGTGCATGGCCAGCTCTACTGATGAATTGACCATAAAACAGCCTTTTGTAATCCGGTCTTCCAGACTTTCTTTTACCGCATGTTTAAAAATTTTGGTAAGCGCTTCTTTTATATTGTCAGATTCTTCCAAAACCTTTTTTACAATATCCTGTCCCTGAGTCTGATATCTTTTCAAAGCCATAGCAAACAGCTTTTGTTTATCGCCAAAAGTGTCATACAAACTGGAACGGCTTAAACCGAGATGTGTTACCAAATCCTGCGCAGAAGTTCCGTTGTACCCTTTGTGCCAAAAAATTTCAATAGCTTTATCTAAAGCGTGATCTTCGTTAAATTCTTTTGTTCTAGCCATGACTTCACCATTTATTCTTTACAAAGATATAAAAAATACGGAACAATCGTTCCTGAATTAGGCCAAAAATTAAACTACGGCATTTACAGTAAGTCCGCCATCTACAACAATTTCTGTTCCTGTGATAAAGGACGCATCATCTGAAGCCAAAAAAGCAACTGTTTTACCAATTTCTGAAGCCTGACCAAAACGTTTCAATAAAATTTTATCTGCCAGAACGGCTCCAAAACCTTCTACTTCTTCTTTTTCCAAACCTAATTTTCCGTAAATCGGAGTTTCAACAGGTCCGGGAGATACGGCATTGATTCTGATTTTTCTTGGTGCCAATTCGGTTGCAAATACCCTGTTTAAAGATAAAAGAGCTGCTTTACTTGCTGCGTAAACACTCGAATTGGGCATACCCACACTTGCATTTACAGAGGTATTTAAAATGATTGAAGCACCATCATTTAGAATTGGCAATAATTTTTGCAAGGTAAAATAAACTCCTTTTACATTGACATTCATTATTGAATCATAATGCTCTTCTGAAGCCAATTCTAAAGGTGCAAAAGAAGCAATTCCGGCGTTTAAAAATACAGCATCTACTTTTCCAAATTTTGCAGCAACTTCAGCAACTAAATTGTCAATCGATTTTAAATCAGATTGATCTGCTGCGATTCCGGTCACATTTAATTCTTGTTCTGCCTTATTTAAAGCTTCTTTATTTCTTCCGGTTACAATTACTTTTGCTCCTCTCTCTGCTAATACAGCTGCTGCTGCATATCCAATTCCGCTGTTTCCGCCTGTAACAATGGCTACTTTGTTTTCTAAATTTTTCATTTTATAATTTTTAAATTATTGATTATTGCATTATTATGGTACAAAGATATAATAACGGAACGATCGTTCCGTTATTGGAAGTGTTAAATTTTAGTTAATTATTAAAACAGTCTTTTAAAGGCTTAAATTATTGAAGAGTTTACTTATTTAACTATAAAGGAAAGAAATGAAAAAATGTCGGGCATTCTTAAATTATCATTAATTTTGCATTAAAAATAAACTAAGATGGATATTCAGTTTTTCAAAGAAAGTCCCTTTACCACCATCATATCATTTCATAAGCTAATTGAATCTTTTGAGGAAATTGCTTTATCAGACGTTGATTACAGATCAGATTACGCGAAAGCAATCTTAAAACAAATTGAATTAATTCCCGAACTAAGAACCGGGATTGAGGATTATTCGGTTATCAGAAGAAATGAAGCACTGATCAAAAACATTTTGGCCGATTTATTTCCTACAGCATTAACGCACAATGAAATAAAAGCGGTTACCATTCCGTTTCAAAATATCTCTTTCAATTATACAGAACGTTTCAGGAAAATTTTAAAAAATGCCGGAGACGAATTCTATATGGAAATTCGGGATTTTGATGATCATCAATTTTACATCAACAACTGCTGTCTGATTTTAAGCAGTTACTATAAACAGCATATTGATTTTAACCGCCCGTTTTTCTACGATATTCCGGATGAAGATGGTGTAGAAAAGCATTACCGCATTTTATATAATGCTGATTTTATGGAAATTATTCCAACAGAAAATGCGATTGAGCTGACTCAGGAAGACATTGACCAATTAATTGACAATTATAATGATATCAATTTATGGAAATCTAAATTCCCTAAGGGAAGCTGGGTTTTAAGAGGTTTTGGGATTGTTTCCTTATTTGATGCTACTACAGAAAGTGCTATTTCTACGCTGAAAAGTAATTTGCTTAAACCTGGTGCAAAAACAGTTACTACAGGTGAGGAAGTTTCTAATATTTTTCAGTCGATTTTTAATCTTCCAAAATTAAAAGTGGGTTTTATAATTTATAATCCGGAAGAAGAAAAATTTCTCAGACCTGCAAAATATGAAAATCAGCTTAAAAGTTTTTTACTTTCTGCAGATCAGGAAGTTGATTGTAAAAATGCTTTTTTTGGATGTTCATTTGAAAATTTATTAGACAATAAAGAACCTTTTGTGATTTCTAATGTTCAAAAATTCACAGAAGAATCAACCAATAAAACTCTGGGCCAGCACTTACTGAGGCAAAATATTAACAGCTGTATTTTTGCACCGGTCATAAAAGAAGGTCATTTACTGGGTGTGGTCGAATTGGTTTCAGAAAATGCAAGAGATCTAAATAGTGTAAATGCCACAAAATTAGATTTGGTGCTTCCTTATTTAACTGATACGATTGACCGTTACAATACCGATATGCAACATCAGGTAGAAGCAATTATTCAGCGTGAGTACACTACTATACATCCAAGCGTGTACTGGAAATTTAAAAAAGAATCTCAGAATTATTTTCAAAACCTGAATTATACAAAGGATTATATTTTTAAGGAAATTGTTTTTAAAAATGTATATCCGTTGTACGGACAAATCGATATTAAAAGTTCGTCTGAACACCGAAACGAAACTGTAAAAATTGATTTAAAAAATCAACTTTCTGCGCTATTGGATATTTTTGACAACCAGAAACCAAGCTCCAATCTGGTACTTCTGGAACAGAGAAAATTCGAATTGGAATCACTTCGAAGTGAATTGGATTCGCCTTTAAAAGCAGACACAGAACAGCATATTCAACGATATATTGAACAGGAAATTCATCCAATCCTCAAAAACACAAAAAGCAATGCTAAAAATGAAAAATTAGAAGAATTGTATTTTGAAAATCTGGATGAAAAAACCGGAATGTTTTATCAGGAAAGAAAGAAGTTTGATAATGCAATGTCGATTATAAATAAACGACTGGCCACTGTTCTGGACAAAAAACAAGTTGAGGCACAGCAGATTTATCCGCATTATTATGAAAGATTTAAAACAGACGGTGTAGAACATAATTTGTATATCGGAGCCTCTATTTCGCCTACAAAACCTTTTGATATAATGTATTTGCATAATCTTCGTTTATGGCAATTACAGACTTTATGCGAAATGGAACTTGAACATCACGAACTTAAAGAATCGCTTCCTTATGAACTTGATGTTACTTCGCTGATTCTGGTTTTCAGTGCACCGCTTTCAATTCGTTTCAGAATGGACGAAAAACGCTTTGACGTGGACGGAACTTATAATGCGAGATATGAAGTAGTTAAAAAACGTATTGACAAATCGAACATTAAAGGGACCAAAGAAAGAATTACTGAGAAAGAAAAAATTACTATCGTTTATTCTCAAAACAGTGAAGAAGCAGAATACTTAAAATATATAAAATATTTGCAGCACAAGAAAATATTAGAACCGTCTATCGAACAATTTGAAGTAGAGGATCTTCAGGGAGTTTCCGGTTTAAGAGCGATTCGTGTAAAAGTCATCAACAGAACTGCAAATCCCGAAGCCAAAAAAATAACGTATCAGGATTTACTGGATGAATTGAACTAATGTTCTTAAAATGAAATAAATCGGATTTTAAAATCTTAAAAAGTATTTTATTTTTATAAACAAACATATCCTTAAAATGGAAAAGCTTTGTCAAGGTTTCAATCCTGACAAAGCTTTTTCGTTTAGCTATTGATAAGAAACTAATTTCTTTTCAACAACTGTGTTTCCATTTGTTTAAATGTTTAAGCTTATAAAAATTAAATCGACTTAAAAGCAATTACAAAAGAAATCACGGTAACAATAATTCCGACCATAAAGAAATTGTACGCAATTCTGAGCAAATTATACTTTCTCTGCAAAACCAATCCCAGATAATATAAGTCTTTAATCATCGTAGAATAGAGATAATCGCGGTCCTTCATCATTTCATTCATTGCCCAGTTATAATCTTCCAAAGGCATTTTATAGAAATTCCCGAAAAACATCAGATTCACCTTTTTGGCTTCGACATCGTCACGCGTAAAAAATCCAGAGGTAACTTTGGGTCTTGTAGAAAGAATCGCAAAAATAATCGTAATGACACTCGACATCAGCATAATGAAAGTCGGAATAACCAAATGAGCATTTTTGGGACTGTCCAATTTCGGAATAATTGACGATAATGCAATCGAGATGATAATCGCATTTACAGACAGTAAAATATTGGCCTTACTATCGGCAATTCCGCTTAAGCGTGTATGATTTCCAAGTGTGACACGAAATAAAGTATCGATTCCACGGTCCGGCTTCTCGGCTTTATCTTTCTTTTTATTTTCTTCTTCGATGGCTGCAGCGGCTTTCAGTTCCTGTTTGTTGATTTTTTTCTGAATCAGAATTAAGTTCTTTTCTTTGAGGGGCTGCCATTTTCTTAAGGCATAATCTGTGTAGAAACGGTGTTTGTTCATGAGAAAGTTTAAATTCTCTCTGGTCCATTCGGTATTAGAAAAGTTAACAATTCCTGTGTTTTTTAATTCTAAACGCAATAATTCGCAGGTTGTCGTATATTCCTCTCCCACTAAATGTGCATAATCTGCATCTTTAATAATCTTTTCCAAATGTGTTTTGGGTTCATATTGTTTGGCTGTAGCCAAAATCAAACTGCCAACAAGTGCAATAAATTCTTCTGATTTTCCTTTTGTACGCAAAAAATCGGTTGCTATTTTAACACTTTTCTCTTCATGATTTTCATATCCTTCGATATATCCTGCGTCATGAAACCAGGCTGCAATCAAAAGCGCCTCTTTATCATCACTTTCGACATCTTCTTTTTTACAAAGTTCTTTTACAGCTGTTACAACTGTAAAAGTATGGTTAAAATTATGATAAGAATATAGATTAGAAAGTTTATCTTTGAGTAAATTACTGACGAAATCCTCGGATTGTTCTATTAGATTCATAAAGAATATTTTTATACCACTAAATTATGAAATTGTTTTTGTATAACCATTTTATTGCTAAAATTAAAAAAAGTTGTTTGGCAATTATGGCACTTTTTATCATTTATTCCTGTGCAACGCACAAACCACAATATGGAAAAGAAGTTAGTGCCAACGAAACAGAAAACGCCACAGATACGATAAAAATTGCTCATACTTTTTACCTTGTCGGAGATGCCGGAAATGCAGATGAACCAAAGGCACAACAAACCCTTGAACTTCTTCATAATAAGCTCAAAAAAGCAAATAAAAAATCTACCCTTTTATTTTTAGGCGACAACATTTATCCGAAAGGTTTTCCTGGCGATAAAAAATCGGGAAATAAAGATCTGGCAGAAACAAAACTCACCAATCAATTAAACTTAACAAAAGGATTTAGAGGAAAAACAATCGTTATTCCTGGAAATCATGATTGGTACAGTGGCATAAAAGGGCTGGAACTGCAGGCAGATTTTGTGACAAAATATTTAAATGACAAGAAAAGTTTTCTGCCAAGAAAGTCCTGTCCGATCGAAGATGTTAAGATAGACAGTGTAACGACTTTGATAGCTATTGATAGTGAATGGTTTCTGGAAGACTGGAACAAACATCCTACAATAAACGACAATTGCGAGATCAAAACCAGAGAAGCTTTTTTTGAAGAACTGGAGAATATCCTAAATAAAAATCAGGAAAAAACTGTTGTACTAGCCATTCATCATCCTTTATTAAGTAACGGAACGCACGGAGGTCAGTTTTCATTAGAGAAACAATTATTTCCTTTTGAGCAAAAAATTCCGTTGCCGGTAATCGGTTCATTTATCAATTTATTGCGAAAAACATCGGGTGTGAGTCCGCAGGATATTCAGAATAAACAATATACCATCTATGCCAAACGTATTAAAACGCTTTTGCAAAAGCAGAAAAATGTAATTGTAGTTTCAGGGCACGATCATAATCTGCAATACATCAGTCAGGAAAATATCCTGCAGATTATTAGCGGCGCAGGATCAAAATCCGAAGCTGCGAGAGCCATAAATCCGTTTGATTTTTCTTATGGAGGAAATGGTTATGCCATATTGAGATTGTTTAAAAGCGGAGACGCTAAAGTTTCTTACTACGGAAATGAAAACAACAAGGAAAAATTGCTTTTTGAAAAGGAAATTATAAAAGCTAAGGAAATAAACTGGGCTGATGATATTTCTAACAAATTTCCGGCAAAAGTGACCACTTCTATTTATTCTACTAAAATGACAGATAAAAGTGCGTTTCACAGATTTTTATTCGGAAAGCATTACCGATATTATTACAGCTTGCCTATAGAAGCCCGAACAGCAACTATCGACACTTTAAAAGGCGGTTTAAAACCAATTCGCGAAGGCGGCGGACATCAATCGGTTTCTCTGAGAATGTCAGATCCAAAAGGCAGAGAATATGTAATGCGTGCGATGAAAAAAAGTGCGACCGTTTTTTTACAGTCGGTTGCTTTTAAGGATCAATATGTAGTAAACGAATTTCAAAATACATACGCAGAGGATTTTCTGTTTGATTTTTATACTTCTTCGCATCCTTACACCTCTTTTGCAATTGGCAATATGTCCGATCAGATTGGTTTAAGACATACGAATCCGATTTTGTATTATATTCCAAAACAACAAGGACTTAGAGAATTTAATTCAGGTTTCGGAGACCAATTATATATGGTTGAAGAAAGACCGGCAGATAATCATCTTGACGCTAAAAACTTTGGTAAACCAGGCAATATTATCTCTACAGAAGATATGATGTTAAATCTTCATAAAGATGAAAAGTATACGGTCGACGAAAAAGAATATATAAAGGCACGTTTGTTTGATATGCTTTTAGGAGACTGGGACAGACACAGCGATCAATGGCGTTGGGCAGAATATAAAGAAGACGGAAAAGTAATTTACAGACCCATTCCACGCGACCGTGATCAGGCATTTGTAAAATATGACGGCGCTTTACTTTCTATTTTAATGAATATTCCGGCTTTGCGTCACATGCGAACTTTTAAATACAAAATTGACAATGTAAAATGGTTAAGCAGAGAACCTTATCCTATGGATTTGGCTTTCTTAAAAACCGCTACAGAAAAAGACTGGATTGAACAGGCAAAATATATTCAGGAAAATTTATCTGACAGCGATATAGATGCCGCTTTCAAAAATTTACCAAAAGAAGTTCAGGATGGAACAATTGAGGAAATCAAAGCAAAATTAAAAAACAGAAAAAAGGACCTTCAAAAGTATGCCGTAAGCTATTCGGATGTTCTGAGCAAAACAATCATGATTGCCGGAACCGATAAAAAGGACAAATTTGTTTTAAATCATAATGTTAGAAAAGGAATTGAAATTCAGGTTTTCAGAGTTAAAAAAGAAGGCGATGAATTGCTTTATACAAAAAATGTAACCGACGCTAAAACCAGAAATTTATGGATTTATGGCTTAGATGATAATGATATATTTGAAGTCAGGGGAGATGAAAAATCAAAGATTAAAATTCGTCTAATCGGGGGTCAGAACAATGATACTTATAACATAGAAAACGGAAAAAAAGTTATTGTTTATGATTTTAAATCAAAAGAAAACACATATAATCTTTCGAGAGCAACGCAAACACAACTGACTGACGATTATGATGTAAATCAATATAATTATGAAAGACCTAAATACAATGTAATTTCCGGTCTTCCAAATATTGGATACAACCCGGATGACGGTGTTAAAGTGGGGATAAATATGAATTATACAGTTAATAATTTCAAACAAAATCCGTACACGCAGCGACATATTTTTAATGCCTTCTACTATTTTGCAACAGGAGGTTTAGAGTTTAACTATGCGGCACATTTCCCTGGGTTATTGGGCAAATGGGTTATCGATGTTGAATCGCTGTATACAACTCCAAATTTTGCGATGAATTATTTTGGCTACGGAAATGAAGCTCCATACGATGACGATCTTAGTCTGGACTACAATCGTGTGCGAATCAGGAAATTTAATGCTTCAGGTGCCGTGAGACATGTCGGAAGATATGGAAGTGAGTTTAGCATTCAGCCAATATATCAGAGAATGACGGTGGAGGAAACCGAAGAGAGGTACATTAATATTCCAGGAATTGTAAATCCTGATGTTTTTAATACTCAGAATTTTGGTAGTTTAAAAGTGAAATATCAGTTTAAAAACGCTGATTTTGCTGCAAAACCAACTTTAGGAATTTATTTTATGCTGGCCGGAACATGGACTGCAAACCTGGACGAGACCAAAAAGAATTTTCCAACTCTGGAAAGTATTTTAGGATTTACACACAAACTGGATCACAACGGGAAACTTACGTTTGCAACTTATTTTAAAGGAAAAGCAGTTTTAAATAATAACTTCGAATTTTATCAGGGCGCTACTTTAGGAGGCGATACCGATTTGCGTGGTTTTAGAAATGAGCGTTTCTTAGGAAGTTCTTATTATTCTCAAAGTTCTGATTTACGTTTGAGCATTGGAAAAATCAGAAAAACGATTGCTCCTTTTACTTACGGTATTCTGGGTGGTTTTGACTATGGAAGAGTTTGGCTAGATGGTGAAGATTCTAAAAAATGGCATCACGATTATGGTGGCGGACTTTGGCTGAATGCCATCAATATTATAACAGCAAGAATTTCATACTTTAAATCTCCGGACGAAATAGGAAGGGTGATTTTTGGAGCGGCTTATAGTTTTTAGAAAAAAGTTGCTAAGGTTCTGAGATGATCAGACTCTAAGTTTTTTTAGCTGCAAGACAGAAAGTCTCAAAATTTTTTGCCACGAATTACACAAATATCACGAATTATATTTTATTTCTCAGAATAAAAAATTAGTGAAATTTGTGTAATTCGTGGCAAACTTTTTTCTAAAGCCTTAGAAGCTTAGTTATAACTTAAACTCATAAACATTTCCGCCTACTTTATTTGTCTTTTCATCGGCAATAAGTAAAGTGTTATTGTCTTTGAAAACTATTGCTTCTTTTTGGGAAAAATGATTTAATTCTATTTGAGTCTGAGTTCCTTTATGGAATAAATCTCCTTTAAAATTTTTGAATAAAAGAACTTTATCGTGGCTTAGCAACGCCACTTTTTTTCCGTCGGGACTAATGGTTGCGCTTGTTAAAACGCAATGATTGTAATTATTACAGGTTTTAAATTCTCCTATTTTTACTGCTTTTTGGGTTCCTGAAGCATTTTTAATTTTATATATAAAAGCAGTTCCGTCAAAACCTTTGCTTCTGTTTTTTGTAAAAAGATAAAAATAGCCGCCCCTTTCAAAGAAACCTTCTACGTCATAAAACATTTCTTTTTTTCTCGGAGGAAATTCGGTTTGTTCAGGATAAGAAAATGAAACTTTATATTCGGCTTTAGCCACATCATTCTTCAACTGATTTTTTGCCACTTTGTAAATGCACAAATCTTTTCTTTCGTTGTCGTTATTACCAAAATCCCCAATATAGATATTACCCAATTTATCTTTCGTAATATCTTCCCAATCGACATTCTTTGCATTCGAAACCGTAATCGTTTTCTCCAGTTTCCCTTTGGAATTAATGGCATAAACAGCATTTTTATTTCCGCTGTCTTCTAAAGTATAAAGAATATCTGTATCCGGAAAATAGGCAATTCCCGAAACTTCTTTTAACTTTTTAGGAAGTGAGTAAAGCTCTTTAAGATCAGAACCCGATTGTTGCTGACAGGCTAATAAAACTACTGAAACTAAAAACAGGGATAATTTTTTCATATTGTATTTTTTTCTTTTGTCACAGAATAAATATTATTAGCATTAAAATGTGACTAATTTTTTAAACTGTATTTTTAAAATTTCGGATAATAAACGCAAAAGCCGCATGCATGATGTGCCCCATCGACTTGGCATTTTTAAATTTCATATCATTGGTGTAACGGTATAATTCCATTTTTAACTGCAGCAAATGTTCGTGGGTCGAAATGGTATCATGGCACATTATATTGAGCAATTTATTGATTCTTGTTTCTGCAGAATGAATACGTTTTGCTAAAATAGCTCTTTCTTCATCTTTGTACTGAATAATCGAACGTTCTTCCAGCTTTTCTTTAATCAATTGAATCATAGGAGAATTCTCCTTGAAAAACTGCGGCCGATACACCTTAAAATTCCCTTCGTAACATTGCTGGTCAAAATCAATCGGACGGATTTTATACACAACCTGATCAAAATCGTGAATCGGAACAATCACATAATTATACGCCCGCATGTCTCCTAAAAGCCGAATCATACAACGCTCATTAAACTTTACAAATTCTTTAGCGATCTGCGCTTTTTCCATTTCGGTACAGGAATCCAGCAAATTATCCATAAAAACATCTCCCGGAATTCCGATAATATGTTCTTCGATCAGAGTGTCTTTATAAACCAAAAAATTGATTTTATCAGGCGAGAGAATATCTTCCAGTTCTAATCCGTAAATACGCGAGGCATCTGCTTTTTTAATGTAAAAATGAACATAATTGTCATTGAGAATATTTCGCACTTTAATTCTGAAAGGCTTCGAATTTCCGAAAGTACAGTAATCAATGGCATCAACATTCAGATATTGAATGATTTCACTATTCCCATCAGAGTGTAGTAGTGAATAGATTTTTTTTAGGTTTAAATCAATTTCATTTCGTTCAAATTCGCCATAATAAACCCGGATCCAAAGCGTATCTGTATCATTTTTATCGTAGACATTTACAGAACCCGAAAAACGAAGCAAGTCATCATAAAACACAGATACCTTAGAAATACGTTCGTATCTCTCCAAATAACTTAAAAGTGGCTGCGTTAAAGGATATGAAGGTTTTTTTAAAACCATTAAAGGCTCACTCATTTTGAATATCTTTAATACAAATTTACATCAATACGATTTAAAGTTAGAATTTAAAGTAACAAAAATCAACTTGGCTCGTCATACTAAAAACTAAAACCAGAAAAATTTGGAAACCATTTTAACCATTGAGAATCTAAACAAGAGATATGGCCGAATTCAGGCTTTAAAAAATGTATCTTTTACCATACAAAAAGGTCGCGTTTACGGCATCCTTGGACCAAACGGAAGTGGAAAATCGACCACATTAGGAATTGTTTTAAATGTTGTGAATAAATCGTCGGGGAATTACCGCTGGTTTGATGGAAACGTTGAGACTCACGAAGCGCTGAAAAAAGTAGGTGCTATTATTGAAAGACCAAACTTTTATCCGTATATGACGGCGGAGCAAAACCTGAAATTGGTTTGTAAAATCAAAAACATTAATTATGCTAAAGTAAATGAAAAGCTGGAGCTGGTTGGCTTAAATGAAAGAAAAGACAGCAAGTTCAGCACTTTTTCTTTAGGAATGAAACAACGTCTGGCAATTGCATCGGCGCTTTTAAACGATCCTGAAATTTTAATTTTAGATGAGCCGACAAATGGTTTGGATCCGCAGGGAATTCATCAGATTCGCGATATTATTAAAAAAATTGCTTCTCAGGGAACTACCATTTTATTGGCGTCGCATTTACTGGATGAAGTAGAAAAAGTCTGTTCTCAGGTAATTGTTTTAAGAAAAGGCGAAGTTTTGTATTCTGGCTCTGTTGACGGAATGTCATCTAATGAAGGTTTCTTTGAAGTGCAGGCCAATGACAATTCATCATTAAAAACTTCTCTGCTGGATCATCCTGCTGTAGACAGAATTTCTGAAGAAGAAGGAAAAGTTTTAGTCTACTTAAAAGCAGATTTATCAGCTTCAGATTTAAATCAATTTTTATTTTCTAAAAATATTGTTTTAAATCATTTAGTAAAACGTAAAAACAGCTTAGAAGCACAATTTTTAGAATTAACCAAAAATGCCACTTCCCAAAAAAACTAAACCATGAAAAGACTTCTTTCTATAGAATTGCAAAAAATCTGGATGAATAAAGCCAGTAGAGTTTTAACCTTAACTTATTTTATATTACTTTCTTTTATTGCACTTATTGCTGCGATAAAATTTGATATTGGTATTTTTAAATTTCATTTAGCCGAAATGGGTATTTTCAACTTCCCTTTTATCTGGCATTTTAATACGTACGTTGCCGCCTGGCTCAAATTCTTTTTGGCGATAGTAATCGTTTCTATGATGGCAAATGAATATAGCTATGGTACATTAAAACAAAACCTTATAGATGGTTTAAGCAAAAAAGAATTTATTCTGTCAAAATTCTTAACCGTAGTTTTATTTGCTTTCGGCTCTACTGTTTTTGTTTTTATAATGAGCTTAATCTTAGGATATGTTTTTTCTTCGTACACAGAATTTAGTATTGTCTTTAGCGATCTCGATTATTTGTTAGCCTTTTTTGTAAAATTGACCGGATTTTTTTCTTTCTGTTTGTTTTTGGGAATTTTAGTTAAACGTTCTGCGTTTGCACTTGGTTTTCTTTTAGTCTGGAGCATCATTGAAGGTATTATAAAAGGTATATTAGCTTTTAAGATTTTTCCTGAAAGCGATACAGATGAAAAAGTCATGCAGTTTTTCCCCTTAGAATCCATGTCTAATTTAATTGTTAATCCTGGACCAAGATTGTCTGTTATTAAAAATATTGGCTCACAAATGGGAATTGAAACAGAGAGCAATTATGGTGTTGATTATTTTGCTGTTTTGATTGTTTTAATCTGGACTTCCCTGTTTGTTTATTTTTCATACAAGCTATTAAAAAATAGAGATTTGTAGTATATTTGCTACTATGGGTCTTCAAAAAACTTTAATTTTTATTTCTGTTTTGTGCTGTTTTTTTTCTAAAATAAGTGCTCAGAACATTTCTGTTAATTCAAATACAACTCCGACAGATTTAATTGAAAATATTTTAATCAACAGTTCTTGTATTACTATCGAAAATGTTACCGCTTCCGGAAATCCAACACCAGGCAGACAAAGTTACGGATCCTTTACGGCCGGAAGTAATTTTCCTTTTTCAGGCGGACTGGTTTTAAGCACCTCCTCGAGCATAAGAGCAGAGGGACCTTACAACCAGTCTGATTCTAAAGGCGAACAAGTTTCAGGATGGAATGGTGATGCCGATATGGATAAGGTTCTACAAATTACCAACAGCAGGCAGGCAACAGTTTTAGAATTTGATTTTACAGCATTAACGAATTCTATAAGCTTTAATTATATTTTCGCCTCAAATGAATACCAGTCTTATTTCCCCTGTGAGTTTTCAGATGGTTTTGCTTTTTTAATTAAGGAAGCAGGAAGCGCTGATGCATATAAAAACCTGGCTATTTTACCTAATTCTACTACAGCTGTTTCTGCAATTACAGTACATCCCAAAGTTGATCCCGTAATTATAAATGGCGTTCCCAAAGGGTGCGAAGCATCTAATGAAGCTTATTATAATGGTTACAATTCTCCATCAAGCCCTATAAATTACGCTGGTCAAACTGTAGTGATGAATGCCTCGACAGATGTAATTCCTAATAAAAAGTACCATTTAAAACTTGTTATTGCCGACGATGAAACCCGACAATTTAATTCTGCCGTTTTTATTGAGGCAGGAAGTTTTGTAACACGAATAAATTTTGGCGAGGATCGTACCAGAGCAAATAATAGTCCGGTTTGTTTTGGAGAAAATTACGTTTTAGATACTAAACTAAGCGCAGCAGATTATAGCTTTAAATGGTCTATCAAAGATGCTTCTAATAATTATGTAACGTTATCCGGAGCAACAACGCCAACTTATGCAGTAATCACACCGGGAACTTACAAAGTTGAAGCTGCATTAAATGGGACAACATGCATATCTGTGGGAGAAATTACTGTGGAGTTTGAACCGGAAATTGCTTCTACAAATACTGCTCTGCTGCAATGCGATGATAATACCGATGGTCTTAGCATTTTTAATTTGACAAAAGTCGCTACTATTGTAAAAAATAATAATACCGATATCACCAATCAGGGTTATTACGAAACACTGGCAGATGCCAGGACAAAGGCAAATCCAATCATGAATCCGGAGCGTTATACGAACAAAATTCCAAATCAAATTATCTTTGCCAGAATCGAAAATAAATATGGCTGTTACTCCACCCCTGAAGTCAAATTAATTGTTTCCGCCACTAATATTCCGGACCAATCGCCCATTGCAACTTGCGATGGCGATGAAATACAGGATGGCCTGTATCAATTTGATTTAAACGCCCAGGTAACGCCGCAAATACTTAACGGCCTGCCTCCGGGATTGGTGGTCAATTATTTCTTAACTGCAAATGACGCGGTAACGGAAAACAATACGATATCAAATAATTTTAAGAATACAGCTGCAAACAGCCAAACTATTTACGCACGCGTACTAAACGGATCTGATTGCTATGATATTGTTCCCGTTGAATTAATTGTACATACCTTTAATCCTCCAAACTTTGAAGACGAAACGCTTTATTTATGCAAAGGAGAACAAATAACACTAACGCTGCCTTCTGGCTTCAAAACCTATAACTGGTCAAATGGCGATACGGCCAGCTCCACCTTAATTGATGCCCCCGGAGATTATGCAGTTTTAGTAACTGATTCTAATGATTGTCAGAAAACTAAAAAATTCAAAGTAATATCATCTGAACCAGCAGTAATTACCGGAGTCGACGTAAAAGATTTCTCAGGAAACGAGAATACATTACAAATTCGATATACAGGAGTTGGGGATTATGATTTTTCGCTTGACGGATCTGTTTTTCAGGACGCTTCTACTTTTTCCCAGGTAAATCCGGGAATTTACAATGTGGTTGCGCGCGACAAAAATGGTTGTGGCCTATCTAACTCGTTTTTAGTTTATGTTTTAGATTATCCACGTTTTTTTACACCGAATGGTGACGGATATAACGATTTATGGAGTATTAAAAACATCGATGAGATGCCTGATTATTCGCTTTCGATTTTTGATCGCTATGGCAGATTGTTAAAACAAATGAATCAGAACGCTGCCGGATGGAACGGAATTTACAATGGCCAGGAATTACCATCTGACGATTATTGGTTTACTCTTTTATTTGTAGACGGAAATAATGTAAAAGGCCATTTTAGTCTCAAAAGATAACCTTTGGATATTTTATCTATTTATAAATAAAACAGAAAGTCCGCAAATAGTAAGCATAAAAAAATCCCAAACTCCTGAATGGAATTTGGGATTTTTTATATGAAGTTTAAAATGATTACACTTTAAATCTTTTTCTATCAGTTTCTGTCAAGTAGATTTTTCTTAAACGAATAGATTTTGGCGTTACCTCTACGTACTCATCTTTTTGAATGTACTCTAAAGCTTCCTCTAAAGAGAAAATGATTGGAGGGATAATTCTCGCTTTTTCATCATTTCCTGAAGAACGAACGTTAGATTGTTTTTTCTCTTTCGTTACGTTTACACACATATCATCTCCACGAGAGTTTTCACCAATTACCTGCCCTTCGTAAATTTCAGTATTTGGTTCAACAAAAAACTTACCACGATCCTGTAATTTATCGATAGAATAAGGAATAGCTTTTCCTTTTTCCATAGAAATCAATGAACCTTTATTACGTCCGGCAATTTCTCCTTTGTAAGGCTCATATCCAATAAAACGGTGCGACATAATAGCCTCACCAGCTGTTGCAGTAAGCAATTGATTTCTTAAACCAATAATTCCACGAGATGGAATATTGAATTTAATAATCATACGCTCACCTTTAGTTTCCATAGAAAGCATTTCACCTTTACGAAGCGTAACAAATTCAACTGCTCTACCTGAAAGGTTTTCCGGTAAGTCGATTGTTAATTCTTCGATAGGCTCACATTTTTTACCATCAATTTCTTTGATGATAACTTGTGGCTGACCAATTTGTAACTCATATCCTTCTCTTCTCATTGTTTCAATAAGAACAGATAAGTGAAGTACACCACGGCCAAAAACCATAAATTTATCAGCAGAATCAGTTTCACCTAACTTCATAGCTAAGTTTTTCTCTAATTCTTTTGTCAGTCTTTCTCTAATATGACGAGAAGTAACAAATTTACCCTCTTTACCAAAGAAGGGAGAGTCATTAATAGTAAATAACATACTCATTGTAGGCTCATCAATAGCGATAGAAGTTAGACCTTCAGGATTTTCATGATCAGCGATAGTATCACCAATTTCAAAACCTTCTACTCCAACAACAGCACAAATATCTCCAGCGATTACTTCTGTTACTTTTTTACGTCCAAGACCTTCAAAAGTATGTAATTCTTTAATTCTTGATTTTGTTACAGTACCATCTCTTTTTACTAAAGATATTGGCATTCCTTCTTTTAAGACACCTCTTTCAAGACGACCAATTGCGATACGACCTGTAAAAGCAGAGAAATCTAAAGATGTAATTAACATCTGAGGAGTTCCTTCTGATACCTTAGGAGCTGGTACATGCTCGATAACCATGTCTAATAATGGTTCGATGTTTTCAGTTTGATTTCTAAAATCATCAGACATCCAGTTGTTTTTAGCAGAACCGTAAACAGTTGGGAAATCTAATTGTTCTTCAGTAGCACCTAATTCAAACATTAAGTCGAAAACTTTCTCGTGAACTTCTTCCGGCGTACAGTTTTCTTTATCTACTTTATTGATAACTACACAAGGTTTCAATCCTAAATCGATCGCTTTTTGCAAAACGAAACGAGTTTGAGGCATTGGTCCCTCGAAAGCATCAACTAGCAAACAAACACCATCGGCCATGTTCAATACACGTTCTACTTCACCTCCAAAATCGGCGTGACCGGGAGTATCAATAATATTGATTTTTGTTCCTTTATATTGAACAGAAACGTTTTTAGAAGTAATAGTAATACCTCTCTCACGCTCTAAATCGTTATTATCAAGAATTAAATCACCTGTGTTTTCGTTGTCACGAAATAATTGACAGTGATACATAATTTTATCAACCAAAGTGGTTTTACCGTGATCGACGTGGGCAATAATTGCAATGTTTCTAATAGATTCCATCTGTGATTTTTAATGGGCGCAAAGGTACACTTTATTTTCTAAAAAAAAACGTTTCTGACATAGTTTGCGTATATACAATCAATTAGTTAATCAAAAACATCAAAATAACGGCTCCAAAATGACATTTACATGCGTTTAGTTATAGTTAAATTAACTATATTTGAAGTGATGAAAAGTAAAACGCTCCAAATTACTCTTATTTATACCATCATCTCGTTAATTATGGCGTACCTATGTCATAAATTACTTATAACGTGGTTTTCATCTTCAGATTATCTGTATTTATCACTCATTAAAGACATCTTGTTTATATTAATTACAGGACTGGTTTTCAGATTTATACTTGCTAAAAATGAAAAAAGAAATATCTCCGTCTTCGAAAAGTTAAACAAAACCAACGAAGAAATAAAAGAATCTAATGAGAAATATGACATCGTAGCAAAAGCTACAAGCGACACAATATGGGACTGGAAAATTCAGGAAGACAGCATTAATTGGAACAAAGGAATTGAAAGCGTTTTTGGTTACAATCCAGAAGAAGTGGGCAAAACTTCTAAATGGTGGTTTGACAAAATTCACCCCGAAGACAGCATCCGAATGTCCATAAAATTATATTCTTTTATTGAACAAAAAACCCAAAAATGGCAGGATCAATACCGTTTCAAATGTGCAGACGACACGTACAAATATGTTCTGGACAGAGGTTTTTTACTCAAAGACGAGAACGGAAGAGCCATTAGAATGATTGGTGCGATTCAGGATATTACGAAACAAAAAGAAGAAGAGCAACGATTAAAACTTCTGGAAACTGTAATTACCCAATCTAAAGATTCGATTTTAATTACCGAAGCCAATTCTGCTGAGCATAAAATACCCAAAATAGTATATGTTAACCCGGCATTTTCTCAAATGTCCGGCTATCAGTCCACTGAAATAATAGGAAAATCTGCAAGTATTTTTAAAGGTCCGAAATCTGATTCAGAAGAATTAAAAAAGCTTTTAACAGCAATAAAAAATGAAGAAGAATGTCTCATTGAAACGATTACTTACACCAAAAACAAAGAAGAGTATTGGGTACGTTTTTCTATGATTCCGATTTTTAATAATGAAAATATAATTACACACTGGATTTCCATACAAAGAGATATTACAGAAGAGAAAAAACTCGAAACCGAAAAAGAACATCTTATTCGCGAGCTCACACAGAATAACAAAGATCTGAAACAGTTTTCGTACATTACGTCACACAATCTCCGAGCACCACTTTCCAATCTAATCGGACTTTTAAATTTAATTGAAGACATCCCTTTAGAAAATGAAGAACTAAAAGAAATTCTGGCTGGCTTTACCAAATCGACGCATTTGCTAAATGAAACGATAAATGATTTAGTTAAGGTGATCATTATTAAAGATAATCCTTCGATGCAAAAAGAAGATGTATCTTTACAGGAAGTTTTTGAAAATGTTTTCAGTCAGCTCTCTTTTCAAATAGAATTGCACAAACCAATAATTAAACTAAAGTTTGAAAAAGCTCCAAAACTCATTATAAACAAAGCTTATATAGAAAGCATTTTATTAAATTTACTTACCAATTCTATAAAATATAAATCTGAAAACAGAAAACTCAAGATTTCTATAATAGCAGAAAACATTGACAACAAAACAATTTTAACTTTTAAAGACAATGGAATTGGAATTGATTTGGAAAGAAACAGGGATAAAGTATTTGGACTTTATCAAAGATTTCATAATTACCCTGACAGCAAAGGACTTGGCTTGTATCTTGTGAAATCACAGGTAGAAACAATGGGAGGAACAATTTCTATTGACAGTGAAGTTAACAAAGGAACTACATTTACAATCACATTTAAAAATTAATTATTATGCTGGAGCAGATTTTATGCATTGACGATGATCCGATCACACTGATGTTATGCAAAAAAGTAATTTCTAAATCTTCATTTTCTCATGAAGTCATAACAGCTCAAAATGGCGAAGAAGCCCTTCACTACTTCAATATTTTAAAATATACAAACGACAAAAATAAAAGAAAACCAGAATTAATCTTCTTAGACCTGAATATGCCAATAATGGGCGGCTGGGAATTTTTAGATCATTTTACTTCTCCGGATTATAGCGAATTTAATTCGGCACCTGTTATAGTATTGTCTTCTACTATTGACCCTGAAGATCTTGCAAAAGCAAAAAAATATCCAATAATTATAGATTTTCTTTCTAAACCTATTACACAACAAATGCTGGATTATCTTAAAAAGAAAATCAACCTCTAGACAAAAAAAATCCAAATTCTAAATCTTAAGAATAGAATTTGGATTTTTATATGGAATTCACAAAATGCAAAACAAAAAAAGTCCTCTCTTAGAGGACTTTTTATATAAGTAATAAATTGTTTTAATTACAATTTAGCAACATGTTTCGTTAATTTAGACTTCAGGTTAGAAGCTTTATTATCGTGAATGATGTTCTTTTTAGCTAATTTATCAATCATTGAAATAACTGTTGATAATTTTGCAGCTGCATCAGATTTATCAGTAGCTAATCTTAATGCTTTGATAGCATTACGAGTAGTTTTATGCTGATATCTGTTAAGAACTCTTCTTTTTTCGTTGCTTCTGATTCTTTTTAATGCTGACTTATGATTTGCCATTTTTTTAATTTTAGATGTAATAATTATTATAGATACTAGCTAAAAAAGAAAAACCTCCCACAATTGCAAAACAATCACTTTGGTTTTAACTAACAAAACAAAAACCGAGACACCAATTTTTATTTTATAAAACTTATTCACAACTAATTTTGTAGTCTGTAAGGGAATCGAACCCCTGTTACCAGGACGAAAGCCTGGAGTCCTAACCCCTAGACGAACAGACCAATTCTTCTAAGTTTTCTTCAATTTAAATCAATTGAATATTGTAGCCCGTAGCGGAATCGAACCGCTCTTACATGGATGAAAACCATGCGTCCTAACCGATAGACGAACGGGCCATTTTTAACATTAAGTTAAATAACATATCGCAGTAAAAAAGTAGTAGCCCGTAGCGGAATCGAACCGCTCTTACATGGATGAAAACCATGCGTCCTAACCGATAGACGAACGGGCCTGCTTCTCTAATGCGGATGCAAAGATACATCTATTTTTTAGTTGCGCAATAGTCAAGGCAAAAAAAATATATTTTTTTTTAATATGCCTTTGCAAAAAGCACTCTTTTCGAAGAAGGTTTCCCAGTAAATACACAGGTTCCCGCCTCTTCAACAGTATCCAGTGCAATGCATCGAATCGTTGCTTTTGTAAGCTCTTTTATCTTCTCTTCTGTCTCTGCAGTTCCATCCCAATGAGCAGATAAAAACCCTCCTTTTTCTTCCAGAACTTCTTTAAACTCCTCAAAATTATTTACTTCTGTAATATGGGTATTTCGATACTCCAAAGCTTTGGTAAATAAATCATTTTGAATTTGCTCTAAAAGATCATTTACATAATTTACAATTCCGTCTGCAGCAACTACTTCTTTTGACAAAGTATCACGTCTTGCAACTTCAAAAGTTCCATTTTCCAAATCTTTTGGTCCAACAGCAATACGCACAGGTACCCCTTTTAACTCCCATTCTGCAAATTTAAATCCTGGCTTTTGTGTCGTTCTGTCATCAAACTTAACCGTGATTTTTAATTTTCTGAGTTTAGCAGTTAAATCAGCAACAGCTTCTGTAATCTGAGCCAATTGTTCGTCTGTTTTATATATAGGAACAATAACCACTTGTATTGGAGCTAAATTTGGAGGAAGAACCAATCCCTGATCGTCAGAATGCGTCATGATTAAGGCTCCCATTAAACGGGTAGAAACTCCCCATGAAGTTCCCCAAACATATTCCTGCTTTCCTTCTGCATTAGCAAACTTAACATCAAATGCTTTTGCAAAGTTCTGACCTAAGAAATGCGAAGTACCAGCCTGTAACGCTTTTCCATCCTGCATTAATGCTTCAATACAATAGGTTTCATCTGCACCTGCAAAACGTTCAGTTTCTGTTTTAATACCTTTTACTACCGGAATAGCCATAAAGTTCTCTGCAAATTCTGCATAAACATTCATCATTTTTTCAGACTCTTCAACAGCTTCCGCTTTTGTAGTATGGGCCGTATGTCCTTCCTGCCACAAAAATTCTGCAGTTCTTAAAAACAAACGCGTACGCATTTCCCAGCGAACCACATTGGCCCATTGATTTATCAATAAAGGCAGATCTCTGTAAGACTGCACCCAGCCTTTATAGGTCGACCAAATAATAGCTTCACTTGTTGGACGCACTATAAGCTCCTCCTCCAGTTTAGCATTTGGGTCCACCATTAGTTTTCCAGGTTTATCAGGATCATTTTTTAATCTGTAATGAGTTACAACCGCACATTCTTTCGCAAATCCCTCTGCATTTTTCTCTTCCGCCTCAAACATGCTTTTAGGCACAAATAGAGGAAAATAAGCATTTTGATGTCCAGTTTCTTTAAACATTCTGTCTAACTCAGCCTGCATTTTTTCCCATATTGCATATCCGTATGGTTTGATCACCATACACCCTCTAACTCCTGAATTTTCGGCTAAGTCTGCTTTGACAACCAGTTCATTATACCATTTCGAATAATCTTCTGATCTAGTAGTAAGGTTCTTACTCATATTATATAGTTTGGCACAAATTTTGTTTTAATAATTTTAACTAAATAGTTTGACAAAACTAACTATTTTTGTAATGTGCAACAATAAAAAACACCACAGATATGAAAACTAACATTTCTCTTCGCCAAAACTCTGGTCATTTTTACTTAATTGGATTAATGAGTTTATTACTTGCGTCATGTGGTTCTTACCAAAATTCTTCTTATTACGATAATGACGGAGTTTATGGTAAATCATCTACTATTCGTGTTCAGGCCAACAATGGCACGAACAATCAATACAAGGATTACTTCAGATCACTACAAGACGATAATCAGCCAACTGAGATATTTACCGATGTTGACAATTATACTAATTATGCTGAAAATGACAGCACACAAACAGCTTCTGTTAGTTACCCGGCTTGGGGCAGCGGTAATTCAGAAGTTTCAGTAAATGTCTATTCTAACCCAACATGGTCATTAGGATTCGGAATGGGATATCCTTATTACGGTTGGGGATACGGAGGATATTACGGCTGGGGATATTCAGGCTGGGGTTATCCAGGCTGGGGCTATCCGGGTTGGGGTTACCCAGGCTGGGGATATCCAGGTTATTGGGGAGGATATTACGGCTACAATAATTATAACTACAGTTACGGAAGAAGAGGTTCTGCCGCTTATTACGGAAGCAGAAATTACGCCACAAACAGAAACTACTCTTCTAACAGAGCTTATTCAACTAACAGAAACTACAGCACAAACAGAGGAAGTTATACAACCAACAGAAATTATTCCACAAACAGATCATCTAACAGCTATAACGACTTTAGAAGAAGCTCGAATGTAAACGGAAGAACTTCCAGTCCGACATTTACAAACAGAAGAGGCACTAGCGGAAGTTCAGATTACAGCACGTACAGCAACAGAAGATCGTACAATAATAACAGCAGCGGAAATACGACAAACAGAAGCTACACTCCAAGCAACAACAGCGGATCATCAAGAAGCTATACTCCTAGCAGTCCTTCCCGCTCAATGAATAGCAGTGGTGGTGGCGGAAGTATGAGATCATCTGGCGGCGGAGGCGGTGGAATGAGATCTGGTGGCGGAGGCGGAAGAAGATAATTTTCCCGGCATTATTTATTCAATTTAAACTTATCAAAATGAAAAAAATATTTTTCCTATTAATAACAGGACTAACTGTCAGCGCGTCTTACTCACAAGAAGTTTCGGATGCTCTTCGTTATGCTCAGGACAACTTGACCGGAACTGCAAGATTTAGAGCAATGAGTGGTGCCTTTGGAGCTGTTGGAGGAGATTTATCTGCTTTGAGTGTCAATCCTGCCGGGTCTGCGGTTTTTAGCAGCAATCAGGTTGGAGTGACTTTTAGCAATCAGAACATAAAAAACAATTCTAATTATTTTGGCACTCAGACATCTGAGAAAGAGAATTCTTTTATTTTAAATGAAGCGGGAGCTGTATTTGTTTTTAAAGACCACAATCCAAATAATGGATGGAATAAAATAGCGATTGGTGCGACATACGAAAACACGAATAACTTTAACAACAATGTTTTCTCCGCCGGAACCAACCCGACGAATTCTATAGATGGATATTTCTTAGATTATGCAAACGGGATTCCATTGGGAAGCATTGCAAATGCCGATTATACAGATTTAGGCTATAGAGAACAACAGGCTTTTTTTGGACTTGAAGGATACGTTATCAATCCTGTGACAGGTGACAACAACAACACACAATATTTCACAAACGTTCCTGCTGGAGGAAACTACCATCAAGAAAATGAAGTATACACTAGAGGCTATAATAGCAAAGTAAGTTTTAACATTGCGACCTCTTACAAAGACAGATTATACCTAGGAGCAAACTTAAATGTTCATGTTACAGACTACAGAAGATCATCAAATTTCTACGAATTCAACAAGAATCCTTTAGAGACAAATGAAACAATTTCTAATGTACGTTTCAATAATGAACTTTACACCTATGGAAATGGTTTTTCTTTTCAACTTGGAGCAATTGGAAAAGTTACAGATGCTTTCAGACTTGGAATAGCATATGAATCAAATACATGGTATGAGCTTTATGATGAAGTATCCCAAAGCTTATATTCTACAACAGAAACTAACGCAGGTGAAACTTTTAACAACTCTGTGAATCCAAACATTGTAAATGTATATGAATCTTACACTCTTCAAACACCGGACAAATGGACTTTTAGCGCCGCATACGTGTTCGGAAAATCGGGTTTATTAAGCATTGATTATGGCATCAGAAACTACGGAAACAGTAAATTCAAGCCTACAAGTGATAGTGGTTTCAGAGAATTAAACAATGATATCAGCAACGCTTTAACAAACACGGGCGAGCTTCGCATTGGCGCTGAATACAAAATCGAACAATTAAGCTTAAGAGCAGGATATCGTTATGAAGACAGTCCATACAAAAATGGAATCACAATTGGAGAATTAAATAGTTATTCTGCCGGTTTGGGATATAATTTCGGATCAACAAAAGTAGATTTAGCTTACTCATATTTAGAAAGAAAATCAAATCAGGGTTTTTTCTCCAGAGGATTTACCGATGGAGCTGAAGTCACTTCTAAATTAAACAATGTAACACTTAGCTTATTATTTGAATTGTAATTAAGAATTAAATAGATGAATGAAAATTTCCGTCAAGCTTAAACTTGACGGATTTTTTTTATCTATAAGGAATCAACTTCACAAAAAACAGCTAAAACAAACCGAAACTAGCGTTGTTTGAATAAAAAAAGTGTAATTTTGCACTCCAATTTATAAAACTATGAGAACCAAGTCTTTAAAAAAGAACAAAATTAACGTAATCACTCTTGGGTGTTCAAAAAATGTTTATGATAGTGAAGTCCTTATGGGACAGCTTCGCGCCAATGGAAAAGAAGTTGAGCATGAAGCTCCGGCGGAAAAAGAAGGAAACATTATTGTAATTAACACTTGCGGATTTATTGATAATGCAAAAGCAGAATCTGTAAATATGATTTTGGAATATGCAGATAAAAAAGACAGAGGACTTGTAGACAAAGTTTTTGTAACAGGATGTTTGTCTGAGCGTTACAGACCAGATTTAGAAAAAGAAATCCCGAACGTTGATCAATATTTTGGAACTACTGAGCTTCCTCAGTTATTAAAAGCTTTAGGAGCAGATTACAAACATGAATTATTGGGAGAACGTTTAACTACCACTCCAAAAAATTATGCCTATTTAAAAATTGCAGAAGGCTGCGACAGACCTTGCAGTTTTTGTGCAATTCCGTTAATGAGAGGAACCCACGTTTCTCAGCCGATTGAAAAATTGGTGAAAGAAGCGCAGGGCTTGGCTAAAAACGGAGTTAAGGAATTGATATTAATTGCTCAGGACTTAACGTATTACGGACTTGATCTTTATAAAAAGAGAAATCTTGCCGAACTTTTAGAAGAACTGGCAAAGGTTGAAGGTATTGAATGGATTCGTCTTCATTATGCTTATCCAACTGGATTCCCAATGGACGTTCTAGAGTTAATGAAACGCGAACCTAAAATCTGTAATTATATAGATATTCCACTACAGCATATTTCAGATTCCATTTTAAAATCTATGCGTCGTGGTACAACCCAGGCCAAAACGACTCAATTATTAAAAGATTTTCGTGCTGCGGTTCCTGGAATGGCAATTAGAACAACTCTAATTGTTGGATATCCGGGAGAAACTCAGGAAGATTTCGAAATTTTGAAAGATTTTGTTCAGGAAATGAAATTTGACCGAATGGGATGTTTCGCTTACTCTCATGAAGAAAATACGCACGCTTACTTACTGGAAGATGATGTTCCTGATGATGTCAAACAAGCAAGAGCAAATGAAATTATGGAATTGCAGTCGCAAATTTCATGGGATTTAAACCAGGAAAAAGTGGGTAAAACTTTCAAATGTATTATTGACAGAAAAGAAGGCGCCCATTTTGTGGGCCGTACAGAATTTGACAGTCCGGATGTTGACAACGAAGTTTTAATTGATGCTTCTAAACATTACGTAAAAACAGGAGAATTTGTTAATATAAAAATAATTGAAGCAACAGAATTTGATTTATACGGAGAACCTGCTTAAATTTACACAGAACTCTGCTAACATTAGAAAAAACATACTTTTATGAAACCTATTCAAAACGTAATTCTTTTAGTTTTTACTTTATTTTGTTTCCACTCTGCATCGGCACAATATGGAAATGGCTATAATAATGGTTATGGGAACGGATACGGCGGAAGAGGCGGCGGAATGGGTATGGACAGAAGTATGATGGCAGGACAACAGCAGGGCTCGCAAAGCAAACCCAAAGAAACTCCTCCGGAAGAAACTGCCGGACTTATTGTGGAACAAATGAAACCTGAGGTAAATCTTGATGAACTTCAGGCGATTGCAATTGCAAATGTTTTGGCCGAAAGCATACGAGAGCAGGGTATTTTAATAAAAAACGAGAGCAGCAGTCAGGATCAAAAAATTGAACAGATAAAAGCACTGAGAGAAACTACAGACAAAAAAGTAACGGCTTTTTTAAATCCAGATCAGATTGAAAAGTACAAAACTTTTATGAATACCCTAAAAGAGGTTAAAAAGACAAAATCAAAAAAGAAAAAAGATAAAGAATCTAAAGATTCAAAAGAAGTTAAAGATTCGACAGATACGAAAATATCAGAATAATCGTTTTAATTTAAAACACGCATTATGAGAATAAACCATTTTTGTTATCTGATTTTAGCAGTTATAATCAGTTCATGCTCTACAAATCCATACAAAAAAACTGAAAAAGCTTACGATCAGCAGCTTAAAACTTTAGAAAACCAGATTACCAATAAAGAAGCAAAGGCCATCCCGGCAGTTCCACCGCTTGCTATTGACACGTCATACGCACAGCAATTAGGCATTATTAAGGATACTTTATCTAAAACCGGTTCGACTTATCTGCAAAACGGAATTAACACTGAATGGGTTGGAACAGTCAATTTCAATTTAAGAAAGCCTAGTTTTGTAATTATTCATCATACTGCTCAGGACTCGGTTCAGCAAACGATTAGTACCTTCACAAAAACCAAAACGCAGGTTAGTGCACATTATGTAATTTCTGAAAATGGAAAAGTGGTTCAAATGCTTAACGATTACCTGAGAGCGTGGCACGCCGGAAATTCTACCTGGGGAAAAACAACAGATTTAAATTCTTGTTCTATAGGTATCGAGCTGGACAACAATGGCTTTAAACCTTTTACAGAAGCTCAGATAAGCAGTTTAGTAGCTTTATTGACCAAACTAAAAAAGGATTATAATATTCCTACTCAAAACTTTTTAGGTCATGCAGATATTGCCCCTGGAAGAAAACAAGATCCGAGTGCATTGTTCCCATGGAAAACTTTAGCGGAAAAAGGGTTTGGAATCTGGCCGGATGAAATTTTGGAACCTGCTCCGTTTGATTTTAAAATCGAGCCTGCGCTTAGAATAATTGGTTACAATACCAAAAATTTAACCTCAGCTATTCAGGCATTTAAACTGCATTATATTCAAACTGATGCTACCTCAACTTTAGACAGAAAAACAATCGATACTATCTATTCTATTTTTAAGAAACAAGTTCAATAAGTAATATCGCGTTTAAATAATTAACCGCTAAGAGCGCTAAGATTTACGCAAAGTTTGCAAGGCATATATCGCTTTGAGAACTTTGCGTTTTTTTTATTGCGCTCTTTGCAGTTAAAACATTTTTTCAATTTTTAACTTAATAATTCTTTTTGCATAATCTCAATTTGACAAAATTTTACCGGGCTTCTAGTGCGATTTCTCATTCTTCGATGACAAACTTGGCGTTTAATTGCAGTAGGCTAACTAAGCGATATACTTTTACTATGTTAAGAATTTACTTTCAGTACAAATAAAGAACAACACAACATTTCCATTCTTATTTAAACAAATAAAAAAGCTGCCAAAACATTAGTATGTTTCGACAGCTCCAAAAAAAAAAAAAAAAATATCAATCTTTATCTCTAGAAAGAGTATGTTGTAGCAATTAAAGCATAAAAGCTTCCTCCTGTTGGCAATGCATCTTTATCTAAAAATATATCTTCAGAAGCTGCATCATATCTTAGTTCAGGAATAATGGTTAGTTTTCCGACTTTGTAATTCAATGAAACCGTATTGGCAAATACACTTGATCCTGTTAGAGTTCCCAAACTTGGAGCTGCATCTTTACCGTCAAAATATTCAATTCTGTAAGCCAAAAGCAATGACGGACTGAAAGAATAATTAGCATATCCTACCAAAGAAAACCATTCTCCATCTAACTCACTATCAAAATCATTTGTTGTTTTAGCATACGTTGCATTAAACCCTAAAGCAAATGAATCACTTATCGTTTTTGATGCCACTAAATCAAACTGTGTCTTATTTTCATCTGAAACTGGTATTATACTTCCCGGTATTGCATTTGTACTTCCGGTTGTAAAATTCAAGTAAGCACTTCCTGTATCTCCAATATATCCAAGTTGTCCGATAAATGTTTTTTGATACGAACCTGCATCCATAGCCGATTTAAAATCAGTGGGATTAGTAACTCCCAACATAGCTGTAAATTTTCCGGCAGTATATTGTGCCTTTACCCCTGTGTTAAAAAATGGCCCATAAGAAAAAGCATAAGACATGCTATAGTTTTTATTATCTACGGCATCTAAAACCTCGTAACCGATATGTGTTCCGAAACTACCCGCTACTACTTTAAATTCATCTGTTAAATTGTATGTAAAATATAATTGTTTAATTAAAAATCTTGCATTAATATCTTTATCTGTTGTTTCATTATATGAAAATTCTCCCGCTCTTTTTCCGAAGCCTAAGTCAACAAAAACCGAAGCTTTCCCGAAAGTATGACTTGCCTCTATAGACGCCATTCCTAGTTCAAATGAATTCTGAGAGTTGGTAAAGCTCGTTAATCCATTCATTTGTTTTGAAAAATCATATTTATAGTACGCATCTGCAGAACCTCCCCAAGTGGTGGCTGGAGGAGCTGCTGCTTCCTCATCCTGGGCAAAGGCAAAAGAACTTGTTAACATCGCGGCTAAAATGTGAAATACTTTTTTCATGTTTTAAATTGGTTTTTAGTTATTAATTGATTCTGGTTAGTTAATCTTTTATATATCTATTTAATAGTATAGTAATTCTAAAACCTCTTAATCGCCTTCAAATCATCATCATTTTCATTAGCGAATTTATTAACTTTTGTATGAGTAGAATAATTCATAACAGCTTTTTTGACGTTTTAGATGAAGAATTATGGATTACAAAAATTAAATCCTCAATAATCGTTATTTGATATTTATAGAGATTTGTTTTTGAAAATTCAATAACACATTTCATACTTTAAAATCAAAATTACTTGGGCTATAAATTAAATTTACAGATTTAAATGACAAAATAGCATCTAAAAACTTGTAAAAAAAATTATACCCCCATAAATCTAAGGGGTATAATTTTTTTATATAATATAAACCCATTTAACGGTACAACACCAAATAGGGAATCAGCTCATTAAACAACGCTGGTTTATTCTTACAAAACAAATAATCAAAAATTCATTTTACAATCTGTTTTTTACCGGTATTTATACAATAAAAAAGCCTGCTCATAATAAGAGCAGGCTTCGCATTTTTTTAATTATAACCTATTTATTTGTCGGTGTTGTATTTTCTCAGATATTCCCGCACTTTAAGTCCCGATTCTTTTAAATCTTCGTCTTTCCATTTCCCTTCAGAATTTGCGGATTTTTTCAGAATAGAACATGTTTCGTCTTTATCAGAAACCGACCATGTAATCCAACTCAACTTTCTGGCTTCCATCCAATCCATATAATCCTGCCAGGCTTTTAGATTTAAAGGTCCATCGCCCGAAGCTTCCATTCCGGCAGACTCCGAAATAAAAACAGGTAAACCGCTTTGAATTGCTTTATCTGTCCTGTCCCTCAACTCTTTTCCGTGCGTTGCCGCGTAAAAATGCATAGTATACATTATATTGTTATAACCCTGAATAGGATCTTCTGCAGGTAAATTAATGTCCTGATCCCAGTGAGGACATCCTACGAGAATAATATTATTAGGATCGTTCTCCCGAATAATTTTAATAATTTCTTCTGCATAATTTTTAACCTCCCACCATGTTTCGTGATCCGGTTCATTGAATACCTCATATATTATATTAGAATATCTTGCGTATTTTTTGGACATCTCAGCAAAAAACTCACTTGCTTCTTTGAGATTTACATTATGACTGTGCCAGTCTATAATTACATAAATATCAGATTTAATCGCACCCTTTACAACAGCTTCCACTTTTTCTTTAGAAAACTGCGGATTGTTTATATAGGAGAGATCGCCAAGTTCTACGCCCATTGCGGCACGAACTACAGTACAATTAAAATCTTTTTTTAACCAGCTTACTGCTTTTTCATTATAAAATCTTGGCCATAAGCTGTGCCATCCAAAACTAAGGCCGCGCAGCACAACCGGACTATTATTTTGATCAACAAGCTGCGTTCCCTGTACACTTAGCCTTCCATGTTTTTTTACAAATTGTGCATTTGCAGCAGTTACAATCAGTACTATAGAAAAAGCGAGATAACAAACTTTTAATTTCATACCTGATTGTTTAAGGAATTAATTTAAGCGTTATAACATCGTGTGAAGCAATTGCTGAAGTAAATATTTTTTTTGTTGTTCCGGCATCTTTATTTTTCCAAAGATCCTTAATTTTAAAAAGCGTCTTATTAAAATCGGCTTCATAACCGAAATCAGCATCCTTGATGGTGTTTTTCTTCCAGTCGAAACTGATATTTTTTGAAGTTTCGGTTCTGTTGATAAAGCTTACCGCCCACGCTCCGTCAGAAAGTGGCTTAACCCAAACTTCTACTCCATCTAAAACCGCATATTTGAAACCCTGAATACCAAGTTTATCCTGATTTACAGCCAGTAATTCTTTATTTGTCAAAATGGATAAAGTTTCCTTCGACATTTTTCTATAATCATTTCCTGTAAATAATGGCGAAGAAAGCATACACCACATAGCAAAATGCGTTTTATCTTCGGTATCATCCATTTCATTTCCTACTTCCATCATATCAAAATCATTCCAATGATCGGGGCCCGAATATTTACGAATATCTTTTCGCATATCGGCAATTTTCATAAATCCCCAGGAAGACCAATTTTCAGGATGTTTAAATTCACAATCAAAACAAGGATAGATATCGCCAGAGATCCTCCAAAGATTACCAACTGGTTTTCCCCATTCCCACGGCTGATTATCACCCCACTCACAAAGACTGAAAACAATGGGCTTCCCCGCTGTCTTTAAGGCATTACTCATCGTAGTATATGCTTCTTTGGCAGTAATTCCTTGTGTATTGCACCAATCGTATTTTAAGAAATCTATTCCAAGTTTAGCATAAAAACGTGCATCCTGATATTCGTAACCGCGGGTTCCGGGATATCCTGCACAGGTTTTGGTTCCGGCACAATTGTACAATCCGAATTTGAGTCCTTTTGAATGTACATAATCTATAAGTGATTTCATTCCTCCCGGAAATTTTTGAGGATCCGGTACCAAATCACCATTTGCATCGCGTTCGTGCGTCATCCAGCCGTCATCCAGAACAATATAATTATATCCTGCAGCAGCCAAACCAGAAGAAACCATAATATCTGCGGTTTCTTTAACCAGTTTTTCGTCTATGTTGGTGGCAAAAGTATTCCAGGAATTCCATCCCATTGGAGGCGTCATTGCTAAACCGTCAAATTTTCCTCCTGCCTGAACGTGAGTATTTCCCTGACCAAAAGTGATATTCGATATAGTTAACACAAATAGTAAAGCGATTTTCTTCATTTTATAAAACTTAAATTATTTATAAAAAGATGTTCCCTAATCTTTCAATCAGGGAACATCTCAAACTAACTCAAAATATAATTTTATTTTAATACAAATCCTAAATCATCAAACAATACGACATTTCCACCATCATTATTCGATTCCTGAAAAGTAAGCATTGTTATACTTGAAGGATTTCCTAATTTATCTAATGGTATTTCCATGTAAACCCATGAAGTAGTAACCGGAATTACATAATTTGTACCTCCGTTTACGCTAAAGTTCACCTGACCATTTTTAGCTCCTTTTACTGCAATTCTCATTGCTTTGTAACGTGTCATATCAATATTAAAGCCCCAGTTTCCTCCGTCCCAGGCACCAAAAGTCCATTGCCATGATTTTTCTCCCTGATATGAATCTCCGTCAAAATCAAAATTTACTCCTTTACCAGCCCAAGGACCGCCCCATTCCATTCCATACAATTTGTCATCATATAATGCCGTCCCAATTGCTTCTTTTGAAACTGCTGTTCCTGAAATATTGGTTACCGCAAGATTTCTGAAATTTGCATTAGCAGGGATTTTAACTACTATCTCCTCTAAAGTAGAAGAAACAATTGTTACCGGAACTTCTGGCAACGTTGCAGTTTTAGCTAAAGTAACTACAGGATTTAAAAAATACTTCCCTTTAATTATAACCTGATCGCCCTCGGCACAGTTAATATAATTATAGCCTGAAAAAGTCGGAACCGGCGGTGCAACAGTAAACGGCATTGTAACAGTTCCCTTCTTTGTTACAATCTTCAACTCGTTTGACGTATTAGCATACGGAGTATTTTCATCAATTAAAATTACAATATCTGTATCTGTTACAAATGTGGGTCTGAAATAAGTATCATAATCATTAAAATAGACCTTCTCTGTTGTCAAAAGACCTTTACCATGAATGATATAATAGTTTTTAGGATCCCCGACAGTTACAGGAGTTGAAGGAAACATCTTTCCATCTTCGTCATAACCAGAACGAACGACACTTTCTATCATCGGTCCGCCTCCGGACGACTCAGCATTATCATCATTGGAGCATGAAGTAAAAAACATTAAAGACAGTATCAATGTTATACATGCTGCTACCGAAACAATTTTTATATTTTTCATATTTCTATTTTTAAAAAATTATTTAAAAGTATACGGTGCTACTTCTGTTAATTTTGGATTTTTAATTAAGTCATCTGCCGGATATGGCAGTAGAAGGTTTGTCGCAGAAATACTAATGTGTCTTTCGTTTTCTTTATCGCCTCTGTTTTGCGCTTCTAAAATTGCTTTTGCCTGAGCGAAAGGAAGACGTCCTAAATCAAAATAATAATCTCCTTCGCAAGCCAGCTCTGCACGTCTTTCTTTAAAAATATCATTAAATGAAATTGTCGTTTTTTCTGCTAAACCAGCTCTTTTACGTACTGCATTATAAGATGCAAGTGCTGCAGCATCTGATGTACTGCCTGTTTGCGAACCTAAAATTGCTTCGGCATGGATCAGTAATAATTCGGCATAACGCATCATATAGCTATTCATACTGCTTTCTCCGTTAAATGGCGCATTGAAAGGTCCTGTAATTGGAAGGTTTTCCTTTCCGATTACATATTTCTTTAATCCGGCGCCAGAATTCTGAGCTTCATTTACCAGTTCAAAAGTATAACCTAACAATTTTGGGGAATCTACTGCAAGTGTTTGTGCGTACGTTAAATTTGGGTAATAATCTCCCGGAAGCATAAAGGTTTCAATTCTTCTTCGGTCTCCGTTTTCAAAAACATTATGAATCAAATCCTGTGATGGTGCAATTTGACCAGAATAAGTTGTTTCTACCAATCTGTTCTCAGGAGCAAATAAGGTATTCGAAAAGTTTCCTTCAAAATATGTTCCCGATCCTGTCCATTGCCATGAAAAAATGGATTCTTCATTATTATTATTTTTCTGAAGCCACAAATCAGCAAAAGACTTATTTGGCAATGATGCTCCTCCTAATAATTTAAATTCTCCACTATTGATAACATCCTGAGCCATTGCTTTTGCTAAGTCGTATTTCTTTTGATACAAATACACTTTTGCTAAAAAAGCTTTTGCAGAACCGCTGGATACGTGTGCATTTGAAGCATAATCTGAACCTCTGTTTTTAGTTCTAAGATTAGCGATAGCAAATTTCAGGTCATTTTCTATAAAAGTATAAACATCTTCAACCGGATTACTCGGAATCACAAAATTCTTAGAATAGTCGGCATTGTTCTCGATAATGGGCACATTTCCCCATAATCTTACTAAAAAGAAATAAGAAAAAGCTCTAATAAAATGGGCTTCTCCCAAAGCATTATTCAATGCTTCTTTACTCACATTTGGCCCAACACTTTGAGGAAGATTGCTGATGTAAGCATTAGAATTGGCGATTGCACCAAAACAGGATCTCCATGCGTCTGAAATAAAAGCCTGATTGTTCGTAAAACTCAAATCGGTAAACTTTCCAAAATCATTGTACTGACTCGCGTACATATTTCCTGATATTACATCTGTAATACCATAAAAAGCCGATTTATTCATATTAAACCAAACGATCCCATAAAGTCCATTTGCTGCATTATCTAATTTAGAATCAGAATCATAATAATTCCCAACAGTTGGAGCTCCTTCGGCCGGAACATCAAGAAAGTCCTGCGAGCAGGAAGAAGAAACTAAAAGTATTACTGTCATGAAAACGACACTACTTCTTTGTATTATATTTTTCATATTAATTTCGTATTAAAATTCAACATTAAAACCAAAAGTGATTTGTCTTGGCACAGGATAACGTCCGTTATCAACTCCGGAAAGCAATGCATCCTGATTAAAATTACCTACTTCCGGATCGTATCCTTTGTATTTAGTAAACGTGTAGAGATTTTGGCCTGAAGCATAGATTCTCAATCTTGTTAAATGCAATTTTGAAATCATATCAGAGGGAAGTGAATAACCTAATGTCACGTTTTGAATTCTTAAATATGATCCGTTTTCAATGTTACGAGTCGAAATTGCATTATTGATGTGATCATAAGTTGAAGGTCTTGGCAAAGAAGCATCCAGATTATCGGCTGAATAGAAATCTGCTGCCTCAGTTAAATAATTTGTTCCTACATAACTGTTCATTGTTCCTGACAAACGAGTTAAGTTCATCAGTTTATTTCCTGCAGTTCCCTGAAGGAAAACAGACAAATCAACATTTTTGTATTTAAAGTTATTTGTAAAACCGTAAGTAAACTTCGGATTTGGATTTCCAATTGGCACTAAATCATTCAAATCGATAATACCATCATTGTTCTGATCTTTATAAATAACATCTCCTTTTTGGAAATCCGGCTTTAAAGAGTTTGTTCCGTCTTTTAAAATCACCTGATTCCCGGTACCGTCTGTATGACCGTATTTTGTTAAATCCTCATCTGTTCTGTAAATCCCTACAGCTTCGTATCCCACAAAAGATCCAATTGGCAATCCTTCTTTGGTTCTTGAAACTGTTACGGTATTGTAGGCCAAAGTATTCATTGTTTTAACAATATTCAGACCGGCCATATTGGTTACTTCATTTACATATTTAGTGAAGTTTGCGCTGGCATTCCAGGAGAAATTTTCGGTAAATTTTTCGGTATATCCCAAAGTGATTTCGATACCTTTATTCTTCATACTTCCAAGATTAAAGTATGGAGGATTTACACCACCTTCGTAATCTCCACCACCGGAAAGGAAGTTAGGAAGCGGTACCTGATACAGGAAGTTTTTAGAAACTTTTTGGTAGACATCAACAGATGTTGTCAATTTATTATTAAACAAATTGAAATCTAAACCAATATTTGTCTGATCCTGAGTTTCCCATTTCAAATCTTTATTTGGTGTGTTTGAAGGAAGATAAGAAGTTCCCATTGTGCTGTTTACAATGTGCAGATTGGAATCGTACAGATTGTTTCCGATCTGATTATTTCCTGTTTGCCCCCATCCTGCTCTAATTTTTATACCGTCGATATATTTTTTGGTCCCCTCCATAAAAGATTCATTTGAAAGTTTCCATGAACCACTTACAGAACTAAATACACCCCATTTATTTCCAACAAAGAATTTTGAAGAACCATCTGTTCTTACAGAAGCCGTTAATCCGTAACGATCTCCGTAATCATAAACCACCCTTCCTAAATAAGAAGCTAAAGTCTGTGTTCCGGAATAAACTCCGCTTGTCACTGCTTTAGACAAATCTGAAGCCGAAAGCGATTTGTCGTTATTATCTTTATAACCATAACCGGTTATCGAATAACCTTCCCAATGTGCTCTGTTAGATTCCTGAACTGCTAAAACTGTAAAATTGTGTTTACCTATGGTATTTCTGTAAGTCAACATATTTTTCAAGTTCCATGAGTTTCCTGTTGAAGGATTATAGTATAAGTTTGCATAACTTTTTGCCGCATTCCCCAAAGAATACATGGGATCAAAACGCTCTCCTAAATTATCATAAATATATCCACCAGCCTCAAAACGATATTCTAGACCTTTTAAAATATCAATTTGTGTATAGAAATTTCCAGAATAGTTTTTTCTAACTAAAGTGTTAGAGCCTAACAAAGAAGTGGCCACCGGATTTACAAATGAAGTCTGACCTCCCGCAGGCGGTCCTGCAAATGCTCCCGATAATTCTCTGACAGCAACATCCGGCGTAGCTAATAATGAAGTAGCAACAACTCCGTTAAATTGTCCGTTCAATGTTAATTTTTCATCCGTAATTGCCCCGCTGATATTCACACCAACTTTGATAAATTTATTTACTCTCGCATCGATATTAGATCTGAAATTATATCTTTTAAACCCGGATTCTATCACTATACCTTCTTGATTCAATACGCCTCCGGAAATATAATAGTTAATCCCTTCCTTGCCTCCGGAAAATGACAACTGATTTGATTTCATAATTCCCGTTTCATAAATCGCATCCTGCCAGTCTGTGCCTGTACCTAAAATTTCAGGATGAGCAAATTCCGGACGCTTTGCAGTCGGATCATAAACATCTGCCAGAGCATTTTGATGAACTGCATATTGTTGCAAATTCATAGAATGTAGTTTTTTAGGCAGATTGCTAATAGAATAAGAATTTTCAAAAGTTAATTTTCCTGTTCCTTTCCTACCCGATTTTGTGGTTACAATTACAACCCCGTTTGCTCCTCTTGAACCATAAATTGCTGTCGCTGAAGCATCTTTTAAAATATCAATAGACTCAATATCATTTGGATTGATTAACGAAAGCGGACTCAAGGTTATATTTCCCGCATTTGAGAAGTTAGAATCACCGGACGCATTTCTTCCTGAAGTAGATGAATTCCTTGCATCTCCCGATATCGGCACACCGTCAATTACATATAATGGCTCATTCGTTCCTGTTAAGGAAGAAACTCCACGAATCCTGACAGAAACATTACTTCCTGGTGCTCCGGAGTTACTGTTTACGACTACCCCAGCCGCTTTTCCCTGCATCATCTGATCGAAGGAAGCCACCTTTAAGTTTTCAATATCTTTGGAAGCAATACTTGAAATGGCACTGTTTACGTCTTTTCTCTTTTGAGTTCCGTATCCAATTACAACTACATCTTTTAAGTCTTCAGCATTCGATTTTAAAATTACATTAATAACCGATTTCCCATTAACTGCGATTTTCTGAGTAGAAAAACCAATAAAAGAATATGACAATGTAGCATTTGCCGGCACATCGATAGTATATTTTCCATCGAAATCTGTCGAAGCTGACAAGTTTGAACCTGCAACCGAAATATTTGCCCCAGGGATAGACAATCCCTTTTCGTCTGATACGGTTCCTGAAACCTTTACCTGAGCGGTAATAAAATTACTGGTAAGTAATAAAAATAACATCAACGGAAATGCCTTGTGGCCAGCACTCCACTGAATGAAGTTAGTCATTAGTTTTTTCATAATAAGTGTTTGGTTAGTTTAAGTTTTTATTGCCGAATTCAGGAATAAGAGGCCCGGGTTATTTTCTTTCCCTGAATTTTTAACAAATCTATAACAGAGAGAATTATCAAATCGATAATATTATATCATTTAATGATAATATTTTTACTGTAATCGATTTAAAAAACAGATATCAAAATAAAAACTGATAATTATTACATTATTCGCAACAACAATCCCTAAAAAGAACACCAATTATAAATTTAAAACAATGAAACTTCATAAAAGCAAACGATTTCGTTAAAAATAATATTTATAACTGATAAAAAAGTATCACTATAAAATACGCTTTAAACCAGAAAAATCCTCACGATATTGACTGGGAGTACAATTTTTTGTCGCTTTAAAACTACGATTAAAGTTTGCGATGTTATTAAAGCCCGATTTAAACGCGACTTCAGAAACGCTCATATCTTTTTCTACCAGCCAGCGCGCCGCATAACCAATCCGAATATCATTAATGTAGTTTACAAATGTTTTACCGGTGCGCTTTTTTATAAAACGGTTAAAAGAGATAATAGACATACTTGCCACATTGGCGACATCTTCTAAAGTTATCTTTTCTGCAAAATGCTTCTGCACATATTCATATACAAGTTTCATTTTATCGTAATCATCAAACGTATCATAATCCACTGTATAAGTAGAAAGCAAACGCTGATTTCTGGAATTGGCCAAATCATATAAGATAGAAGTGATTTCAAGAAAGTAATCCATACCATCTAATTTAGAAAGCTTTACAAGTCGGGGCGTTAACTCCTCGGCTGTTTTTTTTGAAAAAAGTATTCCGTGAATGGAACGATTAAACATGTCACGAATCGGATTCATAATACGTCTTGCTAAAAATGATTCATGAAATAAATCATTATGAAACTGAATTGTAATTTCGTGAATTTTTTTGCTGGTACATTTATTCAATTCCCAGCCGTGATATAAATTTGGTCCAATTAAGACCAGTTCGACATTGTCAATTTCTTCTATATTATCACCCACAACCCTCTTCACACCTTTTCCGTTTAAGATAAAATTGATCTCAAATTCCGGATGATAATGCACCGGAAAATCAAAGCTGTCTTTAACGCGGTCAAAAACCAAAAAACTGTCGCCGGCAGCAAGCGGTGCAATTTCTCTGTAAAAATTTTTAGTAGTAGCCATTTCAAAAAGTATTTTGCAGGAAAGTAATATTCTAATTATCGACTGCAATAATATGATATATAATTGATAAAATAATATTAATTAGACTATAATCATCCTTTTATCTTTGAAAAATAAAATTATCATTTATTTAAAAAGCTCTATAATATTAAACATTAATCGTTTTTTATTAAATAACTTTTTATAGTTTTAATAATTTTCAGAGCAAATCAATAAAGAAAAAGCGAACTCAAAAAACAATCGTTTTTAAAGTATAAATGCTTGTATCTTTAGCTTTTAGCTCATAACAAACAAATAATCTGACAATGAAAAAACATTTTATTACGCTTATAACCACACTAGTTTTAGGAACTTCCTGTTCTGCACAACAAAGCAATACTAATACTAAATTGTCACTTGCAGATAAAAAAGCAACGAACGAAACGAAAATCTTATATCAAAATCTTAATAAACTTTCGAAAAAAGGTTTTCTATTCGGACATCAGGATGACTTGGCGTATGGTGTAAAATGGAAATATGAAGATGGAAGAAGCGATGTTAAAGATGTCGCCGGAGATTATCCTGCCGTCTATGGCTGGGATATTGCCGGTTTAGAAAATGACAGTCCAAACAATATTGACGGAGTTCCCTTTGTCAAAATGAAACAATATATTATTGATGCCAATTCAAGAGGCGGAATTTCGACAATAAGCTGGCATTTTGATAATCCTAAAACTGGAAAAAATGCCTGGGACAATACTCCAAATTCACTAAAAACAATTTTACCAAGCGGCGAAAACAATCAAAAATTTACATCGTGGCTAGATAAAGCAGCCGTTTTTTTCCTTTCTTTAAAAGATAAAAACGGAAAACAGATTCCGATTCTTTTTCGTCCCTTTCACGAACTTACCGGCGGATGGTTTTGGTGGGGTAAAGGAAACTGCACACCCGAAGAATTTAAAACAGCCTGGAAATTTACCGTTGACTATTTGCAAAGGAAAGGCGTTCATAACTTAATATATGTGTACAACACAGGAGGTTTTAGTTCTGAAGAAGCTTTCCTAACCAATTATCCGGGTGATGATTATGCAGATATAATAAGTTTTGACAGTTATCAAAATGGGAATGACCCGAACGGCGAAAAATTTATTAACGAAGTTCAGACTCAGCTTAAAATGCTTAATGAAATTGGCCGGAAACACAATAAATTAATCGCTGTCGCGGAAGCAGGTTATGAAGGCATTCCAGATCCGAAATGGTGGACAGGAACTTTATTAAAAGCAATTGGCGATTACCAAATTTCTTATGTTTTATTATGGAGAAATCACGGCTGGCAGGAAAAAGAACAAAAAATGCATTATTATGCGCCATTTTCCGGTCAGGTAAGCGAAAAAGATTTTGTTGATTTCTATAATTTAGATCAGACTATCTTTGAAAAAGACATTCAGAAAAAATTAAAATAACTTCCCAAATTCAATTTAAAAAATAACCAATGCACGACAAAATTAGTTTAAAAGAAAAAATAGGTTACGGACTCGGAGATGCTGCATCTTCTATGTTCTGGAAAATTTTCAGTATGTACCTGCTCTTTTTCTATACCGATGTTTTCGGATTAGCACCTGCAGTTGTAGGAACGATGTTCCTTATTACACGGATCTGGGATTCCTGTTTTGATCCTATTGTTGGAATTCTGGCTGACAGAACCAAAAGTAAATGGGGGAAATTCAGGCCTTATTTACTTTGGGTTGCGATACCTTTTGCAGTTATCGGAGTCCTGACTTTTTATACTCCGGATTTTGACGAAAAAGGAAAAATCATCTACGCTTATGTTACCTATTCTTTAATGATGATGATTTATTCTTTAATCAATGTGCCTTATGCTTCACTTTTGGGCGTAATGTCGTCAGACAGAAAAGAACGAAATACACTTTCATCGTACAGAATGGTTTTCGCTTTTGGCGGAAGTCTCTTAGCACTGTGGTTAATTGAGCCTTTGGTTAATTATTTTGGAGGAAATTTAAATTCAAAAACCGGCTGGCTTGCAACAATTTCTGTTTTCGGATTCATTACAACCTTGTTTTTCTGGGCTTGTTTTTTATTCACAAAAGAGAGAGTAAAACCAATTGGAGACGAACAAAATAACCTGAAAGAAGATTTAAAAGATCTCCTGAAAAATAAACCCTGGTGGATTTTACTGGGAGCCGGAATTGGCGCTTTAGTTTTCAATTCTATTCGTGACGGAGCCGCAGTTTATTATTTTAAATATTTTGTAAGCAGTTCGGTAAACTTTGATTTTTCACTTTTCGGAACCGAATTTCACATGACGCCGACCTCTATTTATTTAGTTTTAGGACAAGCTGCAAACATCATCGGAGTTATCATTGCAACTCCAATTGCGAACAAAATTGGAAAAAAGAAGACCTTTTTTGGTGCAATGGCCATGGCAGCAATCCTGAGTCTGATTTTCTATATGTTCGGCAAAGAAGATGTTCTTTTAATCATGAGTTTTCAGGTATTAATCAGTATCTGTGCCGGTTGCGTTTTTCCGTTAATCTGGTCCATGTATGCAGACAGCGCCGATTATTCGGAATGGAAACAAGGACGAAGAGCAACAGGATTGGTTTTCTCAGCATCATCAATGTCGCAAAAATTTGGCTGGACCATTGGCGGTGCCGGTGCCGGATGGCTTTTGGGATATTTCGGATTTCAGGCCAATGTTGAACAAACCGCCTTCACGCAAAACGGAATTCAGTTAATGTTAAGCATCCTTCCTGCAATTGCAGCTGTTATCTCTGTTATATTCATCTTATTTTATCCGTTATCAGAAGAAAAACTGCAGCTAATCGAACACGATTTAAACGCAAAAAGAGACCAAAATCAATAAAAAATAAAGACTTAGAAATCAATTAATATGACAACAATTATCTCTTCGACGACTTTCCTGGAAAGAAAATCGGCTTTAGAAAAAGAACATACAACACTCCTGACACAAAAGAACGAACCGCAAAATACTGTAGGAAACGGCATTTACGAACGCTATAAAAATCCTGTCGTTACTGCTGATCACATACCTTTAAACTGGCGATTTGATTTTGACGAAAATACAAATCCGTTTTTGCAGGAACGAATCGGAATCAATGCTGCCTTTAACGCCGGCGCCATGAAATGGAACGGAAAATATGTAATGGCAGTTCGTGTAGAAGGAATAGACAGGAAATCTTTTTTCGCTATAGCGGAAAGTCCAAATGGAGTCGATAATTTCAGATTTTGGGACAAACCCTGCGTAATTCCACAAACCGAAGAACCGGACACAAACGTTTACGACATGCGTCTGATTCATCACGAAGACGGATTTGTATACGGGATTTTCTGCACCGAAAGAAAAGATCAAAAAGCTCCCAAAGGAGATACCAGCTCGGCTGTTGCCAATGCCGGAATCGTCCGTACAAAAGATTTGGTAAACTGGGAAAGACTTCCTGACCTGATCTCGAACACCGGACAACAGCGAAATGTAGTTTTACATCCTGAATTTGTAAACGGAAAATATGCTTTATACACACGTCCGCAGGATGGATTTATTGATGTCGGATCCGGCGGCGGAATTGGCTTAGGCTATGTCGATGATATGACAAATCCCGTTGTAAAAGAAGAGAAAATTATCTTTGGCAAACAATACCATACCATCTACGAATTAAAAAACGGTCTTGGTCCGGCGCCTATAAAAACATCAAAAGGCTGGCTGCATTTGGCACATGGCGTGCGTAATACAGCTGCAGGTTTACGTTATACCTTGTATATGTTTATGACCGATTTACACGATATTGCAAAAGTAACGCACGTTCCGGCAGGTCATTTTATGGGACCGGAAGGAATCGAAAGAGTCGGTGACGTTTCCAATGTATTATTTTCTAACGGATGGATTGAAGACGAAAACGGAACTGTATTTATATATTACGCCTCGTCAGATACCAGAATGCATGTTGCCGTTTCAACTGTAGAAAAACTGGTAGACTATGTAACAAATGCCCCGGAAGATACTTTTATTTCTGCCGGTTCTGTACAGACTATTATCAATCAAATCGAAAAAAATAACGCAATTTAAGATATCGTGTCAATAAAATTAAAGCTTTTAAAATCGGAACTTACTTCAGAACTAAATTCTATTTTAGACTATTGGTCAAAATATACAATTGACAATGAAAATGATGGTTTTGTCGGTCAGATTGATTTTAATGATCAGATTATTAAAAATTCAGAAAAAGGTTCGGTTTTAAACGCCCGGATTCTTTGGACTTTTTCTGCCAGTTATCAAACCACAAAAAACGAAAACCACAAAAAACTGGCAGAAAGAGCTTTTGAATTTTTGACTTTTAATTTTTATGACACCCAATTTGGAGGTCTTTTTTGGAGTATAAATGAGGATAAAACTCCAAAAGATACCAAAAATCAAATTTATGCCCTGGCATTTGCCATTTACGGATTGTCTGAATATTATGTTATCTCTAAAAACGAAAAAGCTTTAGAAATAGCAAAAAATTTATATTATAAAATTCAGGAATACAGTTATGATCCTGTAAACAAAGGATATTTAGAAGCATTTACGAGAGAATGGAAACCGATTGAGGATCTGCGTTTAAGCGAAAAAGACGCCAACGAAAAAAAAACAATGAATACGCATCTTCATATTATTGAAGGTTATGTAAATTTATATAAAGTATGGAAAGACGAAAAACTTCAAAAAGTAATTGTTGAATTACTGGAAACAATCGAAAAATATTTTATTAATACCGAAACCGGCCATTTACGTTTATTTTTTGATGAAAACTGGAAAGAAAAGCCAGACGTTATTTCATATGGACATGATATAGAAGCGGCGTGGCTTTTGCAGCAATGCGCAGAAATTTCAGGAAATGAAACGTTGATAAATAATTATAGAAAATATGCCGTCCAAATCGCCGAAGTCACAAAAGAAGGACTGGATACGGATGGTGGATTATGGTACGAATTTGATCCTGAAAAAAGGGAGCTGATTGCCGAAAAACACTGGTGGCCTCAAGCGGAAGCTTTAATTGGTTTTTACAATGCGTATCAGTTAACCGGCAGAGAAGAATATTTAGATATTGTATATAAAAACTGGTCTTTTATAAAAAAATATATTTTAGATCACAAAAACGGAGAATGGTTCTGGGGAATTAACGAAAACTATTCTTTAATAGAAAAAGACAAAGCAGGTTTTTGGAAATGCCCTTACCATAATAGCCGGGCTTGTCTGGAACTTATTACCCGAATTCAGGATTGATTTTATTTAAATTCTAAAATACTAATTATGAAACAGCTTTTCCTCTTCAGTTTTTTATTTCTTGCCGTGATAACAAATGCGCAGATGAATTTAGTAAAAAATGGCGCTTTTGACAGAGATTTAGCCAATTGGAAAGGCGAAGAAAATGCTGCGCTTTCGCCTTACGAGAAAAAATCAGGAAAAAACAGCGCGATGATCAATCAGTTTACGGGCACTGAATGGCGGGCTATAGACCAGACTATTTTAGTTCCGAAGTTTACTTATGCAGTAGAATGCAGCATCTGGATGAAAACCGATCAGGTGGAAAAACAAAAAGAAGAATACAAATCTGCCGCTGTAATTTTAGAATTTACCAATGGTAATGAAAAGCAAATCAGTACAGAAACAATTGCCAATGTTACAGGAACAACCGACTGGACCAACTACATTAAAGTGGTTAAAGTACCTGCTGAAGCCAAAAAAATAAGAATTATGCTGGCTTTGGCGCAAACAAACGGCACAGTATTTTTTGACGATATAAAACTTACAGCTATAGGCGAAGAACAATTTGTCAGACTATCTACCGAACCAAATAAACCAAAATGAAAAAACATTTATTTAAAATAATGTATTTGAGTTTAACAGCGCTCCTTATTGCAGGCTGTTCCTCAGATAATGATTCTTCTGGCGAAGTTATCGTTGATCCGCCCGTGCAACCAGACCCTTTAACTACTTCCAATGCTGCGGGATATATGGTTGATCCCGGTGCAACAAAGGAAACTGTAGCTTTATTTTATAATTTAAAAAAGCTGGCAGAAACCAAAACTGCTATTGGACAGCAAGATGCTTTTAATGGCTTTTATGAGGATGAAGGCGGAGAATCGGATATTAAAAAAAACACAGGATTTGATCCTGCCATTTTAGGTTCAGACTTTTTATTTATTACAGACAAAAACAATAATAACCAGACCGATAATTGGTTTTATCAGCAGGAGCAAAAAACAATTGCCGATGTTAAAGCCGCTTACGCGAAAGGAATAATCAACACGTTCAGCTGGCATTTGAGAGAACCCAATAACGAAGATTCCTTCTATGCCGCCGACATGACTCCGGCGCAAAAAGCAACTGCTTTCAGAAGTATTTTGCCGGGCGGGGCCAACAACGAATGGTACAAGAAGAAACTGGACAAAGTCGCCAGTGTTATTTCGAGTCTTAAAGGTTTGAATGGCGAGTTAATTCCGGTTATTTTCAGGCCTTTTCATGAATTTGACGGAAGCTGGTTTTGGTGGGGTGCGGATTTTTCTACTGCCGATGAGTATAAAAAAGCATATCAATTTACGGTTGATTACCTTAAGAATACAAAAGGCGTTCACAATATTTTATATGCCTTTTCCCCTGACAATTCCTACACCACTGAAAATGCCTATTTAAGCCGGTATCCAGGTGATAAATACGTTGATATTATCGGAATGGACAATTACGGAGATTTCAACAATCAGGGACAAATCGGTTCTGATAAAGCGAATGCTAAATTAAAAATCCTTTCGGATTACGCTAAAGCGAAAGTTAAAATAGCAGCGTTGACCGAAACAGGTTATCGCGTGACAGCCTCGACTCCGGCAATCGCCGATTGGTTTTCGACAATATTATACAATTCACTGACTAAAAATGATATAGAAATTAGTTATGTAATGTTTTGGAACAATAACAAAGACGGTTATTATGTCCCAAATGCTTCTGTTTCTAATGCAAATGATTTTAAAACTTTCAGCTTAAAAACAAAATCGGCTCTGGCAAACGGATTACCGAAGATGTATGAAATGGCAAAGTAGTTTTTTGTTTCTCCCGAAATATTGGGATAAAATTTCAGGTTACCCACAATCTGTCATCCTGACCAAGGAAGAATCACAGTAACATATCGACCAGAAGGGGAAAATTTTAAATTCCATTTTTTGTTTTTGTATCGAAATTTTAAAAAACAAAACATCTAATAAAACGTAAAGCCTAGCCCTGATAGAAGTAAAAATCCTTTTGTCTCGTTTGAAAAACGGTACAAAAGATTGTAACGGATAGCAGGAAATAGCTCCTAAAAAATAAAAGTATGAAAAACAGATTTCTAAAAACACTTTCTTTAGCCTTGATTTTTTCTGCAATCGCTTGTCAGTCACAGGAAAAAATCACTGTAAAAGGAAAAGAATTTTACAAAGGCGATAAACCTTACGCTTACATTGGCACCAATTATTGGTACGGAAGTATGCTGGCTTCTAAAAAAATAGGCGACCGCAAAAGGCTTTTACGAGAACTGGATCTGATGAAGAAGAACGGAATCGATAATCTGCGTGTTTTGGTTGGCGCTGATGGCGGAAAATATGATTTTACTGTTCGTCCAGCGTTGCAATATGAGCAGGGAAAATACGATGAGGATTTATTGGATGGTCTAGATTTTTTAATTTCTGAAATGCAAAAACGAAATATGTATGCCGTTTTGTATCTGACAAATAATTGGGAATGGTCTGGCGGAATGTCGCAATATTTAGAATGGAATGGTAAAGGAAATGTTCCTGTCCCTGCGATTCCGCCAAATACATGGCCGCAATTTATGTCTTATACCGCGCAATTTCACAGCTGCGAACCTTGTATGGAAGCACTTGATAACCATGTAAAATTTATAATTGGAAGAACAAATTCCTATTCTAAAAAGAAGTACAACCAAGACAATACGATTATGGCCTGGCAGGTTGGAAACGAACCACGGACTTTTACGCCGGAAAATGAAGCGAAATTTACCAAATGGCTCAATAACATTGTCGATCTGATTGACAGTCTGGACAAAAATCATTTGGTTTCTACCGGTTCTGAAGGTTTAAATAGCTCCAACGATGATATTGCTATTTTCGAAAGAACACATAAAAATCCGAATATTGATTATTTGACCATGCACATCTGGCCCAAAAACTGGAATTGGTTTAAAGCCGATAATGCTGAAGCGACAATGCCAAAAACAATTGAAAATGCCGGAAAATATATTGACGCACATATTAAAGTAGCCAACGATCTCAACAGGCCAATTATTATTGAAGAATTTGGCTTGCCGAGAGAAAATGAAAATCTAAACGCAGGTGCGCCATCTGTTTATCGGGATCAGTTTTACAAGTATATTTTTGGAAGAGTTCTGGAAAGTCATAAAAACGGCGGACCGCTGCAAGCCGCAAATTTCTGGGGTTATGGCGGTGAAGGAAAAGCAATTCATCCTGACGGAAAATGGAATCCCGGAGAACCTTTTACTACAGATCCTCCGCAGGAACCGCAAGGTTTGAATTCGGTTTTTAATGGCGATAAATCGACTTTGGCAATTGTTAAAAAATACAATTTAGAATTAAAATAATTTACCATATAAGTTATATAAGTTCATTTTAGCTAAAGCTTCCATATCAGACTTATTAAATGAACTTATATCACTTATATGGTTTCAAAAAAATATCCGCATGAAAAATACATTTATTCTTTTTTGTTTACTTTTTATAAACTTTTCTTTTTCTCAAAAGAAGCAAGATTTTAGTTTGAGTTCTCCCAATGGGAAGATTGAAGTAAAAATTGCAGTAAATGAGAAAATCTCATGGTCGGTTTCTCATGGAAAAGATTTGATTTTAGCTCCGTCCCCAATGTCTCTGACTTTGGAAAATGAAGTTTTAGGAAAAAATGCTGTTCTAATAAATTCAAAAAAAGAAACTGTTAATGCTTCCTTTCAAACGCCACTTTATAAAAAGAAATCCGTTCAGAATAATTACAATCAGCTGACTCTAAATTTTAAAAATGACTTCAGCATTGAATTCCGTATTTTTGATGATGGTGCAGCATATCGTTTTGCAACCAAAAAGAAAAAAGATATTACCGTTAAATGGGAAAATGTCAGTTTAAATTTCGATCAGGATTACAATACTTTAATGCCCTATGTTAGAGATTTAAGAAATCCTAAAGACCCTTATATTTCTTCTTTTGAGGCACATTATGAAAATAAAAAAATCAGCGGATTTGCAAAAGATACTCTGGCATTTCTTCCTTTTTTAATTGATTATAAAAACCATAAAAAAGCCGTTTTCTTAGAAGCGAATCTCGAGGATTATCCGGGATTGTTTGTCACTAATAACCAAGAAAAATCGGGTTTTGAATCTCGTTTTTCTAAATATCCTTTACAGGAAAAGAATGGCGGATTTAATAACATTAACCGATTAATTACCGAACGTGCAGATTATTTGGTAAAAACAAAAGGAACAAGAAATTTTCCATGGAGAGTGTTTGTTATTACTGAAAATGATGCTGATTTAGCGAATAATGATATGGTTCAAAAGTTATCTGAGCCTTCGAAAATAAAGGATATTTCGTGGATTAAACCCGGAAAAGTGGCTTGGGACTGGTGGAACGACTGGAATATTTATAACATCGATTTTAAAGCCGGAATTAATACACAGACTTATAAATATTACATTGATTTTGCATCAAAAAACAAAGTAGAATATGTGGTTTTGGATGAAGGATGGAGTTTGGAAGAAGATATTATGAAGCACAATCCAAATGTAGATTTAGAAGCTTTGATCGCTTACGGCAAAGAAAAAAACGTAGGGATTATTTTATGGAGTTCTTGGATGGCTTTGACCAAAAATACAGCTGGAATTTTAAAAAATTATGCGGATTTAGGAATTAAAGGTTTTAAAGTTGATTTCTTGGATCGCGATGATGCTAAAATGGTAAATTCGGTTTATGATATTGCGCAAAAAGCAGCCGATCATAAATTGCTTTTGGATTTTCACGGTATGTATAAACCAACCGGAATGCAGAAAACGTTTCCGAACATTTTAAATTTTGAAGGTGTAAAAGGTCTTGAAAATAATAAATGGACACCCAATGACGATGTTCCTCTTTACGATTGTACGATTCCGTTTATCCGTATGATGGCCGGTCCAATGGATTACACGCCGGGCGCAATGCGGAATGCAACTAAAAGTGAATTCAAACCGAGTAATTCTAATCCGGTTAGTCAGGGAACGAGATGTCATCAATTGGCATTGTACACCATTTTTGAAGCTCCTTTACAAATGATGGCCGACAGTCCGACTGCTTATATGAGAGAGCAGGAAAGCACCGATTTTATTGCAAAGACACCTACAACTTTTGATGAAACTGTGGCTTTAGACGGCGAGGTTGGGAAATTTGTTTCTATTGCCCGAAGAAAGACCTCAACATGGTATTTAGGCGCTATTACAAATTGGGATTCCAGAGATATTACTATTGATTTTTCTTTCCTTGAAAAAGGCAAAAAATACGAAGCCGAAATTTTCTCGGATGGTTTAAACGCTGATAAAGCTGCAGTAGATTACAAAAGAGAAATTATAATAGTGGATTCTAATTCGAAATTAAAATATCATTTGGCAAACGGCGGCGGATTGGCGATGATTATTCAATAAATTATTAATTTTATACTAACAAACCCGACAGGTTTAAATCTGTCGGGTTTAATTACGTTTAGAAATGCAGCTTTAAATTATAATCACCAATCTTTTACCATCAGGAACATTCATTTCCCAAGCCTTTTCGATCTCTTTTATATCAAGAGAAACAGTTTCAATTATTAACTTTTTAGATACTGCCAGTTCAAACATTTCAGGTAAAATCTCAAGCAATAATATTCTCATTTCTTCTTTCGTCCAGCTTCCAAAACCGGAACCTGACAATTTAAGATCGACACTTCGCAAAATTTCTGCGGATAAATGAATTGTATCTCCAGCCATAGAACCCACAGAAACATATCTTGTTTTATGCGTAAAGCCGCCGTCTCCTTTTAAAGATTTTAGGATCAATTCAGCGGAATGTCCCCACAAATAATCGATTATAATATCAATTGGTGTATTGGCATGAATTTCTTTAATTTGGGTTATAAAATCTTCATCAGATTGTGTTAAAACTAAATATTCATCTGCACCTAATGTTAATAATGATTTTAAAGTTTCTTCTTTTCTGCCCGTAACAATTACTCTTGCTGCTCCGTAATGTTTAGCAAGCTGAATTGCAATTTTTCCGGTAACTCCGGCTGCTCCGTTTATTAAAACCGTTTCTCCTTTTTGGATATTGGCTCTAAAACGTAAAGCCATTGCAGAACCCGCAACTGCATTTGGCAATGCTGCTGCTACAGCATCATCAAGTCCGTCTGGCACTTTTACCATTTTGTGTTTATCTACAATTGCTTTTTCGGCAATCATTCCGGTTACGCCCAAAGCATAAACTCTGGTTCCGTCTTCCAATAATCCTACTCCATCGCCGCCGGCTGCTTTTGCGGTTTCTTTACTGTCAGACGAATAATGTTTTCCGCTTGCAATGTTTTTGTCTAAATTTTTAACGGCCGATGCTTTAACAGAAATTAAAAGATGATTTTCATTTTCTACAACTGGATCTGGAAAATCGATATATTTTGGTACTTCTCCTTTTTTATAAATTACTGCTGCTTTCATATTTTTAATGTTGTTTAAAATTTATGAAGCAAAATTAGTCCGCCGTAAATCGTTGTGCGATAACATTTGTTATCAAATGCAGATTGTGATTATTTGAGCAGTTTACTTTTTATCCGGCTTAAATGAACCGAAGTGATTCCAAGATAAGAAGCGATATAATGCTGTGGAATACGTTTTATAATCTGCGCATTTTCTTTTAGAAGATTAAGATATCGCTGTTCTGGCGTATCTTTTATAAACGAAACAAAGTGTTTTATATAATCAAAAGTGCGCTCAAAAATGCTGTCTATAAAATTATTTCTTAGTTCCGGAATTTCGATTAATTCATTGACAATTGTATCCATATCTTTTTTATAGACATACCATAAAATACACGGTTCTATAGTTTCTATTGTAATCGGACTTGGAATTTTCTTTCTAAAACTTTCTATAGAGGCAACCATACCGCCTTCTAAAAAAAACTGTATGGTTAAATCTTTTCCATCTTTATTAAACCAGCATCGTACACATCCTTTTTCGATAAAAAAGATACGTTCAGAAATTTCGCCTTCATTCAACAGAACCGTTTTTGAAGGCACTTCGAGTTTATTAAAATGCGTTTTGTAATGCTCCCATTTCTGATCTTCTATGAGAAATTTATTTTTAAAATGATCAAACATGGGAGCGTTATTATTATTGTAGAATAGATTCGATTGCATTTAATTCATCATTCGAAAAATCAAAACTTTGCAAACAGTCAATATTATTATTTAATTGTCTTATAGAACTCGCGCCAATTAAAACCGAAGTAATTCGTTTGTCCTTCTGTAACCAAGCCAAGGCCATTTGAGCCAAAGATTGGTTTCTGTTTTGAGCAATTTCATTCAGTTGAATTAATTTCTGAATGCGTTCCTGAGTCACCTCATCTTCTTTCAAATGACCGTTTGGATTGTGAGCACGGGAATTTTCGGGAATTCCGTTTAGATATTTATCCGTCAAAAGTCCTTGCGCCAGAGGTGAGAAAGCAATACAACCCACGCCTTTTTCTTCTAAAACATCTAAAAGTCCGTTTTCTACCCAACGCTCCAGCATCGAATATTTGGCCTGATGAATCAGACATGGTGTTCCTAATTGTTTTAAAACATCGACCGCAACTCTGGTTTGTTCAGCAGAATAATTACTAATACCGACATATAAAGCTTTTCCGCTTCGCACAGCGTGGTCTAAAGCCATCATAGTTTCTTCTATCGGAGTCTCCGGATCGGGACGGTGCGAATAAAAAATATCAACATAATCAATGTTCATTCTTTTTAGACTCTGATCTAAACTTGATAATAAATATTTTCTTGAACCCCAGTCACCATAAGGTCCATCCCACATGGTATAACCGGCTTTGGTTGAAATCACGAGTTCGTCACGAAGGTTTCCCTGAAAATTATGCCATAATATTTTACCGAAATTTTCTTCGGCAGACCCCGGCACCGGACCGTAATTATTAGCCAGATCAAAATGAGTTATTCCTTTATCGAAAGCTTCTTTAGCAATGCTTTCTGCATTTTCAAAATTATCTACCGATCCGAAATTATGCCATAGTCCTAAAGAAATTTCAGGCAGTAATAAACCGCTTTTGCCACATCTGTTATATTTCATTAATTTTAATTTAATGGTTGGAGTTTTTTAATAGGTTTTAAAGGTAAATAAAAATGCTAAGTTTTGCCACAAAGACACGAAGACACAAAGATTTTTATTAAAAAAATAAATCGCCACGAATTCACAAATTTTAAATAATTAATTCGTGAATTCGTGGCGAAAAAACCTTTGTTACTTTGTCCCTTTGAACCTTTGAACCTCAAAAACTATTCTTTAATTTCAAAACCATCAGTCAATCCCTTATCAGAACTTCCGCCAACCATGATTTTAAAAGTTCCTGGTTCTACTAGATAATTTCCTTCATTATTATAAAAACCAAGTTCTTTATCTGTCAAAGTAAAAGTTACCGTTTTCGTTTCTCCTTTTTTCAAATCTACCAATTCAAAGCCTTTTAATTCTTTTATTGGACGGACAATACTCGCAAATTCATCATGAATATACAATTGTACTACCTCTTTTCCATCATAATTCCCAGAGTTTGTAACTTCAACCGAAACCTGAACTTTTTGTCCTTTAGCAAAAACTGTTTTATTCAGTTTTAAATTTTTATAATCGAATTTGGTATAACTTAAACCAAAACCAAACGGAAACTGAGGTGTCTTTTCCACATCCATATAATGCGACCAAAACACGTTTTTATCACTGTCAATTGGTCTTCCTGTGCTGTATTTATTGTAATAAATCGGAACCTGACCTACATTTCTTGGAAACGACATTGGTAATTTTCCACTAGGATTATAATCTCCGTATAAAACCTGCGCTACGGCATTTCCGGTTTGCGTTCCTAAATGCCAGGCTTCTACTATCGCCGGAATATTTTCTGCTGCCCACGGAATACTCAACGGACGGCCATTGTTTAAAACCAAAACTACATTCGGATTTACTTTATAGATTTCCTCTAATAATTCCTGTTGCAAACCCGGAAGATTCAAATCAGTTCTGCTCCTTCCCTCACCGCTCTGAAATCCGTATTCTCCTAAAACCATTACTACAACATCAGCTTCTTTTGCGGCTTTTTTAGCTGCTTCGAAACCATTTTTATCTGTGGTATTAAAAACAGTTTCTGTCAGGAAAGTAGCTCTCTGTTTCAATAAATCGGTTCCTTTTTCAAAGACCAGCTGATTGTCTTTGTATTGCTGCATTCCTTCGAGAACCGAAACGGCGGTATTATCATCTGCAGCGATTCTCCAGCTTCCCAACGGACTATTTTTATCATTTGCCAAAGCACCTATCAAAGCTATTTTCTGTCCGGATTTCTTTAGCGGAAGCAGATTTTTCTCATTCTTTAAAAGAACGATCGACTTTTTAGCCATATCCAGAACGCCGTCGTTATTGGCTTTGCTTCCTACAACTTCTTTTTCGCGTTTTTCATCGCAATATCTGTATGGATCATCAAATAATCCCAATTCAAATTTTACTCGCAAAATTCTGCGGACCGCATCATCAATCAAAGTCTCTTTTACTTTTCCTGACTTTACGAGTTCACCTAATTTTGCGACGTACAGATACGATTCCATATCCATATCAGAACCGGCATTTACAGCTTTTGCAGTCGCATCTGCTTCGTCTTTTGCGTAACCGTGCGCGATCATTTCGCGTATAGAGGCATAATCTGAAATTACAAATCCGTCAAACTTCCATTTTCCTTTTAAAATATCTCTTTGCAAAAAGGCATTTCCGGTTGCAGGAATTCCATTTAATGTATTAAAAGAATTCATAAACGTACGAACTCCTGCCTGTACAGTGGCTTCAAACGGAGGCAAAACCGAATTATACAATTTCGAGTTACTAATGTCAACAATATTATATTCCAGTCCCGCTTCGACATAACCGTACGCAGCAAAGTGTTTCGCACAAGCCGCTATCGTATTTACTTTCGCCAGATCGGCAACAGTTTCACCCTGAAAACCTTTTACTCTGGCGTAACCCACTTTACTTCCCAAATACGGATCTTCTCCTGCACCCTCCATCACACGTCCCCAGCGCGCATCGTTTGCAACGTCTACATTGGGTCCAAAAGTCCAGTTAATTCCGGATGCCGAAGCTTCGTCTGCCGCAATTGCTGCGGATTTTTTTATAGCTTCCAAATCCCAGCTCGCTGCTTCTGCCAACGGAATCGGACTTAAAGTTTTATAACCGTGTATCACATCAAAACCAATAATAAGCGGAATCCCCAAACGGGTTTCCTCCACCGCGATTTTCTGTACGGCTCGCACTTCCTTCACACCCCGAACTGTCAGCATCGAGCCAACGAGTCCTTTTCTCAAATGTTCGTATTTTAATTCGGCCGTTCCGCCTTTTGGAGCCGGTCCCGTAACATCCCAAAAACCATTATATTGATTCATCTGTCCTATTTTCTCCTCCAGAGTCATTAGAGGCAAAAGCAAATCTATACGCTGCTCAACAGTTTTATTCTTATCCAGATACGGCTTTTTTTGTGCATTCATATTTCCAATCGTAAAAAGGGATAAAACCCCAATAATAATTTGTTTTTTATTTTTCATAGTGGTTTAGTTAGTTTTGTTTTTAAAGGTTCTGAGTTACTAGGATTCTAAGTTTATTTTGGGCGTGTCCCTCCGGGTCGGGCTTTCGGCTTTATCTTTTGTTTCGTTTCACTCCCAAAAGGATACCGCCTCTATCCCTCACGCAATCGTTGTTAAAAGAATCTTTTCGTTCATCAAATCCTTATTTTCAAACAAAAAACATCTATATGATACATTATGTGACTTCGACTTCGCTCAGTCTGACATTTTAGTATCAAAAATCAGTGTGATCTGCTTATCTGTTAAATTTGCGGGCAAATTTCTATTCGCTTATAAAGCAAGAAGCTGGCAAATTTGCTTTATTAAACAAATCTGACTGAATCGTATTTCCCCATGCAAACCTTACTTTTACAGGATTGGAAACTTTTTTACTTGTCAAAATCACATCATTATTTTTAATAGCAGCCTCGGCAGGAAAAAAAACTCCATCTGCTCCAGCCAATTCAAACTGATTTGATTTTTTGTTTCTAAAATAAAGTCCGTCAGCATAATCAAAAGAAACAATGACTTTGTCTTTATCCACTTTTAAATTTTTAAAAAGAGGACCATTTGTCAAACCCACATTTACTTTATATGTTTCAGCTAAAGCCAGATTGGCCAATCGGATTCCGACTGCCTTTTTATTTTTTGGATGAATATCAATCGTATCCGAAACATCGCTGATTACGACCATTCCTATATTATTGACTTCTTTGAGTAGTTTTCTTTGAGAATCTCTTACGGTTACGTTGGAGAAATTATTGCTTCCGGTTTTATAAGGTGCAATTTGTACGTAATAAAAAGGGAAATCATCTTTCCATTCTTTTCTCCATGAAGTGATTAATGCTCCTAAAGTTTTATCATAAACCAAAGAACCTACATTCGATTCGCCTTGGTACCAAAGCGTTCCTGCAATTTTAAATCTGGTAATGGGATAAATCATAGCGTTGTAGGCGCGTCCCGGTTGTCTTGGCCCGTATTCCTGTTCGTTTAATTTTTTGGCATTTTCCAGTAAAACCGGATCGTTTTTTACAACATCTTCCGGCATCCAGATTTCAGCCGGAGTGCCGCCCCAATTGGATGAAATTAATCCGATAGGAACATTTTTTAAATCTTCACGAAGACGTTTTGCAAAAAAATAACCAATAGCGCTAAAATACTTCATGGTTTCCGGAGTCGATTCTGCCCAGTTTCCCAACAGGTTATTTTGCGGGGTTTCTGCCGTTAATTTCGGAACGGTAAAAAATCGGATATTGGGATTCGTGGCGTTTTTCATTTCCTCCTCACCATCATCAATTCCCCAGCTGGCAGACATTTCCATGTTGGATTGTCCGGAGCAAAGCCAGACTTCGCCAATTAAAATATTCTTTAGAACAACTTCATTATACCCTTTTACAGAAATCGTATAGGGTCCGCCCGCTTCCGGAGTTTTAATGGTAAGTTCCCATTTTGCCTGGTTATTGGCAATGGTTTTATATTCCTGATTGTTCCAGCCGGAAACCAATCTGATTTCTTCTTTCGGATTTCCCCAGCCCCAAATTTTCACTTCAGAATTGCGCTGTAAAACCATATTATCACCAAAAATATTTGGAAGGGAAACGTTTGCCATCATAGTACCGGAAATCAATAGAAAGAAAACAAACTTAAAAATATTATTTTTCATTTAGTAATTTCTTTAAAAATGGAGCATACTCGTTTGCCAAAACTTGATGATCTGCCACGTCTGGGTGTCCGCTGCAGCCTTTTGGAGTCATTGGTTTAAATTTAAAAATCTGAATTGGCTTGTGCATTTTGTCTTTCGCGAAAGCGTCTTTTACTTTATTCAGACAATCTTCAAACACAACTCCCCTTTCGCCGCCCACCATGGGACTATTGGTAATAACAATCTGCACTTTCGGATTATGTTCGTACAACATTTTGATAAAATTGATATAATTGGAAACATATTTTTCAGGATTAAAAGGCAGACGCTCTTTTTTACCGTCTCCACCAGAAAAATCGTTGGTTCCCAAAGCAATACTTATAATATCCGGCTGAAAGGCAAAATCATATTTTGGTTTAGACGAATCTTTTGTCAGATATAAATTCGGATACACCTCCGGCATAATTGCCTCATCTTTATTCTCATCATTCCAATTGCGGTACATTCCGATTCCCGAAACGCAGCTCATTAAATAGTCGACTCCAAGTTGTCTTGTAATTCTGGGTCCGTAAGCATAATAACTGTTGTGATGATCCATATATTCTCCTTTATCACAAGGCGTTTCAGATGCATCGCTCGCGGCACCACAAGTAATAGAATCGCCAATAAACTCAATTTTCTTTTTCTTTTTAAACGAAATTGAAGTAAGCTTTGCCGTTGTGCCTGCAAATAAAATTCCTCCAGAATGTGCTTCTGTATCTTTATAAATTTCCAGACTATGTTTTTTAATATTTTCTGTAACTTTAATTGGAAATGACTGAGCAGCACCTTTTTCGATTCGTATTTTACCAATATATTTATCATCCAAAACTAAAGACACATAGTTATGATGCTCGTAAGAATCAACACTTTGAAGTGAAATTGAACATTCATTTCCGGTAAAATGGAAAGAAACAGAAGCGGCAGTTCCAATTAAAATCACCTGATTATTTTGCAATTTTTCGATTCTGCCTTCGTATAAAAAAGTTTTATTTGAATTTTGAGTTTGTGCTATCGAAACAACCGAAATCATTAAAAACAGAATTAAAAGCGCTATTTTTTTGAGAAACATAATTTATTTGTTAAATATAAATACGATTCACAAATATATTTGAAATGATGTACACAGAAAGATACTAAAATGTCAAAAAGTAATAAAAAAACACCACATAAACACATCAATGCAACTATAAGAAATGGTAATTCTTACAATTTAACACGAGATATTAAATTAAGAGTTTATCTTTAGCATTTAAATCGCTAAAAATGAAAGTACTTTTTTTATACGCCCTGCCACTTTTCTTTTTTTCTGCTTTTAATTGTAAGAACGAATCAAAACAAAACGTTTCTCACAGTGCTGCAGTCTCTACAGACACAGAACGGGAGGCAATTATTATGTATGCAAAAAAATATTTGGGCACACCTTATTTATATGCAGGCGCCGATCCCTCTAAAGGATTTGACTGCTCAGGTTTTGTGAGTTACGTTTTTAAAAACTTTGGATTAAGCTTACCCAGAAGTTCGGGCGGATATAAGAATTTAGGAAAAGCTTTAAAACCGGAAGATTTTAAAGTTGGCGATGTTTTGGTATTTTATGGTTATAAAGACCGGACCATAATAGGTCATTTAGGAATTATTTGCGAAGCCGACGGAATGCACTCTAAATTTATTCATGCCTCATCGGGCAAAGCACAGCAGGTTACGATTACGGCACTTGACACAGAACATTATACAAAACGCTTTTATAAATGTATCGATGTTTTGGATAAGTAATTTTTTTAACCATCAATTACATGAATTTTATTTCACGCAGATTTAAAAGATTGAGCAGATACGCTCCCATTTATTTTATTGTACTTAAAAAATCTTTTGAAATCTGCTGAAATCTCCAAAATCTGCGTGAAAAATATAATATACTCTTTTATTCTTCCGTCAATAGTTTAATCAGACTTTCATCCCGGCTGTAAATATCTTTGTAGAAATTTAAATTTCCATCACGATCTACCCACGCAGTAAAGTAACCAATATAAACCGGTACTTTTTTCTTTAGCGTATACCAGCTTTCTTTTCCGGCATGCATAGCTTTATCAATTCTTTCGGGTGTCCATTGCGGGTCGGCTTTTAATAATTCAATTGCCAATTCACGTGGTTTTGCCACACGCACACAACCGTGACTAAAAGCCCGGCTTTCTCTTTCGAACAAACTTTTAGACGGCGTATCATGCAGATAAATATTACTTGAATTTGGGAATAAAAATTTGACTAAACCAAGAGAATTGTTTCTCCCCGGTAATTGACGAACCGCGCCGTTGTTCCACTCCAGATTTTTTTTCGCTAAATAATCTTTGTCTTTCGCCATTCCGGGTTTAATTTCGCTTTTAATAATACTCGGCGGCACATTCCAATACGGACTAAAAACAATATTATTCATCATTCCGCTGAAAATTACGGTTTTGTTCATCGTTTTTCCAACCACAACTGCCGATGTAAAAGCAATTTTTCCATCTTCTATCAAATACAATCTAAATTCGGGAATGTTGACTTCAATATACTTTTTGCCTTTTTCCAATTCGGGATCAATCCATCTGCAACGTTCCATATTAGCAATGATGGTTTTAATTCGCTCCGAAACGGGAATATTCAAATCTGCAATATGCTCTTTTAAAATGAAGTTCTTTTGCGAATAACCATGACGTATTTCGTAATTTTTCATGGCTCTCATTAAAGTAGTATCGCAAACAGCGCTATTGTTATTTTCCTTTAAATCTTTGGTAACAAAAAGCCTTTCCCTAATTTGAGCGACTGTACTGGACGAATCTCCAACTTTAATATTTTTAAAATCTTCGTTGATTTCGATATTTTTCCAACCGCCGTTTTTCTCAATAGCCCTGTATTCTTTCAGCGCATCACGAAGTTTATAATATTGGCTGAACATCTTTCTCTTTTTATCATCGAGAATGGTGGACTTTTTAAAAATCGAATCTGAGAGCAGCTGGTAATTCAGTTTTTTTCTTGGCAAAAGCCATTCTAACGAAATACTGGTCTTTTCATCAAAGCCTGCATATACTTTTTCGGCATAATAGTAATACAAGTTCGAAATCATCAGATCAGTATCTTCTTTAGAAAGTTTGTTGCCTGCCGCATTTTCCAGAATAGGACCCAGCTTTTCATTGTACGGAAAATTAGCCTTTAACCCTTCCTGATCCAGATTTTTATATTGATTGAATAAGGTATGACTAAACTCGACTAAACCTTTATTGTCCTGCCACAACTGAGTGGATTTGTTTTTCTGATATAAAGAAGAGACATCTTGCTTAAATTTAGCCAGTTTAGGATAATTTTCATAAAATGTATTAATACGCACACTATCAATTGTAAGTCGCAGTTCCGGAATTTCTGTAACGGTCGACAACGTATTTTCCTCTTTTTTATCTTTCGAATTACACGAAAAAAGAACAAGAAAAACAATTACAATAAGAGGCGAATACCAAATTTTCATAGCTTATAATTTTCATTAAAAGTAAAAAATAATCTCTTAAATCAAAATTTAGAATTTAATCTAAAAAAAGATCGCAAGATATTTAAACGCAAAGTTCGTAAAGGCATTTACAAAGAATTTTATGAAAACATATAAGACACACATTTTGTGTAAACTCCCTTGTGAACTTTGCAGTAAATTTTGACTTGATAATAAACAAAAAAACTCCGGCCAATTTCTTGCCCGGAGTTTTTACATATAACCAACCTATTAAAATTCTTAAATAACTGTACCTTTTAAAGTAAGGATTTTTGGTGTTTTTTCTGCACTTGTTGTCACTGTAACTGTTTTTGTAAAACCACCTTTGTTTGCTGCGTTATAAGTCGCTGTAACTTTTGCAGATTTACCTGGCTGAACCGGTTCTTTTGTATAATCTGTAGCAGTACATCCGCAAGATCCCTGAACATTTGTAATTACTACAGCTGTTTTTCCTGTATTTTTAAATTCATACACAATTGCTTTTGGAGTTCCCTGCGGAATTTGTCCAACATCAATGGTTTCTGCTTTCCAAACGATTGTAGAAGCAGCAGTTTCTGTAATTGTAGTCTCTGCAACTAAAGATTGTACCGGCGCAATTGCCGAAAAAGACATAAGGCCTAAAGCCAATGCTAACATAGAAATTTTAATCACTTTCATAATGGTATATTTAAAATGGTTTATAGTTCAAATTTTATATTACAAAGGTAATTCAGACAAATTCAGATCGCTGTTAACCGCTTTCAAATGTTTGTTAACGACTTGTTAATCGCTTATTTTCAGTATAAAATTGATTAATATTACACTTTCAAAATACTTTTCCTTGAAGATTAATAAACTCAACAGCATCATTATATTAGGGCTAATTGCTATTATCAGCATTTTGGTCGCGCAACTCCTCTGGACCAAAGAAGCTTTTACAATTGAACAGAAAAAGCTGAGTCAGAAAGCTCATATTGCTTTATTGGAAGTGGCCAAAAAACTTTACGAAGGAACCAATCACGAACTTCCTGTACAAAATCCGGTGCAGAAAATTGCCAATGATTATTACATCGTTAATGTGGATAACGAATTTGAACCCGAAATTTTAGAATTTTATCTCAAAACGGAATTCAAAAAAATGAATATTACGACCGATTTTGAATACGCTATGTACAATTGTCAAAGTGATGAGATGATTTACGGAGACTATATTTCACTTTCAAAAAAAGAAGATTGTAAAAAAAGCGTTTATTTCCCTAAACATAAAAACCTGGTTTATTATTTTGCAGTTCGTTTTCCTAATGAAACCACTTATTTGTTTAGTTCAATGCGATTTTGGTTTGTTCTTTCAACAGCATTAATACTGATTCTGCTAATTTATGTTTATTCTATTTTTAAACTCTTACAGCAAAAAAAATATTCTGAATTGCAGCGCGATTTCATTAATAATATGACGCATGAATTTAAAACACCTTTGGCATCTATTCTGATCGCCTCAAAATATTTAATTGAACAAAAACCCATTAAAGAAGACAAAAAGCTTTTTACTTATACCGATATAATTATAAATCAGAGCAATAAGCTAAATGGTCATGTGGAGAAAATTTTAAATATTGCAAAATCAGATTATACACCATTGGAGCTCAAGAAAGAAAGTGTTTTAATTGTACCTGTATTGGATGAAGCAATAGAAAACATTAAACTAAAATACCCTGACGCTTCAGTTACAATCAGGACTTCCTCTCCGGAATATGTATTGGAAACAGATACTTTTCACTTTGCCAATCTGGTTTATAATTTATTGGACAACGCCGTTAAATACTGCAATGAAAAACCTGAAATTACAATTCATTTATATGAAGAAAACAATTGTCTGAAATTGGAGTTTGGAGATAACGGAATCGGAATAAATCCTAAAAAAATTTCTTATATCTTTGATAAGTTCTATCGGGTGCAGAACGAAAAAAGCAATGAAGTAAACGGATTTGGTCTTGGATTATATTACGTAAAAGAAATCTGCAGCCTGCAAAACTGGAAAATCAAAGCTGAAAATAATGTCGAAAAAGGTATTACTATAACCATATCAATTCCTTTAAAAAAATGAGTAATTTCAAAATACTATACGCCGAAGACGATGAAACCCTGGCATTTCTGACCAAAGACAATCTGGAGCAAAATAACTATGAAGTTATTCATTGTTCTGATGGTAAGTCTGCTCTCGCTAAATTTGAAGAGGAAGACTTTGACATTTGCATTTTTGATATTATGATGCCAAAAATGGATGGTTTTGAATTGGCCGAAGCAGTCCGAAAAATCGATATTGAAGTTCCGATTATTTTTCTTTCGGCAAAAACATTGAAAGAAGACCGGATTAAGGGTTTGCGTTTAGGCGCAGATGATTATTTGGTGAAGCCTTTTAGCATTGAAGAATTATTGCTTAAAATTGAAATCTTCTTAAAGCGTTCTCAAAAAAATGTCGCGCCATTAAAAACAATTTATGAAGTAGGGAAATATCAGTTTGATACCAAAAACTTTATTCTTTTTAATAATGATGAAAAAGTCGGGCTGACACAACGTGAAGCGGAATTATTGAAACTGTTTCTGGACCATAAAAATTCGGTTTTAAAAAGAGAGCAGATCCTGACTTCTCTTTGGGGAACCGATGATTACTTTATGGGAAGAAGTCTGGATGTTTTTATTTCGCGCCTGCGAAAAATTCTGGCTGATGAAAAAGGAATTTCTATAGAAAATCTACACGGAATTGGCTTCCGATTTTCGATTGCCTGATTTTTATTCTGCTAAAAATAACGAAAAGCCATCCATAATTTCTCGTAAAAACTTTGTATTTTTAATATCTAATCTTCATCGATATGAAATTACATCACTTGCGAAATGCCACTTTGGTTATTGAAACAGAAAAGCATGTCATTTTAGTTGACCCAATGTTGGGGAAGAGAAAAACGCTTCCTCCTTTTACCATTTTTAGATACAAGCCGAAAAGAAATCCGTTGGTGGCGTTACCCAAAAATAGCCGCGAAATATTAAGCCGTGTAACACATTGTTTTATTACGCACTTACATGCGGACCATATTGACAAAGCCGGCGAAGTTTTTTTACGCCGCAAAAGCATTCCGGTAATCTGCAGTGCAAAAGACGAAAAAGTTTTGGTGCAGAGAGGTCTCAGCGTGATACAAACTTTAGAATACTGGGAACCGCAATTTTTTCTTGACGGAAAAATAACGGGAATTCCGGCGATTCATGGCTATGGTTTTATTGCCAAATTAATGGGAAATGTAATGGGATTTATAATTGAACTTGAAAATGAGAAATCTATTTACATAAGTTCTGACACGGTTTTTACAGAACATGTCGAAAAAGTTTTAACGCAGCTTCGACCTGATATTGCAATTGTAGCCTGCGGAACTGCTAGATTAGACATCGGACAGCCTTTGTTAATGCGAATGGACGATATATTAAAATTTGCAACACTTGCTCCCGGAAAAATTATTGCCAATCATCTGGAAGCTTTAAATCATTGTCCGACCACAAGACAGGAATTAAGGAAAGTCCTTTCGGATCATGGTCTTTTAGAAAAAACAATTATTCCAAATGATGGAGAATGTTTAGAGTTTGATTAAAGGACTAACAATCCAAACTCCCGTAAGGTATTTATTGGTTTAGAATACCAGAACAGTTCAAAATCTTCTAATGAAGTTTCGAAATCATTTTTCACTTCCAGAAAAGTATAATTTTTAGCGTTTGAAACCGTTATTTTGGACAAGATAGAAATCAGCCACTCGCCTTCGTCCTTACTGGTTTGAATAGCAAAACTTTCTTTTTTATCATGAAAAGTTAAAGACATCATTTCCCAGCTTCTGCCTTTTTTCGATTTTATAAAAAGTTCCGCTGAAGGTTTTCCGCCAAGCCAAACCACTTTTGCATTCGGTTTTGTATTAAAATCATTTTGTTCTTCCAATGCATTGAAAATAAAATCGGGATCAATTTTGGTTCTCGGAATTTTAAAATCGAACCAGTCCTGAAGTTCATAATCAAAACATATCCCGTGCATAAAATTGAAGAGCGATTTTTTTAATCCGAAACTAAATTTATCGTGGTTAATTCCTGTAGAATCACTGTATTCAATATCATTATTAGCAAAAGTTCCAATAGTTTCTGTTTTTTTGGTCACGCCAAATTGTTCCGGATACAAACCTACAGGACTATGCGCCGTTAACGCAAACTGATGCCAAAAACCAGACTGTAAAACCCCTGCCTCAAACAACTGACGGACCATTTCTAAACTATCAATCGTTTCCTGAATGGTTTGTGTCGGATATCCGTACATTAAATACGCGTGAACCATAATTCCGGCTTCGGTAAAATTTCGAGTTACTTTTGCCACTTGTTCGACAGTAACGCCTTTGTCGATCAATTTCAGTAATCGATCAGACGCTACTTCTAAACCGCCGGAAACGGCAATACATCCGGAAGCTTTTAGCAATAAACATAAATCTTTAGAAAAGCTTTTTTCAAAACGAATATTCGTCCACCAGGTCACTGCCAGTTTTCGTTTTAGAATCTCGAGCGCCAAAGCGCGCATTAAGGCAGGCGGCGCAGCTTCATCTACAAAGTGGAATCCGTTTTGTCCAGTTTTTGCTATTAATTCTTCAATTCGGTCGCAAAGCAGGCTTGCTGCTATCGGTTCGTACACTTTTATATAATCTAAAGAGATATCACAAAAAGTACATTTTCCCCAGTAACAGCCGTGCGCCATTGTCAGCTTATTCCAACGACCATCGCTCCACATTCGGTGCATCGGATTTACAATTTCTATAACCGAAATATATTTATCCAAAGGAAGGTCCAAGTAATCCGGTGTTCCTACATAAGCTTGTTTGTAATCGTGTTTTAGAGAATTGTTCTTGTAAACTACTTTTTCATTTTCTAAAAGAAAAGTTCTTTTATAAGAATTATAATCTGGGTTTTCAAGATTAAAAATTAACTCTTCAATAGGAACTTCGCCATCGTCTAAAGTGATGAAATCGAAAAACTCGAAAACACGTTTATCAGAAAGTGAACGTAATTCGGTATTTGGAAAACCGCCGCCCATGGAGATTTTTATTTCAGGATGGTTTTGCTTAACCCATTGCGCACATCTGAAAGCGCTGTATAAATTTCCCGGAAACGGAACCGAAATTAAAAACAAAGTAGGATTTACAATTTCAATTTTATCTTTTAAAAGCGAAATTAAAATCGAATCGATATAGGTTGGTTCTTTTTGTAAAGCGTCATACAATTCATCAAAAGAATTTGCGCTTCTGCCCAGACGTTCGGCGTATCGGCTGAAGCCAAAATTCTCATCGACACATTCTACAATAAAATCTGAGATATCTTCCAGATACAAAGTCGCCAAATGTTTGGCTTTATCCTGAGTTCCCATAGTGCCGAAAGCCCAATCGAGTTCTTCCAATTGTGCAAAACGCGAAGCTTCCGGAAGAAAATCTTCCTGACAAATCTGCAAAGCCAAAGTTGGATTTTTTCCCTGGAGAAACTGAATTACAGAATCAATAGTTTTGATGTACTCGTCTTGTAAAGCAAAAATACGTTTCGAATTGTCTGAGATTTCAGAATGAACTTGAAACTTAGAGCTTGAAACTTCAAACAAATCAATAAGTCCTTGCTTCGAAAACAATTCCAAAATTACATCAATACCCAAATCGGCCTGAACCGATTCGATATTTTTAGTATTCAGAAAACCTTTTATATACGCCGTTGCCGGATACGGCGTATTCAGTTGCGTAAATGGTGGCGTAATTACAAAAAGTTTCGTTTTCAAAAGGGAATTATTTTTTTGCAAAAATACGGGTTATTTGGAAACTTTTGGAGAAAAGATTTTATTCATCTGATTTCTAATTTTTAATTCAGTTTTGTGGATATTTAATTACATTTGGAACAATTAAAATGTCTTGCATGAAGAAAAAATTACTTTTTACATTTATTTTGTTCTCTATTTTATTCCAAAATGCAACTATGGCGCAAGATTTACGTTGGGTTAGACAAATTGGAAACCAACAGACTGATGAGGCAGAGGCCTTAGCTGTTGACGATAATGGCAACTCCTATTCTATCGGAGTGGCACAATCTTATACATACGATCTGGATCCGACGCCAAATGGCACTCAGATTATCAATAATTTATCTACTCCTTTTTCCCCTTTCAGAGATATTTATTTAATAAAACTTGACCGAAATGGTAATTACGTTTGGGGAAAGACTTTTGGAGATTTAAAATCTGGCCAATATGCTTATGATATTAAAATTGGGAGCGATGGCAATATCTATCTTTTTTTACAAACTTCTCAATTTGTCAACAATGAAATAAGTTATTACTATACAATTGTAAAACTTTCTGCAAATGGAAATGAGTTATCTCGAAGCAGAATAAAAAACAATGGCTCATTTTTCATTTATAATTTTGATGTCGATAATCAAAATAATTTTATCATCAGTGGCTGGTTTGTAAACCCAAAAACTATTGAAATTAATAATACGCCTGTTAAATTTGAATCGCAAAATAATATTGGTCAATATATATTAAAACTAGATAACTCAGGAAATTTTATTTGGAAAAAGATATTTGATGATCCGGGTTCAAGCGATATCAAAATTAAGACAAAAGGCGATGGGAATATTATCGCTATATTAAATAATTACAACCAAGGCAATTATACTTCCACTGTTTTTAATATAAACACTAACAATGCAAATGTCATTTGGGAGAAAAAACTTTTACAGCAATCTGAAAATACTTTTCACATAGATAAAAAAGGAAATATTATTATAGCCGGAACCAATAATGTTTACCAAGGCACTATAGATGTCGACCCTTCACCGAATGTCGTAAATATATCATCTCAAAAATTTATCTTATGGCTAGATAGTAATGGTAATTATTTGGATGTAAAAGAATATTTTGTCGCTCAGTTTTCTGCAGACTTTCAAATATGGAAAATTGAAAGTGATTTTCAAAACAATATATATGTTGCTGGAGATTTTGCAGGAAAAGTAGATGCCGATCCTTCTGCAAATTCTTTTTTCTTAGAAAATCCAAATGGCTCAATTCAATATGGATCTGGTTATGTACTAAAATTTGATTCTAATCGAAATTTTGAAAAAGCTTACATGTTTATTTCTAATTATCGTTCGTTGGTAAAAGATATTCAAATTAAAAATAAAAGCATCTATGTTTTAGGCGATTTTAATTGGAATTGTGATTTTGATCCCGGACCTGCCACTCACTCATTAAGTTCTTTGAATGGAGGAATAGTTACTACTTCTGATGGTTTTGTTCTCAGACTTAGCCCTTGTGACCCATCAAAACCTGAAGGAGATGAAAATCAGCTTTTCTGCGCAAGTCAAAATGCTACTATTTCCAATCTAACGCCTAATTTTAGTGAAATTCAATGGTATGATAGTTTAACAAATGGAAATATTCTATCTGCCAATACTAATCTAGAAGATGGAAAAACTTATTATGCTTCTCAAATATCAAATAATTGCGAAACCGAAAGATTAGCCGTAAAAGTAACTATAACTAATGTTCCAGCGCCACCAACAGAGACAGCGTCTCCTTCATTTTGCAAAAAACAAAATGCTACTTTGGGCGAAATTCAGGTAACTGGTCAAAATCTAAAATGGTATGACACTTATATGTCTGCTAGCGTTTTACCAAGCAAAACTCTCTTAGAGGACAACAAAGTATATTATGTATCGCAGACCATCGCATGCGAAAGTGATAGAACGCCAATTCTAGTACATGTGTATGACACACCTATGCCAGTTGGAAATAATGATGTGCAATTTTGCAGTAACGAAATTGCCAGACTAGCAAATCTGGATATAAGTGGTACATCTCTTAAATGGTATGATACTTCGTCAAATGGAAATACTTTACCAGAAACGACTTTGTTACAAAATAATACTTACTATGTTACACAAACTCTGAACAACTGCGAAAGTGAGAGATTTGCTGTTAAAGTAAAAATAGATGAAATTCAAGTTCCGATAGCAGAATCTCCGCAGCAATTCTGTACTCAGAAAAATGCAAAAATTAATGATATTGAAATTAATGGACAAAATATCAAGTGGTACGAAAGTATTTCTGCAACAAACACTTTACCAGAATCTACTTTGCTTGAAAATGGAATCACGTATTATGCTTCTCAGACAGTAAGTACTTGCGAAAGTGACAGAATTCCAGTTATAATAAATATTTTAGAAGCAACTTCTAAAGATTGCATTAATTTGGTAAATGAACTTCCGTATCCAAAATTCTTTACTCCAAATGGAGATAGTTATAATGATATCTGGACAATTGATTTTGCTTATTTAAAAGCGAACACCGGAATTAAAATATATGACCGTTACGGGAAATTTATCAAAGAATTGGGACCAAATACTTCGTGGGACGGTACTTATCTTGGTCGGTTAGAACCTGCCTCAGATTACTGGTTTACGGTTACAAGATTAAACGGTACAGAATTCAGAGGACATTTTACTTTAAAAAGATAGAAGAGTAAATCCCTTAATCTTAAAAATGAAAGTTCCCAAAAATAAATTTCTTTGGGAACTTTTTGTTGAGGATAAATATTTTAAAACTTATGCTCTTTTCGACTTATAACCAATAAAGAAAATAAAGAAAGACAAGCGGCAAAAGTCAGATAAAAACCTACGTAAGTTAGCCCGTAAGTACTTGCGAGCCAAATCGCTATCATGGGAGCAAAAGCAGCGCCCAGAATTCCTGCCAGATTAAAAGTCAATGAAGCGCCCGAATAACGAACCGTGGTCGGAAACAATTCTGATAAAAATGTTCCTAAAGGTCCGTATGTAAATCCCATTAAAGTCATTCCCAGACAAACAAAGAAAGTCACCATAAATGTACTTCCTGAGTTTAAAAAATATGAAAAGAAAAATCCGAACAAGGCAATTGCAATTGTGGTAACAATCAATATTTTACGTCTTCCTATTTTATCGGCAACTATTGCAGAAAGCGGAATAAACGCGGCAAAAAACAAGACCGAAAACATTTGAATTAATAAGAAATCACGTTTTGCAAAACCTAAATCTGAAGTCGCCCAGCTTAATGTAAAAACCGTCATTAAATAAAAAACCAAAAATGTGGTTATAGCAGCAAGCGTTCCAAAAATTAATTGATTTTTATATGATTTGATTAAAGTCAGAAATGGCACTTTTACTTCTTCGTGCTCATTTTTTGAATTTTCGAAAGAAGGGGTTTCGGTAATCTTAGTCCTGATATAGAAACCTACGATAACCAAAAGTGAACTGGCAATAAAGGGAATCCTCCAGCCATAATTCATAAAATCTTCGTTACTCATTGTATCGGTCAGCAAAAGGAAAGTTCCGCCGGAAAGTAATAATCCAATAGGAGCTCCCAACTGCGGAAACATTCCATACCAGGCACGCTTGTGCGGAGGTGCATTTTCGATCGCCAACAAAACAGCACCGCCCCATTCGCCTCCCAAGCCCACGCCTTGTCCAAAACGGCATAACATTAGCAACAGCGGAGCCGCGACACCAATACTGGCGTAACCAGGAAGAAAACCGATAGTAACCGTAGAAATCCCCATAGTTAATAAAGCAGCGACAAGGGTAAATTTACGTCCGATTTTATCTCCGTAATGTCCAAAAAAAGCCGAACCTAAAGGCCGTGATAAAAATGCGATTGAAAAAGTAGCCAGAGATTCTAAGGTAGCCATTGTAGGATCTGCACCTGGAAAAAACAATTGCGGAAATACCAAAACTGCCGCATTTGCATAAATATAAAAATCAAAAAATTCAATTGTAGTACCAATAAGGCTTCCAAAAAGAACATGATTTAAAGAGTTTTTCTTATTCTCGTAAGTTTTCATGTAAAATAGATATAACTTTTTTTTTGATTACAAAAATATAGTTTCATTATTAATAATTCATCTTTAAGAGAATTAGTTTTAAAGACACATTCCATTTTAACAAATTTTGTATTTATTCCATTTTAAAAAGAGACACATAATACTAATTTAAGAACTTGATTTTAGGAAGTTTAAAATAAAAAACAAAAATCAAATCATAAGCAATCGTTAAAAGCATTTTTAACTGTATATTTTCATTAAATTTACAGCTGTCAAAAATAAATTTAAAATTATGCCTACCGACTGTATCAGCTTTCAATCTTCTGGTTATTTTTCTAAACTAATGCAGGATTATTTAGACCAGAAACCAGAATTAAAATCGCTGTACAATAACTTTCCTACTCTGGAAAATTTCGAAAAACAAATTACTGAAAAAGCGGCTAATTTTGATTCTAACAACCGAATCGCATTGGTTGAAACTTTACAGAAGCAATATGAGAAAATCGACATTTCAGATTCAACTAAGCAAAATATTTCGCTTTTAGCACTGCAAAATACCTTTACTATTACGACGGGACATCAGTTAAATCTCTTTAGCGGACCATTATATTTTTTATATAAAATTATTTCTGTCATTAATTTAACAAAAGAATTAAAGTCGAAATATCCTTCTTATAATTTCGTCCCTGTATATTGGATGGCGACGGAAGACCACGATTTTGAAGAAATAAATTACTTCAATTTTAAAGGAAAAAAAATTCGCTGGAATGCTGAAAGCAATGGTCCCGTAGGAAGATTATCAACAACCGGATTAGAAGATTTGTTTGAAGTTTATTCTAAAGAATTAGGTTCGAGTACCAATGCCGCAGAACTTAAAAAACTATTTGAAAACGCGTATTTAGAGCATGAAAACCTGGCAGATGCCACTCGTTTTTTAGCCAATGCTCTTTTTGCAAATTACGGTTTAGTGATTTTAGATGCTGATGATGCCAATTTAAAACGCGCTTTTATTCCCTATGTGAAAGAAGAATTAGAAAATCAGACTTCCTTTAAAGAAGTTCAGAAATCTATCGAATCGCTTGCGGATTACAGCGTTCAGGTAAATCCCCGCGAGATAAATTTATTTTACATTGAAGATCAGCTTCGCGAAAGAATTATTTTTGAAGACGATAAATATTGGGTCAACAATACTAAGATCTCTTTTTCTAAAGAAGAAATCTTTAAAGTACTGGAAAGTAATCCTGAAAAATTCAGTCCCAACGTTATTATGCGTCCGTTGTATCAGGAAATTATTTTACCCAATCTGTGTTACATTGGCGGAGGCGGGGAAATCGCTTATTGGCTGGAATTGAAAGCATTTTTTGATGCCGTAAACATTACCTTTCCGATTTTGTTAGTTCGAAATTCTGTGCTTTTAGCAACTGAGAAACAGGCTAAAAAAGCAGATAATTTAAATTTATCCTGGAAAGATTTATTCAGTAAATCCGACAGTTTGATGAGTCATATCACGCATAAACTTTCTCCATTTCCGATAGATTTAACGCCACAGAGAGAGGCACTGGAAAGACAATTTGAGTATCTTTTTGAACTCGCAGAAAAAACAGACAAATCTTTCTCCGGAGCTGTGAAAGCTCAGGAAGTAAGACAAAAAAAGGGATTGGAAAATCTGGAAAAACGTTTATTAAAAGCACAAAAAAGGAAATTGCAGGATCAATTGCAGCGTGTTGCCGATTTGCAGTGCGAACTGTTTCCGAATTACGGGCTTCAGGAACGTCAAACTAATTTTTCTGAATTTTATTTAGAAAAGGGAGAACAGTTAATTCCAATTCTAATTCAAAAATTAAAACCCTTAGAACATAATTTTGACATCATAATAATCTAAAATAATTATTTTTAGAATTCAAAAGTGATAATTTAGAAACAAATAACCAGCTCATTTTCTATCTTATTGCTCTCTCAAACCAAATAGAATTATATTTTATAACCTATTAACTAACTAACCAAAATGGTAAGAGAACGCCTAATTTCGCTAGATGTCTTTCGCGGACTGACTATTCTATTGATGACTATTGTAAACAATCCCGGTGATTGGGGAAATGTTTATCCACCACTTTTACACGCGCACTGGAACGGTTGTACGCCGACAGATTTAGTCTTTCCTTTTTTTATTTTTATAATGGGTGTGGCAGTTCCACTGGCAATGCCGGAGAAAAAGTATGATGAAACGACATTCAACAAAATCCTGATTCGTTCGTTAAGAATGTTTTGTCTGGGGATTTTCTTCAATTTCTTTGGAAACATTCAACTATTTGGTTTAGATGGAATCCCGCTTCTTATTGCAAGACTGACGATAACAATTGCTGTTGGATATGCCCTGATGGGAAGTTTTAGCAACCGGTTAAAAAACATTTTAGCTTTTACTATATTATTTCTTTATCTGATTTTAGCATACGGAGGTTTTGAAGATTATCAGGATGTGAGACTTCCAGGCGTTTTACAACGTATTGCCATTGTATATTTTGTTGTTTCACTTTTATATTTGAAAGCATCCCGAAGAACCCAAATCATAACAGGGATTGTTTTACTTCTGGGTTATTGGGCCATTATGACTTTAGTTCCAGTACCTGGATTTGGTGAAGCCAATCTGGAAAGAGGAACTAATCTTGCCGCGTGGCTTGATAGTGTAGTATTAAAAGGTCACATGTATTACGAAACTAAAACCTGGGATCCTGAAGGAATTTTAAGTACGCTTCCATCCATTGTCAACGGAATTATTGGTCTTTTAATCGGACAGATTTTGCAATTAAATGTGACCAAAATACAAAAAGCCCAACGAATGGGAATGATCGGTACGGTACTTATTTTTCTTGGTTTAATCTGGGATCTGGTTTTTCCAATCAACAAATCAATCTGGACAAGCAGTTATGTTTTATATACCACAGGTTTGGCAACGGTTTGTCTCACAGCATTATATTACGTTATTGATATTGCTGGTTACAAGAAAGGTTTTAAACTATTCGTAATCTGGGGTGTAAACCCAATGATTGTTTTCTTTGCTTCGCAGATTATTCCTCAGGCATTGGTAATGATTCGTTTTGGCAATCCATCGAATCCGCAGGAGCAGACTAATCTTTTAGATTATTTATATCGCTTTGGCATTGCACCTTTATTCAGTAATCCTATGACGGCTTCTCTTGCAGGAGCACTTACTTACGTTGCTATCTGGACATTCATATTATGGATATTCTACAGAAACAAATTAATATTCAAAGTTTAAAAACCAGAATATCAATTAAGAGACATGCAGAATTCCGCAATTTTTTAGCAATTGACCTTAATCTTTCGAAAAACCGAATTTAATGCAGTTTAAATGTATTTTTATTAAAATCAATTGACAAAAAAAGTATACTTTTGCACAAAATTTAATAAAAAATAGAAATGGCAACAAATAGAACTTTTACAATGATTAAGCCAGATGCTGTTGCAAACGGACACATCGGGAATATCTTAGCAATGATTACGAATGGTGGCTTTAAAATCGTTTCATTAAAATTAACTCAATTAACTGTAGCAGATGCTAAAGCATTCTACGCAGTTCACGCAGAAAGACCTTTCTACGGAGAATTAGTTGAATTCATGTCTCGTGGACCAATCGTTGCTGCTATTTTAGAAAAAGACAACGCAGTAGAAGATTTCAGAACTTTAATCGGTGCTACAAACCCGGCAGAAGCTGCTGAAGGAACTATTCGTAAAGCATACGCAACTTCAATCGGAGAAAATGCGGTTCACGGATCTGACAGCGACGAGAATGCTGCTATCGAAAGCGCATTCCACTTTGCAGGAAGAGAGCAATTCTAATCCAGACTTTTTAGATCGAAAGATTTATAGACTACTTAGATTATAAAATAAAAACCCGCTTCAATATTGAAGCGGGTTTTTATTTTATAACAAATTGTTGACTAAAGGTCACTAGAAGTCTTTTTTACCATTTTCTCAATTCTTCCATCCAGATCTTTTAGAAGCTCATCTAATGCGCTTTCGCACATTGGCAAGACCTTATCAAAAGATAAAACAGGAATTCCACCTACAATTGTTCCTGTTTTTTTAGAATTAGCTCCTTCATTAAACGCAAATACTTTTTTTCCTTTTTTATCATACAAAGCAATTCTTGCGTAAGCTCTCATCTTGATAGTTCCGGTACCACCAACAGCAAATCCTTTTACCACAGCAAAATGAATTTCTGTAAATAAAACACCGTCAGCATTATCTTTAAACATAGTAGCCGTCGCAACCTCATTTGCAGAACCATTTATTCCTTCATAAATATATTTGTATCCAGGGTAGTTAATAATATACTTTCCAGCCTCTCCTTCTTTATCAAAATGAGGAACGTAAGCAATATATTCTTGTTTTTGAGTTACTTCATTTTCAGGAATTAGATCAAAAGGGAATTTTTTCGAATAATCATTGAAAAATGCAGCATGATATTTCTCTAAAATAGGACTAAGGTTGAAGTTCGGGTTATTACCAAGATCTGTAACTGCAGCTACTGCATTTAAACCTAGTTCAGATAAATCAATTGTTTTGTCCGTATAAAATGCTACAACAGCAACTTTTTTCTTTTGTGCAGAGCTGGTTAAAGCAAATAATACAGTTAAAATAAGTAAAATTTTTTTCATTGTTTTTTGTTTGTTTTTTTGAGTTATTAAAAGGATGTTACTTACAAAAGCAGCGCCCAAATGTATCGCAAAAAAAAACACTTCACAATAGAAGTGTTAATTATTTTTAAAATTAATCTTATAAAAAAACGTAATAAATCAGCGTAAAATCACATCTTTTACAACCTCGCGACCCAATTCTTCATTGATCATTTTAACAATTTTATATTTTCCATGGGTCAATTCCTCACGCAGGACAGAAGAACCTAATTCAACATAAAGAGTACTCCCTTTTAGAACAACATTTCGGGTATAAGTATTCACGCCACTTCCCATAAGTTGTTTCCAGGCATCCCGCACGTCAATTTGATCCATACCTGGCTGCAATTTGTTAACCTGAATAATCTGTTGTAAAACAGCGCCAATTGTACTTTCGTTATTTATTCTTTTCGCCATCATTCAATAGGTTTACTGGTCCGGTTTTTTTATAATGATATTCTATTTTTTGTGGATTTTTAACCACCAGCTTATCATCAGAAAGCAAAATAATCTCTTCGCTCCATTTTGTGTAATCTGTTTTATAATCCAGAAAAGCCTTGTCTTGGGCAAAACGTACGGTAACATTTTCAAAAGTATTAGTCGTTAAAAATGTTCCATCAAACTGCGGCATTACTTTGGTACGGACACCTTTGTTATTTTTAATTTGAAAGAAATCAAACGTTTCATTCATTTGATAATCTTTCTGCTCGCCTTTATCAAACACTACTTTTTCAATTTCCCAGTAACCGTTTAGTTTAGAAACATCAGCAGGTTTAATATCCTGTTTACAGCTTATAAATAAAACAGACAAAAACAAAACTATAAAACCATTTCTCATACTATTTTTCATTCAGATTAAAAGTTAGGAGCTCATTCCTGCTGTCCGCTGTATCTTTTGTCCCGTTCTTCAACGGAACAAAAGGATGCCGCTTCCATCAGGGCTAGGGCATTTGGTTTCAAAAGAAATTTTACCCGGACCACAAAGATAGTCTTATAATCACCAAAAGTAAAAACATGTACTAACTATTTAAGGAAAAATAATTAATAAAAAGTGTCTTATAATGACAGTTTAATAACTTTTAATGACTTTAAAAAAGTTAAAAAGAAATGAACTTTATCTCCAATTTTTCAAACCTAAAAAACATTACCAGAACTAAGTTGACAATGAAAAACACCATAGTATTATTTTTTATTCTTTTATTTTTAAGCTGCAGTAAAACAAAGCAGAGCGCTATCGTTTCAGAAGAAACACTTAAAAACACAAAAAACAATAACCCTGTCCAAATTAAAAAAGATAGTTTACCAAAAAGAGAAAAAGCTCCTGTCACGATTATATCCGCAACATTGATTAAAAATCAATACTCCGACCATAAAGACATTAAAATAGTTTTTAAAAACTCAGGAACAAAAACCATTAAAGCAATTAAATTTGAATGGTTTTGCCTCAATTCATTTGACGAACCTGCAGGTGGCAGATTTTTTTACGGAGAAGGAAGATTTACGACAAACTCTGTTCATATTATTAAACCAGGCCAGATACAATCTGAATTTTTAGAAGATTTCTCTACAGATGCAAATCAAATTGTCACAACTAGAGCTTATTATATTGTATATACAGATGGTTCAAAGTGGAAACTGCATGATGAAAATACTATTTATTAAAATAGACCCAAATACAATACTCTTCATAACAAAAGAGCTTTTAAATCGAAATCAATTCAATTTAAAAGCTCGTGATTTTTTTATTTGTTTTTGTTTGTTTATCGATTTGTTCTTATTCTTTTAAGAATACCTAAAAAGAACAAAATTATTCCCAATACAAGCAAAATATAATAGACAGAAAGATTATTATCTTTCAAAACATTGGCTAAAACAAAACAAATTACACTTGCAAAATAAAAAGCAACTGCCGATATGTTTTTTAAAGATTCAAAACTCATACTAATTATTTAAAGAAACTGTCAACGAATTCATATTTATTAAAGACTTGTAAATCTTCAATCCCTTCGCCCACGCCTATATATTTTACCGGAATCTGAAACTGATCTGAAATACCAATTACAACGCCACCTTTTGCGGTTCCATCTAATTTAGTAACAGCAAGAGAAGTTACTTCTGTTGCAGCCGTAAATTGTTTTGCCTGCTCAAAAGCATTTTGACCTGTCGATCCGTCTAAAACCAAAAGTACATCATGAGGAGCATCTTCTACAACTTTCTGCATGACACGTTTTACCTTTGTCAGCTCATTCATTAAATTAATTTTATTATGAAGTCGACCCGCAGTATCAATAATAACCACATCAGCATTTTGAGCCACAGCAGATTGCAAGGTATCAAATGCTACAGAGGCAGGATCACTTCCCATATTTTGTCTTACAATAGGAACATCTACGCGATCTGCCCAAACCTGCAACTGATCTATGGCTGCAGCACGAAAAGTATCTGCCGCACCTAGAACTACTTTATATCCCGCTTTCTTAAATTGATAAGCCAACTTACCAATTGTTGTTGTTTTTCCAACTCCATTTACGCCAACAACCATTAAAACATACGGTTTTTTATCTTTCGGAATTTCAAACTCCGTTGCTTCACCGGTATTGGTTTCAGATAATAAAGAACCGATCTCATCACGAAGAATCTGATTTAACTCTTCTGTCCCTAAATACTTATCTTCAGCAACACGTTTTTCTATTCTTTCAATAATTTTCAAAGTCGTATTTACACCAACGTCAGAAGCTACCAGAACTTCTTCCAGATTATCCAAAACATCGTCATCGACTTTAGATTTTCCGGCTACGGCTTTACTTAACTTTGAAAAAAAAGTAGTTTTTGATTTTTCAAGACCTTTGTCTAAAGTCTCTTTTTTATCGGTAGAGAATAATTTTTTAAAAAAACTCATTTTTATAGATTGTTAGTTTTTTTTGAATTTTAAAATTTCTGTGCTTTTAAAATCCCAGTGCTTAAAAAAGCCAATTGTTTGTTTCTAGTCCCGGTAGGAGCTATATTCTTTATTTGCCTTCTTTAGGCAGGTAAAGATATAGCGGATAGCGGGAATAAATGTTTAAAAAAAGGCTAATTGTTGGGCTGCTTTTTAAACTTTAGACAAATATAGGTAATAAAAAAGCTACTTCCGAATGAAAGTAGCTTTTCTATATACTGTGATTGTAATTATTTCTTTTTCAAGAACTCATCAACTTCTTCAGGAGCCATAATAGATTCTACGAATGTATATGCGCCAGTTTTAGGAGATTTCACCATTTTGATGGCTTTTGATAATCTCTTAGAAGATGTTTGTAACGATGCTACGGTTTTCTTTGCCATGATTCAAATGTTATTTGAAGCTTTATAAAACTCAATGGCGACACCATTTGAGATTTACAAAATCTCTAATTATTACTTAATTTCTTTGTGAACAGTTACACGTTTCAAGATTGGATTAAATTTTTTAATCTCTAATCTATCCGGAGTATTTTTTTTGTTCTTAGTTGTAATATATCTAGAAGTTCCTGCAACACCTGTAGTTTTGTGCTCAGTACATTCTAAAATTACCTGGATTCTATTACCTTTCTTTGCCATCTTGCTATATATTTATTTAGGAAAAGATTATTTGATAAATCCTTCTGACTGTGCTTTTTTCAAAACAGCAGTGATTCCATTTTTATTAATTGTTTTTATCGTAGATGCTGCTACTCTAAGAGTAATCCATCTATCTTCTTCTGGAAGATAAAAACGCTTTTTAACTAAGTTTACAGAAAACTTTCTCTTAGTTTTGTTCATAGCGTGAGAAACGTTATTTCCTACCATCGCTCTTTTACCTGTAAGGTCACAAACTCTTGACATTATACTTATCTTTTATCGTTATTCAAAATCAGGGTGCAAAGAAAAGAAAAATAAACCATTGTAGCAAAAAATTATTGCACAATTTTTAAAATTTCTTTTTGCAGTATTTCCAAACTCTTAACTGTTGCCCTATCTATCACTTTTTCACGAGGTTGTCCGAAGTTAAATTCTTCTGTAATTACTCCGTTTGGCGTTGCCAAAGCGATAAAAACAGCTCCTATTTCTGCATCAGAATCTCCTTTGGAAGGCCCTGCATTGCCCGTCGTTGCTATCGCGTAGTCTGTTTGCAATAACTTTTTAACATTCAGCGCCATGGCTGATGCAACTTCTGCACTAACCACAGAATGTGCAGAAATTATTTCTCTGGAAACCTCCAGCACATTTATTTTTGTTTCGGTTGCATACGAAACTACACTCCCTTTAAAATAAGCAGACGCCCCGGGAACGGCAGATAAAAGAGAAGCTATTCTGCCTCCGGTAAAACTTTCGGCAGTTGCAATGGTTTTATTTTGTTTGGTCAGCAATTTACCCACTACGGTTTCCAATGTTTCGTTTTCATCATAACCTACTATAATATCATGAATTATAGCATCTAATGACGTTACATTTTCTTCTATTGCCGCTTCCAGAAGTTCCTTATTAGTTCCTCTCGCGGTTAATCTTAAGCGTACTCTGCCCGGATTTGGCAGATAAGCGAGTTTTATAAATTCAGGTAGATTATTCTCCCACTCTTCAATACGTTCTGCAACTAAACTTTCGCCCTGTCCATAAGTCAGAATCGTTTTATGCAATATAAAAGGGCGTTCGTATTCGCGGACAATTTTTGGAATAATTTCTTCTTCAACAAGATATTTCATTTCGTAAGGCACCCCGGGAAGTGAAATAAAAACGGTATTTTCCTTTTTCATCCACATACCGGGCGCGGTGCCCACTTTATTCGGCAAAACCGTACAGGTTGACGGCACCAAAGCCTGATCTTTATTTAATTGCGAAATTGGCCTTTTATAAAAACCTTCAATCAATTCTGTAACATGCGCCAATACACCCTGATTGACAACGAGTTCATCATCAAAATATTCGCAAAATGTTTTTTTGGTAATATCATCTTTCGTCGGACCTAGTCCGCCGGTTATGATTACGACGTCTACCCTGTTTTGAAATTGTGCAAAAGTGTCTAAAATATGCTGTTTATTGTCGCTAATAGACAACATTTCGACAACCTCAACTCCGATTCTGTCAAGCGATTTAGCAATAAATCCAGAATTGGTATCAATAATTTGTCCAATTAAAATTTCATCTCCAATAGTAATAATAGCTGCTTTCATATTAGTGAAATGTTTTTTTCTTACTTGCGTAAGCCCATAATTTACGAATAGGTTATTCAATTATTTAAACTTTGTATTGGAGGGAGGTTTTTACGATTTTCTAAATTCAAACCGTTTTACAAAATTTAAAATAAGGATAAGTTAGTTTTATTCCTGCTTGAATTAAACAGGAATAAAACCAAATTTCTTCTAAAGATCGAAGTCTTTCTTTATCTCCTTAATCGCGTCTTTAACTTGTATTTTTATGCTTTTAAAAGTTTCGACAATATCTTTTTTCTTGCCTTCGGCTTTTGTCCAGGCTTCAACCTGCAAAATTTCTTCAAACGCGACATTAAGCCCCATTAAATCTAACGTTGGCTTTATTTTGTGCGCGTACGAATAGGCATATTTATGATCCTTTTTCTTGATTCCTTCTTTGATTTGTTTTAAATCTTCGGGAACTTCTGTTACAAATAAAGTTAAAATTTGATTTACAAATTCAGGATCGTTATCAGAAAGTGCATATACTTTCGAAAGGTTGTATTTTAAAGCCATTATTTTACTTGTATTCTGAATAATTTTTTATCTTCTAAAAAGCCTTCTAAAACATCATTTGGTTTTACAGCCGCCACACCTGCCGGAGTTCCTGTAAAAATTATATCTCCAATTTTTAAGGTAAAAAACTGGGATACATGAGAAATCAGTTCGTCGATATTCCAGAGCATCATACCGGAATTTCCTTTTTGAACTGTTTCTGAATTGGTCTTTAATTCAAAATTAAGGTTTTCCATAGAAACAAAATCTGTTTTTGGCAAAAAATCACCAATAACTGCCGAGCCGTCAAAGGCTTTGGCTTTTTCCCATGGAAGGCCTTTTTCTTTTAGTTTACTTTGTAAATCACGTGCCGTAAAATCGATTCCCACACTAATTTCGTCATAATATTTATGAGCAAATTTTGGTTCAATATATTTTCCGACTTTATTAATCTTTACGATTATTTCAATCTCGTGATGAACATCATCCGAAAACTCGGGAATTACAAACGGATGCTGTTTCAGCAAAACTGCCGAATCCGGTTTCATAAAAACAACAGGTTCAGCCGGACGTTCGTTTTTCAGTTCTTCTATATGATTGGCATAATTCCTGCCGACACAAATAATTTTCATTTTCTCTAAGCTTCTAAGATACTAAGTCGCTAAGCTTCTAAGGCAAAAAACTCAGCACCTTAGAAGCTTAAAACTCAGAACCTTATTTCGTATTTAATTTTCTTAATTTAATTGCTGTCAGAACTTTTTTGGTATATAAAGGAAAATCAGCGTTTTGAATCCAGCTGAAATATCCGGGTTCTGTTTCTAGAACTTTATTCACTTTTGCCCCTTTATGTTTTCCAAATGTAAAAATTTCTTCGTCATCTTTATCAAAAGCAATCATTCCGGCAAAATCAGCGATTTTTTTTCGGGTTGTAAACTCAGACAAAGATTTCATATCATTTTCCAGTTCCGGATAACGGTCTAATTGCGCTTTCAGAATTTCATAAGTTGCCATTGTATCTGCTTCTGCAGAATGGGCATTTTCAAGACTTTTTCCGCAGTAAAATTTCAAAGCCGCACTTAATGTACGTTCTTCCATTTTATGAAAAATAGTCTGCACATCTACTGAAACCTTATTTTTCATATCAAAATCAACTCCTGCACGCAGCAATTCTTCTGCCAAAAGCGGAATATCAAAACGATCTGAGTTAAATCCGCCCAAATCACTGTCTTTTATCATATTATGAATCTGATGAGCCAGTTCTGCAAAAGTAGGTTCGTTGGCTACTTTTTCGTCTGTTATACCATGAACGGCCGTAGTTTGCGGCGGAATTGGAATTGTTGGATTGACCAACCAGGTTTTACTTTCTTTATTTCCGTTTGGAAAAACTTTGAAGATTGAAATTTCTACGATTCTGTCTTTACCGATATCAATTCCCGTTGTTTCGAGATCAAAAAAGCAAATTGGCTTGTTAAGTTTTAATTCCATTTCTAATTTTTATAAGTTTACAAATGTAATTTTTAAAGCGGAATATCCTCCTTTATTCTGACTTTTTTTGTCTAAAAATGCTTTCAATTAACGATTTTAACTTTTATAAAAAAGTCTTCGCTCTTTTTGCGTATTCTCACTTAATTGTTTTCTTACAAAAGAAAAAATCCGACAAGTAGAGCACTTATCGGATTTGAATTTATTTTTTTATAACTGATTTTAGAAATCTCTGTCGACATCAAAAGCTTCCAGATATTCTGCTACTCGTTTTACAAAACTTCCTCCTAAAGCTCCATCTACCACCCTGTGATCGTAAGAATGAGAAAGGAACATTTTCTGACGGATTCCGATAAAATCTCCTTCCGGAGTTTCTATAACTGCAGGAACTTTACGAATTGCTCCTAGAGCCAGAATACCCACTTGCGGCTGATTGATAATCGGGGTTCCGAAAACGCTGCCAAAAGTACCCACGTTTGTTACTGTGTAAGTTCCTCCCTGTGTATCGTCTGGCTTTAGTTTTCCGGCCTTAGCGCGATTTCCTAAATCGTTTACCGCTTTTGCCATTCCAACCAAATTCAACTGATCTGCATTTTTAATTACAGGAACAATTAAATTTCCGTTTGGCAAAGCCGCTGCCATTCCTAAATTGATATTTTTCTTTTTAATAATATAATCACCGTCCACAGAAATATTCATTCCCGGAAAATCTTTCAGTGCTTTTGCAACTGCCTCCATCATAATGGGTGTAAAAGTTAATTTTTCGCCTTCTCTTTTTTCGAAAGCGGCTTTAACTTTATCTCTCCATTTCACAATATTCGTTACATCAACTTCTATAAAAGATTGTACGTGAGCAGAAGTCTGAACCGAAGCAGTCATGTAACCTGAAATCAGTTTACGCATTCTGTCCATTTCTATAATCTCATCGCCTCCGTTTACAGAAACCGGAACCGCCTGCTGACTTTTCTGAACCACTGGCTCAGCTGTTTTTGGAGCTTCAGTCACAACTTTTGCAGTTTCCTGAACCGGTTGTGGCGTTTGCACAACTCCAGATTTACGATCTTCTATATATTTTAAGATATCTTCTTTTGTTACTCGTCCATCTTTTCCTGAACCAGACAATTTCTCTAATTCATCTAAAGAAATACCTTCTTCTTTTGCAATATTTTTTACTAAAGGAGAAAAGAATTTATCTGATGCTGAGAAATCCTGAGAAGCAGAAACGGTATCTTTTACTTCTTCGATAGATTTTTCAATTGCTGCAGCTTCTGCAGGAACAGTAGCTTCCTCTGCTTTATTTACTTCAGCAGCCGGCGAATCGCCCCCTTCTGTTTCAATAATTGCTATAGTCTGCCCTACTTGTACCAAATCATCTTTTCCAAACAATTGCTCCACTAAAATTCCCGATACTTCGCTAGGCACCTCACTGTCAACTTTATCTGTTGCAATTTCAAGTACCGCTTCATCAGCCTCAATTTTGTCTCCAACTTCTTTCAACCAATTTGTAATAGTTGCTTCAGCGACACTTTCTCCCATTTTAGGAAGCTTTAATTCAAATCTTGCCATATTGTTATTCTAAAGGATGATTTTGATTTTCTGATTGCGAAATTACTGAAATTTTTAAACATAAATTATACTTAATATAATTTTTAGTTAATTTTTCTGATTTCCCCTCTGCTGTTTCTGGAATTGCTTCCAATAATAAAACCTGTTCTTTTGGGGAAAATCTTAAAAGTAATGTTCTTATCTTTAAGAGTTTCTATGATTTTGATACATTTTTTGAATGAAACATATTGATTATCCAAAATGATCTCGGTATTTTTACCCTTTAAAATCAGCCACGAATTTACCATTTTTTCTTTTTTGAAATCTAAAAAACTAACTTTATTTTCCAAAATCGAAGCCAGTTTTTCAGATAAATTCGCATTTTCAGAGTATAAAATATAGCTTTCCGGTAATGGATATTCTTTAGATTTTCCCTGAAACATTTTTGCCAGGGAGAAAAACCAAATTCCGATTTGGATGAAAAAACTAAAAAACAGCGATTTCTTAAAATGCTTTTTATAAAAGAAATTCATTGCCTCCTGAAAACGCAACATGTATTTTTCGTTTTTTATGGTACTTTCTCCTTTGTAATGCAAAACCGTTGTCCCGTGAAAATAATAGTTGTTTTTGCCTTTCTGCAACGCGCGGTAAGACAGATCGATGTCATCTGCGTACATAAAACAATTTTCATCAAAACCTTTTAGATCATCAAACAATTTACTTTCTAAAAACATAAACGCGCCTACGAGAATGTCCACTTTTCCTGTTGCATTTTCATTTAGATGCTGTGCATAATACTGATTAAAAAGTTTGCTTTGCGGAAAGATTTTATATAATCCGAAAATTTTGGTAAATGCAGTCCACGGTGTTGGAATTCCGCGTTTACTTTCGGGAAGAAACTGGCCGGTGCCGTCAATTAATTTACAACCGATAATTCCGGGATTGTTTTGCCTTTCGGCGAAAGCCAGAATTTTGGTAAAAGTATCTTCTGCAACTACAGTATCCGGATTTAAAACGCAAACATATTTTCCTCTAGCCTCACGAAAACCAATATTATTTCCTTTTGGAAAGCCGAAATTTTCTGCGTTTTGAATAAGTTTTACATCTGGAAATTTTTCCTGCATCATCAAAACACTATCGTCTGATGAATGATTATCGACCACAATAATTTCAGCCTCGATTTCTGTTATGGCTTCCTGAACACTTAAAACGCATTGTTCCAGAAAATAACGGACATTATAATTAAGGATAATTATCGATAACTGCATGAAAATTGAATCTGTAGATTTTGGCCGAAGTTAGAAATTTTCTGATAAACCCAAACGCAAAGACCAGTCGTTTTTGCTGATTCCGTAATCTAAGGCCAAATTACTACCGTTTCGTTTGTTCCATTTAATCCGGATTCCTGTTCCAACAGCCGGATTCCATTTTTTAAACTGATAGGTATCCAGTCTGGAAACTGATGAAATATTGGTAAATATTACAGCTCCGAGAAACCCATTTCTACTGATATCGGTTCTGTATTCGGTTTCAAAATAAATCAGAGCATTACTTCTGTACCGGTTTTTGGTAAATCCACGGCCCGTTTTTCCTTCGCGATCCCAACCAATGCTGGGTAAATCCAGGTAATGTGGCTTTCCGCCAAAAGTCGACCAAAAAAAGGCTCTTGACGCCCAGACCTTGTGTTTGGTTTTACTAAAAGAATAGTATTTTCTGGCATCAAAATAGAAAGATTGCCATTTGTCTCTATCAACGCCGCTTGTATTCATTCGCAAATCAGCTTCTACATATAGACCTTGTTCAGGATTGATAATATTTTCCCTCGAATCGTATAAACCCTGAACCGCACAACCAAAGGAACTTTCATTGCTATAATCGCCATTCATATATTTATAGTAATCGGTTTCTTCTTCTATATATGATTCTTCTGAAATGTTTTGGTAATTATCGAAAAGAAAACCAATACCCAAGCGATAATTTCCAACTATTTTTCTGGTAATAAACTGATAGAACCGCCATTGCTGATAATCTAGCTTCGATATTTCTTCTTTATTATTATGTTCGCCCAAACCATAAGTCAACTGCGGATAAATCATATAGCGGTAATCGCCTGTAAAATTCCATTTATTCTCTTTGGTATAAATATAAGACTGGAAAGGAAAAACGAATTGTTTACTAAAACTAAAATAAGGCGAAAATGTTACCTGAGACATTTTGGTTTTTTCATGATCTTCTCCCAAATAAAATGTTGTCAGGAAGGAAATTACCAACCCAGAACTGGAATTAACCCCAACCGGAACAGGCAGCAATGAAAAAGCTACTTTTTTCTGGTCCCTTTTTTGAATAGTGTCACCTTTATTAAAAATCTTATGAATAACATCTAAAATATCTCGTGTTCCCACGGCTGTACTGTCATTTTGGGCACAACCAAATGAAGCTATTAAAACTAAAATAATCGTAAATTTAAATTTTAAATTATTCATTTACAATATTTTAAACACTACACAAATTTAAAATATTATAAATAATAACAACCAAATTTTTTAGTAATAACTGCAATTTACAATTAGGTACTCATTTCGACATTATCCCAATCTTCGGCTCGATTAAATACCCATTCTAAAGATTTTCTTCTTTCGTAAATAATTCCTTCATTTAGTTTTGCCTGCCTTCCATTTATTCTTTCGTCGACACAATACCAATGTAGCCTGTAATAGTAATCGAGCATTTCGTAAATTTCACGCTCTGATTTTAAGTTTTGTACTCTTTCTAATTTCTGATTGTCTTCTTCATTTTGTAAATTAGGTAAAAGAGAAGCCATATCATCTCCACAGTAATTTTCTTCGTCTAATTCCGGTATCATTTCTGTAACCCACATGAGCGCCCACAGCGATTCTAAGTACCAGTTTAAAGAATTAACTTCTATATCTGACAGTTCTTCATTTTCTTTTTCTAAAGTTTCTCTTTCAGAATCTGAAAGATATTTGCTCAAATTGTGGCTTTCAATCCAGTCTCTTATAATATAAACAGGCGCTCCAAAAGCAATGTTAATCAGCGCATTCATTACGGCCATTCTGCCTTTAATCTCCTCAAGGGATCGTAAATTGGGCGTATCGAATATTGGCAGCCAGTCATTTACCTTATATCCTTTGTTCCTGATTGCAGCATCATTTTTAAGTTTGATTTCTCTCTTTTGTAATTCATCCATAATTGTAAATTTGAAAACTTAAAAATAAGCTTATTCTTTCTTTATTCAAATTAAAGCTGCATCTGAATTTTATACTTGTTTAAAATTTTCATTACAAAAAGCATTATTACAGAAAATAAAAGTGCCCAGACAATTCCCGGAACTCCCTCTGTAAAATAATCCGGAATTATATGAAAATTAAATGCCTGATTAAAATAGTAAATAACGCCGGGCAAAATATAAATCAATAACGGATTTGCAGCTGCGGGCATAAAAAAATCACTCCATCTGGTATGTGTCTTAATTTCCATAAGCCAGTATAAAAAGTAAAATAAGATGCTGCAAATTCCCGCTGACAGCATGGTCCACGATGGTGTTCCTTGTATTTTTGAGATTCCGAAAAAAGGTCTTAGAGAAAATCCGACCGCCAAAAAGAAAATTATAAATCCGATTACCGGCCAATTGATTTTACTTTCAATCTTACGATCAAAAAATAATAGTGAAATTATAATTCCTGCAGCAGCTAATGCCGCATGTGTGAGATGTCCCGCAACAAAACTTAGCCATGAAGTATTTTGCACAAAAGAATTTTCGGTAAGGTTTAGCGAATTCATTACAATACAAAAAATTAAAAAAGCAATCATTGCCCACAGATTTCCGTTTACCAGCCAGTAATAAATTACCGTAAAAAGATAGGCCCAGCCAATCAGTCCCAGAATACCCCACCATTTTGGCGTCATTCCGATTTTGCCAGTTTCTTCCTGAACATACAAAAAGTATAAAGCAATTAAAACCAGCATTCCGCCGTATTGAAGTACATTCTTTAACCAACGAGGAAAATCTTTAGGATATTTATTCCAGATCGGAACAGGCATTGCGTAAGCCAAAAGTCCCCAAAAAGCCGGCGCAACTAGCATTTTAGAAGCATCATAACCATATTCGGCATTTACCATAAAAACACCTATTATTATAAGTGCAATGGCCCGTTTTAAAGTGTGTGTCCAGATTGTTTTAGAATTGTCGCCTTTCAGTAACCTGGTGTTAAAGGCAAATGGCACAGACATTCCGACAATAAATAAAAAAGAAGGAAAAACGAGATCTACAAAAGTCATTGCATCTGCATCTGCCGGCATGTGTTTCATCCATTGTGGTACATTTTTAACGCTTGCCAATTCATTTACAAAAATCATTACAAAAATGGTGATTCCGCGCAAAGCATCAATAGAAATAATTCTTTGATTGTACAAATTCTCTTTTATTTTCATAATTTTTTATCATTTTACTAAAAATCAAATATAACATAAATCTAAAATGTCTTATTAGAATTTCTGGATTAATTTTGCGCTTAATAAATTGAGTATTATACTTTTTGACGCATGTTATCATTCTTCAAATCTAAACCTATATTAAAGGATCTGCTAGACGGAAGTTTTGTAGACATACATTCGCACATTCTTCCCGGGATTGATGATGGAGCTAAAAATATCGAAAAATCAGTCCGTCTTAGTAAATCTTTGCAGGAACTGGGTGTTTCTCAAATCATTACAACTCCGCATATTAGTCATTATGTTTATAATAATTCTCCTGATATTATCCAGTCGAAACTTCAGGAAACTCAACATGCACTAGAAGAAAATAAAATTGGCACACCCATTCGTGCCGCTGCCGAATATTTTATTGATCACTGGTTTGAAAGTCATTTGCAGGAAGAAAAACTGCTGACATTAAAAGACAATTACATTTTGGTCGAAATGTCTTATCTGCAGGCACCTTTGAACATTTATAAAACCATTTTTGAAATTAAAGTCGCCGGATATATTCCGGTTCTGGCGCATCCGGAACGATATGTTTTTTATCATAATAAATTTGAAGAATACGAAAAACTAAAAAATGCCGGCTGTCTTTTTCAGCTGAATTTACTTGCCGCTGTAGAATATTACGGATCTAAAATTGCCAACATTGCCGACGAACTTTTAGCAAAAGGGATGTACGATTTTTGCGGAAGCGATGTTCACCACAGAAAACATATTGAAGCTTTTGACAATAAAGTAAAAATTAAAAATATTAATACTCTAAAAGAAGTAATTACTAACAATCAGTTTTTTAAATTTTAAAAACCGTTAATAAGCATTCTCTTCTCCTTTAAAGATATTGATTATGGTTTTAATGATGATTTTTACATCCAGTAGAAGACTCCAGTTTTCGATGTACCAAATATCATATTCTACTCTGTTTTCCATATCACTTAAAACTTTGGTCTCGCCTCTAAATCCATTTACCTGCGCCCAGCCCGTGATTCCCGGTTTCGCATACTGTCGTACAAAATAATTACCGATTAAATCGCTGTACTCTTTGGCAAGATTAACCATGTGTGGCCTTGGCCCTACAACAGACATATCGCCTGCAAAAACATTAAAAAACTGAGGCAGTTCGTCGATACTGGTTTTGCGTATAAAAGCGCCAAATTTAGTAATTCGGCTATCCCCTTTATGAGCTTGCTTGCTATGTGCCAAACCATTGATATACATACTTCTAAATTTTAAACACTTAAAAGTCCTGTTATCCCGGCCAGCTCTATCCTGCCTAAAAAATACAGGTCCCGGAGATTCTAATTTAATGATAATCATTATAATGGGAAATAGCCACGGAAAAATAAGAATGATTACCAGACTTGAAAAAAGCAAATCAAAAACTTTTTTTATAAGCCGGTTTGAGGCGTATTCCATAGGCTCTGTACGAAACATCAATACAGGCGTGTTTTCATAAAAAGCTACTTCTACTTTACTGGCTTTTGTATACAGCTGAAAATCCGGAATAAATTTTATACGAACCATATTTTGCTCGCAAATCCTGATTAACTCATTTATGATATCAATATTTTCAATACTTAACGCCACATACAATTCGTCAATTTCATTTTCTATGACAAATTTTTCTATATTTTCGAATTTCCCGATAATTAAAGCGGGATCAACAAGGGTTTGGTTTTGTATTTCGTCAAAGAAACCGAAGAATCGATAACCGTACGTCAGATCTTTGGCGAGGACTTTTCGAATCTTTTCTCCTGCTTCATTGGCACCAACGATAATGAATTTCTTAAAATTATACCCTTTACTGCGAATATACTTGAGGAGTTTCATCGATAAAAACCTCGTTATCATGAGCAGTCCAAAAAAGATCAGATAAAAATAAACCATTCTTAATCTGGAAACATCTCCATATTTTAAATAAACGACGAAAACAGAAATCAAAGACGCATGAATGACAAGCTTTTTAATGGTTCTCCATAAAATAGATTCGATGGGTTCTACACGAACACTTCTGTTAGAATCATTTTGAAGCAATAATGCAATCCAGATTATAACTGCTACGAGAGAAATTGTCCTTTCTTCTTTGGAAAGTAATTTATCCAGATTTCCAAATCGGGCTAAAGCCGAAAGAAGTGTCGCGAGATTTAATAATATAACATCTACCCCAACAAACAAAAGCTTGAAGTAACGCGAGATTCGGTAATGAGATAGTTTTTGTAAAATTTTCATGACACAGGTTCCTTTTTATCCGAAAAGAATAAAAAAGACGTTAACATTTAAATCGATGCAAAGTAACATTTAAATTATATTTTTTGTACCTAATTTATTATATTATTTAAAAAACTTTACTTTTAAACTATGCAAATTTAATATTGCAGTCATGATAAAAACTATTTTCTTATTTCTTTTTACTTTCACTTCAGTTTATGCGCAAATCCCCGGCTGCACAGATAGCTCTGCACAAAATTATAACGCTCAGGCTACAATAAATAATGGGAGTTGTTTGTATAAAAATCTAAAATTAAAACCGGAATATTCTGTGCGTCTGAGTGATTCTGTAAAGGAAACTTCGGGATTAATTGCCTTTGATAATTTACTTTGGACACATAATGACGATCATGATAATACAATTTACGGATTGGATTCTTTGGGAAAAATCAAAAGAAAAATTATTCTAAACGATATAGTTAATCAAGATTGGGAAGAAATAGCGCAGGACAGTACACATATTTATATTGGTGATTTTGGGAATAACTATTCGGGTAACCGCACAGATTTGAAAATTTTTAAAATCGGGAAACAATCTTTTTTAGAAGGAAATCCTAAAATTGAAACCATTTCATTTACCTACTCTGACCAGACCGATTTTTCCCGCTCAAAACCAAATAAAACCAATTTGGACTGCGAAGCTTTTATAGTTTCAAAAGACAGTATTTATTTGTTTACCAAACAATGGAAATCTTCTAAAACAAGTATTTATTCGGTTCCAAATAAACCCGGGCAACAAATTGCAAAATTTAAATCGACTCTTGACACAAAAGGTCTGGTGACAGGAGCCACGTATTTAGAAAACAAAAATCTGATTACTATGTGTGGCTATACCAAAGCCGGAAAACCTTTTTTGTACTTGCTTTATGATTTTAAAAGACCTGATTTTTTATCCGGAAATAAAAGGCGAATTGATTTAAAACTACGTTTTCATCAAATTGAAGGCATTGCAACCAAAGATGGATTGCATTATTTTTTAACGAATGAATCTTTAGTGCGAAAACCTGTTATAAATGTTGTTCAGCAGATTCATTATTTCGATTTGAGTTCAATTTTTAATTCTTATTAAAAACATTACGAAACAAATTCCAAATATTTCTAACCGGTATATTTTCGCTTTTTGCGTAAATTACTATTTCGCAGCTGGAGGCCACAATCATTGTTTTTCCAGTATCTGAGAATCCATAAGCCCTAAGTTCACAAGGACCATCTTTGGTAATGAAAATTCTTTTCTTCTTATTTGGTGAAATTAGGTAAATCTTCTGCACCAAATATTTTTCAAAAGGCTTATCATCTGGCATTGGAGAAGTTTTCTCAAGGATCCAAAAATCTTCCGTAATTTTAGGCAAATTGTCTTCTCCATACAGTCCATGTGTTTTAATATTGATGTTTTCTAAAACATTAAATCCAACAATAGAATTTGTAATTTCGTCAAATCTATTCCACCAGTCTCCATTGTTACTTTCTCTTGCGATTTTTAATCCTTCTTTACAGTCAAAAATTCCTTCTCCCTGACTGGACAGAACAATTAGCAAATCACTATCAGGAGAAAATCCAACATTTTCCAAACCACCTATTGCAAAAGTATTTTTATGTTGCCAAATATTTTTATAATTATTCATACGGAAAGTAAGCAATATTAAATCAAAAATATAAAATAAATCTTACTTCTAAAAAGCTTAAATCAAATATTCGCAAATAGTAAGATAAAAGTTTACTTTTGCAAATAAGTTGTGTTTTGTAAAACATTCATAACTTATAATTTATAACTCATACTTACATAGTGAATTACTTATCTGTAGAAAATATATCGAAGTCATTTGGCGAAAGAGTCCTTTTTGACAACATTTCATTTGGAATCAATAAAGATCAAAAAATCGCTTTTATTGCCAAAAACGGTTCGGGAAAAACCACCATTATGAGCATTATTAATGGTTTGGATGAACCGGATACCGGACAGGTTGTTTTGAGAAAAGGGATCAGAATGGCCTTTCTTTCTCAGGATAATAATTTACAGGATGAATTGACGATCGAAGAAAGTATTTTTGCTTCTGATAATGAAACGCTGAAAATAATTGAAGCTTACGAAAAGGCTTTGGAAAATCCGGAAGATGAAGAAGCGTACCAAAAAGCTTTTGACGGAATGGATCAGCATAATGCTTGGGATTTTGAAACGCAATACAAGCAGATTTTATTTAAATTAAAGCTGGAAGATTTTAAACTTAAAGTAAAAAATCTTTCCGGAGGACAGAAAAAGCGTCTTTCACTGGCGATAATTCTAATCAATCGCCCGGATCTGTTGATTCTTGATGAGCCGACCAACCATTTGGATCTTGAAATGATTGAATGGCTTGAAAGTTATTTTGCAAAAGAAAACATCACCTTGTTTATGGTAACGCACGACCGTTTCTTTTTGGAGCGTGTATGTAATGAAATTATCGAACTGGACAATGGAAAATTATACCAGTACAAAGGAAATTATTCGTACTATCTGGAAAAAAAGGAAGAAAGAATAACTTCTGAAAATGCAAGTGTTGATAAGGCCAAAAACTTATTTGTAAAAGAACTGGAATGGATGCGCCGTCAGCCAAAAGCCAGAACTACAAAATCTAAATCCCGTCAGGACGATTTTTATGTAATTAAGGAAAAAGCGCAAAGCCGCCGTAAAGAGAATAAAGTGGAGCTTGAAATTAATATGGAAAGAATGGGAAGCAAAATTATTGAGCTTCATAAACTTTCTAAAAAATTTAAAGACAAAGTTATTCTGGATAATTTCAGTTTTGATTTTCAGCGTGGAGAACGTATCGGTATTATCGGTAAAAACGGAACAGGAAAATCTACTTTCTTAAATCTTTTGACAGGAACAATCCCACCAGACAACGGACGCGTAGTAAAAGGTGATACCATTAAAGTTGGATATTATACGCAATCAGGAATTAATCCAAAACCGGGGCAACGTGTTATTGATATCATCAAAGAATACGGTGAATTTATTCCGTTGGCAAAAGGAAGAATGATTTCTGCTTCGCAATTATTAGAGCGTTTCCTTTTTGATGCCAAAAAACAATACGATTATGTAGAGAAATTAAGCGGTGGCGAATTAAAGCGTTTGTATTTGTGTACGGTTTTAATACAGAATCCAAATTTCCTTATTCTCGATGAGCCAACAAACGATTTAGACATTGTAACTCTGAATGTGTTGGAAAGTTTTCTTTTAGATTATCCAGGATGTTTATTAGTAGTTTCTCACGACCGCTACTTTATGGATAAAATTGTCGATCACCTGTTTGTATTCAGAGGTGAAGGCGAAATCGAAAATTTCCCTGGAAATTACTCCGATTTCAGAGCTTATGAAGACAGCGCAGATGTAGCTCAAAAAGAAGAAAACAAGGCCGAAAAGAAAGACTGGAAACAAAACAACCCCACTGGAAATCTATCTTTTAACGAGCAGAAAGAATACCAGAAAATCGAAAGAGAAATTAAAGATCTGGAAATCGAAAAAACTAAAATCGAACAATTATTCTCTGAAGGAAAAGTTTCAGATGCCGATATTGAGAAAAAAGCGAACGAACTGCAAAACATTATAAAAAAAATAGAAGCAAAAGAAGAACGATGGTTTGAGCTTTCGGCTAAGATTGAAGGGTAGTTCTGTTTGTTTTAGGTTTCAGGTTTCATCCTGACGCTTCTGGCAAAGGTTTAAGTGTTTAACTAAAATCAGATTCGACTGCGCCTGAGACTAAAAACTTTATTTACTTATATTTACAACATTAAAAAAAATTAATACCACATAAAATGAAACATGTATTTACTGCTCTTTTAGTAATGACTTTATTTATTTCCTGTTCAAATGACACTAATTTAGAAAGAATCGATACCACAGATTATTCTGCAAAAAATGATAAGGAAATACAGGATTATCTAACGAAAAATAATTTAACTGCCACGAAAACTTCCAGTGGTTTATGTTATATCATTAATGAACAGGGAACAGGACAAAACCCAACAACAGCATCAACTGTAACAGTCGTTTACAAAGGAACTTTAACCAACGGAACAGTATTTGACCAAAATGCTGCGGGAGCAACATTTCCTTTAAACAAACTTATATTAGGATGGCAGGAAGGATTACCAAAATTTAAAGAAGGAGGAAGCGGTATTTTATTAATCCCATCTCGTTTAGGATATGGAAATACTAAGGTTCAAAATATTCCTTCTGGTTCTGTTTTAATTTTTGAAATAAAACTGACTAAAGTAGCCAACTAAAGTTGTGTTATAAAACTGTAAGGGAATGCTGTTTCAAATTAAATCGTATTTAAAATTTCTTTGGAATTCAAAAAATGAACATGCTGTTCATTCTCCATTTGTTTTTAATTTACTGACGAAATGTTTTTACGACAGGAAATCTAAACCGGAATATGCCATTTTAAAAAAGTACAGAAAATCGCTTTTAGAGAATGGTAATTTTATTGAAGTAACCGACTTTGGAGCGGGCTCCAGAGTTTTCAGATCCAGTAAAAGACAAATTGCTAAAATTGCTAAAACAGCGGGAATTTCACCAAAACGTGCCGAATTATTATTTCGTGTAACTACTTATTTTCATCCTGAGAATATACTGGAAATTGGTACCTCGTTAGGTCTTGCAACTTCTGCATTGGCTCTGGGATCCCGAAGCCTTGGGACGAAGGGGAAAGTAATCACGATTGAAGGTTGTCCAAATACTGCTGATATAGCAAAAAATCAATTAGAACAATTTAGTTGTAATAATGTTGAAAATGTAATATCAGAATTTGAATCTTTTTTAATTACAGAAAACCTGCAATCTGTAATTTATGATCTTATTTATTTTGACGGAAATCATTCTAAAAGCGCGACTTTAAAGTATTTTGAACTTTTGCTGCCCACTATTACTAATGATTCAGTCTGGATTTTTGATGACATACATTGGTCAGAGGAAATGGAAGAAGCCTGGGAAGTAATCAGAAATCACCCGAAAGTAAAGGTTACAATTGATACCTTCCAATGGGGATTTGTATTTTTTAGAAGAGAACAGGAAAAAGAGCATTTTATAATTCGAACATAAAAAAAGACAATCATTTCTGATTGTCTTTTTTGTTTATATTAAACTACTAAATTATTTTTTAGCGTCTTTGTTTTCTTCAGATTTTGCTCCCATTCTGTTTACTGTATACATTGGTGCAAATTTAACTTTTAAACCAGCGATTTTTCTATTGTCTTCTGCTGAAAGTCCTTCTTTTTCAACTGTATTTTTACGGCTGTCAAGTGCTTCATACATTAACTTAATTTCATCCCAGTCTTCTCTTGAATATTTATCTTTATTATCTTCTACCGTGTGAACGAATTGCTGATAAACGCTATGAATATTCTGAGCATTTACCCAGCTAAAGTTCATATCATCACCGATTTTTCCTGCACCAAACAAAGCGTCTCTTAAAGATTGTTTTGGACTTGCTGCTGCCGGAGGGGCAAATTGGGCGGTCATTTCGTTTTTAAATTCCTCGTATTTCAGTTTACTTGCATTAATTTTTTCAGTTGCATCTGCATTGTCTTTAATATCAGCTAAAGCAGCCTGAGCTTCCTGAGATCTTCTGTCATATTCTGTTTCAACAGTTTGCCAGTTTTCTTTTAAATCCGCAGCAGCGACATTTTTTACAGAATCTACGTAAGTTACGTAAGAGTCTACTGTTCTTTGTGCTTTTTCTTGTTTTTCATCTTTACATGATGTAAAAGCTACTGCAATTAATGCCATTCCAATTGTGATTTTAATATTTTTCATATTACTGATTATTTAATTAATATGAATCAAATTTACTTAAAACCTAAATCAAAAAATTACATTATTATCATGTTTTTAAAATAAAAAACATCTTAAAACTATAAAATTCGGTATTTTATGTTAATTATATAAAATATTAAATATATTCTATAACTTAATCTGCTTTAAAAATCGAAATTAAAGCGATAACACAGACAGTAGAGAAAATTGTAACAAAAACCAAATGGCAGCTACTAATATTTTTATTGAAAAGTGTTTTGTACTTTTAAATCCAAAATTGAAAATCGAATGGCTGAACCATTAATTAAAATAACCGACATAAAACGAAATTTTGTTTTAGGAAACGAAATTGTATACGTATTAAAAGGTATTAATCTGGAAATAAAAAAAGGCGAATATGTCGCTTTAATGGGACCATCTGGTTCGGGAAAATCTACATTAATGAATTTATTAGGATGCCTGGACACTCCTACTTCCGGTCATTATGTATTAAATGGAAAAGACGTCAGCCAGATGCGTGATGATGAGTTGGCAGAGATAAGAAATAAGGAAATTGGTTTTGTATTTCAGACTTTTAATCTTTTACCAAGAACAACCGCACTCGACAATGTCGCTCTTCCTATGATTTATGCCGGTTACGGAAAATCGGACAGAATTGCACGGGCAACAGAAGTTTTAAAACAGGTAAATTTGGCCGACAGGATGGATCACCAGCCCAATCAGCTTTCCGGAGGTCAGCGCCAGCGTGTTGCCGTTGCGAGAGCTTTGGTCAATAAACCATCTATAATTCTTGCCGATGAGCCAACCGGAAACTTAGACAGTAAAACTTCTGTAGAAATAATGAAGCTTTTTGGAGACATTCATGCACAGGGAAATACTGTAATTCTTGTAACTCACGAAGAAGATATCGCCGCTTATGCGCATAGGGTTATTCGTTTAAGAGACGGATTAATTGAAAGTGATACCAGTAAATGATTTAGTCCGAATGCTTCGGTATAGATTAAAACCTTAGAGCCTTAGCACCCTCAAAACCTTAGCACCTTTAAAAAAAATGAAAGTATATACCAAAACAGGAGACAAAGGAACGACAGCTCTTTTTGGAGGAACTCGTGTTCCTAAAGATCACATTAGAATCGACAGTTATGGTACTGTTGACGAATTGAATTCTTATATAGGACTAATTCGCGATCAGGAAATGGATGCGCATTATAAAACAATCTTAATCGAAATACAGGATCGTCTTTTTACAGTTGGCGCCATTCTGGCCACTCCACCGGAAAAAGAAGTTTTAAAAAATGGCGAACTTCGATTAAAAAATCTAGGTATAATTGATTCAGATGTTGAATTACTCGAAAACGAAATTGATAAAATGGAAGAAAGCCTTCCTCCTATGACTCATTTTGTTTTACCAGGCGGACATCCAACTGTGTCACATTGTCATATTGCGAGATGTATCTGTCGCAGAGCAGAACGTTTAGCAGTCCATTTAAGCCATAATGAGCATGTTCCGGAAATAGCAATTCAGTACTTAAACCGACTTTCTGACTACCTTTTTGTCTTGGCACGGAAGTTGTCCTCTGACCTAAAAGCGGAGGAAGTGAAATGGATTCCGAGGAAGTAAATTTTAGATTCTACTCCCGACACATCGGGATAGATTTTAGATTGTTTTAGGTCTAAAATCTAAAATCAACAATCTAAACTCTGCAATTAATAAGGACGTTCTTAAATTTTATTAAAATAAATGAAAATTTACTTGTCTTTTTCAGTAAAAAATTTATTTTTGCACAAACTAAACAGATAACAGATGTATTGGACATTAGAATTAGCATCTTATTTAAGTGATGCGCCATGGCCTGCTAACAAAGACGAACTTATTGACTACGCTATTAGAGCTGGTGCTCCATTAGAAGTAGTAGAAAACCTTCAGTCAATCGAAGATGAAGGGGAGATATATGAATCAATGGAAGAAATTTGGCCTGATTATCCAACAGACGAAGATTATCTTTGGAATGAGGATGAATATTAAAAAAATAAACCAAATGAAAAAGTCTCATCACAGAGGCTTTTTTTTTGGTTCAAATACATATATAATAAAGAAATACAATAAATCATGAGTTTCATAAACAGTATTATTAAAGTCTTTGTAGGTGATAAATCACAGAAAGATGTCAAAGCTTTACAACCTTATTTAAATAAAATTAAAACATTCGAAGCGCCTTTAATGAGTCTTTCAAACGATGAATTAAGAGGCCGAACTGTTTTTTTTAAAGAGAGAATAAAAGAAGCAAGAGCTGAAAAGGATGCTAAAATTGCTTCGCTTAAAGCGGAAGTAGAAAACATCGTAGACATTGATAAAAGAGAAGATCTTTATGATGCAATAGATACTCTTGAAAAAGAAGCTTATGAAATCTCTGAAAAAACTTTACTGGAAATTCTTCCTGAAGCTTTTTCTGTAGTAAAAGAAACAGCGCGTCGTTTTAAAGAAAACTCACATATTGAGGTGACTGCAACAGCGAAAGACCGCGAATTTTCAGCTTCAAAATCATACATTACTATTGAAGGCGAAAAAGCAATCTGGGCCAACAAATGGAATGCTGCCGGAAAAGATATTACCTGGGACATGATTCACTATGATGTGCAGTTAATTGGTGGTATGGTTTTACATGAAGGTAAAGTTGCCGAAATGCAGACAGGTGAAGGTAAAACTTTAGTTGCTACTCTTCCTCTTTACTTAAATGCTTTGACAGGAAACGGAGTTCACTTAGTAACTGTCAATGATTACTTAGCAAAACGTGATAGTACATGGAAAGCGCCTTTATTCGAATTCCACGGTTTATCTGTTGACTGTATCGACAATCACCAGCCAAGTACAGAACAAAGAAAAAAAGCATACGACGCAGATATCACTTACGGAACTAACAATGAGTTTGGTTTTGACTATTTAAGAGATAACATGGCGCACTCTCCTAGCGATTTAGTGCAGAGAAAGCATAATTTTGCTATCGTCGATGAGGTCGATTCTGTATTAATTGATGATGCGAGAACACCGCTTATTATTTCAGGACCGGTTCCTCAGGGAGATCGTCATGAATTCAACGAATTGAAACCAAAAATTGAAAACTTAGTTGCACAACAGCGTCAGTTAGCAAATGGTTTCTTAGCAGAAGCTAAAAAATTAATTAAAGAAGGAAATACTAAAGAAGGCGGGTTCTTATTATTAAGAGCTTACAGAAGTTTACCTAAAAATAAGGCATTAATTAAATTTTTAAGTGAAGAAGGAATTAAACAATTACTTCAAAAAACTGAAAATCAATACATGCAGGACAACAATCGTGAAATGCATAAAGTTGATGAAGCTTTGTATTTTGTGATTGAAGAAAAAAACAATCAGGTTGAATTGACAGATAATGGTATCAAATACCTTTCCGGAGATACTGATGCCGATTTCTTCGTTTTACCGGACATTGGAACAGAAATCGCTGCAATCGAAAAACAAAAATTAGACAAAGACGCTGAAGCAGAAGCCAAAGAAAGATTATTTCAGGATTTTGGTGTAAAAAGCGAGCGTATTCATACACTTACACAGCTTTTAAAAGCATATGCCTTATTCGAAAAAGATGTAGAATATGTGATCATGGACAACAAAATTATGATTGTCGATGAGCAAACAGGCCGTATCATGGACGGACGTCGTTATTCTGACGGTCTTCATCAGGCTATTGAAGCTAAAGAAAATGTAAAAATTGAAGCTGCTACTCAAACATTTGCAACTGTTACATTACAGAATTATTTCAGAATGTACAATAAATTGGCGGGTATGACAGGTACTGCAGTTACAGAAGCGGGTGAATTGTGGCAGATCTACAAACTGGATGTTGTAGAAATCCCAACCAATCGTGGAATTGCAAGACAGGACAAAGAAGATTACATCTACAAAACAACACGTGAGAAATTTAACGCTGTAATTGAAGATGTTACCGAATTATCAAATGCAGGAAGACCAGTTCTGATTGGAACAACTTCTGTTGAGATTTCGGAGTTATTAAGCCGTATGTTAAAAATGAGAGGCGTTACACATAACGTTTTGAATGCTAAAATGCACAAACAAGAGGCTCAAATTGTAGAGGAAGCAGGAAAAGCAGGAGTTGTAACTATTGCAACAAACATGGCTGGTCGTGGTACCGATATTAAATTATCTCCGGAAGTAAAAGCTGCAGGAGGACTGGCAATCGTGGGTACAGAACGTCATGATTCCCGTCGTGTAGACAGACAGTTACGTGGTCGTGCAGGACGTCAGGGAGATCCGGGAAGTTCTCAGTTCTATGTTTCTCTTGAAGATAACTTAATGCGTTTATTTGGTTCTGAAAGAGTCGCTAAAGTAATGGACAGAATGGGTCTGAAAGAAGGTGAAGTAATTCAGCACTCTATGATGACTAAATCTATCGAACGTGCTCAGAAAAAAGTAGAAGAAAACAACTTCGGGGTTCGTAAACGTTTATTAGAATATGATGACGTAATGAACTCTCAGCGTGAAGTAGTTTACAAACGTCGTCGTCACGCATTATTCGGTGAGCGTTTGAAACTGGATATTGCCAATATGCTTTATGATACCTGCGAATTAATAGTAAGTCATAATAAAGGTGCTAATGATTTTAAAGGATTTGATTTTGATTTAATACGTTATTTCGGAATTACATCTCCAATTTCAGAAGCAGATTTTGCTAAATCATCTGATATTGAAATTACCGGAAAAGTATACAAAGAAGCTTTAGCATTTTACACTGAAAAAACAGAAAGAAGTGCCAGAGAAGCTTTCCCAATTATCAAAGGAGTTTACGAAGAACCAAACAATCACTTTGAAAGAATTGTAGTTCCATTTACAGACGGAATCAAAACTTTGAATGTGGTAACGGACCTTAAAAAAGCTTACGATAGCGAAGGTGCTCAATTAATCGCAGATTTTGAGAAAAACATCACACTTTCTATTGTTGATGAGGCCTGGAAAAAACACTTACGCAAAATGGACGAATTGAAACAATCTGTTCAGTTGGCTGTTCACGAGCAAAAAGACCCATTGCTTATTTACAAATTAGAAGCTTTCAATTTGTTTAGAGGAATGTTAGATAATGTAAACAAAGAAGTTATTTCATTCTTATTTAAAGGTGATCTGCCTGCTCAAAATGCTCCGGAAATTCACGAAGCAAGAGAAGTTCGTCAAAAAGAGAATTTACAATTAACTAAAGACGAAATTCCAAATAGTGAAGAGATCAATCGTGAGGCTGGAGAAACCCAACAGCGTCAGGTAACTGAAACTATTGTTAGAGATATGCCAAAAATCAACAGAAATGATACTGTTACAGTTCAGGAAGTTGCAACCGGCAAAACCGAAGAAATGAAGTTTAAAAAAGCGGAAAGTTTAATCGCTTCAGGAACCTGGGTTTTGGTTAAATAAAAAATTAAAGATCTCATCTTTGAGCTTTATATATAAAAAAATCTCCGATTAATAATCGGAGATTTTTTTTTCATTATTATAACGATACTAAAATTCTGTATTATTTTATAAGAATCTTTTTCCTACATTTGTTCGTCTAAAATCTTAAAGCAAAAATTGAAAAATTATCTAAAATCTTATTCTCCTCTATTACTAACAATAGTTTTTAGTTACTTTTTTATCTTAATGATTAAGATTACCCTCCAGTATTTTCCATTCAAAACTGATGCTGCTTTTCTTCAAATCAAACAAACAGAAGTCACAGAAATTCCTTTTTATCTTGTGTTTTTCTATATTCATGTCTGCTCTTCTATATTTGTTTTAGCCGCTGGGTTTTCGCAATTTAATTCGACGTTTTTAAAAAAATATCCAGGACTTCATCAAACAATTGGAAAATTATATGTCTTTACTATTATTTTTCTCAGCGCACCTTCGGGATTGTTTATTGGTATTTTTGCTAATGGCGGTTTATTTTCTAAAATATCATTTATCACACTTGCTGTTCTTTGGTTTTATTTTACTCTTAAAGGTTTTAGAACCATCAGAAAGAGAGATTTACATTCTCACAAAATCTTTATGTACAGAAGTTTTGCGTTAAGTTGTTCTGCCATAACCCTGCGATTTTGGAAAGTGATTATTGTAACTTTATTTCATCCCGCGCCAATGGACGTTTATCAAATTATAGCCTGGCTGGGTTGGATTCCGAACCTATTAATTATCGAAAATTACCTTTATAACCAATCAAAAAAATGAAAAAATCTTTTTATTTAGTATTTGCCGTTTTGCTTTTTTCATGCAACTCAAAAGAGAAAAAAGTTGTAGAAACGCTGCCTACAAAACCTCAGGAACAAGAATTAATGACCGAGCTTTATGGTTCTTGGATTGGTGATTTTATTGCAGAAGAACAAAGCAGCGAAGACCTGCAAAATGAAATGTACAGTAATAAAATTAATATCTCAATTAAAAAAATTACTTCGTCTGAAGTTACAGGCCGAAGCATTGTTGCAGGAAACAATAGACCGCTTACAGGCAGAATGACAAAAAAAGGTGATAAAATTCACTTCATACTCAACGAACCCGGCGATGATAAAAATGATGGCTTTTTTGATTTTGAAATTAAAAATGATACGCTTCTTGTGGGTACATGGACAGCAAACAATCCTAATAAAGAAGTAAGAAAGAGAAGTTTTACATTGACTAAAAAAGAATTCAGATATAATCCGTATGTAATGCTTCCTGAAGAAGACATGTATGTTGACTATCAGAATCCTAAAATAGAGAAAGTAAAATATGACGAAGAAGGAGAAACAGGGGTCGAAAATGACGAAACTGGTGAATATGAAAATACCTCTTTGTACAGAGTAGCTTCGGACAAGATTACAACGCTTAATTCCTCTATACAAAAATTTAAAGAATCGGATTTAAAAAACCTAAAGAAAATTGATTTACAGATTCTTAGAAATACCATTTTTGCGAGACATGGACTTACTTTTAAAACTAAAACAATTCGTCAGTTTTTTAATCAGGTTGAATGGTATATTCCAATGTACAGTAACGTAGATGATAAGCTTACGCTGATAGAAAAATCGAATGTTGCAATTTTAAAACGTTTTGAAAAATATGCCGAAGATAATTATGATTCTTTCGGAAGGTAATTTTTTTTTAAAAGATTCTGAGATTCTAAGCTCTAAGTTTTTACACTAGCATTATAGAATCTCAGAAGCTTTACATCATCTTGGATTCTCTTGATAATAACGTGCTTCAATTCTTTTTATATCTTTTATCGTATTCTTTGCCCATTGCAAACGTTTTACCAGAATTTCTTCCTCAGTTAATTTCCAGTCAATATCAGACTGGCGCAGTCTGCTAGTTAGATTTTGAATGATTATAGCAGCAGAAACCGAAATGTTTAGACTCTCTGTAAAACCAACCATTGGGATTTTTAAATACCCGTCAGCTTTGTCCATAATTTCTTGTGACAGTCCTTCTTTTTCTGTTCCAAAAAACAAAGCACTTGGTTTCGTGATATCAAAATCTTCCAGCATACAATCTTTTTCATGCGGAGTTGTTGCAATTATTTGATAACCTTTATTCTTCAAATCTGACAGACAGTTTGAAATTGAATCGAAGCGATTGATATCTACCCATTTTTGAGCACCCAAAGCAATTTCTTTATCGATTCTTTTCCCGAAACGCTGCTCGATAATATTCAATTCCTGAATTCCGAAGACTTCACAGCTGCGCATTACAGCACTTGTATTATGCATTTGAAAGACATCTTCAACAGCAACGGTAAAATGTTTAGTTCTTTTGCTGAGTACTTCTAAAAATCTTTCTTTGCGGTTGTCTGTTAATATATTTTCTAAGAATGCGAGGTAATCTAAATCAATCATTATAAAATTCTGTTTATTACTAGTTTAAATGTCTTAACTTAAAAGTATCAGTTTGCGAAAATAACTATTTCATTTGAAACATTTCTCATTTGATTATCTTTGAGATAAGAATCAAAAATTTCAAATAAAAATGAAAAAGAAACTCGTAGTCTTAACCGGCGCAGGAATCAGTGCTGAAAGTGGAATTAAAACTTTTCGGGACAGTGACGGATTATGGGAAGGGCATGATGTAATGGAAGTTGCAACTCCCGAAGGCTGGCATAAAAACCAGGATTTGGTTTTGGATTTTTATAATAAAAGACGTCAGCAGCTTAAAGAAGTTCAGCCGAATTTAGGTCATATTATTTTAGCCGAACTCGAAAAAGATTTTGATGTAAACATTATCACACAAAATGTTGACGATTTACACGAACGTGCCGGAAGCACAAAAGTTTTGCATTTGCATGGAGAATTATTAAAAGTAAGAGGTATAAAAGATAAAAACCTAATTCTGGATTGGACTGAGGATTTATTTACAGGAGATTTTGATGAAAATGGATATCAACTAAGACCTCATATTGTATGGTTTGGAGAAGAAGTCCCGGCACTTGAAGAAGCAATTGATATTACAGAAACTGCAGATTACTTTGCCGTTATTGGAACTTCGCTTCAGGTTTATCCTGCTGCCGGTTTAATTTCTTATACGCCTTCTACGACGCCTGTCTTTTATATTGACCCAAAACCAATTGCGATTCCGAATATCCGAAACAAAGTCGAAACCATTGCAAAATTTGCTTCTGAAGGAGTTGCAGATTTAAGAACAAGATTAAATTCATTTTAAAACATATAAATGCAGGTTTGGGTTACTTCTAATCGCTAAATTCTGTTTATATTTGCACCTTTCGAAAAACAACATAACAATGACTACTCTAAACGAATTGAATGCTATATCTCCAATTGACGGACGTTATAGAAATAAAACTCAAAATTTAGCCCCTTTTTTCTCTGAAGAAGCTCTAATAAAATACCGTGTTTTAGTTGAAGTGGAATACTTCATTGCTTTATGTCAGATTCCATTACCACAATTACAGGGTATTGATGTGTCTTTATTTGAAAGCCTTAGAAACATTTACAAAAATTTCTCTACTGAGGATGCACTCTGGATCAAGGAAACTGAAAAAGTAACCAACCATGATGTAAAGGCGGTTGAATACTTTATTAAAGAGGCATTTGAAAAATTGGGATTATCTCAATACAAAGAGTTCATTCACTTCGGACTAACATCTCAGGATATTAATAATACTGCCATTCCGCTTTCTACAAAAGAAGCTTTTGAACAGGTTTATATGCCAACTTTAGTTGCTGTAATTGCAAAATTAAAAGAATTAAGCGTCGAATGGAAGGACATTCCGATGTTGGCTCGTACACACGGACAACCTGCCTCTCCTACCCGTTTAGGCAAAGAGATTTTGGTTTTCGTTGAGCGTTTAGAAGAACAGATGCGTTTGTTATTCAACGTACCTTTTGCGGCTAAATTTGGAGGAGCAACAGGAAACTTTAACGCACATCACGTGGCTTATCCACAAATTGACTGGAAGCAATTCGGAAATAAATTTGTTGAAACCGATCTTGGTTTACAGCATTCTTTCCCAACCACTCAAATCGAACATTATGACCATTTTGCGGCATTTTTTGATGCATTGAAAAGGATCAATACTATTATAATCGATTTGGACCGTGATATCTGGACGTATGTTTCGATGGATTATTTCAAACAAAAAATCAAAGCCGGAGAAATTGGTTCTTCTGCAATGCCACATAAAGTAAATCCAATTGATTTTGAAAATTCTGAAGGAAACTTAGGAATTGCAAATGCTATTTTTGAGCATTTATCGGCAAAATTACCAATTTCGAGACTGCAGCGCGATTTAACTGACAGTACCGTTTTGCGTAATGTGGGAGTTCCTTTCGGACACACCATTATTGCTTTTGAAGCCACATTGAAAGGTTTAAACAAACTTCTTTTAAACGAAAAGAAATTTGCTGAAGACTTAGAAAAAAACTGGGCGGTTGTGGCAGAAGCTATTCAGACTATTTTACGTCGCGAGGCTTATCCGAATCCTTATGAAGCTTTAAAAGGTCTAACCAGAACTAATGAAGCGATTGACAAAAATGCAATTCATAATTTTATTGCCACATTGGAAGTTTCAGATGCAGTAAGAGCAGAATTAATGCAAATTACCCCGGGTAATTACACAGGAATTTAAAGAAAACCTAAAATATTTTCCCAAAAAAAAGCTATCTTTATCGAGATAGCTTTTTTTTATTATATTCGGTTCCAGCCCAGATTGAAATGAAAAGCCTTTTGCGAAAAAAGCCTTATTTTGCTGGTGCAAAGCGTAATCCCGAAGCTTCGGGAAAGCTCCTGCAAAACTTAATAATAGCTATTTTAAGTAAAAGCTTGTAATGAAAACTGGATTGGCTCCTAAAAAAAATACCACCTTTATTTATGATCGCATTGAATGCCGCTGCTGAAAGCACACATCATTTACAACCTTTAATTAGTGATCTGGGATTAATCCTGATGACTGCCGGAATTGCTGTCTTATTATTTAAAAAAATGAAACAGCCGTTGGTTTTAGGGTATCTGATCGCTGGATTTTTGGCCGGAAATCACTTTGATTTTTTCCCCTCAATAACCGACATGAAAAGTGTCGAAGTATGGGCAGAAATCGGTGTTATATTTTTACTTTTTAGTTTAGGCCTCGAATTTAGTTTTAAAAAGTTAATGAAAGTCGGAGGCACATCTTCTGTTACTGCAATTACTCAAATTATGTTTATGACATTAATTGGTTACTGCGTGGGACAATGGATGGGTTGGGGCAAAATGGATAGTATTTTTCTGGGTGCCACACTTTCTATTTCCTCGACTACGATTATTATTCGGGCTTTTGATGAATTGGGTGTTAAAGGAAAAAAATTCGTTGGTATTGTATTTGGAGCGCTGATTGTTGAAGACATTGTCGCGATTTTGATGCTGGTCTTACTTTCTACAATTGCGGTGAGCGACCAGGTTTCAGGCGGCGAATTATTACAGTCTGTTTTAAAATTGATTTTCTTTCTCATCATCTGGTTCCTGGGCGGAATTTTTATAATTCCGACTGTTCTAAAAAAAGCCAAACATCTTTTAACTGATGAAATGCTTTTGATCATTTCGCTTGCTTTATGTTTAATGATGGTTATGTTTGCAGCAAACGTTGGATTTTCTCCCGCATTAGGAGCGTTTATTATGGGATCTATTATTGCCGAAACAACTCAGGCAGAAAAAATTGAACATCTCATCCAGCCGGTAAAGGATTTGTTTGGTGCGGTTTTCTTTGTCTCTGTCGGAATGTTGATTAATCCGGACACTTTATTAACATATGCACTTCCTGTTGCGATCATTACATTACTGACAATTTTTGGTAAAGCATTGAGTTCTTCTATTGGAGCACTTATTTCCGGTCAGCCCTTAAAACAATCCGTGCAAACGGGAATGAGTCTGGCACAAATTGGCGAGTTCTCTTTTATTATTGCCACGCTGGGAATGACTTTAAAAGTTACAAGTGATTTTCTTTATCCAATCATTGTTGCTGTTTCTGCTATAACTACTTTTACAACTCCGTTTTTAATTAAATATTCGGAAAGATTTGCCTTTTTTCTGGAATCTAAAATGCCTAAAAGATGGGTTAAAAACATTAATAGATACAGTGTGAATGCTCAGGCAATTAAATCTGTAAGTACATGGCAGATTGTGCTTCGCTCTTCGGTTACGCAGATTATTCTTCACACTATTATTATAACGGCAATTATTTTATTGTCATCCAAATTTGTAGCGCCATTGGTTGCCGATACAAGATTCGGAAATACTTTGGCTGCCTTACTGACATTAGTTGTAATTGCCCCGTTTTTATGGGCGCTTTCTCTCAGAAGGGTAAAAGTTGAAGAAGTAGAAATATTGTGGGAAGAGCGTAAATATCGTGGCGCACTGTTAATGCTTATCCTCATTAGAATGAGTCTTGGACTGTTCTTTGTTGGTTTTTTACTGAATATTTTCTTTTCGCCATTAGTTGCTTTTGTAGCACTTATCATTGCAATTGGAGCCTATCAGATTTTCCCTAAAAAACTAAATGAACAATATCATAAAATTGAAAATCACTTTTTAAAGAACCTCAACGATCGTGAAAATAAAAAAATTGACCGAAGATATGCCAATTTAATGCCTTGGGACGGCCACATGTCGTTTTTTGAAATTAAAAAAGAATCGAATCTGGTTGGTCAGACTTTGCAGGAATTAAAAATCAGAGAGCAATTAGGAATCAATATTGCCTATATTAAGCGTGGGGATGTTACTATCCCGATTCCAATTAAAACAGAACGTTTATTTCCCGGAGATGAAATTTGTGTAATTGGTACCGATGAGCAGATTACACAATTCACAAAGTTCCTGACACAAAATGAAGTTGAAGCGCCAACAAAAATACAGGAAACCGATATTGTCCTGCGTCAACTGGAAGTTTCCCAACAGGATTTTATTCAGAAAAGCATCGGACAATTTCGCGCGAAAACAGACGGAATGGTTGTAGGCATCGAAAGAAACGGAAATCGTATTCTTAATCCCGAATCGAGTTTAATTTTACAAAAAAATGATATTCTCTGGGTAGTTGGAGATAAAAAGAAAATGGCTGCGTTGTTGGCGGTAAAATAGGTTCTAAGCTGCTAAGGTACTGAGTTGCTAAGATTTTTGGTTGTTGACTTATTATTTTAAATATGAGAAAGCGCTGAAATTAATTATAATTTCAGCGCTTTCTGTATAAAAATATGAAGTTGATTTCAAAGAGATAAACCTTAGCATCTTAGAAACTTAGTACCTCAGAAACTTAAACTTACTTATTCGGTTGCGGTGTTAAACGCAGGTAAGGTTTAATTGGTGTATGTCCTTTTGGAAATTTAGCTGGAATCTCACTGTCCGGAATTGCCGGTGCAATTACCACATCTTCACCATCTTTCCAGTTTGCCGGAGTTGCCACACTGTAATTTGAGGTTAATTGTAAACTGTCAATTACACGAAGTAACTCGTCAAAGTTTCGTCCTGTTGAAGCGGGATAAGTCAGAGTCAATTTGATTTTTTTATCAGGTCCGATCACAAAAACAGAACGAACTGTAAATTTGTCGCTTGCATTTGGATGCAGCATGTCATACAAATTGGCTACTTTTTTATCTTCATCTGCAATAATTGGAAAATTAACTTCTGTATTTTGAGTTTCGTTAATATCTTTAATCCACTCTTTATGCGAATCTAAACCGTCTACACTCAAAGCAATAACTTTAGTATTTCTTTTGGTAAATTCAGGAACATAATTGGCCACGGTTCCTAATTCGGTAGTACAAACAGGGGTAAAATCTGCAGGATGAGAAAATAAAACACCCCACGAATCTCCTAACCATTCGTGAAAACTTATTGGCCCTTGTGTGGTTTCTGCCTGGAAATCGGGAGCTATATCACCTAATCTTAATGTTGACATAATTTAATATTTTTAGTTCATCTAAAATTAATTAAAAAATGCATGTAGAAAACATTTAAAATGCAAAAAAAAGTTAAAATTCTACTTTCTCGATATACTTACTATTTTAAACTATATCAAGTCTAATATAAAGTACCAAAACGCGAGGGTCAGAAAGGAAATCGGAATTCCAAAACCAATCATCATACTGCTTAATTTTGGTTTTAAACCATACGTTGATGCTAAAATTGCACCCGTAATCATAGGCGCCATCGCGGTTTCCATAATCGTAATTTTTATTGCTTCTGAATGCTGATTGAAAATAAAAACATAAAGCACAAAAATTACAGCAGGAATTAAAAGCAGTTTAAAAAATAGTCCAAGACGCAGAAATTTCCAATGCTGACTTTTTCGGTCAAATGTCAATTGTAAACCTACCGAAAGCAGGGCAAGCGGTGTTACTAAACTTCCTATAAGCAGTAAAAGAGATTGGATATTTTGATGTAAATCGTAACCTAAAATATTCAAAAGGCAAGACAAAACAAACATGATAAATGGCGGGAACAAAATGATTTTTTTTAAAATTCCTAACGCATTCGGACTCCCTTTAGAATAAAAAGCAGCCGTAAAAACCCCAAGTGTAGAAACTACTACAAACGTTCCGGGCTGATCGACCAGAATTGCGGTTTCGAGCCCTTTCTTTCCAAACAAAGCTTCAATAATTGGATATCCTAAAAAAGAACTATTGCTTAAACCCGCAGTTAAAATCAGACAGCCAATCAATTTATTCGACCAGCCGTTTCTTCTTCCTAAAAAATGAAAAAACAAAAAAGCTAAAATGTACGTAATCCAGCCCGCTCCTATTGGAAATAATAATTCGTTACTCCACCTTATTTTAGGAATATGATATAAAGTAATCGCAGGAAGGCAAAAATAGATAACAATTTTGTTGAGTATTTTATAAAGAGAAGTTGGAAATTGTTTTACATGTTGTAAAACCAAACCCAGTGTAAGGAAAAAAAATATTAGAATAAAGTTGTTCATATCTGTATATCAAAACAAAAATAAGAATTTAAAAAACGACGCAAACCATTAATTTTTAGTTAAAATTGTTTTTTGTGTTACAAAACATACTATATTTGTAACATATTTTATTACAGTATGATTTCAGGTAAATTTGCCATAACGATTCACATTCTAACATTGCTGCATAAATTCCCAAACGACTTTTTGTCTTCGGAGTTTATTGCGGGAAGTATTAATCTGAATCCTGTTCTGGTTCGAAAAGAAATTGCCAATTTAAAAGCACATCATATTGTAGAAAGTAAAGAAGGAAAAAATGGCGGAACAAAATTGGCTGTAAATGCTTCTAATCTGACATTAAAAGAAATATTTGAAATGACATTTGAAACGATTGGTTTAGGTTTTGCAAAAAATCAGCCGAATCCTGATTGTCCTGTCGGAAGGAAAATCAATCAGAATCTGGAAGCTTTGTACAGTGAAATGAACCAAAAAGTAAGCGCACAGCTGGAAAACATTTCTCTCGAAGATTTTTCGAATCAATTCTAAGCTATTTTTTTAACTAAAACTGTAACATTTTTTATTACTAAATAAATTTTATATCATGAAAATCGCACTTATCGGAGCTACAGGTTTTGTTGGCTCAGCAATCTTAAATGAATTAGCAGAAAGAAAACACGAAATTACTGCAATCGCCAGAACTCCAAAAGAAACAACAAATGCAAACTGGGTGGCGGCTGATATTTTTAATGTTGCCGCTTTGGCAGAAATATTAAAAGGACATGACGTTATTGTAAATGCATTTAATCCCGGATGGACAAACCCAAATATTTATGATGACTTTTTAGCAGGTTCAAAAGCAATTCAGGAAGCGGCAAAAAAATCGGGTGTTAAGCGTTTTATCACAATTGGTGGTGCAGGAAGTTTATTTGTAGCTCCAGATTTACAAGCTGTTGATACCCCAGATTTTCCTAAAGAAATTTATCCCGGTGCAAATGCTGCAAGACATTATTTAAATATAATTAAAGAAGAAAAAGATCTGGATTGGGCATTTTTTAGCCCGGCATTCGAAATGCACGCCGGAACGACGACAGGAAGAACAGGAAAATACCGTTTAGGACTTGATAATCCGGTTTTTAATGACGAACAAAGAAGTATTTTATCTGTTGAAGATTTAGCTGTTGTAATTGCTGATGAAGTAGAGAATCCGAAACACCATCAGGTTCGTTTTACAGCAGGATATTAATTCTTCAAGCTGCAAAGGCACTAAGATCCAGGTTTTTTTCGAATTTATATGAATTGCATTAATTTTTTAATTTAATTCGTTTATTAGTGAAATTCGTGGCAAACATAACAAACAGTTTCAAAAGCAAATACTGCCTTTTGAAACTGTTTTTGTTTTCTGTACTTTTACAAAACCAAAAGAACTACTGTGTCTGATTTACAAAAACATTCGAGTGCTTTACAGGAAAAAGCTGGAATTTCGCCTCCCGAAATTACCAATGCTGTTGCTATAAATCAGATTAAAAAAAACCGCCGGCAACAACCATCTTCCGATGAATTAATAGCCGATATCCTTAGCGGAAACCGAACTGCATTAAGCCGTTCGATTACCTTGATCGAAAGTACCAATCACGAGCATTTTGCAAAAGCCGGTGAGATAATTCAGGGATGTCTCCCCTACGCTAATAAATCAATACGGATTGGTATAACAGGAGTTCCCGGAGTGGGAAAAAGTACTTTTATAGAAGCTTTCGGAAAGCATCTCACACAACTCGGAAAAAAAGTTGCCGTTCTTGCCGTTGACCCTAGTAGTTCACTTTCGCACGGAAGCATTCTGGGCGACAAAACCCGAATGGAGGAATTGGTTAAAGATGAAAATGCTTTTATCAGACCAAGTGCTTCCGGAGATACTTTGGGCGGCGTGGCGCGTAAAACCAGAGAAACTATTATTTTGTGTGAAGCAGCAGGTTTTGATACTATTATTATCGAAACTGTTGGCGTAGGTCAAAGCGAAACCGCCGTACACAGCATGGTTGATTTCTTTCTACTTTTAAAAATTTCTGGTGCCGGCGACGAACTTCAGGGAATCAAACGCGGCATTATGGAAATGGCAGATGCCATTGTAATCAACAAAGCAGATGGCGATAATATTAAAAAAGCAAATCTGGCAAAAGTAGAATTTAATCGTGCTTTGCATTTATTTCCTGCTAAAAAATCGAACTGGCAGCCAAAAGTAACTACGTGCAGTTCTCTGACAAAAGAAGGAATTGCTGACGTATGGAATACTATTTCTGATTATTTTGAAATGACAAAGGAAACTGGATTTTTTCAGGAGAAAAGAAACAATCAAAATCAATTCTGGATGTTGGAGACCATCAACGAACAGTTAAAACAGAATTTCTACAACAATCCAGACATTATTCAGGCATTAGAAGATAATAAAAAAGCAGTGCAAAACAATGAAATTTCATCATTTGCAGCTGCTCAGAATCTTTTGAAAAAGTATTTTCTTAAAGGCTTATAGGTTCAAAGGGACAAAGGGACAAAGTGATGCATCGGTGTCTATCACTTGTTCCTTTGTTCCTTTGTTCCTTTGTTCCTTTGTTCCTTTGTTACTTTGTTACTTTGTTACTTTGTTACTTTGCACCTTTGCTACTTTTTCCTCAACTTATATTTACTCTCTTTATACAAATTTCCAGCTGTAATTACATGCGCCAAAGCATCCTTTGCCAATTCTTCGTTTAATTTAACCGGTATCAGAGTGGTATCATTTTTAATTTCAAATTGTAAAGGTTTTAAATTTGGCTGCATTATTACAACCTGATTTTCAACTCTAAAAGCATTAATATCATTAAACTGCATAATAGATCTTCCTTTTACTTTTGAATCTAATGTATTCAGATTTCTGCCGACCATAGGAGTTTCGAACGGAAGTCCGAGATAAGCCAGCAATGTGGGCGGAATATCTATCTGACTGGCGAGTCTGGAATACGAAACGCCTTTTGGAACTCCGGGACCCATAATTAATGCCGGAATATGGAATTTATTAATTGGAACCAGGTTTTTCCCGTAAGTTCTCGTATTGTGATCTGCGATTACAATAAAAATTGTGTTTTTAAAATAGTCTTCTTTTTTAGCCATTTCAAAGAATTTCCCAATAGAGAAATCGGCATATTTCATGGCATTATTAACGGTATTCGACTTTTTGTCATACGGTTTTATTCGACCCGCGGGATATTCAAAAGGTTCGTGATTCGAGGTCGAAAACATTAGCGAGAAAAAAGGTTTATTTCCTTTTGATTTGAAATACTGATTGGCTTTTGTTACCAAATCTTCATCAGAATAACCCCAGGTTCCTTTAAAAGCATATTTATTTCCATCAGAATCAAAATCTTCCTGATCGACAATGTCGCTGAAACCGTTTCCGTTAAAGAAGGAAGCCATGTTATCAAAATTCGCCATTCCGCCGTAGATAAAACTGGTGTCGTATCCTTTCTGTTTTAAAGCTTCCGCTAAAGTAAAAAAGCCCTGTTGGCTATTACCCAGTTTTACAACACTTTCAGACGGAGAAGGGAGAAATCCTGTGACAACAGCTTCGATTCCGCGAACGCTGCGTGTTCCTGTGCAGTATAAATTGGTAAATAATAAACCTTCTTTAGAAAGTTTATCAAATTCAGGTGTTAATGGTTTCCCTCCTAAAATACCAACATATTCTGCCCCTAAACTTTCCTGTAAAAAGATCACCAGATTATAGGGTTTTGAATGGGCAGAATCCGGTTGCTGTACATGCAAAAACGGAATATCAGGATCTTTAAAATCATTTGGTCCCGCAATCATGTATTTCTTTACGCGTGCAATCGCTTCGGCTTCATCCATTTTACCGTACATTTTAGTATTTCCTTCATTTTTGATAGAATACGCCGCAAAGGCAACAGTATAAAATGAATTTAATCCCAGCGTATTGGTCAACTGATCTGTCGAAAAGACAGCATTACTAGCATTGATCGGACGCTTTGAAGTCAGACTTGAGCGTGCGCCAAAAAACAGTAAAAATGCTACTAAGGGAAATAATAGCAATTTAAATTTATAGTTTGTATCTGTAGTATAAAAAAGCACTTTGCCTTTTTTAAAAGCAAAATAAAGCGTTACTCCTAAAATTAAAAAAGTAATGATGATAGAAGTCAGGTAACTTTTTAAAAGCATTCCCACAACTTCTTTTGGGTAAATAAGGTAGTCCAGAAAAATTTTGTTGGGTCTGGTATCGTATTGCTTTATGAAATCCGGTGAAGCCAATTCTACAAAAAGAATCAGAAATAAAAACAATAAACTGTAAATCACCAGAAAATTGTTTGTGAATTTCAGCCATTTATTCGGCAAAAAAGTAATCAGCAGTGCCGGAAGGAAAGACAAATAACAAAGCAAAATTAAATCCATACGCAATCCTATCGGAAATATGTACCAGAAATCAGGAGTCTGTTCTACTCTTTCCTTAAACAGAAAGAACAGAAAAATGCGGCTCAGTGTTGTAATGAGCAATCCAATTGCAATGAAATTAAAAATAGGTTTTAAAAAAGTTAGCTTCTTCATCAATAAAAATTTAAGAACGTAAAAAAGAGAATTAGATCGTTACAAAGAAATTATTCTTCGTAACGATTTATTTCGCGGTCGTAAAATTCATTTGCTTTCTCAATTAAACCTTCCATTTCGATGTTCAATTCAGATTCGTCAAGATCTTCGGCTTCTTCCAAAAACTCCACCTCATCGTCTTTTAAATTGATAATAAATCGTGGATAATCTAAGTGAATGATAAAAATATCGTCTGGAAAATCTGTATTGTCTCCGAGTAAAAATTTAGGTAATTCCATATTGTTTATTATTTATTTTTAGTTTTTGTTTCTTGTTTATTTTGCCAAAGATCTAAAGGTCTAAAATGTTTTTTTTCAAAACTAAAATATTTAAGAATCTCTATAATGTCCGGCTTCTAATAAACTTCAAATTTAATTATTTGTAAGTGAATTTTTGATTAATTTTCCCGTAAGGTAATTAAAACGAAGATACAGTAAAACGGCCGCAGTTGTTAAACCTGCCAAAAGTCCGATCCAGACACCTTCTGCCTTCCATTCTGTAAACTCTCCGAGATAATACGAAATCGGAAAACCAACTACCCAATAAGCGACAAAGGTGATATACATCGGAATTTTTACATCCTGCAATCCGCGGAGTGCTCCTAAAACCACAACCTGAATTCCGTCTGAAATTTGAAAAACAGCAGCAATTAACAATAATTTTGAAGCAATTTCTATTACCTCTGTATTATCTGTGAGCTGTAAAGTATTTTCCATATTTAAGAAAACATAGGGAAGCACGGTATGAAATAGTACAAAAATGATTGCGAAGAAAACTTCCAATATAATTGCCAGTAAGAAAATGGATCTCGCAACAACCAGTAATTTTTTATAATCCATTAAGCCTCTCTGATTGCTGACACGAATCATTGAAGTTACGCTCAATCCCATGGCAAACATAAACGTTAATGAAGCCAGACTTAATGCAATCTGATTGGCCGCCTGACTCGTTTTCCCTATATTTCCGCAAAGCCAGATTGAAGCCGTAAACAATACTACTTCAAAAAGCATTTGCATGGCAGAAGGAAATCCGATGCTTACGATTTTTTTTATTGTTGTTTTTTTGATTTCATTAAAACTGAAATTGCTGAAGAAACGTTTCAAATCATTTCTTTTCGACAACATAATATGCATGAACATCACGAGGAATATTCTGGAGATTACCGTTCCAAGTGCTGCACCTATAATTCCCATTTTAGGAAAAAACCAGATTCCGTAAATCAGAACATAATTAATTCCAACGTGAAGCACATTTGCCATAACCATTGCATACATGGAGTATTTGGTCATTGACATCCCATCTGCAAATTGTTTATAACCCTGATACATTATTAGCGGAATAAGCGAAAAAGCAACCCAGCCTAAATACGGCTTAGCCAGAACAATAACTTCTGCCGGCTGATGCAGTAATTCCATAATTGGTTTTGCCAGCATAATAACTCCAAAGAGAAACAATCCTAAAATGGTACATAAAAACAAACCGTGATGAAACGCAGAGCGAATTTTACCGTCATTTTTTTCAGCATCTCCTTCGGCTACAATTGGTGTAATAGCAGTAGAAAAACCAATTCCCAAAGACATTGCAATAAAAATCATGCTGTTTCCGAGAGAAACCGCTGCAAGTTCTGTACTTCCCAGTTTACCAACCATAATATTATCAACTATACCTATTAAGGTATGTCCCACCATCCCTAAAATTATCGGGTAAGCCAGTCTTAAATTATACGAAAACTCCTTTGTGTACTGCTTTAAATTCACTTCTTTGTTTTATTAGGCGGCAAAGATAATCAGAAGCTTCGAATTCTGTTCTATTAATAAAATTATATACGAATTTTAAGAGAAAAATAAGCAGACCTCAATATTATATAACGATTACTAAAAATTGTATAACGATCCCAAAGTAGCTCCAATATAATTTTACACCATTAATAATTCAAAAAAAAATGTCATGAGAAAATTACAAATTATCTGCCTAGCTGCTTTTTCATTTTTATGCGCCAACACAACTTTCGCTCAAGACAGTGAAGTCCAAAATTACGATCAGGGTTTTAGATTAGGTTTTGGAGTTAATGGCGGTTTGCCAACCGACGGTGATTACGACTGGGCGCTTGGAGGAGATGTTCGTCTACAGTACGATTTATCTCAAAAAACTTCTTTGACTCTAACAACTGGTTTTACCAATTTGTTTAACGGAGACAAGGACGAACTTGGAAATGACATCAAAGATCTTGGATTTATTCCGGCAAAAGCAGGTTTCAAAGCTTTTGTATGGGAAGATCAATTTTATGTTATGGGAGAAGTAGGTGCTGCTTTTGCAGTAACTAATGACTATAATCAGACTTCATTTTTATGGGCTCCAGGAATTGGATACGCCAATAAATACATTGACTTAAGTGTTCGTTACGAAGATTATCATGATTTTAGAACCAACCAGGTAGCATTGCGTGTTGCTTACGGTTTTAAACTCTAAAAAATAGGTTTAATTTATTATTTTGTTTTTGGTAAAAACCCCGACAGCCCTCTATAGCTAGTCGGGGTTTTTGTTTGTTCTGTTTTTAATTTAAGTTCATAAATAATTCAGAATTATGATTTTTTAAAAAATTATCTGATTGTCAAATTATCTCAATTATCAAATTTACTTATTTCTCGCCCAGTTCCTTTTTATACAATTCTATATTCAAGGCTGTTTTTTCATCCAGTTCGGGTTCTTTAATATCGGTATGTTTTTTCATTTCTTCCCAGATTATTTTGGCTACAATATAGCGTGACATTTCTTTATCATCTGCCGGAACAATATACCATGGTGCGTGCGGAGTTGACGTTTTATTAATGGCTTCTTCGTAATAGTTCATATAATCTTCCCAATAACCACGCTCTTTCAAATCGCCCGGAGAGAATTTCCAATTGTGCTTTTCTTCTTCCAGTCGGCGAAGTAAACGCTGACGCTGTTCTTCCTTACTCAAATGCATATAGAACTTCATCACAATCATTCCGTTTTGTGTAATATGCTTTTCAAAATTATTAATCTGTTCAATTCTCTTTTCCCAGAATTCCGGTGTAATGTCATCAACCGAATTAATATCTGGCAGATTTTCGCCTAAAATATATTCCGGATGCACACGCGTTACCAAAACATTTTCGTAATGTGTACGGTTAAAAATCGCAAATTTTCCTTTTTCTGGCAAAGCAATATAATGTCTCCACAAATAATCGTGTTCCAATTCTGTCGAATTCGGCGTTTTAAAACTATGCACCACAACACCACGAGGATTGAATTCTTTAAAAACCTCGCGAATCAGACTGTCTTTTCCCGAGGTATCCATTCCCTGCAGACAGATTAAAACGCTGTATTTATTGTGCGCATACATTACATCCTGTAAATCGCTCAGTTTTGCTTTTACTTTCTCGAGTTTTTCTTCTTTTTCACTATCGTCGGCTTGTATATCTAATAAAGTTGGAATCTTTTTCAGTTTTATTTTTTCAACAACTTTAAAATCATTTGGATCTATTGATTTCATATTTTCAAATTTTTGTAATATAAATATACTACTTTTACGAAGCAAATTCCTGCTATTCATTGCAATACTTTTCAATAAATTGCTTTTTTCCAAGTATTTCCATTTCTATCAGGGCTAGAGATTAGTTTTCAAAACAACACTTCATGGAAAAATTTACATTAGAAATATTATTTCAGATTATCGGAATTGGTTCGGCATCCGGCTTATTCTTCAACAACGATGCACTTTATGTAATTGGCGATAACAGCGGATTTCTGTACGAATACAATATGCAGAATCAACAATTGAATCAACATCCTTTATTGGATAATCCAGCCCAGAATATTCCCAAAAACCTAAAACCCGATTTTGAGTCAATGACCAATCATAACGACACACTTTACATTTTTGGTTCCGGCTCTACCGAAAAAAGAAATCAGATGCTTGCTTTTGATCTGAAAAATAAAACGGTCGTCCAAAAAAATAATCTGGTAGATTTATATGCATTAATGCAGAGTTTCGGCGAAATAAAACCCGAAGATTTCAATTTGGAAGGTGCTATATTCGATGGAGAAAACTGGTACTTATTTAATCGAGGAAACGGAATTTCAAACAAAAACACCATTTTTACAATTCATGCCAAAAATCTTTCAGAAGAGTTTGCCTTGATTTCTGTTAATTACAAACTTCCAAAAATTAAAGGCGTTCGCTCCAGTTTTACCGACGCGGTCTTGGTAGAAGATAAAATTTACTTTCTATCTACTGCAGAAGACACCAAATCGACTTATGACGACGGCGAAATCTTAGGAAGTTTTATTGGCCGCATCGATCTTAAATCCATGAAAATAGATTTTACGCAAAAAATAACCTCAACAAATAAATTTGAAGGTTTGACTTTGTACAAAAAATCAAATGACAAAATAGAGTTTTTGCTTTGCGAAGACAATGACACAGATTTATTAGAAACTAAAATCTATAAATTGACTTTGCCGGTTAAGTAAAATTTGATCAGCTTTTTTGTCATTCCGAGGAACAAGAAACCTTCGCAAGTAACCCTACAATCTTTTTTGCGCGGAGAATATTATTCAGAATGAATAATAGAATTTATAAATGTTAGACGCCTGCATTGCGTCTCTATGGTAAACCTCTTTAACTTTGTAGCTTTGTAACTTTGACCCTCAAAAAAGTTTTTAAACTTTTTTTCATTCCCGTCCCAACCTTTTTATCTTTTAATGTCTCTATATAAGAAAGACACCAATTGTGATAAACGAAACTCAAATAGCAAACTGTAAAAAAATGCACCGCGATGCCCAGCGTCAGGTGTACGAATACATGGCGCCAAAATTGTACCGCCTTTGCAAAAGATACCTCAAAAAGGAAGAAGAGATTGAAGAAGCCCTTGCCGATTCCTTCTTTACAATCTTTACCAAACTGGATCAGTTGAAAGAAGCTTATGCTTTTGAAGCCTGGGCCAGAAGAATTACGGTAAACCATTGTTTGGCGACCATTAGAAAAGAAACCAACTTCAACATGTATCTCGATGACGTAAAATTGCTTTCGCAGCCTTTTGTCGATGAACTGAATACATTAGAAGAAGAAGATTTACTGAATTTATTAAATCACATTCCGGATGGCTGTAAAACAGTATTCAATCTTTTTGTTATAGAAGGTTTTGCGCATAAAGAAATAGCCGAAATGCTAAAAATCTCCGAAGGTACTTCAAAATCACAATTGAATGCTGCCAAAACCAAACTTAAAGAACTGGTTAATAAACTGTATTATCAAAAAGCAAAGTAGTCATGGACAATCAGGATAAATTATTCGATAAAATAAAAGAAGCTTCGCAAAATGCGGAATTCAAAGACTTTCCCGGAATGGAAAAAGTCTGGTCAAGAGTAGAAGAAAAACTAGACAAAAAAGAAGATAAAAAAACAATTTCATTATGGAAGAAGGTTGCAATAGCTGCTTCTCTCCTACTATTAATTTCTTTAGGTTCTCAATTTTTACAATCTGATGAAAATGCTGTTAATGAAACTCCAAAAGTAGTTTTAGATCAAAAAGAAAAAGATAAAGATCCGATTAACACAGAAAGCAACGAAATTATTTCAACTAATTCTGAAATTGTTACGACAGAAGAGGGCGCTAAGATTTTAGAGATTCAAAAAGAAAGACAAAAGACGGTTGCTGTTCAGGAAACAATTGTTCCAAAAACCACGTTAGCTCAACCAATTTCATCTCCAAAAATTAGCGCTGAAGCTGTTACCGCTGCTCCGGCTCAAAAAGATTATATATCCGAAAGTAATGAAATGTATGCACAGGAAGAAAAGATTTCAGGCTCACTTGAAAGAAATGAAAGAGAATCTGCAAAAGTTGCCTTTGCTGCAAGAGAAACTCAAAAAGCAAAAAAGCCAGCTCCGCTTGTAATTCTGAATGGAAATGCAATGGCACACAGTGACGCTGCTAAAAGGGATAAAATGATGCGATCTGAAATAGAAAATGTAAAGCCAGAAAATATGGATTCATTACTGATTTTAGATGAACCTTTATACATAATCGACGGGATTTATTATTCGGAAAATGATTTATTCGGAAATAATCCAACAAGTCCGTATGCACCTTTAGACAAACAAGACATTAAAACAATAACCATTTTACAAGACCTTGAAGCTACTTCCAAATATGGCGAAAAAGGTAAAAAAGGAGTCGTAATTATCACTACAAAAAACGGAAAGCCGACGCCTAAAAAATAATCTCAAGCTTTGTCAAAGTTCGCGGCTTGACAAAGCTTACAACTCATTATTAACTTAAAAAATTATTATCATGAAAAGTTTAAAACTTATTTCATCAGCCATTGCTATGCTTATATGTTTCGTAAGTATGGCGCAGGAAAGAACGATTACCGGAAATGTCACAGATGAGTCCAAATTACCAATTCCGGGCGTTACAATAACGATCAAGGGTACTAAAAAAAATACGCAAACAGATTATAAGGGGAATTATTCTCTTCTGGCAAAAAAAGGAGATGCACTTGTTTTTAGTTTTATTGGAATGGGTTCTCAAACCCTATATGTAAAAGAATCCAATGTTATTAATGTAGTATTAAAAGAAAATAGCGCTCCATTACAGGAAGTCGTTGTTACAGCTTACGGCACAGTAAAGAAGAAATCATATGTTAATGCAATTGTTTCTGAAAAAACACAAAAGAGAAGCACTTCTTCTCCGGCATTGCACGGAAGAGTTGCCGGACATGTTCAAAATAATGTGGGATATGCGGCAAGTCCGAGCGTAACTATTCGCGGAGTCGCCACTCTTTCTCCAAAAAACGAACCGATGTATATTGTGGACGGAGTTACAATGAAAGCCAATCAAATGGCAAAAATTAATCCGAATGATATTGACAATGTTTCGGTTTTAAAAGACAAAGACGCGACTGCCGTTTATGGAAGCAACGCCTCAAACGGAGTTGTCATAATTGCAACTAAAAATGAACTTTACAAAAATCTTTCAGAAAAAGAATTAGACAAAAAATTAAATATCACTCCACTTCCGACAGAACAGAGTCAGGAAGATTATGACACTTTCGTGGAAAATGCTTTTGAAAGTCCGAAAACAGCACCACTTTCTACATTTTCGATTGATGTCGATAATGCGTCGTACACTAACATCAGAAGATTTTTAAATAATGGACAGACAGTTCCAAAAGATGTAGTTCGTGTGGAAGAAATGGTGAATTTCTTTAAATACAGTTATCCTCAGCCAAAAGGCGAAAATCCATTTTCTATTAATACCGAATTGAGCGATTCGCCGTGGAATTCCAAAAACAAAATACTGAAAATTGGTTTACAGGGAAAAAACATTCCGACAGAAAATTTACCGGCTTCAAACTTAGTTTTCTTAATCGACGTTTCCGGTTCTATGGGCGAGATCAACAAATTGCCTTTATTGAAACAATCCATGAAAATTTTGGTAAATGAATTACGTACAAAAGATAAAGTTGCCATTGTAGTGTATGCAGGTGCTGCGGGGATGGTTTTAAAACCCACTTCAGGCGACGAGAAAAAAACAATCAATGACGCACTTGATAATTTACAATCCGGAGGAAGTACGGCTGGTGGTGCAGGAATTGAACTGGCTTATAAAATTGCTTCAGAAAATTTTATTAAAAATGGTAACAATCGTGTTATTCTGGCAACCGACGGCGATTTTAACGTTGGAAGTACTTCTAATTCTGATATGGAGAAATTAATTGAAGAAAAAAGAAAAACAGGCGTTTTCTTAACTTGTCTGGGTTACGGAATGGGAAATTATAAAGACAGCAAAATGGAAACACTGGCAGACAAAGGAAACGGAAATTATGCGTATATCGACAACATTCAGGAAGCCAACCGCTTTTTAGGAAAGGAATTTAAAGGCTCGATGTTTGCCATTGCAAAAGATGTAAAAATTCAAATCGAATTCAATCCCAAACAAGTACAATCGTACCGACTAATTGGATATGAAAACAGAAAACTTCGTCCGGAAGATTTTAAAAATGATGCCATCGATGCGGGCGAATTGGGGAGCAACCATATTGTGACGGCATTATATGAAATCATTCCGGCAGGAGTTTCCAGCGAATATATTAGCAGTTTACCAGATGATTTAAAATATACTAAAACAGAAGAATCTGCAACAAATTTCAGCAATGAACTGGCAACAGTAAAATTCCGTTACAAAAAACCGGATGGTAACAAAAGTACTGAAATGGTTCAGGTAATTGACAATAAAACAATCGCTCTGGACAAAGCCAGCGACGACATGATATTCAGCACCGCTGTCGCCTGGTTCGGATTGAAACTGAGAGATTCAAAATTAATCGCCAACAAATCTTCTGATGATATTGCATCTTTAGCCAAACAGGGATTATCAAATGATGTCGATGGTTATAAGGCAGAATTTGTAAGACTGGTAGAAACTTTAAAACAGTTTAATTGATATAATTGTCAGAGCAAATTAAACCTGGAGACGCACTTCGGTGTGTTTCCAGGTTTATTTTTTTTGCGGTTAAATCATCATTAACAATAAATCCTGAACAAGGATTTGATAGATATTTTAGTACATTTGATCTTTATCAATCAAATATTATATACTCAATGAATTCAATTTTAAGCCAGAATCTATTTTTAGCAAAAGAACATGTCGGAATGTTTAAAGCCGCAAACAATTACGATATCTACAATCCCGACAACAATCAAATTATCTTAAACTGCCGTGAAAATAATTTAGGCTTTTTTACCAAAATATTACGTTTTACCGATTACAAAAGAGCTACTCCTTTTAATGTTGAAATTTCAACTCCGTCGGGAGAAAAATTAATTACCGTAAGAAGAGGTGTTGCTATTTTTCGTTCTACCGTTGAAGTATTGGATGAGAAAGATCGTTTGGTTGGAACCTTCAAACAAAAATTCTTTTCTATCGGAGGTAAATTTGACATCTTAGACAAAAACGAAAAACCTGTTGCGACTTTACAGGGAAAATGGACTGGTTGGGATTTTAAATTTTCTCACGAAGGAAAACCACTGGCGCAGGTAAGCAAAAAATGGGCAGGATTAGGAAAAGAATTCTTTACCAGTGCCGACAATTATGTACTTCAGATTGAAGAAACCGTACCAACTGACAGCCCTTTAAGACAGTTGATTTTAGGAGCTGTAATGTGTATCGATATGGTTTTGAAGGAATAATAAAACCTGTTAAACTTAGATTAAGAATACATCTCAAAGCATTATTTTTAGTTTGCAAAAGCTTATTTTTGTAAGACTCAAAATAATGCTTTTGCATTTTCTAAATTTACAATCATGACTGACTTAAAAAATAAAAATGCGCTTATAACAGGCGCCGGAAAAGGAATTGGAAAAGCCGTGGCTATTGCTTTGGCCAAAGAAGGTGTAAACTTAATTCTGGTTTCGAGAACGCAAAGCGACATTGATCAGCTGGCAAAAGAAACTACAGATCTTGGGGTCAAAACTATAGCGATCTCTGCAGATGTTGCCGATATTAATTCCATCAATAATGCTGTTGAAAAAGCATTAAATGAATTTAAAACTATTGACATTTTGATAAACAGCGCCGGAATTGCATCTTTTGGGAAATTCATGGAACTTGAACCGGAAGCTTTCGAAAGAATTATTCAGGTTAATTTAATGGGGACTTATTATACAACCCGCGCCGTAATTCCAAATATGATCGAAAGACAGACCGGAGATATTATTAATATTTCCTCAACTGCGGGATTGAACGGAAATGCGTTGACAAGCGCATATAGCGCCTCTAAATTTGCTGTTTTAGGTTTAACCGACTCCTTAATGCAGGAAATGAGAAAACACAATATACGTGTTACCGCTTTAACACCTAGTACGGTGGCAACTGATATGGCGAAAGATTTGAATCTGACAGACGGAAACCCCGAAAAAGTAATGCAGTCTGAAGATATGGCAGAATTAATTATTTCGCAGCTGAAACTAAACCGAAGAGTTTTTGTGAAAAACAGCAGTATTTGGTCTACTAATCCTTAATTTAAATCTCAAATTGTAGAAATCTCAAATTCCAATTTATTAACTTAGAGATTGGAATTTAAAAAAAACGTAATGGAGCAATATTTAAGACAATTGGTCGAAATTGAATTTCAGGATAAAAAAGAAATCTTTACCGGTTTTCTTATCGATTATTCTGACGACTGGATTTTACTTCGAAATAATCCTGTCGATTTTATATTGGATGGTTTTGTGATTTTAAAAAATAAAAATATTGAAGCGGTTAATCGTGATCATGATTTGGCTTTTAATGAGAAAGTAATTCGAATGAAAGGCTTACAAATCAATTCGGAAGATATCATTCCGATACGCGATTTAGCATCGATTATGAAATATGTCTCTGAGAAATACGGCATTTTTCAACTTGCAAAAAAATCTTCAAAATCTGCTTATTTAGGAAAACTGATTGACTTTACAGACGAAGAACTTACAATTGATTTTCTGGATACAAAAGGTCAGTTTGGTGGCGAATTAAGTTTTAATCCTGAAAAAATTCGTGTTATTGAATTTGATACAGATTATATTAATTCGTTGAAATTGATTGTTGGAGAGGATAATTGATTTTTTTTGTTTCACAGAGATTCGCGGAGGTTTTTCGCAGAGATACACGAACAATTTTTAATAAAAAAACGACAAAACTCTTTAATTTAAAGTTAAAGAGTTTTGTCGCTTTTGTCATTTCGACCGAAGGGAAAAATTACACTAGTATATCGACAAAGATTGGTAATTTACTTTGTGGAGTTTGTGATTTCTCCCTTCGGTCGAAATGACAAACTTTATGTTTTTCTAATTATTTTCTTGATTAAACCTCTGCCAGTTTATTTAAAAACTCCAGACGAACACTTCCGTCTTCATCAATTTTGGTCAGATTTATTTCCTGCAAAGTATTTACGAGTTCCGGATTCCACGGTGTTTTTACTTTTACATAATTTTCTGTAAATCCATGTATGTAACCTTCTTTATTTTCTCCTTCAAAAAGAACTGTTCTGTTGGTCCCCAATTGACTTTCATAAAAAGCACGACGCTTTTTAACGGACAAACCGCGAAGCATTTTACTGCGTTTTGCCCTTACATTTGAGGGAACAACGCCTTCCATGTCTACTGCTTCTGTATTATCTCTTTCTGAGTATGTAAAGACATGCAGATACGAAATATCCAGATCGTTTAAGAAATGATAAGTTTCTAAAAAGTGCTCGTCTGTTTCGCCCGGAAAGCCAACAATAACATCCACTCCAATGCAGGCATGCGGCATTACCTCTCGTATTTTATTGACACGATCGATATAAACTTCACGTAAATAACGACGTTTCATTAATTTTAAAATATAATTACTTCCAGATTGCAGCGGAATGTGAAAATGGGGTACAAAAGTTCTGCTTTTGGAAACAAATTCTATGGTTTCGTTTTTTAGCAAATTCGGTTCGATGGATGAAATTCTCAAACGTTCAATTCCTTCTACTTTGTCCAGCGCCTGAACCAAATCCAGAAAAGTATGCTCGTGTTTTTTATTCCCGAACTCCCCTTTTCCGTAATCTCCAATATTTACGCCTGTTAGAACAATCTCGCGAATATTCTGAGCTGAAATTTCTTTGGCATTTTTTAAAACATTTTCTAAGGCATCACTTCTTGAAATTCCACGTGCCAGCGGAATTGTACAATAGGTACATTTATAATCACAGCCATCCTGCACTTTTAGAAATGCCCGGGTACGATCTCCTATAGAATAACTTCCTACATAAAAATCGGCTTCGGCAATCTCGCAGGAGTGCACTTCACCCATGTCGTTTTTACTGAGATCATTTATATAATCGGTAATTTTGAATTTCTCTGTAGCTCCCAAAACCAAATCTACACCGTCTACAGAGGCTAGTTCTTCTGGTTTTAATTGCGCATAACAGCCAACAGCGGCAACAAACGCTTTTTCGTTAAGCTTCATCGCTTTTCTCACAACTTGTTTAAACTGTTTATCTGCATTTTCTGTAACCGAGCAAGTATTGATTACATATATATCTGCAACATCTTCAAAATCGACGCGGTCAAAACCTTCGTCATTAAAGTTTCTGGCAATTGTAGAAGTTTCTGAAAAATTCAGTTTACAACCCAGCGTATAAAAGGCAACTTTCTTTCTGTTTTCCATAATCTGTCTTAAATTAATGAAATCGTTGTCAAAAAATTTAAGGTTGCAAATTTACAAACAATATTCATCAAAAGAAAGCGATTAATTTACTTCGGGTCAGGAATTTGAAGTAGATGCAAATATCCCTGCATAAAAAGAGATTAATAATAAAATTTATTTTTATGCGAATACTATCCAACCAGAACTTTTTTTTAACATTTCAATAAGAATAAAATGACAAAATAATCGATTAAATGCAAATATTATCGATTAAATACATTTTTTATTCGTTTAGATTCAAAATTTCTTACATTTACCTTTGTTATAATTTTGCGATTGAATAAATCCGTATTTAAAAATTTTAAGAGGATTTGATTAATTAAATAATAATTCACGCATAACAATTTTGAATTTTACTCGTTATGTTGTTGTTTTGTGTTACAAAATGAAATGGGAAAGCCGAAAACCAAAGAGAGTAGGCAAAATATTATACAAATACCACGCTTTATGAAAGCATTTTTACCCACGATCTGCTTGATGTTCCTAACCCTTTTTAGTTCGCAAGCGCAAACTAATGCTCCGGCTTCAAATCCATTTCCTTCGATTAGTACATTGACTACATGGGCAAGCATGAACTCACAACAACAATTTGATGTTGCGATTCGCGCTGTTGGATTTAAATTTGAAGTAAAAGAGCCAGGCGAAGGTTCGACAGCTTACACTTATATTCGTAAAGTAACTGTAAATGAAGTAAACTATACGGATAGAATTGTTTACAGAATAACTAATAATAACTCAGCAAGCATTATTTCTTTGGTAACTGCTTCTACTGATTTAGTTAGTTTGTATACACCACAATTAGCAAGTTTTAAAAACAACAACTGTAAGACTGAAATGTCTAAAGACAAAAACACAACCTGCAGCTGTTACGAAAGTGCTAATTTTGCAATCGATCTTTGCGACGAGCGTGTAAAATTAACTATGGGTGACGGAAATAAATATTTTGTTTCTGTAGCTAAAAAATAATAGTACAATATTTTAACTCTAAATGGTTTCCAAATCTTTACTGACTTTTAAGTATGTAAAGATTTGGAACACATTTTTTTTAGTTTGAGTCCGGATTTTTGAGTTCATACCAAACTTCTAATTCTTCCTGATAAGTAAACGAATTCACAAAGTGAAAACCTAACTTCTCCAGGATCTTCCTTGAGCTTTCATTTCCCGCATCCGCGTAAGCGTAAAGTGCTTGTGCTTTCAATTCTTTAAAAGCATAATCCACAAAAGCTTTTCCGGCTTCAGAAGCATACCCTTTTCCCCAGTGTTCTTCGATAAAACGATATCCTAATTCGTAGAAATTCTGGTGTTTATTGATCTCATCAGTAATATATTTTATTCCCGACCAGCCAATAAATTCGTTTGTTTCTCTTAGAATAACAGCCCATCTTCCGATGCCGAAATTCTGATACTGTTTTTGAATATTTTCAATATATTCAATGCTTTCTTCAATATGTTTTACAGGTCTGTTGCCCAAAAACAAATGCACATTTGGGTTCGAATCCAACTCAAACATTCCGTCAGCATCTGAAAGCTGTAATTCCCTTAAAATTAAACGTTCTGTTTCAATTGGTTTTTTCATCGTATTTAATTTAAAATGTAGCGCTGTACAACCTCGGCTACTCCATCATTATTATTTGAAGATACGATTAAATTTGCTTTATCCCGCAATTCCGGTGCTACATTATCAACCCATACTCCCAAACCGGCGTATTCGATCATTGTTAAGTCATTTGCCGCGTTTCCTACTGCTATAATTTCATTTTGATGAATTCCCAGCTTTTCTGCCAAAAGTTTCAAACTGGCCGCCTTATCGATTCCTAATTGCGCTACTTCCAGAAAAAAAGGTTTGGAAGTTGTAACACTCAAATGTGGCATTGCCGCAATTAAGTCTTTTTCTACCGTTTTTAAATAATCAGGATCCTGCAATAAGATGCATTTTACCGCCGTTCTGTCAACATAACTTTTAAAATCCGGAACTTTACGATGCGCCATTCCGGTAATTTCTTTTTCGATTTCAATATATTCTGAATCTGTTTCGCTGATAATTTCATTATCCAGATACGTGATAATATCGGTTTTCATTTTCACGCTGTAATCGTATAAAGCGTGAATTTGTTCAACTGTCAATTTCTGTTCAAACAAAATCAAATCATCTTTTACGCGGCTTATTATGGCTCCGTTAAACGAAATCATATACGAATCGTTTAGATCTAATTGTAAATCTTTTGCATAAGAAGTCATCGCAATAGTTGGTCGTCCAGAAGCCAAAACTACATATACACCTTTTGCCTGGGCTTCTAAAAGTACTTTTTTATTTAAATCTGAAATTGTGTGGTCGTCTGTCAACAAGGTATCATCCATGTCGAGTACAATCATTTTGTATTGCATTTTTTTAGTTCTTAATTTTTTAGTTTTTTTAGTCCCTGATACTTCGTTTTTAGCACTTTGTTCTAAACAATTAGTTTCTAAGAAGAAGGAATGGTAACTAAATCACTATGTATTAGATACTCATTCTAAATTGTTCTACAACAGGATTTGCTTTTGCAAAATCTGTTTCCTGAATAAACAATTCAACAGCTAAATCGGTCTGACCGAATCCGCCCAAACGAGCCGACTGAATATTATCTTTTTTTACTGTTTCTACTCCTGCTTCTTCTAATCTTTCCTGCAAAGCAATTGCTAATATTTCGCTTCCTGAAAACACCTTCATTAATCCCATGACATTTTTTTATTAATTAATTATTTATTTTAATCAAAATCCCGATTTGTAGTTAAAACCAAAAATCGGGATATATTATTATTCTTCTTCCTGAATATCATCTTCTTCCTCATCGAGTTCCTCTTCTCCTTCTTCATCCATATCAAATAAATATGGTTCCAGCAACATTTTATCTGCAAGGATTTCAATACGCTCTGTTAATTCTTCGGCAAAAATAATACGCTGTACTTTTGCAATACTATTGGAAATACGCATGATTTTGGTTTCGTTGCGCAATTTCAAAATCGGATCTGCATCATCCAAAATCATCATTTTCAGACGGTTTACATTGTAACCAGCCGTGGTAAACATATCATTTAATTTGACCGGCGTTCCGATTAAAACATCAATTCCGGTTGAAATATAGTTTTTATCATAATCCATATCCCCTTTTTCATGAACGCCATAAATTTCCAGATCGGTATATTTTCCGTATTTATTAAAAAGCTCTACCATTTCCAAAACCTTTGCTTTATCTTCAACGATAATCAGGGCTCGTGGCGATTCTTCTGTTTTTCCGGCCAATTGCTGAATCACATTTATGACAATTGTTGTGGTTTTTCCGCTTCCTTCCGGCGAAATAATAATACAATCGGCACCACTTTTTATGGTAGAGAAAGTTTCTAACTGAAGCGCATTAGCTTCCGTTAAACCATTTTCAATTAAACCGTCCTGTAATTTTTCGTTTATTTTTTTTAGTTTCATCTAATGGGATTAAAAGATTAAAAAATTGAAAAATTGAAAGATCCTAAATTGATCTTTCAATCATTAAATATTTAAATCATTAAATTAATTTATTTGCTTGCAAAAAGTTTAACATCCGTTTCTGAGATTTCGCTGCCTCCTAAAATAATCAGTCTTTCTACTACATTTCGAAGTTCACGAATATTTCCCGTCCAGTCGTATTCCTGCAATAATTTAATGGCTTCCGCCGAAAATCCTTTCACAGCATTTCCTTGTTCTGAAGCTATTTTTTCTGCAAAATGAGAAATTAAAGCCGGAATATCATCGCGTCTTTCATTCAAAGGTGGGACTTTAATTAAAATAACGGCTAATCTGTGATACAAATCTTCACGGAAACGGCCTTCGGCAATTTCGGTTTTTAGATCTTTATTGGTTGCAGCGACAACACGTACGTCTACTTTTATGTCTTTATCGGCACCCACCCTGGTAATCATACTTTCCTGCAGTGCGCGTAATACTTTGGCTTGCGCCGAAAGGCTCATGTCTCCAATTTCGTCGAGGAAAATGGTTCCCTTATCGGCTGCTTCAAACTTTCCTGCGCGATCTTTAACCGCCGATGTAAAAGCGCCTTTTACGTGTCCGAATAATTCGCTTTCGATCAGTTCACTCGGAATCGCAGCACAGTTTACTTCGATTAATGGAAAATTAGCGCGCTCGCTTTTCTCGTGTAATTGGTGTGCTACTAATTCTTTTCCGGTTCCGTTTGGCCCGGTTATCAAAACTCTGGCTTCAGTTTGCGCTACTTTATCAATCATCATTTTGATATGATTAATAGATTCGCTCTCCCCGATCATTTCGTAATTTTTGCTGACTTTTTTCTTTAGAATTTTATTCTCAACAACCAATTGTTTTTTGTCTAAAGCGTTGCGAACGGTATTCAAAAGACGGTTTAAATCAGGTGGTTTTGAAATATAATCAAATGCCCCCAAACGCATAGTATGAATAGCCGTTTCCATGTCTCCGTGTCCGGAAATCATTACCATCGGAATTTCAGGTTTTATTTTCTTTACTTCTTCCAAAACCTCAACACCATCCATTTTGGGCATTTTGATATCGCACAAAACCAGATCGTAATCGTTGTTTTTTATTTTATCGAGTCCGGCCACACCATCTTCCGCTTCATCAACCTGATACGAATCATTTTCTTCTGATAAAATTTTTACCAAAACCCTTCTGATTGCCGCTTCGTCTTCTATAATTAGTATTTTACTCATTCTTTTTAAGGTTCAAGGGTGCAGAGGCACAAAGAGGAAAAGGTTCTTTACTTTGTCACTATCTACACTGCATCTTTACTATATTAATATATTTTTTAACGCAAAACGACAGAGATTGGAAACCTTTGTTCCTTTGAACCTCTGATGCTTTGCTCCTTTTTCCAATCAATATTTAAGCCATCTGTACAATTCTTTCCAGGTTGGTTTTTTGCCGTACATTAAAATACCAACACGGTAAATTTTTGCGGCGAACCACACAACAAGGAAAAACGTAGCAAACAATAATGATACCGAAATTGCAATTTGCCACCACGGCACTCCAAATGGAATACGCATTAACATCACTATTGGCGAAGTCAGCGGAATCATAGAGAATGCAACTGCAACTGTTCCATGCGGATCGTTTACAACTGTAAAAAATCCGATATAAACACTTAAAATAAGCGGCATTATGATGGGTAATAAAAATTGCTGTGAATCGGTTTGATTGTCTACTGCCGCTCCAATTGCAGCGTAGAATGAGCTATATAAAAAATAACCTCCAATAAAATAAACTACAAAACCAATAATGATACTGGCAATGGGAAGATTCCATAATTCGGCAATGTACATTTGAGCCATCCCCGAAAGTTCGTGCTGCGCCGATTGCATTAATTCTGGCGAAATTCTGGCCGTTGGACCGACATTCACACCAAAAAATGCCGATGCAGCAAACATTAGTCCCAGACCTATAATGGCCCAAATGGCAAATTGTAAAATTCCGGCCAATGAAGTTCCGATAATTTTACCGATCATCAAATCAAATGGTTTTACAGATGAAATGATAATTTCAATGATACGGTTTGTTTTCTCTTCTATTACACTTCGCATAACCATGTTGCCGTAAATGATAATAAACATCATTATCAGATAACCAAACGCACCTCCGATTCCGATTTTTATTTCATTCAGTCCTTTTAGACTTTCTTCCCCAGAAGCTTTTGCCAAATGAATATTAACTTCTCCCTGCGCCTTTTGAATGGCCAAAGTATCTAGCTTTGCTTTTTGTAAATTGATTTTAGTGATTTTTGAAGCAATAACATCCTGAGTGTTTTCGATAAAAGCAATACTTGGACTATTGTTGGAAATAAATTCAATTTTTGATTGTAATTCTCTTTCTGAATCTGTTTTAGGAATTACTAATAATCCGCTGAAATTCTCTTTTGAAATGCTGTCTTTTAAGGCACTGAGACTTACTTCAGATAAATTCAGATATCTATATTCTCCCCCTTTTTTGTTTTCTTTTAAAAAATCTCCCGCGAACAAACCTGTTTCATCATGAATTGCAATTCGCTTAGTATCTGCTTTCATAGAACTTAAATAGCCAATAAAACCCGCTACTGCAACAAACAATATCGGACTTAAAAAAGTCATGACAACAAAAGATTTGTTTCTGACTTTTGCAATAAATTCTCTTTTTATAATTAGTGAAATTATACTCATTTATTTTAGATTGTTAGATTTTCAGACTTCTTAGACTTTTTTAGATCTTTTTAAACTTCCAGATTTATCTAAGAATCTAAGAAGTCTAGCGATCTAAAAGTCTATCCTGTTACTGTTTGAATAAAAATATCGTTAATACTTGGAATTTTTTCTACAAAATGAGTTACCTGACCTCGTTGTGTCAGGATATTAAGTAATTCGTTTGGCGCCGAGTTTCCAATCTCTATATTCAATTTCAAATCTTCATTTAGTGACTTAAAATTTGCAGGAGAAACCGTGAATTTTTGTGTAATGTCGTACATCAAACCCTCAACATTGCCTGTTAAAATTCCGACTTCAAAACTATTGGTTCTAAACTGTCGTTTAACATCGGCAACTTTTCCTTCGATTAGTTTATTTGATTTGTGAATTAAGGAAATATGATCACATAGTTCTTCTACACTTTCCATGCGGTGTGTCGAAAAAATAATTGTAGAACCTTGTTCTTTCAAAGCTAAGATTTCATCTTTGATTACATTCGCATTTACAGGATCGAAACCTGAGAAAGGTTCATCTAAAATCAGCAATTTTGGTTTATGAAGTACACAAACCACAAACTGAATTTTTTGTGCCATTCCTTTAGAAAGTTCCTGAATCTTCTTGTTCCACCAACCCTGAATTCCTAAACGATCAAACCAATAATCCAGTTGTTTTTTGGCTTCGGCTTTAGAAAGTCCCTTCATCTGAGCAAGATACAAACATTGCTCTCCTACTTTCATGGTACTGTACAAACCTCTTTCTTCGGGCAAGTAGCCAATAGTCTGCACATGTTTGGGCTGCAGTTTTTCTCCATCTAAAATTACTTCTCCACGATCGGGCATCGTAATTTGGTTGATAATTCTGATAAGGGAAGTTTTTCCAGCTCCGTTTGGACCTAAAAGTCCATAAATGCTTCCTTTCGGAACATTTAATGAAACTTCGTTAAGCGCCACATAATCACCGTATTTTTTTACGACTTTATGTACTTCAAGTAAGTTGCTCATTTGTTTTTATCGATTTTCTATGTCAAATTGACCTTTGCTGTTAAGCGGATGTAAAAATAATTAATTCAAAGCTATTACAAGTATGAATAAGCAAAAAACCCATTCTAAATTTATCTTAGAATGGGTTTTATTTATTTAAGCACTTTTAAAAAAGTTTTAGTTATGAAAACATGTCTTTTACTTTTTCAAAAAATGATTTTTCAGATTTCTCAGGATTTGGAGCAAAATGCTCATTATTTAAAGCATTTTCAAAAAATTGTTTTTGCTCTTTATTTAATGTTTTCGGAGTCCAAACGTTTACATGCACTAATAAATCACCACTTCCGTAACCGTTTAAACTTGGAATTCCTTTTCCTTTCAGCCTTAAGATTTTTCCGGACTGAATTCCTTCTTCCAACTTAATACGGACTTTTCCGTTAATTGCTTCAATATCTTTAGAAGCTCCCAAAACTGCTTCCGGAAAACTGATATATAGATCGTAATGCACATTTTCACCTTCACGTTTCAGGAATTCGTGCTCAATTTCTTCAATAGCTACAATTAAGTCTCCCGGTATACTGTTCCCTGGAGCATCGTTTCCTTTATTAGAAACTTTTAACTGCATACCGTCAACAACCCCTGCAGGAATTTTGATTGATACTGTCTCATCTTCCTGAACCATTCCCTGAGCATCTGCTTCAGAAGGTTTTTTATCTAAAATCTGACCAGAACCGCCACAAGCAGGACAAGTTGATGCAGACTGCATTCTTCCCAAAATAGTATTGGTTACACGCATTACCTGACCTTGCCCGTTACAAGTTGTACACGTTTTATAGGTTACACCTTTGGCCTGAACTTTACGTTTTACTTTTACTTTTTTCTCTACTCCATTTGCAATTTCTTCCAAAGTCAGTTTAACTTTGATACGAAGATTGCTTCCTTTAGAACGGCGAGGACCTCCGCCTCCGAAACCGCCAAATCCGCCTCCGAAGATATCACCAAACTGACTGAAAATGTCATCCATATTCATACCGCCGTGACCTCCGCCGAATCCACCTGAACCATCAAATGCCTGATGTCCGTACTGGTCGTATTTCGCTTTTTTCTGCGGATCGCTTAAAACTTCATAAGCTTCTGCTGCTAATTTAAAGTTTTCTTCTGCCTCTTTGTCGCCCGGATTTTTATCCGGGTGATATTTCAACGCACTTTTTCTATACGCTTTTTTAATTTCGGCAGCATCTGCATTTTTTGAAATGCCTAATATTTCGTAAAAATCTTTTTTCATAGTCTAGGTTAAATTCCAAGTACAAAATTTTAAATCCAAATTTCAATAGATAATATTGACTTTAAGACTTTATATGTTTTTTAGTTCCCGATAACCACTTTAGGAAAACGAATAATTTTATCTCCTAATTTGTATCCTTTTTCAATTACATCAACAATTTTCCCTTTTAATTTATCAGACGGAGCTGGGATTTGGGTAATTGCTTCAGCAAAATCAGCGTTAAAAGCATCTCCTGCTCCAACTTCAACCTGCTCTAATCCTTTAGAAACTAAAGTACTTTTTAGTTTTTCGTGAATTAATTCTACACCTTTTTTCAAATTTTCGTCGTCAGATTTGTTGATTTCTACAATAGCTCTGTCAAAATCATCTAAAACAGGAAGCATTGCAAGCAAAACTTCTTGATTGGCTGTTTTAAATAAATCCATACGTTCTTTCGAAGTTCTTTTTTTGTAATTTTCAAATTCGGCAAATAATCTTAAAAACTTATCTTTTTCTTTTGCTAAGTCTTGTGCCAGTTGCTCTTCAACACTTAATTCTTCAACAATTAACTGCTCTCCATTGGCGTTATTTTCTAACGTTACATCGTCTAATTCTTGATCGAATTCTGTATTTTCCGTAGTCATATCACTTTTATTTTTAAAAATATTTTTAAACTTCATTTTTTATTCTTTCTGTTGGATTGCAAAAGTACTGCCAAATCTGATAAAATGTCAAATTGTCACTTTATTAAAAATGAGCCAATTAAATTTTATTAGTCACTCTGAAAAATTTAGTATAATTTTAAGACTATTACGTTTTAGTTTGATGTAAATTTGAGGACACAACAAAACTAAATTTTTATCATTTAAAATTGAATTTAAGGGCTAGCCTCGGCTATAAAAATAATTATTAATTCAAATTTACCTTATATTAAAAAAAGCTTCGTCAGAAATTCAGACGAAGCTTTTTTTTATGCTTTTTACTTTGGCAAAGTATCAGATTTATCTTTACTTTTAAAATCCAGTTGCACGGGCGGAGGGATTCGAACCCCCATCAACGGTTTTGGAGACCGCTATTCTACCTTTGAACTACGCCCGTAACTTAGGCCGCAAATTAAAAGGTTTTTTTCTTATCTGGCAACTATTTCAGGCACATTTAAAAGGATTTAAGCCAAGTTGTTCAGACTCTTTAAATTACAAACTCTTTACGTTCCCAACGGTTGAAACAATGGGCTATGTTTTATAAATTAATTCGTAAAATTCCGGGCAAAAAAACAAAATCCTTGCGTTCACACGGTTAAAACCGTGGGCTATGTTTTTATAACTTTGCGAACCTTGCGTAAACCTTGCGCTCTTTGTGGTTAAATTCTAAGCCAGCAAAGCATTCTTCAATCCTTCAAAATCAACTGTAACCTGTTCTCCGGAAACAAGATTTTTAAGCGAGTATGAATTGGAAGCCATCTCTGTATCTCCAACAATTACTGCAAACGGAATCAATCGTTTATCTGCATATTGAAACTGTTTTCCTAATTTTACATTGTCAGGATATAATTCTACTTTTATATTTTCTTTTCTCAGCTTCTGAATTGCCTGCGAAGCGTACAACGCTTCCTTATCTCCATAATTTAAAAATAACGCTTTTGAAGTTGCCGCAACAGTTTCCGGAAATAATTGTAATTCCTCTAAAACCAGATAAATCCTGTCCAGTCCAAAAGAAATTCCGACACCGCTCATATTTTTCAATCCAAAAATACCAGTCAAATCGTCGTATCTTCCGCCGCCGCCAATAGAACCCATCGCCACCGTTTTCGGCGCCGCGACTTCAAAAATGGCCCCGGTATAATAATTAAGTCCGCGTGCTAAAGTAACATCCAAATCCAAAGTTGCAGTTGACAATCCTAAAGTCGCCACATTGTCACAAATAAACTTCAGTTCTTCCACACCTTTCATTCCCTCTTCTGATGAAGCCAACATTGCAGAAAGCTGATCAATTTTATCTGTGAAAGTTCCTGAAAAGCTAAAAAGAGGCTGTACTTTAACCAACGCATCTTCAGCAATTCCTTTTTCGATCATTTCTTTTTTAACGCCGTCTTCGCCGATTTTATCCAGCTTATCTAACGCGACTGTAAAATCAATCAATTTATCTGAAGCTCCGATCACCTCAGCAATTCCCGATAAAATTTTACGGTTATTAATTTTAATCGTAACGCCTTCTAAACCTAAAGCAGTAAAAACGGTATCGTACAATTGTACCAGTTCGACTTCCTGCCATAATGACTTTGAGCCTACCACATCGGCGTCACATTGAAAAAATTCCCTAAAACGGCCTTTCTGCGGATTATCTGCTCTCCAAACCGGCTGAATCTGATATCTTTTAAAAGGAAATTCAATTTCACTTTGGTGTTGCACTACATATCGTGCAAAAGGAACTGTCAAATCATAACGCAATGCTTTTTCTGAAATTTTTGACGTAAATTTATTCAGTTCGATTCTTTGTTCTAAACTGATTTTCTCAGCAGAATTTAATTGCAGTTCTTCTAATGCTTCCGGAAGTTCTATTTTACTTTTATTGTAGAAAAAATTACCCGAATTCAGAATTTTAAAAATCAGACGATCGCCTTCTTCTCCATATTTTCCCATCAGAGTATCCGAATTTTCAAACGAAGGCGTTTCAATAGGCTGAAAACCAAATTTTTCAAAATTAGTTTTTATAGTCTGAATAATATATTGACGTTTTGACACCTCTGCCGGTGAAAAATCTCTGGTTCCTTTTGGAATACTTGGTTTTGAAGCCATCTTTTTTATTTTAGATTTCTGATTTAGATTTTGGATTCTTTGAAACTAAAATCTAAACCTTTAAAATTAATTTATTTCTAGATTTTTTGATTGTTGGTTTATAAAAACTTTCGACTTTATGACTTTCCAACATTTGACTTAATTTAAAATCGCCTGCAAATATCTTACTTTTTAAAATAAATATTAAAGGTTCGAAAACAAACTTGTAACAAAAAACGTATTTTCGTGACAAATTGGTCATATGCTAAAATTATTTAAAGAAAATATTCGAATTGCGTTTGGTTCTATCAAAACCCAATTGCTGCGCACTATCCTGACCGTTCTGATTATCGCAATCGGAATTACAGCTCTGGTGGGAATATTAACCGTTGTTTCTGCACTTGAAAACACCATTTCAAATGATTTTGCTTCAATGGGGGCCAATACTTTCAATATCAATCAATATGAAAATAAAGTTCGAAATCGCGGCGGAAACGAGCGCGAAGTTGTAAATCCGATTATTTCTTATCCCGAAGCTGTTGCTTTCAAATCAAAATACAAATATCCTTTTACCGAAACGTCTCTTTCCTTTACTGCTACTTCAACGGCAGAAGTAAAATATCTGGGCGAAAAAACCGATCCCGAAATTACAATTGTAGGTGTAGACGAACATTTTATTACCAACTCCGGACTGGAAACGAGTTTAGGCAGAAGTTTTAATCAATTTGATGTTGAAAACAATACGTATTCCTGTATTGTTGGTTCTGATTTTGAGAAAGGACTTTTGAAGGACATCAATCCAATTGACAAAATCATTTCCATTCGAGGCGCGCGATTTAAGGTTATTGGCGTTTTAAAAGAAAAAGGATCTACGTTTGGAAATAGTCAGGATTTAAGAGTTTTAATTCCGATTCAGGTTGCGAGATCTTTATTTACAGCACCAAACATCAATTATACAATCAGTGTAATGGTTTCTAAAAAAGAAGTTTTAGACCAGGCAATTGATAATGCTACGAGTACAATGCGAAGAGTTCGTAAATTAAGTCCGGTTCGTGACAATAATTTTGGCGTAGTGCGAAGCGATGATTTAATCAACCGTATTTTAGGAATTACGCAGTATTTGGGCTGGGCGGCCTGGATTATTTCGGTAATTACAATTTTAGGTTCCTCTATTGCCTTAATGAATATTATGATTGTTTCGGTAACCGAGCGTACACGGGAAATTGGTGTGCGCAAAGCGTTGGGCGCAAAAAGATCTACTGTAGCTTTTCAGTTTTTTATAGAAACTTTATTGATTGGCCAAATCGGTGGTCTGGTCGGAATTGTACTTGGAATTTTACTTGGCTTTGGCATTGCGGCTGCCATGAGTTTTGCATTTGTAATTCCGTGGATGGCAATTATTGCCGCTTTTGCAACCAGTTTCTGCGTTGCATTGGTTTCCGGATTATATCCCGCAATTAAGGCTTCAAAACTTGATCCTATCGAAGCTTTACGTTACGAGTAATCATAAAAATATAATTATTTTTGATTTGGAATTAAATTTTACCTGATATCATTCTGTCGTTATCGTAAATATCTTTGCGGAGTTCTACTTCTTTAAACTCCATGTTTTCCAGTAATTCAATCATTTCTTTTCCCAGATATTGATTGATTTCAAAATACAATTTGCCATTTTCGAAGAGTGCATTTTTTGCCAGTAAAGCAATTTTTCTATAGAAAATCAATGCGTCGTCATCTTCTACAAAAAGTGCCAAATGCGGTTCGTAATTCAAAACATTCTTTTTGATTTCCTGCTTTTCTAAATTACGGACGTACGGCGGGTTTGAAACAATGATATCAAACTGACAGGTAAACTCTACTGCTTCCAAAATATTGAGCAACATAAAAGTAACGTCAACATTATTGGTTATCGCATTTCTTTTGGCGGTTTCAATTGCTTTGCGGGAAACATCAATTGCAAAAACTTCTGCATTTGGTAGATTTTTTGCTAAAGAAATAGCAATGCATCCGCTTCCTGTTCCAATATCCAGAATTTTTATTTTTTCAGATTTGTTCGGAGTTGAATTTTCATTGATAATCCATTCTACAAGTTCTTCTGTTTCCGGTCTTGGAATCAGAACATTTTCATTTACTTCGAAATCCAAACCGTAAAAGTTTGTTTTCCCAAGCAGATATTGAATAGGAACTTCATTTTTTAAATGCTTAATTAATTCATTCCAGATTATGAAATCACTTTCTTCAAAAGACAATTCGTGATTTAAGGCTAAATCAATCTGACGAAGCTTATGTTTATTTTCAAGAATCAAATAGAAAAAACTTTCTGCTTCGTACGCATCGTAAAAAGGAGCTAATTCTTTAATAAACTGAGTACGATATTGTTTGATTTTCATTTTAATTTGTTGAGCATTATAAAATTCAGTCCGACCTGATTTTTTATCTACCAATAAGTCGGTTTAGTTTAAAATTGTTACAGTTAAAAACTATAAAACTTTCAACATCCAGACCGGACAAGAATTGTGCCCTGTGCAGCCCAGCGGAGCATCAAGATATTCAAAACCAGATTTTTTATACAGCTTTTGTGCAGCATGCATAAAAGGCATTGTCTCTATATAACATTTTTTGAAACCAAAAATCCTTGCCTGTTCCAGACATTTCTCCATCATTTGGGTTCCGATCCCCAGACCTCTTGTTTGGGGCAGAAAGTACATTTTTTGCAACTCGCATATTTGCTCATCTCCATTTTCTAAAGGTGCAATTCCGGCGCAGCCTACAATCTCCCCTTCACTTTCTACAACAAAATATACAGATTTCGATTTATTATATTCTTCAAACATTAAATCAAGATAAGGATCCTCATAAGCTGTCCCGACCTTTGGAATTTCCATTTCATTAAAAACAGATCTTATCAAACTTGCAACTGCCTGATTATCTTCTTTTTTAATTTCTCTGATAAGCCAATTTACCATTTTTTCGTTCTAAATCATTATATATACAAAAATAGAAATAGTTTTTTGATCCTCTGATAACTATTCGGATTGTTTCACAACTTAACGACAATAGTGGACAAAACCTTTAAAATAATTACTTTTGCATTGTGAATATACAAGAGAAATACATTAACCGCTGTATACAGCTGGCACAAAACGGACTTGGAACCACGTATCCGAATCCTATGGTGGGCAGCGTAATTGTGTACGAAAACCAAATTATTGGAGAGGGCTGGCATAAAAAAGCCGGAGAACCTCATGCAGAAGTAAATGCCGTAAATTCGGTAAAAGACAAAGCGCTGCTAAAAAAAGCTACGATATATGTAAGTCTTGAACCCTGCAGTCATTTTGGAAAAACGCCTCCGTGTTGTGATTTAATTATTGCGAATGGAATTCCGAATGTGGTTGTGGGAACCGTCGATCCGAATGAAAAAGTCGCAGGAAGAGGAATAAAAAAATTAATCGAAGCCGGGATAAATGTGACAGTCGGTGTTTTAGAAGACGAATGCAACAAATTAAACAAACGCTTTTTTACCTTTCATCAAAAAAAGAGACCTTATATTATTTTAAAATGGGCAGAAAGTCAGGATGGTTTTTTAGCTCCGGAAAAAATATTTAACCAGGACCGTAAACCTGTCTGGATTACCAATCAATACTCCAGGCAAATGGTTCATAAATGGAGAACTGAAGAACAGGCTATTCTCGTTGGAACACAAACCGTTATTGACGATAATCCAAAACTAAATGCAAGAGACTGGTCTGGAAATAATCCTGTAAGAGTGGTTATAGATCAAAATGGCAGAATAGATAAGAGCAGTTTTATTTTTGATGATACGGTGAAAACAATTGTTTTTTCTAAAGACAAACAAACATCTACAAAAAATACTCAATTTGAAAACATTGATTTTGAGAGAAAGATAATTTCTCCAATTTTGGATGTTTTATATACAAATCAGATCCAATCCATAATTATCGAAGGGGGAAGACAAACCCTTCAATCTTTTATAGATGAGAATTTATGGGATGAAGCGCGCATCTTTATCGGAAAAAGCCGTTTTGAATCGGGAACGAAAGCACCCGTTATTTTAGGAAAAAGCAGTGTTAAAACTACTATATTAACAGACGAATTAATAGAAATTAGAAATTATGATTGACACCATCATTTTCGACTTTGGAGATATTTTTATCAATCTGGACAAACAGGGAACAATTTCCGGATTTCAAAATCTGGGAATGAAAGAATGGATTGCCGAATTTGATGAATTGAATTTTTCGTTTGAAGTCGGCGCCATTTCTCCGGAAGATTTTATTGGCGGATTTCAGAAACAATTACCAAATGCCTCAACAGAAGAGATCTTAAAAGCATGGAATACTGTTTTGGCAGATTTTCCGCTTTACCGTTTGGAGTTTCTTCAGGAATTATCAAAAAAATATCGTCTTTTTCTATTGAGCAATACTGATTCTATTCACATAAAAACTTTTGAAGAAAAAAGTGGTCCTTCTTTTTATCAGGATTTTTACAATTGCTTTGAGAAAGTATACTTTTCGTTTGATTTGGGAATGCGAAAACCAGATCCGAAAATCTATCAGTATCTTATTGACAAACATAATCTGGTTCCGGAGAACACGTTGTTTGTTGATGATAAAAAAGAAAATACAGACAGCGCAGCAGCTTTAGGAATAAAAGTATGGAATCTGCAGGTGGGAAAAGAAGACGTTGTTGACCTTTATAATAAAAATATAGTATAATAATCTGCTTTTGGAAATAATCGATACCTATCAAACCATTGCAATTGCATCTGAAGAAACATTGTTTAAAGAAAAAGGAAGCAAATTCTTTGGCTATGCTTTTCCTATAAACCACGAAGATGAAGTAAAACCGATAATTGAGGAGCTTAAAAAACAGCATCCCCACGCTGTACATTATTGTTATGCCTATCAGCTTGGTGTAGGCAATAAAATTACTTATCGTGCAAATGATGACGGTGAGCCAGGCAATACGGCGGGTGCTCCTATTTACGGACAAATACAATCTTATGGATTAACAAACGTTCTTGTTGTGGTAGTGCGCATTTTTGGAGGTGTAAAATTAGGTGTCGGCGGATTAATTTCTGCTTACAGAACGACAGCTCAAATGACATTGGATGTTTGTGAAATTGTTGAAAAAACAATTGACGAAGAATTTTTAATCTCTTTTGATTATAAAAACATGAATAAAGTAATGCGTGTAATCAAAGAAAAAAAGCTTGAAATTGTTTCTCAGGAAATGGAAATGGATGAAATTTCGGGCTTACCAATTGGCAAAATTGTGACAAAAACACGAAAAAAAAATGCCGAATCTGTATTCAGCATTTTTGATTTAATGTTTGAAATCGATATTAAATTATTATAAAATATTGAAAAAACCTACTGTGTTTTAACATTTATTCTAGGGTTTTAAATATATCCAAAATGTATTCCGGAGGGGCAGTTGGGCGACCTGTTTTTAGCGCTACAAATACCAAAATAAAGCTCGCAGTTGTTAATAACTCATTTGCCTCATTATAGATCGCGCAGTCAAATTCAATCTTAACCGAAGAGTGACTTTTGAAAGTCGTGTGAATTGTTAAAAGTTCATCATATCGTGCCGACTTTTTGTAATTGATATTCATGTTGACAATTGGGAGTCCGATTCCGCTTTCTTCCATGCTTTTATACGAAACCCCTTTATTTCTAAGCCATTCCACGCGTCCAATTTCAAAATAGGGAATATAATTTCCGTGATAAACGACTCCCATCTGGTCGGTTTCTGAGTAACGAACTCGCACTTGAGTCTGATGATTTTTCATTGATAAAATATTAAAAAAATTGAAATTTAAAAAGCCTCTGTACAACTTTTTTTTATAAAATTAGATACCAAAATATTTTTTTTTACAGAAATTTGTTCACATATTTGTTATCCCGAAATACGGAATAAAATTGCTCCTTATTTATTAGGAGAATCTTTATAACAATAATAAAAAATTTATCTGAATCTATGACTAAAACTGCTCAATCGGTATGGGAAAACTGTTTGTCCTTTATAAAGGATAATATTCAAGATCAAGCATACAAAACTTGGTTTGAACCAATCAAATCAGTTGAGCTAACCGATAACGCATTATATATTCAGGTACCAAGTAAATTTTTCTATGAGTGGCTCGAAGAGCACTATGTAAAATTATTGAAAGTTGCGCTTACCAAAGAACTGGGAAAAAACGCAAAGTTACTCTATAAAATTAAAATGGAGAACACTTATGGAAATAAACAGCCGTTTACCGAGCAGCTGCCAAGTTCCAACAGAGTTCCGATGAAACCACAAGAGGTTGATGCTCCATTTAAGAACTTAAATCCTGAACTAAAAAATCCGTTTGTAATTCCGGGAATCAGAAATTTAAAGATTGAATCTCAGTTAAACCCGAATTATAGTTTTGATAATTTCCTGGAAGGAGATTCTAATCGTCTTGCCCGTTCTGCCGGTATGGCTGTTGCAAACAAACCGGGAGGAACTTCATTTAATCCTCTATTGATTTTTGGAGGAGTTGGTTTAGGAAAAACGCACTTAGCGCATGCTATAGGCGTAGAAGTAAAAGATAAATATCCGGAAAAGACCGTTTTATATATTTCTGCAGAGATTTTCACACAACAATACATTGATTCTGTAAAAAAGAATAATCGTAATGATTTCATTCATTTTTATCAGTTGATTGACGTATTAATTATTGATGATGTTCAGTTTTTATCCGGAAAATCAGGAACTCAGGATGTGTTTTTCCATATTTTCAACTATTTACACCAAAACGGAAAGCAGGTTATCTTAACTTCAGATAAAGCTCCTGTGGATATGCAGGATATTGAACAAAGATTATTATCTCGTTTTAAATGGGGATTATCTGCCGAATTACACCAGCCTGATTACGAAACCCGTATCTCGATTTTGAAAAACATACTATATCGTGACGGTGTAGAAATGCCGGAAGATATTTTAGAATATGTTGCCCGTAACATTAAATCAAATGTCAGAGAATTAGAAGGTGCTATTATTTCGTTAATCGCCCAGTCTTCTTTCAACAAAAAAGAAGTTACGATTGAATTAGCAAAAAGTGTCGTAGAGAAATTTGTTAAAAATGTAAAGAGAGAAATCTCTATCGATTATATTCAGAAAATTGTTTCAGATTATTTCCAACTGGATATTGAAACCTTACAATCAAAAACACGAAAGAGGCATGTTGTGCAGGCCAGACAATTGGCCATGTTTTTTGCCAAGAAATTTACAAAAGCTTCTCTAGCAAATATTGGTTCACAGATTGGAGACCGTGATCATGCAACTGTACTTCACGCTTGTAAAACTGTTGACAATTTAGTTTCTACAGACAAACAGTTCAAAAAATTTGTCGAAGACATTAATAAAAAACTAACGCTGTAAACGCGAATCATGCCAATAAAAGTTTTAATGGTTTGTTTAGGGAATATTTGCCGATCTCCCTTAGCAGAAGGAATTTTAGCATCAAAATTACCTGAGGACAAATTCTTTGTAGATTCTGCAGGTACAGGTTCCTGGCACGTTGGGCATTGTCCTGATAAACGTTCCATTGAAGTAGCACGAAAAAACGGAATCAAAATCGATGCTCAAAAAGGCAGGCAAATCAAATCTGCTGATTTTGATGAATTTGATTATATCTACGTCATGGACAGCTCCAATTTTCGCGATGTCGTTCAATTAGCCAAAACTCCGGAACATAAAAAGAAAGTCCGAATGATCCTGAACGAATTATTTCCAGATGAAAATGTAGATGTCCCGGATCCTTATTATGGTGCTGTAAATGGCTTTGATAATGTTTATCAAATGCTGGACGAAGTTACCGATATAATTGCAGATCAGCTTCTTAAAAAACACTCATAATTCAATTCAATTATTTCTATAAGAGAGATAATTGAATTTTTTAATTTTAAACATAATCACATGAAACTTTCTGGAAAATTATATCTTATTCCAACGACAATGGGCGAAAGCGATCCGATGGATGTTTTACCTCAAACCGTAAGGAGAACGATAGAAGTCATTGACCATTATATAGTTGAAAATGATAAAACTGCGAGAAAATCGATAAAAGCGGTTTATCCTGAAAAAAAGCAATCAGAATTGGTGCTTTTTACTTTAAATAAAAGAACAGAACCAAGCGAACATTTAGACTTTATAAAACCTTTACTTGAAGGAAAAAATATGGGATTAATGAGCGAAGCCGGCTGCCCGGGCGTTGCAGATCCCGGCGCTGTAATTGTAAAACTGGCGCACGAAAAAGGGATTCAGGTTGTGCCATTGGTTGGTCCTTCTTCTATCCTACTGGCGATGATGGCTTCCGGAATGAACGGTCAGAGTTTTACTTTTAACGGATATTTACCAATTGATAAAGACGAAAAAAAATCGGCAATTCGTCATTTTGAAAAATTATCTCAGGATAAAAACCAGTCTCAGTTATTTATTGAAACACCTTACAGAAATAACAAATTAGTTGAAGATCTTTTGCAGATTTTAAATCCGTCAACACATTTATGTATTGCTACTGATATTACTTTGCCGACAGAATTTATTAAAACGATGAAGGTTTCTGACTGGAAAAAATTAAAAGTTGATTTGCATAATAGACCCACTATTTTTATTATTCATAAAATGTAAACTAATCTTAGACTTTAATATTATGAGAAAGTTTTTAATATTGATTTTAATCTGTTTCGCACAGATTTCATTTTCACAAAATACTAAGACCAATTCCAAAAAAAAATCCTCTACAAAAGAGTCGCAAGCTGCAACTGTTAATCCCGGAAGCATTGGAAATACAGATTCTAAAATAACAGTAGACGAACCTTGTACTAAAAGTTACCCACAAGGTGATGAACCTAATCACGATTATAGCATTTATAATACAGCAGGCATAGAATTGAAACCTGAGTTTCCAGGTGGAATAGAGGCAATGAACAACTTTATAAAACAAAATTTCAAAAGCCCAAAAGTAGGTTTAAAAGGGAAAATATATGCTACATTTATTATTGAGAAAGATGGATCGCTTAGTGATATTAAAATTTTAAGAGATCTTGGACACCAGACAGGTGCTGAGGCTATAAGAGTTTTACAACTATTCCCTAAATGGAGTCCGGGAAAACAAGACAACAAATTAGTCAGAGTACTGTACTCTATTCCTATGGTAATTAATTAGGTACACAGATCGGACTTTATATGAGTAAACTTCCAAACGTAACCACAAGCATATTTACGGTAATGTCAAAAATGGCGTCCGAATATAACGCAATCAATCTATCACAAGGATTTCCTAATTTTCCTGTTGATGAAAGACTGACTGATATAGTTGCGAGGTTATCCAAAGAAAATGTGCACCAATATACGCCAATGGCGGGTTACCCGCCTTTGATGAACAAAATTGCTAAACTAATTTTTGATTCATACAAAAGAACTATAAATCCCGAATTGGAACTGTTGGTTACTGCCGGTGCCACACAGGGAATTTTCACTACTATTCTGGCTTTAGTAAAAGAAAATGAAGAAGTTATAATTCTGGATCCGAGTTATGACTCTTATGAATCACCGGTTTTATTATGTAATGCCAAACCCGTTCGGGTTGCCCTAAATGATGATTATACACCAAATTGGGAAAGAATCGAAAAGGCTTGTTCCTCTAAAACCAAGTTGATGATAATCAACAATCCGCATAATCCGACTGGAAAAATTTTAAACGAAAAAGATTTTACGGAATTAAAAAATCTTCTCGACAAGTACCCGGATATAATCGTTTTATCTGATGAAGTTTACGAGTATATTACTTTTGAAGAAAAACACATTTCAGCACATACAAAAGATTTTCTTTTAGATCGATGCGTAATGGTTTCTTCTTTTGGCAAATCGTTTCATATTACAGGCTGGAAAATTGGCTACACCATTGCTCCGGAACATTTAATGAGAGAAATCAAAAAAGTACATCAGTTTTTGGTTTTCAGCGTTAATAGTATTTCTCAATTTGCAATTAGTGAATATTTGGATATTGTTGATGTGAATTTACTGGGGAAATTTTATCAGGAAAAAAGAGATTACTTTCAAAAACTGCTTCAAAACAGCCGCTTTGAATTGAAACCTTGTGAAGGAACTTACTTTCAGGTGGCTTCTTATGCTACTATTTCGGACCAGGATGATGTAACCTTTTGTAAAAATCTAATTATTGATCACGGCGTAGCAGCAATTCCAATTTCTACTTTTTATTCGGGTTATAAAGACCAAAAGTTAATACGTTTTTGTTTTGCGAAAGACAATTTCACTTTAGAATCTGCCGCAAAAAAATTATGTAATATATAAGTTTATAGAAAATTTATAACATTATTATGCGTGCATCCTATTTTATTTAACTAATATTGTAAAAAGAAAAAGTATGAGCTATACAGATAAAATGTTACGTGATGATGCATTAAAAGGCAAAGTCATTGTCGTTACAGGAGGCGGAAGCGGTTTAGGAAAAGCTATGACCAAATATTTTCTTGAATTAGGAGCTCAGGTAGCAATAACTTCAAGAGATTTAGAAAAGCTAAAAACAACTGCAGCCGAACTGGAAAGTGAAACTGGCGGAAAATGTTTGCCGCTTCAGTGTGATGTTCGTCATTACGAAGAAGTAGAAAACATGCTTCAGGAAACTTTAAAGACATTTGGCAAAGTAGATGTTCTTCTAAATAATGCTGCCGGAAATTTTATTTCTCCTACAGAACGTTTATCTGCCAACGCATTTGACACCGTAATAGATATTGTACTTAAAGGTTCTAAAAACTGTACGCTGGCTTTTGGAAAACACTGGATTGACACCAAACAAACATCAGCTGTTATTTTAAATATTGTAACCACTTATGCCTGGACAGGATCTGCTTACGTTGTGCCAAGTGCAACTGCAAAAGCAGGAGTTTTGGCAATGACAAGAAGTCTTGCTGTAGAATGGGCAAAGTATGGGATCCGTTCGAATGCTATTGCACCCGGACCATTTCCTACAAAAGGGGCCTGGGACAGATTATTACCGGGTGATCTTGCCGAAAAGTTTGATATGGCTAAAAAAGTACCATTAAAAAGAGTTGGAGATCATCAGGAATTAGCCAATCTTGCTGCGTATTTGGTATCTGATTTTTCTTCTTATATCAATGGAGATGTTATTACGATTGATGGCGGCGAGTGGTTAAAAGGTGCCGGACAATTTAATTTACTAGAAGCTATTCCCGAAGAATTATGGGATCAGCTTGAAATGATGATTAAAGCAAAAAAGAATAAATAATTACAAGTGCTTACTAAATTCAGAATATTTTTTTAAACTATACTGATTGCACAAAATCCCGAAGGTTTACTTTCGGGATTTTTTTTGAATTTTCACCATATAACTGATATAAATTCAATGAAATAGAAAATTGTTTAAATATTTTATCACTTAAATTTACTTCTAATACTTATATGGTTTAAAAGAAATAATATGTTTAGAAAATCAGTTAAATTATTATTTTTGCCGAACAAATATCAAACAAAAATTTTATGCTCATTATAGGAATTGCAGGAGGAACGGGAAGTGGAAAAACAACAGTAGTACACCAAATCATGAATGAATTGCCACACACCGAAGTGGGCGTGATTTCTCAGGATTCTTATTATAAAGAAACTACGAACTTGTCTTTTGACGAACGAGCATTAATCAATTTTGATCATCCGCGTGCTATTGATTTTGATTTATTGGTCAGTCATTTAAAAGCGCTGAAAGCAGGTGAAACAATAGATCAGCCGGTCTATTCTTTTGTACAGCATAACAGAACGGATGATACGGTTTCAACGCATCCAAGAAAAGTAATGATTGTAGAAGGTATTTTAATTTTGACAAATCCCGAATTACGGGAAATGTTTGATATTAAAATCTATGTTCATGCAGACTCCGATGAAAGATTAATTCGACGTTTAAAAAGAGATATTTCAGAACGTGGAAGAGATATAGATGAAGTTTTAAATCGTTACCAAACGACTTTAAAGCCTATGCATGAGCAATTTATAGAACCAAGTAAAGCTTTTGCCGACATTATAATCCCGAATGATAAATACAATACTGTAGCAATTGATGTTGTACGTGCTGTAATTAATCAGAGAATTTTATAATTTTTATTGTAAATTTAGTCCATAAAGATTGGGAGCAGATTCTCACTTCGTTTTTATCTTTTTATGTATTGTTAAAAAATGAAACCATAACAGGATACCGCGAAAACAAAGTTACCGGACACAAATAAAAAATAAAATTAGTGACGTAATCGTGGCTGGAAACACCGTCAGATTAAAAATAATATTCGTTTAAAATGAAATTTAAAAATCCATATAAAGATAAAAAATGGTTCAGATACATGGGAAACAAATACGTTTGGGTCCTGCTGTTCTTTATTGTATGGATGCTATTTTTAGACAATTACTCCTATTTTGATCATCGTTTTTTAGACGAACAAATTAACGAACTTCAGGATAATAAAAAATATTATCAGGAAGAAATCAAAAAAGATCAGGAGCAAATTAAGGAGTTGAAAAACCCGGAACAAATTGAAAAGTATGCCCGCGAGAAATATTTTATGAAAAAAGACAGCGAGGATATTTATATTATACAATTTGAAGGAGACACTATTCAGGAAAAAGAATAATCAAAAAAAATACAATGGCCACTAACCTATTCGACGATTTTAACCCGGTTTCATCCAAACAATGGAAACAAAAAATTCAGTTTGAATTAGATGGAGCCGATTACAATCAGACCGTGATATGGAATTCACCGGAAGATATTCAGGTTAAACCTTTTTATCACAGAGATGAATTTTCTAAAGCTGCAAACGTAAATACACACGCATCAGATTTTAAAATCTGCCAGAATATCTTTGTTTTTGATGTTGAAAAATCGATTGAAAGAGCATTAAACACTCTGGAAAGAGGTGCAGAAAGTCTTCGTTTTAGTATTCAAAACGAACAAACAGATATTCAAAAATTACTACAGGATCTTCCTTTAGAAAATAAAATTGTATATTTTCATTTGCATTTTATCTCAATCGATTTCGTTAAACAAATAGACAGGATTTCAATTCAAAAAAAAGCTATTTTTTATTGCAATCTGGATCCGATTGGCTATTTGGCCCGCGAAGGAAATTGGTTTTCAACATCAGAAAAAAATAATTTTGAAACTCTGGATTTACTTTTTAAAAACACAACAAATGTAAATCTTATAAGTATAGATTCGGGGTTATATCAAAATTCAGGTGCGACTATTACACAGCAAATTGCCTACAGCCTTGCACACGCTAATGAATATTTGAATCGTTTCCCTAATAACTCTAAATCAATTGTTTTTCAGGTTTCTGTGGGAACAAATTATTTCTTTGAAATTGCAAAATTGAGGGCTTTAAGAATGCTGTTCAACTTGATTGCAGCAGAATACAATCCGAATTTAGAATGCCATTTCCTCGTGACGCCAACCCGAAGAAACAAAACCATTTACGATTATAATGTAAACATGCTCCGTACTACAACTGAATGTATGTCGGCAATTTTAGGCGGCGCAGATGCAATTGCCAATCTGCCCTATGACGCATTGTATCATAAAGACAATGAATTTGGAGACCGTATTGCAAGAAATCAACTTTTAATTTTAAAACACGAAAGCTATTTTGATAAAGTGGATAATCCTGCAGACGGCAGTTATTATATTGAAAGTTTAACAATGCAATTGGCAGAAAAAAGTCTGACTTTGTTTAAGGATATTGAAGCCAGCGGAGGTTTTTTGAAACTTTTAAACGACGGCACTATTAAAAAGAAAATTCAGGAAAGTGCTACTAAAGAACAGGAATTATTTGACTCTAAAAAAGAAATTCTTTTAGGAACCAATAAATATCCAAATAAAGAAGACAAGATGAAACACGATCTGGAGTTGTTTCCATTTGTAAAAATCAAACCCAGGAAAACATTGATTACACCGATAATCGAGAAAAGACTGGCCGAAAAAATGGAACAGGAAAGATTGGAGCTGGAATAAAAATAAATTCAAGAGTACCTATATTTAAATATAAATTAAATAATTATGGAAGCAATTAGACAAATAATAACAGTTAAAAACCATTCAGTAACGGTTATTTTACCTGATGATTTTAAAGCCGATGAAGTAGAAGTAATTATTTTTCCTATTCAAAGTAATGAATACAAAATCCCACAGTGGCAAATTGACCAGGTAAGAGAAAGAACAGAAAAATATTTAAAAAATCCAGCCGATACAACTAATATTGATGATTTTTTAAAAGAAATTGAGAATGAATTATAAAATAGAAATTGTTAAAGAAGCAAAATCAGATTATAGAGAATCATTAATTTGGTACAAAGATATTCATCCAAATTTAGCAATGAGATTTAATGATTCATTTAAAAGAAGCATCTCAATTTTAAAAAATGATCCATTATCATTTCAAATAAGATACGACAATATTAGAATTATCTTCTTAAAAACTTTTCCTTACGCTATACATTATTCAGTTTATAATAATAAGATTATTATAAAATCCATTTTTCACACATCAAGAGATAGTGAATTGAACCAATTTTAATTAACATTTACAATTGAGAAAAGACCTTAAACATATTAATCTTCAAAGTCAAAAGTTGAAAGTTGAAAGTCAGAATTCAACACAAAACTTCACAACAGCCGAAGGAATCGAAATCAAAAAAAGATATACTGAAAGTGACATTGAAGATTTTGATTTCCTTGATTTCGGAGCCGGTTTTGCCCCTAACCTTCGCGGACCTTACGCCACAATGTATGTGAGACGTCCGTGGACCATTCGGCAATATGCGGGATTCTCAACTGCTGAAGAAAGCAATGCTTTTTACAGAAGAAATCTTGCCGCCGGACAAAAAGGACTTTCGATAGCCTTTGATCTACCAACACACCGTGGCTACGATTCTGATCATGAACGCGTTGTTGGAGATGTCGGAAAAGCTGGAGTTGCAATTGATTCTGTTGAAGATATGAAGATATTATTCGATCAGATTCCGTTAGACGAAATGTCGGTTTCTATGACCATGAATGGTGCTGTTCTTCCTATTATGGCTTTTTATATTGTGGCTGCCGAAGAGCAAGGTGTTTCAACTGAAAAATTGGCCGGAACCATTCAGAATGATATTTTGAAAGAGTTTATGGTGCGTAATACTTATATTTATCCGCCAACACCTTCAATGAAAATTATTGCGGATATTTTTGAATTTACCAGCAAAAAAATGCCAAAATTTAATTCTATATCCATTTCCGGGTATCACATGCAGGAAGCAGGTGCAACTGCAGATATTGAACTGGCGTACACATTAGCAGACGGATTAGAATACATCAGAACTGGTCTTTCAACCGGAATGACTATTGACGACTTTGCTCCCAGACTATCTTTCTTTTGGGCAATTGGAATGAATCATTTTATGGAAATTGCTAAAATGAGAGCCGGACGAATGATCTGGGCAAAATTATTACAACAATTTAATCCAAAAAGCGATAAATCTCTGGCTTTAAGGACACATTGCCAAACAAGCGGCTGGAGTTTAACCGAGCAAGATCCTTTTAATAATGTAGCACGAACTTGTATTGAAGCAGCAGCTGCGGCTTTTGGAGGAACGCAGTCACTTCATACGAATGCTTTAGATGAAGCTATTGCATTGCCAACCGACTTTTCTGCCAGAATTGCGCGTAATACTCAAATTTTTCTTCAGGAAGAAACTAAAATTACTAAAACGGTTGATCCGTGGGCAGGAAGTTATTATGTTGAAAGTTTAACAAATGAAATTACTGAAAAAACCTGGAAATTAATTGAAGAAGTTGAAGAATTGGGCGGCATGACCAAAGCAATTGAAGCCGGAATTCCAAAACTTAGAATTGAAGAAGCTGCTGCACGGAAGCAAGCCCGCATAGACAGCAATCAGGATATTATTGTTGGCGTAAACCAATATCGTTTAGAAAAGGAAGATCCTCTCCACATTTTAGATGTTGACAACCAGTTAGTCCGAAAACAACAGATTGAACGATTAGAAAACATAAAAAGCAGCAGGGATTCAGAAAAAGTAAATCGTTCACTGGAAAAATTAATCCTTTGTGCAAAAACAGGCGAAGGCAACTTATTAGAAATTGCCATTGAAGCTGCCCGAAACAGAGCAACTTTAGGCGAAATAAGTACTGCTCTGGAAAGCGTCTTTGGGCGATTTAAAGCACAAATTAAATCTTTTAGCGGTGTGTATAGTAAAGCTATAAATAACGACGAGAATTTTGAGAAAGCAAAACAGCTTGCTGATACTTTTGCCAAACAGGAAGGAAGACGTCCGAGAATTATGATTGCCAAAATGGGACAAGACGGACATGATCGCGGTGCAAAAGTAGTGGCGACGGGTTACGCCGATGTAGGTTTTGATGTGGATATAGGACCTTTATTCCAAACTCCGGCAGAAGCAGCAAAACAGGCAGTCGAAAATGATGTTCATATACTGGGTGTTTCATCCTTGGCAGCCGGGCATAAAACATTAGTACCACAGGTTATAGAGGAACTGAAAAAACACAGACGTGAAGACATTATGGTTATTGTAGGAGGTGTAATTCCGGCGCAGGATTATCAATTTTTGTTTGATGCCGGCGCAGCTGCTATTTTTGGACCCGGAACTAAAATTAGTGAAGCAGCAATTAAAATACTGGAAGCCTTTATAGATTAAAAAAGAAAAAATCCCTTAATAGGGATTTTTTCTTTTTTACATTAGTCGTTAACTGTCGCGTTGCTGTCTGCTTCTATAATAGAAAGATCGTAGCCCGCAAAATCTCGCATATAGCTTTTTAAAGATGTACCGAATGCATCTCTAAAATGCCTGTTTCCTTTGTTTTTAAAGAAGTTTTTTACTGAACCTGCACCACCCAAATGAGCTGCAGCCAAAATTCCGGATTCTGTAATTTCGATACCACTAATTACTTTGCCTTTATACTTTTCAATTTCATAGCGAAGAATCCATTTGTTCTTTGCCAATAATGCTGTAAAAGCTTTTTCCTGTAAAGCGGGATCTTTTAAAAAGGCTTTGTTATCATTAATTCCGATTGCTCTTAAAGCTTTGGAACCAAATTGATATTTACCCATGTAGCCAAGAGAATTAACTAATCTGTACTTCCCCTGAGATTCTTTGAAAGCTACTGCTTCTTTAAAACCTATCAGATGATTTCCTGTGTATGGGACATTGGTGTTTGGATAATCATCTTTCTCTGTCGATGGAAAAATGTATTCTGATCCATCTGTTTTTTCAATTAGAAACCACGGTTTGGTTTCTTTGTCCGAAGGAATAAATCCTAAGCTTAAAAATGTAATAATAACGACTAAACTCGCGTAAAAATACCATTTCTTTATCATAAATTGTTTTTCTTCAAGTTCCTGTCACTCCCTTGAAATTTCTACGGTGCAAAGATAAGGCATTCACAAATATACTATAAACCAACGATTTACATTTTCCCCCTCCTATACCCATATGGCGATCATCCCAACTATACTAATAGATTCCGAGATATTTTAGAGAGAAATATTTAATCTAAAAAATGAAAAATCTAAAAAATAAAAAACCTAATTTTATAAAAATTTTAAGAAAATTAGGCTTAAAATAAAGAAATAGACTATTAAATTTAGTAGAATTTAATGCGTATTATAAAACTTGATTTTGAATTTTATAAAAAATTACAGCCGATTTTAGTTATTTCATTTAGTAAATACGACGCTTAAAACGTTAAAAATGATAATGCGATAATTTTTGAGAAAAACTATTTATGGATTGAAGAAAAAAAACCGAAGTAAATTAAAATTAATATACTTCGGTTTTTTATAAGGTTAAGCGATCTTATCTTGTTACTCCCTGACTGGCGATCCAGTCTGAATATTTTTTTGCGTTTACATTATGTTCTGCCAGAGTCGCAGCAAATTCGTGATATCCGAAACGCTCAACACTTGCACAAAAATATATATAATCATTTTTCTCAGGATTTAAAACAGCTTCCAGAGCCGTAATATCCGGCATTGCAATTGGTCCCGGAGGAAGTCCCTTGTTTACATATGTATTATACGGTGATCTCATTATCAGGTCATTGTAAAATACTCTCTTAATAACCTGATCAAAATTATTATCGCGAAGCTTTAACGAATATATAACCGTTGGATCAGCTTGTAAGGGCATTTCCAGACGTAAACGGTTTAAATAGACACCTGCAATTCTTGGCCTTTCATCTTTTTTCACAGATTCCTTATGAACAATGGAAGCTAAAATGGTAGCCTGAACTGGTGTCAAACCTTGTACTTTGGCTTTCGCAATTCGTTCATCTGTCCAGAAATTATGATATTCCTTAATCATTTTATCACGGAATTTTTCAGCAGAAGTATTCCAGTAAATTTCATATGTATTAGGAATAAACATAGCAAAGACATTTTCCTCATTAAATCCGTTAGCGGCCATAAAGGTCGAATCTCTTATCGCTTTTACCAAAGAGACACTGTCGGCTTCAATTTCTGCACCAATTCTACCGGCAAAATTTTCAAGACGCTCCTGATTATTAAATACTAATTTAACGGGGATATTTGATCGCATTGCGCGAACCAGGTCGATATTATTCATATCTTTCTTTAAAAGAAAACGGCCTGATTTTACATTTTCTGGATAGTCTCTTTTTGAAGCAACCATTTCAAAATTGTCAAAATTCTTCACATAAGGCTCCAATATCTTTTTTACATCTGCGTAACTTGCACCAGTTGGCACATATACATATAATTCCTTTTCCTCAAATTTAGTATTAGAACTAAAAATTTTACTGATTAAAATAAATCCATAAATCAATAAAACAGAAATTATGGCTACAGCACTTATTGTGATAATTTTTTTTAGACTCAAAGCTTACGTTTTTTAAATGTTTTTATTAATTAACTGAAACATTGCTTCATCTTGATAGTGGTTATGAAACAAGATCCAATCTTTTTTTATTCCAATTTTCTTAAAACCAAATTTAGTAAAAAGTGCAACACTAGCGGTATTTTCTACACCAATATTTGCATACAATTGGTGCAGATTTAAATTATAAAATGCATAATTAATTAAAAGCTCTAAAGCTTCAGAACCAACGCTTTGTCTTTTATTTTCTTCTTTCTGAATGACAATCCCAACTCCTGCTCTATTATTTTTCGGGTCAAACTCAAATAAATCTATTAATCCTATAGCAGGAAAATCTTCGTCCTGACAGATTGCCAGACGAAGTTGTTTCGCCTCATAAATATCCTGATGCGCATTTTCCAGGTATTGGCGAACTAAAAAACGACTGTACGGTGTATTGGTATTGCTAACATTCCAAATGCTTTCATCATTTTCCATCGCGAAAATGAATTCCAGATCATTCGGTTCAAGTGCACGCAGATAAATGTTTTCGCCTTTGAGTGTTATCATCGAAGATTTTGATTTTTAGATTTCGATAGTTCCCCTAAAAACAAATTTTGCAGGTCCGGTTAAGAAGACATTCGTAAATTGGTTTCCGTTCTTGTCAAAAGAAACAATTAATTTTCCACCTTCTACATTTAAGTTAATTGAAGTCTTATCCGTTTCACCAATAGCATTCATTGCAATTGCCACTGCGGTTGCACCGGTTCCACAGGCCAAGGTTTCATCCTCCACACCTCTTTCGTAAGTTCTCAGGGAAAAAGTATCATTATCCACTTTTTTCACAAAATTAATATTGCTTCCTTTCTCACCATATAGTTCACCGTAACGAATTGCAGCTCCATTTTCTTTTACATTATAATTTTCCAAATCATTTACAATTTGTACATGATGTGGCGAGCCTGTATTTAAAAAGGTGTAAGAATCTTTTTTTTGTATTTCATTGACATCAATCATCTGAAGAGAAACAATGGAATCGGCATTAACAGAAGCATGATGCAATCCGTCAGTCGCTATAAAAGTTGTTTGATCATCAATTACTCCCAGTTGATTTGCGAAAGCAACAAGACAGCGTCCTCCGTTCCCGCACATCGAACTTTGATTTCCGTCTGAGTTATAATATACCATTCTAAAATCAGTCTCCGAATCATTTTCAAGTAAAATTAATCCGTCAGCCCCAATTCCGAAACGTCTGTCACACAGTCTCTCAATAAGTTTTACATCTTCTTTTGGAAAAAAATCAGCACGATTATCAATCATTACAAAATCGTTTCCTGTACCCTGATATTTATAAAATTCTAGTTGCATTTTTTAGTCGTTATAAGTACAAAAGTACGAACAAATAATTAATGAAATGTTAATCATTGTTAAAGAGCGTTAAACCGTTTTTTGAAATAATTTTTTGAAGTAATTTTACGTTAAATATCATGACATAAATTCTAATAACTTTAATTATAAACTTTATATGAAAAGATTTTCAGCCTTATTTTTAGTGTCGCTTTTAAGTGGTGCTATTACCCTTGGTGCTTACAAGTTATTATTTGAAAGCAACAATTCTTTTTTTGGAAAAGGAGGTTCTGTTGTAACTCTTGCTCCAGACTCATATGGCAAAAATGTCGGTTTAGGAGCTGAAACAGTTGATTTTACCGAAGCTGCAGACAAAACAATTCACACGGTTGTCCATGTAAAGAATGTTTCGAGAAGAACGGTTAGCAACCCAATGCTTGAATTTTTCTACGGATACGGCGGACAGCAGCAACAGGAACAGGTAGGTACCGGTTCCGGAGTAATTATTTCTGAAGACGGTTATATCGTAACCAACAATCACGTAATTAAAGATGCGACCGAAATTGAAATTACGTTGAACAACAAAAAATCATACAAAGCAAAATTAATTGGTACCGACTCTAAAATGGACATTGCATTATTGAAAATCGATACCAATGAAAAACTTCCTTATACTGCTTTTGCTAACTCTGATACTGTAAAAGTAGGAGAATGGGTATTGGCAGTCGGGAATCCGTACAATTTAACATCGACCGTAACTGCCGGTATTGTATCGGCAAAAGCCAGAAATTTAGACCAGAGCGGAATTCAGTCTTTTATCCAGACCGACGCTGCCGTAAATCCAGGTAATAGCGGTGGAGCGTTAGTAAATGCAAGAGGCGAATTGATTGGAATTAATACCATGATTTCGTCGATGACAGGATCTTATGTTGGTTACTCTTTTGCTGTTCCTTCTAACATTGCCCGTAAAATTATTGAGGATATAATGGAATATGGAAATGTTCAACGTGGAATTTTAGGAGTTGAAGGCGGAGAATTGAATAGCACCGCTTCTAAAGAACTTGGAATTACCGAAACTCAGGGTTTTTATATTAATAGAGTTTCTAAAAATTCCGGAGCTGAAAAAGCCGGCTTAGCAAAAGGCGATATTATAGTTAAACTGGATGATCAAAATATTTCTACTTACGCAGATTTATCTGGTTACATCAACACAAAGCGTCCAAATGATGTGGTGAAAGTGACTTATATTAAAGACGGAAAAACGAAAACTGTTCCGGTAACATTAAGCAAAAATGAGTTTTTTAGTGCCGAATTTAAGGGGATTGAACTTGAGAATATTGATGCTGCAGATAAAAAGAAATTCAGAATTGATTATGGTGTTAAAATCAAAAATATTACTAATGAGAATTTAATGCAATATCAAAACGAATTACAGGGAAATATCATTTTAAGTATTGATAATGTAAAAGCAACAAATGTAGAGACTGTCTCTAAACTTTTGAGTAAAAAAGACGAAGGTCAGAGCGTTCGAATCGAAATGATAAATAGAAATGGTGAAATTTTCAGGATTATAATATAAGGAGCGTGTTCATTTTTTGAACAGAGATCTGATATAAAATATGAAAACATCAGGAGCTGTCTTAAGAAATTAAGGCAGCTTTTTTATTTCCGAAAATAAATGTCAAATTAGTTTACGAAATCGATTGAAATAAATACTTTTGCCCAAAATTTTAAAATAGTGAGCATTTTATATTTTCAATTATGAGTAACAAATCATTGTACCAAAAAGAGGTAACATTACAAGTCGACCGACGAAAAGCCGGAGTCGAATTAATCAAAATCATAAGTGATTTATGGTATGATAAATCAATAGAAGTGGTTTTATTTAAAAATCAGCTATTAGATAAAAATGTCAGCGATATTATAAATCTGCATCAATATGCAGGAGAATTTGTCGGAAAACCAATTACCATTTTCGATTCTGTCGAAATTGCCAGAGTGGTGTTATCGTTAGATCTTCCGCCGGCAAAAATTGATCTTGGTAAACTTACTTACGAGTATCGTTTAGAAGATGAAAAGTATCCTGATGCAAGATATTTTGTCATGGATAAATTGAAAAAAGCCAAATCATCGACAGAAATTCAGCCTAAAGATGTAGTGCTTTATGGTTTTGGAAGAATTGGACGTCTATTGGCACGAGATCTAATGTCTAAAACCGGTAAAGGAAATCAATTGCGTTTAAGAGCAATAGTAACCCGTGATAAAAATGATGCATCCAGCTTAGAGAAACGAGCTTCTCTACTGAGATATGATTCTATACATGGTGATTTTAACGGATCTGTAAATGTTGATGCAAAAAACAATTCGTTAATTATTAACGGAACAACCGTCCACATGATTACTGCCAATTCTCCAGAAGAAATTGATTATACCGAATATGAAATTAATGATGCATTAGTGATTGATAATACGGGTGCTTTTACTACTGAAGAGGCACTTAAAAGACATTTAAAATCTAATGGAGTCAGCAAAGTTTTATTAACCGCTCCAGGAAAAGGGGTTCCGAATATTGTGCATGGAGTTAATCATAACGAATTTGATCCCGATCAAATTGACATTTTCTCTGCGGCATCCTGCACTACGAATGCAATTACTCCGATTTTAAAAGTTGTCGAAGAAGCATTTGGTGTTGTAAAAGGTCATTTAGAAACAATTCACGCCTACACCAACGACCAAAATCTGGTTGATAATATGCATAAAAAATACCGTCGCGGCAGAGCTGCTGCATTAAATATGGTAATTACCGAAACTGGCGCAGGAAGTGCCGTTGCAAAAGCGCTACCCTCTCTGGAAGGTAAATTAACTTCTAATGCAATCAGAGTTCCTGTTCCAAATGGCTCACTTGTTGTCTTAAGTTTAGAGGTAAAAAAAGCAACATCAATTGCCGGAATTAATAAAATAATGAAAAAATATGCTCTCGAAGGAGAATTGGTAGAACAGATTAAATATTCATTAAATAATGAATTAGTTTCCTCTGATATTGTTGGAACTTCTGCCCCAGCTATTTATGACAGCAATGCAACAATTGTTTCAAAAGATGGAAAAAATATTGTCTTATATATCTGGTATGATAACGAATTCGGATATAGTCATCAGGTAATTCGTTTAGCAAAATATATTGCCAAAGTAAGACGTTATACCTATTATTAATTCAACCAAACTAACTATTTTCTAAACCATCAAGAGCATCTTGGTGGTTTTTTTATTTAATTAAATAGGCAATACCGTAGTACTTTTTACCTCTGAAATCACAAAAACTGTATTTATTAGAGATACCTCGGGCAAAACAGATAATTTTTTTTGATGGAAATGGTGATAGCTTTCCATATCCGGAATTATAATTTTAAGCATATAATCGAAGTTTCCCGAAACGTAATTACATTCAACAACCTCAGGCAAATTCAAAATAGACTGATTAAAACCTTCTGAAGTATCATATGTTTGCTTTGTTAATGTAACCTGACAGTAAACAGTTAGATTATTACCCAATTTTTTTTTGTCTAAAATGGTGACATATTTTTCTATAATTCCGTCTTTTTCAAGTCGTTTCACTCTGTCATGAACCGGTGTCAAAGACAAATTTATTTTATTTGCAATGTCTTTTAAAGTATAATGCGCATCTTCTTGTAAGAGACGTAAGATTTTTTTGTCAATTTCATCTAAGACCATAACGAAAACGTTGTAATAGAATTATTAGTATTCAGTTATTTTTTCTCTTTGAAGAATTAAATACAGCTCTAAAAAGAAAAATTTTCTGTAAAATTAAAAAATAAAATAATATTTTCTTATTTATTATCCTTTAAAACATAATTTATTCTCTATCTGTAGATTTGTAAAAACAATTTCTACTAAAAACAAAAAATATAACAAATGATAATAGGTGTTCCAAAAGAAATAAAAAATAACGAAAACAGAGTTGCATTAACTCCTGCAGGTGTTTCAGAAATGAAAAAACATGGTCACACTGTATATGTACAATCTACTGCTGGTGTAGGAAGTGGTTTTGCTGATGAAGAATATGCAAATGCCGGAGCAGTTGTTTTACCAACAATTGAGGAAGTATATTCGGTTGCGGAAATGATCATTAAAGTGAAGGAGCCAATTGCTTCTGAATACCCATTGATTAAAAAGGACCAATTATTATTTACGTACTTCCATTTTGCATCATCTGAAGAGTTAACGCATGCAATGTTACAAAAAGGAGCGGTTTGTTTGGCGTATGAAACTGTAGAAAAAACAGATCGCAGTTTACCACTATTAGTTCCAATGTCTGAAGTTGCTGGTCGTATGGCAATTCAACAAGGAGCTAAATACCTTGAAAAACCACTAAAAGGCAGAGGAATTCTTTTAGGAGGTGTACCAGGAGTTCCACCAGCAAAAGTACTGGTTTTAGGTGGAGGAATTGTAGGAACACAAGCTGCAAAAATGGCTGCCGGTTTAGGTGCACAGGTAACTATCATGGACTTAAGCTTACCTCGTTTACGTCAGTTAGATGATATTATGCCTGCTAATGTAAATACAGAAATGTCAAATCACTACAACATTACAAGAGCAATTAAAGATGCTGATTTAATAGTTGGGGCAGTTTTGATACCTGGAGCTAAAGCACCTCATTTAATTACGCGTGATATGCTTAAATTAATGCGTCCGGGAGCAGTGGTTGTTGACGTTGCTGTTGATCAGGGAGGATGTATTGAAACTTGTACTCCAACAACACACGAAAATCCAACTTTTATTATTGATGATATTGTTCACTACTGTGTAGCAAACATGCCAGGAGCTGTTCCTTATACATCCACTTTAGCTTTAACTAATGCGACTTTACCTTACGCGGTTCAATTAGCTAATAAAGGATGGGAAAAAGCTTGTGCTGAAAATGAAGAATTGAAAAAAGGATTAAACGTGGCTAATGGAAAAATCCTTTATAAAGGAGTAGCTGAAGCTTGGAATCTTCCTTTTAACGAAGAAATAGTATTAGCAAACGCATAGTGCTAATACTTTATAAGTGCTTACTAAGTCACTATTATAAGGCTTTTCTTAATTGAAAAGCCTTTTTTTGGCATAAAAAAACCTATCTTGTGGATAGGTCTATATTTATAATTATTTCTTTTCATTCAAAACCTCGGTCATTACTTTAGCCTCTGTTCCATTTGGAAAAGTAACTTTAATTTTCTGCGCTATAGTTGGAGCGATTTCTGTAATTGCTTTTTTATCATAAGACTCTCCTTTCTTAATATGCCATCCATAAAATATGGCAGGGACATGAGTATCATAAGTATAAATTGTTCCATGTGATGTTCCTGTAGTACTATACTCGATGTCACCAGTCTTATCAACAATTACTAAATCACCATTTTGGGTAACATCGTAACCTTTAGCCACAAAATTTAAGGAATAGTCATTTCCTGCATTTGCCAATACTTCTTCTTCAGTATAAACTTTCTTAACCTGAGGCTGCGTAATTAAAAACTCTTTGAAAGCTTTTTTAACATTTACCAGTTCCAGTCCTTTATCTTTGATAATTTGTTTATTGAAGAAAACATTAAAGTTAGAATAGTTTAAAATCAAGTCAACTCCAAAAGTCTTAGTTGAAAAATCCTGTAGACTTTTCTTAACTTCTTTAGAAGGATAATTATCTACATTATACTTATGATCTTTAAGATAAATTACATTTTCAGCACCCGCATGATCTGCAGTTAAGAATAGTAAATAATTCCCTTTACCAACTGTTTTATCAAGATAAATTAAGAAATCAGATATTGTTTGATCCAATCTTAAATAAGTGTCTTGTAATTCTATTGATCTTGGCCCCAACAAATGCCCCACATAGTCTGTGGAAGAAAAACTCACAGTGAGAAAATCTGTCACATTATCTTTTCCTAACTCTTCCTTCTCTATGGCTCTTTTTGCAAACTCTGCTAACAAATCATTTCCGTACGGTGTTGCGCGAATAATGCCAGCATCATTTTTCTCATACATAGTTTTTAAATCATATGGAAAAACCGGAGCAGCGCTGCCATATAGTTTACCTTCGTAAGGATTATTGTCAGCTAAACTTTCATTATAAACAGAGGAGGGTTTATACAGATTCCACCCTTTATTTATATATTTTAAATAATTTTTCTCAGTATTAAATTCTGTAACCCACTCTGGTAATTTTTCACCATAAAAAGTACTGGAAATAAAAGAACCCGTTTTACTATACCAGAACGCCCAGTTAGCAAAATGACCTGCAGGTAAAATAGCCCCTCTATCTTTTAAACTCATTCCGATAACTTTACCGTTAAAATTTGTAGCCATTCTAACTTCATCAGTTATAGTAGTACTTTGAAGGTTTTTAGGTGACATAGCTCCTTCTTCTGCCGTCCCATCACCTAATGTTTTCACAGCGGCGTCATCGGTGCAATACATCTCTTTACCAAGTGTTCTGCTAAACCATTCATTACCTACAATTCCGTGAGTAGCAGGAGTTGTCCCTGTGTAAATTGAAGCATGTCCGGGAGCAGTATAAGTAGGCATATAATTATAATGCATATTTTGGAATGTAAATCCATCATTCATTAATCTTTTAAAGCCATTTGGTGAAAAATCATCTGAGAATCGATATAAATATTCCATTTTCATTTGATCTACAACAATACCTACAACTAACTTTGGACGTTGTTGTGCGCTTAAATTACTAATAATAAAAAGTGCCAACAGTAAAATATTTTTCTTCATTTTTAATAAATAATTTGATTACAAAAATAATCATTACTATTTTAAAAGTCCCGCTGAAATGATTAAACCCTAAATAATTGACCATAATTTAACAGTTAAAATTAGTAATGCAATAATCTATTAGCGGTCCAATATTTCTAACAATAATCGAGATTTTTCATAAAACGAAAAAACCCCTATCCGTTTGGATAGGGGTTTAAAAAGAAAGGCGACGACATACTCTCCCACAATACTGCAGTACCATCTGCGCAGGCGGGCTTAACTACTCTGTTCGGGATGGGAAG